>Ga0308171_1000169_pt1 | contig 190715 bp, 172 predicted proteins | sample PhyGR1_FD_202135 | JGI IMG/M metagenome (GOLD analysis project Ga0308171, IMG submission 202135) | Phyllosphere microbial communities from UC Gill Tract Community Farm, Albany, California, United States - DLSLSG.R1 | ecosystem: Host-associated > Plants > Phyllosphere > Unclassified | place...
CATCTGCTGCAGCAGGCGCTCTACCGGTGCCTCGACCTCTTGGGCCAGTTCTTTCACCGTGACTTGCGTCATGCACTTCTCTCCTCAGGCCGCGCCTAATTACTCGAACCAATGGGCTCGGGCGGCCATGATCAACTTGCCGGCACGCTCTTCGTCGATGCCGTCGATGTCGAGCAGATCGTCGATCGACTGCTCGGCCAGGTCTTCGCGGTTAACCACGCCGCGCACCGCCAGTTCAGCCGCCAGGTCCTTGTCCATACCCTCAAGAGAGAGCAGGTCTTCGGCCGGGTGGGCGTCTGCCAGTTTTTCTTCGGTAGCGATGGCCTTGGTCAACAAACGGTCCTTGGCTCGAGCGCGGAGCTCATTGACGATATCTTCGTCAAAGCCATCGATGTTGAGCATTTCTTCCAACGGTACGTAGGCAATTTCTTCGAGGCTGGTGAAGCCTTCGTCGACCAGCACTTGGGCCAGCTCCTCGTCGACTTCCAGTTCATCGATGAAATTGCGCAGGATGTCACCTGTTTCGGCCTGCTGCTTGGCCTGAATGTCCTTCTCGGTCATCACGTTCAGGGTCCAGCCGGTCAACTGACTGGCAAGACGAACGTTCTGACCGCCACGGCCAATGGCCTGGGCCAGGTTATCCTCGGCGACGGCGATGTCCATGGCATGGGCATCTTCATCAACGATGATCGCCGCGACTTCAGCCGGCGACATGGCGTTGATGACGAACTGCGCCGGGTTATCGTCCCAGAGGACGATATCCACACGCTCACCACCCAACTCCCCGGATACAGCTTGGACGCGCGAACCACGCATGCCGATACAGGCGCCTTGCGGGTCGATGCGCTTGTCCTTGGAGCGGACGGCGATCTTGGCTCGCGAACCCGGATCACGGGAGGCAGCCATGACTTCAATGAGGCCCTCGGCAATTTCCGGCACTTCAATGCGGAAAAGCTCGATCAGCATCTGTGGCGCGGTGCGCGACAGGATCAGCTGAGGACCACGGTTTTCAGTGCGAATTTCCTTGAGCAGTGCACGCAGGCGCACACCCACACGGAAGGTTTCGCGCGGAATAATATCTTCGCGGGCCAGCAAGGCCTCGGCGTTGTTACCCAGGTCAACGATGACGTTGTCGCGGGTAACCTTTTTAACGGTACCGGAAATGATCTCGCCTACGCGTTCGCGGTAAGCATCAACCACCTGGGCACGCTCGGCCTCACGGACCTTCTGTACGATGACCTGCTTGGCGGTCTGGGCGGCGATACGACCGAACTCGATGGACTCGATCTTCTCCTCGATCACGTCACCAATCTTGGCTTCCGGATGAGTGTCCTTGATCTTGTCCAGCCAGGTTTCGATCGCCGGATCATCAAGATCGGCTTCATCGACCACGGTCCAGCGACGGAAGGTCTCGTAGCTACCGGTGTGACGATTGATTTCCACACGCAGATCGACTTCATCTTCAAAACGTTTTTTGGTCGCAGTGGCCAGGGCCACTTCCAGCGCTTCGAAAATGACGCCGGGCGGTACACCTTTTTCGTTGGATACCGATTCAACAACCAGCAGTACTTCTTTGCTCATCGTACGCCTCGCCTTGCGCAAGCCATTGGGCCCGGATAGTCCGCCGGGCCCGGCACGTCTCAGTCAAAACTGGGAATAATATTGGCCTTGTCGATCGAGTCGATCGGCAACAGGAACTCTTGGTCGTCCACCTGGACCACCACATCCTGCTCCTCCACACCGCGGAGAAGGCCCTGGAAGTTACGACGACCCTCGAAGGGTGAGCGCAGCTTGATCTTCACTTGTTCGCCGGCATGCGAGGCAAACTGTTCAAGCGTGAACAGCGGGCGTTCCATGCCAGGAGAAGAAACCTCTAGGGTATATTCAGAGCTGATCGGATCTTCCACATCGAGAACGCTGCTGACCTGACGGCTGACTTCTGCGCAGTCGTCCACCAGAATCCCGCCTTCCTTGTCGATGTAGACACGTAGTACCGAATGCTTGCCTTGGGAGACGAATTCAATCCCCCAGCATTCGAAGCCCAGCCCCGTGACCACCGGGGCCAACAAGGCCTGCAACTGTTCTAGCTTGCTCGACACCTGAACCCCCTCGTGCATGCTGTGCAAATGAAAAATGGGCGAAGCGCCCATCCCTGAAAGCGCCGTTGGACAACGACGCCGAAAACTGTTCGGTTAGCAAAAAGCCCCTGAAAAGGGGCTCCGCTGAAGCTGGTTGCGGGGGCTGGATTTGAACCAACGACCTTCGGGTTATGAGCCCGACGAGCTACCAAGCTGCTCCACCCCGCGACAAAGCTGGGGCGAAAGTATAAGACCGAACCCCATTGAGGGTCAAATCCAAACCTTCACCTACAAGAAAGCCCGCTAAAGCGGGCTCTCAAGCTTCAATATGGTACCGAGAAGGGGACTCGAACCCCTACACCCTATGGGCACAACCACCTCAAGGTTGCGTGTCTACCAATTCCACCACCTCGGCAATACTACTACTTGAAACCCGTTACTTCTGCTCTGGAGCCGGAGGAGGTACATCACCCGTATTATTGGTGGTTTCGCTCTTCTGCTGTTGGAGCACCGGTACATCATCATTAACTGCCGGCTTCTGCTGCTCTTTCACTTCTAGCACTGCTGGATCTGGAAGACCTGCTTGGCTAAGCTGGTGAGCTTGTTGCTTCGCGAAGTATCCTAACCCAAGTGCTGTCAAAAAGAAAGTGGCAGCGAGTATAGCAGTGAATTTACTTAGGAACGTTGCAGAGCCCTGGCTCCCGAACACGGTATTTGAAGCACCCGCGCCGAAAGATGCACCTGCTTCGGCACCCTTACCCTGTTGCAACAGTACCAGCACTACAAGCGACAGCGCTGCCAACAGATGAAAAACAACGATGACTGTTTCCAGCATTTGTTCAGTTTCCTGCGGCGCGACAAATTGCACCGAATTCGTCTGCGTTCAGGGAAGCCCCACCAATGAGCCCCCCATCGATATCCGGCATGCCGAACAGTTCGGCCGCATTGGCCGCCTTCACGCTGCCGCCGTAGAGCAGCTGCACCTTCGCAGCTACTTCAGCATCTTCTGCCGCCAGCTGGCCGCGGATGGCGGCGTGCACATCCTGGGCCTGCTGTGGCGTGGCCGTCAGGCCGGTGCCGATGGCCCATACAGGCTCATAGGCAATTACTGCATTGGCAAAAGCCTTAACACCGAATGCTTCGATGATACTGCTTAGTTGACGCCCGACAACTTCAAGCGTTTTGCCTGCCTCGCGCTCTTCAAGGGTTTCCCCAATGCAAAGCACTGGCTTCAAACCTTTGGCCTGGGCCGCTGCAAACTTGCGATTGAGCACTTCGTCGGTTTCACCAATGATCTGGCGACGCTCCGAGTGACCCACCAACACCAACTTGCAACCTGCTTCAACCAGCTGCTCCGGAGCAACTTCCCCGGTCAGCGCACCCTGTTCGGGTTGTACAGCAGAATTCTGTGCGCCGACAGTTATTTCTTTACCTGCCAGGCCATCAATCACCTGATTGATGAACAAAGCCGGTGGAAACACCGCGACTTCCACTCCGCTCGGCAAGGCGAGATTGCTCAAGCCTTCGGTCAGCTCAGCGACGCTAGCGCGGGTACCGTGCATCTTCCAGTTACCAGCTACCATAGGGCGACGCATGCTTTACCTCGTCGGTCAAAGTGGGCGCAGATCTTACCCAACCAGATCTGCGCTGGCAAGCGCCTTCAGACACAAACTTCGCCGACCAGTCGGGCCAGCGCTTCAGCGTGCGTGCGCACTTGGCTTTCGTCTTCGCCCTCGACCATGACCCGCACCAACGGCTCGGTACCCGACTTGCGCAACAGAACACGACCACGCCCCGCCAGGGCCTCGGTCACCTTGGCGCTGGCTTCCTTGACTGCTGGGTGCTCCAGCGGGTCGACCTTGCTGGCGCCAAAGCGCACGTTGATCAGCACCTGCGGGCACTTGCGCAGGGCTTGACGGGCCTGTGCCAGGGTTTCACCACGGCGCTTGAGCGCCATCAGCACCTGCAGCGCGGCAATGATCGCGTCACCGGTGGTGGTGTGGTTGCAGCACACGACGTGGCCGGAGTTTTCACCCCCGACCAGCCACTCGCGCTCCAGCAGTTCGGCCATGACGTAACGGTCGCCGACCTTGGCCCGCACGAACGGGATATCCAGATCCTTCAGCGCAAGCTCCAGGCCCAGGTTGCTCATCAGCGTACCCACTACCCCGCCCTGCAGCTTGCCACGGTCGTGCAGGTCGCGGGCAATGATGAACAGCAGCTCGTCACCGTCGACGATGGCGCCAGTGTGGTCGACCATCAACACACGATCACCGTCACCGTCGAACGCAATGCCGAGGTCGGCATGGCCAACCAGCACGGCGGCCTGCAGCGATTCGATGTGGGTCGAGCCGCAACCTTCGTTGATGTTCAGGCCGTCCGGCTGGGCATGCAGCACGGTCACGTCAGCACCCAGCTCGCGGAACACGCTTGGCGCGACCTTGTAGGTGGCACCGTGGGCACAGTCGACCACAAGCTTCAGGCCATCGAAACTGGTGCTGCTAGGCACGCTGCTCTTGCAGAATTCGATGTATCGACCAGCAGCATCGTTGATGCGCGAGACCTTGCCCAGCTTGCCTGAGTCGACAACGGTCATCGGCTGGTCGAGCAACTCTTCGATCATCAGCTCGATTTCGTCCGGCAGCTTGGTGCCCTGACCCGAGAAAAACTTGATGCCGTTGTCTTCGTGCGGGTTGTGCGAAGCACTGATGACAATGCCCGCCTGGGCATGGAAGGTGCGAGTCAGATAGGCGATGGCCGGTGTAGGCATTGGCCCCAGCAGCATGACATCAGCACCTGCGGCGGCCAAACCAGCTTCGAGTGCGGACTCGAACATGTAGCCGGAGATACGTGTGTCCTTGCCCACCAGCACCCGGCAATTGCCCTGCTTGCGGAAGGCCATTCCGGCCGCCCAGCCAAGCTTCAGCATGAAGTCAGGCGTGATCGGGTATTCGCCGACGCGGCCACGAATGCCGTCGGTACCAAAGTATTTTCTGCTCATAGGGACTCCAATGTACTTATTCGGCGTTTTGTACCGCAGCAATCATGCGTACCACATCGACAGTTTCGGCCACGTCATGGACACGAAGGATGCTCGCCCCCTTGGTCATGGCCAACGCCGCCAGCGCAAGGCTGCCGTACAAGCGCTCGCCGACCGGACGTTCCAGCGTCAGGCCGATCATGCTCTTTCGTGATACGCCCACCAGTAGCGGGCGCCCAAGGCGATAGAGCGCTTCCATGTGTTTGAACAGGCTCAGGTTGTGCGCCAGGGTCTTGGCGAAACCAAAGCCAGGGTCAAGGATTACTCTGTTCGCGTCGATGCCCGCTGCAGCGCAGGCGGCCATCCGCTGCTCCAGATAACGCGTGACGTCAGCGGTCACATCATCGTAATACGGGTCGTCCTGCATGTTACCCGGCTCGCCGCGCATGTGCATGAGGCACACCGGTAGCCCGGTATCGGCAGCGGCGTCCAGGGCGCCATCACGCTCCAGGGCACGCACATCATTGATCAACCCGGCACCGAGGCGCGCCGATTCACGCATGACGGCAGGCGTGGAGGTATCGACCGAAATGACGACGTCGAGGCGGCTGTTGATGGCCTCGACCATCGGCGCCACACGCTCCAGCTCCTCGGTCACCGATACCGCCCGCGCGCCAGGGCGGGTGGACTCACCGCCAATGTCGATCAGCGTGGCACCGGCCGCAACCATCGCTTCGGCATGGCGCAGGGCCTCGTCGCGCTGGCTGAAGCGCCCGCCATCGGAGAAGGAATCGGGGGTGATATTGAGAATACCCATGACATGGGTACGCGACAAATCAAGAACCCGGTTGCCGCAAGGCAACCGGGTCGGGTACTGCACTGAGCTCATAGACGCCCTTAGAGTTGAGCGGCCGGGCCGCCGATTGGCGATTCAGGGCGATCATCCTGGGCAGCAGGGGTGCCCGAATGCTTGTCATCGTCCCAATCACGCGGTTCGCGTGGCGTACGGCCAGCCATGATGTCATCGATCTGATCGGCATCAATGGTCTCATACTTCATCAGCGCTTCGGTCATCGCTTCGAGCTTGTCGCGATTCTCGATCAGCAGCTGCTTGGCAGTGGCGTAGCACTGGTCGATGATGCTGCGTACTTCGGAGTCGATCAGCTTGGCAGTCTCGCCGGAAACACTGGCGTGCTGGCTGCCCGCGCTGCGGCCGAGGAACACTTCACCCTCTTCTTCTGCGTACATCAGCGGGCCGAGTTTTTCCGACAAGCCCCACTTGGTGACCATGTTGCGAGCGATCTGGCTGGCCCGCATGATGTCGTTGGAGGCACCGGTGGTGACGCCGTCGAAGCCCAGGGTCATCTCTTCGGCGATACGGCCGCCGTACAACGAGCAGATCTGGCTGATCAGTGCACGCTTGGACAGGCTGTAGCGGTCTTCTTCCGGCAGGAACATGGTCACGCCCAAGGCGCGACCGCGCGGAATGATCGAAACCTTGTAGACCGGGTCGTGCTCAGGCACCAGGCGACCAACGATGGCATGACCCGCCTCGTGGTAGGCAGTGTTGCGCTTTTCTTTCTCGGACATGACCATGGTCTTGCGCTCGGCGCCCATCATGATCTTGTCCTTGGCCAGCTCGAACTCTTTCATTTCGACCAGGCGCTTGTTGGAACGCGCGGCAAACAGCGAGGCCTCGTTGACCAGGTTGGCCAGGTCGGCACCGGAGAAGCCAGGGGTACCACGGGCAATGACCGCCGGGTTGACGTTTTCGCCAATCGGCACCTTGCGCATGTGCACCTTGAGGATCTGTTCGCGACCGCGGATGTCTGGCAGGCCTACCACTACCTGGCGGTCGAAACGGCCTGGACGCAGCAGCGCCGGGTCGAGTACGTCAGGGCGGTTGGTAGCGGCAATGACGATGATGCCATCGTTCATTTCGAAGCCGTCCATCTCTACCAGCAACTGGTTGAGGGTTTGCTCACGCTCGTCGTGACCACCGCCCATGCCAGCACCACGGTGGCGACCAACGGCGTCGATCTCGTCGATGAAGATGATGCACGGGGCGTGCTTCTTGGCCTGTTCGAACATGTCGCGCACACGGCTGGCACCGACACCGACGAACATTTCCACGAAGTCCGAACCGGAAATGGTGAAGAACGGTACTTTCGCCTCGCCCGCAATGGCCTTGGCCAGCAGGGTCTTACCGGTACCGGGCGGGCCAACCATCAGCACACCGCGCGGGATACGACCACCCAGGCGCTGGAACTTGCCCGGATCGCGCAGGAACTCGACCAGCTCGCCCACTTCTTCCTTGGCTTCGTCGCAACCTGCAACGTCAGCCAATGTGGTCTTGACCTGGTCTTCGGACAGCAGGCGCGCCTTGCTCTTGCCAAAGCTCATCGGCCCGCCCTTGCCACCCGCACCACCTTGCATCTGGCGCATGAAGAACATGAACACGGCGATGATGACCAGGATCGGGAAGCTGGCGACCAGCAACTGCGTCCAGATGCTCTGCTGCTCTGGCTGCTTGCCTTCGACAACCACGTGGTTGTCGACCAGGTCACCGATCAGGCCATTGTCGGTAATGGCCGGGCGCACGGTCTTGAAGTTGTCGCCGTCGGCGCGCTTGCCGGTAATGATGTAGCCGTCGACGGTCACACGCTCGACCTTGCCATCCTTGACCTGCTGGATGAAGTCGGAATAGTTGAGGGTCTGCGGCTCGTTAGGGCTGGAGAAGTTGTTCATCACTGTCACCAGGACAGCTGCGATGATCAACCACAGGATCAGATTCTTTGCCATGTCGTTCAATTCGCTACCCTCTGAGGCCGGCGCACGACGCAGCCGTGCCTCGCATGATATTCATCGCCCTAACTTACTACATTACCTACGCAGCCGCAGGCACCGTCTGTAACCCTTTGTGAAAGCTAGACTACACGAAGTTCGGACGATCCAGACGGGAGGGCCGATTGGAAATAACTATCGACCACCCGCAGCACGCTGTTCAAACGCCTTTGAAACCCTTGCCCAACAGGTACTGCTCACGGGAACGGTCCCGCGAAGAAGACGGCTTGCGCATTTGCACCTTGTCGAACTTGGTGCGCACATCCTTCAGGTACATATCAAAGCCTTCGCCCTGGAAAATCTTGATCAGGAAATCACCGCCGGGCTTCAGCACGCGGGTTGCCAGATCCAGAGCCAGCTCGCAGAGGAACATGGCGCGCGGCATGTCCACTTCGGGCGTACCACTCATATTGGGGGCCATGTCCGAAATCACAAGGTCTACGTGCGAATCACCGACCGCCGCGAGGATCTGCTGCAACACTGCATCCTCGGTGAAGTCACCCTGGATGAACGTCACGTCGGGGATCGAGTCCATTTCCAGGATATCTGAAGCGATCAACCGGCCCTGACCACCAATCAGACGACTGGTCACCTGCGACCAGCCGCCAGGGGCTGCGCCAAGGTCGATTACACTCATGCCAGGACGGATCAGGCGGTCCTTTTCCTGGATCTCCAGCAGTTTGTAGCTCGCACGCGAGCGGTAGCCATCCTTCTGCGCTTGTTTCACAAAAGGGTCGTTAAAATGCTCTCGCAGCCAGTTTGCGCTGCTTTTGGAACGTTGTACCACGGGGCACCTCGATGATATGCGTCGTGATTGACTGGGCGGAGCCGGTGGCCCTCGGGTAAAATGCCGGTCAATTTTACAGAATCAGACGGAAAGGGTCAGATTATGCCGCTCAATAACGAGCAGAAGAAGCAGTACAAGTCCATTGGTCATGACCTGAAGCCGGTTTTGATCGTTGCTGGCAACGGTTTGAATGAAGGCGTAGTTGCCGAACTGGAACGCGCCCTGGTCGACCATGAGCTGATCAAGGTCGAGATTCGCTCGGAAGACCGCGAAGAACGTGCCGCAACCATTGCAGAACTGTGCAAGGCCGGCCGTGCCGAGCTGGTGCAGACCATCGGCAAGAAAGCGCTGATCTACCGTAAGAACCCACAGCCCAACAAGCAGCTGTCCAATATCCACCGCTACAAGTAACGGTGGCTCCGATCAGTGGCGCGGTTTGCGCGCCCTGACCGGTACCGGCTGGGCCACCAGCACGATGCCGGAAAAACCCAGCACCAGGAAACAGAACATCTGCCAGCGCTCGCCGACCGAAATGCCGTAGCGCAAGGTGTAGTACCCCACGCAGGCTGAAAACCCCAGCAACAGCATCTGGCCGCGAAATTGCCGCCACCAGGCCGCCAGGCCGTCCACCCTCGCCAGTACCGCCAGCTGAGTCAACAGCCCAAGCAGCGCCACGCCAATCAACCAGCGGTCGATCTGCCCGGCAATGTCTTGCACCAGCAAGGGTGCCAGACCACTGACCTTGAGCGCAGGCACCAGCCCCACATGGAACACCCACAGGCCACCAACCCAGAAAACCTGGGCCAGTTGCCAGAGGATCCCCTCAAGGGATGGCGCCCGCAGGCGCCGGTCAGATGTGCTGGACTTCGACAATCTCGTACTCGACCGTGCCGCTTGGCGTCTTGATGACGACGATGTCGCCTTCTTCCTTGCCGATAATGGCACGGGCAATCGGCGCGCTTGCCGAAAGCTTGCCGAGCTTGATGTTGGCTTCATCCTCGCCAACGATCTGGTACTTGACCCGCTCGTCGGTTTCGGTGTTGGCCAGCTCAACGGTGGTGCCGAAGATGACCTTGCCGGTATGGGCAATGGTGGTCACGTCGATCACGACCGAGTTCTGCAGACGGCCTTCGATATCGCGGATACGCGCCTCGACCATGCCCTGCTCTTCGCGGGCGGCATGGTATTCGGCGTTTTCCTTGAGGTCGCCCAGTTCGCGCGCTTCACCGATCGCCTGGCTCAGGCGCGGGCGCTCGGTCTTGCTCAGGAACAGGTGCTCCTCTTCCAGGGCGCGAGCGCCCTGGACGGTCATCGGGTACTTGGTAATGCTCATGCTTTCAGTCCTGCATGCAGATCTTGCAGGCGACGAACGGTCTTTTCAGGACCAAATTTCAGCGCCTCGCAGATGGCTTCACCAGCCGCAATGGTAGTGGTGCAGTAAATCTTGTGCTGCAGCGCATTGCGACGAATCGAGTAGGAGTCGGCAATCGACTGACGGCCTTCGGTGGTGTTGATGATCAGCGACACTTCGTCGTTCTTGATCATGTCGACCACGTGCGGGCGGCCTTCGGTCACCTTGTTCACACGGCGCACTTTCAGGCCAGCCGCCTCGATAACCTTGGCGGTGCCAGCAGTTGCAACCACTTCGAAGCCCAGGGCGATCAGGTCGCGGGCAACGCCAGCCACTTGTGGCTTGTCGTCGTCACGCACGCTGATGAACGCGGTACCACCGGTCGGCAGCACTTCGCTGGCACCCATCTGGGCTTTGGCGAACGCTTCACCGAAGGTGTCACCGACACCCATGACTTCACCGGTCGATTTCATCTCAGGGCCGAGGATCGGGTCAACCCCCGGGAACTTGGCGAACGGGAAGACGGCTTCCTTGACGCTGTAGAAGTTCGGGATGATTTCCTGGGTGAAGCCCAGCTCTTTCAGGGTTTTACCGGCCATCACGCGGGCGGCGATCATGGCCAGGGAAGTGCCGATGCACTTGGACACGAACGGCACGGTACGCGAGGCGCGCGGGTTGACTTCGATCACGTAGATCTTGTCGCCTTGCAGGGCCAGCTGCACGTTCATCAGGCCGACAACGCCCAGCTCCAGGGCCATTTTGGTGACCTGTACGCGGACTTCGTCCTGCACTTCCTTGCTCAGCGAGTAAGGTGGCAGCGAGCACGCCGAGTCGCCGGAGTGAACGCCGGCCTGTTCGATGTGCTGCATGATGGCGCCGATCACAACGTCAGTGCCATCGCACACCGCATCCACGTCCATCTCGATGGCGCAGTTGAGGAAGTGGTCGAGCAGTACCGGGCTGTCGTTCGACACTTGTACCGCTTCACGCAGGTAGCGTTTGAGCTCGTCCAGTTCGTAGACGATTTCCATGGCGCGGCCGCCCAGTACGTACGACGGGCGCACCACCAGCGGGTAGCCGATGCCGCCAGCAGCACGGATGGCTTCTTCTTCGCTGCGTACGGTGGCGTTTGGCGGCTGCAGCAGGTTCAGGCGCTGAACCATCTGCTGGAAGCGCTCACGGTCTTCGGCGCGGTCGATGGCATCCGGGCTGGTACCGATGATCGGTACGCCGGCTTCTTCCAGGGCACGTGCCAGTTTCAGCGGGGTCTGGCCGCCGTAATGGACGATCACGCCTTTCGGCTTCTCGACACGGCACACTTCCAGCACGTCTTCCAGGGTCAGCGGCTCGAAGTACAGGCGGTCGGAGGTGTCGTAGTCGGTGGAGACGGTTTCCGGGTTGCAGTTGACCATGATGGTCTCGTAACCGTCTTCACGCAGCGCCAGGGCGGCGTGTACGCAGCAGTAGTCGAACTCGATACCTTGGCCGATACGGTTCGGGCCGCCACCCAGGATCATGATCTTGTCGCGTGTCGACGGGTTCGCCTCGCACTCTTCCTCGTAGGTGGAGTACAGGTAGGCGGTGTCGGTGGCGAACTCGGCGGCGCAGGTGTCGACGCGCTTGTACACCGGGAACACTTCCAGCTTGTGGCGGTGACGGCGCAGGTTCTTGTCGGTGATACCCAGCAGCACGGCCAGGCGCTGGTCCGAGAAACCTTTGCGCTTGAGGCGCAGCATCAGGCTCTTGTCGATGGACGACAGGGCCAGGGTCTTGACCTTCTCTTCTTCCTTGATCAGATCTTCCATCTGCACCAGGAACCACATGTCGATGCCGGTCAGTGCGAAGATTTCTTCACAGGTCATGCCCGAACGCATGGCGTCAGCGACGTACCAGATACGCTCGGCGCCCGGTACGGTCAGCTCGCGCTTGAGGATGCCGGCAGCTTCAGGGCTGGCCAGGTCCACTTTCGGGTCCAGACCGCAGGCACCGACTTCCAGGCCGCGCAGGGCTTTCTGCAGGGATTCCTGGAAGGTACGGCCGATGGCCATGACTTCACCCACGGATTTCATCTGGGTGGTCAGGCGGGCGTCGGCTTTCGGGAATTTCTCGAAGGCAAAGCGCGGCAGCTTGGTGACGACGTAGTCGATCGACGGCTCGAAGGAAGCCGGGGTGCGGCCGCCGGTGATGTCGTTCTGCAGTTCGTCGAGGGTGTAGCCAATGGCCAGCTTGGCGGCGATCTTGGCGATCGGGAAGCCGGTGGCCTTGGAAGCCAGGGCGGACGAACGCGATACGCGCGGGTTCATCTCGATGACGACCATACGGCCGGTGTCCGGGCAGATACCGAACTGCACGTTGGAACCGCCGGTTTCAACACCGATTTCACGCAGCACCGCCAGCGAGGCGTTGCGCATGATCTGGTATTCCTTGTCGGTCAGGGTCTGCGCGGGAGCAACGGTGATCGAGTCACCGGTGTGCACGCCCATCGGGTCGAAGTTTTCGATCGAGCAGACGATGATGCAGTTGTCCTTTTTGTCGCGGACCACTTCCATCTCGTACTCTTTCCAGCCGATCAGCGATTCGTCGATCAGCAGCTCTTTGGTCGGCGACAGGTCCAGACCACGGGTGCAGATTTCTTCGAATTCTTCACGGTTGTAAGCGATACCACCGCCGGTGCCACCCATGGTGAACGACGGGCGAATGATGCACGGGAAGCCGAGCTTTTCGAGGACCGCATTGGCCTCTTCCATGCTGTGGGCGATACCCGAGCGCGGGCATTCCAGGCCGATGTCTTTCATGGCCTTGTCGAAGCGCGAGCGGTCTTCAGCCTTGTCGATGGTGTCGGCGTTGGCACCGATCATCTCTACGCCGAACTTCTCCAGAACGCCGTGGCGCTCCAGGTCCAGGGCGCAGTTCAGGGCGGTCTGCCCCCCCATGGTCGGCAAAACGGCGTCCGGGCGCTCTTTCTCGATGATCTTGGCCACCGACTGCCACTTGATCGGCTCGATGTAGGTGGCGTCGGCCATGGCCGGGTCGGTCATGATGGTGGCTGGGTTGGAGTTCACCAGGATGACGCGGAAACCTTCCTCGCGCAGGGCCTTGCAGGCCTGGGCGCCGGAGTAGTCGAATTCACAGGCCTGGCCGATCACGATCGGGCCGGCACCGAGAATCAGGATGCTTTTGATGTCTGTACGTTTTGGCATGGTGGTCACTCAAATCCGGGGTCAGTCGGCAAGCCGCTTAGAACAATCTGGGTCAGGCGCTTCCGGGCGCGGCGCGAGCCGGCCCGGGGCCTTGAAGCAGGATGCTCAGCGGCGCTTGGCCATGGCATCGGTGAAACGATCGAACAGTGGCGCGACGTCGGTCGGGCCAGGGCTCGCTTCAGGGTGGCCCTGGAAGCTGAACGCGCTCTTGTCGGTGCGCTCGATACCCTGCAGGGTGCCGTCGAACAGCGACTTGTGGATGGCGCGAACGTTGCCCGGCAGGGTAGCTTCATCAACAGCAAAACCGTGGTTCTGGCTGGTGATCATGACCACACCGCTGTCCAGGTCCTGGACCGGGTGGTTGGCACCGTGGTGACCGTGGCCCATTTTCACGGTCTTGGCGCCGGAGGCCAGGGCCAGCAGCTGGTGGCCGAGGCAGATGCCGAATACCGGAATCTCGGTTTCGAGGATTTCCTTGATCGCCTGGATGGCGTAGTCGCACGGCTCAGGGTCACCAGGGCCGTTGGACAGGAACACGCCGTCCGGGTTGAGGGCCAGCACTTCGCTGGCCGGGGTCTGGGCCGGCACCACGGTCACGCGGCAGCCACGGGCAACCAGCATGCGCAGGATGTTCAGCTTGACGCCGTAGTCGAAGGCAACCACGTGGTAAGGCAGGTCGGCAGCTTCGATGGTCGGGTGGCTGTCGGTTTTCAGCTCCCACACGCTGGAGCGCCACTCGTAGCGCTCTTTGGTGGAAACGACCTTGGCCAGGTCCATGCCCTTCAGGCCCGGGAAACCACGGGCAGCGGCGATGGCGGCTTCTTCGCTGATGTTGTCACCGGCGAGGATGCAACCGTTCTGGGCGCCCTTTTCACGCAGGATACGGGTCAGGCGACGGGTGTCGATACCAGCGATGGCAACGACGTTGTTGGCCTTGAGGTATTCAGGCAGCGACTGGGTGTTACGCCAGTTGCTGGCCAGCAGCGGCAGGTCACGGATGACCAGGCCAGCGGACCAGACGCGATTCGACTCGGCATCTTCCGGCGTAGTACCGGTGTTACCGATGTGCGGGTAGGTCAGGGTAACGATTTGCTGCGCATAGGAAGGGTCTGTAAGGATTTCCTGGTAGCCGGTCATAGCGGTGTTGAATACCACCTCACCAACGGTCTGACCGTCGGCACCAATGGCTTCACCGCGAAAAATACTGCCGTCGGCAAGGGCGAGTATGGCTGGCTTTGTCAAGAAGACCTCCCGTAAATCAAGCATGAAAGGGCGATCGCAGGTTGCAAAAAAGCGGAGTGACGTATGGACACGTCACCCCGCTTTCATGTGCTGAATTCAATTCGCTGCGCGCTTTTAGTGGACACACTAAAGCTGTAGCTTACAGAAAAGTGCGTTTTCGGTCTACCGCATATGTGTCTCTAAAACACATGAATGCGACAGACCGACATCGGCGGTGGCTTCTTCGCGGGCTTGCCCGCTCCCACAAGACCGGCGCAATACCCGTGGGAGCGGGCAAGCCCGCGAAGAAACCAACACCACTCGAACGGCTTAGCGCAGCTCGAGCACATCCTGCATGTCGTACAGGCCAGGCTCGCGCCCATCCAGCCACAGCGCCGCACGCACGGCGCCCTTGGCGAAGGTCATGCGGCTGGAGGCCTTGTGAGTGATTTCCAGACGCTCGCCTTCGGCAGCGAACAATACAGTGTGATCACCCACCACATCACCGGCACGCACAGTCGCGAAACCAATGGTCTTGCGATCACGTGCACCGGTCTGCCCTTCGCGGCCATACACAGCCACTTCCTGCAGGTCCCGGCCCAGCGCATTGGCAACCACTTCACCCATGCGCAGCGCAGTACCCGACGGCGCATCGACCTTGTGCCGGTGGTGCGCCTCGATGATCTCGATATCAACATCATCACCCAGCACCCGCGCCGCCATATCCAGCAGCTTGAGGCTGAGGTTGACGCCGACACTGAAGTTGGCGGCAAACACGATCGGAATGTCCTTGCCCGCCTCGGCCAGCAGCTGCTTCTCTTCAACAGAGAAGCCCGTAGTACCGATGATCATCGCCTTGCCGTGCTTGCGGCAGAACGCCAGGTTCTTGAGGGTGACCGAAGGGTGCGTGAAATCGATCAGCACGTCGAACTCGTCGGCAACCTTGGCCAGGTCATCGGACAGCAGCACACCGATCCGGCCGAGGGCCGCCAATTCACCGGCGTCCGCCCCGACCAGCGAGCTGTCAGGGCGATCGATCGCTGCCGTCAGGCCGGCACCCGGGGTTTGCTGCACAGCCTCGATCAGGGTCTTGCCCATCCGCCCTGCCGCGCCCATCACTGCAATACGTCGCATAGCCTTTTCCTTGTCAGAGATCGCCGAAGAAGCGCTTCACGCCATCGAACCAGCCACTGGCCTTGGGCGAGTGGGAGCTGTCGCCTTCCAGCGAGTCACGCAGCTCTTCGAGCAGCTCGCGCTGACGGCGACTGAGGTTGACCGGGGTTTCCACCGCCACACGGCACAGCAGGTCACCCGCACCACCACCGCGCACCGGCGCCACACCCTTGCCACGCAGGCGGAACTGCTTGCCAGTCTGGGTGCCTTCCGGAATCTTCAGCTTCACGCGACCATCGAGGGTCGGCACTTCCAGCTCACCACCCAAGGCGGCATCGGTGTAGCTGATGGGCACTTCGCAGTACAGGTGCTTGCCGTCGCGCTGGAAGATCTCGTGCTCACGCACACTGATCACCACGTACAGGTCGCCAGTCGGGCCACCATGGGTACCAGCCTCGCCCTCGCCCGAGAGGCGGATGCGGTCGCCGGTATCGACACCTGCCGGCACCTTGACCGACAACGTCTTGTATTCTTCGACACGCCCTTCGCCGTGGCACGAGGTGCACGGGTCGGTAATGATCTTGCCCTGGCCATGGCAGCGCGGGCAGGTTTGCTGCACCGAGAAGAAGCCTTGCTGCATGCGCACCTGACCGATGCCGCCGCACGTCGGGCAGGTCGACGGGGTCGAACCCTTCTTGGCACCGGAACCGTCGCAAGGCTGGCAATTGACCAGGGTAGGAACGCGGATGCTGACCGTGGTGCCACGCACCGCTTCTTCCAGGTTCAGCTCCAGAGTGTAGCGCAGGTCGCTGCCGCGCTGGGCACCGCCACGTCCGCCGCCGCGGCCGCCGCCACCAAAGAAGTCGCTGAATACATCACCGAAGATGTCGGAGAAGTTGGCGCCACCGAAGCCGGCACCACCACCACCCATGCTCGGGTCGACACCCGCATGGCCGTACTGGTCGAACGCCGCGCGCTTGCTGGCATCAGACAGCACTTCGTAGGCCTCGTTGGCCTCCTTGAACATGTCTTCCGACTCTTTGTCACCCGGGTTGCGGTCCGGGTGGTACTTCATCGCCAAACGGCGGTAAGCCTTTTTGAGGTCAGCTTCACTGGCGCCGCGCTCGACACCCAGAACCTCATAATAATCACGCTTGGACATAGGTCATTTGCACCTTGTTGGGCGTCTGGCATCTGCGCCGCGCCGTCAGCACCTGCCTGCGCCACCAAGGGCCGCTGACAGATGCTGTAAAAATTCTCGAATTCCAGATACGCCAACGCGGGAGCAAGCCCCCGCGCGGCGACATCCTACCAGCTCACCGCCAAACGGCGGTGAGCTGGCCGACAACATGCAACGATTACTTCTTGTCGTCGCCTTTTACTTCTTCGAACTCGGCATCAACCACGTCATCGTGCTTGGCTTCCGGCTCGGCCTGCTGCGCGCCACCCTGAGGCTGTTCGGCCGACTGCTCGGCGTACATCTTCTGGGCAACCGGGGCAGAGACCTTGGACAGCTCTTCGACCTTGGCATCGATTGCAGCCTTGTCATCGCCTTTGACAGCGGTTTCCAGGGCAACAACGGCAGCCTCGATGGCAGTTTTCTCTTCAGCGGTGACCTTGTCACCCGCGTCAGCGACCATCTTGCGGGTCGAGTGAACCAGCGCATCACCCTGGTTACGGGCAGCGGCCAGCTCTTCGAACTTGCGGTCTTCCTCGGCGTTGGCCTCGGCGTCACGCACCATGCGCTCGATCTCTTCGTCCGACAGGCCGGAGTTGGCCTTGATCACGATCGACTGCGACTTGCCGGTCGCCTTGTCTTTGGCGCTGACGTGCAGGATGCCGTTGGCATCGATGTCGAAGGTAACTTCGATCTGAGGCACGCCACGTGGAGCTGGCGGAATGTCAGCCAGGTCGAACTTGCCCAGCGATTTGTTCTGCGCGGCCTGCTTACGCTCACCTTGCAGCACGTGAATGGTCACGGCGCCCTGGTTGTCGTCGGCAGTCGAGAACACCTGCGACTTCTTGGTCGGAATGGTGGTGTTTTTCTCGATCAGCGCAGTCATCACGCCGCCCATGGTTTCGATACCCAGGGTCAGCGGGCTGACGTCCAGCAGCAGCACGTCTTTCACATCGCCGGCCAGAACAGCAGCCTGGATGGCGGCGCCCATGGCGACGGCTTCGTCCGGGTTGACGTCCTTGCGCGCTTCTTTACCGAAGAAGTCGGCAACGGTTTTCTGCACCAGCGGCATACGGGTCTGGCCACCGACCAGGATCACGTCGTCGATCTTGCTGGCGTCGATGCCGGCATCTTTCAGGGCGATACGGCAAGGCTCGATGGTGCGCTGCACCAGCTCCTCAACCAGCGACTCCAGCTTGGCGCGGGAGATCTTCACGTTCAGGTGCTTAGGACCGGTGGCATCTGCAGTGATGTACGGCAGGTTGACATCGGTCGACTGAGCAGACGACAGCTCGATCTTGGCCTTCTCGGCCGCTTCCTTCAGGCGCTGCATGGCCAGAGGGTCGCCCTTCAGGTTCATGCCGGACTCTTTCTTGAACTCTTCGACCAGGTAGTCGATCAGCAGCATGTCGAAGTCTTCGCCACCCAGGAAGGTGTCGCCGTTGGTAGCCAGTACTTCGAACTGGTGCTCACCGTCGACTTCGGCGATTTCGATGACCGAAACGTCGAAGGTACCGCCACCCAGGTCATAAACGATGACAGTGTGGTCGCCCTTGGCCTTGTCCATGCCGTAGGCCAGCGCAGCAGCGGTCGGTTCGTTGATGATGCGCTTCACGTCCAGACCGGCGATGCGGCCGGCGTCTTTGGTCGCCTGACGCTGGCTGTCGTTGAAGTAGGCCGGAACGGTGATGACCGCTTCGGTAACTGGCTCGCCGAGGTAGTCTTCGGCGGTTTTCTTCATCTTTTTCAGCACTTCGGCGCTGATTTGCGGCGGTGCCATTTTCTGGCCGTTCACTTCAACCCAGGCGTCACCGTTGTCAGCCTTGGCGATCTTGTACGGAACCAGTTGGATGTCTTTCTGCACGACCTGCTCTTCAAAGCGGCGGCCGATCAGGCGCTTTACCGCGAACAGGGTGTTGTGCGGGTTGGTAACAGCCTGGCGCTTGGCCGACTGACCTACCAGGATTTCGCCATCGTTGGCGTAGGCCACGATCGAAGGGGTGGTACGCGCACCTTCGGCGTTTTCGATGACTTTGACGTTACCGTTTTCCAGGATGGAGACACACGAGTTGGTGGTCCCCAGGTCGATACCGATGATTTTGCCCATGTTAACTCTCCCGAAACTTGAATTTGGTAGCAGCGACTACTTTGGCCAACTGCGGTAATACTTGAAGGCTTGACACCTAGATGGGGTTGCCCAGACGGATTTCAAGCCTTTTCATTGATCGAGGGTTGCGCAGCGCTCGGCGCCTTGCTGACCACCACCATGGCGGGGCGCAGCAGACGGCCGTTCAGCAGGTAACCCTTCTGGAACACGTTCAGCACGCTGTTCGGCTCGACTTCGGCGCTTTCCTGCATGGCCATCGCCTGGTGATGCTCAGGGTTGAACGGTTCACCGTGCGGATCGACGACTTCGAGGTTGTAGCGCTTCAGGGTGTCCTGGAACATCTTGAGGGTCAGTTTGACGCCTTCGCGGATGGCCTTGACCTGCTCATCTTCATCACTGGAGTGCGCCAGGGCCAATTCCAGGCTGTCGATCACCGGCAGCAAGTCGTTGGAGAACTTCTCCAGGGCGAACTTGTGGGCTTTCTCGACATCCTGCTCGGCACGACGGCGCACGTTCTGCACGTCGGCAACGGCGCGCAGCGCCTGGTCCTTGGCTGCGGCCAGCTGTTCCTCGAGCTCCAGAACACGGGTGTCAGCTGCAGTGCCTGCACCGGTTTCTTCCACGTTAAGGTCTTTCTCGTTCAGCTGTTCATCAGCCATGGGGTCTCTCCTGCGCAATTTTGTGGACTGCGAGCCAGGCTCGCCTGTGATGTCGGCTATATGGGGCCGGAAAAACCAGCTTCAAGGGGCAAGGTGGTTTTCCCGGTTGCAACAGAATCTGCCAAGGGGCATTGGCAGGCCTGAAAAAAGTACTGTATAAATAACCAGACCTGACTTTCGGGAGCCGCCCCTCATGCTGGTGCACCTGTCCATTCACAACTACGCCATCGTCGAGCACCTCGACCTCGAAATTGCCCGCGGCATGTCCGTCATCACGGGCGAGACCGGTGCCGGCAAATCGATCATGCTCGACGCCCTCGGCCTGGCCCTGGGCGATCGGGCCGACAGTGGCGTGGTGCGCCCTGGCACCGACAAGGCAGACATCCTCGCCACCTTCGACCTGGTAGACATCCCCGAGGCCCACGCCTGGCTGGCCGAACGCGACCTGAACAACGACGGGCTGTGCATACTGCGCCGGGTCATCACCGCCGAAGGCCGTAGCCGCGGCTACATCAACGGCACGCCGTGCCCGCTGGGCGACCTCAAGGCGCTGGGCGAGCTGCTGATCGATATCCACAGCCAGCACGAGCACCAGTCGCTACTGAAAACCGACACCCACCGCCGCCTGCTCGACGAGTACGCCGGCGCCGTCGACCTGGCCCGCCAGGTGCATCTGGCGGCCAAGCGCTGGAACCAGACCCGCCTGGAGCTGGAGCGGCTGTCCAATTCAGGTGATGAGCAGCGCGCCCGCCATCAGTTGCTCAGCTACCAGCTGGAAGAGCTGGACAACCTGGGCCTGGGCGAGCACGAACTGGAGCAACTGGAGCAGGAGCACAAGAACCTGACCAGCGCCGAAGCGCTGTTCGGCATTTGTCGCCAGGTGATCGACCAGTGCAGTGAAAGCGATTCGGGCAACGTGCTCAGCGCCCTCACCTCCAGCCTCAACCGGCTGGGCGCTGCCACCCACTCGCCCAAGGCCTTGGGCGAGGCCGCCAACCTGATCGCCAGCGCTCAGATCCAGGTAGAAGAAGCCGTAGGCGAGCTCAACCGCTTCCTCGACAACTTCGACGCCGACCCGATGCGCCTGCAGGCTTTGGAAGAACGCCTCGACACCATCTATACACTGGCGCGCAAACACCGCGTGCACCCCACTGAACTGCCGCACCTGCAGCAACAACTGATGGAAGAAATCGAAGGCCTGAACGCCAGCGACGAGTCGATCGAGCGGCTGGGCGAAGAACTGGCTGCTTTCGCACAGCATTATAAAGAGCGGGCCCGTGAACTCAGCGCCCTGCGCCAGCAAGCCGCCCAGCAACTGGCGGGCGCCGTCGAGCAGGAAATCCAGCGCCTGGGCATGCCCGGCGGGCGTTTCCGCATCGAGCTGACGCCCACCGAGGGCGCAGACCTGTCACCGCATGGCCTGGAGCAGATCGAACTGCTGGTCAGCGCCAACCCCGGCCAACCGCTCAAGGGCCTGGCAAAGGTGGCTTCGGGAGGCGAACTGTCGCGTATCAGCCTGGCGATCCAGGTGATTACCGCACAGACATCGCGCATTCCTACCCTGGTGTTCGACGAAGTCGATGTGGGTATCGGCGGCCCTACCGCCGAAATTGTCGGCCAGTTGTTGCGCCGCCTGGGCGAGCGTGGCCAGGTGCTGACCGTGACTCACCTGCCACAGGTTGCGGCGCAAGGGCATCACCACTTGTTTGTACACAAGGTGCGCAATAGCGACACCACCCACACCGCCGTGGCCAGCCTGGGCAAGCGTGAGCGGGTAGAAGAAGTGGCGCGGATGCTGGGCGGCATTGACCTGACCAAGGAATCCCTGGCGCATGCGCGCAAGATGGTGGTTTCTGGCAAGGCCTGATGCTACCGGTACTGGCCCTATCGCAGGCAAGCCAGCTCCCACAAGGTGATCACAGGCCCTGAAATATGTGGTGTACCTGTGGGAGCTGGCTTGCCGGCGATAGGGCCAGTGCAGACAACCAAATTAATCTGCCGAAGCAGAAAGCACAAAGGCGACCCGAAGGTCGCCTTTGTCATTCATAACGATAAAAAATCGTTACTTCTTCTTACGCACATACAGGACCAGATTGTGGTCTACCAGCTCGAAGCCATGCTCGGCTACGATTTCGCGCTGGCGCTTCTCGATTTCGGCATCCATGAATTCGATGACTTCACTGGTATCCACGTTCACCATATGGTCGTGGTGACCGCCATCGGCCAGCTCGAACACTGCGTGGCCGCCGTCGAAGTTGTGGCGAACCACCAGACCCGCTGCTTCGAACTGGGTCAGTACGCGATAGACGGTGGCCAGGCCTACGTCCTCGCCTGCTTCCATCAGTGCCTTGTAAACATCCTCGGCACTCATGTGACGCTGCTCGGTGGAATCGAGCATCTGAAGGATCTTGACTCGAGGCAGGGTCACCTTGAGACCGGCTTTGCGTAATTCGCTATTTTCAACCATGGTCAGCTTTCTCGCCGATGCTGCTTCGCAGCTTCTCTTAATACGGGTATGATCGGGGTTTACGTTGTCCAGCCAAGATAGTGGAAGTCGCCCACCGATGCAAAACACCAAGCTCTTGCTAACCAGCCTCACCCTAGTGGGACTGCTCGCACTCGCCGGTTGCTCGTTTCCCGGGGTTTACAAAATCGACATCCAGCAGGGCAATGTCGTCACGCAGGACATGATAGACCAATTACGCCCGGGAATGACCCGCCGGCAAGTAAGGTTTATCATGGGCAACCCGCTGATTCAGGATACCTTCCACACCAACCGTTGGGATTACCTGTACAGCCTGCAGCCTGGTGGTGGTAAACGCCAGCAAGAGCGCATGAGCATCTTCTTCAACGAGAGTGACCAACTGGTCAGCTTGTCGGGCGACTTCATGCCAGGCGTCAGCCGCGACCAGGAAATCCTGGGGGGCAGCAGCGACACCACAGTCAGCCCGGCCACCGAGCCAGGCCAGACAGCGCAGCCAGCGGCTCAGCCTGAAGAAAAACCAGCGAAGCCAGGCTCGGTGGAAGAATCCATCCAGCGCGAAATCGACACCATCGAGACCACCCCGGTCCCGACGCCGGCTCCGCTGGAAACCCGCTAGGCGGGAACAGCAGTCACAAAAAAGCCCGGACCTGGTCCGGGCTTTTTGTTTGCGGGCTATTCGTCAGGCATGCAATTGCTTGGCACGCTGGCAGAAGGCATCGACCAGTGTGTTGGCCGCCTGATTGAACAGCGGGCCCAACGTGGCGCGCACAATCGGCCCGGCATAATCGAAAGACAGGTCCAGGCTGATCTTGCAGGCCTTTTCACCCAGCGGCTTGAACACCCACACGCCATGCAACTGCGTGAACGGCCCTTCCTCCAGGTTCATCTCGATAGACTGCCCCGGCACCAGCACGTTACGCGTGACGAAGTACTGGCTCATGCCGCCCTTGGCCACCTCCAGCTTGGCGTGCATGTGCGTGTCGCTGGCGTCGATCACCGTCGAGGCCGAGCACCACGGCAAAAACTCTGGGTAGCTGGCCACATCGTTGACCAGATCGTAGAGCGCCTGGGCGGGGTATGGCAGCAGGGCGGAGCGTTGAATATGGGTAGTCATCCAGGCGTCACTTCCAAGGCTGGGTGGCGACGCTTCGCAGCGTGCCGAAAACAGGTTCTGTGCGTATGACAGGGTTGGTATTGTCCGGTATTCATTCCGGTGGCTCAAGCACACCGAAATCCCATAGCGGACGACGCACGGACTTGCCTATAATGCCGCCCCTATGGCTAAGCAAAAAAAACATCCGACCGGGACCATCGCGCAAAATAAAAAAGCGCGACACGATTACTTCATCGAACACAAGTTCGAGGCCGGGCTGGTCCTGTCCGGCTGGGAAGTAAAAAGCCTGCGAGCTGGCAAGGCTCACCTCGTTGACAGTTACGTGCTGCTCAAGGACGGTGAAGCCTGGCTGTTCGGCAGCCACATCACCCCGCTGACCACTGCCAGCACCCACGTCATCGCCGACCCCATCCGCACCCGCAAGCTGCTGCTGAACAAGCGCGAGCTCGAGCGGCTGGAAGCGGCTGTAGCGCAAAAGGGCTACACCTGCGTGGCGTTGTCGCTGTACTGGAGCAAGCACCTGATCAAGTGCGAAATTGCACTGGGCAAGGGCAAGAAGGAATACGACAAGCGCGACACCGTGCGCGAACGCGATTCCAACCGCGAGCTGCAGCGGGTCGTGCGGAACAAGGGCAAGGAAGACTAATCGGTCTTTAGCCTGTTCCGACCTCTTCGCGGGCACGCCCGCTCCCACAGGTATCACGCCAGGTTCAAGCCCGGCGCCTATCCTGTGGGAGCGGGCGTGCCCGCGAAGAATCCAGCACCGATCTCAGCGCCCGCTGCGCCGCTCTGCCCGGGCCACCCGCTGCGCCTCTTCGTGTGCCTCTTGCAGCACCTCCTGCACATACAGAATGTGCCGGCTGGACACCTCCCGCGCATCCTCCGCCCTGCCCTCGACAATCGCCAGGTACAGCTCCCGGTGCTGGCTGATCAGCATGTCCCGGGTCTCGGTCCGTTGCTGGTACATGCCACCAATATTGGTCACCACGTTGCGCTTGAGCAGGTCGAACAAACCACGAATGGTGTGCAGCAGCACCGCGTTATGGCTGGCCTCGGCAATCGCCAGGTGGAAACGCGCATCGGCCACCCCCTCCTCCGCCCGAGTGACTTCATCGACCCGGGTGTAGCAGTCCTGCAACGCATCGAAGGCCGCCTTCAGGCGTGCCCGGTCCGGCTCGGTGGCACGCTGGGCGGCGTAATAGGCACACGACGCCTCCAGGGTATGGCGAAATTCAAGCAGGTCGCGCTGCGCCTCGGCACTGTGCTCGAGCAACTGCAGCAATGGGTCGCTGAATGTAGAGCCCAGTGACTCGGCAACAAAATTGCCGCCGCCCTGGCGGCTGACCAGCAGCCCTTTGGCCACCAGCTTCTGGATCGCCTCACGCAGTGACGGGCGGGACACGCCGAACTGCTCGGCGAGGGCGCGTTCGGCCGGCAGCCGCTGCCCCGAGGTCAGCGTGCCTTCCAGAATCATCCCTTCCAACCGATCGACGATGTCGTCGGACAGGCGCCGTTGGCGGACCTGATCAAAAACCATCACATGCTCTCCACAAACCCCCGGCAAATTTCAGGGGCGCCTATTCTCGCCGATCCACGCCGCGCAAACACCCATCAAGCCACGATTTTGCCTGCGCATCAGGCGCCCGCTCATCGGCACATGACCAAAGTTTTGCACAGGACAAATTGACACACCCACGAAAGGGCTTTTAACCTAGCGACCAGCCATTGTAAATTGGTCTTACCAATTATCCAATGCCAGTGCTGACCAACAACAATTAGGGGCCACCCCATATGCAAACCTGGCAACAACTCTATAGCCCGCTTGGTAGTCTTGGCCTGTCCGCACTGGCGGCAGTCATCCCTATCGTGTTCTTCTTCCTTGCCCTCGCCGTGTTCCGCCTGAAAGGCCACGTAGCGGGCAGCATTACCCTCGCACTGTCGATCCTGGTGGCGATCTTTGCCTTCCAGATGCCTGTCGACATGGCCCTCGCTGCCGCGGGTTACGGCTTCCTCTACGGCCTCTGGCCGATTGCCTGGATCATCGTTGCCGCGGTGTTCCTGTACAAACTCACGGTCAAGAGTGGCCAGTTCGAAGTGATCCGCAGCTCGGTGCTGTCGATTACCGACGACCAGCGCCTGCAAGTGCTGCTGATCGGCTTCTGCTTCGGTGCCTTCCTCGAAGGCGCGGCGGGCTTCGGCGCCCCGGTGGCAATCACTGCCGCGCTGCTGGTGGGCCTGGGCTTCAACCCGCTATACGCCGCCGGCCTTTGCCTGATCGCCAACACCGCACCGGTGGCATTCGGTGCCCTGGGCATCCCGATCATCGTGGCCGGCCAGGTCACCGGCATCGACGCCTTCCACATCGGCGCCATGACCGGCCGCCAGCTGCCGCTGCTTTCGTTGTTCGTGCCGTTCTGGCTGGTGTTCATGATGGACGGCCTGCGCGGCGTGAAGGAAACCTGGCCTGCCGCCCTGGTCGCCGGCCTGAGCTTCGCCGTTACCCAGTACTTCACGTCGAACTTCATCGGCCCGGAACTGCCCGACATCACCTCGGCACTGGCCAGCCTTATCTGCCTTACCCTGTTCCTGAAAGTCTGGCAGCCAAAGCGTTCGTTCAGCGAAGCCAAAGGTAGCGTCGGCGCAGCCGTTGTGCAGCCAAGTGGCAGCCAGCCTAGCCCTTACAGCTTTGGCGAAATCTTCAAGGCCTGGTCGCCGTTCCTGATCCTGACCGTACTGGTCACCATCTGGACCCTGAAGCCGTTCAAGGCAGCGTTCGCCCCGGGCGGCGCCATGTACAACTTCGTCTTCAACTTCGCCATCCCGCACCTCGACCAGTTGGTGATCAAGACCGCACCGATCGTTGCCGCGCCCACTGCCATGCCAGCGGTGTTCAAGCTCGACCCGATCTCCGCCACCGGCACCGCGATCTTCCTCTCGGCGCTGATTTCCATGGCAGTGCTGAAGATCAACTTCAAAACTGGTCTGACCACTTTCAAAGAGACCTTCTGGGAGCTTCGCTGGCCCATCCTGTCGATCGGCATGGTGCTGGCCTTCGCCTTCGTCACCAACTACTCGGGCATGTCCTCGACCATGGCCCTAGTACTGGCCGGCACCGGTGCCGCGTTCCCGTTCTTCTCGCCGTTCCTTGGCTGGCTGGGCGTATTCCTGACCGGCTCGGACACTTCGTCCAACGCCCTGTTCAGCTCGCTGCAGGCCACCACTGCTCACCAGATCGGGGTAAACGACACCCTGCTGGTAGCGGCCAACACCAGCGGCGGCGTGACCGGCAAGATGATCTCGCCACAGTCCATCGCCGTGGCCTGCGCTGCCACCGGCCTGGTGGGCAAGGAATCCGACCTGTTCCGTTTCACCGTCAAGCACAGCCTGTTCTTTGCCACCATCGTGGGCCTGATCACCCTGGTCCAGGCTTACTGGCTGACCGGCATGCTGGTTCATCACTAAAGTGAAAGGGGCCGGGCGCCATTGCGCGCCCGGCACTCCCCACAAGCAACGCTGCGAGAATCCATGATCATTTCTGCCTCTACCGACTATCGCGCCGCGGCCCAACGCAAGCTGCCTCCCTTCCTGTTCCACTACGCCGACGGCGGCGCCTACGCCGAGCACACCCTGCGCCACAACGTGTCGGACCTGGCCGGCATTGCCCTGCGCCAGCGCGTGCTGAACAACATGTCCGAACTCAGCCTGGAAACAAAGCTGTTCGACGAAACTCTGAGCATGCCGGTGGCCTTGGCCCCGGTCGGCCTCACCGGCATGTACGCGCGCCGCGGCGAAGTGCAGGCGGCGCGTGCAGCCGCGGCCCATGGCATCCCGTTCACCATGTCTACCGTGTCGGTGTGCCCGATCGAAGAAGTGGCCCCGGCGATCAACCGGCCGATGTGGTTCCAGCTGTACGTGCTCAAGGACCGCGGCTTCATGCGCAACGCCCTGGAGCGGGCCAAGGCCGCAGGGGTCAAGACCCTGGTGTTCACCGTCGACATGCCCGTACCCGGCGCCCGCTACCGCGATGCCCACTCGGGCATGAGCGGCCGCAACGGCCCGCTGCGCCGCGTGCTGCAAGCCATGACCCACCCCGAGTGGGCGTGGGATGTCGGCGTGATGGGCCGCCCGCACGACCTGGGCAACATCTCCAGGTACCGCGGCAACCCCACCGGCCTGGCCGACTACATCGGCTGGCTGGGCAACAACTTCGACCCGTCCATCTCCTGGAAAGACCTGGAGTGGATCCGCGAGTACTGGGACGGCCCGATGATCATCAAGGGCATTCTCGATGCCGATGACGCCCGCGACGCGGTCAAGTTCGGCGCCGACGGCATCGTGGTGTCCAACCACGGCGGCCGCCAGCTCGATGGCGTGCTGTCCAGCGCCCGCGCCCTGCCGGCCATTGCCGACGCCGTCAAAGGCGACCTGAAAATTCTGGCCGACTCCGGCATCCGCAGTGGCCTCGACGTGGTGCGCATGATCGCCCTGGGCGCCGACACCGTACTGATCGGCCGCGCCTTCCTCTACGCCCTTGCCGTGCACGGCGAGGCTGGGGTGAAGAACCTGCTGGAGCTGTTCGAGAAGGAAATGCGCGTGGCGATGGTGCTGACCGGCGCCAAGTCGATCAGCGAGATCACCCGCGACTCGTTGGTACGCGAACTGGGCGCCTGACCGCCTGCAAGAAACACCGCCTGATTGACCCGGGGCATGTGGCGCAAAGACGCCACGGCCCCGCGAGGAGACTGCATGAGCTTGCCCGCCGCGTTCCTGCGTGATGCCGAGCGCCTGATACCCGCCGAACGCCGCTTCGACGACCCCACGTCCACCCTGGCCTTCGGCACCGACGCCAGCTTCTACCGGCTGATCCCCAAGCTGGTGGTGCGCGTCGAGTCCGAGGACGAAGTGGTCGGCCTGATCAAACTCGCCCAGCGCGAGCGGGTGCCGGTCACCTTCCGCGCAGCCGGCACCAGCCTGTCTGGCCAGGCCATCACCGACTCGGTGCTGATAGTGCTCGGCGATAACTGGAACGGCCGCGAAATCCGTGGCCAGGGCGAGCAGATCCGCCTGCAACCTGGCGTGATCGGCGCCCAGGCCAACGCCTGGCTGGCCCCCTTCGGGCGCAAGATCGGCCCCGACCCTGCGTCGATCAACGCCTGCAAGATTGGCGGGATCGTTGCCAACAACGCCAGCGGCATGTGCTGCGGCACCGCGCAGAACACCTACCACACCCTGGCCGGCCTGCGCCTGGTGCTGGCCGACGGCACCCGCCTCGACAGCGAAGACCCGGCCAGCGTTGCCGCCTTTGAAAGCAGCCACGCCGAGCTGCTGGAATCGCTGGCCCGCCTGGCCCGCGAGACCCGCGCCAACACCGCGCTGGCCGAGCGCATCCGGCACAAATACCGGCTGAAGAACACCACCGGCCTGTCGCTGAACGCACTGGTGGACTACGACCAGCCGCTGGACATCCTGCAGCACCTGCTGGTCGGTTCCGAAGGCACGCTGGGCTTCATCAGCGCCGTCACCTACGACACCGTGCCTGACCACCCGCACAAGGCCAGCGCCTTGCTGGTGTTCCCCAGCGTCGAAAGCTGCTGCCGCGCGGTGCCCGTGCTCAAGCAGCAGCCAGTCTCGGCCGTGGAACTGCTCGACCGCCGCAGCCTGCGCTCGGTGCAGAACATGCCCGGCATGCCGCTGTGGGTAAAAGGCCTGTCGAACAATGCCTGCGCCCTGCTTATCGAGTCCCGCGCCGCCAGCCAGAGCCTGCTGCACGAGCAACTGCGCCAGGTGATGGCCTCGATTGCCGACTTCCCGCTGGAACAGCAAGTGGACTTCAGCGAAGACCCAGCCGTTTACAACCAGCTGTGGAAAATCCGCAAGGACACCTTCCCCGCCGTCGGCGCCGTGCGCCAGACCGGCACCACGGTGATCATCGAAGACGTGACCTTCCCCGTCGAGCAACTGGCCGAAGGCGTCAACCGCCTGATCCTGCTGTTCGACAAGCACCGCTACGACGAAGCGATCATTTTTGGCCATGCGCTGGAAGGCAACCTGCATTTCGTCTTCACCCAAGGCTTCAACAGCGCCGCGGAAGTCGCCCGTTACAAGGCGTTCATGGACGACGTGGCGCAACTGGTGGCGGTGGAGTTCGGCGGCTCGTTGAAAGCCGAGCACGGCACCGGGCGCAACATGGCACCGTTCGTGGAACTGGAATGGGGCCATGACGCCTACCAGTTGATGTGGAAGCTCAAGCGCCTGCTCGACCCCAACGGCATCCTCAACCCCGACGTGGTGCTGAGCGAAGACCCCGACATCCACCTGAAAAACCTGAAGCCGCTGCCAGCCGCCGACGAAATCGTCGACAAGTGCATCGAATGCGGCTTCTGCGAACCGGTGTGCCCGTCCAAAGGGCTTACCCTCAGCCCGCGCCAGCGCATCGTCATGTGGCGGGACATTCAGGCCAAGCAACGCGCCGGCATCGATACCCGCGAACTGATGCAGACCTACCAGTACCAAGGCCTCGACACCTGCGCAGCCACTGGCCTATGCGCCCAGCGCTGCCCGGTCGGTATCAACACCGGCGAGCTGGTGAAGAAACTGCGCAGCCAGGCCGCCGAGCACACCAAGACCGCCGACTGGCTGGCCGAGCACTTCCACACCGCACTGGGTGGCGCCCGCCTTACCCTCACGGCCGCCAACACTGCACGCAAACTGCTCGGCGCCCCGCGCCTGGGCCGCCTGAGCACCTCGCTGAGCAACGCCAGCAAAGGCCGGCTGCCGCAGTGGACACCGGCCATGCCACAACCCCTGCGCCCGATCAGCTTCGGCCCGGCCAGCAACGACGCCCGCCCCCGCGTGGTGTACCTGGCCGCCTGCGTTTCACGTGTCATGGGCCCGGCCTACGCCGACCGCGAGCAAAGTTCGCTGCTGGACAAAACCCGCAGCCTGCTGGAAAAGGCCGGCTACCAGGTGGTGTTCCCCGACAACGCCGACAGCCTGTGCTGCGGCCAGCCCTTCGCCTCCAAGGGTTACCCCGAACAGGCCGAGCACAAGCGCCAGGAACTGATCGCCGCCCTGCTGCACGCCAGCCGCGGCGGCCTGGACCCGATCTACTGCGACACCAGCCCCTGCACCCTGCGCCTGGTGCAAGACCTGGGCGAAACCCGCCTCGACCTGTACGACCCGGTGCGCTTCATCCGCACCCACCTGCTCGACCGCCTGGAGTTCACCCCCCAGGACGAGCCGGTGGCCGTGCACGTGACCTGCAGCACCCAGCACCTGGGCGAAAGCCAGGCGCTGATCGACCTGGCGCGGCGCTGCAGCAAACAGGTGGTAATCCCCGAAGGCATCCATTGCTGCGGTTTTGCAGGTGACAAAGGCTTCACCACCCCCGAACTCAACGCCCACTCGCTGCGCAGCCTGAAGGACGCGGTGCAGTATTGCAGCGAAGGCATCTCCACCAGCCGCACCTGCGAGATAGGCCTGTCGAGCCACAGCGGCATCGACTACCACGGCCTGGTCTACCTGGTAGACCGCGTCACCCGCCCACGCAGCATCTAAAGGCAGACACCTTCACCTTTGCAGGAGCGGCCCTGTGTCGCGATCGGGCCGCAAAGCGGCCCCAGGCTCTCAGCAGCGCTGCATAGATCGGGGGCTGCCCTGCAGCCCTTTCGCGACACAAGGCCGCTTCCACAGGTACAGCGCATCCCCGAGCCAAGCACGATCCCTGTGGGAGCGGCTTCAGCCGCGAACACCGGCAAAGCCGGTGCCATCCCCCCCATACCGCCCCGCCGCCACCCCGACAGACCAATCCCCACAACCCCCTAAAGCCCCCGCTACCGCGCATCCCCGATGCCAAGCACGATCCCTGTGGGAGCGGCTTCAGCCGCGAACACCGGCAAAGCCGGTGCCATCCCCCACCTCAATATCGCCCCGCCACCATCCCGATTGAACCCCCGCCAATCCCCCACAGTCCACCCTACAGGCCCACCTTCCAGAGGCCCCAGAGGAGACACCCATGAAAGGTACCGCGCTTTCGGCCCTGTTCGCGGCCGCCACCCTGCTGGCTTCGCCGGTGTTTGCCGCCGATGACCTCTGCACCACCAACCTGCAAAAGATCGACGACAGCATGGCCACCGCCGGCGCCACCTCCGAAGGCCTGGACAAGGCCCTCACCGAGCACGTCGACAAAGCCAAGGCCGCCCAGGCTTCGGGCGACACCAAGGAATGCATCGCCATCACCAGCAAAGTGCTGGAGCGCCTGGAAAAAACCGAAAAAGGCAGCAGCTCCGGCAGCGGCGGCGGCGGCGCGTGAGCCTTGACGCGGGCGACCGGACCAGCTGTCGACGTCGCCCGCTCAATGGCGTATACTCCATCCCACGTGCCGTAAGGTGCGTTAGCGTAACGCTAGTGTGGGGCCGATTAGGATTCGACGCCGGTAGCGAAACTCTAGGTGCATGCCGAGTTGGTAACAGAACTCGTAAATCCACTGTTGCAACTTTTATAGTTGCCAATGACGATACTTACGGCGTGGAGTTCAAGAAAGTCGCTTTCGCGGCTTAATTGACCCATTGCTTCTGGTAGCTTCGGCTCCAGCAATCACTAGGGGATGCCTGTAAACCCGAACTGATTGTCATATAGAACAGGATCGTCGCGTAGCACGTTGTGGGCGAAGTGACTAAAACTTACACAACTCATCCAAAGCACCCTGCCCGTCGGGCGGCTGCGGATTAAATCAGTAGACACGGCTACGCATGTAGTACCGACAGCGGAGTACTGGCGGACGGGGGTTCAAATCCCCCCGGCTCCACCAAATGATCAAACAAAGACGTCCACGGACGTCTTTTTTTGTGCCTGGAAGGCAGTGAAATCAAGGGTTTACTGATCTTTTGAGGGCCACAACGGTTTTTTGAGTTCCAACAATCCCGGTATTCCCGGTGGTATTCCCGCCTACCCGGGACTAATCTTGGGAATACCAATTGGTGTCATGGAGCTCATCCCATGTGCGCTCAAACAGCTCGTCTCTCCGACCGCCAGCTCAAGGCGGTCAAGCCCAAAGACAAGGACTATGTCCTCACGGATGGCGACGGCCTCCAGCTCCGAGTCCGGGTCAACCGCTCGATGCAGTGGAATTTCAACTACAGGCATCCGGTCACCAAGAATCGAATCAACATGGCGCTCGGCTCCTACCCCGAGGTCTCTCTGGCGCAAGCTCGGCGGAAAGCGGTTGAAGCTAGGGAAGTACTTGCGCAGGGGATTGATCCCAAAGCTCAGCGCAATGATCTTGCGCAGGCCAGGCTAGCCGAGACAGAACATACGTTTGAGAAAGTGGCGACCGCCTGGTTCGAGCTGAAAAAGGACTCGGTTACGCCGGCCTACGCTGAGGACATCTGGCGCTCCCTCACTTTGCATGTTTTTCCGAGCATGAAATCGACACCGATCTCAGAAGTCAGCGCACCGATGGTGATCAAGATCCTTCGACCGATCGAAGCCAAAGGCAGCTTGGAAACCGTGAAGCGGCTTAGTCAGCGCCTCAACGAAATCATGACCTACGGTGTCAATTCGGGAATGATCTTCGCGAACCCGCTCAGCGGGATTCGGGCTGTATTCAAGAAACCGAAGAAAGAAAACATGGCGGCGCTTCCCCCCGAGGAGCTTCCTGAACTCATGATGGAAATTGCGAACGCCAGCATCAAACGCACGACCCGCTGCCTGATCGAATGGCAGTTGCACACCATGACTCGTCCTGCCGAGGCAGCGACTACTCGCTGGGTAGACATCGACTTTGAAAGGCGAGTCTGGACTATCCCACCGGAGCGGATGAAAAAGCGCCGTCCCCATAGCATCCCGCTGAGTGATCAAGCAGTCGCGCTGCTGGAATCACTAAAGACTCACAACGGCCATCGCGAATACGTCTTTCCATCAGACAGAAATCCGCGCACCCACGCCAATAGCCAGACTGCCAACATGGCGCTGAAACGCATGGGGTTCCAGGATCGGCTGGTCAGCCACGGCATGCGCTCAATGGCCAGCACCATCTTGAATGAGCATGGGTGGGACCCGGAACTTATTGAGGTCGCACTGGCGCACGTCGACAAGGATGAGGTGCGCAGCGCTTACAACCGAGCCGACTACATTGAGCGTCGGCGACCGATGATGGCTTGGTGGAGTGAATACATCCAGAAAGCCGCGACCGGTAGCCTGCTCGCCTCAGCATACGGCCAACTCAGAGACAAGAACGTGATACCGATTCGCTAGCGCTAACGGCAGCTACAACAACTGAGCGCTCAAGAATCAGGGGAAGCAGTCTCGTTAATCTGTTTGTAAGCGCGGGTCCTTCCAAACAGGGCTGCAAAGCCGCCCTGTTTGGAAGGACCTCACTTTGAAAAGCTAAAAGCCACGACGTTGTCCGTGGGTTACCACGGAATCCCACCGGTGGATACCCTCTTTTCAAGTCCCAAGTGACGCTGAATTTCGACCCTTGACCGGGTTTATCCACAGGCGTAGAACTGGCCGTGCAAACGCTGTCGATGACAGCACCCCAGGTGACTCGAACCTTCAAGGTCACGCCGCTCCCGCGGTGGTTCTCCCCAAGGGCGATTCGCATCCGGCAGCTCGCCCGGTCACCTCCCCGGTGATGGATGCCAACTACATCTTATGGCCCTCGTGCGCCAGACGACACTTCCTATTGCGCTGCCCTGCAGCAACCTATCCGCTTGGCCGAATCTTGCGCCAACCTGCGCCCGTCTCTTTCTCCTGGAAAGAGACGGGCGCTTCTAACAATGCTGCAGCCTTCATCGTACTTGGCTTTGCGGCAACTCTCCTCGTGACAATCGGCGTGACAAACGCCGATGTCACCAGCAGCAGCGCTGCAGATGATGGTGCCGCAGACCAGGGAATGGACTGCACCTGACTGACAGTCAGGCATGCCCCGGTCATCGCATTGCCGCTTGCATCTGGCTCAGGATCTTTAGGCGCTGGTCTCGTCAGCCAGTGCTGCCTCCACCCGCCCACCGGTAACGGTGCTCAGGAGGCCAGATCATGAGATGCCCTTGCTCCGGGTCGTAAGGAGCCGCCAGTCCCGCGAAGAGGACATTCCCCACAGGTCGCAGGGGCCTTGATCCCTGATAACACTCAGCATTCTTGGCGGGATGACGTGGGGCGAGGACTGGAGAGCAAGAGATGAGGTGACCGACATGGCATTGGTGGGTAGACGCGATGGTCGTAATTTCGGCTTCGGCAGGCAATTGAGCTACGCAGGACCGCAGGCACTTAAAGACATGTTCGGCGGTGGCCACTACAGCACGGTCAAGGCGCACTGTGATCGGTGGCAGGCATTCGTGAAGTGGTGCCGCTCCGAGCAGGGCCCCGGCATCAATGATGCGCGGCAGATTGATCGCAAAGTGTTGGCCGACTATGCGGCGTATCTGCGTGACCTGGTTGGGCGCGGTGACCTTGCTGTCAGCACCGCACAAAACCGGCTATCCAGCGTAAACAGGACCATGGCGGCGCTTCGCGGTGATCAATGCGTGACATTGCCCAGCCCGAGCAAGGGGTTAGGCATGCAGCGCATCGGGGTTCGACATTCAGTGCCGCATGGCCAAGACCGCGAACAGCTTAAGCAGATCGTCGATGTGCTTTGCAGCCGTGATCAGAAACGGGCCGCAGCGATCGTCCTGTTGGCGCGAGCCACAGGCATGCGCTTGCGTGAGGCCATCCTGGCTGACCTGCCACGGCTAAACCGTGAGGCTATTGGCCTAGGCAGGATTAACATTCAGGACGGCACCAAAGGCGGCCGCTCCGGGGCAACGGCACCCCGTTGGATTGGGGTGGATGACCAAGTTCGAGAGGCGCTGGAGTTTGCATGGCAGGTGTCGCCTGCGGGTAGCCGCAACCTGATCGCGCCAAACGAAAGCTACCTGAATTTCCAGCAGGATACAGTCCGCCCGGCGCGCGACATCCTTCATGCACAATACCTCAAAGGCTTCCATGAGCTACGCGCGGCGTACGCTTGTGAGCGCTATGAGCAAATTACCCAACACCGCGCGCCTATCAACGGTGGTCAGTGTTGCCAGGTTGATAGGGACCTTGATCGCGAGGCTCGGAGGCAAATCAGCTATGAGCTGGGGCACGGGCGGATCGACGTGGTCGCTGCTTACATTGGGGGGAGCGCATGAGCAAGTCATTCGACATGGAACTGTTCTTGTCGGCAGTGTTGACGGGCTCGCACGCAACTCGACAACGCCATGTACGACAGGCGAAAATCATCCAGGCTGAGATTGCAGAACGCTGGCAGCTAGAGACGCCTTGGGCTTGGCAGCGGAAGCATGTGATTTGGTTCCTCGAAAAGCGGCTAGCCCGACGCAGCAACGCAACGCGGTATTACTACCTCCTAACCCTGCGACTGCTCGCTCGTCGCTTAGAAAAGTCATGGGTATGAATATATCGTAGGCATCGCATTGACATCAGCAATATGGCTCACTAAGACAAAGCGCAGTCGCTAAGCTACTCCCTTGGACTAAGCCTCTCATCAGGAATAGAAAGAGCCATGTCAGTCCCGACCTACGACCAGTTCATAGAGCCTATCTTACGTTTTCTCGCTACACACCCTGACGGCTCCACCGCGAGCGAAGCTCACGAAGCCGCCGCCATGTCTCTTGGCCTGAGCGAGTCTCAGCGGCAGGAGACCATCGCAAGTGGCCAGGCCACCTACAAGAATCGATCAGGCTGGGCGCATGATCGGCTAAAGCGTGCTGGCTACTCCAGCAGCGCCAAGCGTGGCTACTGGCAGCTGACCGACACCGGCCGCGCATTCGCCCAGGCCAACCCGACCCCATTGAGCCCAGAGCAAGTTGAGCACCTAGCTGTGAACTTCATGAGCGTGAAGCTGAAGACAGCACCGGACGCCGCCTCGCTGGATGAAAGCAGCGAGACATCAGAGCCTATTCCCAAGACCGACCTCGCCACCAGCAGCCCGCAGGAGCGCCTAAACCAAGCCATCCTAGAGCTGCGCACCAGTGTCGCGGGAGACCTGCTGGACAATTTGCGGCAAGCCAGCCCGACGCGCTTCGAGCACATCGTACTCGACGTGCTGCACAGCCTGGGCTATGGCGCGAACCGGCAGGCTCTGCAACAAGTCGGCGGCAGTGGCGACGGCGGCATCGACGGTGTGATCTCGCTGGACGCACTGGGGCTGGAAAAGGTTTACGTGCAGGCCAAGCGCTGGCAGAACACCGTCGGGCGTCCCGACCTGCAAGCTTTTTACGGCGCCCTGGCCGGGCAGAAAGCCAAACGCGGTGTATTCATCACCACCTCCGGCTTCACCCCCCAGGCCGTTGACTTCGCGCGCTCGGTCGAGGGGATGGTACTGGTCGATGGTAAACGCCTGGTGAACCTGATGCTCGATCACGAGGTGGGTGTCAGTTCGCAGCTTTACAAAGTGCCCAGGCTCGACGGTGACTACTTCGACGAATCGCTCGGCTGAGCCGACGCTCGACAGCCAAATTCCATTTTGCCACCATGACCTCGACAAGCTCGCAGGCCTCGGCGTCCTGCACGTTTCGAACGTAAGCGCTCCATGAACTCCACATTCAAAGCGCTCAGTTGATACCGGATGCTGTGCTCCCAACTTCTTCAGGAGCCCAGTCACCATGATGCCTCCCGACGCAAAAGTCGAAAATCTATGTTCACGCGATCCGCGTCAGCTTGTTTGCCAAAGCGCAGGCCACCACTACCGAATGGCGCAGTACCAGTAGAACACGCACCCAGTCGACCAAGGCGGCTTTCTGATATTCGAGTCGTAGTAAGTAGACCCGAGCGCATTGCACCAGCAGTTGTCGCAGATGCTTGTCAGCGCGCTTGCTGATGCCCAGCAGGTTCACCTTGCCGCCAGTAACAGCGTATTCGAAATCGGACAAGCTGATCTGACTCATGGGCGAGTACTACTGAGATGGCTGAACGAGAGCTATTTCAGCACAGACCGGGTGGCCTGTGCTGACTTGATCGGAGAGTCCTTAAGTAACCGTGACTTGACCGTTCATTAGCATGGGCAGCAGCCAGTCACGAAGCTGAGTAAGCTGCCGATTTTCCTGCTCCAGCAAATCTTGCCGCCGGAAAATCGGATCTACGCGCTGAGTGAATTTGGTGACAATACTTTGCTCTGGCCGTGTGATTTTCACTGTTTTCAACACGGCCGCAGACACTTCCTTAAAGGTTGATCCAGACGCGTATTGAGTGATAGCTTTCATTGAACTCATGACACTATAGTAAATAAATGCAGAGGAGTAGCCATTGCAGGGAATAAAGGATTTGAAACCCTGGTTGGTGGTCAGCTCGGCGCGGGCGATAGCCATATAACCAATAGGTGCACGGGAACTGAGCAAAACTGTACCTGCAGGATACTTCTTCAGCGAGGCGTCCTTAATTCCTTCGTCAGAGACATCTTGTGCGCCTCGGGTGATGAATTTATTACTCAGATTATCGGACAAATCGTTAGGAGTGATCCACGGCGTACCATTGTTAGTGAAGTTATCCGGATTTTTCGTTGATGGCGTACTGCCACCAACAATCTGCCCAAGATCATTCAAGGTCCCGTCCGCCCACCCCTCGGGGATCTCGCGCTTCAGGGTGGCGTTATATCTCATCTTGCCGCTAGAGGATTTGTAGGGGTTGCCATTGACATCAGGGAAATCAAACTGCACGAACCAGTATTCGTACAGCGTCTTGGCCATCGACTCCAACTCAGCGTTAATCCGGTTGTTGCAGTCGATCTTGGCGTCGAGGGAAGAGAGGACTGCAGAAATTTTGGACTGCGTTGACTTGTCAATGTCCGGGAAAGCGATTTCCTTTGCCGAGCCAATATTAAAGTGTTTTTGTATTGCGCCGACGAGCTGGCCCTTTATTTGCGAATGAGTGACTGAGTTGATGTAATAAGAAACAAAGTGAGGATCGAGCTTCTCACCACACCTTATTATCACCAAATCTGAGCAATTCGCCTCCTCCAAAAAATCAGGAATAACACATGATGCCCCTGGGCTTCCCGTCCTAACAACCGCTACATCACCCGGCCTCAAAGTTGATTTTTTGATTTTATTGTGAAATGCGCTTGTTACATATTTTAAGTTTGAGGGATCAAAGAAAAATGGCCGAATATTTAATGAACGAAGAAAGGGAATACCTTCATCGACATACTCACTTGCCATCGACCCAACGTAACCCACAGTAATCTTTTCAGCTAGATCACCAAGGGGTATTGTTTTTTTGGATAGCATTTACTTGAACCTCAACGACTTTAGTTCAGAGAGTATCTGGAGCTCTAAATTCGAAGATAACGAAAATAACTTTTCCAAGTTACCGCTAAAGCCCTGCAACTTGTCACTGAACTGCTCAGGAGTTAGGTCAGAGTACTCGATGCTCACTTCGAAATACTGCCCAGCACTTAGACTGTAATTCTTTTTGGCGAGATCCTCATAAGTCACCACCTTGGAGAAGCCCTCAACTTCTCGCTTGTCGTTGAAAGTGGCGATAATGTCATCTTCCTCAACTTCGGAAAGAAGGGTTTTCTGGTTCTTGCCATCCTTGACTTTGGTTCCGAGATTGGAGGCATCGATGAGCACTACGTCTTCTTTATTATCGGCATCGATAAATAGGATGGACACATTGGTGCCGGTCGTGGCAAAGATATTGCTGGGCATGGATACAACGCCGGCAAGCATCTTGTAATCCACCAAATACTTACGGATAGCCTTGTCTATACCACTTTGCGCAGTGATGAAGCCAGTGGGCACAACCACAGCCGCTTTGCCGCTGGGTTTCAGCGAATGGATGATGTGCTGCAAGAACAGCTGATAAATGGCCATCTTATCGACGGCCTGCTTGGGAATGCTCGGCACTCCGGCGAAGAAACGATCCTGATGCTCCTTGCTGTCCAGTTCGTTACGGAAATCGCTGAAATCCATCTTGAACGGAGGATTACTGACGATATAGTCGAATTTTTTAAGCACCTTGCCCTCCCGATGGTAAGGGTGGAGCATGGTGTTGCCCTGGATGATGTTAGGGATGGAGTGCACCAGATTGTTGAGGATCAGGTTCAGGCGCAACAGGCTGGATGACTTTTGTGAGATGTCCTGCGAATAGATGCTGCAGCGCCGCTCTCCGATGGCGTGAGCAATATTCATCAACAGGGTACCGGAGCCGGCGGAAGGGTCGTAGCAGCTTACGTTCCTGATTTTGCCGCGCGCATTCTCCGGCACCAAAATGGCCGCCATGATCTTGGCCACGGCGTGGGGGGTGTAATACTCGGCGTATTTACCACCACTGTCCTTGTTGTAATCTTTGATCAGGTACTCGAAAAGCGCGGCGTAGAAGTCGTACTTTTGCGTGAAGATGCGCTCGAAGCTGAACTCCACCAGCTTATTGATCAACGCGCGGCAAAAATTGTCGCGTTTGGACGGGTCGGAGATGAATTCGCTGACTCGATCAAAAAGCCTGATCTTCTCGCCGCCGTCGGTTTTCACTGCGAAGATATCGTTATTGGTAAAGGCGATATCTTGCAGAGTGTCATCAAAAAGCTTGGAGAATTCGGGAGCATTCTGCCGACTGAACAGATGGGCTAGAAAGTGTTCAGGCTTCAGGCGGGCCGTATCCGGGCCCATCTGCAGCTGCAACATGTCCAGTTCTTCAAAGCTAAGAGTAGCCATAGCCTGCTCCCAAGTAAGGGCCTGGCCTAACTCAGGTCGGATTTTCTTGGCTTCGAAGGTGAATTTGTCATTGAGAAACTTATACAGAAAGACCTGGGTGATGATCTTGAACTCATTGCCATCATTACCTAAACCATAGGCAGCGCAGATGCCCTTAAGACTGTCGATCAATCGGCGAGTGCGTTGCTCAAATTCTTGCGTTACCACGTAGGTGTTCCTGTTCGAGTGCCAGAGGCAAATTCATTAATGTATTCGGCCACCACCAACTGATTAATTGTGCGGGAAGCGTCTGGGGTGAGCTGGATTTTTTGGCGATTTTGGAACTCGCCGATCACCAGCGGCATCATCATTCCTTCGAAGTAGCTTTCGTTATTAACTAACTGGGTGTTCTGCAGCACCTGCTCGTCGGCCGCCTGTTTTACTCCAGAGAGCGCTTCAAACAGGCGGCGTTCAGTTTGCGTGAGGCCGCCACGCTCTTGCAGGCGCTTGTGGATACGGGTGTATTTGACATCGCCCTGGTACTTGGCACGCAGTTGGTTGTTCTGCCGATTAAGCTCTTTGACTTGGTCATGAATCGCGTTGAGTGCGCCGATGTTGGCGGTCATTTCGTCCTGGGTGACTTCATTGAGTTTTTTCTTCTTGAAAAGCCGCTCCAGCTCCTCCCTCAAAGTGATGAACTTAGGGTCTTGCTGATCAAAATTATCGGCCAGCGCTTCGCGGGTCTGACGCAGAGTGTTCTTGAGCTTGTCAGCCAGTACCAGCTCTTCCTCCCGGACCTTGGTGAACATGAAGAGCACATCTTCCAACGCCACATTGAGCAGGTTGCTGGTGTCAGAGCTGGATTCGATGCTCTCTTTCAGGTTAAGCATGTCGAGGTGGTTGGAGGTTTCGCGGTACAGCTGATTGAGCTTCTGAAAATCAAGCTGCTGCAGGAGTGCGTAGTCAGCCTGCAGGCGAATCAAGTTATAGAGGCTGCGGGCGTCGGCAAGTGCTTTCTTGAGCGCCAGCACTGTATCACGATCCTGAATTTGGGTGATTTGCCGCGAAAACTCTTCGGCGTTCTCAATGTTGAACCTGAATAATATGTCCTTTATCGCTTCGATTTCCTCGGCGATTTCTTCAGCGGATTTGAACAGGTTGGAGAAGTGTTCAACCTCATCGCCTAGCTCGGCCTGCAGCTCGTCGAAATAGGCCTTGTTGGTAGCGTCGAACTCCTTGCGGATGTCAGCGAAATCGACCACATAGCCATAGCGAAAATCCTTGTAAGTGCGATTGACGCGGGTGAGCGCCTGCAGCAAGTTGTGTGAGCGGATCACACGACCAAGGTAGAGTTTTTTCAGGCGCTTGGCATCGAAGCCGGTAAGCAGCATGTTATAGACAAAAAGTAGATCGATTTTGCCCGACTTGAACTCTTCCACCCATTGCTTGCGCTCCTCCTTGCTGCCCACGTCGTGCAGGATCAGTGCGGCGCTTTTGGCGCGATTCTCCAGCAGGCTGCGGGCGGCATAGCTGCCAGGGTGTCTAGCAGCGATCAATGCTTGCGAGGAGTCCTGCTGGTTGTGGCTGACCTGGCCCTGCTTGGCGTGAATCGCGTTGAAGATCTCGAACATCTGCCGGGCCTGGTCGGCACTGTCACAGATCACCATGCCGCCAATGCTGGAATCAGATAGCGCACCGCGGCTCTTTTCGAAATCGCGCACGATGTATTCGAGCATAGGCTCGACGAACTTCGGGTGGGAGTAGACAAGCTTGCGGTCAATGTCACCCTGTTGCAGTTCTACAGCGGCCAGCGCCTCCTGAAGGACAAGTTTGTAGTTGGTGGCAATTTCTTCACGGATAAGTCGCAGGGTGTAGCCATCTGCGATTGATGCGTTGTAGTAGTACTTGTGGATGTAGTCACCGAACAAGGCCCGGGAATTTCTATCGTCACCTAACAAGGGGGTGCCGGTAAGGCCAATCTTGATGGCTTTGCGATCTGACTGGCTGAGGTTGGCGAGGAAACTACCCTGTGGGTTATAGCTGCGGTGCACCTCATCAAGGAAGTAGACGCGCTGGATGTTGACATCGTAATCCTCTGTACGCACCACGTCCGGATCATCATGAAATTTCTGGATGTTGACCACGGTGATCTCTGGCCTACCGCTGTGGTTGTGCAACACCTGAGTGGCCTTAATGTCGTAAGCGAAGGCTTCACGACTGTCGATGCTGTGTACGATCAGCCCGCGCCCGGAAAATTCGCGCTGGGCCTGGATAAGTAGATCGAGCCGGTCGACGATGAAATAAAATTTGGGAATGATTTTCTGACGCTGAAAGTAGTCCGTCAGAAAGCGGGTGTTGTAGTAAGCAAGCGCAGTCTTACCGCTCCCCTGGGTGTGCCAGATGATGCCGTTGCGTACGCCAGCATCGAGCTTTTTCTCAATCGCCTTAGTGGCAAAAAGCTGCGGGTATCGCATGACATGCTTTTGCATGCCATCGGCCTCGTTCACATAGACGAGCGAAAAACGCAGCAGAAAGGCCAAGCGTTGACGGCTGAACAGTGACGTGCAGATACGGTTGGTCGGTGCGTCGGGATCCTTGTTACTCAGGAACTCCGGACTGTGTTTGATAACGTTGAGATTGTTGTCGCGCAGCACCGCGTTCTCGATGTCGTCATCTTCTGCGGTCAGCAGCTCGGCCAGATTCAGCGCTTCCTCTTCACGGAAGTAGTTGAAGATTGGCGAGTCATACGAAGGGCAGGCATAGAAGGCACCTTCGATCGGCTGAGGCGAGCCGTCCTCATACTCCATGTTGTTGGAGAAGACCATCAGCTGGGTAAGGTTGATGAAGCGACGGAATCGCAGATTCCGACAGCGCGTAATGATGCGGTTGCGCTCTGCCACCACACCTTCGCGGTTGTTTGGCTTCTTGACCTCGATAAAGGCCAGGGGCATGCCATTGATAAGAAGCGTGATGTCGGGCCGGAACTCATCATCACCATTTCGGCATGGCAGCTCAGTCACAACGTGGAAGCTGTTGTTGTCGAAGTTCTCGAAGTCAATCAGGCGAGTGCCCGAGCGCTCGGTGAGCCTATCGTAGAAAGCCTGACCGAGGTCCTCGTTATCCAACAGGAGCTTAACCTCAGTCAGCAGGCGGTCGATGTCATCGGCCTCCACGCCAGGGTTGATCCGGGCCAACGAAGTACAAAAAAGCGAAGGAAAGATGTTGGTTTGCTCATCCCAAGAAGCACCTCTCAGGGAGAGGTAGCTGTAGCCTAGGCGCACCAGGTGCAAGATGCAGGGGATCTTGACGCGTGAATCTTCACTGAAAACCATTAGGTGTGCTTGTCCTTATGCAATGCGCTATTTGTGTTGCGCTGCGGTGTCGAAGGCATCATCCGCCCCCCCGGCCCGCACCCATCCATCCACCTCGGAGAGCTGGAACTTCCAGAGTCTGCCGATGCGATGAGCCGGCATGCCCCGCCGCTCACGCCAACGATAGACCGTATCTTTGGCCACCCCCAAATGAAGGGAGACCTGCTCAGCAGTGACCCAAGGCTCAGTGCTCATAGCTCAGCCTAACACTCTCATAGTCGTTTCAAATCGGCTGGAGTCTACCAGCACGAGCTACACTCGCACAGGACTGAACCTGGTCCCCGCAACCACTAATGCTTCGTGCTAGGGAAGCGCACACAGGAAGGTCGTCAGATTGAATGCAAACGGATGGTTAAGCCGAGTACGATCCCGCAAGGCATTCCAGATGGTATTCCAATAAAAATCAAATAATAAATAAATCTTATTTATCAACATCTTACGTAATTGATTCAAATTACCCCGGCTCATCAAATCCCAAGACGAAGACGCCCTCGAGCGTGTTTTTTTGTGTCTGGATTTTGGGACCTGCGGGCCAAAAAATCGGATTTACCCCCTTTCTTGTAGGGCGTTTCCCAAAGATACTCCCAGCGGCTGTTTTCCGTTGCGGTCATTTTTTCAGGGTTTTAGTCTCGTGGGGTCGTTGCTCATCAACGGCATGACTTTGACAGGTCGCGACGGCAAACAACAAAACGGCTCGCCCTTATGGCGGCTGTACGTGCGGGCACGCTTGCGTGCGCCGGAACTTGTTGTTTCCGCCGGTCTGTCAACCCGCGTACAGCTGCCACCCTCTGTTTGACAGCAGATGGTGACGGCCCTGAAATGGAAGCAATCATGTTGAAGATAGTCCCCGACCCACCCCACCACATCCACTCCCTGGAAGACACGATCATGATGGCCTCGGACTACGCACTCTGTGCAGAAGCCGTAGCCCAGCAGGCAATGCTGATGCAGCCCAGGTCGCCCGCATCGGTTTTGATCATGGCCTCGATGCACGAGCTCGAAACCCTGCGCCGATTACTCGAATCAGCGCTGGTGCAAATACAGCAGCCAGCGAACCCGCAACCGATGCACTGATTCGCAGATCGAGCGAAAAACCCGTGGGAGCCCGGCTTGCCGGCGATAGGGCCAGCCCAGGCAACCACCAGACCAGGGAGATTGATCAATGACCACCGAAGACACGAACTGCACAGCCGGCAAAACCATCTTCTTTCAAGGCGAAAACCAGACCCACCCACTGTTCCGCATCGAACCCGGCATCCCTTGCCAGAACGCCCGCGAACAGGCCTCGGAACTGATGGGCTACGCGCGGGACCTGACCATCGATGGCCTGATGGAAGACAAGCCCAAGCTGATCTGGGCGGCGCACTATCTCTGTGCTTTGGGCAAAGCACTGCTGGATGATGCCGAACTCGGCATGATGCGTTGAGCCACGCACCGCGATGTCTAAAGGGGTCAGCGTCAGCCGCCTGGCCCCAGTTACTCCAAACGATCAACGCCGAGGGATGCGGTCTTCCTCAGCAACCGTCGCATTGATACGCCGTAACATCGCCATCAACCCACCATGCAACCCGGTACGCGTCGGCTTGCGACCCGCCAGCTGCTGCTGGATGAGAGCTCCCGGACCGTTGTAGATCTCTTCAAATGTACCGTCACGGTTCATACGAATGCCCAAGTAATAATCAGGCACATGGTGCACCGGGAAAGTCAGGCTCGTGCCAAACGTGGTCTTAATCTGCACATTCCGCCCCTCGTCGCAGACCGCATCATGGTGCTTCGTCAGCCCTTCGTTCAGCGTCAACTTGTAAGCCAGGCTGGCAACCACCTCCCCGATATCACCGACTAAACGGCCATCAAGGGTGAACGGTTTGCCAGGGTAGGCCGACTGCAACTGGGAGACGGCTGCAAACAGCCCCTCCAATGCCGTTTGGATCTTCGACTCAATCTTTGGGTCCATGCAATCCCTTAATGGTTACGGAGCCTTGGCTTCATTGTCGACCAGATCGAAGCCCGCTCTTCACTTGAAAATCCCAGCTAGGCGAACGATATCAAATTGATTTCCCGAGGCCTATTTACGGGGCCGACGCCCCTACCCCTTCTGAGTGCTGGTCGCAGATGATTTGCACAACCCCCTCTCATGACAAACGCCGATGTAACCGGCAACAGCTATGCAGGTGATGGCCCCAGCCTCAGGAATGCGCCGCACTTGGGGGACAATCGGGCATGCCTCTGTCATCGCAGTGCTGCTTGCACCCGGCCCAGGATCTCGTGGCGCTGGTCTCGCCAGCTAGCGCAGCCTCCGCCCGTCCATCGCTATCGGTGCTCAGGAGGCCCGATCATGAGATGCCCTTGCTCCTGGTCGTAAGGAGCCGCCAATCCCGCGTCAGTGGACATCCTCACAGGTCGCAGGGCCTTGATCCCTGATAACACTCAGCACTCTTGGCGGGATGACGTGGGGCGAGGACTGGAGAGCAGAAGATGAGGTGACCAAGATGGCATTGGTGGGTAGACGCGATGGCCGCAACTTCGGGCACGGCAGGCAATTAAGCTACGCAGGACCACAGGCGCTAAAAGATATGTTCGGCGGTGAGCATTACGGCACGGTCAAGGCGCACAGTGATCGGTGGCAGGCGTTCGTGAAATGGTGCCGCTCCGAACAAGGGCCAGATCGTCGATGCGCTTTGCAGCCAATATCAGCAACGGGCCGCCGCGATTGTTCTGTTGGCGCGAGCCACCGGAATGCGCTTGCGTGAGGCCATCTTGGCTGACCTGCCACGGCTAAGCCGCGAGGCTAACGACCTAGGCAGGATTAACATTCAGGATGGCACCAAGGGCGGCCGCGCCGGCGCATCGGCGCCACGTTGGATTGCGGTGGACGACCATGTTCGAATGCTATTGGGTTACCCACAACCCTCAATCAGCAGCCGTCTCTTCTATAAGGCTCAACCGAAACGCATCCCGCGCTGTCTTCCCCACATACTTCGTCAACGCATAATTCGCAGTCCCACCCACCACGACCCCAATCCCAAACGGAATAACTTTCGCAGCGGCCTTTTGCGTAAACGTAACGCCGATCTTCGCGAACAAATCTTTGATCACCTGCAGCACCGGGCCAGTAAGGTATTTTTTGACCATCCGCACCCCCGCTTTACTGGCGATTCTGGTGGTGCCCGTAGTGCCCATCTGCTCCAGCGAACCGTATAGCGCGATGATGTACGACATATGCTTGGCATCCTCATTGGACATCTTGCCGTTAATCGCCACCGCCAGGCACATCGTCATATCAATCTGTAACTTCATGCACACCGAAATATCCGCCAGCCCTCCGCCTATAGCGCTCACCGCAGTGCCGATACCCGGGATAACACCCGGCAGCGCAGTGGCAGCACCTGAGGTCGCGGCCAGCTTTGAGTAGCGGCTGATGATCTTGTCGACAACCGCGTCCTCGATTTTCTGCTCCGACGCAGACGGCGTGGCCTTGCGCGCCTGCGCCTGGTACTGGGCAACCAACTCGCGTGCGTCCTGGGGGCTGATGGCGATGGCTTCGACCATCTTCATCAACGACGAACTGCTTTCAACTACTTCAGTGCTCATGCCGAATTCCGTTTGAAAAATTGATTGCCAACTGCCCGCACCAGCGGCCCCTAGTTATCAAGGCTTCGCGCCAGATGGAGGGCTGAACGCAGCGCTTGCGTTCAACCGCGCGTTTTAACCTCCGCTCGATTGATGAACTGCACCTCCACCCGCCGATTATGCTCATCCGCCGGATCCACATTCGGCAACGGCTGCGAATCCCCATACCCTGCCACAATCACACGCTTGGCCTGCCCTGCCTCCAGCACTTCAATCAGCAGCTTGCGGGCTTCCCGTGCCCGGGCGGCAGATAGCGTGAAGTTGTCGTCATACACCGTGCAAAACTTGGCAAAGTCAGTCACTGGCCGGGCCACCTGAACATTGTCGGTATGCCCCTCCACCAATACCTGCGCCTGGCTGGAGCCCTCAAAAAAACGGGCGATCCGTGGGCTAACCAGGCGCAACTGCCGTTGCGCCTCCTCTGTCAAACACGCACTACCGCGGGCGAACATCTTGTCGCCCAGGGTCATTTTGTTGCCCGCCAGGTCGAAGGACACAAGCCCGGTATCGCCTTGCTCATCCAGTGCCGCTTTCATTTCCTGCAGCAGGCCGGTCACTATCTCCTGCTCGGTCACCGCACGTTGATTCGTTTCTTCCTGCCGTTTCAGCTCCGCAAACTGGTTTTGTAACACCGAAACGACCAGCAGCAGCATCACGACGGCCATCACACCCGCCATCAGGTCAGAGATCGACACCCACTCGCTTGGTTTCTCTTTCATGGTCACACTCAGGCGTCTACGGCCCTTCTGGCCTTCACCGATTCATTGATAGTGTGGGCAACATCCGTCAATTGCTTGAGCGACTGCTGCAGCGGCGAAAGGTCGAGTGGCGGCCGTGCCGCAACCGTGGCCAACGCATCGAGCGACTCCGGCACTTTGACGAGCAGCTCCGAGACCTTGTCGTAGCGCTTGTCCAGCGACACCATGCGCTGCCCGCTCTCAGACACGGCTTTAAGCCCGCCCAAAATGTCCTTGGACAACTTCGTGACCACACCTTCAATCGCAATGATGTTGGTGTTGAGGTTCAGGCTGACCATTTCGAACTCTTCGGTGGTCCGCTTCTGAGCGTCGGCGGTAGCCTTCATGTTCCCGGCCACGTTCTGCATGGCATCGTTCACCGCAACCGACATTTCGCCAATTGCCGTTTTTATGTTCTGAGTTGCAACGTCCAGGCTGGCGGTCATGTTGACCAGGTTGTTACCAAAGTCTTTGTTCATGGTGCCGATGGTAGAGCCCAGATCAACCTTGACTGCCTCCATCACCTGGCCGAGGTTGCCCGTGGCAATTTCCAGCTGCTGGCCCATGGTGCTCAGGTTGCGGCTGAAATCGCTGTTCATGGCTGTCAACGTACCGTTCAGGTCGGCTTTCACGCCCTCCATCACTTCAGTCATGCGCACATTCAGGTTATCCACAACCGCTTGTAGCTCGACGGCGGACTTCGACACTTTGCTGCCGGCCTCACCCATGGTCTGCGCAGCCACTTGCAAGGCCTGCAGGTTATCGCGGCTGCTACCGGTGAATTCGGTCAGTGCCTGCTCGCTACGTTTGCTGAAGCTGGCAATTTCACGGGTAATTTCCTGCCCGTGGCGAGCGATCTGCTGGCTTTGAATCTGGCCTTCGTGCAATGCGTCGATGCCTTGTGTAAGAACGGCAACGCCGCTGTTCAGCCCTTCGAAACCGGCCAGCAGGTCGCGGCGGTTGCTCTCGCCCAACGTACCGAGCGCGCGCTCAGTGCGTTCGGCAGAATTCGACAACGCACTGACGATGTTTTGCTGGTTATCCGCCTGGCCTTGCAGCAGCGCGTCAATACCTTGAGTGACGCCGGCGATGCCGGTATTCAGCCCCTCAAAGCCGACCTGCAAGCTACGACTGTTACTGTCAGCAAACGCGCTCAGTGCCTGCTCGGCACGCTCAGCAGAGCGCGACACTTCACCCACTACGGCTTGCTGGCTGTCAGCCTGGCCTTGCAGCAGCGCATCAATCCCTTGGGTCACGCCGGCGATGCCGCTCTTCAGCCCCTCGAAACCGGCATGCAAGCTACTGCCGTTGCTGTCGGCAAACTCACTCAGCGCCCGTTCGTTACGCTCGGCAGCACTGCCAATCTCGCGGATGATGGCTTGCTGGTTATCCGTGTTGCTTTGCATCAATGCGGAGATGCCCTGCGTTACACCCGCAATATGGGTGTTCAGGCTTTTGATGCCAGCTTGCAGCAACTGCTTTTTCTCACTCTCGGTTCGCTGCTGGATTTTCAGTTGCTGCTGCCATTGCACTTTCAGCGCATCGGCCTGTTTGCCCATGGCGCCGCTCAGGAACTTGGCGGCACTGGCCATACAGCCCTGCAGGAAGAGGTCGTGCGCTTTACTGGCCGCTTCGCGTTGCTGTTGGCTTTGCTCCAACTGGGCCTTCACCTTACCGATGCACCAGGCCAACCGGCGGCTCTCGTAGCCCAGAAGCAAGTCCCACACCTTCAACAGGATGAAGGCCATGATGCCCCAGGTAGAGGTTTTGAACTTGGTACCTAGCCCCTGCATCATCGCGGTAAGGTCTTGCATGGCTCCGCCCATGGCGCCGACAGATGCATTGCCGCTTTTCTGCAGAATGGTGGAGGCATGATCCAGGGCCATCCCCAAGCCCAGGAACGTACCGAGCAAGCCCACAACCAAAAGCATGCCGGGCATGATCCCGGCAATTTTCTCAGCTGTGGTGGATACCGTTTCGCTCAAATCATGAACCGACCCATGGTCCGCTTGCAGGGCAGATGACTCCAGGTTGCCGCCGCGCCACTTTTTCTCCCAGCCCTTGGGCTTGGCCTGCAAGGCCACCATCAAAGCGGTCAGGATGGTCGCGCTCCAGATGAATGCAAAAAAGCTCATCTGCAGCAGTTCGGGCTGCGGCAGCAAAAAACTCAGGATTTCGCTGTTCACACGCTAACCTCAACAGCCTTGAACGAATCGGTGCGCGCGCGGCAGTCATCCTCAAAGATGTTGCCGAAGTCGATCAGCAGGGCCTGCTCGTCCTCGGTCAGCGCCACCCACTTCACGTCCTGCTGAGCACATCGGGCGATCAACGCCCCCACGTCCTCGCTGCGATCGGCCAAGTATTCCTGGCCGTCATCGATCAACTGCTGTTCGTCTTTTTCCAGCAACTGAAGGAAGCCTTCAGAGGCATACACATAAGCACGCTTTTCCCGGATGCTGATATCCAGGTTATCCAGCCGCTGGCTATCACGGCCCAGGTTACGCTCCAGGTCGTTGAGCACCACTTGCTCTTCCGCTGTCAACGCTTCGGTACGGCTGGCCATGGCCATGCGCTTTGCCAGTACCTTGTCACGGGCAAGGCTTTGGTTCAGTTGCTTCCACTGCTCTTCGAGCAGCTCCAGCTCCACGTTCCAGGCAATGGTCATTTCTTCGAACACGAACGGTACCACGGGTTTCCCGAAGTGCAGCGTGGTCAGTTCGTTCAGCGTTTCGGTCTGCTCGATGCTCAGCGTCGGGTTTTCGTCCAGCAGGCTGGTCGAGATATCCATCAACGCCAACATGTCCGAATCCATATCGTTCAGCGATTCGATCGAGGTCATGCGCTTTTCATAGAACTTCAACAGCTTCTGTGCTGCACGCACGCGCAGGTAGTGGTTGAAGTCCTTGAACTGCTCATTTTCGACCACCCGCAGGATCTTGGCCTTGGTCAGCAGGTAGGCATTGATCAACTCTGCCACCCTGATGGCTGCCAGTTCGGCGGCGGGTACTTTATCCATCGATTCCTTGAACGTGCGGGCACGTGCTTCGGCCTCTGCGATTTCGATATCGTTGAGGACTTTGTCGCGGATTTCCCGTGCGGTCTTGATGACCCAGTCGATGGCTTTCTGCAGTTTTTCCATCAATGGATGTTTGTCGATGTTCTCAAGGAACCCCAGGCCCTTCTCCAGCGCAAGTGCCATGCTGGTCACGATGGGCCAAGGGGAGCACTGGGCCAGAACGGTGAGGGCGACTCGTACGTGGCTGATGTAGGGCTTTACTGTCTTCCAGACGTTTTTCACGTTACCGACAAAAGTCTCGGCTTTGTCGGCCAACCAATTGACCGTGGCGACTGCTGCCTTCTTCACTGCGTTGAAGGCACTGGAGGCTGTCGACTTTACTCGATCCCAAAAACCCATGACTCGCTCCTCAGCTAACGCCCAGTAATTTCCGTGCGGCTTCCAATGATGGTGTGTTGGTTTTGCTGTTGTTTGTTTGTAGGTGCGCAAGGGCACTGACAACCTGGTCAATTGCGCCCTGCAGGTGGGCCAGCGCCAACGCAGGCCTTTCAGCGGCCTTCACCGCCTTGGCCAGAGCCAAGCGCATGCAGGTGCGAATCTCTCGCCCCGACAGCCCTTTCGACGCTTGCGCTGCAGCACTCAGCAGCAGGTCACGCTCAGCCGCCAACGGGATGCCAGGCACCAACAGTTTTGCCCAGATAGCCTGCCGCTCTTGCTCCCCTGGCAGTTCGAAACTCACGTGCTGAGTGATGCGGCTGACAAATGCGGAGTCATAGTTCTTGGCGAAGTTGGTGGCAAAAATGACAACACCTTCGTGCCGCTCCAGCTCGATCAACAACGTCGAACGCATAGCATTGACTTCGTTATCGATGCCTTGTGTGACGGATGAAAGGCGTTTTCCCAACAACGTGTCTGCTTCGTCGAAGAACAGCACTGCACCTTTAGCCTGGGCACTGCGGAACACGGCAGCGATGTTTTTTGAGGTATCACCCATGAACTTGCTTTCAAGGTCGGCAATACTTACCAGCATGATCTTCTTACCCAGGCTGCCAGCAAATGCTTCAGCAGTAAGTGTTTTGCCGGTACCGGGGGGGCCGTAGAAATTTAGAATCGTGCCCTTGCCGCTCGGGTCCACAGCTGCGAATCCCCACTCTACATAGATGGTCTGGTAGCACTCGATCTTTGCCACCGCCTCTGCCAGCTGTTGTTGCAAGTCGCTCGACATCACCACGTCACGCTCCAGCGTAAAACGCGGGTCGACACAGCGAAATGCTGCCTCGGCCGGCGCAGGCTTAGCGGTGGGTTGCTCTTCTAGCCCTTCAAGAAAATGCGGCCGGATTTTGCTGCGCAAGTAGTCATTAGACGACATCAGGTGAAACCTTTGGCAGGTCAAGTGCGAAAGAGGTGCGCGAGCCGCCGATCGGTGAAATATGCATCACCCCTTTGGCATCGAAACTATGGGTGTAGTGCATACGGAAAAACCGCTCGACCTCCACCTGGTATTGGTGGCGTTGCAGACAATCAATGACTTCGGCATTGGCATCGGGTTTGCCCGGCGCCAAGTCCTTCATCGCCCAGCCCAATGCCGTACGGCCATCGGCGTCGGTCGCGGTAACGTCTGCACCTGCATTCAATAAAGCTTTCACCAATCGCAGATGTCCCTTGCGGCTGCGCACAGACATCCCACGCGCGGCAAGCATAAGCGCTGTCCTGCCTTTGGGATCGGGATCGTTCACCGTTGAACTCAGCCGTAAAACGATGGCTGCATAGTTTTTATTGCCACGGACACTCGCCAGGTGGATAAGTGGCGTCTGTTCATGATTGTCAAACACGTACATGGAAACGTGTTCGAGCAGGGCATTACACGCGTCGACATCGCCCGCAGCAGCGGCGAGATGCAACGGCGTACGGCCCCTGTCATAAGCGCTGGCGTCCCCCAGTAGGTAGCGATGCGCGCTCAGGTATTCACCCAAGTCTTCTTTATCGGCGGACTCACGCGCAGCGGTGAATGCTCTGGTGTTGAGCTCCTGCTCGGAATAATCCCTGGGAGCAGGTTTGAAGAACTCATAACCGCCGTCGCAAGGTTCTGGCGCCTCGTGGGGTACGGGGGTTTGATCACGGGCATCCCAATGCGCCAAATCGAGGGTGCTCCACGCCTTGCCGTCTTGCCAGTGGAACAGCGGACTCCAATCGTCGTCAGCGTCTACCAACACTTTCCCGGTAAACCTGAGGCCCTTGTCGACCCACTGAGACAACTCGTCGGCCAAACCCCTGAGGAAGTAATGAGGCAGTTTACTGCTGCAGGCCAAGTGGTATTCCCGATGGCCGCCAGCACCGTTCCACACCTCTTTCATCCAGAGTGTTGCGGGGGGTTGGTGCTCGTGTTTGTAAGCCCAGCGCTCGGCATACTCTCGCAATGACGCGTGCAGCTTGCCTGCAATTTCGTGTGGTAAGCGCCGTAACTCGATAGCCAGGCAAGAGACCTGCAATTTAGGCGTACGCACCATGGCGTGGTCGGGCTGAATCATGGGTTGACCTCCTGTCTGAATAACGGCGCCCCGCCGCAGCGATGCCAGCGCGTCGGAAAGCCTCGCTAAACGTATGCAAGACGATGGCAATTCGCTATCGGCGCGATCTCGTCAATCTTTAGCGGACTACAGCTAACAACCGGAAAACACAACCGACGGGGAACCCTCGCCGGTTGGTCCTTAGGCAGGTTCTAGGGGGAACCTCAGGCTTCCTGGGACTCCATGGCCGCGTCACGCTTTATCTGCGTGTAGCCAATAAAGTGTTTCAGTGACCACCGTGCCTGTGCGAAGTCGATGTAGCGCGTTTCCTGGCGATCATTCAGTTCACTGTGGAGGTCGTGATAGTAATTGAGCGTCTTCTTCTTCCCGGCATACTCCTGAATCAGCGAGCGCGTGTCGTTTGCCATTTTCCGCACCTGCTGCAGGTCTGTAGGGGGTTCGTCACCCAGCCCTACGCAATAGCGTGGGAGCTTGTCCGCAAGGTCATCATTGTTGCCCTGAATGTTCAGCCGCAGTTCCAGCAATACAAAGTTGCCTAGCCGGCGCCGCTGGTACTTGTCTTGCTTGCGGCGATTGCCACCTTCGTAGTTTCTGTTTTCTGTTGCCCATAGGTGCTCTACCGAAAAGTAGTCTGCCGTCTTTCCTTCAGAAACACCGAGCAAGATCTTGTCAATCTGGATCGTCTTACGCGGCTGCAGCTTGGCCTCGTAGTTCATGAGGAAGTAACGCAAGCCACTCCATTTGTAGAAGTCGTCGGGGCTTTCCAGGTCAAGAGAGAATGATTGCTCGAACCGATGGTCCGCCGCCAGCCAATAGGTGAAACCAACCAGCCGGTACTCAAGTGCATCCTCCTCGGTTTCCAGTCGGGTACGCCCGACTTTGAGTTCGTCAGGTGCAAACTCGGCCAGCAGCTTGGAGTGGTAATACTTTGCGGCATACCAGTAAAGATCGCCCTGCCCGGTATCGTTACGCGATGTCATGTTACGCGCCATGTACACCCTGAAATTGAGGGTCTCCAACAACCGCAGCAATTTGTGCAAGCGCTCACCGGAGCCCTGCATCTTGATCACCATCGCCAGGAACAGCGGCATGATCGACGCGTGACGTACCTGGGCGCGGATCTGATCAAGCAGTGCAATGGTCTGCGGCTCCAAACCTGTGTGCTCACGCCCGTACAAGCGCTGATACCAAATTGCAGCGGTTTTCATGAACTGGACAAAGGCCGCTATCTTTTTGATCACCGGCTCGCGCTGTGAATCGCCAGCCAAGCCCTTGTCGAGATTGATGCGTTTCTTCAGCTCCTCGTAGCCGTTCTGGCTATCGGTCTTGTTCAGTTTGAGATGCACGACCAGGCAGTAACGAAGAAAAGCACTCTCGTCGCCTGCTGATGTTTTGCCCGCGATGTTCAAGGCCCTCAGTATCTCTGACCAGTCCTCGTCGATACTGTCCCTGAGCGAAGCCGCAGAAAGCTTGACACAGCAGTAGATCAGGTAGTTTTTAACCTTCTCCAGCTCACTGAGCGCTTTGCCCCGGTTGTTGATGACTTCGAACATGATGCCTGTCTCGGCATCCTCTTCAGGCGCGAACACCAGAAACCCGAGCCGATGTTCCAGCACTGCCCTTATTCTTTGCGGCTCAAGCCCTTGCTCGGCCTTTTCCTCCAGCCACTTCTGGATCGTCTCCTTGGCGGAGAGCATGCGCTGGTGCGCCACCAGTTTTACCGGAGTGTTATCAAGGGTGCGGTCGCCCATCACCACACGCTCGAAGAACGATCGCGTATCCGAATTCAAACGCAGTACGGCACGGTCATTGCCAACTTCACCGCGGCGTAGATACAAAGCGGAAAAACCGGCACGCTCTTCATCCGGCAGCAACTTGCCAAGCAGGGACAAGAAAATGGCAAGCGTGGTCAACCGCTGCTGACCATCCACGACGTTAAAAGCGTTGTCTGTCGCCTGCGTCGGCCGGCTGAGTACAAGCGTGCCGGTGTAGTGCCGTAATGCACTACCGTCCAGCATAAGGTGATCGATGTCCTTAAGCAGTTCATCGACCTGCTTCTTGTCCCACGCGTAGCCTCGCTGATAATCAGGAATCGTGAAAAAGCGGTCCGAGAAGATGCTCGGCAGCGTCAACAGCTGAGCGCCAAATCCGTGTGTGGTCATTGCAGAGGCTCACTCCTTGAAAAGCAGGAACATGCGCGGCTCACCAACATGTGCTTCGCGCATATTCAAATCAGGACGGATACTAGCATTCTGCCAGCCGCCGTGACTGCTCCTTCAAACACCCTCCCGCACACGGCCAACAGCTTCAGCAGGGCACTACAACATCGATGCGCCCTGCACGGAGCTGCTGAAAAATCCCCCCAGCCTTACCAGCTATAACTCACCTTCGCCGTAACCTCACGCCCCGGGTTGTAATAGTTCGCCGTCCCCGACCCCACCACATGCTGCTCGTCAAACAGGTTGCTGACATTCAGGGCAAGGTCAGTCCCTTTGGCAATCTTGTAGTTCAGCGCCGCGTCAAACAGCGTGGTGCCGTCGCTCTTCTTGGTGTTGGCAGCATCCATGTAATAACCACCAACGTACCTGGCACCCAGACCAACGCTCACATCAGTGTTGGCAATGTCGTAGTAGCTCCACAGCGAAGCCGTATGCTTCGGCGCCACAGTGAATTCCTTGCCCTTGAGCGAACTGCCGTCATACAGCGCGCCGCGCAGCACCTCGGTTTCCATGTAGGAATAGGCACCGATCAGGCTGAGGTTTTGCGTGACTTGCGCCTTGGCTTCCAGGTCCAGGCCGCGGGCACGGGACTCGCCCACCGTCTGCTGCTCGATGATGCCGCTCGGCAGCACGACGGCGATGGTGACGTTTTCCTGGGTCAGGTCATAAACGGCAGCAGAGAACAACGCATCCATGCCCAGTGGCGAGTACTTCACACCCACTTCGTACTGCCTCCCGGTCTGCGGCGTTACGCCAACCTGCGGAGGCGAAACCGATTCCACCATGCTGACGTAAGTTGAGACTTCATCGTTGACGATGTAAGTCAGCGCGCCACGGTAGGACGTTTCAGAGAAGTTGTCGCTTTGCTTGCTCACCCCGCCGACGTACTCCGTGCTGGACAGGTCCATGGAGTCATTACGCACACCCGCTGTAGCGATCAGCCGGTCATGGAAGGACAGGTTCTGCTGCAGGAACACGGCCTTGGTGGTGGCGTCGTTCTTCTTGCGGGTATAGGGCGTGATGCCGCCAGGCACGCCGGTGAACACTGGGTTGGCGATATCGATGGAGGGCGCCAGGCTATATACGGAGCTCTGTTTGGTGGTGGAGTCGAGGTATTCCACACCCACCAGGGTGCTGCTGTCGATGTGCTCGAACTGGGCATCGTATTGCAGCATCAGGTTGCCGTTGAGCTGATCGGCATCGCTGTCGGTGCCGAACACGTAGCGCGGTATGGTGGTGCCAACCCGCGAAGCGCTGTCGCTCAGGTAGACATAGCCAAAGTCATCGCTCAGCTCGCTGTAGCGCAGGTTGCCGCGCAGCGTGAAGCCGTTGTCGAAGTCGTGGGTGATGTTGCCGCTGAGGCTGGTGCGCTCGACATCGTGGAAGTTGTAGCCGGGCTCGCCGTAGAAATCGCTGCGGTCGTATTCCTTGTCCAGTGGGTAGCCACCGCTGTTTGGCGAGCTGTTGGTCTTCAGGTAGTCGAGGATCACGGTAGCCGAAGTGAAGTCGGTAGGCGCCCAGGTCAGGCCGCCCATCACGAACCGGTTATCGTCCTGCGAGTGGTCGTACTCACGGTCGCTGTTCTGCATCTTGGCAGTAAAGCGGCCGGCCAGCGTCTGTTCGTCGTTCAGGGCGTCGCCTACATCGATACCGGTTTCGGCATGGTCATACGAGCCGTAGGTGACATAGCCCTGGCCAAATTTTTCGAAGCGCGGCTGCTTGGTCACGAAGTTGACCGAGCCGCCTGGGTCTGCCGGGCCGAACAGGGTGGAGTTGGCGCCGCGCAGAATTTCGATGCGCTCATAGGCGAACGGGTCTTCGCGCACACCACGCATCGAGCTCAAGGTCAGGCCGTCACGGTAAGTGGTGGCCTGGAAGCCGCGGATCTGGAAGTAGTCGTTGCGGTCGTCCGAGCCGTAGAAGTCGCTGACCACACCTGGGGTGTATTGCAGCGCCTCTTCCGTGGTGCTGACGCTGCGCTGCTGCATTTCCTTGTTGGTCACTACTGACACGGAGGCTGGCGTGTTGAGGATGCTGGTCGCCACCTTGCCACCCACCCACAGTTCCTTGGCAACCACCGAGTTGGTGTCGTCGTCGGCACTGGCCTTGACCTTGGCGTTGATGATGACGGGCGCCAGGCGGTAGTCCTCGGTCGCGCCCAGTTCCAGCGGGCCGGTCGGCTTTGGCTGCGGTACCACCAGGTAAGCACTCGGGCCTTGCTGCTCAGCTTGAAGCTCGGTCCCCTGCAACAACAACGACAGTGCAGCCGACGTGCCCAACGCGCCCTGCACGCCCGCCGTGTTGCGGTTGGCTACGCTCTGTGCGTCAAAGGACAGGCTGATACCGGCCTGGCGCGCAAAGTGGTCAAGCGCCGGCGCCAGTGGGCCCCCAGGAATATTCCATTGCTGGACCTGGTTGTTGTGCTCAGCGGTTGCAGCTTGCGCAAGCGTAGGCAGCGCAGAGCTGCTGACAACCAGGCCCAGGAAAGCAGCGTGCACAGCACGGCTCAAAGGATGGCGCTGTGAAACCGGGGTCAAACTCATTTTCTCGCTCCGTAGAGGGGTCGGCGGGCTGGCCTGTATTCCGGCCTTCTCTACAAGCCGAACGAGAATGAGAAAACACCTCATTTATTTTTCGGGTAGCTGGAGGCACCACATCGCGGGCGCCTCCAGCACTTAAACCTTATTCACTATCGCGGCTCGCAAACGGGTCAAACTCGGGGTCGTTCAACTTCAGGATGTGGTTCTTGATGGCATAACCGGCCAGCTTGATGTATTCCATATAGAAGTCTTTACCCAGTTGCCGCAGCGGTGAGCCCTTCAATGAGTCAGCGACAGCTTTTAACGTTATGGTCCCGGATTGTTCAGCGATGATTTCCACACTGTGCACACGCTTTTCAGGGTGGTCATAGGGCTTCTGGTACCAGCTCGCGATCTGATACTGGATATCTTCTCTTTCCAGCGCCTGATACAGATGGCTGGCAAACGCGATGCTGGTTTCGCGAATCAGGCCTGGGTCGATATCGCGCTTTTCAAGTAGCGTTTCAGTGGGTTGATAAGCAACATAAAGCAGGTCGGCGATGGTGAAGCCCGGCATCGGCGGAAAAACGCCTGGCGGTAGTTGGTCCGCCGGGATTGATAGCTGGTCGGAATAGTCGTCGTTGTGCACGGGAAGCTCCTTGCCTCGGTGTAGTTTTACTGGCCAGCGCCAGCATCATCCACGCGCCATTGCTGGCGCGCAGTGAAATGACATTTTCCGGTTGTATTAGTTGCGCGCAAGGCTGAAATAACCGCGGTCAGCTACCTACTCATCCGAGAGCGGTTTCAAAGCGGTTTTGCCGGTATGGATACAGGCCTTTTACAGGGGTTGGCTTTGCGCCAGTAGCGTTTCCTGCGTAGCGGGCAGCGGGCGGCTCAGCAGCACGCCAACCACCACCGCGAACACCAGCGCTGCAAAGCCCGCAACCTGCAACACGGCCTCGAAGCCACCCATGAACGCCTGGCGGGCCAAGGGTGCCACCGCTTCACGCAAGCCCGGCTCAAGCAGCGCCAGGGCCGCCTGCAGGTCGCCCGCCGCTACCCGCGTGGCCATCGCAGCAACCTGGCCCACTTGCGATGGCGCTACGGCAACCAGGGCTTCGTGAAGCAATTGCCCGCTGCGGGCGGCCAGTACGCCACCCAGTAAACCGATAGCCAGGACGATGGCCCCGAAGCGCGTAGTTGTACTTAACCCGGAAGCCATCCCGGTACGCTGGCGTGGCACACACGCCATGATGTTTTTCTGTGTGTCGCCATTTAGCAGCCCGGCACCCGCCCCCAGCACCAGGCTGGCCAGGGCAAAGGCTGCATAGCCGCCAAACCCGGCGGCCCAGGCACACAGCAGGTTGCCCACCCCCACCAGCACCAGGCCCAACGCAAACACCTGCGCCGGGCTCAAGCGGGTGGCCAGGCGCATGCCCAGGCGCGGCGTCACCAACATGGCGATAGCGAACGGCAACATGCCTGCGCCAGCGGCCAGGGCCGAAAGCTGCAGGCCGTTCTGCAGGTACAGCGGTAGCAGGGTCATCATCACCTGGGCGCAAGCGGCGTACGCGAACATGCCCAACAGGGCGCCGACGAAACGCCCGCTGCGCATCAGCCGCAGGTCGATCATCGGCCGTGCCTGGCTGCGCTCCACCATTACGAAAAGGCCGAACAGGAAGGCGCTGATCACCAGCCGCCCAAGGGTTTGCGCGCTGTCCCAGCCCACCTGGTTGGCATCGATCATCGCCCAGATCAGGTAGCCCAGGCTGCCGGCGAAGGTCAGGCTACCCCATGGGTCGAGCCGGGCGGCGTCGGTGTCGCGAGATTCTTCGACACTGCGCATTACCATCACGGCAAGCAGCCCCACCAACGGCAGGTTGATGTAGAAGATCCAGCGCCAGCCCAGGGTGCTGGCGATCACCCCGCCCAGTAACGGCGCAAAGGTGATGGTGGCGCCCATGCAGGCACCCCAGAAAGCCCACGCGCGCATGCGCTCCTGCGGCTCATGAAAGCGGTTGCCGATCGCGGCCAGGGCCGAGGTCAGCAACAACGCAGCCCCAACACCCTTGGCGGCCCTGGCCAGGTCAAGGAACAGCAGGTTGGGCGCGGCACCACACGCCAGCGAGGCCAAACCGAACAGCACCAGGCCGAGCAGCAGCATGCGCCGCCGGCCAAAACGGTCGGCCAGGCTGCCGGCGGGCAACAGGCAGGAGGCGAAGGCCAGCAGGTAGGCGCTGACCACCCACTCGATATCGGCGAACGAGCCGGACAGGTCGCGGGCGATGCTGGGCAGGCTGACCGCGACGATGTTGGTGTCGAGAATGATCAGGGCACAGACCAGGGAGGCAGTGAGCAGGGTGAAACGTGCAGAGGGCATGATGGGGCTCCGGAAGCTGAGCGGGCTGGCTCGGAGGTACTGTCAGCTTGCAGCATCGCCGGGGCTGCTTTGCAGCCCATCGCAGGCAAGCCAGCTCCCACAGGTTTTGCGTAACCTTCGAAAGCGCTGCAGCCACTGTGCAAAGCGGTACCCTGCAATTGCACAGGCAGGCTTTGCCGCCAAGCCACCAGCCTTGTAGTGTTGGCCTTACCATACCGCCGCCTGCGCCAAGGCTTGTTAGCCCCGGCGGCCCGCGTCATTACCCTGCAGGTAACACCTGATGGAAATCCGCCATTTCCGCTATTTTCTCTGCGTCGCCCGCCACGGCCATTTCACCCGGGCCGCCGAGCAGTTGGGCATCGCCCCGCCCACCCTCAGCCGGCAGATCCAGGACATGGAACGCGAGCTGGGTGTGCGCTTGTTCGAGCGCAGCCAGCGCGAGGTCAACCTGACCGCCGCCGGCCAGGCGTTGTTGATCGAGGCGGAGCACGCCGTGCGCCAGTTCGATGCGGCGCAACTGGGCGCACAGAGGGCCGCCCGTGGCGAAAGCGGGCGTATCGAACTGGGCTACGTGGCCTCGGCCGCCTACTCGGGCATGCTCCAGCAGCACGTCAGCCGCTACAGCGAAACCTGCCCTGGCGTGCGCCTGAATATCCGTGAACTGCCCATGGCCGAACTCCCCGGCATGCTCCGCGACGGCTTGCTCGACCTTGCCTACGTGCGCTCACCGATGGAGCTGCCTGACGAACTGCAAACCATCGCCCTGCACCAGGAAGGTTTCGTCCTCGCCCTGCCCGCCAGCTCGCGGATCAACGAAGTACCGCACATCCCGGCCTCGCGCCTGGCCAACGAAACCTTCATCCTCCCCGAGCAGATTTCCGGCACGCTGGAAGTGGCGGCGCAAGGTGGTTTCGTTCCCAGGCTTGGCCCACAACCCGGCAGCCTGGTGGCAGTGATTACCCTGGTCTCACTTGGGCAAGGCATTGCCGTAGTCCCGGCATCGGTGGTGCAGCGCATCAACCTGCCGCAGGTGAATTACCGGCGGGTCGTCGATTGCCAGGCCAGCTCGTGGCTAAGCCTGATCCACCGGCGGTTCGAAAAAGCGCCGGCAGTGATGAGGTACATCGAGATGATGAAGGCCTGACAGTCGCCCTGAAAAACAAAGGGCACCCTCCTCGGCTGCCCTTCGCCCTACCGCCAGGTGAACTCAGTCACCCCATCGACCGCGCCCCCACCGGTTGCGCATGGCCGCGCGAGGTCACGATCCCCAGGAAGGAAATCACGATCGCCAGGCCCAATGTAGAGCTGACTTCCACCCGGTGCTCGGGCGTGTACATCATCACTGCCAGCGCCCCGGCAATGAAGATGATCACCGCCCAGGTAAGGTACGGGAACAGCCACATGCGGAACTTCAGCTCGGTGTTCTCGCGCTCCAGCCGGCGGCGCATGCGCAGCTGCGAAATGGCGATGACCATGTACACCAGCAGGGCGATGGCCCCGGAGCTGGCCAGCAGGAACTCGAACACGCCCTTCGGTGCGAAGTAGTTGAGCACGGCGATGGCTGCGCCAATCAGGGTGCTGCCAAACACTGCAGCGCGCGGTACGCCAACCTTGGAGGTCTTGTTGAGGAAGGCCGGGGCGTCACCGCGCTTGGCCAGCGAATACATCATCCGCGAAGCAATGTAGATCGACGAGTTCATGCAGCTGGTCACAGCCACCAGCACCACCAGATCGACCATGAACGCCGCGTTAGGGATGTTCATGATTTCCAGCGCACGCTGGTACGAGCCCACCACCGCCAACTGCGGGTCGTTCCACGGCACCACCGAAATGATCACGAAGATCGACAGGATGTAGAAGGTGCTGATTCGCCAGATCACTGAGCGGGTGGCTTTGGCGATGTTGCGCGAAGGGTCGCTGGATTCGGACGCGGCGATAGTCACCGCCTCGGTGCCGATGAAGCTGAACATCACGGTGATGAACGCACCGACCACTGCCGACCAGCCCTTCGGCGCAAAGCCGCCGTACTCGGCCATCAGCCCGCTCAGGCCGCTGACCTCGCGGTTGGGCAGCCAGCCCATCAGTGCGGCAAAGCCCAGGCCGATGAAACCCAGAATCGCCGTAACTTTCAGGATGGCGAACCAGAACTCGAACTCACCGTACTTGGCCACGCTGAACAGGTTGGTGCAGGCCAGCAGCAGTACCGAGGCCAGGGCGAAGATCCAGCTGTCCACCTGCGGGAACCAGGCGTTCAGCACATGCCCGGCAGCCAGTGCTTCGATAGGGATTACCAGTACCCAGAACCACCAGTACAGCCAGCCGATGGTGTAGCCGGCCCAGCGGCCGATGGCCTGGTCGGCGTAGGTGGAAAACGATCCGGTATCAGGGTGTGCCACGGCCATTTCGCCGAGCATGCGCATGACCAGTACCACCAGGGTTCCGGCCACGAAATAAGAAACTATGGTTGCTGGCCCGGCCGCCGCGATGGCGTGACCAGAGCCTACGAAAAGTCCGGCGCCGATGATGCCGGCGATGGACAGCATCGTTACATGACGAGGCTTGAAACCTTGTGCAAGGTTGCCATCAGATCCCACGGTGCTCATTGATGTTGTTCTCTTTTTGCTGACACAAGGATGGACGGGCAGGCGTAGGCGAAAATATCTCCTTTCAAATCAGTTAGTCGACAGGTTGCTCGCGCGCTGTTGTTGATCTTTGGCGCGCATCACAGAGCAACGAGTCCGTGCGGTTCGGGCTTCATTTAAGCCTCGCAGGGCTGCGGGAAATTACACGAGAACGCCCCGGAACTGTTCGATCACGACAGGGCAGTTCCATTACCGCCAGATGTCGCGAATGGCATGCCCGATCGCGCCACCGGGCCATCTGGGGCTTTTGTTTTTCATTTGGATGTGTGTTGCCAGTGCCGGCCTCTTCGCAGCACAAGGCTGCTCCTACAGGGACCGCACTAGTCTCAACGGCAGCGGGGTACCTGTAGGAGCAGCCTTGTGCTGCGAAGAGGCCAGCACAGGCCCAGGTATTTTCAGCCACCCACAAAAAAGCCCCGGTCACCCAGGGCTCTCTCTGCACACACTGCACCTGCAATCGCCTCAACGCACCAGGCAAGGCCGCTTGTTATCGAAGCGCCAGCCCGGAATCAGAAACTGCATCGCCACGCTGTCATCCCGCGCCCCCAACCCCATGTTGCGGTAGCACTCATGGGCCTTGGCCAACTGGTCCTCATCCAGTTCCACCCCCAGCCCCGGCCGGGCCGGTACCCGCACGTGCCCGTCCACTATGCGCAGCGGTTCACGGGTAAGGCGCTGGCCGTCCTGCCAGATCCAGTGGGTGTCGATTGCGGTGATCTCGCCCGGTGCCGCAGCCGCCACCTGGGTGAACATCGCCAGCGAAATGTCGAAGTGGTTGTTCGAATGCGAACCCCAGGTCAGCCCCCAGTCATTGCACATCTGCGCCACCCGCACCGAACCCTGCAAGGTCCAGAAGTGCGGGTCGGCCAGCGGAATATCCACTGCCTGCGACTGGATCGCATGACCCATCTGCCGCCAGTCGGTGGCAATCATGTTGGTGGCGGTGCGCAAGCCGGTGGCACGGCGGAACTCGGCCATCACCTCACGGCCCGAGTAACCGTTCTCGGCGCCGCAGGGGTCTTCGGCATAGGCCAGCACGCGATGCTTGTCGCGACACAGGGCAATGGCCTCTCTCAGTGACCAGGCGCCGTTGGGGTCAAGCGTGATTCGCGCTTCAGGGAAGCGCTCGGCCAGCGCCGTCACGGCTTCCATCTCCTCCTCGCCACGCAGCACGCCGCCCTTGAGCTTGAAGTCGCTGAAGCCATAGCGCTGCTCGGCCGCTTCGGCCAGGCGTACCACCGCTTCCGGGGTCAAGGCCTTCTCGTGGCGCACGCGGAACCAGTCGTCATCGGCATCGGCCTCGTTGCGGTAGGCCAGGTCGGTCTGCTTACGATCGCCGATGTAGAACAGGTAACCCAGCATCTTCACCGCATCGCGCTGCTGCCCCTCGCCCAGCAGGGCCGCCATGGGCACGTTGAGGTGCTGGCCAAGCAAGTCGAGCAGCGCCGACTCGATGGCCGTTACCGCATGCACGGTAATCCGCAGGTCGAAGGTTTGCAGGCCACGGCCCGCCGAGTCGCGGCTGGCGAAGGTCTGGCGCATGGCATTGAGCACGCGCTGGTAGTGGCCGACCGGCTGGCCGACTACCAGGCTGCGGGCGTCTTCCAGGGTCTGGCGAATCTGTTCACCGCCAGGCACCTCGCCCAGCCCGGTATTGCCAGCGCTGTCGCGCAGTACCACCACGTTGCGGGTGAAATACGGGCCATGGGCGCCACTGAGGTTCAGCAGCATGCTGTCATGGCCGGCCACTGGGATCACCCGCAGGTCGGTGACCACCGGGGTGCTGGTATGAACGGCGGGGTTGGTCTGCATATTCATGATTGTTGCCTCGCAGTATTCAGTGGGTCTGGCCCAGGGCCGAGGGGGCCTTTAGGTCATCGGAAGGGGTGCCCTTTGGGCGAGTGCGAACGAAGAAGATGGCAATGGCCGCCAGCACCGAGGTCACAGCCAAGCCATACAGCCCACCCTGGATCGAGCCGGTCTGCTGCTCCAGCAGGCCGAAGGTGGTGGGGGCAACAAAGCCGCCGAGGTTGCCGACCGAGTTGATCAGGGCGATCACTGCCGCCGCGATGCGGGCATCCAGGTAACCCTGCGGGATCGGCCAGAACAGTGACGATGCCGACTTGAAACCGATGGCCGCGAAGCACACGGCGACAAAGGCGAACACCGGGCCACCGGTGGTGGACATGAACATGCCGATGGCGGCGACCATCAGGGCACCGGCCACCCAGGCCTGCTGGAACTTCCAGCGCGCGGAGCCGGCGGCAAAGGCGTACATGGCCAGGATCGAGATCAGCCACGGGATCGAGTTGAAGAAGCCGACCTGCAGGTCGCTGAGGTCACCCATGCGCTTGATGATGCTGGGCAGCCAGAAGGTGGCAGCGTAGATGGTCAACTGGATGCAGAAGTAGATCACGCAGAACAGCACGATCTGGCGGTCCTTGAGCAGGCTCCAGGCCGAAGCCTTGACCGTACCCACGGCTTCGCGCTCACGCTGCTCGCGGTCGATGGTGGCCACCAGCGCGTCCTGCTCGGCCTGGCTCAACCACTTGGCATCCTGCGGCTTGGAGTCCAGCCAGAAAAACACGAAGAAGCACAAGGCGACCGAGGCCATGCCTTCGATGAACAGCATCCACTGCCAGCCATGCATGCCCAGGCCCTGGATCTGCATCAACGCCCCGGCCAGGGGCCCGGAAATCAGCGAAGCCAGCGCCGAACCGCTGAGGAAGATGGCAATCGCCTTGCCGCGCTCGGCGCCGGGCAGCCAGCGGGTGAAGTAGTAGATCACGCCGGGGAAGAACCCCGCCTCGGCAACCCCCAGCAGAAAGCGCAGCACGTAGAACTGGGTTTCGTTCTGCACAAAGGCCATGGCCGTGGCCACCAGCCCCCAGGTGAACATGATGCGGGTCAGCCAAAGCCGCGCCCCCACTTTTTGCAGCAGCATGTTCGAAGGCACTTCGAACAACGCGTAGCCGATGAAGAACAAGCCGGCGCCAAAGCCGTAGGCTGCGGCGCTGATGCCCAGATCGCTTTCCAGGTGCGGGCGGATGAAACCGATATTGACGCGGTCGAGGTAGTTGACGATGAACATGATGACGAACAGCGGCAGGACATGGCGCTTGACCTTGGCTACAGCACTGGCCAGGGCGTCGCCGTCATTCCGGGCAGACGGAGCGAGGGTGTCGTTCACGTGCGAATCTCCCACTAATTGTTTTTGTGCGGGTCTTGGTTGTCTGACATGGCAGTGGGGATGAGCATATTCGCGACGAGGTTGTACGACAAGATCAACAGTGTCGGCAAAATGGCAAAATACAAGCTGTCACAATGCCAATATGCTGCGATCTTTCAAAAGTAGAGAACTCAAATACCAGCTTGGAGGCAGAAAAAATCGGCAAAAAATAATTTTATGGATTAACTTGTCGTACAAGTACAGCGCGAAACGGATCACACCATGGAACCCGAACACGCCCGCAAACGCGGCCACAGCCGCGCCCATGACCTGGTCTCCAGCCTGACCCAGCAGATTTTGCTGGGCACCTTCAAGCCGGGCGACAAGTTGCCTTCAGAGAACACGCTGGTGCGCGAGCACGGGGTCAGTCGCACGGTGGTGCGTGAAGCCTTGTCCAAGTTGCAGGCTTCCGGGCTGGTGGAGCCGCGCCACGGTATCGGTACCTTCGTGATGGAGCGCCAGGCCCAGGCCGGGCTGCGCATCGCGGCGGAAAGCGCGGCGAATGTGCGCGACCTGCTGGAGCTGCGCATTGGCCTGGAAGGCCAGGCCGCCGCCCTGGCTGCGCTGCGCCGTGACGAGGGGCACCTGGTGCGCATGCGCCAGGCGCTGGATGACTATCAGGACCTGGCAGCCGCCGGCGACAGCTGCATCGAGGCCGACCGACGTTTCCACCTGCTGATTGCCGAGGCCACCGGCAACCTGTACTTCACCGAAATGCTGCTGCATCTGGGCAACAGCCTGATCCCGCGCAACCGCATGGCCCTGGCCGAACGCGGCGGGGCGAAGCTGGCGCGGCAGGCGTACCTGGCCAACCTGGAGCATGAGGCAATCCTCAATGCCATCCGCCGGCAAGACCCGGACGCAGCGCGGGCGGCGGTCTGCCTGCACCTGTCCAACAGCCGCGACCGTTTGCTGCCGGACTAGGGGCCGATGCGCAGCCCTTCGCGGGCACGCCCGCTCCCACAGGTACCGCGTATGGGCAGGGCGCGTGGGAATCCAGCCCTCACCAGGTCAGGCAGATCTTGCCGAAATGCCGGTTGCTTTCCTGGTAGCGGAACGCCTCGACGATCTGCTCCAGTTCGAAGTGCTTGTCCACCACCGGCCGCAGGCCGTTGGCATCGATCGCGCGCACCATCGCCTGCTGCTGGGCGCGGCTGCCCACCAGCACACCTTGCAGGCGAATCTGCCGCACCAGCGCCTGCACCAGCGGCAGCTGACCGGCCACGCCGGTAAGGATGCCGATCAGCGACACATGCCCACCGATGCGCGCGGCAATCATCGACTGTTCCAGCGTCGCCGGGCCACCCACCTCGATCACATGGTCGACACCACGGTTGTCGGTGAGCGCGCGCACTTTCTCGCCCCAGGCCGGGGTGCTCTTGTAGTTGATCAGGTGGTCGGCGCCCAACGCTTTCAGGCGCTCCAGCTTGGCGTCGCTCGACGATGTGGCGATCACCGTGGCGCCAGCCAGCTTGGCAAACTGCAGGGCGAAGATCGACACACCACCGGTGCCCTGCACCAGCACCGTGTCGCCAGGCTTGAGGTGGTCGTCGCTCATCAGCGCACGCCAGGCGGTAAGGCCAGCGGTGGTCAGGGTAGCGGCTTCGGCATGGCTGAAGCCTTTGGGCGCCAGGGTGAACGCGGTGGCGCGGGCGGTCACCTGTTCGCGGGCATAGCCGTCGAGGCCGTCACCGGGCACCCGGGCAAAGCCCTCGACATTGGCCTGGCCGTCGAGCCAGTCGGGGAAGAAGGTGCTGACCACATCGTCGCCGACCTGGAACTCGCTGACGCCTTCGCCCACCGCAACCACTTCGCCGGCGCCATCGGCCATGGGGATACGCCGCTCGCTCGGGCCCCACATACCGCTGACCACGGCAAAGTCATGGTAGTTGAGGGAGCTGGCGTGCAGGCGCACGGTGATTTCGCCGGCCTTGGGGGCCTGGGCCTCGCTGGTGCCGACCTCGACCTTGTCGTAGCCGCCGCCGGGTTGTACGTAGATGGCCTTGCTGGTCATGGGTGGGTCTCCGTATCAGAGGAAAGAATGGGGTTGAGCATAGACAGGTCCGGCCCCACAGACCTGAGACTTGCACAATACTTGTGGGAGCGGGCATGCCCGCGAAGAGGCCCGCGTTGCCGACACAAGAATCAGCCCAGCATCACCTTCAGTGCCCGGCAATCGGCCGCATGCCAATCCACCAGTTCCGGCCATGGGTTATCCGGCAGATTCACCAGCACCGTGCGTGCGCCTGCAGCACGCCCACAGTCCAGGTCAAACCGGTAATCCCCCACCATTACCAGCTCGCTTGGCGCCACGCCCCAGGCACTGGCGATCTTCAGTAGCCCGTCCGGGCTCGGCTTGGGCGCCGCTTCGTCACGCCCCAGAATGTGCTCCACCGGGAAGCAGTCTGCCAGGCCGATGGCCTCCAGCGTCACATGCGCCAGCTCGCGGGCATTGCGCGTCAGAATACCCAGCCGACACCCGCGCCCGGCCAGCTCGCGCACCAGCTCCACCGCGCCGGTGGCCGCCGTGGAGGCAACTGCCAAATCGCGTTCATGCTCCAGCAACCAGGCATGCTTGGCTGCCGATACCTCTGCGGGCAAGGCCGCCAGGTGAGTGAGGATGTCGTGCTCGGCGGGGATGTCCAACGCCACGCGAATAGCGTCGAAATCATGCACGGCCACGGTGAGGGTGCCGTCCATGTCGAACACCCAGTTGCGTACCTCGCCCAGGCTCATGCCCAGTCCTTGCGATGGCGAATCAGGCCTTCCTGGCTCGACGATGCCACCAGTTGCCCGGCCTGGTTGAAGATGCTGCCGCGGCAGAAACCGCGGGAATTCCCGGCCCAAGGGCTGTCGGTTGCATACAGCAGCCACTCGTCGGCGCGCAGGTTGCCATGGAACCACAGCGAATGGTCGAGGCTGGCGATCTGCATGTCGCGCTGCCACACCGACTTGCCATGGGGCAGCAACGCCGTGGTCAGCAGGCCGAAGTCCGAGGCATAGGCCAGCAGGTACTTGTGCAGGGCGGGGACGTCGGGCAGGTTGCCGTCGGCGCGGAACCAGGCGTACTTCACCGGGTCGCCAGGCTTGGGGTTGAACGGGTCGCGCTCGGTGACCGGGCGGATCTCGATCGGCTTGGCGCACAGCACTTTGTCGCGAATACGCTCGGGCAACTGGTCGGCCATGGCGCGGGCCAGCTCCACCTCGGTGGGCAGGTTTTCCGGGCCGACCACGTCAGGCATTTGCGCCTGGTGCTCGAACCCTTCCTCGTCGTACTGGAACGACGCGCTGCAGGTGAAGATGGTCTGGCCCTTCTGGATCGCCGTTACCCGCCGGGTGCTGAAGCTGCCGCCATCGCGCACGCGGTCCACCGAGTACACCACCGGCAGGCTGGCATCACCCGGGCGCAGGAAGTAGCCGTGCAACGAATGCACATGGCGGGCGTCCTCGACCGTCTGGCTGGCCGCCGACAAGGACTGGCCCAGCACTTGCCCACCGTACAGCTGGCGGAAGCCCAGGTCCTGGCTACGCCCACGGAACAGGTTCTCCTCGATGGATTCGAGGCTCAACAGGTCGACCAGGTCGTCCAACACATGACTCATTGGGGGTTCTCCTCGCAAGGCAACACGTCTCTACAGCGCTCGTTATGAAGGCAAATGATACAGGGTTTGTCATTCGCGCCGGGCATGGCCGTGCATTCAGGCGCGCAGGGTGCGCTCCCAGTGCGCGCGGTCGATGCGGTACAGCACGTGCGGGCGCAGCGGGTGGCCCTCGGCCAGGCGGGGGTGTTCGAAGCTGCCGTTCAGGTCCTGCTGCATGCCGATGGCTTGCATCACCTTCTGCGACGGCAGGTTGCTCTCGCTAGTGAACGACACCACTTCTTCCAGGCGCAATTGGGCGAAAGCACAACGCAGGCAGGTCCACGCCGCCTCACTGGCAAAGCCCAGGCCCCAGTGGCGACGTGCCAGGCGCCAGCCGATCTCCACCGCCGGGGCAAAGGGTGCCTCGAAGTTGACATTGAGCAACCCGGTCATGCCGATGAACGCGCCGCTGTCCTTGCGCTCCAGCGCCCACAGGCCAAAGCCGTACTCATTGAAATGACCGCGCACACGGCCGATCAACGCAGCCGCCTCAACGCGCGTCAGCGGCGCCGGAAAGTAGCGCATCACCTGGGGGTCGGCACACAGCGCGGCGAACTCGCGCAAATCATCGTCATGCCATTGGCGCAGCACCAGCCGTGCGCTTTCCAGTTGGAGAATGGGGGTCATGGGGCCTGCTCCGGTTTACCGCCTTGCAGTTTACAGCGTAGGCGCGGGCGCGGGTTTCACCCAACCGGCAGCAGCCGAATGCAATTTTCACACGCCCTTCACCGGCTCCCGACAGGCCGCTTGGCAGGATGCCGCCATCCACCTCCGCGCCAGCCGCGGCACTGCCAACGGAGCAACCCATGCTATCGAGCAACACCCTGGGGCACCCTGCCATTCATGCCCGGCGCAAGCGACGCCTGTCACGCAAGGCCCTCGGTGCCGCCCTTGGCCTGTGCATGGTCGTGGCGGCGTTGACCACCTGGCTGGCGACGAGGACGCACATCGTGGACCTTGGTAACGAGCAACAACTGAGTGACAGCGGCCTGTTGCAGGACTGGGCCGACGGGGCTGTGATCGTGATGATCCGCCACGCAGAACGCTGCGACAGCGCCCCCGGGCCCTGCCTGGACGACCCCACCGGCATCACCGTGGCCGGCAGCCAGGCCGCTGGCCGCGTTGGCCAGGGGCTGCACCAACTGGGCCTGAACAACGCCGACATGCTCAGCAGCCCGAAGCTGCGCACCCGGCAAACCGCGCACTTCATCCTCGGCCAGGCGGTTGCCAGCGAGGATTGGCTGGAGGGCTGTGACAGCCAGTTCGCCAGTGAAGCACTGTCACGCAAGCGCCCCGGCCACAACCTGGTGCTGGTGACCCACAACGGCTGCATCGACCACTTCGCCCGCCGGCAGAACGTTACCGGTGGCGAGCGCCAGAGTGGCTATGCCAGCGCCCTGTTCGTGTCGGTGGATGGCAATGGCAAGGCACGCATCCTCGGGCGACTGAACGAACCTGACTGGCAACGGGTACTGGCCAGCACCGCCAAGTGACGCAGGCAATCACAATTCCCTTGTAGGAGCAGCCTTGTGCTGCGAAGAGGCCATTACTGCCACAGAAACCTGTTTGTCATACCGGCCCTTTCGCAGCACAAGGCTGCTCCTACAGGCGATTGGGCAGCAAAGCGGCCCCGGCCATGGCAAGATCAGCACTGGCCCTGATTGCGACCCCATCCATGCCGTTGCCGCTGATCTACCACGAAGACTACAGCCCGGAGTTCCCCGCCGAACACCGCTTCCCGATGGACAAGTTCCGCCTGCTGCATGACCACCTGGTCGACAGCGGGCTGACCACCGACCAGGCATTGCTGCGCCCGGACATCTGCCCCAACGACATCCTCGCCCTGGCCCACGACCGTGGCTACATCGAGCGCTACATGAACGGCGACCTGTCTCGCGAGGACCAGCGTCGCCTCGGCCTGCCCTGGAGCGAAGCCCTGGCCCGGCGAACGGTGCGGGCAGTGGGTGGCTCGCTGCTGACCGCCGAGATGGCGCTGCAACATGGCATCGCCTGCCACCTCGCCGGTGGCACCCACCATGCCCATTACGACCACCCCGCCGGCTTCTGCATCTTCAACGACCTGGCCGTGATCAGCCGCTACCTGCTGGAGGCTGGCCGGGTACACCGGGTACTGATCTTCGATTGCGATGTGCACCAGGGTGACGGCACCGCGCGCATCCTGCATGACACCCCCGAAGCCATAACCGTGTCGTTGCATTGTGAACAGAATTTCCCGGCCCGCAAGGCGCAGAGCGATTGGGACATTCCCCTGCCTCGTGGCATGGGCGATGCGGCCTACCTGAAGGTGGTGGACGACACCCTCAACTACCTGCTGCCGCTCTATCAACCCGACCTGGTGCTGTATGACGCCGGCGTCGATGTGCACAAGGACGACTCCCTGGGCTACCTGCAACTGACTGACGCCGGCCTGGCTGCCCGTGACGAAGCGGTGCTGCGCCATTGCCTGGGCCGTGACATCCCGGTGGTTGGCGTAATCGGCGGCGGCTACAGCAAGGATCGCGAAGCGTTGGCCAGGCGCCATGGCATCCTGCACCACAGCGCGGCACGCGTCATCGGTTGTTCACAATGACTGTGGAACCGCTTGTGGATAACCTGCGGGAAAGGCGCTGTAGCCCTTTGCACACAAGGCCTGCAGAACTCTGATCGTTTTTTGACCAGTGCCTGCATGGGCAGCGCTGCGCTAGAATGCGCATCTTTTCCACAGCCTGCTGCCCACCATGCCCGATCTAAACCCCGCCTCCCCTCCCCTCGCCGTCGTTATCGGCGGCGGCCCCGCCGGCCTCATGGCCGCCGAAGCGCTGGCCCAGGCAGGCCTGGCGGTCGAGGTGTTCGACGCCATGCCTTCGGTAGGGCGCAAGTTCCTGCTCGCGGGGGTTGGCGGCATGAACATCACCCACTCCGAGCCATACCCAGCGTTCGTTTCACGCTATGCCGAGCGCCAGGGCGAAGTCGATGCGCTGCTGCGCGACTTCGACGCCGACGCCTTGCGCCAGTGGATTCACGGCCTGGGCATCGAAACTTTCGTCGGCACCTCGGGGCGGGTGTTCCCCACCGACATGAAGGCCGCGCCATTGCTGCGCGCCTGGCTCAAGCGCCTGCGGGACAGCGGGGTAGTTATCCACACCCGCCACCGCTGGTTGGGCTGGAACGCCGACGGTGCCTTGCGGATCGCTTATCCACAGGGCGAGCGCGCGGTGAAGGCTGCAGTCGTGGTACTGGCGCTGGGTGGCGGCAGTTGGGCGCGGCTTGGTTCGGATGGCGCCTGGCAGCCATTGCTGGCCGAACGGGCTGTGGATATCTCGCCTTTGCAGCCCAGCAACTGTGGGTTTGAGGTGGAAGGCTGGAGCGCGTTGCTGAAGGACAAGTTCGCCGGCGCGCCGTTGAAGAACATTGCCCTCAGCATACCGGGCAGTGCACCGCGCATGGGCGAGTTCATCCTCACTGCCCAAGGTGTGGAAGGCAGCCTGGTGTATGCCTGGTCGGCGCCGGTGCGCGAGGCCATCAACCGCGAAGGCCGAGGGGTATTGCTGCTCGACCTGCTGCCGGACAAGCCTGTGGACAAGATTGCCCAGGCACTGGCCAAGCCACGCGGTTCACGCTCCATGGCCAAACATCTGCACAGCCAGCTGGGCATTGATGGCGTGAAGGCGGCGCTGCTGCGCGAGCTGACCGATCAGGCGACCTTTGCCGACCCACTGGTGCTGGCGCGGGCGATCAAGGCATTGCCGATCACATTGGTGCGTACGCGGCCACTGGATGAAGCAATCAGCAGTGCCGGCGGGGTACGCTTCGAGGGGCTGGATGAGGGGTTGATGGTCAAGGGCATGCCGGGGGTGTTCTGTGCCGGCGAGATGCTGGACTGGGAGGCGCCGACCGGGGGGTATCTGCTGACGGCTTGCTTCGCCAGCGGGTTGCGCGCCGGGCGGGCGGCGGCGGATTGGGTCACGCGGGTTTCCTGACAGATTTTTGGGGCCGCTCTGCGGCCCCAAAAATCTCAAGGCTTACGCTTACGCGGCCCACCATTGAAGCTCGGCACCTTGCGCACCGCCTTCACAGCAGGCTCCGGATCCCCACTCTCCATCCAGCGCCCCAGCCCGCGCTTGGCGCTGTTCTCTTTCGGCTTTTTGGGTTTCTTCGGCTTCTTGATCACCTGGCCACTGGCGTCGGTCATCGGCACCCGGTGATCGGGGATGAAATCCGGCTCTTCATGACGTGGCAGCGTCTGCCGGGTAAGCACTTCGATAGCCCCCAGCAACTGCACTTCATCCGCGCACACCAGCGAAATCGCCTCGCCTTTGTTACCCGCCCGCCCGGTACGGCCGATGCGGTGCACGTAATCTTCGGCAACGATCGGCAGGTCGAGGTTGACCACCAGCGGCAGGTCGTCGATATCCAGGCCACGGGCCGCCACGTCGGTTGCCACCAGCACCTGAATCTCGCGGGCCTTGAAGCTGTCCAGCGCACGCTGGCGGGTGGCCTGCGGGCGGTCACCGTGGATGCCGTCGGCGTTCACGCCTTCGGCCAGCAAGCGCGCCACCAGCTGGTCGACACCATTACGGGTCTTGGCAAACACCAGCACCTGCGTCCAGCGCTGCTTGCGCAGCAGGTGGCAGAACAGGTCTTCCTTGCGCTTCTTGTCCACAGGTACCAGCCACTGCTTGACGCTGGTCGCGGTGGCGTTGCGCGGGCTCACTTCGATACTGATCGGGTCGTTCAGGGCCAGCCCGGCCAGCACGCGAATCTGGTCAGAGAACGTGGCGGAAAACAACAGCGTCTGGCGCTTGCGGGGCAGCGCGGCGTACACCGATTGCAGTTCTTCGGCAAAGCCCAGGTCGAGCATGCGGTCGGCTTCGTCCAGCACCAGGGTCTGCACCTGGTTGAACTTGACCGCGTTTTGCCGGAACAGATCGAGCAAGCGGCCCGGGGTGGCCACCAACAGGTCGACGCCACGGCGCAGGCGCATCATCTGCGGGTTGATGCTGACGCCGCCGTACACCGCGTAAGTGCTCAGCGGCAGGTTCTCGGCGTACTCGCGCACGTTGTTGTGCACTTGCTCGGCCAGCTCGCGCGTTGGCACCAGCACCAGCGCGCGGATCGAGTTGCTGGCCACCTTCTCGCCCTCCAGCGCCAGGCGCTGCAGCACGGGCAGGGCAAAGCCTGCGGTCTTGCCGGTGCCGGTCTGGGCTGCGGCCATCAGGTCGCGGCCGGCCAGCACGGCGGGGATGGCCTTGGCCTGCACCGGGGTCGGGGTGGTGTAGTCCAGCTGCTGCAGGGTGCGCAGCAGCGGTTCGATCAGGCCGAGTTTGGCGAAATTCATGGCAATACCGTCAGGGGGTTCAGCGAAGGCGGCAAGTTTACCGCATCACCCCGTCCTACTTGCAGATTTCGCCTTCCAGCGGCTGCGTAGGCGCAGGTGCCTTGCGCCACTGTGGCAGGCCGATCAGCACCACCGCACCGATAATCACCGCCATGGCCACGCACTCCTCTGCGCCAATCTGTTCGCCGGCAAAGACGATGCCCAGCAGCACGGCAACCGCCGGGTTGACGTAGGCATAGCTGGTGGCCGCCGCCGGGCGTACGTTCTTGAGCAGGTACATGTAGGCGCTGAACGCCAGGATCGAGCCAAAGAACACCAGGTAGGCCAACGCACCCCAGCCGGCCGCGGTCGGCATCTGCGTCATACGCTCCCCAGACAGCACGCTGCCCAGCAACAGCGCCGCGCCACCCACCAGCATTTCCGCCGCGCTGGCCATCGGCCCCTGGGGCAATGGCAAGCTCTTGCTCCACACCGAGCCGAACGCCCACGACGCCGCCGCGAAAATGATCAGGGCCGCACCCATCGGGCTTGCCTGCAAGTTGGAACCCAGGTTCAGCAGGCCGATACCCAACAGCCCCAGGGCAATCCCCGCCCACTCCAGCCGCGAGTTGCGGTGCCCGAACAACAATCCGAACAACAAGGTGAACAAGGGCACTGTCGCCACCGCCAGCGCCGCCACGCCCGATGCCACCCCGGCATGTTCGGCCACGGTCACACCACCGTTGCCACAGCTGAGCAGCAGAAAGCCGATTGCCCCTGCCGCCCGCCACTGCGCCCAGGTCGGCGCCGGCGCACCGCGCCAGCGCAGAAAACCGTACAGCAGCCCCCCAGCAATCACGAAGCGCACACCAGCCATGAGCATCGGCGGCCAGCTCTCCACGCCAATACGAATGAACAGGTAGGTAGAGCCCCAGACCAGGTACAAGGCCAGGAAAGCACCAATGAGCAGCAACGGGAAGCGACGGGCGGCAGGCATGGGAAAAACTCGAAATCCGTTTACGGGTGATTCAGTTTAACGGCCTGCCTGGGTGGAGTTACGTTACAGAACGGGCTCAAATGAGCGGCACACTTTTGGTGCGCACGGTTTGGACAGTAGCCTTAGCGGAACTTGGCCAGGGTTTCACGTACCTTTGCGGCAGGCACTTTCTGCAGACGGCAAAGCAGGCCATGGGACAGTTGCTGAATACCGTGGGCCTGGCGCAGTTCGCCCACCAGGTGCTGCAGCAGGTTGGCGGCCATCTCGGCATCGGCCATGGCCCGGTGCGCGGTACCGGTGTCCGGCAGGCCGGCCCAGCGGGTCAGGGTGCCCAGCTTGTGGTTCGGCGCCATCGGCAGCAGGCGCCGCGACAACAGCAGGGAGCAGGCGAACGACTGGCTGCGGCTACGGCCGATGCGACTCAGTTCGTAGTCCCAGAACTTCTGGTCAAACGCCGCGTTGTGCGCCAGCAGCGGGGTGTCGCCGACAAACTCGGCCACTTCGTTCATCACCTTGTCCACCGGTGGTGCGCTGCGCAGCATGGCGGTGGTAATCCCGGTCAGCCCGGCGACGAAGGCCGGTACCGGCACGCCAGCGTTCATCAGGCTCTGGTAGCGCTCGACGATACGCCCGCCTTCCAGCATCACCACTGCCACTTCGGTGGCGCGGCAGCCGGCGCCAGGGCTGATGCCGGTAGTTTCAAAGTCGATGACAGCAATACGTTCCATGAAGGGGCCTCAATGTTTGAGCAACAGCTTACCCTCGATGGGCACATAACGGGTGGCCGCACGGATCAGCGACAATGCGGTAAGCCCAGGCACGCCATACACCACGGCCTCTGTACCGTGGCGCTGGATCACCCGTTCCAGCAGCAGGTCGAAGTCGCCATCGCCAGAGGCCAGCACCACCTGGTCGACCCGGCTGGCCGCATCGATCACATCCAGGGTAATACCCACATCCCAGTCCCCTTTGGCCGAGCCATCGCTGCGCTGGATGAAAGGCTTGAGGCGCACATCGAAACCCAGGTTGCGCAAAATCTGCTGGAACTGCTGTTGCTTGCTGTCGCCACGGTCGATGGCATAGGCCACCGCTTCGACAATTTCGCCTTCACGGCTGACGTCGGCCCACAACGCGGTGTAGTTGAAATGGCAGCCGTGGGCCTGGCGCACGGTGTAGTAGAGGTTCTGCACATCGGCGAACAGCGCGATCTTTTTCACCTGGGAACCTCATGTCTGGCCTGGAATACCGGGGGCTGCTGCGCAGCCCTTCGCGGGCACGCCCGCTCCCACAGGTGTCGTACAGGTCACCGTGGGAGCGGGCGTGCCCGCGAAGGCGCAAAGCGCCCCCAAAATTGCCTGCAGTATGCCAGACCTGTCAGACGTACGAATCGTCGTCCGAGAAGAACCCGCCATCGTCGCTGCCGTAATCGGTGTCGGCATAACCGCCCTGGTCACTGCCCCAACCACCGTTGTCAGCCACTTGCTGCTGCCCGCCCTGGTCGTTCCAGCCACCGCTGTCGCTGGCCGGTGCTGGCTCTTCCTTGATTACCTCGACCACTTCCTCGGGCTGTGAATTGTGGTTGAACAGGCTGCTGATGCCCTGGGCCAGCAACACACCACCGGCCACACCGGCTGCGGTCTGCATGGCCCCACCGAGGAAGCTGCTGGCACCGCCGCGCGCCGGCGCAGCGCCAAAGCCTGGCTGCTGCGGTTGCGGCTGAGCCTGCGAGAAGCCCGGTGCCGACGGCTCGCGCCAGCCACCACCGGATGCTGCAGGCGGCGCCGAAGGGCGCTGAGGCTGCACAGCCGGGGCCGCATTGCGCCCGCCCGAGCCAAAGATGCTGGACAAGAAGCCACCACCGCCGCTGCCCGGTGCGCCGGTACCGGCCTGTGCCGCCTCGGCCTGAGCGCGGGCCTGCTTCAGCTCGGCCTCCAACTGCTTGTTCTGCTCGTCGAGGCGCTTGATTGCCGCCTCCTGCACCAAAATCGCCTGGGCCATGTAGTAAGGCGCCGCCGGCTGCTGGCGCAGGTGTTGCTCGATGCACGCCTGGGCCTGCGCGTCACGCGGCTGGCTTGGGTCTTCGGCTTGCCTGATACGGCCGAACAGGCCGTCGATCAGGGTTTGTTCTTCAGTGTTCATGGGGCGACCTCGTGGGGTAGCGGGACAACGGACAGCGTCAAAGATGGGGTGTAGCGGCACGGTATTCAATCACTGGCGCCGTGAAACTTTTTTCAGCAAGTGACAGCCCCACGCCCGCTTTGGGCTAAAGTTATGCCCCTGATTTTACTGCCATGCGATGTTGACTGATGAATCCGCTGAGCGTTCTGCGCGACTCCCTGTACTTCTTCCGCCGCCACCTGCCGAGCATTCTCCAGCTGTGCCTGCCGCTGGTGGTACTGGAGGCCCTGCTCACCCAGCTGCTGTACCGGCAGATGGGCGACCAGGCCTCGCCGGCCTACGGCATGCTGGTCAGCCTGCTGTTCTACCCGCTGTACAGCGCGGCACTGATTCTTTACCTGCACACGCGCAGCAACGGCCAGGACATCGGCAAGCGCGACCTGTTCGCCCGCGCCCTGCAGCTATGGCCGCAACTGGCCCTGCTGATCCTGATCAGCTCGCTGCTGATCATGGCCGGCCTGGCGCTGTTCATCTTCCCGGGCGTGTGGATCATGATCAACCTGGTGTTCGCCGAGTACCTGCTGGTACTGCGCGGCCTGCCGGTGGTGCAGGCAATGCGCGAAAGCGCACGCATGACCACCGGGCACTTCATGCGCATCATGATTTGCGTGGTGGCCGTGCTGGCACCAATCTGGCTGATCGACGGGCTGCTGCTGATGGCCTTCCCCGAGCCATCGCCGGGCATGGAGCTGGCCATGGACAGCCTCAGCGGCTTCCTGCAGTTGTTCAGCACCGTGGTGCTGTACCGCCTGTTCATGCTGCTGGAGGGCGAAGCCGGGGCGTGATGCCCAGGCCCGCGTTTCGGCCAGGCAGCACCGTAATCAGGTACCCCGAGGCTTGGCCCGCGCCGTAGCTTCGGCCACCAGAGGGTCGTCCGGCCAGTAATGCTTGGGGTACCGCCCTTTCAGGTCTTTCTTCACTTCGGCATAGGTCGTGCGCCAGAAGTTGGCCAGGTCCTGGGTGACCTGCACCGGTCGGCGTGCCGGCGACAGCAGGTGCAACTTGACCTGCTGCCGGCCATTGGCGATGCGCGGGGTATCGGCCAGGCCGAATAGTTCTTGCAGGCGCACGGCGAGAATCGGCGGGGTTTCGCTGTAGTCCAGGCGAATGTTCGAACCGGACGGCACGGCCAGATGCGTGGGCGCCTGTTCTTCCAGGCGTTGCGGCAGCGGCCAGGGCAGCAGGTTGCGCAGCAGCGACGGCAGGTCCAGCGCGCTGAAGTGGCTGAGCCGGGACACTTTGCCAAGGTAGGGCTGCAACCAGTCTTCCAGGCTGGCGAGCAGCGCCTCGTCACCCAGGTCGGGCCATTCGCTTTGCCCGTCCCTGTCCAGGTCCAGCTGGCGCAACAGTGCCACCCGCGCCTGCCACTGGCGCAGTTCCGGGGTCCATGTCAGCAGGTTCAGGCCTTTGCGCCGTACCAGGCCAAGCAGCGCCTTGGCCCGCGCTTCGTCAGTCAGGCCCGCCAGTGGTTCACGGCTTAGTATCAGCTCACCGACTTTGGTTTGGCGTTCGGCACGCAGCACCTGCTCACGCTCGTCCCAGTCGAGTAGATCGACACGCTCGACCTGCTCGGCCAGCACATCATCAAGCAGCGCCGGGTCAAATTCTGCCGCAAGGTAGATGCGCTCTTCGCGCTGGCCCTGGCGGCTGCCCAGGTCGGCGATCACCAACCACGGGTGCTTCATCAACGCATCGACCTCGCCGAACAAGGCAGCACGGCCGTTGGCCAGGCGATACTCGGCGCCCCCTGCACGCCGCTGCTGCGCGACCCGGTCGGGATAGGCCAGCGCCAGCAAGGCGCCAAGCCAACGCGGATGGTCGGGGTCGGCGACGGCGGCCCCCGCCTTGCCGCGCAACAGCCCACGGTACTGGCGCGCAAGCTGCCGGGCGCGCTGCACGCCACCCTGGCCGCCACGGCTGGCCTTGCTCTCGCCGCTGACCAAGGCCAGCCGGCTGTGCAGGTCGGCACCGCCGCCACGCTGGATATCCCGCTCACCGAGCAACGCCGCCACATCGCAGGCCATGGCGGCCAACCCCAGGCTCTGACCACGCAGCAACAAATGGGCGATGCGTGGGTGAGCCGGCAGCTCGGCCATGGCCTGGCCGTGATCGCTGAGGTTGTCGCGGCTGCCCGGTTTGAATGCCCCCAGGCGCGCCAGCAGGTCCTGAGCCTGGGTAAACGCTGCGCTGGGCGGTTGGTCGAGCCAGCTCAACTCATGCGGGGCGACGCCCCAGCGCGCCAGTTGCAAGGCCAGGCCTGCCAGGTCGGCCTGGAGGATTTCGGCGCTGCCATGGGCAGCCAGTTGGTCATGCTGGGCTTCGGACCACAGCCGGTAGCACACGCCCGGCTCCAGGCGGCCGGCACGGCCGGCACGCTGGGTGGCGCTGGCGCGGGAGATACGCTGGGTATCCAGCCGGGTCATGCCACTGCCAGGGTCAAAACGCGGCACCCGGGCCAGGCCTGCGTCGATCACGACGCGCACGCCGTCGATGGTCAGGCTGGTTTCGGCAATGTTGGTGGCCAGCACCACCTTGCGCTGGCCCTTGGGTGCCGGGTCGATGGCTGCACGCTGGGCATTGAGGTCAAGTTCGCCATGCAGCGGGCACAGCAGAATCTCCGGCCGCTCGCCCAGTGCTTCCTGCAGGCTCTGGTGCACCCGGCGGATTTCGGCCTGGCCCGGCAAGAACACCAGCACACTGCCCGTCTGGTCGGCCAGCGCCTGCAGCACGCTGTCCACAACGCGTGGCTCGATGAAATCGCCCGGCTGGAAGGGCCGCCCCCAGCGGATGTCCACCGGGTGCATGCGGCCCTCACTGCTGACCACCGGGGCGTCGTCCAGCAGCCGCGACAGGCGCTCGCCTTCCAGGGTTGCCGACATCAGCATGATCTTCAGCGGTGGGTCGTCACGCAGCAACGCGCGGCCGTTGAGGCTCAGCGCCAGGGCCAGGTCGGCATCCAGGCTGCGTTCGTGGAATTCGTCAAAGATCAGCAGGCCCACGCCTTCCAGCGCCGGGTCGGCTTGCAGGCGGCGGGTAAGAATGCCTTCGGTCACCACCTCGATACGGGTTTTCGGCCCCACCTTGCTGTCCAGGCGGATGCGGTACCCCACCGTTTCACCCACCTGCTCGCCCAGTTCACTGGCCAGCCGTTCGGCTGCCGCACGCGCCGCCAGGCGCCGCGGTTCGAGCATGAGGATAGTCTGCCCGGCAAGCCACGGCTCGTTCAGCAGCGCCAGCGGCACGCGGGTGGTCTTGCCGGCGCCGGGTGGCGCTTCGAGCACAGCTTCGTCACGTTTTTCCAGGGCTTGGCGCAAAGCAGGCAGCACGGCATCGATCGGTAATGAAATCATGGTGGTCCTCGAACAATCTGGCGAGTATAACGGCGAACCCAGCCTGCTCTATCATGGTCTTAAGCTTCAGGCGCAGGCGCTTCGCTTGCCCTGATGAATACCTTCTCGGAGATTTACATGCGCATCCCATCCCGCGTCATCGGCGGCGCCCTCATCGCCACCTTGCTGACCCAGCTGACGGCCTGCGGTACCATTTTCTACCCGGACCGGCGCGGCCAGATCGGCGGCAAGATCGACCCCGTGGTAGCCGCAATGGACGCCATCGGCATTCTGTTCTACGTCATCCCGGGGCTGATTGCCTTCGGCATCGACTTCGCCACTGGCGCCATCTACTACCCGGGTGGCCGCACCGCCCAGGTCGACCCGGCCAAGCTGCAAGAAGCGGTCAGCCCCGACGGCAAGGTCGACAACCTGAAGTTGCAGGCCATCATCGAAAGCGAACTGGGCCAGCGCCTGCCGCTGAACGACCCACGGCTGATCCAGCACCGCGGCAGTGTCGAACAGCTGGCCAGCCTGGGCCTGGTGCCGGCAGCCTGACACCCACTCACGGACCTGGACCACGGATGATCACCTCGGCTGAACACCAGCGCCTGCTACGCCTTGCCACCCGCGCTTCACTGGCGGTGGCCAGTATCCTGGTGCTGAGCAAGGCGCTGGCCTGGTGGCTGAGCGGCTCGGTGAGCCTGCTGGCCGGGTTGACCGACTCGGCACTGGATGCTGTCGCTTCGTTCATCAACCTGCTCGCCGTGCACTACGCCTTGCGCCCGGCCGACGACGACCATCGTTTTGGCCATGGCAAGGCTGAAGCCTTGGCCGGTATGGCGCAGGCGCTGTTCATCGGCGTCAGTGCGGTGCTGATCGGCGTGCAGGCGGCCGAACGTCTGCACACGCCACAACCTTTGGGCGATACCGGCGTCGGCATTGCAGTGATGCTGTTATCGCTGGGGCTGACCCTTGCCTTGCTGGCACTGCAACGCAAGGTTATTCGCCTGACCGGCTCCACCGCAGTGCGGGCCGACTCCCTGCATTACCGCTCGGACCTGCTGTTGAACGGCAGCATTCTGCTGGCCCTGTTGCTGGCACGCTTTGGCTGGCCACAACTGGATGCACTGTTCGGCCTGGGCATTGCCTGCTACATCCTCTGGAGCGCTTTGCAGATTGCCCGCGAGAGTACGGCGATCCTGATGGACAAGGAGCTGCCCGGTGATGTTGGCGAGGACATGACCACACTGGTGTTGGCCATACCCGGGGTGAAAGGCGTGCATGACCTGCGTACGCGGGTGTCGGGCAACCAGTGGTTCGTGCAGCTGCACCTGGAGCTGCCGGGGCAGTTGCCGCTGCATGATGCGCATGGGTTGTGCGTGGAGGCCTCGCGGGTGATCCGCCGGCGTTATCCACTGGCGGATGTGATGGTGCACGCCGACCCGGTGTGAATTAACAAGGGCCCTATCGCCGGCAAGCCAGCTCCCACAGGGGTGCACCGGCCTGACGGCATGTGCAATACCTGTGGGAGCTGGCTTGCTGGCGACAGGGCCGGGACCGACAGCACATCTGGCTTAGTTGATGCTGTAACCCCGGCCACTGAAGCAGGCACCCAGCGCCCGGCGATAGGTGTCGAGCACATTGGCCGCCGGTGCGTAGGTCGCCGTCGCCGGGTCGAACCCCGACTGGCTCACCGCCCAGCGATGGCACTGGTAGCGGTCCTGCTCCTGCTGCTGTTGCCCCTGCCCGTTCATCGGGTAAGCCACCACGTCATACCCGCCGTTTGCCGGTGCCACCGGTACAGGCGCAGGGGCGCCGACGGGCGGGTTGACCACCACGTATTCCTGGCTGTCAGCCAGGTACTGGTAATAGGTGTCGGCCACCAGGAAGAACATCGCCCCACCCAGCCAGACCTCCTGCGCATAGGGCGGCAGGTAATTGACCCGCACGCCGTAAGGCGGGGTCACGACGATGTAACTGCCACCATGGGGGCGATACCAGTAGCCACCGGAGTAGAAGTAGTCCGCCCCCCGGTAGGGCACTTTCCAGTAGCGGTCGGGGAAATGATCGACAGTGTGACCCGGTCGATACTGCGGCCCAGGCCCCCAGCCATTGCCGTGGCCATCCGGGCGCCCCTGCCAGTCGCCACCGGGGCGTTGCCCCGGGCCGCCAGCCTCCCATTGATGGTTATCGCCGTGGCGCCGGGGGATGTCCTGGTAGTAACCCTGCCTTGGCGGCTGGGTCTGGCGCACTTCGTCGCGCGAGTTCAATAAGCGGCCGGGCGTGCCTTCTGCCTGCCCCTGTTGGCCTCGTTCGCCATGCCCCTCACCCGGCCCTTCGGCCAAGGCCCCCAGGCTGATGCTCAAACCCAGCAAACCAACACCTGCCAACTGCCAGATGCGCGACTTCATGGTGTTCCTCACGGTAGAAAATACGGCAACTAGAGCCAGTCTACCGTGACGGCACCACAGGCCAATTAAATTTCCAGACAGAAAAAAGGGAGGCCACAGGGCCTCCCTTCTGAAATTGTCGTCCGTGCTCGGCACTTGTGGCGCCGGCTCACCTCACACCATCTTCTGGAGGGTGTGTAGCCCGGGGGCCGAGTGCATCCTGTTGGATGGCTGGCCGCGACCGCCCGCCTAGGGCGCGTCGCCGTGGACTGATGTCCGGGCAGTGATTCTGTTGATAAAGATACCGGACAGGTTGCGGCAGAGGATTGCGAAGATTGCTCAGATAAATAGCACTTGCGCAATTTTTCACCCTGGATTGATAATTCGCCGCAATACGAACAGAAAAGGGCAAATGCCATGAGCAAACTTGACCGCTACGACCTGAGCATCCTCGCCGAATTGCAGCGCGATGCGCGCATTTCCAACCAGGAACTGGCCGAACGCATAGGCCTGTCGCCTTCGCCATGCTCGCGTCGGGTCAAGCAACTGGAGGACGACGGCTACATCTCGCGCCAGGTGGCGCTGCTCGACCGCAAGAAGCTGGGCCTGAGCCTCACCGCCTACGTGCTGATCGGCATGGACCGCCATACCCCGGAGCGCTTCGAAACCTTCGAGGCGGCCATCCGTATCCTGCCGCAGGTGCTTGAATGCAGCCTGGTCACCGGGATGGATGCCGACTACCAGCTCAAAGTGGTGGTGCCGGACATGGACCATTACCAGAAACTGCTTCTAGGCAGCCTGACCCGTATCGAAGGCGTCACCAGCGTGCGTTCAAGCTTCGTGCTCAACCAGGTGTTGGCCAGCACCGAGCTGCCATTGACCCACCTGCGTTAAATGCCCACGGTAGCCGGCGTATAATCGGCTGCTCAGCCTGCCTGGAGAACACAGATGGATCCCGCCGTATTCGAAGAGTGGATGATGATAATCCTGGTCACCGTATTGATCGGTTTCATGGGTTTCATCGTCTGGGACCTGGCGAAAAAGTCCAAGGCAGGCAAGTTCGGGACGTTGATCCTGTTCTTCGTGCTGGGGCTGGGGGTGCTGGCCTTTATCATCAAGAGCGTGGTGGTGGGGTTTCTCGAAGGCGTATAAAAAATTTCAGGGCCCATTCGCGGGCACGCCCGCTCCCACAGATTTGGCGTTGCCTTCGAGTACTGCGCCGTCCCTGTGGGAACGGGCGTGCCCGCGAACAGGCTCATGACCTGAACTAAAGCTTGGCAGGGACTTCGCGCCAGCAACCCTGCTCCAGCCCATCCAGCGCCCACCCCCCTATCCGCACCCGCACCAAACGCAAGGTCGGCAGCCCCACTGCCGCCGTCATCCGCCGTACTTGCCGGTTACGCCCCTCGCGAATCACCAGTTCTAGCCAGCTGGTCGGCACGCTCTTGCGAAAGCGTACCGGCGGGTTGCGTGGCCACAGGTCGGGTTCTTCCAGCCGCCGTGCCTCGGCCGGCAAGGTCGGCCCATCGTTCAGCTCCACGCCGTCACGCAAGCGCTGCAACTGCTCGTCGCTCGGTTCCCCTTCCACCTGCACCCAGTAAGTCTTGGCCAGCTTGTGCTTGGGGTCGGCAATACGCGCCTGCAGCCCGCCATCGTTGGTCAGCAACAGCAGGCCTTCACTGTCGCGGTCCAAGCGCCCGGCCGGGTAAACGCCCGCGATGTCGATGAAGTCTTTGAGGGTCGCGCGCCCTTCGCCGTCGCTGAACTGGGTCAACACGTCGAACGGTTTGTTGAACAGGATCAGGCGCGGCTCGGCCGGTGGCGCCTTGGGCTGGCGACGCGGGCCGGCGGCAGGCCGCGCCTGGGGGCGGCGCGGCTTGTTACGGGGTGGCAGTGGCATGGATCCTCAGCGGAACGGCGGCTCATCGAAGCTGCGCAGTTTACGCGAGTGCAGCGAGTTGAGCTCGGTGCGCAACAGGTCGAGGGCGGCAATGCCGATCTTCAGGTGCTGGCTGACCGCCCGGTTGTAGAAGGCGTTGGCCGAACCCGGCAGCTTGATCTCGCTGTGCAGCGGCTTGTCGGACACACACAGCAAGGTGCCGTACGGCACGCGCAAACGGTAACCCTGAGCAGCAATGGTGCCGCTTTCCATGTCCACGGCCACGGCACGCGACAGGTTGATCAACGGCCGTTCCTGGGCCCATCGCAGCTCCCAGTTACGGTCGTCGTAGGTCAGCACGGTGCCGGTGCGCAGGCGTTTCTTCAGCTGTTCGCCACGTTCGCCGGTAACCTGCGCAGCCGCTTCCTGCAAGGCCAGTTGCACTTCGGCCAGGGCTGGAATGGGGATGTTCGGCGGCACCACCCGGTCGAGAATGCCGTCACGGCGCATGTAGGCGTGGGCCAGCACGTAGTCGCCGATGGTTTGCGACTGCCGCAAACCGCCGCAGTGGCCGATCATCAGCCAGCAGTGCGGGCGCAGCACGGCCAGGTGGTCAGTGATGTTCTTGGCGTTGGACGGGCCGACACCAATGTTGACCAAGGTCACGCCGTCGCCGTCGGCGGCGATCAGGTGGTAGGCCGGCATCTGGTAGCGGTGCCAGATCACGCTGGCGACCAGGGCCTGGGTTTCACCGTGATCCATGGCTTTTTCGATCACCACGTTGCCTGGCAGCACCATGCGCACGAAGCGCGGGTCGTCGCGAAGTTGCTCCAGACCGTGGCTGATGAACTGGTCGACATAACGGTGGTAGTTGGTCAGCAGGATCCACGGCTGCACATGGCGCCAGTCGCTGCCGGTGTAGTGCACCAGGCGGCGCAGCGAAAAGTCGACGCGCGCGGCGTCGAACAGCGCCAGTGGGAAAATTTCGGCACGGTCCCAGTCGTACAGGCCATCGGCGATGTTGTCAGTGGCGGCCGACAGGTCGGTGCTAGGGAACACCCGCGCCAGCTGCGCGGCGGTAATGCCGCTGCCGGCCAGTTCGTCGCCCTGGTCGACTACGTAAGGGTATGGAATGTTCTGCTCGCTGATGCCTACCTCTACCGTGACGGTGTAGTCGTGCATCAGGGGGCGCAACTGCTCCAGCAAGTAGCCACGGAACGCAGCGGGCTGGGTGACGGTGACGCTGTAGGTGCCGGCCACCTGCACCTTGGCATAGGCCCGCGTGGTGGCGGCGACCTCACCGTGGCTGTAGTAGGTCAGGCGCAGCGCCGGGTAGCGGAACAGGTCGCGCTCATCGGCGCCCGGCTCGGTACGATCCTTCAGGTAACGCTTGAGGGCCTGGCTAAGGGCCCCGGTGGCCTGTTCATGCAGGGCCGCCAGACGGTCGACGGCCTGTTCGGGGGTATCAACGACTACAAAAGCGTGGCTCACACTGTGCTTCCTGTCTGGACATGCATGTGAACCATCTTGCCTGCGTTTCATGGCAATTACATCCCCGGCGGTCAGTACCGGCCCTATCGCCGGCAAGCCAGCTCCCACAAGTGCATTAACTGTGGCAACTGCGTGGCAGGCGATGAGCGCCTCAAAGCCACCTTAACTCGGCCAGGCAGGTGTTGCCCTGCTCACCAGCGCCAGCACATCCACACCCCGTGGCAGCGCCCCATACGCCCGTCCACCACCCGTCAGGCGGCTACCGATAAACGCATCGCTGACCACCGCGTTGCCCGCCTCCAGCAACAGCTTGGCCTGAAGCGCCAGGGCGATATCCTCGGTCAGCTGCCGCGCGCGATACTGTATGTCGCCGGTGTCGGCAAATGCCCCCTTGAGGTTGCCGATATGCGCCGCCAGCCGCGGATCCCCATGCCCGTCGCCCAATTCGGCGAACAGCGCATCGAGCACGCCCGGCTCCTTGGACAAGGCCCGCAGCACATCCAGGCACTGTACGTTGCCAGAGCCTTCCCAGGTCGAATTGACCGGTGCCTCGCGGTACAGACGTGGCAGGATGCTGTCTTCGACATAACCCGCACCGCCCAGGCATTCGGCGGCCTCGTTGATCATGGCCGGCGCCCGTTTGCAGATCCAGTACTTGCCAACCGCCGTGACCAGCCGGGCGAAATGCGCCTGCTGCGGGTCGTCGAGTTGCTCCAGCGCCTGCCCCATGCGCAGGCTCAGGGCCAGTGCCGCCTCGCTTTCCAGGGCAAGGTCGGCCAGCACGTTCTGCATCAGCGGCTGCTCATTGAGCAACCGGCCGCCGACCTTGCGGTGCGCGCAGTGGTGGGCCGCCTGGGTCAGCGCCTGGCGCATCAGGGCGCTGGAGCCGACCATGCAGTCGAAACGGGTCATGGCGACCATCTCGATGATGGTTGGCACACCCCGCCCTTCCTCCCCAATCATCCATGCCAGCGCACCACGGAACTCTACCTCGCTGGATGCGTTGGAGCTGTTGCCCAGCTTGTTCTTCAGGCGCTGGATATAGAACTGGTTGCGGTTGTCGTCCGGGCGATGGCGCGGCAGCAGGAAGCAGCTCAGGCCTTTTTCGGTTTGCGCCAGCGTGAGGAAGGCATCGCACATGGGTGCCGAGCAGAACCACTTGTGCCCGACCAGCTCATATGGCTGGCCCGGGCCAGGTGCCCCTACCGGGTAGGCCCGCGTGGTATTGGCGCGCACATCGGTGCCGCCTTGCTTCTCGGTCATGGCCATGCCCAGGGTGACCCCGGCCTTGTGCCGGTCGCCGACGTTGCGCGGGTCATACTCGCAGGCAAGGATTTTCGGCAGCCAGTACTCGGCCAGCTCGGGCTGAAGGCGCAGCGCCGGCACGGCAGCGAACGTCATGGTCAGCGGGCAGCCAGTACCGGCTTCGGCCTGGCTGTGCAGGTAAGTCATCGACGCGCGTGCCACATGGGCGCCAGCGCGGGGTTCGGCCCATGGCAAAGAAGGCAGGCCGTGTTCGACGGCGGTACGCATCAGCTCGTGGTAGGCCGGGTGGAACTCGACCAGGTCGATGCGATGGCCATAGCGGTCGTGGCTGATGAACTCCGGCTTGTGCGCGTTGGCCAGGAAACCTGCCTGCATCAGCGGGCCGCCCGCCAGGGCGCCGTAGGCATCTATCCGCGACTCGGCCCAGCCCGCGCCGAAACGCCGGGACCATTCCTGCAAAGGCAGGTCGAGGCGGTACAGGTTGGCACCGTCGAGAGGCGGCGGCTGGTTGGTGACTTCGTGGGTTTCAGCGTACTGGTGCAGGTTCATCGGGGGGCTCCTGGATCCGGGTAGGCTTGAGAGACCCAGTGAAGCACTGCTTGCGGGGGAGTCAAAGGGGCATTAATGACTAAACGTGTGGTGGGGGTGGCGTGTGCCTTGGGAAGGCATCAGGGCTGACAGATGCACCTGCCACGGCGAGCACCTTTCAGCCTCAACCTAATGCCATTCCTTCAAAGCGAGCGCCGCGCCTGCAAGATGTTCGGGCTCATCTGCACCTGCGAAATCGCCACGTTCAAACTCAACTCGAACCGGCTCCCCAACCCGCGCGTCGACTCATGCGCCAACCTGGCCCCCAGCAATTCCCCCATCTGCCGGCAGATCGACAAGCCAATCCCCAGGCCGCCATACCGCCGGGTCATCGAACCGTCGACCTGGAAGAACCGCTGGTACAGGGTCGACTGCTCCAGGTCATCGAAGCCGATACCGCTATCACTGACGGTAAAGGTCAAGGCCAGGTCGCCCGGCCCCAACCGGCGGCCGCGCACCTGGATCATCACCCCGCCCTGATGGGTGAACTTCAAACCGTTGTCCACCAGGCAGCCCAGGCACTGGGCCAGTTTCTGCCCGTCACCCAGCAGCCCGTCCGGCAGGTCGGCCGGTATGTCCAGGCTCAGGTACAAGCCTTTGCGCAGGGCCTGCCCGGCATAACCGGCGCGCAAGCCCTGCAGCAGTGCGCGCAGGCTGAACGGCGCCGGCTGCGCGCGCAGGCGGCCTGCCTGCAGCTCGGACAGGGTAAGAATGGCGTCGACCATGTCCATCATGCCTTGCGCCGAACCCACCGCCGTGCGGTGGTACTGGGCCATTTCGGCTTCCATCGGCAGGGTGTGCATCAGCTCCAGCGAGCCGATCACGCCATTCATCGGGGTGCGCAGCTCATGGGTCACGCTGGCCAGGAACTCGTCTTTCAGGCGATTGCTCCTGGCCAACTGCAGGTTCAGTTGCTCCAACGTGCGCCCTGTCTCGCGCAAGGTCTGCGCCTGTTGCTCACGCAGGCTGTTGATACGGTCGGCCAGCGCCAGCGACAGCAATGCTACCTCCAGCGCCGAACCGAGCTGGCTGGCATACATGGTGATGAACACATTTGGCAGGTGGCCCAGCACCATCAGGGTGTTGACCAGCCCGCCAAGCAGGAACGCCGTCCAGGCGATGATGAACCAGCGCGCCACGCGCAAGCCACGCCACCAGGCGTACAAGCCGGCGCTGAAGATGCTCACGGTGAACAGCAACGCCAGTAGCGTGGCCATGCGCAGGGCAATGCCGTAGGGCATGCTCACCGCCATTACCATGACCAGCGCGCCGCCCAACATCAGCAGCTGGAGCAGCCGGTCGAAACCACGGCTGATGTTGCCCAGTTGCAGGAAGTGCCGGGCGAACAGGCAGCCGAACAGGCCCGCCGCACCGATGAACAGCGGCGTCGAGGCGTTCGCCCACCAGGGGCTGTCCGGCCAGAAGTAGGCCACGCCTGCACCGTTCACCGATACCTGGTAGAAACCGAACGAGGCGATATAAAGGATGTAGTAGAGGTAGCTGACGTCGCGCACGCTGAGGTAGATGAACAGGTTGTACACCAGCATCACCAGCAACACGCCGTAAATGATCCCTAGCACATACAGGCGCGTGGGCTGCTCTTCCAGGTAGGCTTCAGGGGACCACAGTGCCAGCGGCGCTTGCACCGAACCCTGGCTGTGCAGCCGCAGGTAGGCGGTGGTCACCTGGCCAGGGGGCAACTGCAACTTGAACAGGTAGTTGTTCTGCCGTATCTGCCGGCTGTCGTAGGGCAAGGCATCGCCGGTGCGCTGCGCCAGGCGGTATACACCGCTACCGTCAGGCAAGTACAGCTCGAGGTGGTCCAGCGGCGGATAGGCCAGCTCCAGCAGCCACTGCCGCGGGGCAGCGCCGGGCGGGGCAACGGGGCGCAGCTCGACCTTGAGCCAGAACACCGAGGTGGAATAACCGGCGTTCAGCACGTCTTCATGGTGGGGGCGGAAGAATTTGGCAAACCCGGGGGCACTGACCTGGGCGATGCTGGCACTGCCATCGAGGTCTTCGTAAACCTGCATGGCCTTGCCCAATGGAAGATGCCGGGTAGCGTCGTCGAAATCGACCGCCCCGGCCAGCACGGGCAGCAAGCCCAGAAGCACAATCAGCAAATAGCGCATACAGCCCCAGCATGGCCTGTCCGGTCGCGTCGCGGTAGCCTCCCATCCGTTTGAGACGACGTGATCCAGCAGAACCCGTTTGTCGAGTTATCCGAGCACTCTAGCATAGCTTCGCAACCTGGCAATCGGCCATATCAAAAACCAAAGAAAAGGCTCTAAATCAATACTTTCAGAAGATCAGAGAATTAGAATCTGACCGATCGATCAGTAAAACTCGTTTGTCGGACGATCCGCCCAAACAGGTTTGGTGGTAAGCTCGCCGACCATGAATACCTACAGCTCCCGCCCCGTTGTCCTCTGTCTCTCCGGCCACGACCCCAGTGGCGGCGCCGGCCTGCAGGCAGATATCGAAGCCCTGATCGCCCAAGGCTGTCACGCTGCACCCGCAGTGACCGCCCTGACCGTGCAGGATACCGTCAACGTTTCCGACTTCCGCGTGCTCGACCGCGAGTGGGTACTGGCCCAGGCCAATGCCGTGCTGGCCGACTCCACGGTGGCCGCCGTCAAGCTGGGCATGCTCGGTTCGATCGAGATGGTCGACACCGTCGCCGAACTGCTGGCCGCCCACCCGCACCTGCCGCTGGTCTGCGACCCGGTGCTGCGTGCCGGCGGCGGTGGCCGCCTGGGCAAGGACGAAGTGGGCTACGCCCTGCGCGAACGCCTGCTGCCGCTGGCGACCATCGCCACGCCGAACCTGCCTGAAGCCCGCATCCTCGCCGAACTGCCCGAAGGCACCGCCGACGAATGTGCCGAAAAGCTGCTGCCGTTCTGTAGACACCTGCTGATTACCGGCGGTCACGGCGACGAAGACGAAATTCACAACCGCCTGTACACCCAGGACGGCCAGCTCCACACCTGGACCTGCCAACGCCTGCCGGGCAGCTACCATGGCTCGGGCTGCACCCTGGCCAGCGCCCTGGCTGGCCGCCTGGCCCTCGGCGAGCAGCTGGAAAGCGCCGTGCGCAGCGCCCTGGACTACACCTGGCGCACCCTGCGTGACGCCGAGCAGCTGGGCAGGGGCCAGTACGTGCCGCGCCGCCTGCCCCTGGACTTCTGTTCCTGATACGAGGCTTTCAATGAAGCTACGCGGTCTGTATGCAATCACCGACAGCCAGCTGCTCGCCGGCCGGTTCCTGTCCCATGTCGAGGCGGCACTGGAAGGCGGCGTGTGCCTGCTGCAGTACCGCGACAAAAGTGACGACGCGGCGCGCCGCCTGCGTGAAGCCGAAGGGCTGATGAAGCTCTGCGAGCGCTACGGCACCCAGCTGCTGATCAACGACGACGCCGAACTGGCCGCACGCCTGGGCGTCGGTGTACACCTGGGCCAGACCGACGGCCCGCTGACCCCGGCCCGCGCCCTGCTCGGCCGCCGGGCGATCATCGGTTCCACCTGCCACGCCAGCCTCGAGCTGGCCGCCCAGGCCGCCAGCGAAGGCGCCAGCTACGTCGCCTTTGGCCGCTTCTTCAATTCCGTTACCAAGCCGGGCGCGCCCGCCGCCAACGTCGAACTGCTGGAGCAGGCGCGTGCCCAGGTGAAACTGCCGATTGCCGTGATCGGCGGCATCACCCTCGACAACGCCGCCCCGCTGGTCGCCCACGGCGCCGACCTGCTGGCGGTGATCCATGGCCTGTTCGGTGCCGACAGCGCGCAGGAAGTTACCCGCCGCGCCCGCGCCTTCAATGCCTTGTTCGCATCCTGATTTCGAGAGAGCCTTTCATGTCCCGTTCCGAAGACCTGTTCGCCAAAGCCCAGAAGCACATCCCCGGCGGCGTCAACTCGCCAGTGCGCGCTTTCAAAAGCGTGGGCGGCACGCCGCTGTTCTTCAAGCATGCCGAAGGCGCCTACGTCGTTGACGAAGACGACAAGCGCTATGTCGACTACGTCGGCTCCTGGGGCCCGATGATCCTCGGCCACGGCCACCCGGACGTACTGGACTCGGTACGCAAGCAGCTGGAGCACGGCCTGTCCTACGGCGCGCCGACCGCCATGGAAACCGACATGGCCGACCTGGTCTGCTCGCTGGTGCCGTCGATGGAAATGGTGCGCATGGTCAGCTCGGGCACCGAAGCCACCATGAGCGCCATCCGCCTGGCCCGTGGCTACACCGGCCGTGACGCCATCATCAAGTTCGAAGGCTGCTACCACGGCCACTCCGACAGCCTGCTGGTAAAAGCCGGTTCCGGTCTGCTGACCCAGGGCGTGCCAAGCTCGGCCGGCGTGCCGGCAGACTTCGCCAAGCACACCCTGACCCTGCCGTTCAACGACATCGCAGCGGTCGAGAAAACCCTGGCAGACGTCGGCCAGACCGTGGCCTGCATCATCGTCGAGCCCGTGGCCGGCAACATGAACTGCGTCCCACCGGCGCCGGGCTTCCTTGAAGGCCTGCGCGAGCAGTGCGACAAACACGGCGTGGTGCTGATCTTCGACGAAGTGATGACCGGCTTCCGCGTCTCGCTGGGCGGCGCCCAGGGCCACTACGGCATCAAGCCGGACCTGTCCACCTTCGGCAAGATCGTCGGTGGCGGCATGCCGGTCGGTTGCTTCGGCGGCAAGCGCGAAATCATGGGCTGCATCGCCCCGCTCGGCCCGGTTTACCAGGCCGGCACCCTGTCGGGGAACCCGCTGGCCATGGCCGCTGGCCTGACCACACTGAAGCTGATCAGCCGCCCGGGCTTCCACGCCGAGCTGACCGACTACACAAGCCGCATGCTCGATGGCCTGCAGCAACGTGCCGATGCCGCTGGCATACCGTTCGTCACCACCCAGGCCGGTGCCATGTTCGGCCTGTACTTCAGCGGCGCCGACGATATCGTCACCTTCGAAGACGTGATGAGCAGCGATGCCGAACGTTTCAAGCGCTTCTTCCACCTGATGCTGGAAGGCGGCGTGTACCTGGCACCGAGCGCGTTCGAGGCGGGCTTCACCTCCATCGCCCACGGCGACAAGGAGCTGCAGATCACCCTGGATGCGGCTGAGAAGGCCTTTGCTGCCCTGAAATAAGTAGCTACTCCCCTTTGTGGGAGCGGCCTTGTGTCGCGATAGGGCCGCAAAGCGGCCCCAGCAATTGATGCATTTCTGCTGGAATTCTGGGGCTGCTGCGCAGCCCTATCGCGACACAAGGCCGCTCCCACAGAGGCCGCTACAGGCAATAATTACGCATGCACAATCAGCTGACTTCCCCCACCAAGCAGAAATTCGAGTAAAACTTTGTAAGGTTGGCGCTGCTTATCCCATAATGTGCCACCAGACATTGGCCGCAGCTTTGCAGAGGTAAGTCGATCCCCATGAACCGCACCGGCCGCGCCCTGACCCTGGGCTGCCTGTTGCTTCTTCAGCCCCTGCTGGCCTTGGCGGAGGGCGGTAACTCGTTGCTGATTCCGGCGACGGGCCGCTGCACCTTGAATGTTCAGCCTGAAGACCTGGCAAACGCCCTCAAGGCCTGCGAGCAGACGGCTAACGCGGGGGATGCCCAGGCGCAATTCGAACTGGGCGAGTACTACTACACGCAAACGCCGAAAAACCTCGACAAAGCCCTGGACTGGTTCCAGAAGGCTTCGCTGCAAGGTCAGGCCGACGCCCAGTATCGTCTGGGTGCCATGTTCTTCCATGGCGAAGGGGTCAAGGCCAACAACGTGCAGGCCTACATCCTGCTGAAGATGGCCGCGGTCAACGGCGCCGAAGATGCACTGGACATGGCCGACGAAGTCACCGAGCAAATGCCCCGCGACGAACTGGAGCATGCCACCCAGGTGCTCGGCCAGATCTTCCGCAAATACCTGCTGGAACTGCAGAACGCCGAAGGGCGCACGCCGTTCTCGCCACTCCCCTGACGGTTACTTTTCCGGCATTGGCATCGGGAACGGCATCACATTGCCGCCGCCCTTGGCTTCGCTGATCTTTGCCGTGCCTAGCCGCTCCACTTCGTCGATGCGCACGATCGAGTGCATCGGGACGAAACTGCGGATCACCCCCTCGAACTGGTTCTTCAGCTTCTCCTCGCTCGGATCCACCACCAGTTGCGAGCGCTCGCCGAACACGAACTCCTCGATTTCCAGGAAGCCCCACAGGTCGCTCTGGTAGATCTGCTTGGCATACATCTCGAAGACCTGCCCCTGGTTGAGGAAGATCACTTTATAGATGGCAGGTTCGCGTTTGCTCATGATGGGAGGGATAACACATGCGTAAGAAAAGGCAGGCATGATACCTGCTCCGGCCTCTTCGCGGGTGAACCCGCTCCCACAGGTCATGCACACAACCTGTGGGAGCGGGTTCACCCGCGAAGAGGCCGGAACAGGCAGTACATACCGTTGAACGTTTCAGTGCTTTCGCCACTGGCATTCAAGGGTTATTCTTGAGTTCACACCCATTGCCGTCGAGCGGCTAAAAACGACCTTGAACGCACCCATAGAACCCCATCGTTTCATCCTCGAGCCCTTCGAGGCCCACCGTTTCGCCAACTTGTGCGGGCAGTTCGACGAGCACTTGCGCCTGATCGAACAGCGCCTGGCCATCGAAATCCGCAACCGCGGCAATCAGTTCGAACTGATCGGCGAACCCAAGACCACCTCTGCGGCCGAACAGTTGCTGCGCCGTCTCTACCGCGAGACCAAGGCCACCGACCTGTCGCCGGAAACCGTGCACCTGTACCTGCAGGAGTCGGCTGTCGAAAACATCGACAACCCGGCCGTCAACGAGGTCAGCGTGTCGCTGCGTACGCGCAAGGGCAACATCCGCCCGCGCGGGCTCAACCAGCAGCGCTACGTGAAGGAAATACTGGCCAACGACATCAACTTCGGCGTCGGCCCGGCCGGTACCGGCAAGACCTACCTTGCCGTGGCCTGTGCCGTGGATGCGCTGGAGCGCGAACAGGTGCGCCGTATCCTGCTGGTGCGTCCTGCGGTCGAGGCAGGCGAAAAGCTTGGTTTCCTGCCAGGTGACCTGGCACAGAAGATCGACCCGTACCTGCGCCCGCTGTACGACGCCCTGTACGAAATGCTCGGCTTCGAACACGTTGCCAAGCTGATCGAGCGCCAGGTGATCGAGATCGCCCCGCTGGCCTACATGCGTGGCCGTACCCTGAACAACAGCTTCATCATCCTCGACGAAAGCCAGAACACCACGCTGGAACAGATGAAAATGTTCCTCACCCGCATCGGTTTCGGCTCCACCGCGGTGATTACCGGCGACATCACCCAGGTCGACCTGCCACGTGGCACCAAGTCGGGCCTGGCACACGTCATCGAGGTGCTGAAGGACGTTCCGGGCATCAGTTTTACCCACTTCCAACCCAAAGATGTGGTTCGTCACCCACTGGTGCAGCGTATTGTCGAAGCCTACGACCGCTTCGAAGCCCGCCAGGCCAAGCCCGAGGCGCCCGGCAAAGATGCTTGAACTTGATATCCAACGGGCCACGGACGCTGCCGCCCCAGATGACGCCGCCTTCCGCCGCTGGTGCGAGCTGGCCCTGCGCCAGCGCAGCGCCGACTCGGAAATGACCATTCGCCTGGTCGACGAAGCCGAAGGCCGTGAGCTGAACCACACCTACCGGCACAAAGACTACGCGACCAATGTGCTGTCGTTCCCGGCCGATGTGCCCGACGAACTGCTCGATATTCCGCTGCTGGGGGACCTGGTGATCTGCGTCCAGGTGGTCGAGCGCGAAGCGGCCGAACAAGGCAAGTCGCTCGAAGCCCACTGGGCGCACCTGGTCATTCACGGTTGCCTGCACCTGCTCGGCTACGACCACATCGATGATGAGGAAGCCGAAGAAATGGAAAGCCTGGAACGGGAATTGCTGGCAGAACTGGGTCACCCCGACCCGTATGCCGACGATGAAACCGACTCAATCACACACTGAAACACGAAGGATCACGAGAACCGCCATGAGCGAAGATCGATCGAGCAACGGGCAAAAGTCCTGGCTGGGCAAACTGACCCAGGCTTTTGCCCATGAGCCGAAAAACCGCCAGGAGCTCCTTGAGCTGCTGCGCGAAGCCCATCAGAACAAACTGCTGGACAGCGAAGCGCTGACCATCGTCGAAGGCGCCATCCAGGTCGCCGACCTGCAGGTGCGCGACATCATGGTGCCGCGCTCGCAGATGAACAGCATCAAGGCCGGCCAGTCGCCTCGCGAGTTTCTGCCAGCGGTGATAGACGCCGCACACTCGCGCTACCCGGTGATCGGCGAAAGCCACGACGATGTGCTCGGGATCCTGCTTGCCAAAGACCTGCTGCCGCTGATCCTCAAGGAGAACGGCGACAGCTTCAATATCAAGGACCTGCTGCGCCCGGCCACCTTCGTGCCCGAGTCCAAGCGCCTGAACGTGTTGCTGCGCGAGTTCCGCGCCAACCATAACCACATGGCCATCGTCATCGACGAATATGGCGGCGTGGCAGGCCTGGTCACCATCGAAGACGTGCTGGAACAGATTGTCGGCGACATCGAAGACGAGCACGACGTCGAGGAAGACAGCTACATCAAGCCGCTGCCAAGCGGCGACTTCCTGGTCAAGGCGCTTACCCCGATCGAGAACTTCAACGAGTTCTTCGACAGCCAGTTCTCCGATGACGAGTTCGACACGGTTGGCGGGCTGGTGATGAGCGCCTTTGGCCACCTGCCCAAGCGCAACGAAACCACCGAGATCGGGTCCTACAAGTTCCGTATTCTCAACGCCGACAGCCGGCGGATACACTTGCTGCGCCTGACCCCGATCACCCGTTAAGGACAAACATGCGTTGGATCACCCGCCCCGGCTGGCCCGGTAACCTGCTGGCCCTGGCGGCCGGTGCTTCCACCCTTCTGGCCCTGGCGCCGTTCGACATCTGGCCGCTGGCCATATTGTCCATCGCCGTGCTCTACCTTGGCCTGCGCGAGCTTAGCCCGCGCCAGGCCATGTGGCGGGGCTGGTGGTTCGGTTTCGGCCTGTATGGCGCCGGCACCTGGTGGATCTACGTCAGCATGAACACCTACGGCGGCGCCTCGCCGCTGCTGGCGATCCTGCTGCTGTTGGCGTTCTTCGCCGCCCTGGCCTGGTTCTTTGCCCTGCCCACCTGGCTGTGGGCACGCTGGCTGAGGCGCAATGAAGCGCCACTGGCCGACGCCTTGTGCTTCGCCGCCCTCTGGCTGCTGCAAGAGGCCTTCCGCGGCTGGTTCCTGACCGGTTTCCCTTGGCTTTATGCCGGCTACAGCCAGCTGGATGGCCCATTGGCCGGGCTGGCACCGCTGGGCGGCGTATGGCTGGTTTCCTTCACCCTGGCGCTCACGGCGGCCCTGCTGTGCAACCTGCACCGCTTGCGCGCCCGCCCCTCGTTCCTTGCCGTGGCCTGCTTGCTGTTGCTGGCCCCGTGGGTACTGGGCCTGGCGCTCAAGGGCCATGCCTGGACCAAACCGGCAGGTGACCCGCTGAAAGTGGCAGCCATTCAAGGCAACGTCGAGCAGGACCTGAAATGGGACCCGGCGCACATCGACGCGCAACTGGCGCTGTATCGTGACCTGAGCTTCAGCTCCAAACCTGTGGACCTGCTGATCTGGCCAGAAACCGCAGTGCCGGTGCTCAAGGACCAGGCACAGGGCTACATCGACGTGATGGGGCGCTTCGCTGCCGAGAGGCATTCGGCGCTGATCACCGGCGTGCCGGTGCGTGAAGTGGTGCATCATCAGCGCCGCTACTACAACGGCATCACCGTCACCGGTGAAGGCGATGGCACCTACCTCAAGCAGAAACTGGTGCCGTTTGGTGAATACGTGCCGCTGCAGGACATGCTGCGAGGGATGATCGAGTTCTTCAACCTGCCCATGTCCGACTTCGCCCGCGGGCCGGAGGATCAGCCGCTGCTGCAAGCCAAGGGCTATCAGATTGCGCCGTACATCTGCTACGAAGTGGTCTACCCCGAATTTGCCGCAGGCCTGGCCGCACGCAGCGACCTGCTGCTGACCATCAGCAACGACACCTGGTTCGGCAAATCGATCGGTCCTTTGCAGCACTTGCAGATGGCACAGATGCGCGCCCTGGAAGCCGGCCGCTGGATGATCCGCGCCACCAACAACGGCGTGACGGCCCTTATCGACCCGTTTGGCCGCATTACCACGCAGGTGCCGCAGTTCGAGCAGGCGGTGCTGTATGGCGAAGTGGTGCCGATGCAGCAATTGACCCCGTACCTGAAATGGCGCTCGTGGCCGCTGGCGATTGTGTGTGCATTGCTGCTGGGCTGGGCTTTGCTGGCGGGGCGCATAGCCAAAACCGTCTGATGATGCTGCCTGTGCCGGCCTCTTCGCGGGCTTGCCCGCTCCCACAGGGACTGCACACGCCTCGAAGGCTGCGCTAATTCTGTGGGAGCGGGCAAGCCCGCGAAGAGGCCGTCACAGGCAGCACAAGGTTCAATAAAAGACCCGATACCCCACCAACCCCACCACTTCATTGAGCAACTGCCCGCTCTGCCACATCGCCCGGCTCTCCGGCAGCAACCCGGCAAACGGCCGCGCATGATCGCCCCCCAGGAACCCCACCGGCGCCGGCACCACCTCGAAACCCGCCTGTTCAAAGCTCCAGCGCGAGCGCTGCATGTGCCAGGCCTGGGTCACCACCACTACGCGACGAATGCCCAACGGTTGCAGCACCTTGGCCGTGAGCTGGGCATTTTCCCAGGTCGTGCGGCTAGCCTCTTCGCGCCACTTCACCTCGACCGCAAAGTCCTCCTGCAGCCGATCAGCCATCAACCGCGCCTCGCTCGGCGGCGTGCCATAGTGCAGCCCACCACTGGTCAGCACCGGCAAACCTGAGGCCTTGGCCAGCCGCGCGGCAAAGCGCATGCGCTCCAGCGCCGTGGCCGTAGGCTGGTCGCTACCGCCCCAGGCCGGGTCGCCCCGCTCACGTCCGGCCCCCAGCACCACGATCGCATCCGCCCGGCTCGCCAGGCCGGCCCAGTCGCTCACGGCCAACGGCGGCTCGCTTTCCAGCACACGGGCGGTTTCCTGCACTACCAGCGGCAGGCTCATCAGCCACAGGCCTCCAAGCCCCATGGCAAAGCACAGCGCCGCTAACCGTGGCCGCCGTGCACGCAGCCACCACGCCGCAAGCAACAGCAGCAACAGGATGCCCGGCGGCATCAGCCATTGTTTGATGAAGAATCGGATCGGCATCGGCCACACCTCCTTGGCAGGGGTGCAGCCTAAAAGGATCGGCGCCGGTCAACAAGGGTGCGACCGGCGCCAATCGTGAGCTGTGTGATATTGAAGAACCGGCGCGCGATGGCCTGCGGCTGGCATCCTGAACGGCTAGCGATGTGGCAGCGTCCTGGATCTCGCCGTATTGGCGGGGCGTTTCTTGTCCTTGAGCCAGATGATCTTGGCCGATGCCGGCTCCGCTTGTGGGTAACTGCCGGCACAGGCACTCTGGCGCACCCGGAGCGATTCCAGGTAGGCCTTGATCACTTCGAACTCTGCGTGGCTCAAGCCGCGCAATTCCAGCTCGGCCGGCATCTCGTCGCGCAATCGCACCGAGGTCCTGGCGGTTTCCAGCGCCAGGCCAAGCCGGTCGATCAGACGTTCGTAAAGCTCCGGCTTGATTGCGGGTAGCTGCGTCTCTCCCATCCGTTCACCTCATTGAAGATAAAGAATATCTCCCCCCACACCTGAGCTTAGCGGTGCAATGAAAAGCAGCCGCCTGCCGCGACCAGCGGGCATTCGCAACGAAGGTTTCCCACGATGCGCAACGCTGCTGTATGCTACGGCGTTCACTCTAAACGACACCGGAGTACCGGTTGCAGCGAGGTTCCGCTGCCTGGAACAAGGTCTCTTCTCTCTCAGCCAAAAGTAGCCATGCACGAACAATACACGCCCCGTGATATCGAAGCCGCCGCCCAGAACTTCTGGGACGAGCAACAATCGTTCGCTGTTACCGAACAGCCAGGCAAAGACACCTACTATTGCCTATCGATGTTCCCGTACCCGAGCGGCAAGCTACACATGGGCCACGTGCGCAACTACACCATCGGCGACGTGATTGCCCGCTACCAGCGCATGTTGGGCAAGAACGTCCTGCAGCCGATGGGCTGGGACGCTTTCGGCATGCCCGCGGAAAACGCGGCGATGAAAAACAACGTCGCCCCGGCCAAGTGGACCTACGAAAACATCGACTACATGAAGACCCAGCTCAAGAGCCTGGGCCTTGCCATCGACTGGGCACGTGAAGTGACCACCTGCAAACCCGACTACTACCGTTGGGAGCAGTGGCTGTTCACCCGCCTGTTCGAGAAAGGCATCATCTACCGCAAGAACGGTACCGTGAACTGGGACCCGGCTGACCAGACCGTACTGGCCAACGAGCAGGTCATCGACGGCCGTGGCTGGCGTTCGGGCGCGCTGATCGAAAAGCGCGAAATCCCGATGTACTACTTCCGCATCACCGACTACGCCGACGAGCTGCTGGAAAGCCTCGACGAGCTGCCGGGCTGGCCTGAGCAGGTCAAGACCATGCAGCGCAACTGGATCGGCAAGTCGCGCGGCATGGAAGTACAGTTCCCGTACGACCAGGCCAGCATCGGCCACGAAGGCACCCTCAAGGTCTTCACCACCCGCCCGGACACGCTGATGGGCGCGACCTACGTCGCCGTCGCCGCCGAGCACCCGCTGGCCACCCAGGCCGCCCAGGGTAACCCGGCGCTGCAGGCGTTCATCGACGAGTGCAAGAGCGGCAGCGTTGCCGAAGCCGACATGGCCACCCAGGAGAAGAAGGGCATGGCCACTTCCCTGCTGGTCGAGCACCCGCTGACCGGCGAGAAGCTGCCGGTATGGGTCGCCAACTACGTGCTGATGCACTACGGCGATGGCGCGGTAATGGCCGTGCCGGCCCACGACGAGCGCGACTTCGAGTTCGCCCGCAAATACAACCTGCCGGTCAAGGCGGTGGTACGCACCAGCGAAGGCGATGACGTCGGCAACGAATGGCTGGCTGCCTACAACGAGCACGGCCAGCTGATCAACTCGGGCGAGTTCGATGGCCTGGACTTCGCCGGCGCCTTCGACGCCATCGAAACCGCCCTGATCCGCAAGGACCTCGGTAAGTCGCGTACCCAGTTCCGCCTGCGCGACTGGGGTATCAGCCGCCAGCGCTACTGGGGCTGCCCGATTCCGATCATCCACTGCCCGTCCTGCGGCGACGTACCGGTGCCGGAAGACCAGCTGCCGGTCACCCTGCCCGAGAACGTGGTACCGGACGGTGCCGGCTCGCCACTGGCGCGCATGCCTGAATTCTACGAATGCACCTGCCCGAAATGCGGCACCGCGGCCAAACGCGAAACCGACACCATGGACACCTTCGTCGAATCGTCCTGGTACTTCGCCCGCTACGCCTCGCCTAATTACGACAAGGGCCTGGTCGACCCGAAAGCCGCCAACCACTGGCTGCCTGTCGACCAGTACATCGGTGGCATCGAACACGCGATCCTGCACCTGCTGTACGCGCGCTTCTTCCACAAGCTGATGCGCGACGAAGGCCTGGTCACCTCGAACGAGCCATTCAAGAACCTGCTGACCCAGGGCATGGTGGTCGCTGAAACCTACTACCGCGTGGCCAGCAACGGCGGCAAGGACTGGTTCAACCCGGCCGATGTCGAAATCGAGCGCGATGCCAAGGCCAAGATCATTGGCGCCCGCCTGAAGACCGACGGCCTGCCGGTGGAAATCGGCGGCACCGAGAAGATGTCCAAGTCGAAGAACAACGGCGTCGACCCGCAATCGATGATCGAGGCCTACGGCGCCGACACCTGCCGCCTGTTCATGATGTTCGCCTCGCCGCCCGACATGAGCCTGGAATGGTCCGACTCTGGCGTCGAAGGTGCCAGCCGCTTCCTGCGCCGTGTCTGGCGCCTGGCCCAGGCTCACGTCAGCCAGGGTCTGCCGGGCAAGCTGGATGTCGCCGCCCTGGACGACGCGCAGAAAGTTATCCGCCGCGCCATCCACGCCGCCATCAAGCAGGCCAGCAACGATGTAGGCCAGTTCCACAAGTTCAACACCGCCATTGCCCAGGTGATGACCGTGATGAACGTGCTGGAAAAGGCCCCGCAAGCCAGCGAGCAGGACCGTGCCCTGCTGCACGAAGGCCTGGAAGCCGTCACCCTGTTGCTGTCGCCGATCACCCCGCACATCTCCCACGCGCTGTGGCAGCACCTGGGCCACGCAGGGTCGGTGATCGATGCGGCCTGGCCGAGCGTCGATGAGCAGGCACTGGTGCAGGACACCGTTACCCTGGTGGTTCAGGTCAACGGTAAACTGCGCGGCCAGGTCGAAATGCCTGCCGCAGCCAGCCGCGAAGAAGTCGAAGCCGCCGCCCGCAGCAACGAGAATGTCCTGCGCTTCATCGACGGCCTTACCATCCGCAAGGTCATCGTGGTACCGGGCAAGCTGGTCAACATCGTCGCCAACTGATGAAAACGCCCACCCGCAGTGGCTGCGGGTGGGCGGTACAGGCCCACAAGGGAGCAACAACATGATCAAACGCAATTTGCTGGTAATAGGCCTGGCGGTCATGCTCAGCGCCTGCGGTTTCCAGCTGCGCGGCACCGGCTCCACCGAGCTGAGTGTGAAGGAAATGGACGTCAGCGCACGCAATGCCTACGGCCCGACCGTGGTCCAGCTCCGTGAGGTACTGGAGCGTAGCGGTGTCAACGTGCATGCCGGCGCGCCTTACCGCCTGGTGTTGACCAACGAGCAGGAGCGCGAGCGCTCGGCAACCTACAACAGCGGCAACCGTACCGCTGAGTACGAGCTGACCACGGAGCTGAATTACAGCATCCAGGGCCTGAACAACCTGGAACTGCTGAGCGACAAGCTGGAAGTGCGCAAGATCTACGTGCGTGACGGCTCGAACATCACCGGTTCCGAGCAGGAAGCCACCCGCGCCCGTGAAGAAATGCGCCGCGACCTGGTCAACGCCATGGTCGTCCGCCTGCAAATGCTGAGCCCGTCCCAGCTGGACGAGCTGCAGCGCAAAGCCGACGAACGCGCCCAGGCCGAAGCCGCTGCGCTGGAGGCCGCCCGCCGTCAGCAGGCCGAAACGCCGCAGCAATCGCCACTGGAAGTGCCGGGCAACTAAGCCCGCGTGGGGCACCCTCGGGTGCCCCGCCTGTTTCCCATGAAACTTGCCCCCGCCCAACTCAACAAGCACCTGCAAGGCGCCCTGGCACCGGTCTACGTGGTCAGCGGCGACGACCCGCTGCTTTGCCAGGAAGCCGCTGACGCCATCCGCAACGCGGCCCGTCAGCAAGGTTTCGACGAACGTCAGGTATTCAGTGCCGACGCCAACTTCGACTGGGGCACCCTGCTCCAGGCTGGCGCCAGCCTGTCGCTGTTCGCCCAGCGCCGCCTGCTGGAACTGCGCCTGCCCTCGGGCAAGCCTGGTGACAAGGGCGCCGCCGCGCTGATCGAATCCTGCGCCAGGCCCGCCGAAGATACCGTGCTGCTGGTCAGCCTACCCAAGCTCGACGGCAGCGCGCAGAAGACCAAATGGGGCAAGGCTTTGATCGAAGGTGCGCACTGCCAGTTCATCCAGATCTGGCCGGTGGATGTGCACCAGCTGCCACAGTGGATCAACCAGCGGCTGCAGCAAGCCGGCCTGTCGGCGCAACGTGACGCTGTCGACCTGATCGCTGCGCGCGTGGAAGGCAACCTGCTGGCCGCCGCGCAGGAAATCGAAAAGCTCAAGCTGCTTGCCGACGGCAACCAGATCACCGTGGAAACCGTGCAGGCTGCAGTCGCCGACAGCGCCCGCTTCGATGTCTTCGGCCTGGTCGACGCCATTCTCAACGGCGAAGCGGCGCATGCCCTGCGCATGCTCGAAGGCTTGCGTGGTGAAGGCGTGGAGCCGCCCGTGATCCTCTGGGCCCTGGCCCGTGAACTGCGCCAACTGGCCGGGCTGGCCCAACTGTTCAGCCAAGGCGTGCCGCTGGACAAAGCCTTTAGCCAGGCCCGCCCGCCCATCTGGGACAAACGCCGACCACTGGTCAGCAAAGCCCTGCAACGCTTGTCAGCGCAACGCTGGGGGCAGTTGTTGCAGGATGCCCAACGTATCGATGCGCAGATCAAGGGCCAGGCCGAGGGTTCGCCCTGGACAGGGCTTGCGCGCTTGTCGCTGTTGATGGCGGGTCAGCGCCTGTCGTTACCTTCGCAATAGCCGGGGCCGCCTTGCGGCCCTTTCGCGGCACAAGGCCGCTCCTACAGGAGTCGCGGATCCCTTGTAGGAGCGGCCTTGTGCCGCGATGGGGCGCGAAGCGGCCCCAAGATCCAAGCCATAAACACAATCAATTGGCCCCACCCCGCACCAAGCCCTACAGTGCGCCCCGAAACCCACCCAAACAGGGAACCCCACCATGAGCAAAAAGCCGAAAAAGCACGGCCCCAACAAGGCCAAGTCCATCGTCGCCCAACCCTTGTTCCGTTGCCGCCAGGAACAACCGGACAAGGGCAAAGGCAGCTACCGCCGCGAAGCCTTCCAATCGAGAGATTGGGAGGCTTCCTACTTTTTGGCAGCATGAAAGCATCGCAAGCGCAGGCATGGTATGGTCGTCACCTGACCTGCAATTCTGGATCTGTGCATGCTCTTCCGTCTTCTCCCCCGTTGGGAAACCCGCCAGCTGATCGCGGCCTCCAGCTTCATCCTGCTCGTGGCCTGCGCGGAAAAACCCACCGCTGCCGACGCACTGCCGCTGGCCCCTGCCCAACCCGCTCCAGTGGTGACTGTGCCCGGCACAACGCCTGACGTCAGCACTGAAATCCAGCCTCTGCAAACCTTCGCCCAATGGCAGGCAGGCTTCCGCCAGCAAGCCCTGCAAGCCGGCATCTCGCCGAGCACGTTCGACAGCGCCTTCCTCGGCGTCACCCCCGACATGGACGTGATCAAGGCTGACCGCAGCCAGCCAGAGTTCACCCGCCCGGTATGGGAATACCTCGAAGGCGCCCTGTCGCCTCTGCGCGTGCGCAATGGCAAGAGGCTGCTGGAGCAGAACGCCGAGCTGCTGACCCGCCTCGAGCAACGCTATGGCGTCGACCGCCAGGTGCTGGTCGCCGTGTGGGGCATGGAAAGCAACTTTGGCCAGTTCCAAGGCAACAAGTCAGTGATTCGCTCGCTGGCCACGCTGGCCTATGAAGGCCGTCGCCCGCAGTTCGCCCAGGACCAGCTGATCGCCGCGCTGCAAATTATCCAGCATGGCGACATCCAGCCTGAAGCCATGCGTGGTTCGTGGGCCGGCGCCATGGGCCAGACCCAGTTCATCCCGACCACCTACAACACCCATGCCGTGGACTTCGACGGTGATGGCCGCCGCGACATCTGGAACAGTACGCCGGATGCCCTGGCCTCGACGGCGCATTACCTTCAAAGCTCGGGCTGGAAGCGTGGTCAGCCATGGGGCTTCGAGGTACAAGTGCCGGCTGGCTTCGATTTCTGGCAAGCCGATGGCGCGCTGCGCAAACCGGTCAGCGAGTGGCTGGCGATGGGTGTGACACTGCCTGCTGGCACGCAGTTGCCCGCCAACAGCAACCAGCTGTCAGCCGCCCTGCTGCTGCCAGCGGGCGCGCGTGGCCCGGCGTTTTTGGTGCTGGACAACTTCCGCGCAATCCTCAAGTACAACAACTCGTCGTCCTATGCCTTGGCGGTGAGCCTGCTGGGGGATCGCTTCAGTGGTTGGGGCTTCATTGCCGGCAGCTGGCCGAAAGAAGACCTGCCATTGAGCCGCAGCGAGCGCATGGAGCTGCAGAACTTGTTGAACAGCCGTGGGCACGAGGCCGGCAATGCCGATGGCATCATCGGCGCCAATACCCGCAAGGCCATTCGCACCGCCCAGCAGGGGCTGGGGTGGCCAGCAGATGGCTACCCGACCCACAAGCTGCTTGAGAGCCTGCGTCAGCCGTGAAATTACTGAGGGCGCTCCTACAGCCAACCGCGTAACTGCAATGTATCGCAATCCCCTGTAGGAGCGGCCTTGTGCCGCGATGGGCTGCAAAGCAGCCCCGACAACCTCAAACCTTGAACAGGTCCTGATCCAGCACCAGGCTCTGCCGATCACTGTCCAGCCTTACCCGCGCCCCCAACGGCAAGCACACATTCGGGTCGCAATGCCCACTGCGCCACCCCGCCAGCACCGGCACACCCAGGGGCGCGAAGGTATCCTCCAGCAACGGCGCCAACGCCGCCGGGGTAATTCCGGCAAAGTCCCCTACCAGCACACCCTTGATCCCCTCCAGCTTGCCCGCCAGGCGTAACTGGGTCAGCAGCCGGTCCACCCGGTACAACGGCTCGTTGACGTCCTCGATGAACAGGATGCAGCCCTGAGTATCCAGCTCGGCAAGCGTCCCCATGGTCGCCCCCAGCATCGACAGGTTACCGCCCAGCAGCGGCCCGCTGGCCACACCCGGCAACACCGTGGTCAAGGCATAGTCCGCCGGGTGCGCGATCTGCTCGCCGCACCGCACAAGCCCACCCAACTGTGCCAACAACGACGATTCGGTCGGCGGCAACTTGGCCCCCAGCAGATCGGCATTCAGCATCCCCCCGTGGAAGGTAACCAGCCCGCCGCAATGCCGATAGATCGCAGTGTGCAGTGCGGTAATGTCGCTGTAGCCGATCAACGGTTTAGGGTTGCGGCGAATGAGCTCGAAGTCGAGCTGATCGAGCAAACGCATGCTGCCGTAGCCCCCGCGCATGCACAGGATGGCGTCGATGGCCGAGTCGGCAAAGGCATCGTGCAGGTCCTGCAGGCGCTGCTGGTCCGGCCCTGCCAGGTAACCCTGCGCTTGCAGGGCACCCGGGTAGATACGGCAACGGTAGCCGCGGTCAGCAAACCACCGGCTGACCTTGTGCGTATCCAGACGCGCCGCGCCCGCCGGCGCGACAATGGCAAAACAGGCGTTAGCCGGCAGCGCGGCTGGCAGGCTGGGTTGGACAGTTTCGGCGCAATTCATCGCGGCTCCTTGCAGCGCAGGTGGCACAAATAAAAATGCCGATGCCGCCTTTCGGCGTGCATCGGCATACGTAGCTCTGCTTTTGGCTCAGAGCTTGATCTTGGCTTCGTGAGCTTGCTGGTCAGCGTGGTACGAAGAACGCACCAGCGGGCCGGAGGCGACGTTCTTGAAGCCCATCTTGTAACCTTCCTCGGCGAACCAGGCGAAGGTGTCCGGGTGAACGAAACGTTGCACCGGCAGGTGGCTACGCGATGGCTGCAAGTACTGGCCGAGGGTGAGCATGTCGATTTCATGCTCACGCATGCGATGCATCACCTCGATCACTTCTTCGTCAGTCTCGCCCAGGCCGAGCATCAGGCCCGACTTGGTCGGTACGTGCGGCACCATCTGCTTGAACTTCTGCAGCAGGTCCAGCGACCAGTCGTAATCGGAACCCGGGCGCGCGGCCTTGTACAGGCGCGGCACGGTCTCGAGGTTGTGGTTGAACACATCTGGCGGCTCTTGCGCAGTGATCGCCAACGCAACGTCCATGCGGCCACGGTAGTCCGGCACCAGGGTTTCCAGCTGCACACCCGGCGACAGCGCGCGAATTTCGCGGATGCAGTCGGCAAAGTGCTGGGCGCCGCCATCACGCAGGTCGTCGCGGTCCACCGAGGTGATCACCACGTACTTCAGGCGCAGGTCGGCAATGGCGACCGCCAGGTTTTTTGGCTCGTCCAGGTCCAGCGGTTTCGGTCGGCCGTGGCCAACGTCACAGAACGGGCAACGACGGGTGCAGATGTCACCCATGATCATGAAGGTGGCGGTACCACCAGAGAAGCACTCACCCAGGTTCGGGCAGGAGGCCTCTTCGCACACGCTGTGCAGCTTGTGCTTGCGCAGCAGTTGCTTGATGCGGTCTACCTCGGGCGAAACCGGAATACGCACGCGGATCCAGTCAGGCTTTTTCGGCAGCTCATCGGTCGGGATGATCTTTACCGGGATGCGCGCGACTTTGTCGGCACCACGCAGTTTTACCCCGGCTTCCACCTTTTTCGGCGCTTGGCGCGGGGTGGCATCCAGGGTAGGTATCAGGTTCGGCACGGCTTCTTGCACAGTTGTCATATTCAGTCGATTCCGCCCGTGAGGGTCGTCTGCTCAGCGTAGTCGAGGTGCTTGACCAGCTGTCCGCGCAGCCTTGTCCTGACCTCGTCGAGTTCGATCGGACCTGCCAGATCGCGCAGCTGGGTCATGGCCAGCCCCGCATAGCCGCAGGGGTTGATTCGGCGGAATGGCGCAAGGTCCATGTCCACGTTCAGGGCAAGGCCGTGAAACGAACGGCCGTTGCGAATTCGCAGGCCGAGGGAGGCGATCTTCGCTCCGTCGACATAGACGCCCGGGGCATCGGGCTTGGCCGATGCCTGCACGTCGTAACTGGCGAGCAGGCCGATCAGGGCCTGTTCGATACGGCTGACCAACTCGCGTACGCCAAAGCCCAGCCGGCGCACGTCCAGCAGCAGGTAGGCCACCTGCTGACCGGGGCCATGGTAGGTCACCTGGCCACCGCGGTCGGTCTGCACCACCGGGATGTCGCCCGGCACCAGCAGGTGCTCGGCCTTACCGGCCTGGCCCTGGGTGAAGACTGCGGGGTGCTCGACCAGCCAGATTTCATCCTGGCTGTCCGGGCTGCGCTGCTCGGTAAAGCGACGCATGGCCTCCAGCACCGGTTCGTAGGGCTGCAGGCCAAGCTCGCGAAAACCGAGACAGGCGGACATCAGAGCACCATTTTCACGATGCCGGTAGCGCGCAGGGCGCTATTGATGTCGTGCAACTGGTCTTCGCTGGTGGCAACGATGTGCAATTGCACGGTGGTGTACTTGCCTTCCTTGCTCTGGCGCTCAGCCAAGGTCTTCATGTCGACCTCAGCATATTTCTTCAAGATCTCGACGACCGTGTCCTTGAAATGGACAACGGTATCGCCGATCACCTTGATCGGGTAATCAGCGCAAGGGAATTCGATCTTGTGCGACTTGACGTCTGGTTCGCTCATGGCGGAAACGGCCTCGTAAGCCGTGGCAACAACAACACCCCCGCTAGATACGCGGGGGCATGCAGGTCACGTATCAGTTGAACAACCCGAAGAAGAATAGACGGATGCTATCCCACATACGGCGGAAGAAACCACCTTCCTCGACGCCATCGAGGGCGATCAGGTCGGCGCTGTGAACCACTTTCTCGTCCAGTTTGACTTCCACTTTGCCGATCACGTCACCTTTGGCGATTGGCGCGGTGAGCTGCGGGTTCATGGTCATCGAAGCCTGCAGGCGCTTCAATTGGCCTTTAGGCATAGTCATGGTCAGGTCGTCGGCCAGGCCAGCCTTGATCTGGCTGGTGGCGCCCTTCCAGACCGGGGCCTGGGTCAGCTCGGTGCCCTTCTGGTAGAAGGTCTGGGTTTCGAAGAAGCGGAAACCGTAGGTCAGCAGCTTCTGGGTCTCGGCAGCACGGGACTGCTCGCTGTTGGTGCCGAACACCACGGCGATCAGGCGCTGGCCATCACGAACGGCCGAAGCCACCATGCAGTAGCCGGCTTCGTCGGTGTGGCCGGTCTTCAGGCCATCGACGGTCTTGTCACGCCACAGCAGCAGGTTGCGGTTAGGCTGCTTGATGTTGTTCCAGAAGAACTCTTTCTGCGAGTAGATGGCGTAGTGGGCCGGGTCGACGGTGATGATCGCACGGGCCAGGGTTGCCATGTCATGCGCCGACGAGTAGTGCTCCGGGTTCGGCAGGCCAGTCGGGTTCATGAAGTGGCTGTTGCTCATGCCCAGGTCGGCAGCCGTCTTGTTCATCATGTCGGCAAAGGCGTCTTCGCTGCCGGCGATGTGCTCGGCCAGGGCGACCGAGGCGTCGTTGCCGGACTGGATGATGATGCCGTGCAGCAGGTCGCTGACAGTCACCTGGCTGCCGACCTTGATGAACATGCGCGAACCGCCGGTACGCCAGGCGTTTTCGCTGACGGTAACCGGGTCGTTCTCACCGATCTGGCCGCGGCGGATGTCCAGGGTGGCGATGTAGGCGGTCATCAGCTTGGTCAGGCTGGCTGGCGGCAGACGCTCGTCACCGTTGTTCTCGACCAGCACGTTGCCGCTGGACGCGTCCATGAGTACATAGGACTTGGCTGCCAGTTGCGGTGGCGCCGGCGTCATCTGCTCTGCCGCGAAGGCGGCAGGCGTGATCATCAGCAGTACAGGCAGGCAAAGTCGTTTGGCAAGGTTGGTGATGTTCATCCGTCTCTCGAAAATCGCTAATGGTCTGAGATGTTCCCTGGGCAAGATCGTGTGCCCAGCGCCAGTCAGTCTAGTTTTATGGCCGTTGGCCTGGCCCACGCATGTGCGGCTTTATGTCGCTGCGGGCAAAAGCCGTCATTGTACATGGCCGCGCCCGGCAATTCATGACAAAACCGACAGTTTGGTGTTGCCTTCTTCGCGGGCACGCCCGCTCCCACAGGGTGTCGCATACCCCTGTGGGAGCGGGCGTGCCCGCGAGAAGACGACGCGGTCAGTCTGCTGTGACCAGCTTGGCCTGCCCCAAGTTCGCCAGGCGGATGCTGTCTTGTGCTTGCTGGATCTCGCCCTGGCTGCCAATCGGCCCCAGGCGCACGCGGTGCAGGGTCTGCTGGTTGCGCACGATCGAGCTGATGAACACCGGTGCGCTGACCATGGTGCTGAGCTTGGAGCGCAGCAGTTCGGCGGCGTCCGGGTTGGCGAAGGCGCCCACCTGCAGGAAGCTGCCGCCATTGCCGCCAGGTACGTTGTTGCCCCCGACCTGCACCGGCACTACCGGCGCCGCATGCTGTTGGGCCGGCGGGGTCCATTGCTCGACACGCCCGGTAGTGGCCGGGATCGCCTGGGTCTGGGCCACCTGCGGCTCTTTCAGCACCATCGGCGGCGTCTGGCCACGCTGGGCCCACCACTGCTGCGGGTCGATACCCTCGACGCGCACATGCGCGGTGCCGGTCTCGGCATAGCCGAGCTTTTTCGCCGCCGCGTAGGACAGGTCGATGATGCGGTCCGAATAGAACGGCCCACGGTCATTCACCCGCAGGATCACGCTCCGGCCGTTGGCAAGGTTGGTCACCCGCACGTAGGCCGGCAGCGGCAGGGTCTTGTGCGCCGCGCTCATGCCATACAGGTCGTACAGCTCGCCGTTGGCGGTGTTCTGGCCGTGGAACTTGGTGCCGTACCACGACGCGGTGCCCTCGGCGCGGTAATTGCGCGAGTCCTGCATCGGGTAATAAGTCTTGCCCAGCACCGTGTAGGGGTTGGCCTTGTAGTTGCCGGTGTGCACGGTCGGCGTGGCATCGGGGATCTTGTTCACATCCACGTCCCACCACGGCGCGCCGTCCTTGTGGGCCCGGTTGATGTCCAGCCCCGGCTGTGCACGCACGACGTTGCCACTGCTTTGCTGGGGCGGGCGGCTGGATGAACAGCTGGCCAGCACCACGCCAACGGCGAGGCAGGTCAACAGCTTGAAGGAATTGGCAGAAATGATTGCGCGCATTACTTGACGCCCCGTGCTTGAACCAGCTGTTGCGCAAGCTGATGCACCGCCATGGCATACATCACGCTGCGGTTATAGCGAGTGATCGCGTAGAAGTTCTTCAGGCCCACCCAGTACTCGGGGCCATTGTCGCCCTCAAGGCGGAAGGCAGTAACCGGCAGATCATCGCGCAGCGAATCATGAACCGACCAGCCAAGCGCGCGCAACTCCCCTACCGTCTTCACCGGCTCGATGCCGGTGGTCAGGCCTTGGTCGGCACGTGCACCGTCCACCCAGGCGCGGCTGACCACGCCCCCGCCCGCCACCCAGCCATGGCGCTTGAAGTAGCTGGCGACGCTGCCGATGGCATCGTCCGGGTTATTCCAGATATTGATGTGGCCATCGCCGTCGAAGTCCACCGCGTAGTTGCGAAAACTGCTCGGCATGAACTGCGGCAGGCCCATGGCCCCGGCGTAGGAGCCTTTGAGCGTCAGCGGATCGAGCTGTTCATCACGGGCCAGCAGCAGGAACTCGCGCAGTTCCTTGCGGAAAAACTCGGCCCGCGGCGGGTAGTCGAAGCCCAGCGTCGACAGGGCGTCGATCACCCGGTAGTTGCCGGTGTTGCGGCCAAAGAACGTTTCCACACCGATGATCGAAACAATGTACTGCGCCGGCACGCCGTATTCCTGCTCGGCACGGGCCAGCACGGCCTCGTGCTGGCGCCAGAAGTCCACACCACGGGCAATGCGCGCGTCGGTGAGGAACATCGGCCGGTAGTCCTTCCACGGCTTGACCTTTTCGGCCGGGCGCGAGATGGCGTCGAGGATCGACTGCTTGCGCTGTACTTCACGGAACACGCCCATCAGCTGCTCAGGGGCAAAACCATAGTCGCGGCTCATTTCGCCAACAAACTCGGCCACCTGCGGTGAGCCCTGGTAATCGCCGGCATGGGCCAGATGTACAGCGCCGAACAGGCCCACCGCGCCGATCCACGGCGCACAACGGGCAGCCCAGTTACGCACTGCTTGCATGAAATTCTTCACCTTATTCAAACCTGTGCGATCCATTTGCGGTGCGTGTGGATCGACATCAGAACGCCAAACGCTGAAAGCAGCGTCACCAACGATGTTCCGCCATAGCTGATGAAGGGTAGCGGCACGCCCACCACGGGCAGGAGGCCGCTGACCATCCCGATATTGACGAACACGTATACAAAGAAGGTCATGGTCAGGCTGCCCGCGAGCAGCTTGCCAAACAGGGTCTGCGCCTGGGCGGTGATCATCAGGCCACGGCCGATCAGCAGCAGGTAGACAATCAGCAGCAGGCAGATACCGACCAGGCCGAACTCCTCGCCCAGTACGGCGATGATGAAGTCGGTGTGGCTTTCCGGCAGAAAATCCAGGTGCGACTGGGTGCCGAGCAGCCAGCCCTTGCCGAACACCCCGCCCGAGCCGATCGCCGCCTTGGACTGGATGATGTTCCAGCCCGTGCCCAGCGGGTCGCTTTCCGGGTCGAGGAAGGTCAGTACCCGCTGCTTCTGATAGTCGTGCATGACGAAAAACCACATCGCCACCGCCACCGGCACCGCCGCCGTCAGCACACTGAGGATCCAGCGCCAACGCAGGCCACCCATGAACAGCACGAAGGCGCCGGAGGCGAGAATCAGCAGCGCCGTGCCCAGGTCGGGCTGGCGCACGATCAGGATGAACGGCACGCCGATTAGCACCAGGCTGATCGCCACGTGCTTCAAGTGGGGCGGCAAGGTGCGCTTGGACAGGTACCAGGCGATGGTCGCCGGCATGATGATCTTCATGAATTCCGAGGGCTGGAAGCGGATCACGCCGGGGATGTTGATCCAGCGCGTGGCGCCCATGGCGTTGTGGCCCATCACGTCCACCACCACCAGCAACAGCACCCCGGTCAGGTACGCCAGTGGCACCCAGCGCGCCATGAAGCGCGGCTCCAGCTGGGCGATGACGAACATCGACACCAGGCCGATGCCGAACGAGGTGGCCTGCTTGAGCAGCAGGTCCCAGTTCTTGCCACTGGCCGAATAAAGGACGAACAGGCTGCCGGCCGCAAGGGTGAGCAGAATGATCAGCAAGGGGCCGTCGACATGGATACGCTGTAGAAAGCTGGCGCGCCGACGCATCACATCCTCACTGGAGAGCATGCGATCGAAATTGTTCATCACAGGGCCGATTCCTGGGTAACGGTGGCAGGCGCGAACTCGGGCTTGAGCCGGCCATTTTCGTCGAGCAGCCAGGCGTCCATGATCTGGCGTACCACGGGCGCAGCCACGCCCGAGCCGGACTCACCGTTCTCGACCATCACCGATACCACGATTTTCGGGGCTTCGGCCGGGGCAAAGGCGACGAACAAGGCGTGGTCGCGATGGCGCTCCTGAAGCTTGTTGCGGTCGTACTTCTCGCCTTGCTTGATCGCCACCACCTGGGCGGTACCGCTCTTGCCGGCAATGCGGTACTGGGCGCCGGCGGCAGCCTTGCGCGCAGTACCGCGGGCGCCGTGCATTACCTGCTCCATGCCATGGGTGACCTTGGCCCAGTCGGACTTGTCACGCAGCACGATGTTTTCCATGGGGTTTTCGTCCACAGGCTGCTGGCCTTCGATGGTCTTGGCCAGGTGCGGGCGGTTCCACACGCCCTTGTTGGCGATCAGCGCAGTGGCCTGGGCCAGCTGCAGCGGCGTGGCCTGCATGTAGCCCTGGCCAATACCGAGAATCAGGGTTTCACCAGGGAACCAGGCCTGGCGGCGGGTGGCACGCTTCCATTCGCGCGACGGCATCAACCCGGCAGACTCCTCGAACATGTCGAGGGAAACCCGCTGGCCGATGCCGAACCTGTTCATGTAGCTGGACAGCCGATCGATGCCCATCTTGTGCGCAAGGTCGTAGAAGTAGGTGTCGTTGGAACGCATGATCGCGGTGTCCAGGTCGACCCAGCCATCGCCGGAGCGGTTCCAGTTACGGTATTTGTGGTCATAGTTGGGCAGTTGGTAATAACCCGGGTCGAACACCCGGCTGCTGGCATTGACCACGCCACTGTCCAGGCCGGCGATGGCCACCGCCGGCTTGATGGTCGAACCGGGCGGGTACAGGCCACGCAGTACGCGGTTGAACAGCGGCCGGTCGATCGAGTCGCGCAGTTCGGCATAGGCCTTGAAGCTGATGCCGGTGACGAACAGGTTGGGGTCGAAGCTTGGCTGGCTGACCATCGCCAGCACCTCGCCAGTACGTGGGTCGAGTGCGACCACTGCGCCCCGCCGGCCACCCAGGGCGGCCTCGGCGGCTTCCTGCAGCTTGATGTCCAGGCTCAGCACAATGTCCTTGCCCGGTTTCGGGTCCGTGCGCTTGAGCACCCGCAGCACGCGGCCCCGAGCGTTGGTCTCGACTTCCTCGTAGCCGACCTGGCCGTGCAGGTCGTCTTCGTAGAAGCGCTCGATGCCGGTCTTGCCGATATGGTGGGTGCCACTGTAGTTCACAGGGTCGAGGGTTTTCAGCTCTTTCTCGTTGATGCGCCCCACATAACCCACCGAGTGGGCGAAATGCGCACCCTGCGGGTAATGCCGCACCAGCTGGGCCACCACTTCCACGCCTGGCAGGCGGAACTGGTTCACCGCCACCCGGGCGATCTGCTCTTCGTTGAGTTCGAACAGGATCGGCACCGGCTCGAACGGCCGACGGCCTTGGCGCATGCGCTTCTCGAACAGGGCCCGGTCGTCGGTCGTCAAATCCAGCACTTCGACGATGGTGTCCAGCACTTCCTGCCAGTTTCCCGCACGTTCGCGGGTCATCGACAGGCTGAAGCTGGGCCGGTTGTCGGCAACGATCACCCCGTTGCGGTCGAAGATCAGCCCGCGGGTCGGCGGGATCGGCTGCACATGCACCCGGTTGTTCTCCGACAGCGTCGAGTGATAGTCGTACTGGATGATCTGCAGGTAGTACAGCCGCGCAATCAGCACGCAAATAAGCAGCACGATAGCCACCGCGCCGACCACGACGCGGTTGCGCACCAGGCGGGCGTCTTTCTCGTGGTCCTTGAGGCGGATCGGCTGCGACATCTGACTGCTTACAGGCTCATTTGTGGTAAGGGTGCCCGGACAACACGGTCCAGGCGCGGTAGATCTGCTCGCCGATGAGTATCCTTACCAACGGGTGCGGCAAGGTCAGCGGCGACAGCGACCAGCGTTGCTCGGCGCGTGCGCAAACCTCAGGCGCCAGGCCTTCCGGGCCGCCCACCATCAAATTCACCGTGCGCGCATCCAGGCGCCAGCGGTCCAGCTCGGTCGCCAGCTGCTCGGTGCTCCAGGGCTTGCCATGGACCTCGAGGGTGACAATGCGTTCCCCTGGCTGAACCTTGCTTAGCATGGCTTCGCCCTCCTGACGGATCAGGCGGGCGACATCGGCATTCTTGCCACGGGTATTCAGCGGGATTTCCACCAGCTCCAGCGACAGCTCGGCGGGCAGGCGCTTGGCATATTCATGCCAGCCTTCCTCGACCCACTTCGGCATGCGCGAGCCGACCGCGATCAGGCGCAGACGCACGACGCTTCCTTATTCCCGGTCTTTGATCTTGTCATCGAAGTAGGCGCTGGCGTTTTCCGGGCTGTGATGCTTGGCATCAGCAGCACGGCTCTGCTCGGCACCCGCCCACAGACGCTCCAGGTCGTAGAACTGGCGGGCAGCGGCAGTCATCATGTGCACGATGACGTCATTCAGGTCCAGCAGCACCCAGTCGCTGTCGCCCTTGCCTTCTTCGCCCAGCGGCTGCGCGCCTTGTTTCTTGACCGCTTCACGGACCTTTTCCAGCATCGCGTTGATCTGGCGGTTGGAGGTACCGGTGGCAATGATCATGTAGTCGGTCAGGCTGTGCTTTTCGCGCACGTCGATAACCTGGATGTCCTGGGCTTTGACGTCTTCCAGAGCGCTAATGGTCAGTTTGACCAGTTCTTCGCCACTGATGCCATTGGTTTTCTGCTTGCTCATATAAAACTCGTTCAACTCGTTGGATGAGGCGCCAGAGGCACCGTCAGTTAGGCGCACGATACAGTTCGCGCGCCTCGATGTAGGCCAGTACGGCGTCCGGCACCAGGAACCTCACCGATTTGCCGCTGGCCAGCAGCTGTCGGATCTGTGTAGCCGACACCGCAAGCGGCGTCTGCCAGACGAACGAAATATTTCCCGCCGGGCCGGACATGGCGGCGGGATCGCTCTCCGAGCGCGCAGCCAGCAGGTTGCGCAGCTCGTCAGGGGGTTCTACGTCGGCATCCGGGCGTTGCAGCACCAGGATGTGACAATGTTGCAGCAATTCTTCCCAGCGGTGCCAACCAGGCAGGCCACAGAAGGCATCCCAGCCCAGCACCAGGAACAGCTGGTCGTTGCCGGCCAGTTCGGCGCGGATCGATTCCAGCGTATCGATGGTGTACGACGGCTTGTCCCGTTCCAGCTCGCGGGCATCGACGCTCAGGCAAGCAACGCCTTGCACCGCTTCGCGGACCATGGCCAGGCGATCCTGCGCGGCCACCTGCGGGGTGTCGCGGTGCGGCGGCCGGGCATTGGGCAACAGGCGCAGCTCGTCCAGCCCCATGAACTCGGCCACTTCCAGCGCGCTGCGCAGGTGGCCGATGTGCACGGGGTCGAAGGTGCCGCCTAGAATGCCGATGCGCCGGACTGCCTGGGCCTTGCTCAACTCAGCAGGACTCCTGACCGCGCAGCTGGCCGTCGCCGATCACTACGTACTTCTCGCAGGTCAGGCCTTCCAGGCCGACCGGGCCACGGGCATGCAGCTTGTCGGTGGAAATACCGATTTCCGCACCCAGCCCGTACTCGAAACCGTCGGCGAAGCAGGTCGGGGTGTTGAGCATGACCGACGCCGAGTCGACCTCAGCCATGAACTGGCGGGCTTCACCCTGGTGTTCGCTGATGATCGAGTCGGTGTGGTGCGAGCCATAGTGGTTGATGTGCTCGATGGCCTGGTCCAGGCCATCGACGACACGGATCGACAGGATCGCGTCCAGGTACTCGGTGTGCCAGTCGTCTTCAGTGGCCGGCCTGGCCTCGATCAGCGCGCGGGTACGCTCGCAGCCACGCAGCTCCACGCCCTTCTCCTGGAAGCGGCGGGCCATTTCCGGCAGGAAGCGCTCGGCCACTTGCTGGTCGACCAGCAGGGTTTCCATGGCGCCGCAGATGCCATAACGGTAGGTCTTGGCGTTGAAGGCCACGTTCCAGGCCTTGTCCAGGTCGGCATGCTGGCTGACATAGATGTGGCAGATGCCGTCCAGGTGCTTGATGACCGGAACGCGGGCATCGCGGCTGATGCGCTCGATCAGCCCACGGCCGCCACGCGGCACAATGACGTCGACAAACTGCGGCATGCTGATCAGCGCACCCACGGCTTCGCGGTCGGTGGTCTCAACCACCTGCACCACGGCGGCCGGCAGGCCCGCAGCAGCCAGGCCACGCTGGATGCAGGTGGCGATGGCGCGGTTGGAATGGATGGCTTCGGAGCCGCCACGCAGAATGGTTGCGTTACCCGACTTCAGGCACAGGCTGGCGGCATCGATGGTCACGTTCGGGCGCGACTCGTAGATGATCCCGATCACCCCCAGCGGTGCGCGCATCTTGCCGACCTGAATGCCGGATGGGCGGTAGCTCATGTCGCGAATTGCACCGACCGGGTCCGGCAGGCTGGCGACCTGACGCAGGCCGGTGATCATGCCGTCGATGCGCGCGGGGGTCAGCGCCAGGCGGTCGAGCAGCGCCGGCTCAAGGCCATTGGCGCGGCCGGCGGCCAGGTCCAGCTCGTTGGCGGCAGTCAGTTCGGCACGGGCAGCATCCAGCGCATCGGCAGCGGCTTGCAGGGCGCGGTTCTTCTGCGCGGTGCTGGCACGGCCGATCACCCGGGAAGCCTCACGGGCAGCGCGACCCAAACGGGTCATGTAGTCAAGAACGGACTCAGTCATGGGTTCGGTGTCTTGGCGAAGGGGAAATCGGCTGATTATAACTGCCGCGCAGGTGTACGCCCAGCGGCGGGTGGCGGATGGTAGAAAATGGCTGGGGCAATGCGCAGGAAAGATGTAACCAGGGTTATCGAAATTTCTTTCTCCTGTTGCGGCCCTTTCGCGGGCGCGCCCGCTCCCACAGGGATTTCACAAGGCCTGGGGCTATGCAATACCAGTGGGAGCGGGTTCACCCGCGAAGAAGCCGGCACTGCCAACTTCGATATCCGATTCAGCCTCGATTAAGCCATTCATTGCTATCATCCCCGCCTCCCCAGCCACGAACTGCCCGCATGCCAGCCCTGCCCGACAGCTTTTTCAACCGTGATGCCCAGACCGTGGCCAAGGCACTGCTGGGCAAGGTAATCCGCCATCGCCACGGCGACCTGTGGCTGGCTGCGCGCATCATTGAGACCGAGGCCTACTACCTCACTGACAAGGGCAGCCACGCCTCGCTCGGCTACACCGAAAAGCGCAAGGCATTGTTCCTCGATGGCGGGCACATCTACATGTACTACGCCCGCGGCGGCGACTCGCTGAACTTCAGCGCCCAAGGCCCGGGTAACGCGGTGCTGATCAAGTCTGCCTACCCTTGGCAGGACGCCCGCTCGGGCCCCGACAGCCTGGCGCAGATGCAACTGAACAACCCCGACGCCAGCGGCAAGCTGCGCCCGGATGCGCGCCTGTGCGCCGGCCAGACCCTGCTCTGCCGGGCGCTGGGCCTGAAAGTGCCCCACTGGGACGCCCAGCGCTTTGACGCCGAGCGGCTGTACGTGGACGATTGCGGCAATGCCGTACCGAGGGTGATCCAGACCGCAAGGCTGGGCATCCCGCACGGGCGCGACGAACACCTGCCCTACCGCTTCGTCGACGCCGAGTACGCCCGGTTCTGCACGCGGAACCCGTTACGTCGCGGCCAAGTCGAAGGCCGTGACTTCTTCATTCTCGAACAAGGAAGCTGAACATGGGCCAATGGCTCGACAGCCTGACCGGCTGGCTCAGCGCCAACCCGCAGTGGCTTGGCCTGGCGATTTTCCTGGTGGCCTGCATCGAATGCCTGGCCATTGCCGGCATCATCGTGCCTGGCACCGTGCTGCTGTTCGCCGTCGCGGTACTGGCCGGCAGTGGCACCTTCAGCCTGGGCGAAACATTACTACTGGGTTTTCTCGGTGGTTTGCTGGGCGACGCGGTGTCGTATACGTTGGGCAAGTACTTCCACCAGAACATTCGCCGCCTGCCATTGCTGCGCCATCACCCTGAGTGGATCGGCAGCGCCGAAAGCTACTTCCAGCGCTACGGCATCGCCAGCCTGCTGGTGGGGCGCTTCATCGGGCCGCTGCGGCCCATGCTGCCAATGGTCGCCGGCATGTTCGACATGCCCCTGCCGCGCTTCATCGCCGTCAGCCTGGTGGCCGGCGCCGGCTGGTCGGTGGCCTACCTGCTGCCAGGCTGGGCCACCGGCGCGGCCATGCGCCTGCCGCTGCCGGAAGGCTTCTGGCTGGATGCGGGCATCCTCGCCGGCGCCCTGGCAGTCATCATCGGCCTTAGCCTGACCACCAGCATTCGCGACCAGCGCCATGGAACACGACTGATCGCCGGTATGAGCTTCGCTGCCCTGGCCGGGGTATTCCTTGGCTGGCCTTACCTGCACGAGTTCGACCAAGGCGTGATGACACTGGTACAGGAACATCGCAGCCAGGCCATCGATGGCGCCGTGGTATTGGTAACCCGGCTGGGCGACTTCCGCACGCAACTGTTTCTTGGCGGCCTGCTGACCGGCCTGCTGCTGCTTGCCCGGCAATGGCGGCACGCCTTTTTTGCCGCTGGCGCGCTGATGGGTACGGCAATCGCCAACGGTACGCTGAAATGGCTGTTCGCCCGCGCAAGGCCGGAAGTGTTGACCGACCCACTGACCAGCTACAGCATGCCCAGCGGGCACAGCTCGGCGTCGTTTGCGTTCTTTCTGGTGATGGCGGTGCTGGCAGGGCGCGGCCAGCCGCCACGGATGCGCCTGACCTGGGTGATGCTGGGTTGTATTCCGGCGCTGGCGATTGCCCTGTCACGGGTGTACCTGGGGGCGCACTGGCCGACCGATATCCTGGCTGGGGCGCTGCTGGCGTGCTGCGTGTGTGCGCTTAGCCTGGCAGTGGTGCAGCGCCAGCAAACACTGCCGGCCCTGCCGCTGCGGGTGTGGTGGCTGGTGTTGCCGGCATGTATCGCGCTGCTGGCGTTCTTTGCCATGCATGCGCTGCCGCAGGCTTTGCTCAGATACCAATATTGATATCGCCTGTGCTGGCCCCTTCGCGGGTAAACCCGCTCCCACAGGGGTTTCACCAGCCCCGAGACCTGCGCAGTACCTGTGGGAGCGGGTTTACCCGCGAACGGGCCGGCACAGACAACACATCAGTGTCAGGCAAACAGCTCACCCTGAATCCGCTCCAGCAATTTCTGAATCTCCCCCAATCGCTGCTGCGGCGAGTCAAGGGTCAGCAGGTCCAGCTTGTCTTCTTCCATGAATGGCAGCAGGTACGCCAGCTGATTGGCCAGCGCCTGGCGCCCGTCCACCGGGCGCGGCATGTCCAGCGCCTCGACCATCGGGTGCTCGCCCAGCGCCACCAGCAGCGCCAAGAGGTCGTCATCGGCCTCGAGCAACGGGCTGTCCGCCTGCTCCGGTAGCCATTGCACCTGCCCCAGCAGCAACTGGTCCTTCTGCACCTCGGTGCTTTCCAGGTTGAAGCGCCGTACGCCCTCGACGCGGATCCCCAGCAAACCGTTGTCCTGCTGCACGAAGTCGCGGATCACTGCTTCGCAGCCGATCGACGCGACCATCGGTGGCGCCTTGCCAACCTGCTCGCCCTCCAGGATGCAGACCACCCCAAAGCCTTCGCCCTGCTTCATGCAGCGCCCGATCATGTCCAGGTAGCGCGCCTCGAAAATCTGCAAATCGAGAAAGCAACCCGGGAACAGCACGGTATTGAGCGGAAACAGCGGTAGTGTCATCACAACTCCTCAAGCCACCAGGCTGACCGCCAACGGCAGGAACACTGCCGTGGCTACCCCCATCAAGCTCATCGCCAGCGCGGCAAAAGCGCCGCATTCGTCACCTTCCTGCAGGGCGACCGAAGTACCCACCGCATGCGCGGTCACACCCAACGACATGCCGCGCGCCTCAGGGCTGTGCACGCCGAAGCGGCTCAGCAGCGCCGGGCCGAAGATCGCGCCGATCACCCCGGTGATCAGTACGAACACTGCCGCCAGCGCCGCCACACCGCCAATCTGCTCTGCCACCAGCATGGCGATTGGCGAGGTCACCGACTTGGGTGCCATGGTCATCAGGATCATGTGCTCGGCACCGAACCACCAGCCTAGCAACAGGCAGCAGAGCGTGGCGAACAGCCCCCCGATTACCAGCGTAGTAAATGTGGGCCAGAACAGCTGCCGGATACGCCGCAGGTTGAGATAGAGCGGCACAGCCAGCGCCACGGTGGCGGGGCCCAGCAGGATGTTCATGATTTCGGTGCTCTTGCGGTACTCGCTGTATTCGATGCCGCACAGCAGCAACACGCCGATTACCAGCAACATCGACACCAATACCGGCTGCAGGAAGATCCAGCGGGTTTTCTCGTAGGCCGCCAGCACCACCTGATAGGCACCGAGCGTGATACCGATACCGAACAAAGGATGGTGCACCACGGCATTCAGCGCGCCTTGCCAATCGAGCATCATGGCTGCTCCTCGCGCTTGCCCTGGCGATGCATGAGCTTTTGCATCAGCACACCAACAAACACCAGCGTCACCAGGCAGGAAATCAGCAGGGCGCCGGCAATCGCCCAGAAGTCAGCGGCAATGTCCTTGGCGTATACCATCACCCCCACTGCCGGCGGCACCAGCAACAGCGGCAGGTAGCGCAGCAGGCTGCTGGCCGCCTCGTTCAGCGGCTTGCCCACCTCACCACGGGCCATAAGGAAGAACAACAGCAACACCAGGCCAATGATCGGCCCCGGCAGAAACGGCACCAACAGGTGGTTGATCGCCGTCCCCAGCAGCTGGAACAGCACCAGCCAGGTCAAACCACGCAACAGCATAAGCATCTCCCTCGGGCATGGCCGCCATTATAAGCACGGGTAGCTATAGACCGATATTCGCCGAAAAGCAGACAACTTGACTGAAACGGTTCGCCGTGCTGATCTTGCACTTTCGTACCAACTGACAACCTGGAGAGTCCGCGATGCCCTATGTACCGGTTACAGAGCTTTCGCAATATGTTGGTAAGGAACTGGGCCGCTCGGCCTGGCTGAAAATCGACCAGCAGCGCATCAACCTGTTCGCCGAGGCGACGGGCGATTTCCAGTTCATCCATGTCGACCCTGAAAAGGCGGCCAAAACCCCGTTTGGCGGCACCATTGCCCACGGCTTCCTGACATTGTCACTGATCCCCAAGCTGATCGAGGACATTCTGGTCCTGCCAGAAGGGCTGAAGATGGTGGTGAACTATGGGCTGGACAGCGTACGGTTCATTCAGCCGGTCAAGGTCAACAGCCAGGTTCGGCTTAAAGTGGACCTGGCCGAAGTGGTGGAGAAAAAGCCGGGGCAGTGGTTGCTCAAGGCGATTGCCACGCTGGAAATCGAGGGTGAAGACAAACCTGCTTATATAGCTGAGTCGCTCTCGCTCTGTTTCGTCTGATTTATCCCCGGGGGCGCTATGCGCCCCATTCGCAGCACAAGGCTGCTACAGGGGTATGCGATCTCCTGTAGGAGCAGCCTTGTGCTGCGAATGGGCTGCACAGCAGCCCCCGATCCACAAATCTTCCGCACTCGCGTAGACTGCCAGCCTCCGCGCAGCCTAGGGCTGCCCCTGTCGATTTACCAAAGGTGCCCGCCATGCCCTGGCTGCAAGTACGCCTGGCCATCAGCCCGGAACAAGCCGAAACCTACGAAGATGCCCTGCTCGAAGTAGGCGCCGTCTCGGTCACGTTCATGGACGCCGAAGATCAACCGATCTTCGAACCAGACCTCAACACCACCCCGCTGTGGTCGCACACCCACCTGCTGGCCCTGTTCGAGGCCGATGCCGAGCCCGAGCAGGTGTTTGCCCACCTGCGCCTGCTGACCGGCGCCGAGCTGCCACAGCACCAGGCCGAGGTGATCGAGGACCAGGACTGGGAGCGCAGCTGGATGGACAACTTCCAGCCCATGCGTTTCGGCCGCCGCCTGTGGATCGTGCCAAGCTGGCACGAGGCCCCGGAAAAGGACGCCGTCAACCTGCTGCTGGACCCGGGCCTGGCCTTCGGCACCGGCACCCACCCCACCACGGCCCTGTGCCTGGAATGGCTCGACGGCCAGCAACTCGAAGGCACCCAGGTGCTGGACTTCGGCTGCGGCTCCGGCATCCTGGCCATCGCCTCGCTGCTGCTGGGCGCCCGTGAAGCAGTCGGTACCGACATCGACGTGCAGGCCATCGAGGCTTCGCGCGACAATGCCCAGCGCAACGGCATCGCCGATGAAAAGCTGGCCCTGTACCTGCCCGAGCACATGCCGGCCATGCAGGCAGACGTGCTGGTCGCCAACATCCTCGCTGGTCCGCTGGTGTCGCTGGCGCCGCAGTTGTCCGGCCTGGTCCGCCCTGGTGGCCTGCTGGCACTGTCCGGCATCCTGGCCGAACAGGGCGAGGAGGTAGCCGCGGCCTACGCCGCCGACTTCGAGCTGGACCCGATCGTCGTCCGCGACGGCTGGGTGCGCATCAGTGGTCGCCGCCGCTAAGCGGGCCTAGAATATCTTTCTGCACAGCTCCCGGATTGCCGCATGACCGACAGTTTCGTCACCCAGTGCCCGCATTGCCAGACCAGCTTTCGCGTCACCCACCACCAGTTGAGCGTGGCCCGCGGCGTGGTTCGCTGCGGCCATTGCCTGCAGGTGTTCAATGCCGCCAAGCAACTGCTGGAACAGAACCGCGCCAGCGCACCTGAGGTGCCGGTACCGGCGCCTGTGCCAGCGGCACCTGCCGAGCCAGTGGTCGAGCCGCCGGTTACCCCCGAGCCTGTCACCCGCGAGCGCAGTATCACGCCTGACGAGGACTGGGCCCTGACCGCCCAGGCGCTGGACGCACTCGACCTCGACCAGGAACTGGCACGCCTGGAGCGGCGCGGTCAGCCGGCCCCGGCACGCCCCGCCAACCTGGATGGCGGGCTGCAAGCGCGGCGTGACGAACTGCACCCGGACGAGCATGCGGACGACCTGTTCGGCAACGCCACCGATGAGCCCTTCGAGCCGCAAACGCCGGCAGAGCCCGCACCTGTGTTGCTGGAGCCGCAGCCGCTGGAGCTGGACCTGGAGCCCGTACCCGGCGAGCGCACCGAGCCGACCCTGGGCCGTAACCTTGACCTGGACATCGATGACGAGCCGTCCGTACACCGCGCAGCTGAAATCGACGACCAGCCCGCCTTCAGCGAACCGCTGCGCACCCGTGATGACGAAATCCCGGAAAAAGGCCTGAGCGCCCGCGACGATGAACCGCTGGCGCTGCACCTGTCGGCGCGCGACGACGACCCTGTCGAGCCGCTGCCGGGTGACCGCCTGGAGCCAGGCCTTGCCAGCAAGCCCGAGCGCCAGGCGCGCAAGGAGCCGCTGGTCGATGTAGTCGACGACCCGCTGCAACTGGGCTGGGAAAAACCCGCGCCCAACTGGGGCAAGCGCCTGCTGTGGGGCTTCCTGGCCCTGCTGGCCGCTGGCCTGCTGGCGTTCCAGTATGTGTGGTTCCACTTCGACGAAATGGCCCGCCAGGACCAGTACCGGCCGATCTTCCAGCAAATTTGCCCGATCGTCGGGTGCCAGGTGCCGACCCGCGTCGATATCGCAAGAATCAAGAGCAGCAACCTGGTGGTGCGCAGCCACCCGGACTTCAAGGGCGCACTGATCGTCGATGCGATCATCTACAACCGTGCACCGTTCGCCCAACCGTTCCCGCTGCTGGAACTGCGTTTTGCCGACCTCAATGGCCAGCTGATCGCCAGCCGGCGCTTCAAGCCCAGCGAGTACCTGTCCGGCGAGTTGGCCGGGCGTGGCGACATGCCAAGCCAGACGCCGATCCATATCGCCCTGGACATCCTCGACCCGGGGCCAAAGGCCGTGAACTACAGCCTCAGCTTCCGCTCGCCGGAATAGTCAGCACAACCCAGTGGGAGCGGGCATGCCCGCGAACCCGGGCAAAGCCCGTGCCATGCACCGCGGCGTCTGCTTCGCGGGCGCGCCCGCTCCCACAGGGGTCCGCGCGATACCCGGGTCTTGGCTCATACCAAAAGTCATAAGCCGACAACTGTTCAGATTTTATCCAAATCCATCTTTATCCGGTCACCGAGAGCGGGTATCATGCCCACCCTTTTTCGAACTCCAAGATTCGGCCCCACAACAGGGATCACCTATGTCGGCGGTACGCATCGGCCCATACACACTACGTAACAACCTGATCCTCGCGCCCATGGCCGGGGTCACGGACCAGCCTTTCCGTACACTTTGCAAGCGCCTGGGCGCGGGCATGGTGGTGTCGGAGATGGTCTCCAGCGACATGAGCCTGTGGAACAGCCGCAAGTCGAGCCTGCGCCGCATCCATGAAGGTGATCCCGAGCCACGCTCGGTGCAGATCGCCGGTGGTGATGCGCAGATGATGGCTGCGGCAGCAAAGGCCAACGTCGAAGCGGGTGCCCAGATCATCGACATCAACATGGGCTGCCCGGCAAAAAAAGTCTGCAACAAAGCTGCAGGCTCTGCTTTATTGAGAGATGAAGCCTTGGTCAGCGAGATCCTCCACGCCGTGGTCGGCGCTGTGGACGTCCCGGTGACCCTGAAGATCCGCACCGGTTGGGACCGGGCAAACAAGAACGGCCTGAACGTGGCGAAGATCGCCGAACAGGCCGGCATCCAGGCGCTGGCGGTGCATGGCCGCACACGCGCCGACCTGTACACGGGCGAAGCCGAATACGACACCATCGCGGCCATCAAGCAAGCGGTGTCTATCCCGGTTTTTGCCAACGGCGATATCACTTCGCCAGAAAAGGCCCGGGCGGTGCTGGATGCCACCGGGGTCGACGGCCTGTTGATCGGCCGGGCTGCCCAGGGGCGGCCATGGATCTTTCGCGAGATCGAGCATTACCTGCGCACTGGCGAATACCTGCCAGCGCCGCAACTGGACGAAGTGGAACGCATCCTGCTGGAGCACCTGGCCGCGTTGCATGCCTTTTATGGCGATGTGATGGGCGTACGTATCGCCCGCAAGCACGTGGGCTGGTACCTGGCAACACGACCCGGCGGCAAGGAGTTTCGCTCCCGGTTCAACGCTTTGGAAGACACACAAGCGCAGTGCGCCAACGTTCGTGCGTTTTTCAGCGAGCGTCGACAGAGCCTTGAGACAGAGGACGGACAAGGGGTGGCCGCATGACGATGATGACCGAGAATTTTGTGAGTGGAACAACGCCCGTGAGCGACAACGCCAACCTGAAACAGCACCTCAACACGCCGAGCGAAGAGGGCCAGACCCTTCGCGACAGCGTCGAGAAGGCGCTGCACAACTACTTCGCCCACCTGGAAGGCGCGACCGTGACGGACGTGTACAACCTGGTGCTCTCCGAAGTGGAGGCGCCCCTGCTCGAAAGCGTGATGAACTACGTGAAGGGCAACCAGACCAAGGCCAGCGAGATGCTCGGACTGAACCGAGGCACCCTGCGCAAGAAGCTCAAGCAGTACGACTTGCTGTAAGCCAGAATCCCAACCAGAAAAGGCGGCTCCCTGAACAGAGGCGCCTTTTTTGCAGACTCCACCGCGTTATTGGAACCCGAAATGACCGACCAGACTACCCGCCTGCCAGTCCGCCGCGCCCTGATCAGCGTCTCCGACAAGACCGGTATCCTCGAATTCGCCCGTGAGCTGCAGCAGCTCGGTGTCGAGATCCTGTCCACCGGCGGCACCTACAAGCTGCTCAAGGACAACGGCGTGAACGCGGTGGAAGTGGCCGACTACACCGGCTTTGCCGAAATGATGGATGGCCGGGTCAAGACCCTGCACCCGAAAATCCACGGTGGCATCCTCGGCCGTCGCGGCACCGACGACGCCATCATGAACGAGCACGGCATCAAGCCGATCGACCTGGTTGCGGTCAACCTGTACCCGTTCGAAGCCACCATTTCCAAGCCTGGCTGTGACCTGCCGACCGCCATCGAGAACATCGACATCGGCGGCCCGACCATGGTCCGTTCGGCAGCCAAGAACCACAAAGACGTCGCCATCGTGGTCAAGGCCAGTGACTACGCCGGCATCGTCGAAGGCCTCAAGGCCGGCGGCCTGACCTACGCCCAGCGCTTCGACCTGATGCTCAAGGCGTTCGAGCACACTGCTGCCTATGACGGCATGATCGCCAACTACATGGGCACCATCGACCAGGCCAAGGACACCCTTTCGACTTCCGCACGCAGCGAATTCCCGCGCACCTTCAACAGCCAGTTCGTCAAGGCCCAGGAAATGCGCTACGGCGAGAACCCGCACCAGAGCGCGGCGTTCTACGTAGAAGCCAAAAAAGGCGAAGCCAGCATTTCCACCGCCACCCAGCTGCAGGGCAAGGAACTGTCGTTCAACAACGTGGCCGACACCGACGCCGCGCTGGAGTGCGTGAAGAGCTTCGTCAAGCCCGCCTGTGTCATCGTCAAGCACGCCAACCCGTGCGGCGTGGCCGTTGTGCCTGAAGACGAAGGCGGCATCCGCAAGGCCTACGACCTGGCCTACGCCACCGACACCGAGTCGGCCTTCGGCGGCATCATTGCCTTCAACCGCGAACTGGACGGCGAAACCGCCAAGGCCATCGTCGAGCGCCAGTTCGTCGAAGTGATCATCGCCCCGAAAATTTCCCAGGCTGCCCGCGACGTGGTAGCTGCCAAGCAGAACGTACGCCTGCTGGAGTGCGGCGAGTGGCCAGCTGAGCGCACTGCCGGTTGGGACTTCAAGCGCGTCAACGGTGGCCTGCTGGTGCAAAGCCGCGATATCGGCATGATCACCGCAGACGACCTGAAGATCGTCACCAAGCGTGCCCCGACCGAGCAAGAAGTCCACGACCTGGTGTTTGCCTGGAAAGTGGCCAAGTTCGTCAAGTCCAACGCCATTGTCTACGCCAAGCAGCGCCAGACCATCGGCGTCGGCGCTGGCCAGATGAGCCGCGTCAACTCCGCCCGCATTGCTGCAATCAAGGCCGAGCATGCTGGCCTGCAAGTGCAAGGCGCAGTCATGGCATCGGATGCGTTCTTCCCATTCCGTGATGGCATCGACAATGCGGCTAAAGTGGGTATCAGCGCCGTGATCCAGCCGGGTGGCTCGATGCGTGATGCCGAAGTCATTGCCGCTGCCGATGAGGCAGGTATCGCGATGGTATTCACCGGTATGCGCCACTTCCGCCACTGATTTACGGCAATCGGCCGCACTGAAGCAGGCATCTGCTGCGTTGGGGCCGGTTCCGCTGATGCTCATTGCCAGAAGGCAACTCCGCTCATCGGAACCGGCCCCGCCTTGCATCTACCTGCTTCATTGCGACCTCGTACAGCGTGAGGCTTCGCTTTGCGCCCGAAAGAATTCGAGGTTTTGACATGAAAGTTTTGATCATTGGCAGCGGCGGCCGTGAGCACGCCTTGGCCTGGAAAGTTGCACAGGACCCACGCGTCGAGAAAGTCTTCGTTGCCCCAGGCAACGCGGGTACCGCCATTGAAGCCAAGTGCGAGAACGTCGCCATCGACGTGTGCGCCCTGGAACAACTGGCCGATTTCGCCGAGAAGAACGTCGACCTGACCATCGTCGGCCCAGAAGCACCGCTGGTCATCGGTGTGGTCGACCTGTTCCGCAGCCGTGGCCTGGACTGTTTCGGCCCAACCAAGGGTGCGGCCCAGCTGGAAGGCTCCAAGGCCTTCACCAAGGATTTCCTGGCGCGTCACAAGATCCCGACCGCCGACTACCAGAACTTCACCGAAATCGAGCCGGCGCTGGCCTACCTGCAAGAAAAAGGTGCGCCGATCGTGATCAAGGCCGACGGCCTGGCTGCGGGCAAAGGCGTGATCGTCGCCATGACCCTCGAAGAAGCCGAAGCCGCCGTGCGTGACATGCTGGCCGGCAACGCCTTCGGTGAAGCCGGTTCGCGTGTGGTGATCGAAGAGTTCCTCGACGGCGAAGAAGCCAGCTTCATCGTCATGGTCGACGGCCACAACGTGCTGCCCATGGCCACCAGCCAGGACCACAAGCGCGTCGGCGACCAGGACACCGGCCCGAACACGGGTGGCATGGGTGCCTACTCCCCTGCCCCGGTCGTTACCGCCGACGTGCACCAGCGCGTGATGGACCAGGTAATCTGGCCAACCGTGCGCGGCATGGCCGAGGAAGGCAACGTCTACACCGGCTTCCTCTATGCTGGCCTGATGATCGACAAGGCAGGCAACCCCAAGGTCATCGAGTTCAACTGCCGCTTCGGCGACCCAGAGACCCAGCCAGTCATGCTGCGCCTGGAGTCGAGCCTGGTGCTGCTGATCGAAGCCGCCTTCGCCAAGGCGCTGGACAAGGTCGAAGCCCAGTGGGACCCACGTCCGAGCCTGGGCGTTGTGCTGGCGGCTGGCGGTTACCCGGGCGACTACGCCAAGGGCGACGTGATCAGTGGCCTGGACGCAGCAGCCAAGATCGAAGGCAAGGTATTCCATGCCGGTACTTCGCTCAAGGACGGCCAAGTGGCCACCAACGGCGGGCGCGTGCTGTGCGCCACGGCAATGGGCAGCACGGTTGCCGATGCGCAGCAGCAGGCTTACCGCCTGGCCAGGGAAGTAAGCTGGAACGGTAGCTTCTACCGCACTGACATCGGCTACCGGGCCATCGCCCGAGAGCGCGGTGAGCACCAGCAGTAAGCACTACCGGAGCGCCGTGCCGCCCAGGGCTGTCAACCGCCCGGCGTACGGCATCCGGCTCGTCGACAAGGCCCGGCACGGGCCTTGCCTTCGACTTGGCGCGCCGCGCATAGTTAGTATCCGGCACATCGGCTAAGAAGGGATTTCGTAGTGCGTCGGCTTCGGATTGCCTCAGCTCTGATCGTCACCTTGTTGACCTTGCTCTGCATGTTCCCGGCTGCAGCCGAACATGACGGAGGCTGGACCGTTTTGCTCGACGAACAGGCCAACCTGCAACTGAGCGATGTACGCTCGGAGCGCTACCGCAACCAGTTCAGCCCGCTGGTGCTTACCGAGCTGGATGCCGCCCCGCCGGAACAGGCCTTGTGGCTGCACTATCGCCTGGAGCCAGGCGACCAGGAACAACTCCTACGGGTATTCGCCCCCGACCTGTCTGGCCTTGATCTCTACGCCCTCGAAGGCGACCAACTTCTGCGTCAGCTGCACCACGGGCGCCAGGCCGGCAATGCCAGCCCGACCCTGCGTGGCAGCGACCATGTACTGCCCCTGCCCAACAGCAAGCAACCGCTGGATATCTACCTGCGCCTGGTCTCCGAGCACCAGTTGCGCCCAGCCATCAGCCTGGAACCTGCGGCCGTAGCCGCCTCGGACCAGAGCCAGCCACTGCTGTTCGGCATGCTGTTCGGCGGCCTGGTCATGTTGATCCTGCACAACCTGATCCGCTTCCTCTACAGCCGCTCGACCACCACCCTGATCCTGGCGCTGTACCACGGCCTGATGCTGCTCAGCGGCCTGATCCTGCTGAACCTCAGCGGCCCCTGGTGGCACGTATGGCACAACGCACAAACCCCGGCCGCCTACCTGACACTGGTACTGGCCGGCCTGGCGGGGCTGTATTTCACCCAACACTTCTTCAACCCGTGCAACTCACCCCGGCTTAACCGCCTGCTGCAGGGCGAAATGCTGGTGGTGGGGGTCAGCGGGCTGGTGCTGTTGTTTGTCGACACCCTGCCCCTCAACCTGATGACCTACGCCCTGATGGCCTTGGGCAGCGTGAGCATGCTGCTGGTCAGCAGCTACCACTGGTACCGGGGTTACGCGCCTGGGCGCCTGTTCAGCCTGGCCATGGTGGTGTTCAACCTGGGCGGCCTGGTGCTGCTGCCGGCACTGCTGGGCCTGACCCGCACCTCGACGCCCTGGCTGCTGTGCGTGCTGCTGGGGCTGGCCGTGGCCAGCGGTCTGCTGCTCAACCTGGCAGTCAGCGAGCGCCTGCGCCGCATGAGCGAGGAGCGCTTCAGCGCCAGCCGCGCCCTGGCCGCCAGCGATGCCGAAATAAACGCCAAGGCCGAGTTCCTGGCCAAGATCAGCCACGAAATCCGCACCCCCATGAACGGCGTGCTGGGCATGACCGAGCTGCTGCTGGGCACACCGCTGTCCGTCAAACAACGTGACTACGTGCAGACCATCCACAGCGCCGGCAACGAGCTGCTGACGCTGATCAACGAGATTCTCGACATTTCCAAGCTGGAGTCCCGACAGATCGAACTGGATGACGTGCAGTTCGACCTCAACGCGCTGATCGAGGACTGCCTGAACATCTTCCGCGCCAAGGCCGAACAGCAGAACATCGAGCTGATCAGCTTTACCCAGCCGCAAGTACCGCGGGTGATCAGCGGCGACCCGACACGCCTGCGCCAAGCCTTGTCGAGCCTGCTGGAAAACGCCCTGAAAAACACCGACCAGGGCGAGATCCTGCTGGTCGTGGCACTGGACCAACGGGGTGAGCTACCGCGCCTGCGCATCGCCGTGCAGGACAGCGGCGAGCCGTTGGCCGCCGCAGACCGTGAAGCCTTGTTGCAGGCCGAGTTGCACAGCCACCACTTCCTGTCCAGCAACAAGCTGGGTGGCCATCTTGGGTTGGTCATCGCCAAACAGCTGATCGGCCTGATGCAGGGCGAGTTCGGCATCAAGAGCAGCACCGGCATGGGCAACACCCTGTGGCTGACCCTGCCGCTGGACCCTTCTCGCCTGGAACAGCCACCGACCGACCTCGACAGCCCGCTGCGCGATGCCCGCGTGCTGGTGGTGGACGACAATGACACCTGCCGCAAGGTGCTGGTGCAACAATGCAGCGCCTGGGGCATGAATGTCAGCGCAGTGCCCTCGGGCAAGGAAGCCCTGGCCCTTCTGCGCACCAAGGCCCACCTGCGCGACTACTTCGACGCGGTGCTGCTGGACCAGAACATGCCCGGCATGACCGGCATGCAGCTGGCCGCCAAGATCAAGGAAGACCCGAGCCTGAACCACGACATCCTGGTGGTGATGCTCACCGGCATCAGCAATGCGCCGAGCAAGGTCATCGCACGCAATGCCGGGGTGAAACGGATACTTGCCAAGCCGGTGGCCGGCTACACGCTGAAAACCACCCTGGCCGAAGAACTGGCCCAACGCGGCCGCGATCAGGCAGTGCCGGCCAGCCTGCCCGGTGTCCCGCAGGCACTGGACCTGCCCGGCGACTTCCGCGTGCTGGTTGCCGAAGACAACAGCATTTCCACCAAGGTGATACGCGGCATGCTTGGCAAGCTGAACCTTGAGCCGGACACCGCGTGCAATGGCGAAGAGGCCCTGCAGGCGATGAAAAACCAGCGCTATGACCTGGTGCTGATGGACTGCGAAATGCCGATTCTGGACGGTTTCTCGGCGACCCAGCAGCTGCGCGCCTGGGAAACCGCCAACCAGCGCCAGCGCACCCCGGTGGTGGCACTGACCGCGCACATTCTTACAGAACACAAGGAACGCGCCCGTCTGGCGGGCATGGACGGCCACATGGCCAAGCCGGTCGAGCTGTCGCAGTTGCGCGAGCTGATCCAGTACTGGGCCAATCACCGGGAAGCCAAGGTAGACCCGGCGCATACTTCCTAGACTACGCTGTCGAGCAGTGAACACTGCTCACAAGATATCTACGGCCCCTGTGGGAGCGGGCGCGCCCGCGAAGAAGCCACCTCGCTGTATGGCACCGGCTCTGCCGGTGTTCGCGGGCATGCCCGCTCCCACAGAGATAGCGCACTTGTGCACCGAGCGCGCATCCTTTTTAAGTTTCCGAGGATCAGCACTCATGCTCCATGAGTTGTTCAGCGTCTACCTGAAAATGCTTGTGCTCTACAGCCCGTTCTTCGTGCTGTCGTGCTTCATCAGCCTGACCCGCGGCCACTCCAGCAAGGAGCGCAAGCAACTAGCCTGGAAGGTCGCCTTCGCAGCCCTGCTCGCCAGCGTGCTGCTGTACCTGTTCGGTCGGGTGATCTTCGGCATTTTCGGCATCACCGCCGACGCCTTCCGCATCGGTGCCGGCAGCGTGCTGTTCATCTCGGCATTGGGTATGGCCCAGGGCAAGCCAGCGGTGCAGGCCGACAACGTGCAGCAGGATGTGACCATCGTGCCACTGACCATTCCGCTGACGGTTGGTCCCGGTACCATCGGGGCCCTGTTGGTGATGGGTGTGAGCCAGCCGCACTGGGACGACAAACTGCTGGCCATCGTCAGTATCGCGCTGGCCAGTTTCACTGTCGGCCTGGTGCTTTACCTGTCGCACGGTATCGAGCGGATCCTGGGCGACCAGGGCCTGCAGATCGTCAGCCGTCTGATGGGGCTGTTCGTCTGTGCCCTGGCGGCGCAGATCATTTTTACAGGGATCAAAGGGTACCTGGTGCCTTAGATGGCATAGTCATGAATGCGCGCCAGGGATACCTTGACGACACTTTCCTGCACTTTTGGCATCACGCTGTTCTCGAAGGCCAGAATATTGAACCGGACCAGTTCCGCACGCACATTCTTGTAACTGCGCTTGCGGCTGATGAACCCTGCACTGAAAACAGACTGCTTGTCCGTTTCGTGGTAAATCACCATGTCGACACGGTTATTACCGGCCGGCGCGCAGGCCAACACTTGAAAGTGCTGCATCTCAAATGCCTTTTTCTCAAGTTCCTTCAGCACCGACGGCTTGGTCAGCAACGCTTGAATGGACACTTTGACCGACGACGCAAAGCTGTCCCCGGCAGTTTTGGACAGGGTCTGCAGAACGTGATCCGTCTGTTGCGTACGCGTCTTGTCCGGCCAATGGATCTGCTCAGCCGTTACCGCATCCCACCCCATGAATTTGAGCTGGTTACGGTAATAAGCGAACCAGTCTTTAATCAGCCCCTCTTTGAAAGCGGCCTCGGTGGCTCTTTCGGCCATTGCCAACGCCAGCTTTACCTTGTTTTTCTGCGCGGCGTCGACGCCCGGCAAGAACGAAACAATCCCAGCGCCGATCACGGCAGATGTGGCTTCACTCATGATGCTGCTCCTGTAGGTTGTGCGTAAGGGTCAAACCGGTAAACGGCCTGTGCATCCTTGGTTTTCATCAAGGCCTGCAATTCATCACGCTGGCGTTGGAAGCGTCCTTCATCCAATGCCAGAGAAACGCCGTTGAACTCGGCCTCGCCCTCAAGTACTTGTTCGCCCAGAAATGTCTCCAGCGAAACTAGCGAGAGTGGCTTGTCGATTTGCAGCGAGATGCTGCACAAGTCCAGCGCCGGGCCCGGCTTGAGTACGCCGAGTTCGATGACCAGGGTGGAGCACTGCGCCTGATCATGCGCGCAGAAACTCAGCAGGTGCCGGAAGCCTTCAGCAGACTGGCCAAGGCCCGTCTTTATCGCCGCCAGCACCGCCTCATGGCGAAGCGAACGCATCTTCAGCCACGCTTCAAGTGGCTGTATATGCGCGTTGCGCACAGGTCGCCCCAACGGTTTCAGGTCATGGGTACTGGCCAGCTTGATCCAGCCCAGTTGGCGGTAGGCCTCCCGATACGCGGCATACCAGTTTTCATAATTGTCCACGCGTGAACCGGCGTGCTTGTTGGCTACCAACTGCGCGTACAGGACTGAATCGAAAGCGGCCTGGCGTTGTGCCTCGACTGCGCCTGGCGAATACAACAATGCTGTTCCGCCAATCAACATCAGTTGCTCAGCTGCTCTATCCATCGTGTTACCTCGTCACAAAGAACCGAACAAGGCGGCGTTGCGACTACGCCGCCGAGCAATCAGATGTCGTACTCGAGCACGTTCTCGACACTGCGCACGCCGAGTTTGTTTTCTACGGTTTCGCGGACTTTGTCGTAGACAAAGTTATTGAGGGTGAGCACTGCCGTGCCGGCGTAGTAAGCGGACCTGTCCAGCTTCCACTGGATGCCGAGCACATCGTCGTCCAGTGCTGGGGCAGATGCCTGGATGCAGCTCACCACCATGACCACATCGTTTTCTTTGGTTTCAATGCAGGCGGCCAGGCCGACCAGGCCCCTGGCTTTGTTCTTGCGCTTGTGGTGGAGCACCTTGGCGTCGTTTTCGACTGTGGTCATTTTGTCAAACGCCCGCTTTGCCACTTCACCCAGCTTGGTGCCGCCCAGCATCGCATTGCCGACCACACCAATCGCGCGGATGGCCACGGCGCCTACGGTGACGGACAGTTCCACCGAGGTTTCAAGTTCGAAGGTACGGCGTGGGATGGTAAAGCCAAGGTCTCGCATGACATCGATGAATTTGTCGTACCACTCCCGGCTCTGCTTTTCAGCGTCAAAAGCTTTGTCGGCGACCAACGTGGCAAAGTGGAAGGCATTTTTCACATCATAACGGCTCTGCGCAGACATGCCCGCGCCGAAGGCAAGCAGGTTGCCGTCTACCAGGATGGCGGAATCGGTGGTGGTGATTTGGGTTGCATCGGACATTGGAAACTCCTTGATGGTTGCCCCTTGAGTCAGGGGCAATCACCTTAGCCAGCGCGCTGGCCACAAAGCGCGCTGAAGAGTTTCCGACGCAACTAGTTGGCGGTGGGGTACCAACGCGGCGTGTAGGCCCACACCCCACCCGACAGGCGAGGGAATACACAGGTTGTAGAGGAGCCAACCAGAACCATGGTGCGCATATCGACCATTTCCGGCAGCAGCTCGGCCAAGGTGACTACCTTAAGCGTCTGCCCCGGCCTACCGATGTCGCGCCCAAGGACTACAGGCGTGTTCCCCTCGCGATGGCGACGCACAACTTCCAGGGCCACCCCGAGCTGGTGCGGCCTGGATTTGGAAATCGGGTTGTAGAAGGCCAGCACCAGGTCAGCCTGGGCCGCCAGGTCCAGGCGCTTTTCAATGATCGACCAGGGCTTGAGATTGTCCGACAACGACATCACACAGAAGTCATGGCCCAGCGGTGCCCCCGCCTGCGCAGCTGTAGCGAGCGAGGCCGACACCCCTGGCAGGATCTCGAGGTCGACGCGATGCCAGGCGGGGTCGCTGGATTCGTGCAGCGCTTCGAGCACTGCAGCGGCCATGGCGAACACGCCTGGGTCGCCCGACGAGACCACCACCACCGAACGGCCTTGTGCCGCCAGCTCGAAGGCATGCCGGGCGCGCTGCATCTCTTCACGGTTGTCGGTGCAGTGCATCACCTGGTCGTCACGGAACGGCCCGGCCATGCGCACGTAGGTTTCGTAGCCGAGGATGTCCTCGGCGCGTGCAAGTTCGGCCTTGACCGCCGGCACCATTAGCTCGGCAGCGCCGGGGCCGAGGCCGATCACCGCCAGCCGGCCACGACGGCGGCCGACCTGCGCGGCATCCACCGGCGCCGGGGCCACGGCGATGACGGTATCCGCCTGCTCGATCAGCTCGGCGCCGGGCAGCGCCTGGGCCAGCATGCCTCGCAAATCGCCAGGCTTGGCCGCAAAACGCAGCGCCACGCCAAGGGCCTGCGCGGCCTCGTGCAGGGCTGCATCAGCCATGGCGTGCTCGCCAGCCAGCAGGCAAGCCAGCGATTGTTCGGCGATACCCGCCGCCTGCAGCGCGGCGCGGATGCGTTGCAGGTCGGCGGTATCGACGCCCACCACCACCGAACGCGGGTGGATCAGCAGCTCATCACGGCTGCTCGGGCGTGCCTGATGGCCGACATGGATGGTGCGCCGGGCGCTCTCGCTGGCGGGGAGCTGCGCGTGCTCCAGCCAAGGTGCATCGCCTTCGACGCGCACCGCCTCGCCGGCCAGCAAATCGGAGACAAAGCGCTTGCCTTGCTCGATATCCGCCAGTGCATAACCCTGCGGCGGGTTCAGCAGGCAAGTGCCGAAACGCAGCTCGCCACTGGTGGTGATCGCAGCAGCAACGCCCAGAACCTCTGCGATTTCGCGTGCCATCACATTCACGCCAGCCAGGCCACCGAGCAGCGGCACCACCGCACTGCCATCTTCGGCCACGGCCAGAACCGGCGGCTCGCTGCCCTTCTCGCTGAGCAGGCTGGCCAGGCTACGGATGACAATGCCCGCAGCGCACAGGGCGATGATCGGCGTATCCTGCTGATACAACCCGCGCAGGGTGGCGCCGAACGTGCTGTACGATTGGTCTGCACCCTCGACACGCCCCTCCAGGCCATGAATCGTGCCCTGTGGATAACACTGCTGGATACGCTTCGCCGTCGCCAGGCTGCCCGGGCCAAGAATGATGATCGCCGGCGCCTTGTGGATGTTCAGCCCTGCCATTTTTCCCCCGGCACGATGATCAGCGAGAAGTACGGCGACGACTGTGGATCAACCTGATCCAGCGGCACGATCTTCTGGTTGGCCATGGTGGCCCGCTCCACATACAGCGCGCGCCCGTCCAGGCCCAGTTCGGTCAGTACTTCGCGTACTTTCGGGAAGTTGCGCCCAAGCTTCATGATCACTGCTGCATCGGCGTCGGCCAGGCGACGCTTGAGCTCCTCGGCGGGCAACACGCCAGACAAGACCGAGAGGCTCTGGTTGCGGTACACCAGCGGCGCACCCAGCACCGAGGCGCCACCGAGCATCGAGCACACGCCAGGGATCACTTCAGCCTCATAGCGCTGCGCCAGGCGGTCGTGCAGGTACATGTAGGACCCGTAGAAGAACGGGTCACCTTCGCAGATCACCGCCACGTCGCGACCGGCATCCAGGTGCTCGGCCACCTGCACGCTGGCTTCGTCGTAGAAGTCGCTGATCACCTGCTCGTAGGACAGCGGCGCCGGCAAGGCTTCGGTGGTGACCGGGTACACCAGCGGCAACAGCGTCTGCTGCGCTTGCAAGTGTGCCTCGATGATGCCGAAGGCATTGCCACGCTTGCCCTTGGCCACGAAGTAGCCGACCACTGGCGCTTCGCGCAGCAGGCGCAGGGCCTTGAGGGTGATCAGTTCAGGGTCGCCCGGGCCCACGCCCAGGCCAAGCAGACGTCCACGCGGCGCCATCACTCCACCTCCGTGGCCAGGGCGTTGACCGCGGCGGCGGCCATCGCGCTGCCGCCCAGGCGGCCTTGCATGATCACGAATGGCACACCACGGCTGTCGGCGGCGAGCATCGCCTTGGACTCGGCAGCACCGACGAAACCGACCGGGAAGCCGAGGATCAGCGCCGGCTTGGGTGCACCGGCGTCAATCATCTCCAGCAGGTAGAACAGGGCGGTGGGCGCATTGCCGATCACCACCACACTGCCTTCAAGGTACGGGCGCCACAGCTCAAGGGCTACGGCAGAACGGGTGTTGCCGGCGTCCTTGGCCAGGCCCGGTACGCTTGGGTCGCGCAGGGTGCAGATGACTTTGTTGTCGGCTGGCAGGCGGGCCCGGGTGATGCCTTCGGCGACCATGTGCGCATCGCACAGGATTGGCGCGCCGTTGAGCAGCGCCTCGCGCCCGGCCCGGCCGGCACCTTCGGAGAACTGCAGGCCATCGATGGCATCGACCATGCCACAGGCGTGGATAACGCGTACGGCGAGCTTTTCGAGGTCTGCGGGGATCCGCTCGAGTCGGGCTTCCTCACGGATGATCCGGAAGGAATTGCGATAGATCTCCTGACCATCGCGGATGTAGTCAATCATCAAGGTGCTCCGTCGGCAGGTCGAGCATGGCGCCTGCTTCATTCAAGGTAAGGTCGGTGGCGCGCAGGGCGCCGAAGCCCGGCTGGCGCGCGTCACGCAGATATAGGTCATATCGGCCCGGCGAGCGGGCCAGCAGGGTGGCCGGGGCAACATGGGCCACGGCGCAGGAACGGGGGCAGCCAGACAAGTGCACGCTGGCAGGCACGCCAGGGCCCAGCAGCGCGGCAAGGGCAACGGCGTCGGCCTTGGTTTCGCCAAGGGCCTTGGCGCAGCCGCTGGCACCCGTACAGGCGCTGATACGCGCCAGCGGCTCGTGGTCGTGGCACAGCAGGCCCAGGGCCGAGAGATCAGCCTGGGCCTGGTCGATGAAGTCGGCTTGCAGGTTGGTCAGCACCAGGCTTTGCCAGGGGCTGAGATGCAAGCTGCCATCGCCCCGCTCACGGGCAACCTGCGCGGCGCCGCGCAGCATGGCCGGGGTCAGGCGGCCTTGCGGCGGGGCGACGCCAAGGGCAACGCCATCTGCCTGTGGCAGCGTGCCCAGCCAGGAGGCGCGGTGATGTTCACGGCGCCAGGCAAGCACGGCGGCATCGCGGCGGATGCCCAGGCCGAGCCCATCGACGAAATCGCTTGCCGGGCACACCTCGAGCAGCTGGCGCATGCGCGATTGCATCGGGGTTGCCAGATCGAGAAAGCGCTCCAGCACCGCACGCACCAGCGCCAGGCCCTGCGCCAGCGGCACGGCGCCAAGCACCTGGCCGTCCGCCGGGCAGCCCGCCAGGCCGAACGCCAGCCAGGTCTGCTGCTCCAGACGCAGGGCCGATAGCCACAGGTCGTGGGGGTGTCGGAGCATGGCCAGGCGTTCGCCGGCATCCAGCTGCACGGCAAACTTGGCCGACAACTGGTGAAAGCGCGGGGTGCCTTCCAACAAGTCGAGGATCTGACCTGCCAAGGGCCGTGCGTCCAGCAGCATCGCCGGGTCATGCCCGGCCAGCGGGCTGAGCATCAGGTTGCGCACATCGTCACCGGCCGCGTCGCGCGGACCCAGGCCAGCGGCGAGCAGGGTCTCGACCAGGGCCCGATGCTCGTTGCCAATGCCGCGAATCTGCAAATTGCCACGGTTGGTGGCCTCGATCACGCCGCCGGCGAAGCGCTCGGCCGCCGTCGCCACCGCTTCGGCCTGGTCGGCCAGCAGCAGGCCGCCCGGCAGCTTGATGCGGCAAATGCCGCCATCACGGGCACTGACAATGCGCCACAACCCCGGGCAGGCCGAGGGGCGGGGCGAAACGTTGGGGGCATGGGCCTGCGTCAAAGGGGCGTCCGGCAATCTGTGAAAATGCGCTTGAGTGTAGAAGGCGCGGTATTATGCCTGCTTTGTCCGGCGGCATGAAAAGCCGGTGGTCGAGCATCCTCAGCGATTGAGGAGAAATCCAGGGCTGTGTCGCCCTCTTCGCGTGCACGCCCGCTCCCACAGGATCATCGCTACCCTCAATGGCTGCGCTGTACCTGTGGTAGCGGGCGTGCCCGCGAAGGGGCGCGAAGCGGCCCCAAAAAATGGCGGAATGAAATACATGGCACCCTGGCTGACAGTAGTAGGCATCGGCGAAGACGGCTTCAGTGGCCTGGGCAAGCAGGCCCGGCGCGCGCTGTTGGGCGCTGCGCGGGTCTTCGGCAGCCCGCGCCAGCTGGCCTTGCTGCCGCGCTGCGTGCCCGGCGAGCGGCTGGGCTGGCCAAGCCCGTTTTCCTTAGGCCCAGTGTTGGCCCTGCGCGGCGAGCCGGTGTGCGTGCTGGCCAGCGGCGACCCGATGTTCTTCGGCGTCGGCGCCAGCCTGGCGCGGCAGGTGCCCGCCGATGAAATGCGCGTGCTGTCGATGCCCTCCTCCTGCGCCCTGGCCGCCGCCCGCCTGGGCTGGCCGTTGCAGGAGGTGCAGGTTGTGTCGCTGGTGGCGCGGCCACTGGCGGCGTTGAATGCCCACCTGCACAGCGGCATGCGCCTGCTGGTGCTGAGCAACGATGGCGACAGCCCGGCGGCAATTGCTGCACTGCTGCGCGAACGTGGCTTCGGGCCAAGCCGCCTGCGGGTTTTCGAGCACCTGGGTGGCCAGGAAGAACGCGAGTTGCCCGGCACCGCCCAGGACTGGCCGCACGCCGATATCGCCACGCTCAACCTGGTGGCCATCGAGTGCCTGGCCGCGCCCGATGCGCCACGCCTGCACCGGCTGGCCGGGCTGCCCGACAGCGCCTTCCGGCACGACGGCCAACTGACCAAACGTGACGTGCGCGCCATCACCCTGGCGCGCCTGGCGCCCCAGCCCGGCGAACTGCTGTGGGACGTGGGCGCGGGCTGCGGCTCGATCGGCATCGAATGGATGCGCGCCCACCCGGCCTGCCGCGCCCTGGCCATCGAGGCCGACGAAGGCCGCCAAGGCTTCATCGAACACAACCGTGACGCGCTGGGTGTACCCGGCCTGCAACTGGTCTGCGGCAAGGCGCCTGCGGCACTGCAAGGCCTGGAGCAGCCCGATGCAATCTTCATCGGCGGGGGCGTCACCCGCGAAGGCGTGCTGGACCTGTGCTGGGCCAACCTGCGCCCAGGCGGGCGGCTGGTGGCCAATGCAGTGACCTTGCAAAGCGAACTGGCCCTGGCGCATTTCCGCGAGCAGCACGGTGGCGAGCTGACCCGCATCCATGTCGCCCATGCCCAGCCCCTGGGCGCGTTCGACACCTGGCGCCAGGCGCTGCCGATCACCCTGCTGGAAGTGGTGAAGCCCGTCGATGCGTGAAGAAACCCGCGAACAGCCCGCGCCCCTGCGCAGCGGCCTGACCACCGGCAGCTGCGCCACCGCCACAAGCCTGGCAGCCGCTCGCTTGCTGCTGAACGGCGAAAGCAGCGACGCCGTCAGCATTACCCTGCCCAAGGGCAAGGTGGTGCAGATGCGCCTGGAATTCTGCCGCCTGATTGACGAGCGTGCCGAAGCGGGCACCCTCAAGGATGCTGGCGACGACCCGGACGTGACCCACGGCGCCCTGCTCTACAGCCAGGTACGCCTGCTGGGCGAACCGGGTATCCGCTTTGTCGCCGGGGCCGGCGTTGGCACTGTGACCCGGCCGGGGCTGGTGCTGGCGGTGGGTGAGCCGGCCATCAACCCGGTGCCACGGCGCATGATCACTGAACACCTGCAACGCCTGGCCGACGAGTGCGGCTACCTCGGTGGCTTCGAGGTCACGGTCAATGTGCAGGGCGGCGACCAACTCGCTCTCAAGACCATGAACCCGCGCCTGGGCATCCTCGGCGGGCTGTCAATCCTCGGCACCAGCGGCATCGTGCGGCCGTTCTCCTGTGCGGCCTACATTGCTTCGATCCATCAGGGCATCGACGTGGCCCACACCAACGGCTACACGCACATCGCCGCCTGCACAGGCAACGCCAGTGAAGACACCATGCGCCGGGTCTACGGCCTGCCGGAAATCGCCCTGATCGAAATGGGCGATTTCGTCGGCGCAGTACTCAAGCACCTGCGCAAGGTGCCGGTGCCACGCCTGACCCTGTGTGGTGGCTTCGGCAAGATCAGCAAACTGGCCGCCGGGCACATGGACCTGCACAGCCGCCATTCCAGCATCGACCTGCCGCAACTGGCCGGCTGGGCGGCAGACATTGGCGCTGACGAAACGCTGCAAGCGGCCATCATCGGCGCCAACACCAGCCAGCAAGCGCTCGCCCTCGCGCATACAGCCGGTATCGCCTTGGGAGATGCAGTGTGTGCTCACGCCTTGGCCTTCGCCCGCAGCGTCGTGCCGGCGCAAGTGCAAGTGGAAGTGTTCGCCATCGACCGCCAGGGCGGCATCGTTGGCCAGGCAGGTGTGCAATGACCACGCGCATCCTGCTGCTGGGCGGTATTACTGAAGCCCTCGCCATCGCCCGCCGCCTCGGCCCACAGCATGTTTATAGCCTGGCCGGTATCGGCCGCGTGCCGCAGGACCTGCAATGCCAGGTGCGGGTCGGGGGCTTTGGCGGTGCCGAGGGCCTGGCCAGCTACCTGCGCGAGGCGGGCATCACCCTGCTGATCGATGCCACCCATCCCTATGCCGCGCAGATCAGCCGCAATGCCGCCAGCGCCGCACGCAACGCTGGCATCCCGTGCTGGGCCTTGCGCCGCCCGGCCTGGCAGGCGCAAGCGGGGGATGACTGGCGCGAAGTCGAGGACTGGGCGGGGCTGATCGACGCGCTCAAACCGTTCCGCAGGCCGCTGTTTACGCTGGGGCGTGAGCCACTGCAGCACCTGGACGAGATCCCACCGGAGCAGTTCTGGACGCTGCGTGCGCTGGAAGCGTGCCCTGGCAACGAGCGCTGCGAAGTGATTGGCGCGCGCGGGCCATTCCACATTGTGGATGAACGGGCGTTGTTCCAGCGCCGCACTATCGATGTGCTGATCAGCAAGAACAGCGGCAGTGTGGCGACCGAGCCGAAGCTCGAGGTGGCGCGGGAGCTTGGGGTGCCGGTGCTGATCCTCAAGCGCCCGGCGTTGCCGGATGTTGACCGCGCATTCGAATCGCAGGCTGACATGGCAGCAGCACTCGACTTGCATCAACACATCTCGCAAGCACGCTAGGGGCCCCTGTGGGAGTGGGCAAGCCCGCGAACACCGGCCAAGCCGGTGCCATACACCGAGTCGTCTTCTTCGCGGGCACGCCCGCTCCCACAGAAGACCGTGCCAGGCTTAAAACCTGTATCGGACCATTACCCTACAGCCCTTTCGGATTTTTCTTTCAGGCCCACACGTGGTCCCAGGTCGTACTGCTGCCGTAAACTCAACTCCCCCTCCCCCGGAAGGTTTCACCCATATGGAAATGCAATGGTGGATCTGGCTGGTCTTTGGCATCGCGCTGATCCTGCTCGAACTGGTCCTGCCGACGTTCTTCATCCTCTGGTTCGGCATCGGTGCCGTGCTGGTCTCGCTCATCTCGCTCGCCGCCCCCAGCCTGCAACTGGACATGCAGGTGCTGCTGTGGGTACTGCTGTCGTCTGTCACCACCGCGCTGTGGTTCAAGGTATTCCGGCGCAAGCAGCCAGACGTGCGCTGGACTGCCGACAGCGTGATCGGCGAGGTGGGCTTGCTGACCGCTGGCGTTTCAGAGTTTCAGAAAGGCCGCGTGCGTTTCCAGAAGCCGATTCTTGGCAGCGAAGAATGGATCTGCATTGCCGACAGCGAGATCCCGGTTGGCGAGCGGGTGCGCCTTACCGCCATTGAGGGCAACACTGCCCGTGTCATCCGGGCCTGAATCCGCACTAAAAGGAATTTCGCATCATGACCAGCCTCATCGTTGTCGCCGCCATCGCCCTGTTCGTCCTGATCACCGTGTTCAAGGGGGTACGTATCGTGCCCCAGGGCGAGGAATGGATCGTCGAGCGCCTGGGCCGCTACCACAGCACGCTCAAGCCCGGCCTGAACATCCTCATCCCGTACATGGATGTGGTCGCCTATCGCCTGCCGACCAAGGACATCATCCTCGATGTGCAGCAGCAGGAAATCATCACCCGGGACAACGCCGTGATCGTCGCCAATGCCCTGTGCTTCGCCAAGGTGGTCGACCCGCAGAAAGCCTCCTATGGCGTGCAGAACTTCTCGTTCGCCGTCACCAGCCTGACCATGACTTCGCTGCGCGCCATCGTCGGTGCCATGGACCTGGACGAAGCGCTGTCCAGCCGCGAGCAGATCAAGGCACGCCTGCGCGAGGCGATGTCGGAGCAGACCGAAGACTGGGGCGTGACCGTGCGCTCGGTGGAAATCCAGGACATCAAGCCTTCGGAAAACATGCAACTGGCCATGGAGCGCCAGGCGGCGGCCGAGCGTGAGCGCAAGGCCGATGTAACCCGCGCCGAAGGTGCCAAGCAGGCCGCGATCCTGGAAGCGGAAGCACGCCTGCAGGCGGCCAGGCTGGATGCCGAAGCACAGATCAGCCTGGCCGAGGCCTCGGCGCGGGCGATTTCGCTGGTCAAGGAAGCGGTGGGCAACGAGACCGTGCCGGCGATGTATTTGCTGGGTGAGCGTTATGTCGGGGCCATGGAGAACCTGGCGAGCAGCAACAACGCCAAGGTTGTGGTGCTGCCGGCGGATCTGCAGGAAACCGTCCGGGGCCTGATGGGCCGTAACAAGGCTTGAGATTGTCGGGGGCGCTTTGCGCCCCATCGCGACACAAGGCCGCTCCTACAGGGACCGCACAATGCCCAACGGTACGCCGTCCTTGTGGGAGCGGCCTTGTGTCGCGATGGGCTGCGCAGCAGCCCCCATTACCCGACACCTGCGTCACTTCACCGCACCCCGCCATTTTTACCTATACTCCGCCTTACAATAGCCACCACGATTCCTGACCGGATCTCTCCATGCCCCCACGTCGGCACATCGCCTGGATAGCCTGCCTTGCAGTGCTGTTCAACCTGCTGGCCATGCCGCTGGCCTCTGCCGTGCCCAAGGGCCCGGCCGAGCAGCTGCTGTGGGGGGCTTTCTGTTCCAGCATGGCCAACAAGGCCAAGGTCGACGTCCAGGCCCTGGCCAAGATCGACCTCGGCCCGCAAAGCGACGACAGCGCCAGCATGATGAATTGCTGGTGCTGCTCGGGCGCTGCACCACTGCTGGCCCTGCCCGGCTACCCGCCGCAGCTGCACAACCCGCCAACACTGTTTGCCGGCCTGCTGCCGCCCCCCGCCGACTACCAGCCCACGCCGCGCCAGCTCTGGCCAGCGTTAAATCCCCGTGCCTCTCCGCTGGCCTGAGTTCATCTCGCTGTCTGCCTGAACCTGAACAGAACGGAGATTCACCATGCTCAAGCACGCCCTCGTCATGGCCGCCCTGCTGCTGCCCGGCGCCTTTGCCAATGCCCACGAATACAGCGTGGGCGACCTGCACATCGCCCACCCCTGGTCGCTGCAGCTGCCGCCCAACGCCCCCAATGTCGCCGCGTATTTCGTGGTGCACAACAATGGCCAGGCCGATGACCGCCTGTTGAGTGTCGACAGCCCCATCAGCGATGACGCGCAACTGCACGAGCACGCCATGAGCGCCAGCGGTGCCATGAAGATGCAGCAAGTACCCAGCGTTGTAGTGCCTGCCGGCAAGGACCTGACCTTCGCCCCCAGCGCCTACCATGTGATGCTGATGCAGCCCAAGGACCGCAGCCTGCTCAGCGACGGCAAGCGCTTCCCGTTGACCCTGCACTTCGAGAAGGCCGGCGACGTCACCGTCGAAGTGGCCGTGCAGAAGCAGGCGCCAACGGACCAGCCGCAAGCCCACGAACACGCGCACTGACACCTGCTGACAGGCACTCGCCATGAGCCTGCCGCGCAACAGCATCAGCCGTACCACCCGCCCTGACCGCAGGCGCGCCGGTGGCGGATGGCTGAGCCTGTTCGCCATGTGGATGATCTTCATCGGCCCGCTGATTTCCCAGTCGATGCCAATGGACCACCACGCCGGTATGAGCATGCCGATGGACATGCCGATGGCGGCTGCCCATCAGCATGGCGGAGACGCCCATCACGGCCACGGCAGCGATGGCCAGCTGCATGTGATGTGGGAAAAGTGCGGTTATTGCAGCCTGTTGTTCAACTGCCCGGCCCTGCCCCAGGCCCTCAGCCCGCTCAGCGCCGGCAGCGTCGTCCCCACCACCCACCTGCTTGCGCCAACGCACCAGGGCCATGCCCGGCATGCTGTATTCCCCGGTGCGCGCAGCCGCGCCCCACCCTCCTCGATCAGCGTCTGAACCCACATTTTGCGCACGGAGCCAGGAGGCTTCGCGCTAACTCATGACTGATCGACTGGAATCATTATGTCCGGCTGTACCCCTGTTTTTGCCTTGTCCCTGCGTGGGGCCCTCGCCGCCGTGTGCGGCTCGCTGCTCGCGCCCGTGGCCCTGGCCGCCGACACTGGCCATGAAGGCCATGCGCACGACGCACCCGAGCTGAGCCCGACGGTAATCACCGCCGTGGCCCCGAGCTCGCCGCTGACCGTGGTCACCAACCCGAAAGACCCGCGCCAGCCAGTGCCGGCCAGCGACGGCGCCGACTACCTGAAGACCATCCCCGGCTTCTCGGCGATCCGTGCCGGCGGCACCAACGGTGACCCGGTGTTGCGCGGCATGTTCGGCTCGCGCCTGAATATCCTCACCAATGGCGGCCTGATGCTGGGCGCCTGCCCCAACCGCATGGACGCGCCCACGTCCTATATTTCGCCGGAAACCTACGACCGCCTGACCGTGATCAAAGGCCCGCAAAGCGTGATCTGGGGCCCGGGCGGTTCGGCAGGCACCATTCTTTTCGAACGTGAACCCGAAAAGTTCGGCACCCTCGGCAGCCGGGTAAACGCCAGCCTGCTGGCCGGCTCCAACGGCCGCTTCGACAAGGTGCTGGATGCCGCCGCCGGCAACAGCCAGGCCTACGCCCGCTTCGTCGGCAACCAGTCGCGCTCGGATGACTACCACGACGGCAACAACGACACCGTGCCGTCGCGCTGGGAAAAATGGAACGGCGATGTCGCCCTCGGCTGGACGCCCGACCAGGACACCCTGCTGGAGCTGACGGCCGGCAAGGGCGATGGAGAGGCCCGCTATGCCGGGCGCGGCATGGACGGCTCGCAGTTCAAGCGTGAAAGCCTGGGCCTGCGCTTTGAAAAGTCCAACCTTGGCGAGGTGCTCGACAAGGTCGAGGCGCAGGTCTACTACAACTACGCCGACCATGTGATGGACAACTACAGCCTGCGTACCCCATCGGGCAGCGGCATGATGGGCATGCCGATGGTCAGCAACGTCGACCGTCGCACCATGGGGGCACGCATCAAGGCCACCTGGCGCTGGGCCGATGTGCAGCTGATCAGTGGCATCGACGCGCAAACCAACGAACATCGCCAGCGTGGGGGCATGGGCGTAGACGCACACAAGGGCCAGGCCTGGACCAAGGACGCCGACTTCCACAACTACGGTGCCTTCAGCGAACTGACCTGGTACGTCAGCGGTGACGACCGGCTGATCACCGGTGCCCGCCTGGACCGCGCCTCGGCCCGAGACTTCCGTAAAGGCAGCGCCACAGAAGGTGATAGCCGCGCCGACACCCTGCCCAGCGGTTTCATACGCTACGAGCACGACCTGGCAGCCATCCCGGCCACCACCTATATCGGCCTCGGCCATGCCCAGCGTTTCCCCGATTACTGGGAGCTGTTCTCGCCCAAGCTGGCACCGCCCGGTGCAGCAAATGCCTTTGACGGCATCAAGCCAGAGAAGACCACCCAGCTCGACTTCGGCATCCAGTACCGCACCGAGCGCCTGGAAGCCTGGGCTTCGGGCTATGTCGGGCAAATCCGCGACTACATCCTGTTCGACTACCGCACGGGCATGATGGGCATGAGCACCTCGCAGGCACAGAACATCGACGCCCGCATCATGGGCGGCGAACTGGGTGCCGCCTACCAGCTGACCGAAAACTGGAAGGCCGACGGCACGCTGGCCTACGCTTGGGGCAAGAACAGCAGTGATGGCAAAGCGCTACCGCAAATGCCACCCCTGGAAAGCCGCCTCGGCCTGACCTACAGCCGCGATGTATGGAGCGTCGGTGCACTGTGGCGGCTGGTGGCGGCGCAAAACCGCATTGCCGAGAACCAGGGCAACGTGGTCGGCAAGGACTACGACAAGAGCGCCGGCTTCGGCGTGTTCTCCCTGAACGGCGCCTACAAGGTGAACAAAAACCTCAAGCTCAGCGCAGGGGTCGACAACCTGTTCGACAAAACCTACGCCGAGCACTTGAACCTGGCCGGGAACGCCGGGTTCGGCTACCCGGCTACCGATCCACAGTCGGTCAACGAGCCAGGCAGGACCTTCTGGACCAAGGTCGACTTCAGCTTCTGACAACAACCACGGGCGCAGCCTCGGTTGCGCCCCTCTGCTGGTCAAACAGGAGGTTCCCATGAGAGGAACACGCACCAATTTCTATAACCTGGCCTGGCGTTGGCACTTTTATGCGGGGCTGTTCGTGGCCCCGTTCATGATCCTGTTGGCGATCACCGGGATCATCTACCTGTTCAAGCCGCAGCTCGACCCGCTGCTGTACCGCGACCTGATGGTGGTCGAAGCCGGCCACCACCGACAGGGCGCCGATGCGATGCTGGCGCAAGTGCGCCAGGCTTACCCCAAAGGCCACGTCGGCCAGTACCTGCCGCCCATCAACGCCGAGCGCAGTGCGCAGTTCGTGGTGCATGACAGCGGGCGCGAACTGAACGTGTTCGTCGACCCGTATAGCGGCAAGGTGCTCGGGGAGCAGGACGCCAAGCAGAATCTGCAGGCCATCGCCCGCGCCCTGCATGGCGAGCTGATGGTTGGCACGGTCGGTGACCGCCTGGTGGAGCTGGCCGCAGGTTGGGGCATCGTGCTGGTGGTGTCGGGCCTGTACCTCTGGTGGCCACGCGGGCGCAATGGCGCTGGCGTGCTGTGGCCACGGCTGTCGGCACGCGGCCGGTTGTTCTGGCGCGACCTGCACGCAGTTACCGGCTTCTGGGGCTCGGCCTTGCTGTTGCTGATGCTGGTCAGCGGCATGACCTGGACCGGGCTTTGGGGCAAGCAGTACGCCGATTTGTGGAACCGTTTCCCGGCAGCCATGTGGAACGACATGCCCAAGTCGGACCAGCAGGCGGGTGAGCTTAATAGCGCCCACCGCCAGACCGTGCCCTGGGCGATGGAAAACACGCCGATGCCGCAGTCCGGCGCACACGCCGAACACGCCGGGCACCACATGATGTCGGACCTGCCCGCAGCGCCCCAGGTGAGCGTGCAGCAGGTCGAAGACATCGCCACCTCCCGCCAGGTCGAGCCGGGCTACAGCATTACCCTGCCGACCACGGCAGACGGTGTGTTCACCATTGCCGTGTTCGCCGACGACCCTCGCAACGACGCCACCCTGCATGTGGACCAGTACACCGGCAAGGTCCTGGCCGATGTGCGCTGGCAGGACTACAGCCCGGTCGCCCGCGCCACCGAGCTGGGGGTGATGCTGCATGAGGGCAAGATGTTCGGGGCGTTCAACCAGATCATCATCCTGCTGGTGTGCCTGATGATCCTGCTGGGGTCGGTGAGCGGGCTGGTGATGTGGTGGAAGCGCCGGCCTGAAGGCGGGCTGGGTGTGCCGCCGCTGCGCCATGACCTGCCGCGCTGGAAGGCGGCGGTAGGGGTGATGCTGGTGCTGGGGCTGATGTTCCCGTTGGTGGGCGTATCGATGGTGGTGATGTGGGTGGTGGACAGCCTGGTGGTGCGCCGCCGCCGGGAGCTGGCCAGCGCCTGAGCCCTGCATAACCTGCACTGGCCTCTTCGCGGGCTTGCCCGCTCCCACAGGATCTCTGCCGCCCTCAGGCGTGGCGCGATACCTGTGGGAGCGGGCATGCCCGCGAAGAGGCCGGTGAAGGTCTCGAACTTTTCCTGCGAAAGCACGGCTGCCATCTGAAAATCGTGGCGATCTGTCGCGATCTCGAATTGGAACGCCCGTGTTAGCCTAGCCGGCGACTTTCAAGGGAATGCAGCTTATGACCGCAATTTCACCAAAACCACAAGAAGAGCAGCACCTGCAACGCAACCTGACCAACCGCCACATCCAGCTGATCGCCATCGGCGGCGCGATCGGTACCGGCCTGTTCATGGGGTCGGGCAAGACCATCAGCCTGGCGGGCCCGTCGATCATCTTCGTCTACATGATCATCGGCTTCATGCTGTTCTTCGTCATGCGCGCCATGGGCGAACTGCTGCTGTCGAACCTGAACTACAAATCGTTCATCGACTTCTCGGCCGACCTGCTCGGCCCCTGGGCCGGTTACTTCACCGGTTGGACCTACTGGTTCTGCTGGGTGGTCACCGGTATCGCCGACGTGGTCGCCATCGCCGCCTACACACAGTTCTGGTTCCCCGACCTGCCGCAGTGGATACCGGCGCTGACCTGCGTAGGGCTGCTGCTGTCGCTGAACCTGGTGACGGTAAAAATGTTCGGCGAGATGGAGTTCTGGTTCGCCCTGGTCAAGATCATCGCCATCCTCGGCCTGGTCGCCACCGGCCTGTACATGGTCATCACCGGCTTCACCTCGCCCAGCGGGCGCACTGCACAGCTGGCCAACCTGTGGAATGACGGCGGCATGTTCCCCCATGGGCTGATGGGTTTCTTCGCCGGTTTCCAGATCGCCGTGTTCGCCTTCGTCGGTATCGAGCTGGTGGGCACCACCGCCGCCGAAGCGAAAAACCCGGAGCGCACCCTGCCGCGGGCGATCAACTCGATCCCGATCCGCATCATCGTGTTCTATGTGCTGGCGCTGATCGCGATCATGGCCGTGACACCTTGGCGCGACGTGGTCCCGGGCAAGAGCCCGTTCGTCGAGCTGTTCGTGCTGGCCGGCCTTCCAGCGGCGGCCAGCATCATCAACTTCGTGGTACTGACCTCGGCGGCCTCGTCGGCCAACAGCGGCGTGTTCTCCACCAGCCGCATGCTCTTCGGCCTGAGCCAGGAGGGTGATGCACCCAAGGCGTTCGAGAAGCTTTCGAGCCGTTCGGTGCCGGCCAACGGCCTGTACTTCTCGTGCACCTGCCTGCTGCTCGGTGCAGTGTTGATCTACCTGGTGCCGAACGTGGTCGAGGCGTTCACCCTGGTGACCACAGTTTCGGCGGTGCTGTTCATGTTCGTGTGGACGCTGATTTTGCTGTCGTACCTGAAGTACCGCAAAAACCGTGCGGCGCTGCATCAGGCGTCGAAGTACAAGATGCCGGGCGGGCGCTTCATGTGCTACGTGTGCCTGGTGTTCTTTGCCTTCATTCTGGTGTTGCTGAGCCTGGAGGCGGACACGCGTTCAGCGCTGGTGGTAACGCCGATCTGGTTCGTATTGCTGGCGGTGACCTATCAGTTTGTACGCAGCAGGCGCCATCCGCGTTCGGCTGTGCGCAACGGCTGATAGCCTCGGGGGCTGCTCTGCAGCCCCAATCCTGTGCACATCAATGTCCCAGGCACCAACCTGGACCTCGCAAACGCCCCAACACCTCGCACAACCCCTCTATTACGCCCATTTCGCCACTAGGCACACCCCTTGCAACGCCCCTCCCCGCTTGCCCAACACTCTAAAAAACTCAGCGGAGAGAGCACATGAAGCGTCGCAGTCTGATCAAGGCTTTTACCCTCAGCGCATCGATTGCGGCGATGGGCCTGAGCTGGAGCATCCAGGCCGCCGAGACCATCAAGGTTGGCATCCTGCATTCGCTGTCGGGGACCATGGCCATTTCCGAGACCTCGCTCAAGGACATGGCGCTGATGACCATCGACGAGATCAACGCCAAGGGCGGCGTGAACGGCAAGATGCTCGAACCGGTGGTGGTCGACCCGGCCTCCAACTGGCCGCTGTTCGCTGAAAAGAGCCGCCAACTGCTGACCCAGGACAAGGTCGCGGTGGTGTTCGGCTGCTGGACCTCGGTGTCGCGCAAGTCGGTGCTGCCAGTGTTCGAAGAGCTCAACGGCCTGCTGTTCTACCCGGTGCAGTACGAGGGTGAAGAGATGTCGCCGAACGTGTTCTACACCGGCGCCGCCCCCAACCAGCAGGCCATTCCTGCCGTCGAATACCTGATGAGCGAAGATGGCGGCAGCGCCAAGCGGTTCTTCCTGCTGGGCACCGACTACGTCTACCCGCGCACCACCAACAAGATCCTGCGCGCTTTCCTGCACAGCAAAGGCGTGGCCGACAAGGACATCGAAGAGGTGTACACGCCGTTCGGCCACGCCGATTACCAGACCATCGTCGCCAACATCAAGAAGTTCTCCGCCGGCGGCAAGACGGCGGTGATTTCCACGGTCAACGGCGACTCCAACGTGCCGTTCTACAAAGAACTGGCCAACCAGGGCCTGAAGGCCACCGACGTACCGGTGGTGGCGTTCTCGGTAGGCGAAGAAGAACTGCGCGGCATCGACACCAAACCGCTGGTGGGGCACCTGGCCGCGTGGAACTACTTCGAGTCGGTGGATAACCCGGTGAACCAGAAGTTCGTCGCCGACTGGAAGGCCTACGCCAAGGCCAAGGGCCTGCCAGGCGCTGACAAGGCGGTGACCAACGACCCGATGGAAGCCACCTACGTGGGCATCCACATGTGGGCGCAGGCCGCCGAGAAGGCCAAGTCCACCGACGTCGACAAGGTGCGTGAAGCACTGGCCGGGCAGAGCTTCAAGGCACCGTCGGGCTTCACCCTGACCATGGACAAAACCAACCACCACCTGCACAAGCCGGTGATGATCGGCGAGATCCAGGATGACGGGCAGTTCAGTGTGGTGTGGGAAACCGAGCAGCCGCTGCGGGCGCAGCCTTGGAGCCCGTTCATTCCAGGGAATGACAAGCGACCTGACTACGCAGTGAAAGGTAACTGAGTGCACTGGGGCCGCTATGCGGCCCATTCGCGGGCTTGCCCGCGAAGAATCCACCACTGTATTCCAGGATTGCCCGCATGCTCAGAATGCTGCTCACCCTGCTTCTGCTACTCCCCATGGCCACCCAGGCCAGCGAGGGCGAATTCTTCCTCACCGCCAAGCCCGCCGAGCAGGCCCGCCTGCTCGAAAGCTGGGCGGCGCAACCCGATGCCGCGCGCCTGCCACTGCTGGACAACCTGCGCCAGGGCCGCATTGCCACTGACGACACCCGCAAGGTGCGCCTGAACAACCGCCTGCGCGGCCTGATCGACAACGCCCTGGCCAGCCACCAGCTGCTCAGCGACAACAGCGAAACGCGCCTGGCCGCCGCCCAGCAACTGCAAAAAAGCGCACAACCCGCGCAAATGGCCTTCCTCGACCGGCGCTTCGCCAGCGAGCCGGATGCTGCCGTGCACGCCGCCATCGGCCTGGCCCTGGCCAACCTGCAACTGGGCGCCAGCGAACCGGCAGTACGCCTGGCCGCCGTGCGCCTGCTGGGCGAAACCGGTGACCCGCTGGCCCGCACCCGCCTTGAAGCGCTGCTGCAACCCGACGCTGAAGCCGACCCGGGCGTGCGCACCGCTGCCGAAACCAGCCTGGCCCAGGTCAAACGCAAGCTGCTGGTGGGCGAACTGCTCGGCCAGGCCTTCAGCGGCCTGTCGCTGGGCTCGATCCTGCTGCTGGCGGCGCTCGGCCTTGCCATCACCTTCGGCCTGCTCGGGGTGATCAACATGGCCCACGGCGAGATGCTGATGCTCGGCGCCTACAGCACCTATATGGTCCAGGTGCTGGTGCAGCGCTACGCCCCGGGTGCCATCGAGTTCTACCCGCTGATTGCCCTGCCCGTGGCCTTCGCTGTGAGTGCCGGGGTCGGCATGGCGCTGGAACGCACCGTGATCCGCCACCTGTACGGCCGCCCGCTGGAAACCCTGCTGGCCACCTGGGGCATCAGCCTGATGCTGATTCAGGCCATCCGCCTGCTGTTTGGCGCGCAGAACGTCGAGGTGAGCAACCCGGCGTGGCTCTCGGGTGGCATTCAGCTGCTGCCCAACCTGGTGCTGCCGTACAACCGCCTGGTCATCATCGGCTTCGCCTTGGCCGTGGTGCTGCTCACCTGGCTGCTGCTCAACCGCACACGGCTGGGCCTGAACGTGCGCGCAGTCACCCAGAACCGCAACATGGCCGCCTGCTGCGGCGTGTCTACCGGGCGCGTCGACATGCTCGCCTTTGGCCTGGGCTCTGGCATCGCCGGCCTCGGCGGCGTGGCCCTGAGCCAGGTCGGCAACGTCGGCCCGGACCTGGGCCAGAGCTACATCATCGACTCGTTCCTGGTGGTGGTGCTGGGCGGTGTCGGGCAGCTGGCCGGCAGCCTCTGGGCCGCGTTCGGCCTTGGCATCGCCAACAAGCTGCTGGAGCCGCAGATCGGTGCCGTGCTCGGCAAGATCCTCATCCTTGCGTTGATCATTCTGTTCATCCAGAAGCGCCCGCAAGGCCTGTTCGCCCTCAAGGGACGGGTAATCGACTGATGAACCAGCCACTGCTTGTCACCGCTACGCAAAAGGCCGGGCCGCGCCTGACCCTGACCATCGGCGCCCTCGTCGTGCTGCTGTTGCTGGCCCTGCCGCTGTTGTCGCTGCTCCCGGCGGATCACGCGCTTCAGGTATCGGCCTACACCCTTACCCTGGTCGGCAAGATCCTCTGCTACGCCATCGTCGCTCTGGCCCTGGACTTGGTCTGGGGCTACGCCGGCCTGCTGTCGCTGGGCCACGGCCTGTTCTTCGCCCTGGGCGGCTACGCCATGGGCATGTACCTGATGCGCCAGGCGGCCGGTGACGGCCTGCCGGGGTTCATGACTTTCCTGTCATGGACCGAGCTGCCGTGGTACTGGGCCGGTACCCAGCATTTTGCCTGGGCCATGTGCCTGGTGGTGCTGGCGCCTGGGCTGCTGGCACTGGTGTTTGGCTGGTTCGCCTTCCGCTCGCGGATCAAGGGCGTGTACTTCTCGATCATGACCCAGGCCCTGACCTTCGCTGGCATGTTGCTGTTCTTCCGCAACGAAACCGGCTTCGGCGGTAACAACGGCTTCACCAGCTTTCGCACCATCCTCGGCTTCGACATTGCCGCACAAGGCACCCGCGCGGTGCTGTTCCTGCTCACCGTCGGGCTGCTGCTGGCCAGCCTGTACCTGTGCTGGCGCCTGACCCGCAGCAAGTTCGGCCGCCTGCTCACCGCCGTGCGCGACGCCGAGAACCGCCTGATGTTCTGCGGCTACGACCCACGCGGCTTCAAGTTGCTGGTGTGGGTGCTCAGCGCCGTCCTGTGCGGCCTGGCGGGCGCGCTGTATGTGCCGCAGGTGGGCATCATCAACCCCAGCGAAATGTCGCCGACCAACTCCATCGAAGCCGCCGTGTGGGTAGCCTTGGGCGGGCGCGGCACGCTGATCGGCCCGCTGCTCGGCGCCGGCCTGGTCAATGGCATGAAAAGCTGGTTCACCGTGGCCTTCCCGGAGTTCTGGCTGTTCTTCCTTGGCGCGCTGTTCATCCTCGTCACCCTGTACCTGCCCAAGGGCGTGGTCGGCCTGTTGAAGAAAAGGAGCCAGCCATGAGAGGCGTGCCCCCGGTCCACCCTGAATTCATGCTCGAACCGGTGTTCGACACCCTCGGCGCCAGTCGCGACGCAATCGGCCTGGGCCAAAGCCGCAAGGCCGGCCTCGACACCCGTCACGGCACAGTGCTGAGCCTGGAGGACATCAGCGTCAGCTTCGATGGTTTCAAGGCGCTCAACGGGCTGAACCTGTACATCGGCGTGGGCGAACTGCGCTGCATCATCGGCCCCAACGGCGCCGGCAAGACCACGATGATGGACGTGATCACCGGCAAGACCCGCCCCGACACTGGCAGCGCCTACTTTGGCGACACCCTCGACCTGACCCGCATGAGCGAATACCAGATCGCCCAGGCCGGCATTGGCCGCAAGTTCCAGAAGCCCACGGTGTTCGAGGCACTGACGGTGTTCGAAAACCTGGAGCTGGCGCTGAAGACCGACAAGTCGGTGTGGGCCAGCCTGGCCGCGCGCCTGGGTGGCGAGCAGCGCCAGCGCATCGAAGAAGTGCTGACCACCTTGCGCCTGCTGCCCCTGGCCCAGCGCCAGGCCGGCTTGCTGTCGCACGGGCAGAAGCAGTTTCTGGAAATCGGCATGTTGCTGGTGCAAGAGCCGCAATTGCTGCTGTTGGATGAGCCAGTGGCCGGCATGACCGACGCCGAGACCGAATTTACCGCCGAGCTGTTCAAGGGCCTGGCTGGCAAGCATTCGCTGATGGTGGTGGAGCATGACATGGGCTTTGTCGGCAGCATTGCCGACCATGTGACCGTGCTGCACCAGGGCAGTGTGCTGGCAGAAGGGTCGCTGGAGCAGGTGCAGGCAGATGAGCGGGTGGTCGAGGTGTATCTGGGCCGCTAGACATTGAAGCCTGTACCGGCCCTATCGCCGGCAAGCCAGCTCCCACAAGCCCGCGAAAGGGCCAGCACAGGCACAGTAACTCTTTCAGGAACACTCACATGCTCAAGATCGACTCCCTGCACCAGTACTACGGCGGCAGCCATATCCTGCGCGGCCTGTCCTTCGAAGCCAGGGTCGGCGAAGTCACCTGCCTGCTGGGCCGCAATGGCGTGGGCAAGACCACCCTGCTGCGCTGCCTGATGGGCCTGGTACCCGCCCGTGACGGCAGCATCGAATGGGAAGGCAAAACCATCACCAGCCTCAAACCGCAGCAACGGGTCCAGGCTGGGATCGCCTATGTACCCCAGGGCCGCGAAATTTTCCCGCGCCTTACCGTCGAGGAAAACCTGCTGATGGGCCTGTCACGCTTCCCGGCCCGTGAAGCCCGCGAAGTCCCTGCCTTCATCTACGAACTGTTCCCGGTGCTGGAGCAAATGAAGCAGCGCCGTGGCGGCGACCTGTCTGGTGGCCAGCAGCAACAGCTGGCCATCGGCCGCGCCCTGGCCAGCCGCCCACGGCTGCTGATTCTCGACGAGCCCACCGAAGGTATCCAGCCCTCGGTGATCAAGGAGATCGGCGCGGTCATCCGCCGCCTGGCCCAGCGTGGCGACATGGCGATCCTGCTGGTGGAGCAGTTCTACGACTTTGCCGAAGAACTGGCCGACCAGTACCTGGTCATGGCCCGTGGCGAGATCGTGCAACATGGCCGCGGCGAAAACATGCAAGCCGAAGGTGTGCGCGGGCTGGTAACCATTTAATCTGCGAGCAACGACCCTGCGAGACGCTGTCATGAGTTACGAAATCCGCGACGCCCTGCCCACCGACGTGCCGGGCATCCTCGACATCTACAACGACGCGGTGCGCAACACCACGGCGATCTGGAACGAAACGCCGGTTGACCTCGGCAACCGTCAGGCCTGGTTTGAAGCGCGGGCGCAGCAGGGGTATCCCATTTTGGTGGCAGTGGATGAGACGGGTGTACTGGGGTATGCCTCGTTTGGCGACTGGCGGCCGTTTGAAGGGTTTCGTAACACCGTTGAGCACTCGGTGTATATCCGCTCAGACCAGCGTGGCAAAGGGCTGGGGCCGGTGTTGATGGCAGCGCTGGTGGAGCGTGCGCGCGGGTGTGGCAAGCATGTGATGGTGGCGGCCATCGAGAGTGGCAATGCAGCGTCGGTGCGCCTGCATGAGCGGCTGGGCTTCGTGGTGACCGGGCAGATGCCGCAGGTGGGGGTGAAGTTTGGCCGCTGGCTGGACCTGACCTTCATGCAGCTGGTGCTGAACCCCCGGGCCGAACCGACCTGAAATTGATGTCGGCTGTGCTGGCCTCTTCGCGGGTAAACCCGCTCCCAAAGGGACCTCACATGTCTTGGGCAATGTGGGATCTCTGTGGGAGCGGGTTTACCCGCGAAGAGGCCGGGCCCTGCAAACCTTACATCTGGGTAAACCTGCCCAGCCGCTGGCGCAGCATGGTGTTCTCGCTGCGCAACTGCTGCACTTCCTGCAACAGCTCCAGCGCCAGCGCCACCCCTTCCCACTCCAGTTCCAGCTCCTGGTGCAGCTTCGCCGCGCGCTTGGCCACCAACGGCGCCTGATCGTCGAACAACCAGTCCTCAGGCGTTCGCCCGGAGGGTTCGACAATGCCGTGTTCGACGATCTCGATCACGCAGTCCGCCGTGACATCGGCTTCCTGACACAAGGTACGCATGTCCAGTTGAACGATCAGGGTGCTGCTCATGATCACTTACTCCATTGTGTCCTCGGGTTGAACGCCGCTTTCTCGGAAAGCTTGGTCCACAGTTCGCGGGCAGCCTCGTCGGAGGTCGGCGGCATGACCACTTTCAGTTGCGCATAAAGGTTGCCGCGCTCACCGCTCTTGTTCGCCAGGCCCTTGCCCGGTACACGCAGGCGCTGGCCGCTCTGGCTGTCGGGGCGGATGGTCAGGTTGATCTTGCCTTCCAGGGTCGGCACCGCAACCTTGGTGCCCAGCGCCGCCTCCCACGGTGCCAGCGGCACAGTGATGATCAGGTCATGTCCTTCGACATCGAACAGCGGGTGCGGTGCCATGCGGATGGTCAGGAACAGGTCACCATTGGCCCCACCACCGCTGCCCGGCGCGCCCTGGCCCTTGAGGCGGATACGCTCACCGTCGGTCACACCGGCCGGGATCTTCACGTTCAGGGTCTTGGTGGTGAAGCCGGTGCGTTGGCCCAAGGCATTGGTTTGCGGCACCTGGAAGCTGATCTGCTTGGACTCCTTGCTCAGGGTCTCTTCAAGGAACACAGCCAGTTCAAGCTCCACATCCTGCCCTCTCCTGCCGGCACTGCGTTGCTGCTGCCGGGCACCACCGAAGGGGTTGCCACCCCGCCCACCGAAGACCGAACTGAAGAAGTCGGAGAAGTCGCCGCCCTCGAAGCCGCCGCCACCGCCGCGGCTCTCCCAGCCCGGTGGTGCCTGGAACGGCCGGCCATGTTGGCCGCCGTACTTGCGAATTTCGTCGAACTCGGCACGTTTTTGCGCGTCGCCCAGCACTTCGTAGGCCTCGTTGGCCTCCTTGAACTTGTCCTCGGCGTCGCGCTCCTTGCTGACATCGGGGTGATACTTGCGCGCAAGCTTGCGGTACGCGGCCTTGATCGCCTTCTCGTCCGCCGTGGGCTCTACGCCGAGTATCTTGTAATAGTCTTTGAAGTCCATCTGTGGATCACCAATGTGAATGTGCGTGTTGCAACAGAAGATAGGGGTCAAGCATAGCCTTTCAAGACCGCCTTGGGTTTGCGTCATGGCAGACGACTGGTCTTGATTCTGTAGCCAAGTGGCATAAACTGCGCGGCCGTTTTCCTTCCGGAAGCTGATTTCCCATGTCTGACGTATCCCCGGCCCGCGCCCTGGGCATCGACTTTGGCACCTCCAACTCCACGGTCGGCTGGCACCGCCCTGGCGTGGAGTCGCTGATTGCCCTGGAAGACGGCAAGATCACCTTGCCCTCGGTGGTGTTCTTCAATATCGAAGAGCGGCGCCCGGTGTATGGCCGCCTGGCACTGCACGAATACCTGGAAGGCTACGAAGGCCGCCTGATGCGCTCGCTGAAGAGCCTGCTGGGCTCCAAGCTGATCAAGCACGACACCAGCGTGCTGGGCAGTGCCCTGCCGTTCAAGGACCTGCTGGGCATGTTCATCGGTGAGCTGAAAAAGCGCGCCGAAACCGCCGCTGGCCGCGAATTCGACCAGGTGGTGCTGGGCCGCCCGGTGTTCTTCGTCGACGAAGACCCGGCTGCCGACCAGGAGGCCGAGGACACCCTGGCCGACGTGGCGCGCAAGATCGGCTTCAAGGATGTGTCGTTCCAGTACGAGCCGATTGCCGCGGCCTTCGACTACGAGTCGGGCATCAGCCGTGAAGAACTGGTGCTGATCGTCGACATCGGTGGTGGTACTTCGGACTTCACGTTGATCCGCCTGTCGCCCGAGCGCCACCTGATCGCCGAGCGCCAAAGCGACATTCTCGCGACCGGCGGCGTGCACATCGGCGGTACCGACTTCGACAAGCAGCTGAGCCTGCAAGGCGTGATGCCGCTGTTCGGCTACGGCAGCCGCATGAAAAGCGGCGCGCTGATGCCCACCAGCTACCACCTTAACCTGGCCACCTGGCACACCATCAACGCCCTGTACTCGCAGAAGTCGCAGCTGGCGCTGGGCAGCATGCGCTATGACATCGAGGACAGTTTCGGCATCGACCGCCTGTTCAAGCTGATCGAGCAGCGCGCCGGGCACTGGCTGGCGATGGAAGTGGAGGCCAGCAAGATCGAACTGACCGAGCAAGACAGCCGCCACATCGACCTGCGCCGTGTCGAGCCCGAACTGACCGCAGCGCTGACCCGGGCGCTGTTCGAAGAGGCGATCGAAGGCCTGCTGGAGCGCGTACGCGGCAGTGTGACCGAGCTGCTGGCCAAGGCTGGCGTGAGCGAAAGCCAGGTTGACACCGTGTTCTTCACGGGCGGTTCCAGCGGCATTCCGGCGCTGCGCAACAGTGTGTCGGCGATGTTGCCGAATGCGCGGCATGTGGAAGGCAACATCTTTGGCAGCATTGGTAGCGGCCTGGCCATCGAAGCCCGCAAGCGTTACGGCGCAGCCTGATTCATCTCTATGGCCTGGACTGGCCTCTTCGCGGGTAAACCCGCTCCCACAGGGATCGCACAGTACTTGAGACTTGTGCAGTACCTGTGGGAGCGGGTTTACCCGCGAAGAGGCCGCTACAGGCTAATGAAGACTCAGACCAGCTCTTCGCGCTTCAGCTCGCTCTTGAGGTAGGCATAGTAGATCGGCCCCGCCACCACCCCCGGCAGCCCGAATGCCGCCTCGAACACCAGCATCGCCAGCAGCAGTTCCCAGGCCTTGGCACTGATCTGCCCGCCAACGATCCGCGCGTTGAGGAAGTACTCGACCTTGTGGATGACAATCAGGTAACCCAGCGCTGCCGCCGCCACCCAGATCGACAGCGACAGGCCGACAATGGTGATCAGGGTGTTGGACATCAGGTTGCCGATCACCGGCAGCAAGCCCAGCAGGAAGGTCAGCACGATCAGCGTCTTGGTCAGCGGCAGGTGCACGCCGAACAGCGGCATCACCACCGCGAGGAAGATGCCGGTAAAGGCCGTGTTGAGCAGCGAGATCTTGATTTGCGCGAACACGATGTTGCGAAACGCCTTCACCAGCAGGTTCAACCGTTCGAACAGCGCTGCCGCCAGCGGCTTGCGCCGGGAAACATCGGGGATGCGCTGCAAGGCGATGATCGCGCCGAGGATCATGCCGATCAGCAGCGTCACGAACATGTGCGCCATGCCCTTGCCCACCAGTTGCAGGTCGCTCAGGTGGCTCTTGATCCAGTCACCGATGGCCACCTTGAACTCAGCGGCACTAGCGGGCAGGTAGCCCTCGATGAAGGGCGGCAGCTGACCGCGGGCACGCTCCACCAGGGCCATGAACTTGTCCAGCGAGGCGCCGGGGTTTTCCGCCTCGTGCAACAAAAAGCTGAAGGCACCGGCAATCAACAGCGTCAAGGTAATGACCACCAGCGTACCGAGCAGCGCTACGGCCAGCCAGCGCGCGCGTTGGCCGGCCAGTAGCGGTTGCAGGCGCGGGGTCAGCATGTTGACCAGTTCGAACACCAGCAGGCCGGCCAGCAGGCTGGGCAACAACTTCAGGGGCAAAGCCAGCAGCAGGCCAGCCATGACGATGATCAGGCTGGCCAGAGTGATCTGACGGGGGGTAAAGGTCATACAGCCTCGACGGCAGACAGCGGGAATGCCCGCAGTCTGCCAGCCTTGGCGGCGCAGGCATAGGCGCAGGTCATTTCTTCTTCAGGCAGTCGCTCATGTACGCCTTGCGCTCGTCACCCTTCAGGGCTTTGGTGGTGGCGTCGGCGTTGCAGGTCTTCATCTTCTCCTGCTGGGTTTGTGGCACGTCCTTCTTCAGGCAGGTGCTCATGAAGGCTTTGCGTTCATCGCCCTTCAGGGCTTTGGTGGTGGCGTCGGCGTTGCAGGTTTTCATTTTTTCCTGCTGCGCGGTATTGGCCGCGAAGCCTTGGGCGCTGAACAACACCGCCAACGCCAGCAATGGAATTTGCAGCACTTTCATGGAGTGGTCTCCTTGGCTCCGTGCCCGACGCACGGGGGTCGAGCTGAGTGTAGCCAAGAATTTCAGCGCCCCGCCCGTGCCTGCCGACGGTACTGCTCGGGGGTGCACTGGGCCTGGCGCTGGAACATGGCGATGAACGCCGACGCGCTGCTGTAGCCAAGGTCGAAAGCAATGGCCTGAATCGGCAGGCCAGCCTCCAGCGCTTCGATGGCCCGCAGAAAACGCAGGCGCAGGCGCCATTCGCCAAAACTGATGCCCAGTTCGCGCAAGAACTGGCGGGCCAGGGTGCGTTCGCTGACATGCACACGGGCGGCCCAATCGGCCAGCGGGCGATTGTCACCGGGCTCGGCACCAAGGCCGTCGAGTACCTGGCGCAGGCCATCGCTGTGGGCAAACGGCAGGTAGCAGGCCTGGGTGGGCGCCAGCAGCAACTGGTCGAGCAGTACCTGCACCAGGCGCTGGTCGCGCTCGTCCTCGGCTACCTTCAGGTCACGCCGGGCGAAGTCGCCAAGGATGGCCTTGAGGATATCGCTGATCATCAGGCTGCACGGTTGCTGCGGCAGGGCTGTGCACAGGCTGCGGTCAAGATAGATGGAGCGGTAGACGATGGCCTGCGGGTTGTAGCAGCCATGCGCGGTGTCGGGCGGTACCCAAACGGCGTATTGCGGCGGCGACAGGAAACGCTGGCCGGCCACATCCAGGTGCATCACGCCGTGAGCGGAGTAGTTGAGCTGGCCCCAGGCGTGGCAGTGCACGGCGCTGTGGGTGTCGGCAACGAACTCGTCGTGGCGGAAGTACACCGGGGCCGGCAGTTGGGTGAACTGGGGGATATCGAGGAGTTTGCGCGGCATGCTGTCTGCTTTGCGGGGTGGGTTGTCTGGATAGGAGTATAGGCTTATGAACAGACAGTTGATAATGGCTGGTACCGGGGCCTGCAGCCACATCGAGCCCCTGTAGGAGCAGCCTTGTGCTGCGAACAGGCCGGCACCGTCGTGAAAGATCTTTCGCCCACACAGGCCCTTTCGCAGCACAAGGCTGCTCCTACAGGGACCGCGCAAGCAGTACGACTCGCCCCAAAACCGCCATACCGAGTACCTGCAACATGAATTACCTGTTCCCCCTCACCGCCATCCTCATCTGGGCCGGCAACACCGTGGTCACCAAGATGTCCGCTGGCGCCATCCACCCTGCCGAAATCGGCTTCTACCGCTGGCTGCTGGCCGGCTTGCTGTTCACGCCGTTCCTGTTGCCCGCCGTGTGGCGCAACCGCGCAGCCATTCGCCCGCACCTGGGCAAAGTGTTCGTGCTGGGCGTGCTGGGCATGGCGATGTACCAGAGCCTGGCCTACTTCGCCGCCGGCATCACCAGCGCCACCAACATGGGCATCATCCTCTCGCTGATGCCGCTGATGTCGCTGGCGCTGTCCATCGCCTGGCTGGGCCAGCGCCTGAGCTACGGCGCCCTGCTGGGGGCGGTGGTGTCATTTTTCGGCGTGCTGGAAGTGGTCAGTGCCGGCCACCCCGCCAGCCTGCTGGAACAGGGCCTGAACGGTGGTGACCTGTTGATGCTGGTGGCCACCCTGGCCTACGCGCTGTACAGCTTCCTGCTGAAGAAATGGCAGTTGCGCCTGCCACCGCTGCAGTTGCTGTACTTGCAGGTGCTGGTGGCAATCGTGGTGCTGCTGCCGCTGTACCTGCTGTCGGAAAAGACGGGCCTGCACAGCCATAACATCGGCCTGGTGCTGTACGCCTGCGTGCTGGCTTCGATGATCGCGCCGCTGCTGTGGATGCAGGCCGTGCACCGCCTGGGCCCAAGCCGCACCACGCTGTTTTTCAACTTGCTGCCGCTGGTCACCGCACTGATCGCCGCCGTGGTGCTGGACGAGCAACTGGCCAGTTACCACTTGGTCGGCGGCGTGCTGACCCTGGTCGGTGTGGTGCTGGCTGAGCGCTGGACCACGCCGATACGCCGCTAAAGCCCGGCTGCCTTGAGCCGGGCTGCGTGCTCGGTGAACAGCCGCACCGGCTCGGCGCCCTTGCCCACGGCGCCGAGCGACTGGTTGACGATATCCAGGTGATCAAGTGGATAGTCATCGCCGATCACCTGCCCCAGGTGCGAACTGAAACGCCCGACCATGCCGTCGCACTGGCCCTTTTCCTTGACGAAGCTGCGCGCGAACAGGCGGCAGAAGCGGTTGCTGCCGTCAAAGCGGTTGCGTCCCTGGTCAGTCAACCCGGGCTGCAACGTGCCGGACCACGAGTAGTAGCGCACGCCATTGACCTCATAGGCCCCTTCCCCGCCCCAGGTGTTCGGCAGGCCCTGTGGATAAGCCTGGTTGAACAGCGCGACCCCGGCGCTGGTCAGTGCCTGGTGCGAGGCATGCACATCAACCGGCAGCGGGTCGCGGCGCCAGCCGGTTTCCAGCCACACCAGCAACACGGCAAAGCCATGCAGCACGGCCTTCAGGATACGCCCCTGGGGTGAATGGCCCGGTGCCGTGCGCTCAAGGTGGTCGGCCAGTTCCGAGCCGTGATTGGGGCCGGCCACCGAGGTGACCGAAGCCACCCGACCAGGCCGCTTGGCCGCTGCGTAACGGGCGCTCAGTGCACCCTGGCTGTGGCCGATGAGGTTGACCTTGTCGGCGCCGGTGCGCTGGCAGATGTCTTCGATGATCGCCAGCAACTGCTCGCCGCGCACCTCGCTGGAATGCAGCGGCGAAACCTGCACCGGGAACACCTGCGCCCCGCCCTTGCGCAGGGCAGGCACGATGCCGAACCAGTAGGGGTAGAGCACTAGCCGGACAAACCCGAGCATGCCCGGCACCAGCACCAACGGGTATCGCGTGGCCAATTCCTGCTGCATTGCCCCAGCCCCTTTCCGTGGACGACCGGCCAACACTACAGCGCCAATCATGACCATCGCAATCGAACTCCCGGCGCGCGCTGTGGTTCCAAACCACACAGACCCTTTGCAAGGAGCGGGACCATGTACAAGCAGACCCTGGCAATCCTTCTGGCAAGCGCCACCCTGGCCGCCTGCGGCAGCCGCCCGGAAAACCCGGTGGACTACGTCACCTACCGCGACGAACCGCTGGTCAAACAGGTGGAGCACGGCATGACCATGCAGAAGGTCATCGCCATCGGCGGCAGCCCGTCGAACGTGATCGACCTGCCGCACGGGGGTACCTGCAACGACTACATCCTCAACCGTGACGGCAAGCAACAGCCCTACTACGTGCGCTTCGATGCCACCGGCCACGTCGATGCCAAAGGGTTCAAGACCTGTAAACAACGCCAAGAGGACAGCGACGCCGTCCCCGGCGCGTAAGCCTGCGTCACCACCCTGACCCTGATCCGCCTGGAGATAAACATGAGCAACGTTGAACTGACCGATGTGAAAACCCTGCGCGAACGTGCCCGCCAGCATGTGGAGCAAGGCGCGGTGACCGAGGGTTACCACGCCGACCGTCAGGAAATCCTGCGCCTGCTGAATGAATCGCTGGCCACCGAGCTGGTGTGCGTGCTGCGCTACAAGCGCCACTACTTCATGGCCAGTGGCATCAAGGCCAGCGTGGCTGCCGAGGAATTTCTGGAGCATGCAAACCAGGAAGCCGAACATGCCGACAAGCTGGCCGAGCGCATCGTGCAGCTGGGCGGCGAGCCGGATTTCAATCCCGACAACCTGACCAAGAATTCCCATGCCCAGTATGTGGCGGGGAATTCGTTGAAAGAGATGGTGCTGGAAGATTTGGTGGCAGAGCGGATCGCCATTGATAGCTACCGCGAGATCATTCAGTACATCGGCGACAAGGACCCGACTACGCGGCGCATCTTTGAGGACATCCTGGCGCAGGAAGAAGAGCACGCGGACGACATGTCCGACCTGCTGCAAGGGCTGTAATCGCAAGGGCTGCCTTGCAGCCCGTTCGCGGCACAAGGCCGCTCCTACAGGGGAAAGCGATCCCTTGTAGGAGCGGCCTTGAGCCGCGAATGGGCCGCAACGCGGCCCCCATCACTTCTTGCCTTTCACTGCAGCCGGCGCCTTGCCCGCCTTCATCTGCTGCAACAGCGGCGTGCACTGGTTGGGATCATCCCCGCTGCTGGGCGCAATCAGCGCCAGCAACCCCGCCGCCGGCCCGGCCACCACACCTAGCGCCACCATTCCCGCCCCGCGCAGTGCCAGCGGCAACGCCTGCACGCCGGCATTGGGCTTGGCAAACGGCCCACGCACATACAGCGGCGAACGCAGCGAGAACAGACGCAGCCCTTTCGATTCCGGAGTGATCTTCAAGTCCAGCTGCTCGCTGGCGAAGTTGGCGGTGCCGTTGATGTAGATGATCGCGTTCTCAGTGTCGAAGATGAACAGCCGCGTAGTCGCCAGGCCGTCTTTGAGACCGACATCGGCCGCTGCGCAATTGATCTTCACATCCTCATCACCAAACAGCTTGCCGACCACATAGTTGCCCACGTTCAAGCCGGCGATCTCCATCAGGCTGCGGCTGATCGCGCCATCGTTGATCAGCATGCGCAGGTCGCCATTGGCCGTCCCCAGCAAGGCCGCCACCGAATTGCCGCGACCGCTGATGTCGGCATCGCCGTTCAGCTCGCCAAAGCTGGTCTGCATCGGCGCGAAACTGGGGAACAGCTGCTTGAGCTTAAAGCCCCGGGCGGTCAACTGGGCGCGGCCCTGCAAAGGCACGCTGCGACCGTCCAGGCGGATTTTGGAGGCCAGGTTGCCGCCCGCCACGCCAAACCGCAGGGGCTCCAGGCGCAGCAGGCCGTCTTCAAGCATCACGTGGGCCGAAAGGTCGTTGAACGGCAGTTGCGTGCTGTGCACGATGCGCTTGCCGGCAAAGGTGACGTCGGCGTCCATCGCGCGCCAGCGCTCTGTGCGGAATTCTTCAACCGGCAGCACCTTGCCCGTTGGCTGCTTGCTGGCACCACCACGGGCCTTCTGCTCGGCGTTGGAGTCGGCGCCGATAAGTGGCGCCAAGTCCTTGAACAGCAACTGATTGGACACCAGGTTGCCGGACAGCTTGGGCCGTGGCTGGCTGGCGACAAAAGCCAGGTCACCGTGGATGTCGCTGTCACCGATCTTGCCGTTGAAGCCCTGGTAGTTGAACGTCGCGCCTTGCGGCGCATGCAGGTTGGCGCTGAGACGACCGTCGGTCGAGTAGGCCGGGGTGTCTGGCAGGGTTACCCCGGTCAATGGGTAGAGGTTGCCCAGGCTGGCACCGGACAGGCGCAGGCGCAGGTCGAGCGCGCCGAGGTTGCGCGGGTCGGTCAGGGTGCCGGCGAGCACTACATGGGTGTCGGCGATGCGCACGTCGGCTTGCAGCGGAAAAGGCTGGCTGGCGTCCTGCAGGGCCAGCAGGCCGCCGATCTTGCCGGTGCCGGACACCGGCTGACCTTTGTAGCGGCCTTGGGCCTTGAGCCCGAAGGCGTAGTCCTGTGCACCGCCGGCCTTCTCGGCGCTGGCCTTGCCGACAATGTCGCTGAACGGGATCGGCTTGCCCAGCGGGTCGATCTGCACCTTCATGCTGGTTTTCAGGGTCTGGTCGTCGAAGCTGACATTCCCCTGGTCGAAACCGATCGCACCGATATCCAGCTGCCATTTGGACGGTTCTGCGTTTTCATCCTTGGGGCCGAAGTCGAACGTCCAGTTGGCACGGCCATCGGCCAGGCGGGTGAGGCTGGCAGTGGGCTTGGTCAGGTCGATGCGCGGGATGCTGATCTGCTGGAACAGCAGCGGCAACGGCGCCAGGCGGAACTCCACGCGCTCCAGGCCGACCATCTTCGGCTCCTTGAGCCAGTCCGGGTTGCCCAGGGTCAGGTCCTCGGCGGTGAAATGCGGCCATGGTACCCAGGCACGCCAGCCGCCCTCTTCAGGCTCGGTGCGCCAGTGAAGGGCCAGGTTGCCGTTGATTGCGAAGGGCCGCTGCAGGGCCTCGGAAACCTTTTCGTTGAGCAGGGGTTTTACGCGGTTCCAGTCGAAGGTAGCGATCACCACCACCAGAATCGCCAGCAGGGTGAGCAGGGTGGCGAGGGTCCAGACGAGGATTCTGGCGGGACGCGTCATTGCGTGATTCTCCTTGCGGCATGGCACAAAACGGGTGCAGCGATGGCAGTCAATATGTCGGACTGTGGAAAACCCGTGGGGTTTTATCGAGAGCGGCATGATAGCGAAGTTTTCCTGGCCTTTTGCTCAGCAATACGTCGCGCCAAGCGATGCCTGCTACCCGGCAACAGCCCAACCAAATCGTCATCAGCCGGCCTGTATGGCGCTGCCTAGAGCGCTTGCAAACCTCTATCAATGCGGTCGATTGTTACCATTACCCGTATGAACTTCTCTCTGGCGTTACCGAGCGTAGCATTGGCTCCGTACCCACTTTCCAGCCCCCGAGAGGAGCACCGAAATCATGAAACGCCACCTGCTGACCCTGACCCTGTCCATCCTGGCTGCCAACGCTTTTGCCCTGCCAGCCGACGAACAACACCTGACCGCCGAATCCCGCTCCAGCGCTGCCGAAATCGCCCAGCCGCTGAAAACCGTTGCCGAAGGGGGTTCTGACCGCCTGATCGAACGCAGTGGGCGTGTTGCCGAAGGTGGCTCGGATCGCCTGATCGAACGCACTGGCCGCGTCGCTGAAGGTGGCTCGGATCGCCTGATCGAACGCAGTGGCCGCGTCGCTGAAGGTGGCTCGGATCGCCTGATCGAACGCACTGGCCGCGTCGCTGAAGGTGGCTCGGATCGCCTGATCGAACGCACTGGCCGCGTCGCTGAAGGTGGCTCGGATCGCCTGATCGAACGCACTGGCCGCGTCGCTGAAGGTGGCTCGGATCGCCTGATCGAACGCACTGGCCGCGTCGCTGAAGGTGGCCCGGATCGCCTGGTTGAACTCAGCCGTGTGAGCTGATCACCATGGCCGAAAAGAACAACCTGAGTCACACCGCTTGCTCCCCTCCAGGCCCGGTCCATTGACCGGGCTTTGTTTTTTTATCTAGAGTGCCCAGCCTTACCGCCACAGAAGCCCGCACCATGCTGCCGCGCGCCGAACAGAAACTACAGACCCGCCAGGCCCTGCTCGATGCCGCCTGCCTGCTGATGGAGAGTGGCCGTGGTTTCGGCAGTATCAGCCTGCGTGAAGTGGCGAAGACGGCCGGCATCGTGCCTACCGGCTTCTACCGGCATTTTCCCGACATGGACGCCCTCGGCCTGGCCCTGGTGGCCGAAATCGACACCACCTTCCGCCAGACCATCCGCCTGGTGCGGCAGAACGAATTCGAACTGGGCGGCATCACAGACGCTTCGGTGCGCATTTTCCTCGACGTAGTGGCTGCTCACCGCGCGCAGTTCCTGTTCCTGGCCCGCGAGCAGTACGGCGGTTCACAGGCCGTGCGCCAGGCCATTGCCCGCCTGCGCCAGGACATCAGCGACGATCTGGCCACCGACCTGGCGCGCATGAAGCGCTGGCAGCACTTGGACAACGCCGCGCTGGCAGTGATGGCCGACCTGGTGGTGAAGACCGTGTTCGCGACCCTGCCCGAGCTTATCGACAGCCCTGAATCGGGTTATCCACAGGCGCTGACGGCGCAGGAAAAGATCACCCAGCAATTACGCTTCATCTTCGTCGGGGCACGGCATTGGCAAGGGCTCGGCAACCCAGGCTGATGGGTTGCCTGTGCCGGCCCCTTCGCGGGCTTGCCCGCTCCCACAGGTAACCCAGATTGCTCGGGCCTGTGGTGATCCTGGGGGAGCGGGCAAGCCCGCGAAGGGGCCGGCACAGGCTACCGAAAACCCCAGTTCTGCTACCATGGCGCCCTGCCCGACAGCGACGAGCGCCGAAATGTCCGACCCCCGCCCCACCCTGCCTGAACTGGCCCGCTTCAACCAGCACTTCGCCGAATGCATCGTGCCGTTGTGGCAAGGCCCGGGCTGGAATGCCGACCTGGCCCTGCCCTACGAGGCGCTGGACGCCAAGCACCAGCCGTTGCCGGCGCAGCGCTACCGGGCCATGGCCTGCGCACGCCAGCTGTACCTGTTCAGCAGCCGTATCGGGCAACCGGGCGCTGCCGAGCGCGCGGCGGCGTTGTTCCGATCGCTGCAAAAGCACTTCCACGATGCCGAGCACGGTGGCTGGTTCTACAGCATCGATGCCCAAGGCAAGCCGCTGGACCGTCGCAAGGACCTGTACACCCACGCGTTCATCGTCTTTGCCTGCGCGCACTACTGGGGCAAGGTGCGCGAAAGCCTGGTGGAATCAACCCTGAACGCTGCGCTGGGCATCATCGACCAGCAATTCGCCCGTGACGACGGCCTGTACGAGGCCAGCCTGGGCGAAGACTGGGCTGACTTGGGCAGCGGCCCGCTGCAGAACCCACAGATGCACTTGGCCGAGGCGTTCCTGCAGGTGCTGGCGGTGCGCGCTGATGAACATACCCAGCAGTCGCTGCTGCAGTTGTGTGAAGCGCTGCAGGCGCACTTCGTCGAACCGGCCCATGGCCTGATGCTGGAAAAGCCACGCGGGGCTGTGGATAACTGGTTCGAGCCGGGGCACCAGTTCGAATGGTTCTACCTGCTGCACACCTCACCGCTGCTGCGTGACACGCCGCTGCATGCGTCCATCGACCGGGCGTTCGGCTTTGCCGAGCAGTTCGGGGTGAAGAATGGGGCAGTGTTGGCAATGCTGGATGTGGATGGCCGGGTGCTGGATGCCACGCAACGCATCTGGGCCCAGGCGGAGTACCTGCGGGCGCTGGTGCTGCGCTCAGGGAGTGAAGATAAGCTGGCCATGCAGTTGCAGGCAATGGAGCAGCGGTTTCTGCATAAAGGCGGCTGGTATGAGTGCCGGGATGATGAAGGCTCGGTCAGCCGGCATGACATGCCATCGACTACGCCCTACCATCTGGCGACTTGCCTGGAAGGGTTGCAGCGCCTGAGCTGACGCTTTCGCAGCACAAGGCTGCTCCTACAGGGGTAGCGGTGCGTCTGAAACCTGCGCAATGCCTGTAGGAGCAGCCTTGTGCTGCGAATGGGCCGCAAAGCGGCCCCGCTTTGTTGATCAGCCCTTGGCCGAACGGTCGATGGAGAACCCTGCCCAATCCTGGCTCACCGGCATCAGCTCCAGGCTGTTGATGTTGATGTGCGCCGGCTGGTTGAGGATCCAGAAGATGGTCTCGGCAATGTCCTGCGGCTGGATCGGCTCGGCACCCGCGTAAGTGGCGTCGTACTTGGCCTGGTCACCGCCGAAGCGCACCAGCGAGAACTCGCTCTCGCACAGGCCCGGCTCGATGTTGCTCACGCGCACACCAGTGCCGCGCAGGTCGCAGCGCAGGCTCAACGAGAACTGGCCGACGAAGGCCTTGGTGCCGCCGTACACATTGCTGCCCGGATACGGGTAGTTGCCCGCCACAGAACCTACGTTGAGGATCGACGCGCCGCGACCGTGGGCGATCAGGCGTGGCAGCAGCAGGCGGGTGGTGTACATCAGGCCCTTGATGTTGGTGTCGACCATGGTTTCCCAGTCGTCGAGGCTGCAGTTCTGCGCCGCATCCACACCCAGTGCCAGGCCGGCGTTGTTGACCAGGCCGCGAATCTTCTCGAACCCGGCCGGCAAGCTGGCGATGGCCTGCTCCATGGCCTTGCGGTCACGCACGTCGAGCACCAGGCCGTGGACCTCGGTCTTGGCCGACAGCTCTGCGCACAGGGCATCCAGGCGCTCCTTGCGGCGGCCAGTGAGCACCAGCTTCCAGCCAGCTTCGGCAAAGCGGCGGGCGGTGGCCTCGCCGAAACCGGAAGTGGCGCCAGTGATGAATACGGTGGACGTCATGCTCTGTTCCTCACGGTAGGTTGTCATCGGCAGCTTTGCAGCATGCCCGCGCCGCGCGCTGGCAGCAAGCCGTTCAGGGCGCTGTACATTTTTTGTACATGTCCGGCAAACCCTTGCGGCAGAAGGCTCGGCGCCAGCTATGCGCATGTTATCCACAAGGCTTTCCCCACGGTTTGGGGGCAACTCGTCCACAGGGCGGAACCCTTTCAGCGTTGGGTGGTCGGTGGATATCTTTTCGTCGAGGATGCAAAGCTTTCAAGCATGCAGCCTGCAGCAGTCTGTCCAAGGTTTCCCCACAGAGTTATCCACAGCTTTGACATTGATTTCCAGGTGCTTTCGGGTCTGTGAAAAACCCTGAAAAGTCACCCACAGGAACGATGTGATCAAAAAATGATCGCATCGCTGCAGGGCTTGTTATCAAAGGGCTGGAGCGAGATGCCACCATGTTTTCCACAGGCGGTTCCACATTATCCGTGGACAAGATCACGCCTGTGGAAACAAGGGCTTGCGAAGGAGTATTGGCGTGTCTCGAGAATAAGGCGCGGCAAGTTTTCCACATGGGAATGGGGCTGCAAAGCAGCCCCGGATGTAACTCAGTGCCCTCCGAGATAGGCGTTGCGCACTTCCTCGTTGACCAGCAGCTCCTGCCCGGTGCCGGTCATGCGAATCTCCCCGTTGACCATTACATAAGCCCGGTCGGACAGCTTCAAGGCATGGTTGGCGTTCTGCTCCACCAGAAAAATGGTCATCCCGGTCTTGGCCAGCTCACGCAGGGTCGCAAAGATCTGCTTGACCACGATCGGTGCAAGCCCCAGCGAGGGCTCATCCAGCAACAGCAACTTCGGCCGGCTCATCAGCGCCCGGGCAATCGCCAGCATCTGCTGCTCGCCACCGGACATGGTCATGGCCCGCTGGGTACGCCGCTCCTTCAGCCGCGGGAACAGTTCGTACATGCGCTGCATGTCTTCAGCGGCATGCTTGTCGCCGATGGGGATGGTGCCCATCATCAGGTTTTCCTCGACGGTCATGTCGGGGAATACCCGGCGCCCTTCCGGCGACTGGGCAATACCATTGGAAGCGATGTAGTGCGACGACTTGCGGGTAATGTCGGTGCCGCGATAGACGATATGCCCGGATGCCGCCCGCGGCTGGCCGAAGATCGACATCAGCAGGGTGGACTTGCCGGCACCGTTGGCACCGATCAGGCTGACCGTCTCGCCTTCGTTGATGTGCATCGAAACCTTTTTCAGCGCCTGGATCGGCCCGTAGAACACGTCCAGGTCCTTCAGTTCGAGAATGGGTGCACTCATACCAGTTCCTCTTCATCTGCACCCAGGTAGGCGGCGATCACCGTCGGGTTGTGGCGGATTTCCTGCGGCGCGCCTTCGGCAATCACGTTGCCGTGGTCCAGCACCACGATATGGTCGGAAATGCTCATGACCATGCCCATGTCGTGCTCGATCAGCACCACGGTGATGTCATGCTCGTCACGCAGCACACGAATCATGCGGCTTAGGGCTTCGGTTTCCTGCGGGTTAAGGCCCGCCGCCGGTTCGTCCAGGCAGATGATCTTCGGCCGCGTGCACATGGCCCGGGCAATTTCCAGCCGGCGCTGCTGGCCGTACGACAGCTCGCCGGCCAGGCGGTTGGCGCAGTCGACCAGGTCGACCACTTCCAGCCAGTAGAATGCGTGGTCCAGCGCGTCGCTTTCGGCCTTGCGGTAGGCCTTGGTGTTGAGCACCCCGGCCAGCAGGTTGCGGTTGACCCACATGTGCTGGGCCACCAGCAGGTTTTCCACTACCGACATTTCCTTGAACAGGCGGATGTTCTGGAAGGTGCGCGCCAGGCCTGCGCGGTTGACCAGGTGTGTGCCGCCGAACATCTTGTAGTACAGGCGGTTGGCAAAGCGCGCCGGCGACACGAAGTCCGCCGCCTGGAAGCGCTCGCCAAGCAACTGGATGACGTTGGTGTGGCTGCCGCGCACGTTCAGCTCGATGCGCCCGCCACTGGCCTTGTAGAAGCCGGTCAGGCAGTTGAACACCGTGGTCTTGCCGGCGCCGTTGGGGCCGATCAGGGCGAAGATCTGGTTGCGCCGGACCTTCAGGCTGACATCACTCAGCGCCTTGATGCCACCGAACTGCATCATCAGGTTGTCGACAGAGAGAATGATATCGTCGCTCATGGCGCCACTCCTTTACGCGGGGTCACACCGGTACGGCTGATGCGGATCAGCCCACGCGGTCGCCAGATCATCATCAGCACCATCAGCACGCCGAACAGCAGCACCCGGTATTCGGAGAAGCTGCGCAGCAGTTCGGGTGCCACGGTCAGCACGAACGCTGCAATCACCACGCCCACGGTCGAGCCCATGCCACCCAGCACGACAATGGCGAGGATCAGCGCCGACTCGAAGAAGGTGAACGACGACGGGTTGACGAAGCCCTGGTAGGTGGCGAAAAACACCCCGGCCAGGCCGGCCGTGGAGGCACCCAGGGTAAACGCCGAAAGCTTGACCAGCACGTGGTTCAGGCCCATCGAGCGGCAGGCGATCTCGTCTTCGCGCAGCGCTTCCCACGCGCGGCCTACCGGCATGCGGGTCAGGCGGTGCTTGATGTACAGCACAGCCAGCACCACCAGGAACAGCACCGCGTAGATGAACACGAACTTGAGGTTGGCGTTGTAATCGAAGCCGAAGAACTCGTGGATCGGCACCCCGCCATCTTTGGCCCGGCGGCCGAATTCCAGGCCAAAGAAGGTTGGCGAAGGCGCCGGCATGCCGTTGGGGCCTCCGGTGAACGACAGCCAGTTGTTCAGCACTAGGCGGATGATCTCGCCAAAGCCCAGGGTCACGATAGCCAGGTAGTCACCGTGCATTCGTAGTACCGGGAAGCCCAGTATGCACCCCGCCAACGCGGCGGCGATGGCCGCCAGGGGCAGCACGCTCCAGAAACCCAGGCCGAGGTACTGGTAACCCAGTGCCAGGCCGTAGGCCCCAATGGCGTAGAACGCCACGTAGCCCAGGTCGAGCAGGCCGGCCAGGCCGACCACGATGTTAAGGCCAAGCCCCAGCAACACGTAGATCAGCCCGAGGATGACGACGGTCAGCAGGTACTTGTTGGCGAAGATCGGGAAGACGATGGCAATCACCACCAGCGCCGGGATGATGTAGCGCAGCCGCGACTTGTAGTCCGGCGCGTTCACATGCACGCCAGAGCCACCGTTATCGAAGCCCTGGAGCATGCGCACGCCAGCGGCGGTCTGCAGGTACAGGCTGAGCAGGAAGCGCCCCACCATCACCCCGCCGACCAGCCAGGCTACGCGGCGCGGCTCGGCATTGAAGGTGTAGCCGTCGAGCACCACGCCGACGACCGGGCCAAACACAATGAGTGCCAGCAGGCCGGCGACGAGGGTCTCCAGCAGGCTGCGTTTAAGGTCGAAACCCTTGGTTTCGGAAGCAGAGGCAGTTTTGGCAACGGACATGTTCACACCTTAGCCACGAGCGGGCGACCCAGCAGGCCTTGTGGGCGGAAGATAAGGATCATCACCAGCAGCGAGAAGCTGAACACGTCCTTGTAGTCGGAGTTGATCAGGCCAGAGAACAGCGACTCGGAAATCCCCAGGATGATGCCGCCAAGCATGGCGCCAGGCAGCGAGCCGATACCACCGAGCACTGCGGCGGTGAACGCCTTGATGCCGATGATGAAGCCGGCATAGAAGTCGAAGGTGCCGTAGTTCATGGTGATCAGCACACCGGCCAGGGCGGCCATTACCGCACCGATGACAAACACGTACGAAATCACCCGGTCGGTGTTGATGCCCAGGATCGAGGCCATCTTGCGGTCTTGCTGTGTGGCACGGCACATGCGGCCGAGCTTGGTGTACTTGATCACGTAGGTGAGCAGGCCCATGCCCACGAAGGCGGCGATCAGGATGAAGATCTTGGTGTAGGTCAGTTGCACGAAGCCGGTGCCGACTTCGACACGCCAGGCCCCTTCAAGCAGGGTCGGCACGCCTTGCTGGCGGGCGCCCTGGCTGATCTGTGCGTAATTCTGCAGGATCAGCGAGATGCCGATGGCACTGATCAGCGGCGCCAGGCGGGTGGAGTTACGCAGGGGTTTGTAGGCGATGCGTTCGATGGTGAACCCATAGACGCCCGTGACGACGACGGTGAACAACAGCGTGCCCAACATCAGGAGCGGGAACGACTCGACGCCGAAATAGGCCAGCAATGCCAGGCTGATTGCCGCGAGGTACGCGGAAATCATATACACCTCGCCGTGCGCGAAGTTGATCATGCCGATGATGCCATAGACCATTGTGTAGCCGATGGCGATCAGGCCATAGACCGACCCGAGGGTCAGGCCGTTGACCAGTTGCTGCAGGAAAATACCATCCATAACGCAATCTCACCTGATTGAGATTGCACGAGCGCCGACCACGGCAGGCCACGGATAAAGCGGCCCCCGCAGTGCAGAACCGTGCAGATCTCCGAATAAAGACAGGTACCGCAGGGGCTTGGGCCCGGGCATCAGCCCGGGCCGTGGGCCGTTATTATTTTTGTTTTTCCAGCTGGTGGTATTTACCGTCTTTGTCCCACTGGTAGACCACGTAGTCGGACACGGTCAGGTCACCCTTGCTGTCCCACTTCTTCTCGCCCATGACGGTCTTGACCGGGTTGGCCTTCAGCCACTTGGCCGCGTCTTCGCCCTTGTTCGACTTGGCGCCGTTGAACGCAGCGGCCAAGGCTTCCAGCGAGGCGTAGGCATACAGGGTGTAGCCTTCAGGTTCGGTACCGGCCTTGCGGAACTCCTCCACCACCGCCTTGCTGTCTGGCAGCAGGCGCGGGTCGGCGCCGAAGGTCATGTACACGCCATCGACGTATTGCGCGCCGCCGGCAGTGGACACCAGTTCGTCGGTGACGATGCCGTCATCGGACATGAATTTGACGTCCTTCAGGCCCTGCTCGCGCAGCTGGCGCACCAGCGGCCCGGCCTCTGGGTGCAGGCCGCCGAAGTAGACAACGTCGGCACCGGTGGAGCGGATCTTGGTAACCACGGCGCTGAAGTCTTTTTCGCCGCGGGTCAGGCCTTCGTACAGCACAGGCTCCACGCCGCGTTTCTTCAGCTGTGCCTTGGTCGCGTCAGCCAAGCCCTGGCCGTAGGTGTCCTTGTCGTGCAGCACCGCAACTTTCTTGCCCTTGAGCACGTCGACGATGTAGTCGCCAGCAACGATACCCTGCTGGTCGTCACGGCCGCACATGCGGAACATGGCGCTCAGGCCGCGCTCCGTGACCGCTGGGTTGGTGGAGCCCGGGGTAATGGCGATGATGCCCGCTTCGTCATACACCTCGGACGCCGGAATGGTGTTGGAAGAACAGAAGTGGCCCACTACGCCGATCACCTTGTCCTGATCGGCCAGGCGGTTGGCCACGGCCACGGCCTGCTTCGGTTCGCAGGCGTCATCGCCTTTGACCAGGACGATTTTCTCGCCGTTCACGCCACCGGCGGCGTTGATCTTGTCGGCCGCTGCCTGCGCACCTTTCATGTACTGCTCGCCAAACGCCGCGTTAGCCCCGGTCATCGGGCCCGCTACACCGATCTTGACGTCGGCCTGAACATACGAAGAAACACCTAGGGCCGTAGCTACGGCCAGAGCCAGGAAACCTTTCTTGTAAAACGTCTGCGACATGAGGTGGTGCTCCTAGAGTTTTTTTTTGGTTGGCACTACAACTTCTCAACCCTGTGCTCAGAGCAAGGGCCGTGCCATAGGTTTTGTCTTCCGGGAAAACACACTTCGCAGGTGCGCTGCAGGCGACCGACGGCCTTTTCTTTATTGAGCGTGCAACCGTCTGCTGCGCGGCAGGCGCCACCACACGTACAGACAAGGAGCAACCGCCATGTGCCATCATTGCAACCCTGGCAAGTGTTTACGTGCAACCGCCCTGTAACAGCGGACGTCACCGAAGTGCACACCGCTGGTGCGCGACTGCTACAGGCGGCACCGTTTGAAGGCTAGCCGGTGCACGGAAAAACACCTCTGTTTTGGCAGATACGCAGCCCTGTGGGAGCGGGTTCACCCGCGCAGAGGCCAGCCCAGACACAACAAGGCCCAAAAGGCTGGCACAATGTCGGCCATTCGCCGCTTCCGGAGCCCCTTGATGAGCGAGAGCGCATTCGCCGAGCGCATCGTGCACAACCTGCTCGACACCGACTTCTACAAACTCACGATGATGCAGGGCGTGTTGCATAACTACCCGGACGCCGACGTCGAATGGGAATTCCGCTGCCGTAACGGCGAGGACCTGCGCCCCTACCTGGGCGAGATCCGCCACCAGCTCGAACTGCTCAGCGACCTCACCCTGGATGATGGCCAGCTGGCCTTCCTCGAACGCATCAGCTTCCTCAAGCCCGACTTCCTCCGCTTTCTGCGCCTGTTCCGCTTCAACCTTCGCTACGTGCGTATCGGCATTGAAAACGACCAGCTGTTCCTGCGCCTGAAAGGCCCGTGGCTGCATGTGATCCTGTTCGAAGTGCCACTGCTGGCCATCATCAGCGAAGTGCGCAACCGCCATCTGCACCCGCACATGCGCCTGGCCGAGGCCCGCGACCAGCTGTACCGCAAGTTCGACTGGCTGCGCGCGCATGCCAGCGATGACGAACTGGCCAACCTGCAGGTAGCCGACTTCGGCACCCGCCGGCGCTTTTCCAGCCGTGTGCAGGAAGACGTGGTGCGGGTGCTGCGCGACGACTTCCCGGCCCGCTTCGTCGGCACCAGCAACGTCGACCTGGCATGGAAACTGGATATCAAGCCGCTGGGCACCATGGCCCATGAGTGGATCATGGCTCACCAGCAACTCGGCCCGCGCCTGATCGACAGCCAGATCGCCGCGCTGGACTGCTGGGTACGCGAGTACCGCGGCCTGCTCGGCATCGCCCTGACCGACTGCATCACCATGGATGCCTTCCTCGGCGATTTCGACCTGTACTTCGCCAAGCTGTTCGACGGCCTGCGCCACGACTCGGGCGAGCCGGTGGCCTGGGCGGAGAAGGCCATTGCCCATTACCAGAAACTGGGTATCGACCCGATGACCAAGACCCTGGTGTTTTCCGACGGCCTCAACCTGACCCGCTCACTGGAGATCTTCCGTGCCCTGCGCGGTCGCATCAACGTCAGCTTTGGCATCGGCACCAACCTGACCTGCGACATACCGGGTGTGGCGCCGATGAACATCGTGCTTAAAATGACCGACTGCAACGGCGCGCCAGTGGCCAAGATCTCGGATGAGGCCGCCAAGACCCAATGCCGTGACGAGAACTTCGTCGCCTACATGCGCCACGTATTCAAAGTCCCCAGCAAGGAGTAACCCATGCAAGCGGTTCAGCAAGAGATTGCCCAGGCGCTGAAGGTACAGCCGCCGTTCGCCGACGCTGCAGCGCTCGAGGCCGAAGTCGCCCGGCGTGTGGCGTTCATCAAGGATTGCCTGGCCAACGCCCGGCTCAAGACCCTGGTGCTGGGCATCAGCGGCGGTGTCGACTCGCTGACTGCCGCCTTGCTCGCCCAGCGCGCCGTGAATGAACTGCGGGCCGAAACCGGCGACAAGGCATACACCTTCATTGCCGTGCGCCTGCCCTACCAGGTGCAGCATGACGAGCATGACGCCCAGGCCTGCCTGGACGTGATCAAGGCCGATGAAGTGCACACGGTGGATATCGCCCCGGCGGTGCGGGCATTGGCCGCTGAAGTGGTGGAATTGAAGAACGGCTCGCCGACGCTGGTGGACTTCGTGGTGGGCAACGTCAAGGCACGTACCCGCATGGTTGCCCAGTACACCATCGCCGGTGCCCGCGCGGGCCTGGTGATCGGTACCGACCACGCCGCCGAGGCGGTAATGGGCTTCTTTACCAAGTTTGGTGATGGTGCCTGCGACCTGGCGCCCCTGAGCGGGCTTGTGAAGAACCAGGTACGGGCCATTGCGCGCAGCTTTGGCGCACCGGAGTCACTGGTGGAGAAGGTGCCGACTGCCGACCTTGAGGACCTGGAGCCGGGCAAACCGGACGAAGCATCGCATGGCGTGACCTACCAGCAGATCGATGCCTTCCTGCATGGGTTGCCGGTTGATCAGGCGGCGTTCGATATCATCGTTGCTACCTACCGCAAGACCCAGCACAAGCGCGAATTGCCATTCGCCCCGTGAGACCTCTGGGGCCGCTTGGCGGCCCTTTCGCGACACAAGGCCGCTCCTACAGGACTGCGCAGTATTCGGAACTGCGCAGTCCTGTAGGAGCGGCCTTGTGTCGCGAAAGGAGGGCAAAGCCCTCCCCGGCTTCAAACTGTCTTACTTGACGACGACCTTGCCTTTCATCATCGAGATGTGGCCCGGGAAGGTGCAGAAGAAGCTGTAGTCACCACCGGCTTCCAGCTTGGAAGTGTCGAACTTCACTTCGGTCTCTTTTTCCGGTGCGCCGATCATCGCGGTGTGGGCGATGATGTTGGCGTTATCTTCCTTCAGGTAGCCCTTGTCGATGCCCTGGGTCATGCCTTCAGTGGCAATGCCCTGCATGTCGGCAGTCTTGCTGATCACCAGGTTGTGGCCCATGACGTTCTTCGGCAGGTTGCCGGAGTGGGTCAGTTTGACGGTGAACTCCTTGCAGCTCTTGTCGACGGTGAATTCTTTGGTGGTGTAGGACATCTGGTCCGTCGATTCAACAGTCACCGAGCATTCGGCTGCAAAGACAGAGGCGCTGGCGAGGGTCAGCAGGGATACCGCTACAGCTTTCGCAAACATCATGAATCTCCTTGGCAGGGTTTTATCAATTGCGAGACTGCCTGAAACCGTTCAGCCCCTTGCTGATATGGGTCAAGGGGGTGTCAACAGGCCAGCCAGTAGAATTGTTCAATGGATTGTATACAACCAATCTAAGAGCACATCATGCCCTTTTAATAGACGATGGGACAACCTCTCATTTAGGAGCAATACCAAATGCCCACCTCTGCATTTATCAACAGCCTGCTCGCCGCCTATGCCCACGGGGCAACGGGCGCCATCTGCGAATTCTCCCGCCCGGAATGAACGTGGCCTTGGAAGCGACGGGCATGCGCCGTACCCTGTCCACCTGAGTGACAGGAGATGAGCAATGCCCGTACGTTCCGTTTGTGTGTTCTGCGGCGCCAGCATCGGCGCCACCCCTGCCTACCGTGAAGCAGCCATCGCACTTGGCCGGGCCATTGCGCGCCGCGGCCTGACCCTGGTCTATGGCGGCGGCGCTGTCGGCCTGATGGGCACTGTTGCCGACGCGGCCATGGCGGCCGGTGGCGAAGTGATCGGGATCATTCCCGAAAGCCTGATGAACGCCGAAATCGGCCACAAGGGCCTCAGCCGCCTGGAAGTGGTCGACGGCATGCATGCCCGCAAGGCACGCATGGCCGAGCTTAGCGATGCCTTCATCGCCCTGCCGGGTGGACTGGGTACGCTGGAAGAATTGTTCGAGGTATGGACCTGGGGGCAACTGGGCTATCACGCCAAGCCGCTGGGGCTGCTGGATGTGAGCGGCTTCTACGAGAAACTGGGCGGGTTCCTCGACCATATCGTCGAAGAAGGCTTTGTGCGGCCGCAACATCGGGCGATGTTGCTGCTGGGGCAGCAGCCGGACGAGCTGCTGGACGGGATGGACAGCTTTGTGGCGCCGGTGGTGCCGAAGTGGGTCGACAAGCAGCCTGATTGAAGCTGAGATTTTTGGGACCGCTTTGCGGTCCTTTCGCGGCACAAGGCCGCTCCTACAGGGAATCGCGGTTTCTTGTAGGAGCGGCCTTGTGCCGCGAAGGGCTGCAAAGCAGCCCACAATAGATCAATCAGCGCGGAATAACGGGCTGACGCGGCTTCTTGTTACCCTTACCGCCCTTGGCTGCTTCCTTGCGTTCCTTGGCCGCCTGCTGGTTACGCGCAAACGCCTCGGCCTTGGCCTTCTCACGCTTGTCCCACGGCTTGCTGCCATCGCTGCCACGCGGTGGCAGGCCGGTGTGCTGGGTCAGGATCTTCTGCTCCTTGCCCACCTTGTGGCTGCCCGCTGGCGTCGAGTTCTTGCGGCGCGCACTCTGGTACGTGTCGGATTGCGGCTGGTGCAGCGGGATCAGCTGGTGCTTGCCCGGCCCAATCAGGTCGGCGCGGCCCATACGCTCCAGCGCCTCACGCAGCATCGGCCAGCCCTTCGGGTCGTGGTAGCGCAAGAACGCCTTGTGCAGGCGGCGTTGCTCGTCGCTCTTGACGATCTCCACCCCTTCACTCTTGTAGGTCACTTTGCGCAGCGGGTTCTTGCCCGAGTGGTACATGGCCGTGGCCGAGGCCATCGGCGACGGGTAGAACGCCTGCACCTGGTCAGCGCGGAAGCCGTTACCCTTCAGCCACAGGGCCAGGTTCATCATGTCTTCGTCGGTGGTGCCCGGGTGCGCGGCGATGAAGTACGGGATCAGGTACTGCTCCTTGCCCGCCTCTTTCGAGTACTTCTCGAACATACGCTTGAAGCGGTCGTACGAGCCGATACCCGGCTTCATCATCTTGTCCAGCGGGCCACGCTCGGTGTGCTCCGGGGCAATCTTCAGGTAGCCGCCCACGTGGTGGGTAACCAGCTCCTTGACGTACTCCGGCGACTCCACGGCCAGGTCGTAGCGCAGGCCCGAGGCGATCAGGATCTTCTTCACACCTGGCAGGGCACGGGCCTTGCGGTACAGCTCGATCAGCGAGCTGTGGTCGGTGTTGAGGTTTTCGCAGATACCCGGGAACACGCACGACGGCTTGCGGCAGTGCTTCTCGATTTCATGGCTCTTGCAGGCGATGCGGTACATGTTGGCGGTCGGCCCGCCAAGGTCGGAGACCACGCCGGTGAAGCCCGGCACCTTGTCGCGCATCTCTTCGATCTCGTGCAGGATCGACTCGTGCGAGCGGTTCTGGATGATGCGGCCTTCGTGCTCGGTGATCGAGCAGAAGGTGCAGCCACCAAAGCAGCCACGCATGATGTTCACCGAGAAACGGATCATCTCGTAGGCCGGGATGCGCTCCTTGCCATAGGCCGGGTGTGGCACACGGGCGTAGGGCATGCCGAACACGTAGTCCATTTCTTCGGTGGTCATGGGGATGGGTGGCGGGTTGAACCACACATCCACTTCGCCATGCTTCTGCACCAGGGCGCGGGCGTTACCCGGATTGGTCTCCAGGTGCAGCACGCGGTTGGCATGGGCATAGAGTACCGGGTCGTTACGTACTTTCTCGAACGACGGCAGGCGGATTACCGACTTTTCCCGGGTCACGCTCGGGCTGTCGAGAATCTGCACGACCTTGGCTTCGTTCGGGTCTTCCTGGTCGCCCTTGGCCTGCTCGATGGCGCAGGCCTGGGTGTCCTGGGTGTTTACGTACGGGTTGATGATCTTGTCGACGCGGCCCGGGCGGTCGATGCGGGTGGAGTCGATCTCGAACCAGCCCTGCGGGGTATCACGGCGCACGAACGCGGTGCCGCGGATGTCAGTGATGCTCTCGATCGTCTCGCCACTGGCCAGGCGCTGGGCCACTTCCACCACCGCACGCTCGGCATTGCCGAACAGCAGGATGTCGGCGCTGGCGTCGATCAGGATCGAGTGACGCACCTTGTCCTGCCAGTAGTCGTAGTGGGCGATGCGGCGCAGCGAAGCCTCGATGCCGCCGAGTACGATCGGCACATGCTTGTAGGCTTCCTTGCAGCGCTGGCTGTACACCAGGCTGGCGCGGTCCGGACGGCTGCCGGCCAGGCCACCTGGGGTATAGGCGTCGTCAGAACGGATCTTCTTGTCTGCGGTGTAGCGGTTGATCATCGAATCCATGTTGCCCGCGGCCACGCCGAAGAACAGGTTCGGCTCGCCAAGCTTCATGAAGTCGTCTTTCGACTGCCAGTTAGGCTGGGCAATGATGCCTACGCGAAAGCCCTGGGCTTCCAGCAGGCGGCCGATGATGGCCATGCCGAACGACGGATGGTCGACGTAGGCATCACCGGTCACGATGATGATGTCGCAGGAATCCCAGCCGAGCAGATCCATCTCCTGCCTGCTCATTGGCAGGAAAGGTGCTGGCCCGAAGCATTCGGCCCAGTACTTGGGATAGTCGTAGAGTGGTTTGGCTGCTTGCATGTCAGTGACCGGTTCTGGTGTGCAGGGAAATCGCGGGCGCGGAATATAGCACAAATTTTGACCAAATCCGACTGGATTCGTGGGGATTGGTGGGTGGGGCGACGGTTGGGTGGGCGGGGGTTCCGGATGGCTGGCTTGGGGGTTGTGGTGGTGGGGTTGCCAGGTGTTCATGCATCCTGAAGCCAACACCTCACTGCTTCATCCCCAACTCAGCATCATCCATCAGCGCCTTGGCCATCGCACTCAGCTAATGGGCAGCCCAGATCATCATCGGCTTCTCATCCATCAACCCGGTGATGGTCAGTTCGCGCAAATACTCGAAATTCTCGACCGCCTGGCCGGGCCTCTTCGCGGGCATGCCCGCGAAAGGGCACATCCAGGCGACAACCAGGTCAAGAATCGTAGCGCGCTCCGCATGACTTTCGTCTTGAGGCCTGCCAAGAGCTGTCGGGCGTACGCCGGCAGGTTTGCTGCGCCTGTCAGATTGAGTGCCGCCTTTGCGGAGCTTCGCAAGCGGAGCTCTCTATTTATCGACATTTACGACGACATGTCCCCTGAGCGCACATCCAGAATTGATAGACAATTCTGCCTAGCATTTTTGTCAGTACCACGAAGCCAAATCAAGAAGTACAGTAAAAATTTTAAAGCTACTAGCAGCGAGGATGAAATATGCGATACTTTTATTGCGAAGATACATTGTCACATATTGCGCATGCCTCCACGAGCGAATCATTTTTCAGGTACGGTAGATACAACCTCTCGCTTAAAGTTCAGCAGAACCCCCAGCGACTTCTGAGCGTTGATCTTTTTAACACTCCACTTCTCGCCACCGCTCCAAACCAAGTTGTGTCTTACCGCTACAGCGCTTTTGGATTCAGCAGCCCCTCTAAAAACGAATGGGGCTTCAAAGGTGAGCGAAAAGACCCTATCAGCAGCGGTTACCTACTCGGAAATGGTCGCAGACTCTACAACCCGTCCATCATGCGATTTACCAGCCCAGACCCCTTAAGCCCATTCTCCAAAGGTGGCCTTAACTACTACGCATTCACCCTGAACGACCCTATTAACGGCAGTGACCCCACCGGATTGGTTACTCAATCTATAATTAACTTTAATGCCAAGCTTCACCCGAAGAAAACGTATCGTGGCGATATCCTGTGGCAACATGATGGGATAACTGCTTTCGCTGAAAAGCGTCGAACAGATGGCAATCTCGACACCCTTTACATCCTGAGTCACGGCGAAAAAGGTGTGTTATCGGGAAATGAACTCAACTATTCAGCTTTGGATATTTTCATCAGACTTAACCAAAAGGGTATTAAAATGCAGGGTAGACAAACACATTTTTTAGCTTGCTACTCTGCTACACCTGAGAATTTCGGGGGCTATTCAGTCGCTGATGAAATGGCCAAACTAACCGGGGTACAATCCTCAGGTTACGATGGCCCCGTCTCCGTTGCCGATGAAATCGACAAGAGCGGAAAGTTTGTCGCTCACCGCATCAGCAATCCAATTAATAATTTTCTTCTCGGGTTTACCGCAACCAAAGTCAGGGGGGGCAACATTCGAAACCCCCACAAAACACAAAATACAGGGCCTGGCGGCAGACACTGGTAGCGGCAGACTCAGCACCTGTAATGTATTCGTAGTCTCCCACCAACTCGCCGACCACTTTGATCAAGCTCAGCAGTCGTCACTCATCATCATCAAAGTTGTACATCCCCGGCGCCAAGTTTTCGAAGCGGGTGTACTTACCAATAAACGCCAGGCGTACAAAGCCGATGGGGCCGTTACGCTGTTTGCCGATGATGATTTCGGCAATGCCCTTGTGCTCGGTCTCCGGGTGATACACCTCGTCACGGTAGACGAACATGATCACGTCGGCGTCCTGCTCGATTGCACCGGACTCACGCAAGTCGGAGTTGATCGGGCGCTTGTTTGGCCGTTGCTCAAGGGAGCGGTTCAGCTGTGACAGTGCTACGACCGGGCAGTTGAACTCTTTGGCAAGGGCCTTGAGGGAGCGAGAAATCTCGGAAATTTCGTTGGTCCGATTATCACCACCGGAACCTGGAATCTGCATCAACTGCAGGTAGTCGACCATGATCAGGCCGATTTCGCCGTGCTCACGCGCCAGGCGGCGAGTCCGCGAACGCATTTCCGAAGGGCTGATGCCCGCTGTATCGTCGATGAACAGCTTGCGATCGTTGAGCAGGTTGACTGCCGAAGTCAGGCGCGGCCAGTCGTCGTCGTCCAGCTGGCCAGAACGCACTTTGGTCTGGTCAATACGGCCCAAGGACGAGAGCATACGCATGATCAGCGATTCACCTGGCATCTCGAGGGAGAACACCAGCACAGCCTTGTCGCTGCGCAGCACGGCATTCTCGACCAGGTTCATGGCAAACGTGGTCTTACCCATCGAGGGTCGGCCGGCGACAATGATCAAGTCCGCCGGCTGCAGGCCGCTGGTCTTCTCGTCCAGGTCGGTGTAACCGGTGGAAACACCGGTAATTTCGCTGTCAGAGTTGAACAGCGTATCGATGCGGTCGATGGCCTTGGTCAACAGCTCGTTGACGCCTACCGGGCCGCCGGTCTTTGGCCGCGCCTCGGCAATCTGGAAAATCTGCCGTTCGGCGTCGTCGAGAATTTCCTCGGCGTTGCGACCTTGGGGGTTGAAGGCGTTGTCGGCAATATCGGTGCTGATGCTGATCAGCTGGCGCAGCGTGGCGCGCTCGCGAATGATCGCGGCGTAGGCCTTGATGTTGGCCACCGATGGCGTGTTCTTGGCCAGCTCCGCCAAGTAAGCCAGGCCGCCGACCTGCGACGAAACGCCTTCCTTGTCCAACTGCTCGTGCAACGTGACCACGTCGAACGGGTGGTTAAGGTCCACCAGCTTATGGATGGCACGGTAGATCAGGCGATGGTCATGCCGGTAGAAATCGCCATCCGAAACCTGATCCAGCACCCGCTCCCAGGCGTTGTTGTCCAGCATCAGGCCACCGAGCACGGCCTGTTCGGCCTCGATGGAATGCGGCGGCACCTTCAGGGCGGCGGTTTGCAGGTCAAGCTGTTCGGAGGTTGTGATCTCGTTCATGGCCACGAAAGAATTCTGGAGGATGAAAAAGACAAAGGGCACGGCCTGTATAAAACAGGACCGTGCCCGATGTTAACCGCCTGACCCGCAAGGAGCCAGCCAGTTAGCGCAGCTTAGGCAGCTACGACAACCACGCGTACGGTGGCTTCAACGTCGCTGTGCAGGTGCACGGCTACGTCGTATTCGCCAACCTGACGGATGGTGCCGTTCGGCAGACGAACTTCAGCCTTGGCCACTTCAACGCCGGAGGCGGTCAGGGCGTCAGCGATGTCGTGGGTGCCGATCGAACCGAACAGCTTGCCTTCGTCGCCAGCGGTGGCAGTGATGGTCACTTCCAGCTCGGCCAGTTGGGCAGCGCGGCTTTCAGCCGACGATTTACGGTCAGCAGCTGCTTTTTCCAGCTCGGCGCGACGCTCTTCGAACGCAGCCAGGTTGGCGGCGTTGGCAACGGTGGCCTTGCCGAATGGCAGCAGGAAGTTACGGCCGTAACCAGCCTTAACTTTTACTTTGTCGCCCAGGTTGCCCAGGTTAGCGACTTTTTCCAGCAGGATCAGTTCCATTTGGTAAAACCTCTTAACTTTTAACCTTCACCGTTCGCGGAGTCATTCCCCTTGGGGGACTTGCGACCGCGAAAATCAATCAGGCTGTCGACAATGGCCAAAACCACCAGCAACGGATAAATCAGCTGCATGATCAGCGGTAGCGTCACGTACATGCCGACCAGCCAGAAACCGGCCAGTCGGCCCTGTGCCACCAGCCCATGCATCAAAGCGATGCCGGCCAGTACCAGTACCAGGCTCGAAGCCGATGCCAGGATGATGAACTGCGGTCCGATGAACGGAGCCACCACCATCACTGCCACCAAGACCGCCATGGTCTGTTTTGGCAACTTCAGGGCGCGAAACTCGCGACCGAAGCCTCCAGGGTTGTACAACGCTGCCTGCCAGTAGCGCGCAAGCACCAAGGCCAGCACACTGAACAATTGCACCGTCACTGCTGTGGAAGCGACCAGCACAGGGCGGATCAGCTCACCGGAGAGCACGGGTTGCCCCTCGATTTTCGGCATGGCTTCGGCAAACGCCTTGGCCAGCACATCGAAGGTTTGCGCCAGCGCCAGATCGAGCACGAGGCTGAAAGCCACGGCGAACACGGCACTGACCACCAACACCCGGCTCCAGGGATGCTCGGCTCGCAACAGGGCGGCCAGGCTCAGGGCTCCTGCAATCACCAGAAAGGTGATGGGATCGCCCATGACCCACACGGCCAACCCGGCCAGCAGGCCGCCGGCGATGACCGTTGTAGCATCCTTGAAACCACGCCGCAGCAGCACAAAGCTGCATGCAGCGGCACTCAACCAGAACAGCAGCGGCAGTACCGCGCTGATGACCACCACGAGGGTGGCCTGCACACGACCGCGCATGATGAAACTTGCTAACGCTCGCATGCTAATCCCTTACTGCTTGTCGACGACCCGGTCTCAGCGGCCGTGGCTGTCGGTG
>Ga0308171_1000170_pt1 | contig 190561 bp, 159 predicted proteins | sample PhyGR1_FD_202135 | JGI IMG/M metagenome (GOLD analysis project Ga0308171, IMG submission 202135) | Phyllosphere microbial communities from UC Gill Tract Community Farm, Albany, California, United States - DLSLSG.R1 | ecosystem: Host-associated > Plants > Phyllosphere > Unclassified | place...
GCATCGGGCTGACCAGCAGCTCTTCCACGTGGCGGCCGAACTTGGCGCCGAAGAACGAGGAGCTGATGTTGCCGTAGCTGTTCTGGATCACGCTCATCATCACCAGGCCCGGCACGATGAACTGCATGTAGCTGTAGCCGCCCATCTCGCCCACGCGCGAGCCGATCAGCCCGCCGAAGATCAGGAAGTACAGCGTCATGGTGATCGCCGGCGGCACCAGGGTCTGGCCCCAGATGCGCAGGATGCGCGCCACTTCGCGGCGCACGATGGTCATCAGGGCGATGCGGTTGCGCTGGCCGTCGGTGATGACCGGGGTCGGGGTGCTGCTCATGCCACGTTCTCCTGGTTGCCGGTGAGGCGCACGAACAGCTCCTCCAGGCGGTTGCTCTTGGTGCGCATCGAACGCACGCGGATGCCAGCGGCGTTCAAGGCGTCGAACACGCGGTTGAGGTCCATCGCACGCGGCATGTCCACATCCAGCGTGTGGCTGTCGGTGGCGATCAGGATCGCGCCGTCGATCTCCGGCAGCTGGGCCGGCAGGCTGCCGTCGATATCGAACAGGAAGCCCTCCACGTCCAGCTTGGCCAGCAGCTCACGCATCGGCCCCTGGGTGACGATCTGGCCGTGGTTGATGATGGCCAGGTTGCGGCACAGGTGCTCGGCTTCTTCCAGGTAGTGCGTGGTCAGGATGATCGTCGTGCCGGCGGCATTGATCTCCTTGAGCACCCGCCACATGTCGCGGCGGATCTCGATGTCCACCCCGGCGGTCGGCTCATCCAGGATCAGCAGGCGCGGGCGGGTCATCATCGCGCGGGCGATCATCAGCCGGCGCTTCATGCCGCCGGACAGCGTGCGGCTCATCACCTGCGCCTTCTCCCACAGGTGGGCGCGCTTGAGCTCCTCTTCGGCCATCTTCTCGGCCTCGGCACGGGCCACGCCATAGAAACCGGCGTAGTTGACCAGGATGTCGAAGGGCTTTTCGAACAGGTTGAAGTTGATCTCCTGGGGGACCAGGCCGATCAGGCGCATGGTGGCGCTGCGGTTGCGCACCAGGTCGCTGCCGAACACCTCGACCTGGCCCTCGCTGAGGTTCACCAGCGAGCTGATGATGCCGATCAGGGTCGACTTGCCGGCGCCGTTGGGGCCCAGCAGGGCGAAGAAGTCGCCCGGGGCCACGTCCAGCGAGACGCCCTTCAGCGCCTGGGTGCCGTTGTCATAGGTTTTGCGGAGGTCACGCACCCGCAGGGCGGGCGCGGCGGTGGGCGCGGGAGTGTTCTGGGAAGCCAAGCTCTTGCCTTCGCGCCCATGGGCTGGCGCTGGATAGGGGCGGGGAGGGGCTATTATAGAAGACCCCGAGGGCTTGCCCCGGCTACACACTGTCCCGAAAAGCCGTGCCTGTTCAATTCCCCCTCAAACTGGTCGACCGGCGCATGCTCGCCCCGACCGTCGGCCACTACCAGTTCCTGCGTGATGACGGCCAGCCGCTGGATTTCCAGCCCGGCCAGTTCATCCAGGTCCATTTCGAGTACGCCGACGGCACCGCCACCAAGCGCAGTTACTCGCTGGCCACCATTCACAACCACGCCCTTGGCGCGGGCGAAGCGGTCGATATCGCGGTCAGCTTCGTCCCCGGCGGCGCCGCCACGGCCCTGTTCGAGGGCCTGGACATCGGCGGCCACGTCAGCGCCAGCGGCCCGTTCGGCCGGTTCTGCCTGCAGCCGGGCGACCACAACGCCCGCTACCTGCTGATCGCCACCGGCACCGGGGTCACCCCGTACCGGTCGATGCTGCCGCTGCTGGCCACCGCCATGGCCGAGCGTGGCGTGGAGGTGGTCCTGCTGCAGGGCGCGCGCACCCCCGCCGAGCTGCTCTACAGCGACGACTTCTATGCCTTCGCGGCCGCCCACCCGGGCTTCCGCTATGTGCCGTGCCTGTCCCGCGAGCTGCCGGAGAACCCGCATCCGGACGTGCGCCACGGCTACGTGCAGCAGCATCTGGCTGAGTTCGCCCCGAACCCGGCCACCGACATCGCCTACCTGTGCGGCAACCCGGACATGGTCGATGCGACCTTCGAGGCGCTGAAAGAGGCCGGCCTGCCCACACCGCAGGTGCGGCGCGAGAAGTACGTCAGCAGCAAGTAACCCCGCTTCCCGGCGCGCCGCTGGCCGGTGCGCGGCAGCCAGGTGCCGCTGCCCGGTCCCGGACCGGGCAGCGGAGCGTCGTGGCGAGCGGTAAGATGCGCCGCGCGCCGCTTCCGCCTGGCTGACTCGATGCCCCTGCATTTCCCCACCATTGCCGTGCTCGGCTTCCTGCTGTGCCTGGGCATCGCCATGGGTTTTTCGTTGCTGCTGCTGGTGCTGCGTCGGCAGCCGGCGCTGCGGCTGTGGACGGCCAGCCTGTGGATGCTGTCGGTCAGCCTGACCCTGGTCGCGCTGCGGCCGTACCTGCCGCAGGTTGCCGGAATCCTGTCGGGCAACGTCGCGGTCGCGCTGTCCGGCGTGCTGATGCTGTACGGCGTGGCGCGCCATCTTGGCCGCCGACTGCCGGCGTGGCAGCCGGTGGCATTGACGGCCACCTATCTTGGCGCGATCGCATTCTTCCTGGTGGTCCATCCCAGCCTGGTCATCCGGCTGCACGTGTTCAGCGTGTTCGCGGTACTGCTCAACGGCTGGATGACCTGGCTGCTGCTGCGCCACGCACCGCCGGCGCAGCGCACCAGCTGCCGGCTGGCGGCGGCGGTGTTCGCCGCGCAGACGCTGCTGTACCTGGCCCGCCTGTTCCTGCCGGTGGCCCCGGATGCGGGTGACGACCTCCTGCGCGCGGGTGCACCGGTCTTTGCGACGTATCTGGTCGGGCTGATCCTGGAGCTGGCGCGGTGCTTCGCGCTGGTGCTGCTGCTGGTGGAACGCATGCTGGTGGACCTGCAGCGACTGGCACGCACCGACGTGCTGACCGGCCTGCTCAACCGCGGGGCGGTGCTGGCCGACGGTGCCAGCCTGCTGGAGCTCAACCGCCGCCCCGGCCGGCCACTGGCGTTGCTGCTGCTGGACGTGGATCACTTCAAGCAGATCAATGACCGCTGGGGACATCTGGCCGGCGATGCGGTACTGCGGCATGTCGCCGACGTGCTGAGCAGCTGCGTCGCCGATCGCGAGCACCTGCTGGGCCGCTATGGCGGGGAGGAGTTCGTCCTGTTGCTGCCGGGGGCCGATCAGGCCCAGGCGCGGCAGTGCGCCGATCGCCTGCGCCAGGCGCTGCGTGAGTCGTCCGCGCGGCTGGACGGCATGCCGGTGCCGGTGACGGCGAGCATCGGCCTGGCGATCGAGCAGGGCACAGGCGACATGGCGCGCCTGCTCGGTGCAGCCGATGCCGCGTTGTACCGGGCCAAGGCCGAGGGCCGCGACCGCACCATCAGCGCGGCGGCCTTGACGGTGCAGTGAGGTGCGCGGCGACGCCGCCGCCTTCCCCGGTACGGGGCCAGCCGTGTAAGTTGGGTCACATCGGCCACGCCCGCGCGTCGTGGTGGCATGACCTTCAACAAGGGGAAGTACGGAAGATGTCTACACACCACCTGAGGCTGGCCGGTGCGCTGGTCGCCGCCCTGTGTGCCGGCTGTGCGCCGGTACCGGAAGATGCATCCGGCGCCGCCGCCGCTCAACGCCTTTTCGGCACGCTCGCGTTCCAGCCCTGCACCCTGACCAGCGCGCAGGCCAGCGCGAACGTGGAGGCACAGTGCGCCACGCTGCAGGTGCCGGAAAATCCGGCCGAACCCGACGGCCGCCGGATCGGGTTGAACATCGCCTGGCTGGAGGCCGGCAATGACGGCGCTGGCAAGGCCGACCCGGTCTTCTTCCTCGCCGGTGGCCCCGGCCAGGCCGCGACCGAGGTCGCCGCACCGGTGAACATGGCACTTCGCGATGTGCGCAAGCAGCGCGACATTTTCCTGATCGATCAACGCGGCACCGGCAAATCCAATCCGCTCACCTGCCTGGATGCGCAGGGCAAGGAGCTGCCGCTGGATGAGAACGCGGCGCCGAGCGCGCGCCTGATCGAAGACTATGCCCGCCGCTGCGCGCAGTCGCTGACCGGTCGCGCCGATACCCGCTTCTACACCACCACCGAAGCCATCGGCGACCTCGATACGGTGCGCAAGGCACTGGGCGTGGACAAGATCAACGTGATCGGTGGCTCCTACGGCACGCGCGTGGCACAGCAGTACGCCGCGCACTATCCGCAGCACACCCGCACCGTCGTGATCGATGGCGTGGTGCCGAACGACCTGGTGGTCGGTGGCGACTTCGCCAACACCTTCGAAGATGCGATCACCCTGCAGTCGGCGCAGTGCCGCCAGGATCCGATCTGCGCCAAGCGCTTCCCGGTGGACACCCGCACCCAGCTGCGCAACGTCATGGCCACGCTGGCCAGGGCGCCGGTCGAGGTCGAGTACCGCAATCCCGGCACCGGCCAGGCCGAGCGTGATGTGCTGACCGCCGATTCGGTGACCGGACTGGCCTTCATGTTCTCGTACATGCCCGAGCTGTCCTCGCTGCTGCCGGTGATGCTTGATGAGGCCGCGCAGGGTCGCTATGCGCCGCTGATGTCGCTGAGCAAGATGGCCAGCCGCACGCTCGGGGTGCAGATGAACCGTGGCATGCAGTGGTCGGTGCTGTGCGCCGAAGATGCCGATCGCTACCAGGAAGGCGCGCAGGGCGACCGTGTGCTCGGCCCGGAAGTGGCGCGCATGTTCTTCGCCGCCTGCCCGGCCTGGAACGCCGGTTCGCGACCGAAGGATTTCACCGCGCCGTTCGCCTCGACGCTGCCGGTGCTGCTGCTGTCGGGCCAGTTCGATCCGGTCACGCCGCCGCGCTACGCCGAGCAGGTGCTCAAGCAGCTGCCCAACGGGCGTCACCTGCTCGCCAAGGGGCAGGGCCACGGCACGATCAACGCCGGCTGCATGCCGCGCATCCTCGGCCAGTTCATCGACACGGCGGATGCCAAATCCCTCGACGCCACCTGCCTGGATACCCTCAGCCCGGTGCCTGCCTTCACCTCGTTCAACGGATGGGCCCCATGAACCGTTCCTCCCACCGCACCGGGGAGGTGCGCGCATGATCGTCGCCGAGAACCTGCATAAAGCGTTCAAGACCAAGACCGGCCTGATCCAGGCGGTCCAGAACGTGGGCTTCAGGGCCGAAGACGGTCGCATCACCGGCCTGCTCGGCCCGAACGGCGCCGGCAAGACCACCACCATGCGCATGCTGTACACGCTGATGGCGCCCGATCAGGGCCGTGTGCTGGTCGATGGTATCGACGCGGCGGTGGACCCGGTCGCAGTGCGCCGCCAGCTGGCAGTGCTGCCGGACGCGCGTGGTGTCTACAAGCGCCTGACCGCGCGCGAGAACATCGCCTACTTCGGGCAGCTGCACGGCCTGAGTGCGGCGCGGATCCGTGAGCGCACCAAGGTGCTGTCCACGGCGCTGGAGATGGACGACATCCTCGATCGCCAGACCGAAGGCTTCTCGCAGGGGCAGCGCACCAAGACCGCGATCGCACGCGCGCTGGTGCACGACCCGCGCAATGTGATCCTGGATGAGCCTACCAACGGGTTGGACGTGATGACGACGCGCGCGCTGCGTGGCTTCCTGCGGGGGCTGCGCGACGAGGGGCGATGCGTGATTTTCTCGAGCCACATCATGCAGGAGGTGGCCGCGCTGTGTGACCACGTGGTGATCATCGCGCAGGGCACGGTGATGGCCGCCGGCAGTGCCGATGAGCTGCGCGCACAGACCGGGGAAAGCAACCTGGAAGATGCCTTCGTCAAGGCAATCGGTACCGAAGAAGGATTGCACGCATGAGTTCGTTCGCCACGCTGTTGACCGTGATGCGCAAGGAACTGCGCGATCTCTCCCGTGACCGCCGCACGCTCGCGCTGACGCTGCTGCTGGGGCCGCTGTTGTACCCGGTACTGATCCTGGGCATGAGCAAACTGGCCGAAAGCCGGGTCAAGACGCAGATCGAGCAGCCGCTGGAAATCCCGATGATCGGCGGCGAGCATGCCCCCAATCTGGTGCGTTTCCTGGCATCGCAGGGTCTGAATGCGACCGAGGCACCGAAAGACCTCACCGAGGCGATCCGCAGCCAGCGCATTGATGTGGCGCTGCGCATCAGCCCGGACTTCGGCAAGGACTGGGCCGACGGCCGCCCGGCGCTGGTCGAGATCATCAAGGACAGCACCCGCCGCGCCGCCGATATTCCCAGCAGTCGCCTGGAGGCGGCACTGGGCGGCTACAGCCAGCAGGTCGGTGCGCTGCGCCTGCTGGCGCGCGGTATCGATGCACAGGTGGCGCGACCGCTGGACGTCGCCGCACAGGATCTGGCCACCGCCGAAGCCAAGCGCGGCATGATGCTGTCAGTGCTGTTGCCGATCCTGCTGACCATCACCTCGTTCCTGGGCGGCGCCTACCTGGTGATGGACACCACGGCCGGCGAGCGTGAGCGGCAATCGCTGGAGCCGCTGCTCGCCACCCCCGCACCGCGCAGTGCGATCGTCAGCGGCAAGATCGCCGCAGCCTGCGCTGTCGGTGTGGCATCGCTGTTGCTGACCCTGGCGGCCTTCAAGATCAGCGCGCAGCTTTCCTCGGGCGGGGTAGGCCGGCAGCTCAACATGGGTTTCCTGCCGATGCTGCAGATGCTGCTGATCATGCTGCCGATGCTGTTCATCGGTACGTCGCTGCTGACCTTCCTCTCGGCCGCCGCCAAAAGCATGAAAGAAGCCCAGAGCCACATGACCTGGCTGATGCTGCTGCCGATGCTGCCGGGGTATGCGCTGATGGTGTACCCGATCAAGAGTGAGCTGTGGCAGTTCGCGGTGCCGTTCCTGGCACAGAACCAGATGCTGCTCAAGATCATCCGCCACGAAGCGATCAGCCCACAGATGTGGGCGGTCTACCTCGGTGCGGGCTTCGGGCTGGCGGCGCTGTTCTGGTATGCCGCGGTGCGCCGCTACCATCAGGAGCGGTTGGCGATTTCGGGTTGATCCACGAAGGGCTCCGAAAGGGGCCCTTCTTCAGGGGTGGATTCGCATGACGACAGCGCGCCTCAGCGCTTGACCGGTGAGGCGCGGTCCGTGTTGGATACGACACATGGGATCACTGGTAGAGGCTGCACTCGCAGGCGATCTGCGCTTACCGCGATGCTGTCCGGCTAGATTGATGGGTGACGAGCTTTCGGAGACGGAGAGCGAGCCCGCCCATGCATATCGATGCCAATCTTGTCGTGTTGTACGTTTTCAGCGTGGTCGTGATGATCGCCATGCCAGGCCCTGTTGCGGTGTTCGTGGCAGGCACCGGCATCGTCGGTGGACCGAAGCTGGCGCTTCGGGCGATTGCCGGCACCAACGCTGGCTCCCTCGTACTGATCGTGCTGTCGATGCTGGTCGTCCAAGGGCTGCTGTCCATCAATGAGACGGTGTTTACCTTGCTCAAAGGCGGCGGCGCCCTCTACATCGGCTATCTCGGCTACCAGATGCTGCACGATGCCGGAAGGGCGGCGGCCACGCCGGTGGCGACGCACGGGAGTTTCACAAAGGGCTTCGTGATGTCGATCTCGAACCCTAAAGACATCATCTTCTTCGCATCGTTCTTTCCGCAGTTCCTCGAGATCACGCCTCAGCCAACGGTGAGCCTGGGGCTGCTGACCGTACTGTGGATCGTGCTGGACTTCGCCACCCTGATGACGGTCTGCCTGTTGGTCCGGCGGTTGGTGAAACCAAACGTGCACCGGGGGATGCTGCGCGTCTCAGGCGTCTTGCTGATGCTGATTGCCCTGCTCGGCGTGGGGATGGCAGGGCGTGATCTCGTCAGCGCTGGGTTGCCCGCCACCATGGCGTTGCAAGAACCTTCGACTGCCCTATAGCGGCAGTGCTGCATGCGCCACTGAAATCAGAAAAAAGGCCCGGATCACTCCGGGCCTTTCGTCATACCAGCTTACGTCGCGATCAGCCGCCTTCCGGCGCGAAGGCAAGCGTGCGGCGCGTGGTGACCGGTGCACCGACCGGTTCGAACTTCCAGCGTTTGACGGCATTGAGTGCTTCGCGGTCGAACACGCGGGCCGGGGTGGCGCGCAGCACGCGGGCGGCGGTCACCGAGCCGTCGGTGCCGACGGTGAGTTCGACCAGGACTTCGCCGGAGGTGCCCGAACGCAGCGCGTCGGCCGGGTAGCGCGGGGCGGGCGTGCTGACCGGGCGCAGGCTTGGTGCGGCGGCGGCCTGGCGGGTCGCCGCAGCCTGCTGGGCGGCCGCCTGCTGCTGGCGCTGTTCGGCCTCGCGACGGGCGTTGGCCTGGCGCTCGGCATCCTGCGTATCACGGCGCGCGGCTTCCTGCTGGGCAGCAATCTGGCGCGCGGCCTCGGCTTCGGTGGTCTGCTGCTGCGCCAGGCGCTGTTGTTCCACCAGCTGCTTGGCGCGGGTCTCGGCGTCCTTCTTGACCTTGTCGGTCTCTTCCTGGGTGCGCTTGAGCGCAGTCTGCATGCTGCCGCTGATGCCCTGCTTCAGGCGGGGCAACGCCGGGGCGGTCGGGTCGACTTTCTCGATCAGCGCGACCAGGCGCTGGGTCTCAGCGAAGTCTTCGCGGCCCAGGTTCTGCTCGGCGGCAATCAGGGTGTACGGCAGCAGATCGGTCAACGCGCTCTTGACCGAGGCATCATCCGGGGTCTTGTCACGCAGCGCCAGGTAATACTCGATGGCGTTGTCGCCGGCCGGGGCGTACATGCGGTTCTCGCGCAGCGCCTTGCCGGCCAGCTCGCGCAGTTCTTCGGTGCCCAACGATTGGACCTTGGCCGACACCGCCGGTGCGGCCGGCGCAGCAGTGGGGGCTGCCGGTGCCGCAGGTGCGGCCGGTACGGTTTCGTCCTTGCCAGAGCAGGCGGACAGGGCCACCAGCAGGATCATCGGCGCGAACAGCCGCGCCGGGCCATGAGTCTTGACGTGCGACATCCAACTCCCCTTTGAAGACGACGATACGTAGGGCCTGATGCGGTCAGGCCGACCGAAGGCCATGGACGTTTCCCGACGTCCACGGCGGACCCGCAGGTGTGCAATCTAGCATCACCCCGCCCGGCCCGGGGGCCAGGCGGTCAGGGCAGGGGGCATCCTCACCGATGCCGCCGCTGCCGGGCAAGCCTCAGTGCGACAGTGCCTTGCTGGGCGTGCCGCTCATCAGCTTGTCGGTGTAGGCGATGCCGATCGCCGAGAGGATGAAGGCGCCATGGATGATGGTCTGCCACATCACACCGTCGGAGGTCATCGTGGAGCACTTGATGACATCGCCCACGGCGGCGACGGCCTTCAGGTACGCCTCGCTGTTGCAGGCGGGCAGGGCGCCCAGGTTGCCGGCACCAATGAAGGTCTTGAGCAGGTGGATCGAGGAGATGCCGATGATCGACAGCGCCAGCTTCACCTTCAACACGCTGGCGTTGACGTGGCTCAGCCACTCCGGCTGGTCCGGATGACCTTCCAGGCGCAGACGCGAGACGAAGGTTTCATAACCCCCGACGATCACCATCACCAGCAGGTTGGAGATCATCACCACGTCGATCAGGCCCAGCACCAGCAGCATGATTTCCTGCTCGCCCATCTGGTTGGCCTGGTGCAGCAGGTGCCACAGTTCCTTGCCGAACAGGAACACGTAGACGCCCTGGGCCAGGATCAGGCCGAGATACAGGGGCACCTGCAGCCAGCGCGAGGCGAAGATGAGGGTGGACAGGGCGTTCGGGGATTTCGAGGTCGAGCTCATGCTGGAATGCTGCGTTGCGGGGACGGCGCAGCGTAACGGTCCGGCTTGACCCTGCCAAGCCGAATGACGGACTAGACTCGGTATTCCCAATCCGCGAGCCGTCGCCATGATCGACCTGTACTACTGGCCTACCCCGAATGGCCACAAAGTCACGCTGATGCTGGAGGAGACCGGCCTGCCGTACCGGATCCAGCCGGTGAACATCGGCGCCGGGGACCAGTTCACGCCCGACTTCCTGGCGATCTCACCCAACAACAAGATGCCGGCGCTGGTCGACCACCAGCCCACCGACGGCGGCGCGGCGCAGAGCGTGTTCGAGTCCGGCGCCATCCTGCTGTACCTGGCCGAAAAGACCGGCCGCTTCCTGCCGGCCGACAGCCGCGGCCGGGTGGCGGTGCTGGAATGGCTGTTCTGGCAGATGGCCGGCCTTGGCCCGATGAGCGGTCAGATGGGCCATTTCAGCGTCTACGCGCCCGAAAAGATTCCCTATGCGATCGAGCGCTACAACAACGAAGTGCGCCGCCTGCACGGGGTGATGGACAAGCGCCTGGCGCAGAGTGCCTACCTCGGCGGCGATGACTACAGCATCGCCGACATGGCCAGCTACCCGTGGATCGGGGCCTACGACACGCTTCCGGTCCATTTCAGCGCCTTCCCGAACCTCAAGCGCTGGCATGACGCGATCGCTGCGCGCCCGGCCACCCAGCGGGCCTACGCCCTGCGCGAGAAGGTGAACCCGCAGGCCGGCAAGCCGCTCAGCGAAGAAGAGCGCAAGCACCTGTTCGGCCAGCGTTGACGCGGTGGTCGCTTGCCCGGTCGTGCCGGCCGCTGGCCGGCTCCCCGCAGCGGTGGGCGCGCCCGGACGCCCGCCATCCCCGGCACGACCGGAACGGTTTTGGTTAGGATGAAGCGTTCCCCGTGCCGTTTTCCTGGCCGGGGACTGCCCAGACGCTCCCGGAACCCTCCATGCGCCACCTGTTTGCTTCGCTCGCCCTGATGCTCGCCTCGACCTCGATCGCCCACGCTGAAAAACTGACCCTGGATGCCATCACCGGCCCGCTGCCGTTGTCCGGCCCGACCCTGATGAAACCCAAGGTGGCCCCGGATGGCTCGCAGGTCAGCTTCCTGCGCGGCAAGGATGCGGACCGCAACCAGCTGGACCTGTGGGCGTACGACATCGCCAGCGGCCAGACCCATCTGCTGGTGGATTCCAAGGTGGTGCTGCCCGGCACGGAAACCCTGAGCGACGCCGAGAAGGCCCGCCGCGAGCGCCAGCGCATCGCCGCGATGACCGGCATCGTTGATTACCAGTGGTCGCCGGATGCACGCACGTTGCTGTTCCCGCTCGGCGGCGAGCTGTACCTGTACGACCTGAGCAAGCAGGGCGAGGCCGCGGTGCGCCAGCTCACCCATGGAGAAGGCTTCGCTACCGATGCCAAGCTGTCGCCGAAGGGCGGCTTCGTCAGCTTCGTGCGTGCCCGCAACCTGTGGGTGATCGACCTGGCCAGCGGCGAGCAGATCCAGCTCACCCGCGATGGCAGCGACACGATCGGCAACGGCGTGGCCGAGTTCGTCGCCGATGAGGAAATGGACCGCCACACCGGCTACTGGTGGGCACCGGACGACTCGGCGATCGCCTTCGCCCGCATCGATGAATCGCCGGTGCCGGTGCAGAAGCGCTACGAGATGTATGCCGACCGCACCGAGATGATCGAACAGCGTTACCCGGCGGCCGGCGACCACAACGTCACCGTGAAGCTGGCCGTGATCGCGCCGCGTCAGAACGCCACGCCGACCTGGATCGACCTGGGCCGCACTCCCGACATCTACCTGGCCCGCGTCGATTGGCGTGATCCCCAGCGCCTGACGTTCCAGCGCCAGTCGCGCGACCAGAAGACGCTCGAACTGATCCAGACCGAACTGGCCAGCGGCCAGCAGCGCACGCTGGTGACCGAAACCTCGCCGACCTGGGTACCGCTGCACAACAGCCTGCGCTTCCTCAAGCAGGGCGGCTTTGTGTGGTCGTCCGAGCGTAGTGGCTTCGAGCACCTGTACCGCATCTCCGATGACGGCAAGACCGTCACCGCACTGACCGCCGGTAACTGGCCGGTGGACGAACTGCTGGCCGTGGACGAAGATGCTGGCAAGGTCTACTTCCGCGCCGGCATGGACAGCCCGCGCGAAAGCCAGCTGTACGCCGTGTCGCTGCAGGGTGGGGTGCCGCAGCGCCTCTCCCAGGCCCCGGGCATGCACACCGCCAGCTTCGCGCGCAACGCCAGCGTCTACGTGGACAGCTGGTCCAACACCACCACGCCGCCGCAGATCGCGCTGCACCGTGCCAACGGCGAGAAGATCGCCACCCTGGTCGAGAACAATCTTGAAGACCCGGCGCATCCGTACGCACGCTATCTCGATGCGCAGCGCCCGGTCGAGTTCGGCGCCCTGACCGCCGCCGACGGCAAGACAGAACTGAACTACAGCCTGATCAAGCCGACCGGTTTCGATCCGGCCAAGCGCTATCCGGTCGTGGTGTACGTCTATGGCGGCCCGGCCTCGCAGACGGTCACCAACAGCTGGCCCGGCCGTGGCGATCACCTGTTCAACCAGTACCTGGCCCAGCAGGGCTACGTGGTGTTTTCGCTGGACAACCGCGGTACCCCACGCCGTGGCCGTGATTTCGGCGGTGCGCTGTACGGCGTGCAGGGCACGGTGGAAGTGGCTGACCAGCTGCGCGGCGTGGCCTGGCTGAAGCAGCAGGCCTGGGTTGATCCGGCGCGCATCGGTGTGCAGGGCTGGTCCAATGGCGGCTACATGACCCTGATGCTGCTGGCCAAGGCCTCCGACAGCTACGCCTGCGGCGTGGCCGGTGCACCGGTGACCGATTGGGGCCTGTACGACACCCACTACACCGAGCGCTACATGAACCTGCCGGGCAACAACCCGAAGGGCTACGAGGAAGCGCGCGTGCTGGCGCATATCGACGGCCTGCGCTCGCGCTTGCTGCTGATCCACGGCATGGCCGATGACAACGTGCTGTTCACCAACTCCACGGTGCTGATGAGCGCCCTGCAGAAACGCGGCCAGCCGTTCGAACTGATGACCTATCCCGGTGCCAAGCACGGCCTGTCGGGCAGCAACGCGCTGCACCGCTACCGCCTGGCCGAGGACTTCCTGGGGCGCTGCCTGGCGCCCTGATCCGCCGTTGCTGCCACCGGCCTGACAAGGAGTTTGCCGATGACATTGCCGCCCGCACTTCCTGGTACCACCGTGCGCACCGGTTGGTGGCGCCGTCACTGGCGCTGGGCCATGCCAGTGGCGGTGGTGGTCGGCATGGCGGCGGCAGCGGGCGCGGTGTGGTTCGCGCTGTCCCAGTGGGCGTACTGGAGCAAATCCAGCACGCCCTACCAGGAGGCCATGCGCCGCGCGCGCTGCAACGTCGAGCTGGTCGAAGCGCTGGGTGAGCCCCTGCGCGATGGCTACCTGCCCGCGGGGTCGATGCATTCCAACGGGCAGAGCCAGTTCGTGATCGGGGTGAGCGGTCCACAAGGGAAGGGCCGCCTGTTCCTCAATGCCAAGCGCAGTGGCGAGCACTGGGACTACCCGATGCTGTATGTGGTCACCGATGCCAACGAGGCCATCGATCTGACCGCGCTGGATGATGCCGAGGCGGCCGAGCGCTGTGCGTTGGCTGAGTGCCGCGCCAAGGGCGAGTGTCCGCCGTCGCTCAGTCTTTGAGAGGCGAAGCTGACGTTGCTGCCTTCTGGATTCGCAATGACTGCTGTTTTCGTTGATACCGTGATGCCACGCTGGGTTCTGCGTACCCGCGGTCTCTAGTCTCGATGCACCTGCCCGTTTGGGCAATGCTGCGGGCGAGGTGGAGCGGTGGAACGAATCTTGAGTGGCTTGATGGCTGTGTTGTGTGGTTTGTTTTTAGCGCCGACAACCTTTGCGGCGCTACCGTTCATCGAGGTTCCCACTGGTGGGTGGGATCCCGGGCTGGAGGCGCGCAGGCACTATGCCGGCGGAATGTATGACTGGGTGCGCCGGGTCAAGGTAGATCGCACGGCACTGGCGTCCGATCGGATCCAGGTCGATCTGTTCGACGACGTGTTCATTATCGAGCGCACGCCCCTGATCGCCAGAGAGCCGGAAGATGTTCCTCTATATGTGGCGGATGTCAGCACGCATGATGTCCAGCGCTCGCCCACGTCGCGGCAACTGTGGGCAGGGACGATCATCGGCGTGCGGGGGCCTGGGGGAATGTCGAGCACTGTCGAAATCACCGAGCTGGGCAACGGCGACCTCATGTCCAGTTTTTCACGTGGCCATTTGCTGTATCAGCTGTTTGGGGATCTACTGGTGCGCATCGATCTGCGCCGGGTTCCCAATGAAGCACCCACGGTGCGTGATCCCTATCCGGCGGACCCGCTCATCCTGGATAAGGCTGCTTCCCCATCAACCGCGGTATCGACGATACGCGTGGCTTTTGGGTACGGAAATGGTGCGCTTGCCAACGGTAGGGAGCAGGTTTTCAGAATGATGGAGGGAGCGGTCGAACACGCAACTGCTGGCTTCCTCGCTAGCGGTATTCGGGTTGAACTACAGCGGGCTGGAAATGCGCTGCCCGGCTACGCTGAATCCAGCGTGGTACAGACGCTGGATGACCTTGTTCTGGGCTCTAACGGCCCGCTCTGGCTGGTGCATAGGATGAGGCATCTCGAAAAGGCGGATTTGATGCTGATGATCATCGACACGAAAGATCCGGAATCCGTCTGCGGTCAAGCACAACGGCTTCTGGCAACGAAGGAAACGGCATTTGCGGTGGTTGAACGTCGCTGCCTTCCTAATGAGATCAACAGCCTCGCCCATGAAATCGGCCACCTCTTGGGCGCCGACCATGATCCTGCACACGCGTCCATCAGCCCTCCAAAATTCCAATACGGGCATGGCTATCAATCACCATTGAATACACCTGACCGGTGGAGGACAGTGATGGCTTACGATTGCAGTGATCGTGCATGCGGACGGGTCAACCGCTGGTCATCTCCGCGGGTGAGCCACAACGGATTGCCGGCTGGAACGGCGCGTCTGCATGACAACGTCCGCGTGTTGAATGAGACACGAGCCACAATAGCTGCATTCTATCCAGACCCGTGAGCAGACTGACCCGGGCCGGGAGGTTAACAATCAAGCCATGACCTCCGGCCAATTGCCCCCGGCCCGCCAAGTGCGTAGGGTCGCAGGCATCCTGCCCTGGAGTTCCTGCATGAAGCCGCTTGTCCTCGCTGTCGCGTTGGCCCTGACCGTTCCCGCCGCGTTGTCGGCCCCGCCGGCCCTGGCCGCCCCGGCTGCCGCCAAGCCCGCCGCCTCGCCGGCCTGGGTCACCCGCAGCAACACGCTGGCGCAGATCCTGCTCGATGCGCAGGGCCCGTTCCAGCCGGAAGAGACCGGCTTCTTCGGCGTACCCGGCTATGACGACAAGGTGGCCGATTTCGGCCCCGACAACGGTGCTCGCTACCGCGCCGCGATGACCAAGGCCCGCGGTGAACTGCAGGCCAAGCTCGCCACCGAACGCGATCCCAACGTCCGCCAGGACCTGGCGATCATGATCGCCGCCGCCAACCAGAACATCGAAGGCAGCGAACTCAACGAGAAGTACCTGCTGCCGTGGAGCGACACCCCGCAGACCGTGTTCAGCGGCCTCAACCTGCTGCTGTCCGACCAGGTGCCCACCGAGCGCCGGGCCAAGGCGCTGGATCGCCTGAAGGCCTACGCCGGGCTTGCCCCGGGCACGCAGCCGGTGACCACCCTGTCGCGCCAGCGCTATGAAGAACGCCTGGGCGACAAGACCCTGCTGCAGCCGACGAAGATCGAAGTCGAGCAGTCGCTGGCCAACGTGGACACCTACATCACCGGCATCGAACAGCTGTTCGGCAAGTACAAGGTGGCCGGCGCCGAGCAGGCGCTGCAGACCATCGCCAGCCAGCTGCGCGAGTACCGTGATTGGACCCGCCGTGAAGTGCTGCCCAAAGCCCGCACCGATGCGCGCCTGCCCGAGCCGCTGTATGCCTACCAGCTCAAGCGCGTGGGCATCGACATCGCCCCGGCGCTGCTGATGCAGCGGGCCCAGCTGGAATTCATGGAAACCCGCTCGGCGATGCGCCAGCTGGCACCGCTGGTGGTGCAGGCCAAGGGCCTGAAGGTTACCGACAGCACCGATCCGGTGGCGGTGGTGCGCGCGCTCAAGGGCGACAAGATTCCCGACGATCAGCTCGAGCACCACTACCGCGGCGTGATCGATGCGATCGACCCGATCATCCGCAAGGAAAAGATCGTCGACGTGCCGCAGCGTCCGATGCAGATGCGCCTGGGCTCGGCCGCCGAAAGCGCCGCCTCGCCGGCACCGCACTTCCTGCCGGCGCCGCTGGTCGGCAATACCGGGCAGCAGGGCACTTTCGTGTTGCCGCTGGGCAACCCGGCCGCCGGCGACAAGGCCGCGCAGTACGACGATTTCAACTTCGGCTCGGCCGCCTGGACGCTGAGCGCGCATGAAGGCCGCCCGGGCCACGAACTGCAGTTCACCGCGATGGTCGAGCGCGGCATCTCGCTGGCCCGCACGATGTTCGCCTTCAATTCGGTCAACGTGGAAGGCTGGGCGCTGTATGCCGAAGCGGAGATGGTGCCGTACGAGCCGCTGGACGGTCAGCTGATCGCGCTGCAGTTCCGCCTGCTGCGGGCCGCGCGCGCGATGCTGGACCCGATGCTCAACCTGGGTCAGATCGACCGGGCCAACGCCGAGCGCGTGCTGATCGATGAGGTCGGCCTGTCCAAGGCGATGGCCACGCAGGAGCTGGACCGCTACATGGTGCGCATGCCCGGCCAGGCCGGCAGCTACTTCTACGGCTACACCCGGATTCTTGAGCTGCGCATGCAGACCGAGCTGGCGCTGGGCGATCGCTTCGACCGGCTGGCGTTCAACAACTTCCTGCTCGATCAGGGCCTGCTGCCGCCGGACCAGCTGGCCAAGGCCGTCAATGACGTCTTCGTGCCGAAGTACAAAAGCGCGGCCAAGCGCTGACGCGTTTGCGGTAGGCACCGACCGTTGGTCGGTGCGCTATCCCAGCAGCCACGACCAACGGTCGTGGCCTACCGCGGCCTTCGTTACCGCTGCGGCGTGATCGTCTGCGTCGGCAGACGCGGCGCCGGCGGCGGATTCGGTACCCAGATCGCCACACCGGCCGCGCGCTTCTGCGTGGTCGGGATGCCGATGCCCACACCACCGCCCACGTGCGAGCCGTAGCTGCCCGCACCGACGGACATGCCGACTGGCGAGCCGCTGGAACCCACGCCCATCAGGATCACGCCGTTGGCCCCGAGGGCGGCGGCCTCACGCTTGAGCCGCATGACCGCGGCATCGGTCTGGCCCTGCGTACCGAAACCCACCGCGCTGGCCGATTCGAGCTGGGCGATTTCCTGCGACCCGGCCGGCGGAGTGGAGTAGATCTGCACCGTGGCCGGATCGACCGGCGCACGCGCCTGGCCGAGCATGACCTTGGAGGTACTGGCGCAGCCGGCGCTGAGCAGCGCCAGGCCCAGCAATGCAGCGCATCGGATGTTCATGGCGTTACCCCTGTGTGTGATGGCTGGGATGATCGGCGCTGGCGACTGAATCGGTCCCAACCCCTGCCAGCGCACCCTAGCACCGGCCCGGTGAGGCCCCCGCCAACGGCGTCTCGCTGCCGCTTGCGCCTGCGCCGGGAACCGCTATGGTGGGCCACGCATTCACCTCAAGGAGCCGGGCATGGGATTGATCAGTCTGTTGTGGGGCATCGTCGCGCTGCTCTGGATGATTGTGGCCCTGATCCCGCTGCTGGGGTGGGGCAACTGGTTCCTGATCCCGTTCGCGGCGGTGGGCGCGGTCATCGCCGCGATCGGCATCCTGTTCACCCACGCCAGCAAGCGCGGCCGGGCCTGGACCGGGCTGGTGCTCAACGGCATCGTGGTGGTGGTGGGCATCGTCCGGCTGGGGCTGGGTGGCGGCATCATCTGAGCGGCCCGTGCGCGGCCCGGGTGCGACCGACCGTCGCAGCTCACGGCCGCCCGGTACCATCGGCGTAGAATGACCGGCTGCCGCATCCGGCTCTGCCGGCGGTCCACGCCCGTCCGGGCGCTCTCCCTGCACCGATGATCATTCGTCCTCGTCCCCACGGCTGGCAACTGCTCTACATCCTGCGCGGCTCCATCGTTCCGGCGGTGGCCCCGAAGGTGGTGGCGATCCTGCTGCTGTCGATCGCGGTGGCTGCCCTGGCCGAGCTGTGGCACCCGCCGGGCATCGAGCGCGTCTCGGTGGCACCGTTCACGCTGCTGGGCCTGGTGCTGTCGATCTTCCTGAGCTTCCGCAACAACGCCTGCTTCGAGCGCTGGTGGGAAGGCCGCAAGCTGTGGGGCCAGCTGATCTATGAATCCCGCAGCCTGGCCCGCCTGTGCCAGGCGCTGCTGGTCGACGATCCTGCGCTGCGCGACCGCGTGTGCCGGCTGTGCATCGGCTTCGCGCATGCGTTGGCCGCCCGCCTGCGTGGCCGCGACATGGCGCTGGCGGCGCTGCCGTGGGTGCCCGAGGCCGATCGCGCGCGGTTCGGCCAGCGCCTCAACGCGCCCGACCAGCTGCTGGCGATGATCGCCGCCGATCTCGCCCAGGCGCTGCGCGCCGGCCAGCTTGATCCGTTCCTGTACACCCAGTTCGAAACGCGCCTGCATGCACTGTCCAGCATCCAGGCCGGTTGCGAGCGCATCCTGACCACGCCGCTGCCGTTCGCCTACACGCTGCTGCTGCACCGCTGCGCATGGCTGTTCTGCGTGCTGCTGCCCTTCGGCCTGGCCAGCTCGCTGGGCTGGGCCACTCCCGTGGTCTCGGCCGTGCTCGCCTATGCGTTCTTCGGCCTGGACCAGCTCGGCGAGGAGATGGAAGAACCCTTCGGGCTGGAATCCAACGACCTGCCGCTGGATGCCATGGTGCGCATCATCGAGATCGACCTGCTCGACAGCCTGGGCGTCCAGCCGCTGCCCGAGCCGCTGCAACCGCGGCACTACCTGCTGCAGTAGGTCCTGCCCTCCTTCCTGCATTCCGTTCCGGAGTTCCTCATGGCACACCCCGACTACCGCCCCCGCCGCATGCGTCACGACGAGTTCTCGCGCCGTCTGATGCGCGAGAACACGCTGACCACCGACGACCTGATCTATCCGGTGTTCGTGCACGAGCTGGCCGGCCGCGCGCCGGTGGCCTCGATGCCGGGCGTGGAACGGCTGTCGATCGACGAGCTGCTGAAAGTGGCGGAAGAAGCGCTGGAGCTGGGCATTCCGGTGATCGACCTGTTCCCGGTGATCGATCCGGCCGGCAAGTCGCTCGATGCGGCGGCGGCATGGGACGAGAACGGCCTGGCACAGCGCGCCATCCGCGCATTGAAGTCGCGCTTCCCCGAGCTGGGCGTGATGACCGATGTCGCGCTGGATCCGTACACCACGCACGGCCAGGACGGCATCATCGATGACAAGGGCTATGTGCTCAACGACATCACGGTGGAGGCGCTGGTCAAGCAGTCGCTGTCGCATGCCGAAGCGGGCGTGGACATCATTTCGCCCTCGGACATGATGGACGGCCGCATCGGTGCGATCCGCCGTGCGCTCGATGCCGCCGGCCACGTCAATGTGCGGATCATGGCCTACTCGGCCAAGTACGCCTCGGCGTTCTACGGCCCGTTCCGCGACGCGGTCGGCAGCTCCACCGGCCTCGGCAAGGCGGACAAGAAGACCTACCAGATGGACCCGGCCAACGGCGACGAGGCCATGCGTGAGATCGCGCTGGATCTGGAAGAAGGGGCGGACATGGTGATGGTCAAGCCGGGCATGCCCTACCTGGACCTGGTGCGCCGGGTGAAGCAGCAGTTCGGCGTGCCGACCTTCGCCTATCAGGTCAGTGGCGAGTACGCGATGATGAAGGCGGCCTTCGCCAATGGCTGGCTGGACGAGCGGGCGTGCGTGATGGAGTCGCTGATCGGCTTCAAGCGTGCCGGCGCCGATGGCGTGCTGACCTATTTCGCCCCGCAGGTGGCGCGTTGGCTGCGCGAACGCTGACAATACGCGCCCACCCCGATACAGGACGACGATGATGCAGACGATGGGATGGCTACAGTGGGTGACCTGGACGGCTGGCGTGCTGGCCTTTGCCGTGGTCATCGGGCTGGTGATCCGTGGCGTGCGCCGCGCCGCGCGGCAGGCACCGGAGCAACCCTCCGCCGCGGCCCGCATGGCCCGTGAGGCGCAGCTGTCGCCCGCCTTGCAGGCACAGCTGGCCGCGTTGAACCAGCGCAAGGATCACGGCGAGATCAGCGAAGCGCAGTACGAGCAGCTGCGCGCGGAGCTGCTGCAGGGCCATTGACCCTGGGCGGCGCCGCCTCCACGGGTAGAGCGACGCCAAGCGTCGCTGCCCTTCGGCCCCGCAACATCAACCGCAGCCCGGACCCTGCGGCGCTGACGGCGCCTTGATCCGGTACAGATCCAGCCCGCCGGCACGCGGTGCGCGTGCCATGCCAGCCAGGACCATCTCCGACGGCTTCGACGCGTCCACCACCGGCGCACCGGTCTGGCCGTCGGCGGTATTGAAGGACAGCATCAGCGGCACCGCCGCCTGGCGGTGATCGCAGCTCGCCAGCAGGACCTGCGAATGCCCGTCGCTCGCGCGGGTGAACGCCAGTGCGCCGTCATTGTCCAGCCACGCCGCCCCAAGTTCGGCGGCGGCCGTGTTGAGCGGGGCCGGCAGGGCCTGCGCGGTACCGAATCCCTCGCCCTGCACGGGCGCCAGATACAGATCGAAGCCGCCCTGGGTCTGCCTGCCGTTGCGTGAGAACAGCAGCGTGCGCCCATCCGGACGCAGCGCGGGCGCCCGTTCGTCGTCGCGCGTGTTGAGCGCCGGCAGGGCCTGCACGGCCTCGATGGTGCCGTCGGCGGTCACCGGGGCACGGTACAGATCGAAGCCGCCTTTTCCGCCGCTGCGGTTGGAGGCGAAGTACAGCCAGCGGCCATCGTGGCTGAAGTACGGGTCGCGCTCGTCATTGGCGCTGTTGAGCGCGAGCGGGGCAGGGTCCTGCCAGCGGCCCTCGCGCAGCACCGCCTGCCACAGGTCCCAGCCCCCCTTTCCGCCGGCGCGGTCGCTGGCCCACACGATGCGCTGGCCATCCGGCGCGATCGTGGCCTGGGCTTCGTTGGCCTTGGTCGAGACCACGCCCATGCCCTCGATGCCGAATTCGGAAAGCGCCATCGCGGCGGGTGTGCAGAGTAAACTGGCGCTCAGCGCGAGCAGAGACAATGGAATGCGCATCATCGCGTCCGTTGGGGTTTGCGTTCCATTCTAGGCCCGGAGCAGGAAACCCATGACCGACCGTTACGCCGTATTCGGCCAGCCCATCGCGCATTCGCAGTCGCCGCACATCCATGCCACGTTCGGCCGGCAGGAAGGCCTGGCGCTGGACTACCGCGCGATCGAGGCATCGCCGGGCGAGTTCCTGGCGGCCCTGGAGGCCTTTGCCGCCGAGGGTGGCGTGGGCGCCAACATCACCGCGCCGCACAAGGAAGCCGCCTTCGCGCTGTGCACCACGCTGACCTCGCGCGCGCGCCGCGCCGGTGCGGTCAACACGCTGCTGCGCAAGGGCGATCGCTGGCATGGCGATACCACCGATGGTATCGGCCTGGTCCGGGATCTCACCGACCGTCACGGCCTGGACCTGCGTGGCCGCCGCACCCTGTTGATCGGCGCGGGCGGCTCGGCCCGCAGCGTGGCCCCGGCCCTGCTGGATGCCGGCATCCTGGAGCTGGTGGTGGTCAACCGCACCCCCGAGCGCGCCGACGCGCTGATCGATGCGATGGGTGAGCCGGGTCGCGCCATCACCCGCTACTGGGAAGACATCCGCGAGCTGGGCGATTTCGAGCTGATCATCAATGCCACCTCGGCCGGCCGCGACCGCGCCGCGGAGTTCAAGCTGCCGCTGTCGCTGGTCAACAGCATGACCACCGCGGTCGACCTCAACTACGGCGAGGCCGCGATTGCCTTCACTGCGTGGGCGCGCTCGGCCAGCTGCCGCAACATCGTTGATGGCCTGGGCATGCTGGTCGAACAGGCGGCGGAGAGCTTCCTGCAGTGGCACGCCGTGCGCCCGCAGACCGATGCGGTCTACACCGAGCTGCGGACCCAACTGGCCCCGCTGGCCGGCGAGGACTGAGCCGGTGGACATGGATCTGCTGATCTCGATGCTGACCATGGTGGGCGTGCGCCTGCCGGTACTGATCGCGCTGGCGATCGCGGTGGTCTGGGTGGTGGATACCCCGCGCGGCGCGATCCGCAGCGTGGCATTGGCTGCGCTGGGCGTGATGGCGCTGACCACCCTGGCCGGCCTGGTGCTGAACCTGGTGCCGATGTGGATGGTGCAGCAGGGCAACTACGAGAATCTGCAGCTGATGTCCAAGCTGCTCGGTGCCGGCCACTTCGCGCTCAATCTGTTCGAGGCGCTCGCGCTGGTGCTGCTGGTCTGGGCGATGACCCGCGCGCTGCGCGGCCGCGCCGTTCCCCCCACTGCGCCGCTGCCGCCACGCTGAGGGGTGCAGCCACCTGTCGCGGCCCACAGTATTGGCGTGGGCCGCGTCACGGATATGAACCGGCGCGGAAAATGGCGCCGGTCACGGCCCCCGGGTCGTGAGAAAATGGGGGCCGTGATCCAGTCAGGCAGTCCCCCGGCGTGACCGAAAAAGTTGAAGCTCCCCGCGCCCTGAACGACGAGCTCAAGGCCGGCATCCGCGATGCCTACGCCAAGCTGCAGGCCAATACGCCCGGCTTCAGCACCCGGCGTTCGCAGAGCCAGATGATCGGCGTGGTGTCGCGTGCGCTCTCGCACAGCGGCGGCGTCGGCGTGGTCGAAGCACCCACCGGCGTCGGCAAGTCGCTGGGCTACCTGACCGCCGGCGTGCCGATCGCACTGGCGACCAAGAAGAAACTGGTGATCAGCACCGGCACCGTGGCGCTGCAGTCGCAGTTGGTCGAGCGCGACATCCCCAATTTCCTCAAGGCCACCGGCATCGAAGCCACCGTGGCGCTGGCCAAGGGCCGCACCCGCTACCTGTGCACCCGCAACGCGGCCGAGGCGCATGGCGATGGCGCGCAGGAAGGCATGTTCGACGACGAACAGCCGTTGTTCGACCGGCCGTTGGCGCCGATCGAGATGGACCTGGCGCAGTCGCTGAGCAAGGCCTTCCTGGAAGGCCGCTGGAACGGTGACCTGGACAACGCGCCGGAAACGATCAGCAACACCCTGCGCTCGCGCATCACCACGCCGGCCTCCGGCTGCGCCGGGCGCAAGTGCGCCTACTCGGCGCAGTGCGCGGTGCTGCGCTCGCGCAACACCGTGCGCGAGGCGCAGATCGTGGTGACCAATCACGCGCTGCTGTTGTCGGCGCTGTCGATCGGCGAGAGCGACAACGGCCAGCCGCTGATCGCGCCGCCCTCGGACATGCTGCTGGTGCTTGATGAAGGGCATCACATCGGCAACGTCGCCATCGACCAGGGCGCGGCCAGCCTCGCGCTGGACGAAATGGCCAAGCGCACCGGCCGTCTGCAGGTGCTGATCGCCGCGTCCTACCGCGCGGTGGACAAGGACAAGCTGGGCAACCTGCTGCCCAACGAGGCGATCGAGGCCGCCGCCAAGGTCAGCAAGCAGCTCAAGGCCTTCCGCGATGTGATCGACCGCAGCTGGCGGCCGGATCCTTCCGCGCAGGAGCCGATGTGGCGCGCTCCGAATGGCCGCTTGCCGGACATCTGGATGCCGGAGATCGAGGCCATCGCCGACGACACCCGCGCGCTGTTCAACTGGGCGCACGCCGCGCTGACGCAGGTGGCCAAAGGCAAGCCCGAGGATGCCGCGCGCGAGCGTCTGCAGCGCAACCTCGGCATGGCGCTGGAGATGATCGAGCAGCAGCACAACCTGTGGACCGGCTGGCGTCGCGAGGACAAGGAGGGCCAGCCGCCGACCGCGCGCTGGATCACCCTCTCGCGCGATGGCGATCTGATTCTGCATGGCTCACCGGTCTCGGCCGCGAACGTGCTGCGCAAGCTGCTCTGGGACGAAGTGGACTCGGTGGTGATGACCTCGGCCACGCTCACCGGCGGTGGCGATTTCCAGGCGCTGGCGATCGACAACGGCATTCCGGCCGAGGCCGAGATGGTCTCGCTGGCCTCGCCGTTCGATCTGCCGAACCAAGCGCAGCTGATCGTGCCGGCATTCCCGGTCACCCCGGATGACAAGGAAGGTCACCCCAAGGAAATCGCGAAGTACCTGGTCAAGGAGCTGGACTGGGGCAAGGGCAGCATCGTGCTGTTCACCTCGCGCTGGAAAATGGAAAAGGTGGCCGAGCTGATGCCGGCCGCGCAGCGCAAGCAGGTGCTGGTGCAGGGCGAAACGGCCAAGCAGAAGATGATCGACGAGCACTTGCGGCGTACCTCGGCCGGCGAGGGCTCGGTGCTGTTCGGGCTCAATTCCTTCGGCGAAGGCCTCGACCTGCCGGGCGAAGCCTGCACCACGGTGGTGATCACCCAGGTGCCGTTCGCGGTGCCGACCGACCCGCAGACCTCCACCCTGAGCGAGTGGTTCGAAAGCCGCGGCCTGAACGCCTTCAACCTGATCGCGATCCCGCATGCGCTGCGCACGCTGACCCAGTTCTCCGGCCGGTTGATCCGCACCTCCACCGATACCGGCCGCGTGATCATCCTCGATTCGCGGCTGCTGACCCGCCGCTATGGCAAGCGCATCATCGATTCACTGCCGCCGTTCAAGCGGGTGATCGGGTAGGGATGCATCAGACAGCCACGTGGCCGTGGCGTTCACAACGGTAGAGCCACGCCATGCGTGGCTGCTCTCCGATCAGAACGGGGTAGAGCCACGCCATGCGTGGCTGCTCTCCGATGAGAACGCGCCGCAGCCTGAAACTGCACGCATCCACGCATGGCGTGGGCCTACTCTTCCAGCTTCGCCAGGTCCCGCACCGCACCCTTGTCGGCACTGGTGGCCAGCAACGCGTAGGCCTTCAGCGCGCCGGTGACCTTGCGCGGGCGCACCTCGCGCGGCTTCCAGCCCAGTGCATCCTGCTCGGCGCGGCGTGCGGCCAGCGTGGCGTCATCCAGCAGCAGATCGATGCGCCGTGCGGGAATGTCGATGCGGATCCGGTCGCCGTTGCGCACCAGGCCAATGGTGCCGCCCGAGGCCGCTTCCGGCGAGGCATGCCCGATCGACAGGCCCGAGGTGCCGCCGGAGAAACGGCCGTCGGTGAGCAGGGCGCAGTGCTTGCCCAGCCCCTTGGATTTCAGATAACTGGTCGGGTACAGCATCTCCTGCATGCCCGGGCCACCGCGCGGGCCTTCGTAGCGGATCACCACCACGTCGCCGGCCACCACTTCATCGGCGAGGATGCCGGCCACGGCGGCGTCCTGGCTCTCGAACACGCGCGCGTTGCCTTCGAACACGTGGATGGATTCGTCGACGCCGGCGGTCTTCACCACGCAGCCATCGACGGCCAGATTGCCGCGCAGCACCGCCAGCCCGCCTTCGGCCGAATAGGCATGCGCGACGGCGCGGATGCAGCCTTCGGCACGGTCCACGTCCAGCGTCGGCCAGCGCGTGGCCTGGCTGAAGGCGACCTGGGTCGGGATGCCGGCGGGGCCGGCACGGAAGAAATCGTGCACCTTTTCATCGGTGCTCACCGCGACATCCCAGCGTGCGATCGCCTCGGCCAGGGTGCGGCTGTGCACGGTCGGCACGTCGGTATGCAGCAGGCCACCGCGCGCGAGTTCGCCGAGGATGCCGAACACACCGCCAGCGCGATGCACATCCTCCATGTGGTACTTCGGCGTGTTCGGGGCGACCTTGCACAGCTGCGGCACACGGCGCGAGAGTTCGTCGATGGCATGCAGGTCGAAGTCCACCTCCGCTTCCTGCGCCGCGGCCAGCAGATGCAGGATGGTGTTGGTGGAGCCGCCCATGGCGATATCCAGCGTCATCGCGTTCTCGAACGCTTCGCGGGTGGCGATGCCGCGTGGCAATGCACCCACGTCTTCGCCGCCGTACCAGCGGTGGCACAGTTCCACGACCACGCGGCCGGCGCGGCGGAACAGCTGCTCGCGGTCGGCGTGGGTGGCCAGCGTGGAGCCGTTGCCGGGCAGCGACAGCCCCAGCGCTTCGGTCAGGCAGTTCATCGAGTTGGCGGTGAACATGCCCGAGCACGAGCCGCAGGTCGGGCACGCGCTGCGCTCGTACTCGGCGACCTTCTCGTCGCTGGCGCTTTCATCGGCGGCGATCACCATCGCATCCACCAGATCCAGCTTGTGCTCGGACAAGCGCGTCTTGCCCGCTTCCATCGGCCCACCGGAGACGAACACCACCGGGATGTTCAACCGCAGCGCGGCCATCAGCATGCCGGGGGTGATCTTGTCGCAGTTGGAAATGCACACCAGCGCATCGGCGCAATGCGCGTTGACCATGTACTCCACCGAGTCGGCGATGATCTCGCGGCTGGGCAGCGAATACAGCATGCCGTCGTGGCCCATCGCGATGCCGTCATCCACCGCGATCGTATTGAACTCCTTGGCCACGCCGCCGACCTGCTCGATCTCGCGCGCCACGAGCTGGCCCAGGTCCTTGAGGTGCACGTGGCCGGGCACGAACTGGGTGAACGAGTTGGCGATGGCGATGATCGGCTTGTGGAAGTCGCCATCGGTCATGCCGGTGGCGCGCCACAGGGCGCGGGCGCCGGCCATGTTGCGGCCGGCGGTGGAGGTGCGGGAGCGGTATTCAGGCATGGTGGCTGGCAGGATCTGGCGGGCCGTGGGGGCGCGTTTCACCTCGATTCTGCCGAAAAATTCCGGTTGCGTTTGCAACCGTTGCCACCGGTGTTTTCCGGGCAAAACCTGAAACCGCGTTCAGCTGGGCGACTTTGCCGGTTTTGGTTGTTCGCCCCGATCAGGCATGATTGGGGAGATAACCGTACTAGGGGGCATGACGCCATGAAACGTTCCAGGACCACTGCGCTGCTGCTGATGAGCGCCGCGCCGCTGCTGTTCACCGCCTGCCAGAAGAACGAGGCCGTGCAGGTGCAGGAAGGGCTCTACACCTCGGTGCAGGCCTGTACCGAAGCCACCGGCGATCCGTCCAGCTGCCGCACTGCCTTCGCCGAGGCGCAGAAGCAGTCGGCCGATGCCGCCCCCAAGTACGCCACGCGTGAAGCCTGCGAGGCCGAATACAACGCCGAGCAGTGCGTGGAACAGAAGACCTCCACCGGCCATTCGTTCATCGGCCCGATGATGATGGGCTTCTTCATGTCGCAGATGCTGAGCAACCGTGGCGGCGCAGGCCTGGCCCAGCAGCCGGCCGCGAGCCCGGCCTACCAGGACAAGGCCAAGGGCTGGGCACGCCCGGGTCCGTCGACCGGTGGCATGAACACCGCCAGCGGCATCGGCGCCGGCAAGGCCGGCCTGGCCCCGGTCAATGCCACCCCGAACCGGGCGGTCACCGCCAGCCGCGGTGGCTTCGGCAACACCAGCAGCAACCGCAGCAGCGTCGGCGGCTGATCGATGCAGCGCGTGCGTATCGCCGAGCGCAGCCAATGGCGCGCCCGGGCCGAAGAGTCGGGCTTCCGTTTCCACACCATCGATGGCCTGCCGTACTGGGATGAAACCGCGTACTACGCCTTCACCCTGCGCCAGATCGAACAGGACATCGAAGATCCCAGCGCCGAGCTGCATGCGATGGCGATGGACCTGGTGGACGAGGTGGTGGGCAGCCAGCAGCTGATGGACCAGCTGGCGATCCCGCCGCCGTTCCGCGACTGGATCGCTGACAGCTGGCGTCGCCGCGAGCCGCACCTGTATGGGCGGCTGGATTTTGCCTACGACGGCACCGGCCCGGCCAAACTCTACGAGCTGAATTACGACACGCCCACCTCGCTGTTTGAAGCCTCGTTCTTCCAGTGGCAGTGGCTGGAGGACCAGCGCAACCAGAACCGGCTGCCGCCGGATGCCGACCAGTTCAACGCGATCCATGAGGCGCTGGTCGAACGCTTCGGCGAACTGGCCGCGCAGCTGCCGCCGCCGCTGTATTTCAGCGCGGTGGGTGCGTCGGACGAAGACCAGGGCACGGTCGCCTACCTGCGCGACTGCGCGGCCCAGGCCGGCCTGCGCGGCGAAGCGATCGCGATCGAGGATATCGGCCTGTCCGAGGACGGGCGCTTCACCGCGCTCGACGACACCGTGATTGGCAGCCTGTTCAAGCTGTACCCGCTGGAAGACCTGATGACCGAGTCGTTCGGCCAGGCGCTGCCCGCCTCGGGCGTGCAGCTGCTGGAACCGGCGTGGAAGGCGATCCTCAGCAACAAGGGCGTGCTGCCGCTGCTGTGGCAGCGTCACCGTGGCCACCCGAACCTGCTCGCCGCCGAGTTCGACGATGGCAGCGAGCTGCCGCGTGGCTGGGTGCGCAAGCCGCTGTTTTCACGCGAGGGCGCCAACGTGGCCATGCACCTGGCCGATGGCAGCTGGCAGGAAAGCGAGGGCCCGTACACCGGCCCGGCGATCCGCCAGGCCGCGCATCCGCTCACCGCGTTCGATGGCGGTTATCCGCTGATCGGCAGTTGGGTGGTCGGTGACCACGCCTGTGGCATGGGCATCCGCGAAGACAACAGCCGGATCACCCGCGACAGCGCCCGCTTCGTACCGCACGCGATCATCGACGAAGCGCCGACGCGCATCTATCTCTGATCGTTACAGCAACCCATCCCGCTTGACCGCCAGGTAGCGTTCCACCAGCGCGCCGGGCAGTGCTTCGGCGGTGACATCCAGCACCATCACCCGGTGGCTGCGCAGCGCGTCATGTGCGTCGCTGCGCTGCTGCAGGTAACGCGCGATCGCACCGGCCTGGGCAGCGTCCTGCAGGGTTTCCACCGGCTGGGACAGCGCATCATCCAGCGCGCGTTCGCGCAGGCTGGCCACGCACACAAGGTGCTGGCGTTGCAGCAGGCGCACTGCGGCGAGCAGGTCTTCGATGTCCTCGTCACGCACGTTGGTGACCAGCATCACCAGCGAGCGCCGGCGCTGACGCAGCGACAACTCGGTGGCAGCGGCGAGGTAATCGGTGGCCACCGGCTGCGCCTGCAGATCGTAGCTGGCGCGCAACAGGGTATCGATGGTGCCCATGCCGCGTCTGGGCGCGACCCAGCGGCTGTCGCCCCCGGCCGCAAACAGGCCCACGCCGTCGCCCTGGCGCAGCGCAAGGTAGGACACCACCAGCGCCGCGTTGAGCACATGATCGAAGTGCGACAGGCCACCTTCGCTGGCCATCATGCGCCGGCCGGTGTCGATCATCAGCACCAGCTGCTGGTTCTTCTCGTCCTGGTATTCGCGGGAGATCAGCTTGCGCGCCCGCGCGGTCGCCTTCCAGTCGATCTGGCGCAGGCTGTCGCCGACGCGGTACTCGCGCATCTGATGGAAGTCGGTGCCTTCGCCGCGGCGGCGCTTGAGGTGCGCGCCGACCAGGCGCGAGGCCTGTTCGGCACTGAACAATGCGAAGCGCGTCAGCGGGGCGAAGTTCGGGTACACGCGCACCGCCAGCGCCGGCGGCAGTTGCCGCCGTTGATGCCACAGCCGCCACGCGCTGTGCATGCGCAGGTGCACGCCCTCGAAGACGAAACGGCCACGCGCGGTCGGGGTCAGCCGGTACGCCACGCTGCTGGCGACCATCGGTTTGAGCGCCAGCGACCGCGGCAGGCCCTGCAGGCTCCAGCCGCCGGGCACCAGATCGAAGACGTCCACGCGCTGGTGGCGGCTCGATTCCAGCCGCAGCGTCGCCTCGCGTTCAACGTTCAGTGCCAGCGACTCCGGCAGCTCGCGGTGCACACTCGGCGAGGGCTGGCGGCGCAGGCGCAGCAGGTCCACCAGCGCAATCAGCGCCACGCCGCCACCGATCGCCCACCAGACCGCATGCGGCCAGGCGCCGAGCACCACCGGCACGCCGAGCAGGCCCCAGCCGGCCAGCAATGCCAGCAGCAGCGCGCCCGGCCTCATGCCGATCGCTCGCGATGGAGGACGCGCGCCCTCATTTGCGCGGTGCGTCCACCTTGGCCAGCAGCGCGGTCAAGGCATCGTCGGCGCTTTGCCCTTCGATCTGCAGTTCCGGTGCCAAGGCGATGCGGTGGCGCAACGCCGGCTTGGCGATGTCGCGTACGTCATCGGGGGTGACGAAATCACGGCCGGACAGCACCGCCTGCGCACGCGCCGCACGCACCAGCGCGATGCTGCCGCGCGGCCCGGCGCCGAGGGCGATACCCGGCCACTGCCGGGTGGCAGCCACGATCCGCACCGCGTAGTCGATCACTTCCGGATCGACCGTGATCGCCGCGGTCGCCTGCTGCAGCGCGACCACGTCGGCCCCGCTCAGCACGCGTGGTACCTGCGAGAGATCGAAGTCGGCCGCGCTGCGGCCGGTGGTGATCGCATCGACCATGCGCTTCTCGTCGTCCAGCGTCGGGTAATCGATCAGCACCTTGAGCAGGAAGCGGTCCAGCTGTGCTTCGGGCAGCGGGTAGGTGCCTTCCTGCTCGACCGGGTTCTGCGTGGCCAGGGTCAGGAAGGGCGGGGACAGCGCGAACGCCTTGCCTTCGATGGTGACCTGGCCTTCCTGCATCACTTCCAGCAGGGCCGACTGGGTCTTGGCCGGGGCCCGATTGATTTCATCGGCGAGCAGCAGGTTGGTGAACACCGGGCCGCGACGGATCTTGAAGCTCTCGGTCTTCGGGTCGTACACCGCATGGCCGCTGACATCGCTGGGCATCAGGTCCGGGGTGAACTGCACGCGGCCATAGTCCAGCTCCAACGCCTGGGCGAGGGCGCGCACCAGCAGGGTCTTGCCCAGCCCGGGCACGCCTTCGATCAGCACGTGGCCGCCGGCCAGCAGCGCGATCAGGATCTGGTCGAGCACCTCGGGCTGGCCGATGAAGGCGCGGCCCACGGCCTCGCGCACGGCATCGACGCGCTCGGACAACGGCGATGGGGATGGCGTCACGGCAGGCGGGGACAACGGCGGCGGAAGCGTCGGCTCGGTCATAGCAGGTTTCTCATCTGGATCAGCAGGCGGATGCGGTCGCGCAGGCCGGCGACGTCGTGGGAAGCGGGTGGGGTCAAGGCGGTCTGCACGCGCTCGTGCGACCACTGCAGCAAGGTGGCGACGGCCTGTACCCGGGCCTCGCCGGTCAGTGCGGCTGCACTCGGCGAACGCCGCCGCAGACGCGCCAGGAACGCGCGGCGGACCGCGTCATACAACAGCGGTGCCTTGCCAAAGCGCAACAGGTGGTCGCCGCTGGCGCGGATGTGTTCGAGCAGCGAGCGGCGTTCCGCGGCAGGCGAGGGCAGTTCACTGCCCAGGCGCTGGGTGCGCTGCCAGAGCCAGCCGAGCAGGGCCAGCAGCAACGGCGCCCACACCGGCCAGCCGAGGTAGAACACGCGGTTCCACAACGACGGCGGGCGCGAAGCGTAGACCAGCCACATCGTGCCCTTGCCGTAGTTGGGCGCCAGCACGTAGCGGGTGAGATCGCGGTGGGCTTTGTCGTGCAGGCCATCAACGAGGGCGTTGGCAGCGTTTGGCGGAACGGTCGGGTTGGGCCGGCCCTTGCCCTGCATGAAGGCCATGTCGGCCAGCACATCGATGCGCCCCTGGCCGTGGCGCAGGCGGGCGAAGACCCGATTGGCCGCGTTGCCCCACTCGCGCTCGAGCCCCATGCCCGCGGGTGGCTCCACCGCGAAGCGGCGGCCAGTGCAGAACTCCACATGCTGCGGGTCATCGCGCACGTGGAACTGCTGGCAATAACTTCCGCGGTCCGCGCTGTCCACGCCGAGCGCGTCCAGCAGCGGGCCATTGCGGGCGGTGTCCTTGCCCACCGGTGGCGTGCGCACGATCAGATGCCCACCACGCTCCACCCAGGCCATCAGCGTTGCTACGGCAGGTGCGGGCACTTCCGCGCTGTCCTGCAGCAGCACCAGGGTATCGCCCGGCGCCAGCGGCATCCGGGTCAGGTCCAGGCGTGGCCGCGACTGCACGGTCAGCCCGTCCGCACGCAGCGCCTGGCCGAGGACGTACAGCGGGTTGTAGCTGGCTTCGCCCTGTGGCGGCAGGTGCTCTGTGTGCGTCACCCGCTCGTGGGTGCGCAGGAACAGGATCGCCAGCGGTACGCCGATCACCAGCAGGCCCAGGCCGACCAGCAGCCAGCGCAGGCGGGCGCTCACGCGCGCCACCCGAACTGGGCCTGCAGAATCGTCGCCAGCGCATCGAAGTCATCATCGCTGGGCAGTCGGCCGGCATAGGCCGCGTATTGCCAGACCCGCACGATGCGCGCGAACAGGCTGCGGTCGGCCTCGGCCGGCATCCGTCGCGAGGCCCGCAGGCATTGGGCCTCGGTCGCACCCGGGGGCAGGTTGATCTGCGCCCGTTCGCTCATCGACTCCACACTCGCGCGGTACAGTAGCGCCAGCGCCTGGCGTGGGCGGCCCTCCTGCCACAGGGCACGCGCACGCGCGGCGGGATCGGGCGGCGCCACGTCCGGTACCCGGATCGGCTCTTCCACCACGGCCGCCGCCTTTGCCCGGCGGCGCTGGCCGGAGCCGCGCAGCCACGGCAGCCAGCGCGGTGCGGTGGCCAGCAGCAGCAACACCAGGACCCCGACCACCGCCCACAGCGTCCATTCGGCGATCCGGGCCGGCAACAGCGGCCCCTTGCTGCCGCGTTGGCCATTGGCCTTGGCCGCGGCCTCACGTTTCGCCTTCTCCGCCTCGGTTGCATCGCGCTCGATGCGCGTCCACTCGGTGACCTCACGGGTCGGACTCTGCAACGGGTCTTCATACGCGCGCTGCACGGCCTGGCGGAAGCCAGCCGTATCCACCGCTTCAGCGCCAAAGATGACCGGGGGCGTGTTGTCCGGATCATTGTCGTACGTACGCGGCGGGTCATCGGCGTCATCGTCGTCGCCACCGTCGGCATCCGCGACCGCGTCCGCGTCCGAAGCCGTATCGGCGTCTTGCGCAGGCGACGGAGCGTCATCGGCCGGCGTCGGCAACGCACCCTTGGTGTTCGACTGCGCCGGTGCCTGTTGGGCGTGCAGTGCCGCGCCCGGCCAGACCAGCACAAGGGCCAGCACCAGCAGTGGCGCAGCGCGCTGCAACCGTGCATGCAGGCGCCGGAAGGCGATCTCCAGGTCCCACGCTTCCATCTGCGTACGCCGGTCCAGATACAGGCCGAAGCCGGCACCGACATAGAACGGCCCGATCAGTGTGGCGGCCAACCAGAACAGCAGGTTCACGCCCAGCTGCATCCACGCCGGCATGTCCTGCTTGGCCAGTTCCCACGCCGCGCGCCAGGACTCGGACAACAGGTCCACCGGGATGAACAGGAACACCGCGGCGATGCCGCCGACCACCAGCACGATCTCGAAGACCATGCACACCAGCGTCAGCAGTACGGCATGGCCCATCGCGCCACCGGCGATGGCGCGCCGACGTTGGCGACGATGCGCGGCGTCGGTGCCCTCCAGCAGATTCACCGGCAGCAGCACCGAGCGCAGCGGACTCAGGCGCCGCCAGCCCAGATAGCCCCAGAAGCCCTCCCAGCCCCACGTGCGCTGCGCGCGCAATGTCTGCGGGGTGGTGGATGCATCGCCGAACACCCCGCGCGAGATCACATACAACGCGATGCGCTCGAGCAACGGCTTGAGCCACCACATCGCCAACCAGGCCCAGCCGAAACTGTCGGTCCACCAGGCCAGCGCGTTGAGCAACACGAACACCGGCAGCGACACGACGACCCACGGCGCCCAGATCGCCGCGGCATGCCGACGCACCAGGGCCATGCCCAGCTCCATGGCTTCCCAGCCGGAGCGCGCGCGAAGGACGATGTTGAGCCGGTCAATCTGCATCGGCCGCTCCGCGTCCGCCGCGCCACAACCACACCAACACCGCGGTCCACAGCACGGCCGCCACGCTGTATTTGCCCCAGGCCGGAATCGCCGCGATAGAGGACCAGAACGCTTCGATGAAGGCGGCGATCAGCAACATCGCCGCGACCCCAACGCACAGCTTGGCCCCGATCACACCGCCCTCGACCAGCGCATCGATGCGACGCCGGCGGCCGGGCGCGAGCAGTTTCATGCCCAGCTGCAATCCAGCGCCGCCGGCGATCACGATCGCGGTCAGTTCGAACGCGCCGTGGCCCGCCACGAAGCGCCAGAACGGATCGCCGTGGCCGACGTGCTGCAGATGGCCGGCGACCGATCCGATGCCGACGCCGTTGAACAGCATCACCAACACCGTGCCGACGCCGGCGATCAGCCCGAAGGCGAACGTGCGCAGGCCGATGCTGATGTTGTTCATGATGTAGTAGCCGAACATCGTCCAGTTGGTGCCGCTGTCGCGGCCCAGGTTCGGCGAGGCCGGGTCGTACATGCGTTCGAATTCGGCGATGCGCGCGTTGTCCATCAGCAGATGGATCAGCTCGGGGCGCCACAGGATCAGCGCGAAGCTGCCCACCAGCGGCACCACGAACAACGCTGCGGCTACCCACATGCTGCGCGCCTGGCTGCGCACCAGCTGCGGGAAATCGGCGAACAGGAAGGCGAGTGCACGCTGCCACTGCGGACGCGGGGTGCGGTAGAGCAACGTGTGGCCCTGCTGCATCAACTGCTGCAGGCGTGCCACCAGCTGCGGGCTGTAACCGCGCCGACGCGCCAGTGCCAGCTGTTGGCACAGGCGGCGGTAGCGTTGCGGGAAATCACCATCGTCCAGGCCCTCGTGGACCGGCTGCCGGCGCGCCTGCCGCGGGCGCTCACCGCGCTGGGCCAGCCACTCCTCCAGCGCCTGCCATTCGGCCTGGTAGCGGGCGACGAACTGCTCCTGTCTCATCGCCGCCCCAGCAGCCAGTTGGCCATCGCATACAGGCGCAGCACGCCGACCTGGCCGTGGCTGCCGGTGAGTGGCGACGCGATGTCGGCCAGCTCCTGCTGGCGCGGGGCCGATAGCCGCGGCGCGCGTTCGGCGAAGGCGACCACGGCAGCCTGTTCGGCCGGCTGCAGGGGCTGCGGCGGGGGCAGCACGCTGCCGACCGGCACGGTACCCCCCAGCGGCGCTGCGCCCTGGTGGATCACCACGGTGCCGGCGACCAGATCGCCAAGGCGGCGGCCATGCGCATCGAACAGACTCGACAGCAGTCCCATCGCGTAACCGAACGGCAGCATGTCCACGGTGCGCAGCAGGTTGCGGGTGATCGCGCTCATCCAGCCGATCGGCCCACCATCGCGCGCCACCACGCGCAGACCCATCGCGCGCTTACCCAGCGTGCGGCCCCAGCAGGCTTCCTGGACGATGGTGTAGGCCCACATCAGCAGGAACATCAGGCCGAGGTAGAGCCCTTGGCCGAACCCGCCGAGGAAGGCCAGCGGAATGCTCAGCATCATCAATGCGCCGACCCGGATCACGAAGTCGATCGCCCACGCCAGCGCACGCGGCAATGGCCCGGCGACCGGCAGGTGCAGGGGCACGCCTTCAGGGGTGATGACCTCCCGGTAGGTATCCAGCATGGGTGCGCTCATCGGCGGCGCTTCACGGTGGATCGTACGGAAGGCCACGGGGGACGCCGGATTCCTCTCCGGTCTGCCAGCGGGGGCATGCGGTTCTCGACTGCTTCCTGGTCGGCTGAGGACTTTACCGCAATCAACCCCGGTACTGGTCCTTCAGGCGCACGTAGTGATCGGCCGAGTAATGCAGCGACTCGATCTCCTTGTCGCTCAGCGTGCGCGCCAGCCGTGCCGGGTTGCCCAGCCACAGTTCGCCTTCGCCGACCACCTTGCCCGGGCCGAGCACCGCGCCGGCGCCGAGGAAGCCATGGGTGCTCACCGTCGCGCCGTCCAGGATGCAGGCGCCCATGCCGATCAGGCAGTAATCGCCGATCGTGCAGGCATGGATGATGGTGCCGTGGCCGACCGTGACGCCCTCACCGATGATCGTCGGGTAGCCGCCCTTGTTGAACGGGCTGTGGTGGCTGACGTGGATGATGGTGCCGTCCTGGATGTTGCTGCGCGCACCGATCCGCACGTGGTTCACATCGCCGCGGATCACCGTGCCCGGCCACACCGAGACGTCATCGCCCAGCACTACATCCCCGATGATCGTGCAGGCCGGATCGATGTAGACGCGCTCGCCGAGCACGGGCAGTTTGTCGAGGAAGGGGCGGATCGGGGACATGCGCAAACTCCGGCAACGCAGGGGCTGGGACGCCGCCTGCAGCGTTGTCCCGGCCCCCGATGATAGCGCGGGGGCGCCCGCCACCCGCCGATACCCGTACACCAACGGTCGGCTCTACCGGCGGTGGGTGCTGTGTTACGCGGCGCGGGTGCGGCGCGCGCGCTCCAGATGCACCAGCAGCAGCGAGATCGCCGCCGGGGTCATGCCGGGGATGCGCTGGGCCTGGCCGAGGGTCTGCGGCCGCACGCGTTCGAGTTTCTGCTGCACTTCCGCCGAGAGGCCGCGCACGCCGGCGTAATCGAAATCGGCCGCGATCGCGGTGTTCTCGTGGCGCTGCTGGCGTTCGATCTCGTCGCGCTGGCGGTCCAGGTAGCCGGCGTACTTCACCCCGATCTCGACCTGCTCGGCGACTTTGGCATCGGCCACGGCCGGGCCAAGCGAGGGCACCTGCATGAGCGTGGCGTAGTCCAGTTCCGGGCGCTTGATCAGATCCAGCACATTGGTTTCGCGGCTGACCGCCACGCCCAGCGTGGCCTCCACTTCGCGGCCCAGCGCATTGCCCGGCGTGGCCCACAGCGCACGCAGCCGTGCGGTTTCCTGCGTCACGGCGTCCTGCTTGGTCTGGAAGGCGGCCCAGCGGCGGTCGTCGACCAGGCCCAGCTCGCGGCCGAGGCCGGTCAGGCGCACATCGGCGTTGTCCTCGCGCAGCTGCAGCCGGTACTCGGCGCGGCTGGTGAACATGCGATACGGCTCGTTGGTGCCGTGGGTGATCAGATCGTCGACCAGCACGCCCAGGTAGGCCTCATCGCGGCGCGGGCACCAGCCGGCGTCGTCACGGGTGAAGCGCGCGGCATTGAGCCCGGCCAGCAGGCCCTGCGCGGCGGCTTCTTCATAGCCGGTGGTGCCGTTGATCTGGCCCGCAAAGAACAGGCCGCTGACGGTCTTGGTCTCCAACGTGTTCTTCAGCCCGCGCGGATCGAAGAAGTCGTATTCGATCGCGTAGCCGGGGCGGGTGATGTGCGCGTTCTCGAAGCCACGCATGCTGCGCACCAGTTCCAGCTGCACATCGAAGGGCAGCGAGGTGGAGATGCCGTTGGGGTAGATTTCGACCACATCCAGCCCTTCGGGCTCGACGAAGATCTGGTGACTGGCCTTTTCGGCGAAACGCACCACCTTGTCCTCGATGGAGGGGCAGTAGCGCGGGCCGATGCCTTCGATCTGGCCGCTGTACAGCGGCGAGCGGTGCAGGGCGTTGCGGATGATCTCGTGGGTGCGCTCGCTGGTGTGGGTGATCCAGCAGCTCACCTGCGCAGGGTGCTCGTCCACGCTGCCGAGGAAGGACATCACCGGGCGCGGATCGTCGCCGGGCTGTTCTTCCATCACGGTGTAATCCAGCGAACGGCCGTCGATCCGTGGCGGCGTGCCGGTCTTGAGGCGGTCGATCACGAACGGGCGCTCGCGCAGGCGCGCGGCCAGCGTGGTTGCCGGCGGGTCGCCCATGCGACCGGCGGCGTACTGGGTTTCACCGACGTGGATCTTGCCCGCCAGGAAGGTGCCGGCGGTAAGCACCACCGCGGCCGCGCTGAAGCGCAGCCCGGTCTGGGTGATCGCACCGCGCACGGCATCGCCTTCGATGATCAGGTCATCGACCGCCGCCTGGAAGACCGTCAGGTTGGACTGGGCTTCGACGATCTGGCGGATCGCCATCCGGTACAGATTGCGGTCGGCCTGGCAGCGCGTGGCGCGCACGGCCGGGCCTTTGGAGGCATTGAGCGTGCGCCACTGGATACCGGCGCGGTCGGCGGCATGCGCCATCGCGCCGCCCAGGGCGTCGATTTCCTTGACCAGGTGGCCCTTGCCGATCCCGCCGATGGCCGGGTTGCAGCTCATCGCGCCGATCGTTTCCACGTTGTGGGTCAGCAGCAGGGTGCGCGCACCGCTGCGCGCGGCCGCCAGCGCGGCCTCGGTGCCGGCGTGGCCGCCGCCGATGACGATCACGTCGTAGCGGTAGAAGGTGTCAGTCATGGCGGAGGAACTCGGGACGGGGCCGGGCGGCCCGGATCAGCCCTGGAGGCAGGGCGCGGGTGGCGATTTTAGCGCCATTCGTCGGGGGCCATGACATCCACCCTCAAGTTGGCACGTTTTCTGCAGATAACCCAATAGCACCCAGGATGGCATGCGCCTTGTGCGTAACGGACCGGAATTGGAACAGGGGCCGGTCCAAGCGCATCGTGGGGAAGCAGAGGGGCCGGTAGTCGGGGGACTGCCGGCCCTGTTTTTTTGCCGGCCCGCGCCGGTTTCATGGGCGCTAGATACAAAAGGCCCCGCCATTGGCGGGGCCTTCTGCGTTGTAGGTGCCGACATCCGACAGGGCCGGAACAGGGGGGATCCAGATGTTCCTGGCGGATATCGACATAGAGCCGAATGTGACGCCACTTGTCGCTTTTGGCACTTTGTGACCGTGACTGTCACCGCCCGGCTAGAGTGAACTGCCGGGCGCGTGAAAATCAAGCCATCTCAAGGCTCAACTGTGCGTTGGTTCGCATTGTTGAGATTCCGCCACGGGGAACCGTTCATCCTCGGCGCAGACGGACGCGGTGCCTGGGCCGGGCGTGCCTGGGGCGGCGGCGACGGGCGCTGCTGTTGCCGCTGCTGCGGGCGGCGCGGGCCACCGACCGAATCCATGTTCCGCCACGGCGAGCCGCCGTTGTTCGGACGCGGGCGATCCGGCGGACGGGTGGGGTTACCGTTGCCGTTGCCGGGGCGCGGCGGCGGCCGATGATTGTGCGGCGGGCGATAGTTCGGGTACGGGCGATACACCGGATAGCCGTAGCCACCGCCATACCCACCGCCGTAACCGTAGTAGCCACCCCCGTAGTAGCCGCTGCCGTATCCGTAGGGATACCCGGCCGGGTAGCGATACTCGACCGAAGGTGCGCCGTGGTAGTAGCCATTGCCGCCGCCACCGCCGACATAGTCGTACGTCGCGCAGCCGGACAGGGCCAATAACAGGCCACCGGCAAGAACAAGGCGCATTTTCATGATGGGGTCCCCCCAAAGGGCTGTAGGGCCAGCTTCCGCCCAGGGCATTGAATCGGCCCTTAACTCGGCCCGATCCGAATGAATGGTTGCCATGCTGACACGTTCATCCAGGCGGGTGTGGACGTGGGGCATACGTTAATCTTGCGTCATGAGCGATTCACCCTTGCCCTGTGTTGACGACGTGCTGGCGGCGGCGGCGCGCATTGCCGTGCACGCCTGCGTGACGCCGGTACTGCGCTCGCGCACGCTGGATGCGATGACCGGCGCCACCGTGTTCTTCAAGGCCGAGCATCTGCAGCGCAGCGGGGCGTTCAAGTTCCGCGGTGCCTGCAATGCCGTCTGGGCGCTGGAGGAGGCGCAGGCGCGGCGCGGGGTGGTCACCCACTCCTCCGGCAACCATGGCGCGGCCTTGGCGCTGGCCGCCCGCACCCGCGGCATCGCCTGCCACGTGGTCGTGCCCGACGGCGCGGTGGCCGCCAAGCTGGCCAACATCGGCCGTCACGGGGCCACGCTGTGGCGCTGCGATGCCTCGATCGCCGCGCGCGAAGCGATGTGCGCCCAGGTCCAGGCCGAAACCGGGGCGACCCTGGTGCATCCGTATACCGACCCCCAGGTCATTGCCGGCCAGGGCACGGCTGCGCTGGAACTGGTGCACGCCAGCGAGGGCCTGGACATGATGGTGGTGCCGGTGGGCGGCGGTGGCCTGGCCTCGGGCACCCGGCTGGCGCTGCAGGCGGTCGCGCCGGCGACCGGGCTGGTGCTGGCCGAACCGCTGGGCGCGGCCGATACCGCACGCTCGCTGGCGGCTGGCGAGCGCCGCATCGACTTCACCCCCGACACCGTCTGCGATGGCCTGCGCGGGACGCTCGGCGCGCCCAACTTCGCCCTGCTGCAGGGCGCGGCGCAGGTCATCACCGTCGCCGATGCGGCCACCGTGGCCGCAATGCGGCAGATCTGGCAGGTGCTCAAGCAGGTGGTGGAGCCATCCTCGGCCATCGCCCTGGCGGCGATCCTCGCCGAACCGGCGCGCTTTGCCGGCAAACGGGTCGGCGTGGTGCTGTCCGGTGGCAATGTCGATCTGGATGCCCTGCCGTGGGGCGCGGCATGAGCCGGCGCACGCGGGTGGGGTTGTTCGGGTGGCTGTGGCGGCTGTGCATCGTGCTGGCGGTGTGGCTGCTTGGGGTCACCGCGTGGATCGTCTGGATCGGCGAGCGCGATCAGGCGCAGAAGGCCGATGCGATCATCGTGCTCGGCGCCGCGGCCTATGACGCCAAGCCGTCGCCGGTGTTCGAAGAGCGCATCCGGCACGGGCTGGACCTGTACCAGCAGGGCTATGCGCCGCTGCTGATCTTCACCGGCGGCTACGGCGGCACCGGCGCACGCTTTTCCGAATCACAGGTGGCGCGCCGCTACGCGCTCAAGCAGGGCGTCCCCGACGATGCGATCCTGATCGAGACCGCTTCACGCACCACGCGACAGAACCTGATCGAGGCGCGGCGCTTGATGGATCAGCGCAAGCTGCACCGCGTGATCATCGTCAGCGACCCGCTGCACATGGCCCGCGCGCTGCGCCTGTGCCGCGAGCTGGGCATCGATGCGCTGGCCTCGTCCACGCCGAGCACGCGCTTCCGCAGCTTCCACACCAGCTGGCGGTTCCTGGCGCAGGAAATCTACTTCTTCCATCGCGATCTGTTCCCGTCGTAGCGCCGACCGTTGGTCGGCTGGACGCATGGTGGCTCGGCGGTCCAGCCGACCAACGGTCGGCTCTACGCGATCAGCGTGGTCGGCTCAGGGCGTTTTGCGGCGGATCGGAATCGCCGAGATCGGCACCGTGGCGACATCGTGCCCCCGCTCGCGGATCGGCGCGCCGCCTTCCGGCGCCCACGCGTGTGCGTAGATCACTTCCCAGCTGCTGGGCAGCTTGCCGTCTTCGCGCCGCAGCGGCTCGTAGGCTGCGCGCGCGGCATCGAAGCGCCCGCGCCCGGTCAGCGTGTGGCGGCGGTCCTGGCGCGCGTTGGTGGCGCCGATCGCCTGCAGTTCGCGCATCAGCGCAGTCAGGTCGTCGTAGGTCAGGGTGAACAGGTCGCGGTCCAGGACCGGATCGCGGAAGCCGGACATCATCAGCGCATCGCCGAACTGTGCGATCGGTGCGAAGCGACTGACGTGCGGTACGTCGTCGGCGGCGGCGAACGCATCGCGCAGTTCGATCAGGGTCTCCGGCCCGAACGTGGAAACCAGCAGCAGGCCCCCGGGCTTGAGCGCGCGGCGGAACCCGGCGAACACCGCCGGCAGATCCTCCACCCACTGCAGGCACAGGTTGCTGAAGATCACATCCACGCTCTGGTCCAGCACCGGCAACGCCTGCGCATCGCCGCACACCCGCGAGAACGGCTTCCACCAGCCGGCCTGCTTCTTCGCCTCGCGCAGCATCGGCTGGGCCAGGTCCAGCGCGATCACCTGTGCCTTCGGCCAGCGCTTCTTCATGAGCGCGCTGGCATGGCCGGTGCCGCTGCCGACATCGAGCACCACCTGCGGCTGGCGGCTTTCCAGATAATCCAGCGATTCGAGCAGGCGCTTTTCCACCTCGCGCTGCAGCGCCGCGGCGGCGTCGTAACTGCTGGCGGCGCGCGAGAAGGCGCGGCGGACATGATGGGGATCGAAGCTGGACGTCATGGGGTACTCACGGCTCAAAACGGTGGTGCGGGTGGACTCAGAAGGTGCCGGGGTAGGCGCCGCCATCGATCAGCAGGTTCTGCCCGGTGATATAGCCGGCCTGTGCGCTGCACAGGAAGGCGCAGGCGGCACCGAACTCATCGGCGGTGCCGAAGCGGCCGGCGGGAATATGCGTGCGTTTGCGCTCGGCCAGCTGGCCGGCATCGATGCCCTGCTGCTGCGCCAGGTACGCGAAGTTGCCGCGCAGGCGATCGGTATCGAACTGGCCCGGCAGCAGATTGTTGAGGGTGACGTTGTGGGCAACGGTCTTGCGTGCCAGCCCGGCCACGAACCCGGTCAGCCCGGAGCGCGCCCCGTTGGAGAGCCCGAGGATGTCGATCGGGGCCTTCACCGAAGAAGAGGTGATGTTGACCACGCGGCCGAAACCACGCTCGATCATGCCATCCACCGTGGTGCGGATCAGCTCGATCGGGGCCAGCATGTTGGCATCCAGCGCGGCGATCCAGTCCTCGCGGGTGAACTGGCGGAAATCGCCCGCCGGCGGGCCCCCCGCGTTGTTGACCAGGATGTCGACCTGCGGGCACGCGGCCAGCGCGGCGGTACGGCCTTCCGGCGTGGTGATGTCGGCAACCACGCCGATCACCCTGCGTGCGCCCGGCAGGGCCTGCAGTTCGAGCACGGCGCGTTCCAGGGCCGCTTCACCGCGCGCGGCGATGACCACGTTGACGCCCTCGCGGGCGAGTGCGCGTGCACAGCCCAGCCCGAGGCCTTTGCTGGCGGCGCAGACCAGGGCCCAGCGGCCGGCGATTCCAAGATCCATGGGGTCAGTCCTGTGGGGAAAGGCAGGCGTACATGATCGGCGATGCGCGGCCGGAACAGGTCAAGGCAGCGCGGCAACAAAGTGTTGCAGCTGCGCGGCCACTTCGTCGGTATGGCCGAGGAAGGGCGCATGCCCGCCCTGGGCGATCACATGCGCCTGCGCGCCCGGCGCCAGCGCGGCGGCAGCCTGCATGGCCCGCGCCGAGACCAGCCGATCGCGCTGGCCGGCCAGCCACAGGCTGGGCTTGCCCAGCTGGGCCAGGGCGCCCCGCAGATCGGTGTTCTCCAGCAGGCGCAGGCCCTCCTGCAACGCACGTGGGGCCGGCGCACCGCGCGCGACCAGCATCTCGCGCAGCGTGCGCAGTTCCTGGCGGGCGTGTTCGGAGCCCATCGCATCCAGCGCGAGGAAGCGCTCCAGCGTGCCGCGATAGTCCTGCGCGAGGTCCTGACCGAACTGTTCGAACACCGCCGGCTCCACCGCATGCGGCCAATCGTCGCCGCGCACGAAACGCGGCGTGGCGGCGATCATCGCCAGGGCACGCACCTGGGGCAGGGTCGCGGCCGCATGCAGCGCGAACAGCCCGCCGAGCGACCAGCCGCACCAGACCGCCGGCGGCGTGGCGGCGGCAATGGCGTTGACCACGTACGGCAGGCGCAGCGGCGTGGTGTCATCGCGGCTGGCGCCGTGGCCGGGCAGATCCACCAGGTGCAGCTGCAGGTGCGCCGACAGGCGGTCCACCAACGGCGCGAACACGCCGCCGTGCAGGGCCCAGCCGTGGATCAGGACCAGCGCGGGGCCTTGGCCGATGACATCGATCTGCATGCTCAACCCAGCGCTGTCACGCGGTCAGGGCAGTCAGCGATGGCGGCTGCACCACGGTGTCGCGGGCGTGCGCGATCGCATCGACCAGTGCGCGCACCTCGGCGGGTGCGTGCAGGGCGGACAGGGTCACCCGCAGGCGCGCCTTGCCCTCCGGTACGGTGGGCGGACGGATCGCGCTGACCAGGAAACCGGCGGCTTCCAGCGCGGCCGACATGCCCATCACCGTCGATTCGGCGCCGCACAGCAGGGGCTGGATCGGGGTATCCGATGGCATCAGTTCCAGGCCGTGCTGGCGGGCGCCGGTGCGGAAGATGCCAATCAGTTCGGTGAGCTTTTCGCGGCGCCAGTCGTCGCGGCGGGCCAGCTTCACCGCGGCCAGGGCGGCGGCGGCCTGCGCCGGCGGCACGGCGGTGGTGTAGATGTAGGGGCGCGCGGTTTCGGCCAGGTGCTGGATCATCGCCTCGTCGCCGAGCACGACCGCACCGCTGCCGCCAAGCGCCTTGCCGAGCGTGGCCAGCTGCAGCGGCACATCGTTCACACCCAGGCCCGCATCGGCCACGCAGCCGCGGCCGTGTTCGCCGACCACGCCGATGCCGTGCGCGTCATCGACGTAGAGCAGCGCTTCCTGCATGCGCGCCACCAGCGACAGGGATCGCAGCGGGGCGATGTCGCCGTCCATGCTGAAGACGCCGTCGGTGGCCAGCATCGCCGCGCCGTTGGGCGCGTGCTTGAGTTGGCGCAGCGCGCCTTCGGTATCCAGATGCGGGTAGCGGCGCAGGCGGCAACCGGCCAGGCGCGATGCATCGAGCAGGCTGGCGTGGTTGAGCCGGTCCTGCACGCAGACATCGTCTTCTTCGCTGAGCAGCGCCTGCTGCACCGCGAGGTTGGCGGCGAAGCCACTGCCGAACAGCAGCGCACGGGGATAGCCGAGCCAATCGGCCATTTCCCGTTCAAGCGCGTCATGCAGCGCGTGGTGGCCGCAGATCAGGTGCGATCCGGTGGCGCCGGTGCCTTCGCGCGCGGCAGCATCCTGCAATGCGCTGACCACGCCGAACTGCTGCGACAGGCCCAGATAGTCATTGCTGCAGAAACCGGTGAGCCACTGGCCATCGACGTCCAGCCGCACGCCATCGCGCCGGTTCACCACGCGGCGCACGCGAAGGCGCCCCTGCGCGTCGCGGAGCTTGCGCTGGGCCTGGATGCGGTCGTGCAGGTCAGGGCGGGCCATGGTCGTCAGGGGGTCCGGGTGGGCCGTTAGCGTACCCGGTTGCCGGGCCCGCTGCTCGGGGCTCAGGCCGCCCGCCCGCCGCGGCCGCCGGCGGTGATGTCGGCGTGGACCGTGCCTGGGTGGTCGTGCCCGTCGGCATCCACCGTGACCGGCATCGGGCGCAGGCCCAGCCGTGCGAACAGGGCCAGGTCGCGTTCGGTGTCCGGGTTGCCGGTGGTCAGCAGCTTTTCCCCGTAGAAAATCGAGTTGGCCCCGGCCAGGAAGCACAGCGCCTGCAGCTCGTCGCTCATCGCCTCGCGCCCGGCCGAGAGCCGCACCATCGCCCGTGGCATCACGATGCGGGCCACCGCGACCATCCGCACGAACTCGACGGGGTCCAACTCGGCGGTGCCATGCAGCGGCGTGCCGGCGACCTGTACCAGGCGGTTGATCGGCACCGAATCCGGGTGCGCGGGCAGGGTGGCCAGCGCCAGCAGCAGCCCGGCGCGGTGCTCGCGGGTCTCGCCCATGCCGACGATGCCACCGCAGCAGGTCTTCAGCCCGGCATCGCGCACGTGCGCCAGCGTGTCCAGGCGGTCCTGGTACTGGCGCGTGTGGATGATCGAATCGTAGTAATCCGGCGCGGTATCCAGGTTGTGGTTGTAGTAGTCCAGCCCGGCGTCGCGCAGGGCGGTGGCCTGTTCGCCGCTGAGCATCCCCAGCGTGGCGCAGGTCTCCAGGCCGAGTGCCTTCACCTCGCGGATCATCGCCGCCACCTTGGGGATATCGCGGTCTTTGGGCGAACGCCAGGCCGCGCCCATGCAGAACCGCGAGGCGCCCGCCGCCTTGGCCTGGCGGGCCTTGGCGACCACGTCGTCGGTGGCCATCAGCTTCTGTGCATCCAACCCGGTGCTGTAGCGCTGCGCCTGCGGGCAGTACGCGCAGTCTTCCGGGCAGCCGCCGGTCTTGACCGACAGCAGGGTCGAGACCTGCACTTCCGCCGGATCGAACTGCTCGCGGTGCACGCTGGCCGCGCGGTGCAGCAGCATCGGGAAGGGCAGCGCGAACAGCGCCAGCAGTTCCTCGCGGTGCCAGTCGTGTCGGATGACAGAAGCCATGGGGGTGTCCTGACAGATAGTGGAACGAAAGGGCGGCAGTCTGGTGAGGCTGCCTGCATCTGTCAACCATATGGCCTTATCAAAAGTTTACGGAGCCCTGGGCTGGCTCGGCTGGCAGATCCTGCCGCTGCGCTGCCTGGTCTGCGAGTGCCCGGGCGAGGACGGGATGGATCTGTGCCGCGCCTGTCATCAGGCGCTACCGTGGAACGACCGTGCCTGCCGTCGCTGCGCACTGCCGTTGATGGCGAACGATCCCGGTGATGCAGCGGGGGATCACTGCGAGCGTTGCGTGGACGAGTATCCCCGCCAGGCGGCGGCCAGTGCCGCGTTCCTGTACGCGCCGCCGATCGACCGGTTGCTGATCCGGTTCAAATTCCACCAGGACCTGGCCGCGGGACGGTTGCTCTCGCAGCTCATGCTGCAGCGCGTGCCGCCGTTTCTGGCCGGGCCGCTGCAGCCGATGCCACTGCACCGCCGCCGGTTGCGCCAGCGCGGTTACAACCAGGCGCTGGAACTGAGCAAGCCGCTGGCGCGCGGGCTGTGCTGCCCGCTCTGGAACGGGCTGCAGCGTACCCGCGAGACCGTGGCGCAATCGAACCTGGATGCGGATGCCCGGCGCTGCAATCTGCGCGATGCGTTCGCAGTACGCGGCCATCCACCCGCCGGGCTGACGATCCTCGACGATGTGATGACCACCGGGGCAACCACCGATGCCGCGTTGCGCGCGCTGCAGTACGCCGGTGCCGGCCCGATGCAGGTCTGGGTCTGTGCGCGGGTGCCGTAAGCGCCGTTGCCGCGCCTTGCACGCTGCCAGGACGTACCATCGGGCGGTCATCACCCTCGCAAGGACGTCCCATGAACCTGCCGCCGGATCCGCGCACCTCACCGCTTCTCACTGCCATCGGCCGCAGCTGGTGGGTGCTGATGCTGTACGGCGCGGTCGCCGTGGTCTTCGGCCTGATCGCGATTGCACGGCCGCTCTCGGCCGCGACCGCACTGGCCTGGGCGATCGGCGTGATGGCCCTGGTGGAAGGCCTGATCAGCCTGTTCGCGCTGTTTGGCCGCAGTGGCGTGCCGCGCGGGTGGCTGCTGGTCTACGCGCTGGCCTCGGTGGCATTCGGTGTGCTGGCCGTGCTCAACCCGCTGGCCACGGCCAGTGTGCTGATCCTGTTGCTGGCCGCCTGGCTGATCGTCGCCGGCATCTACCGCATCGTGTTCGCGATCCGGGTGCGCAAGGAAATCCAGGGCGAGTGGCTGCTGATCCTCAGCGGCGTGCTGGCGATCGTGCTCGGCGCGATGATGGTGGCCAATCCGATGGCAGGCATTGCCGTCACCACGCTGTGGGTCGGCATCGGCAGCCTACTCTACGGCGTGCTGCAGATCATGGTCGCCTGGCGCATCCGCCGCCTGCGCTGAGCACGCGCAGCGGCGATACTCGTGCCCGTCCTGATGGAGAGACACGCATGCGCAGCAGTCTGTTGATCGTAACGATGGCGCTGGGGGCCGGCCTCAGCGCCTGCACCCAGGCGCCGCCCGCACCCGCCGCGTCCGAGACGCCGGCGGGCGTCGCACCGCTGGCGAACGCACGCATCCAGATGCGTGAGGTGGCCGAGGATGCCCGCCACCCCGGCGTCACCACGCTCAAGGACCGCGACGGCAACGCGCTGTCCTTGATCGAGCCGGCCTTCATCACCACGGCCGACATCGCCACGGTGGCCGTGGGCAGCGACGGGTCTACCGGACACGGGACCCTGATCCTGCGCTTCACGGAGGCCGCGGCACCGCGCATCCTCGCCGCGACCGAAGCGCGCGTCGCCAAGCGTGTGGCATTTACCGTCGGCGATCAGGTCCTCAATGTCGCCTTCATCGCCGGCCCCTTCGCGCAGTCCATGCAGGTGACCGGGCTGGACAGCACCGCCGACGCCCACCGGCTGTATACCGAGGTCACCGGCAAGGCGCCTTGAGTGCCTCGCCGCTGTTGACGGCCTCAGCGGAAATTCGCTTCGATCTGCTCCAGCGATTCGCCCTTGGTTTCCGGCAGCCAGAACGCGGCGATCAGGAAATACAGCAACGTGCAGCCGGCCCAGAAGAAGAACATGCTGGCGTAACCGTGATGGCCGACCGTGGGCAGGAAGATCGCGGCGATCACGGTGGAGACGAACTGGTTGATCAGCAGCGCGATGCTCATGCCGTTGGAGCGGATGCGGGTCGGCATCAGCTCGGACAGCGCCAGCCACACGCACACGCCCGGGCCCACCGCGAAGAACGCGACGAACAGCAGAATGCAGCCGGCGACCAGCCAGCCGTGGGTGGGCGAGGGCACCGGGCCGATCACCGCACGTTCGATCACCAGCGGCGCGTTGGCGGCCTGGGCGGGATCCGGGAAGGGATTGAGATGCAGCGTGCGGAAGAAGCGGCCGATCACGCTGTCGGCCGACACCGCGTCTTCGCGACGGATCTGCAGCGTGGCGTCGATCGGGTTGTCGCTGCGCAGCGAGCGCACGTTGCTGAAGCCACCGTAGGCATACGACACGGTCAGCTGCTGCGGCGCGCCGCCGGCGTTGCCCTCCAGCCGCTGCCATTGCGCGGCATCCAGCGGCAGCAACAGGGTGGTGCCGCTCACCTGCTGCTGCAGCGTGGCCTGCACATCCAGCCGCCCGCGTTCGCTCTGCACGAACAGCAGGGCCGCCGCCAGCAGCGACAACGTGATGCCGCCACTGCCCAGCATCAGCAGGAACTTGCGGCCCTTGCGGTCCACCAGCACCAGCGCCACCACGGTCATCACCGCGTTGAGCAGCTTGATCGCCACATCCGCACCATTGGCCACCGAGCCGGGCAGGCCGGCCTGGTTGAGGATGTTGACCGCGTAGGCCAGCACCGAGTTGATCCCAGTGGCCTGGGTGAAGGCCAGCACCAGGCAGGCCAGCACGAACGGCCACACGTAGCGGCGGCTGAGCAGCGGGTCGCGCTTGCCGTTGCGGCCGATCTGGAGCTCCTCCGGCGCCTGCATGCGCTGCAGGGTCGGCTCCACGTCGCTCGCGGCGACGGTACGCTGCAGGGCGTGGCGCGCTGTCTCGATGCGGCCACGGCGCACCAGCCAGCGCGGGGATTCACTGATCAGCAGCACGCCGCCGGTGAACACCAGGCCGGGCAGCAGGCAGCTCCAGAAAATGGTGCGCCAGGCATGGTCCTTGACGTCGAACAGCAGGCGCTGCTGCTCCGCACCGGGCAGATGGCGCACCGCGGCGGTCGCGGCATCCACGGCATGCGCGTGGTACAGCCCGATCACCGCAGCCAGCACCAGGCCGATGGTCAGCAGCAGCTGGAACATCGCCGCGCCGCGCCCGCGTCGTTCCGGGCTGAGCACTTCGGCCAGATACAGCGGCACCACCACGCCGATCAGCCCGCCACTGATGCCCTGCAGCAGGCGTCCCATCAACAACGCGCCATAGCCATCGGACAGGGCCATCACCGGAATGCTGGCGGTGAACAGCACGCCGGCCAGCAGCATCGCGCCACGGCGGCCGATCAGGTCGGCGACCATCCCGGCAAACAGCGAAGACAGCACACTGCCCAGCAGCACCGCGGCCACCACGAAACCCAGCTGCTGGCTGGTCAGGTGCCAGCTCGCGGTGGCGGTGGCCTCCAGATAGGGCAGGGCGCCGGCGATGATGCCGATGTCGATGCCGTAGAGCAGCCCCCCCATGCCGCCGATGAACAACAGATAGCGTACCGGCCAGCGCGGCGCGGAGGCGCCGGCGTGCACGGGCATGGCTGCGGAAACGTCGTTCATCGTGCCGGTCCTGTCTGCAAGTGCGTGCGCCATGGCGGCGCGGGAGTCCACGCTCAGTCGAGCGCGATGTCGTCGCCTTCCACCACCACGCCGCGCACGCGCAGGTCGTGGTCGAGCACCACCAGGTCCGCCCAGGCGCCGGTCGCGATGCGGCCGCGGTCGTCGATGCCGAGGTAGTCGGCCGGGTAGCGCGACAGCCGGTGGGAGGCATCGGCGATGTCCAGACCGAGCGAGACCAGGTTGCGCAGCGCTTGGTCCATGGTCAGCGCACTGCCGGCCAGCGAGCCGCTCGACAGCCGTACGCACCCCAGGCATTTGTGCACACGCTGTACGCCGAGCGCGTACTCGCCATCGGGCATGCCGGTCGCCGCGGTCGCATCGGTGACGCAGTACAGACGCGGGATCGCGCGCAGGGCGGTGCGGATCGCGCCGGGATGCACGTGCTGCAGATCGGGAATGAGTTCGGCGTACTGCGCGTGCGCGAGCGCGGCGGTGGCGATGCCGGGTTGGTAGTGGTCCACGCCGGTCATGCCGTTGAACAGATGCGTGAAGCCGGCCGCACCGGCGTTCAATGCGGCGACGCCGTCTTCGTAGCTGCCGGCGCTGTGGCCGAGCTGCACGCGGATGCCGAGCGCACTGAGCGCGGGAATCAGCGCGAGGTGCTGGCCGATTTCCGGGGCGAGAGTGAGTACCTTGATCGGGGCGATCGCATGCAGGCGCTGCACGTCGGCCAGGGTGGCCTCCACCACCAGCGGTGGCTGCGCGCCCAGGCGCTGCGCACTGATGAAGGGGCCTTCCAGATGCACACCGAGTACGCGGGCCATGCCGGGTGCGCGCGTGGCGATCGCGGTGGACAGGCCTTCAAGCGCGCGCGTGATGTCGTCTTCCTGCGCGGTCATGGTGGTGCCCAGCAGCGCGGTGGTGCCGTGCCGGGCGTGCGCGCGGGCCACCGTCTGCGCGGTCGTGCCGCCCTGCATGATGTCCACCCCGGCACCGCCATGCACATGCAGGTCGATGAAGCCGGGCAGGATCAGCGGCACCTCATTGTCGCCGCGCGGATCGGCGTGCACCGTATCGATGGCGGTGATGCGCTGGTCGAAATGGATATCGCCGCGGACCCAACCGGTGTCGGTGAGCAGGCGGCCGTGCAGGGAGCGGGACTCGGTCAAGGCGGGGACTCGGCGATGATCACTTCGACGCCCAGCCGCTGCAGCCCTTCCAGGTACTCGGGCTCGATGCTGCCGTCGGTGATGATGGTATGGACCTGGTCCAGCCGCGCGATGCGGTGCAGGCTGACCCGGCCAAACTTGGAGGCGTCGGTCAGCACCACGATGCGGCGCGCGCGCTCGACCATGCGGTGGTTGAGGCTGGCTTCGGCCTCATGGTGGGTGGTGAGGCCGAACTGCAGGTCCAGGCCATCCACGCCCAGGAACAGGGTGTCGAAGCTGTAGGTGTTGAGGCTCGCCTCGGCCTGGCTGCCATGCAGCGAGAGCGACTGCTTGCGCAGCAACCCGCCGGTGAGCAGCAGCTCCACGCCGGGCGCATTGGCCAGCTCCCAGGCGATGTTGAGCCCGTTGGTCATGACCGTGACGTCGCGATGCCCGCGCAGGTGCCGCGCCAGGGTCATCGTGGTCGAGCCGGAGTCGATGATGATGTTGTCGCCGGCCTTGACCAGCTTGGCCGCCTCGATACCGATCCGGTCCTTCATCGGCAGGTTCAAGGCATCCTTCTCGTGGATGTCCTGTTCCTGTGGCGGCGTGCGCACCAGCGTCGCACCCCCATGGGTGCGCGTGGCGAGCCCCTGCGACTCGATGTGGGTCAGGTCGGCGCGGATGGTGACCGCCGAGACCGCAAAGCGCGCCACCAGCTCGCTGACCTGCACGTTGCCGTGCTCGACCAGGGTCTGGAGGATCTGTTGGCGGCGCTGCCGGGTGTTTCGCATGGGGGCGATTCCGTTCGAAAGGGAAAGCCGAAGCTTACCGTTCCGAAAGCTCCTTGGCCTGTCGGGTTTCGTTATCCGCCCCTGAGCAGTTGCGATTGCAGGCCCGGGCATACTCGGCCAGGCGCAGCGCCACCTTGTGCTGGATCAGCGCCAACGGCGCCGGCCGCAGCTCACCGGCCTCGATCGCCTTGAGCTGTTCGGGCATGAACTGGCTGAGCAGCATCTGCGGCGGCGCGTGCGCGGTGAGATTGGCAACCAGCGTGTCCAGCGCAGCCTGTACCGCTGGCTCGCCCCAGTAATAGCGGCTGCGATCGCTGAGCGAGTACGCGCGCAGCAGGCGCAGTTCGTGCTCGTCGCCCTGGTAGTAGCTGCGCCAGCTGCCCGGTGCGTCGACCATGCAGCGGTCCAGCACCTCGATCAGGTTCGAGCATTGCGCGGCGGGCAGCAGTTCGCGCTCGATCATCGCCAGCGCGAACACCGCCTCGCGGAAGGCATAGGTCGCCGCCGGGCCGACTTTCAGGATCGCGAAGTGATCGCGGACCAGCGCGTGCAGGCCGGCTTCGGTCTGGTAATCGGTGGAGTGCGCTTCGAACACGATGCCCGGCTGTTGCTCGACAAAGGCAGACAGCGCGGTGGCGGCGGCCGGATCGTAGTAGTGCACGCTGCTGTGGTCGAAATCCACGCCGGGCTGGACGACCATCGCGATCACGCGCTCCCAGGCCGGCAGCAGGTCGGGGGCGGAGAACGCCTCACGGTGGATCGCCAGGGTGGTCGCTGCGGCCGCCGGCGTGGTCACCTGCAGGCCGCCGGCCAGCGAGGCTTCACCGCCGGGAATCGGTACCTCGGTGCCGATCACGTAGACCGGTGGTGGCAGCCCGTGCTCGGCGGCCGTGCGCTCGGCGATGCGCGCCAGTTCGGCCGAGCGCGCGGCGACGATGGCGTCCGGCAACGGGGTCGGGTCGTCGGCGCAGGACATGCTGCAGTCCAGGTGGATCTTGTGGAAACCGGCGGCGACGTAGGCGGCGATCAGTTCGCGCGCGTTTGCCATTGCAGCTTGTGCCGGGCCCTTCTGCCAGGCGTTCGGACCGAGGTGGTCGCCACCGAGCACCAGCCGCTCGGCCGGGAAACCGGCATCGCGTGCCAGCTGCAGCACGTAGTCGCGGTACTGCGGCGGGGTCATGCCGGTGTAGCCGCCGAACTGATCGACCTGGTTGGAGGTCGCCTCGATCAGCAGCAGGGTGTCGTAACGCTGCGCGACCTGCATCGCCGCCAGCAGCACCTGCGCGTTGCTGCAGCAGACGCTGTACAGCCCGACGGGGTGGCCCTGGCGATGGGCGGCGATCAACGATTGGACGGCGGACATGGCAACTCCAGTAACAACAGTGTTCAGGGGGAGGGGGAGTGCTGGCGCGCGAGCAGTGCCGCGCCCCGCGCACCGCCGGCATCGCCGAAGGTGGGCGGCAGGATCGGGGGGACCCGCACACCGGCAAACAGGTAGGGCGCGATCGCGGCAGGCAGGTCGCGGTAGAGCTGTTCCAGCTTGGACAGGCCACCGCCGAGCACGATCACGTGCGGGTCCAGCGCGAGGATCAGGCTGGCGAAGCTGTAGCCGAGCAGGTCGCGGTGGATGGCCAGCGCCTGCTGCGCGACCGCATCGCCGGCCTGGGCCCGTGCGACCACCTCGGCGGCGTCCAGCGCGTGGCCACCACGGCGTTCATGGATCATCGCCAGGCCGCTGCCGGACACGTAACGCTCCAGGCAGCCGCGCAGGCCGCAGCCACAGTCCAGCACGGGCAGGTCGTGGCGCTGCTGCAGCGTGGCGGGCAGGCTCCAGTGGCCCCACTCGCCGGCGATGCCATTGTGACCGGCGATCAGCCGGCCGCCGACGCAGAAGCCACCGCCGGCCCCTGTGCCGAGGATCGCCCCGAACATGCTGGGGTAGCCGGCGGCGGCGCCGTCATGGGCCTCGGACAAGGCAAAACACTGCAGGTCATTGCCGAGCTCCAGCGGGCGCTGCAGGCGTGCCTGCAGGTCCGTACCGACGGTCTGACCGGTCAGGCTGGGCACGTTGGCACTGAGCTGGCGGCCGCTGACGCGATCGCGCACGCCGGGCAGGCCGATGCCGACCCCCAGGCCGCGCTGGCCGAGCGCGGCATCCGCCGCGGCGACCAGATCGACGATCGCCTGCAGGAACGCGGCGTAGTCGCGGGTCGGCGTCGCCACGCGTTGGCGGTGGTGCACCCTCAGCGTGGCGTCGCACGCGACCAGTTCGATCTTGGTGCCGCCGATGTCGATGCCATACCAGGTCTGCATGCGTGCTCAGCCGTGGGGGTGGATGGTCACGCCCTGCACCACACGGTTGACCGTGCCGTCGGGGAAGGGATTGTCCGGGGTCATGCCGAGCGCGGCCGAACGCTGCAGCGCATAGCACTGCGGCACCAGCAGCCACAGCGGGGCCAGCCACGGATCGGGCAGTGCAGGTGCGGCCAGGACGAAGTCGCCGTCGGCGCGGTCCGCGTCGTCCGGCCCGATCGACAGCACCCGCCCGGCGATGCCGTCGCGGCGCAGTTCGTGCAACAGGTCCTGCTCGTAGCGGCGGGCCAGCGGCTGCGCGCTGCGCAGCATCACCACCAGCGTTTCACCGTTGAGGGTGGACTTGGGCCCATGGCGGAACCCCAGCGGTGTATTGGCCAGTGCCAGCACGCGGCCGGCGGTGAGTTCGAGCACCTTCAGCGCGGCTTCGCGGGCGACGGCTTCCAGAGGACCGCTGCCGAGATAGATGACGCGCGAATACGGCGCTTGGGCCAAGGCCGCCACCGCGGCATCCCAGGCATCCAGCGCACGCTCGCCATGGCTGGCCAACGTGCGAAGACGCTCCAGGCGCGCTGCCCACGGGGCGCTGTCGAACGCACTCAGCGCGGCCAGCAGCATGCAGCTCAGGCTGCTGGTCATGGCGAAGGCGCGATCACAGCTGGCCGGCGGCATCAGCAGCGACAGCGTATCGCTGCGGCCGTGGCCACGTTTGGCGAGTTCGCCTTCGGCATTGCAGGTGATATCGACGAAGCGCGCGTGCTCGACCTGGTCGCGGACCAGATCCACCGCGGCCACGCTCTCCGGGCTGGAGCCGCTGCGCCCGAACGACACCAGCAGGGTCGGGCGCTCGCGGCGCAGGTACAGCGCCGGATGGGTCAGCAGGCTGGTGGTATGCACAGCGCGCACCTCGGCCGGCCACTGCGCATTGATCTGGTCGGCCACCATCTCGGCAATGAAGCCCGAGCTGCCTGCGCCGGTGAAGATCACCAACTGGTCGGGATCGCGCAGGGCCTCCCCGAGGAAGCCATTGATGCGTACCTGCGCAGCGTCCAGCAGGCTCGCCAGCGCGGCCCACAAGCGGGGCTGCTGGGCGATTTCTTCGGCGGTATAGGCGCCACCGAGGCGCTGCCACGTGGGCAAATCAGGGAGCAGAGAAGCGTCCATTCGCAATTCCTGTTGGGCGACCGCACCTTCTGCGTTTTCTTTCGAAATGTCAAATATCGAAAGATAAAGAAAAGGTCTGTCGGTCACAGTTTTCGTCTTTCATTCGGGGTTGACCGGCGGGAGATGCGCGCGAATGCCGCGTTGCACCACAGTTTCAGTACTCTAAAAATGCGTATTCAGGTGGGGTTTGGAAAGCGCGGCGTTGCCGAATCTTTCGTTTATACCAAAATATCCTTTCTTTTTCTTTGCAATTTGTTGACATCTTTCGAGACCGTGCCCTAGAGTCGGCCGCACTGGTTTCAGTTTCCCGCTGACCGCGGGCTTGGGGGCAAGGTGGACTTCCGGTTTCGACGCACTGGTCTGACGATCACACTGCTCACCGCAGTGGCTCTGGCTGCCACCGCCCACGCTGAGTCGGTGGGCAACCTCCGTGCGATCACCGCCGCCCCCGCCAAAGACGGCACCGCCGGCTGGACACTCAGCACGGATACCGGCGCCACGCTGCGCGTGGACCTGCTGCGCGATGACGTCCTGCGCGTGCGCGCCGGCCGCAACGGCACGCTGACCGGTGCCGGCGACAAGGCCGCCCCGATCTTGCTGCCGCAGCCGCCCGCGAAGGTCGCCGTCCAACTGGAAGAGGATGCCAACGAGGTGCGCATCCGCACCGATGCGCTGGTCCTGCACATCCAGCGCCAACCATTGCGCCTGTCGCTGGTCCGCCGCGAGGGCGACCGCGACGTCGCGCTGTGGCGCGAACTGCAGCCGCTGGACCTGGACAAGGACCAGAGCGTGCAGGTGCTCTCCAGCGAAAGCGATGAGCACTTCTACGGTGGTGGCCAGCAGAACGGGCGCTTCGAGTTCAAGGGCCGCGAACTGGAGGTCTCGTACTCCGGTGGCTGGGAAGAAGGCGATCGTCCCAACCCGGCGCCGATGCTGCTGAGCTCGCGGGGCTGGGGCATGCTGCGCAACACGTGGAGCGACGGCACCTACGATCTGCGCCAGGCCGACCAGGCCACGCTGCTGCACCGCGAGGACCGCTTCGATGCGTACTACTTCGTCGGGCCGAGCCTGCATACGCTGCTGGACCGTTACACCACGCTGACCGGCCGCGCCGGCCTGCTGCCGCGCTGGGCGTTCTCCTATGGCGACGCCGACTGCTACAACGATGGCAACAACATCAAGAAGCCGGGCAGCGTGCCCGACGGCTGGAGCGACGGCCCGACCGGCACCACGCCCGACGTGGTCGACAGCGTGGCCAGGCAGTACCGCGAGCACGACATGCCGGGGGGCTGGATCCTTCCCAACGATGGTTACGGCTGCGGCTACAAAAAGCTGCCCGAGACCGTGCAGGGGCTGGCGAAGTACGGCTTCAAGACCGGCCTGTGGACCGAGAACGGCGTCGACAAGATCGCCTGGGAAGTGGGCACCGCCGGCAGCCGCGTGCAGAAGCTGGACGTGGCCTGGACCGGCAAGGGCTACCAGTTCGCGATGGATGCCAACCAGTCCGCGTTCAACGGCATCATGGACAACTCAGATTCGCGCCCGTTCCTGTGGACGGTGATGGGCTGGGGCGGCATCCAGCGCTATGCGGTGGCCTGGACCGGCGACCAGAGCAGCAGCTGGGATTACATCCGCTGGCACATTCCGACCCTGATCGGCTCGGGCCTGTCCGGCATGGCCTACGCCAGTGGCGACGTGGACGCGATCTTTGGCGGCAGCGCCGAGACCTTCACCCGCGACCTGCAGTGGAAGAGCTTCACCCCTGTGCTGATGGGCATGTCCGGCTGGTCGGGCAATGCGCGCAAGCACCCGTGGTGGTTCGATGAGCCCTACCGCAGCGTCAACCGCGACTACCTCAAGCTGAAGATGCGCATGACCCCGTACATGTACGGGCTGGCACACGATGCAGCGACCAGCGGTGCACCGCTGCTGCGCGCGCTGATGTGGGACTACCCCCAGGACCCGCAGGCCTACACCGAAGCGCACAAGTACCAGTTCCTGCTCGGCCGCGAGCTGTTGATCGCACCGGTGTACCGCAGCCAGGCCGCGAGCCGTGGCTGGCGCCGCGACATCCACCTGCCGCAGGGCCGCTGGATCGACTACTGGGATGGCCGCCAGCTGCAGGCCGGCGCCGAGGGGCGCTCGCTGGATCGTCCGGTCGATCTGGCCACGATCCCGGTGTTCGTGCGCGCCGGCGCCATCATCCCGATGTACCCGGCGATGCTCTACGACGGTGAGAAGCCGCTGGATGAAGTGACCTTCGATCTGTACCCGCAAGGCACCTCGCAGTACACGCTGTACGAAGATGATGGCGCCACCCGCCGCTATGAGAAAGGCGAATCGAGCACGCAGGCGATCACGGTGCAGGCCCCGGCGCAGGGCACTGGCCCGGTGCAGGTGCGCATCGATCCGGTGCAGGGCCGGTATGCCGGCCAGCTGCCGCAGCGCCGCTATGCGCTGCGCGTGCTCAGCCGCCAGCGCCCGGCCACGGTGACGCTGGGCGGACGCGCGCTGCCGATGCTGGCCGACCAGGCAGCGTGGCAAGGTGCGGGCGAGGGCTGGTACTTCGATGCGGCAGAGCGCCGCGGCACCCTGCACGTGCGCACCGCGCCGACCGACATCCGCCAGGCACTCACGCTGCAGCTGGATCTGCCGATCGCCGCCGCACCGGTCGACGATGCCTTCCCGGCCGCACCGGAACTGGGCCGCGCGCTGCCCTCCGACAGCCTGCTGGTGGTCAACCGGCCGGCCGAGGAGCAGGGCTATGAGATGGAGAAAGCCTTCGACGATGATCCGGCCACGTGGTTCCGCACCGTGCGCAACCAGGCGGTCAAGACCGGTGCGCACGAGTGGGTGCTCGGCTTCGGCGAGCGCAAGCTGATCGACGGCATCGAACTGGCGCCGCGCAACGACCCGCACTGGAAGAGCGGGCAGATCCGCGATTACGAAATCTACATGGCCGACAGCAACGGCGAATGGGGTGAGCCGATCAAGCGCGGCCGCCTGACCCTGCAGCAGGGCATGCAGCAGATCGACTTCCCCGCCCATGCCGGCCGCCTGCTGCGCTTCCGCGTGCTCAGCACGCAGAACCCGGAAGGCGACGGTGCCAGCGGTGCCGACCCGATGGTCACCGCAGCGCAGGGCAGCATCGCGCGTGCGGTGGATGCGCTGCAGCCCCGCGATGTCGGCCCGATCGTGCTGTCCACCTTCCATGTGCTGGAGCATCCGCAGCCGGAAGGCCCGGCGCAGCAGCTGTATCTGTCCGCGCTGGCGCTGCCGGCGCCGTTGAAGACCAGCGTCGCGGCCGACCACGCCTTCGGTGGGCAGGTGGAGATGCGTATGAACGGGCTGCATTTCCGCCGCGGCCTGGGCGTCAATGCCAGCAGCCGGATCGATCTGGAACTCACGGGCAGCTGGCGCCTGCTGCGCGCCGACCTGGGCATCGATGATCAGTGCCGCACCGCGGGCGGCATGCAGTTCCAGGTGTGGGGTGACGGTCGGCTGCTGTACGACAGCGGCCTGGTCAACGCACCCGGCGTGGTCAAACCGGAGCTGGACGTGCGCGGCCTGCAGCGGCTGAGCCTGCGCACGCTCGGGGCGCAGGGCGATCGACCCGCGCGGTCTGTGGCAACTGGGCCAATGCCGCCCTGATCGGACAGGAGGGCGATACCGCCAGCATCGTGTCGCCGTAACCGAAGAAACACGCTTTCAGAAAAACAGCTCTCTCCCGTTTCCCGTCTGCGGCCGTCTGGCCGCGGCACGGGGGACCTTTGCCCGAAAACACCCATCCACCGCCAGCCCCACGCTGCGGATCGAACAAGGAGCCAAAGATGTTGACCGAACGCCATCGCCATCGCCGCATCACCGCCACCCCCTTGTCCATCGCACTCGGCCTGGCCGTCGCGGTGGTCGGCAGTGCCAGCGCCCAGGACGCAACGCCCGATACCAAGGCCACCGAGCTGTCGCGCATCGAGGTGACCGGCTCCAACATCCGCCGCAGTGATGTGGAAACCGCCTCGCCGGTGCAGGTGATCAGCAAGCAGGACATCGAGAACATGGGTGCGCGCACCCTGCTGCAGGTGCTCGACAACCTGCCGGCGGCACGCCCGGGCCAGCAGGATGCGCGCTCGCTGTTCACCGGCTCGGACGGCGCCTCGCAGGCCAACCTGCGCGGTCTCGGCGCGCAGGGCACGCTGGTGCTGTTGAATGGCCGCCGCCTGTCCTACTACGGCGCGCCGGCCGGCTTCCAGACCCAGTTCGTCAACATTGATGCGATCCCCGCCGCGGCGATCGAGCGCATGGAAGTGCTGACCGACGGTGCCTCGGCGGTGTACGGCACCGACGCCGTGGCCGGCGTGATCAACGTGATCACCAAGCGCTCCTACCAGGGTGCGGAGATCAATCTCACCACCGACAAATCCTCGCGGATCAGCTCCTACGGCGAACACCAGGGCAGCATCACCGCCGGCTTCGGCGACCTGGATGAAGACCGCTACAACGTCTACGCCTCGGTGAACCTGTACCGGCGCGATGCGATTCCGCTGAGCGACTTCTACGACAAGCGGCCCGACCAGTACTACGTCAACAACCCGAACTACCTGCCCAACCTGCGCCTGGGGACCGGCAGCAAGCCGGGCGAGTTCAACCCGGGCAGCTACTTCGCCTTCGATCCGGTCACCGGCCGCCGCGTGCAGGAAGCCGCCCCGGGCTGCAACAACGTACTCACCAGCGAAGCGGCCGGCCCGCGCTGTATCTGGGAGACGTGGATGAACAACGAGATCGACGCCGGCGCCAAGTCCGAGCGCAACACCGCCTACGTCAACGCCCACTTCCTGATCGGCGACAGCACCGAAGCCTTCGCCGAAGCCACGTACACCGACATCGACCTGACCGCCAACGGCGGTACGCCGCGTGCCTACGGCACCACCACCGGCAACCCGACCAGCTGGTTCTCGCGCAATAGCGGCACCACGGTCAACCAGTTCCTGTATCCGTACCTGGGCCCGAACAACGAATACAACAACGCCTCGCCCGAACTGAAGGCACTGATGGGCGGCGTGGTCGGCCTGCAGTACCTGTTGCAGGACGTGGGCGCCAACCACTTCGGCCAGCGCAACACCGATCAGAGCTATCGGGTGGTGGCCGGAATGCGCGGTGATGTCGGCGACTGGAACTGGGAAACCGCCTTCGCCACCGCCGGCAGCCACTCGGTCACCTACCAGACCACCAACGTCAACCTGGCCGGCTTCGAGAAGGCCTTCGGCCCGTATTCCGTCGATCCTGGTACCGGCCGCGTCATCATTTCCGATCACCCGGCGTACAAATTCGGTGAGATCAGCGAGGCCAACGCCGCGCTGATCCGCGAAGCGTTCCCCACCTTCGACATCCAGTCCTGGACACGCCTGCATACGCTGGACGGCAAGATCGAAGGTCCGCTGTTCCAGATGCCGGCCGGTGAAGTGCGTGCGGCCTTCGGCTTCAACGCCAGCCGCGAAACCTTCTACACCCCGGGCAACCCGGATGCGGCCAACGGCCTGATCACCCAACAGGGCGGCTCGTGGTTCGACGGCAAGCGCAACACCTATGCGCTGTTCGCCGAGACAGTGGCGCCGCTCACCGAGAAGCTGGAACTGGACGCCGCACTGCGCGTGGACAAGTACCCGGACTTCAGCGCCAACCTGGCCCCGAAGATCGGCCTGAAGTACCAGATGTTCGATCAGCTGATGCTGCGCGGCACCTACTCCACCGGCTTCCGCGCGCCCAGCCTGGCCGAGTCCGGCAACGGCGGCGTGTTCGCCCAGTTGGGGGGCTACCGCGATGAAGTGCGCTGCGACGAGACCAACGCGATCGCCAACCTGCTGTTGCGGTCGCAGCGCGGCGGTGACGTGGACCTGGGCAAGTCCCTGCTCAATACCGACTGCAGCCGCACCGTGGCGCGCATGACCCAGCCGAACCCGGACCTGAAGCCGGAGAAGGCCAAAATCACCACCCTCGGCTTTGTCTACGAGCCGACGCAGTGGCTCTCGGTGTCGGCCGATTACTGGTTCATCTACCGCAGCAATGAAATCGTTGCCCCGGATTTCACCCGCGACGAAGACATCATCTCTTCCACCCGTTCGCCGATCACCGAAAGTGACCGCGCCAACCTGGCGGCGCTGGCGGCGATGTGCGCCGACCCGGCCAGCGGCGTCGCCTGTCCCGGCACGCTGCCCGGCTACAGCGTGGGCAACGTGGCCAGCGTGGTGGGCCAGTACAAGAACCGTGGCAAGACCCTGATCGACGGCTTCGACATCGACGCCCGCAGCCGCTTCTCGCTGGGCGAATGGGGCAACCTCAACATCGGCGTGGCCGCCACCATCGCCAACCGCAACCGTTCCTACCTGGATGACGAAAGCGGCTGGTACTACGGCGACCTGGTCGGCTATTACAACAACCCGCGCCTGCGCGCCACGTTGAACGCGGACTGGAGCTACAAGCAGGTCACCACCAGCGTCTTCGTCAATTACGTGGGCGGCACCAAGTGGGCGCTGCAGCAGATCGACGAGGAAGACAACAACCCGCAGACCTGCACCGCCGGCTACCTGCCGGTGGAGCAGAGCAAGTGCGATGGCGCCCCGTCGTGGTGGACCGCCAACCTGAGCGTGGCCTGGCGCCCGGATGCCCACTGGAACGTCGGTTTCACCATCAAGAACCTCTTCGACCGCCTGCCGTTCTATGACCCGAACAGCTTCCTCGGCGATTCCAGCGACTACGCCACCATCTTCGGTCGCGGCTACAGTCTGACCGTCGGCTACACGTTCTGATGCTCCCCTCGCGCCGGTCCTGGCCGGCGCGATCTTCACACGAGGTACTGTCCATGAAACGCAGAGAATTCATCGCCGCCAGCGCGGCCGTCGCCGCCACCAGCCTGCTGCCGAACACGCCCGCCTGGGCGCGCGGTCGCAAGGTACGGCTGGGCCTGATCGGCACCGGCATGCGCGGCCAGGTATTGCTGAAGGAACTGGTCCGCCGCGATGACGTGGAGGTGGTCGCGCTGTGCGACATCGAGCCGATCATGCTCAAGCGCGGCATGGACATGGTCGCCAAGGCCGGCAAGCCGGCGCCCAAGGCGTATGGTCAGGACGGCGACGTCAACGCCTGGAAGCGGCTGATCGAGCAGCGCGGCCTGGATGGCGTGGTCATCGCCACGCCCTGGCAATACCACGCGCCGATGGCGATCGCGGCCATGCAGGCCAAGGTCGCGGTGGGCTGCGAAGTGGTCGCCGGCATCACCCTGCAGGACCACTGGGACGTGCTCAAGACCCAGCTGTCCACCGGCACGCCGTACATGCTGCTGGAAAACGTCTGCTATCGCCGCGATGTGATGGCCGCGCTGCAGATGGTGCGCCAGGGACTGTTCGGGGAACTGGTGCACCTGCAGGGCGGCTACCAGCACGACCTGCGCGGGGTGAAGTTCAATTCCGGCGACCCCAGCCAGCCCTACGACAGCGGCGTGGAGTTCGGTGCCAAGGGCTGGTCCGAGGCACGCTGGCGCACCGAGCATTCGGTGAAGCGCAACGGTGAGCTGTACCCCAGCCACGGCATCGGCCCGTGCGCGATGTACACCGGCATCAATCGCGGCAACCGTTTCACCCACATCAACGCGTTTGCCAGCAAGGCACGTGGGCTGCATGAATACACCGTGGCCAAGAGCGGTGGCACGACGCACCCGAGCACCAAGGTCAATTTTAAGCTCGGCGACATCGTCACCACCACCCTGGCCTGCGAAAACGGCGAGACCATCCTGCTGCAGCACGACACCTCGCTGCCGCGCCCGTACTCGATGGGCTTCCGCGTGCAGGGCACCAAGGGCCTGTGGATGGATGTGAACCAGTCCATCCACATCGAAGGCCGCAGCCCGCCGCACAAGTGGGAACCGTTCCAGGCCTACCAGGACCAGTACGAGCATCCGCTGTGGAAGCAGCATGCCGATACCGCTGCCAGCGCCGGCCACGGTGGCATGGACTGGTTCGTCATCCATGCCTTCGTGGAGGCCCTCAAGGCCAAGGCACCGATGCCGATCGACATCTACGACGCGATCACCTGGAGCGCGATTACGCCGTTGTCCGAGCAGTCCATCGCCAACAGCTTCCAGACGCTGGAGTTCCCGGATTTCACCGCCGGGTTGTGGAAGCAGCGCAAGCCGATCTTCGCCTTCGACGGATCGTACTGAGCGGCATCGCCCGCCATCGTCCTGTCACGGACGGGTCGCACAGTAATCGCCCACCGGGCCGCCCTGCGCGGCCCGGTTCCATTTCGGGGACGGGCAGCATGACGGCAGTGGCGGAACATACGTATGGGTGGAAAGAGCGGCTGCACCGATGGTGGCAGCGGGCCCGCCGCTGGAGCGTGTTGGGTGGGCTGGTCGTTGCTGGCGCCGCGACGGCCGCCGATGCCGCGCCTGCGCACTGGATGGCCTATGCCGCGCAGTCGGGTGAGGCGCTCTCGCAGCGCCTGAGCAACACCGGCGATCCGCGCGTGGAGCGGTTGCAGGCCCGTCTTGCCGAGCGCAAGGATCCGGGTGCCGCGTTGACCGTGTCGTTGTGGATCGATGCCACCGGCAACATCATCGATAGCCGCTTCGCGTCACTGGGCGATGCCGCGGCAGATGCCGAGCTGCGTGCGCTGCTCAGTGCTGCGCCGTTGCCCGTCGCACCACCGCCGGACATGCGCCAGCCGTTGAATCTGGGGCTCTCACTCATCCCCACTGCGGCCGGCGACACGCCCATCCCCTGAGCGTCATCGTCCTGGCCTGACCGCTGGTGGCGGCGGGGGCGGACGCTGTGGTTGGGTGGATATGCCGAAGGTGTTGCCCATGCGTTGCTGGGTGGCCGCGCGATGGGCCAGCCCCAGCGCCGATGGCGGCTGGCGGACGATCAACAGCGAGCCGGGTGCCTGTACGGGTGCCGCCGAGGCCGGCGCAGGCGCGAGCAGCCGGCTGAAGCAATCGTAATCACGGATGCGCTCGCCGTTGACCTCCACCTCGATGCAGGCCGGCGCTGGGTCTGCCTGCGCGCGGGCGACCCAGGGCACGGCCAGCAGGGCGATGCACAGGCCCGCTGCGGTAAGTGATCGAAGGTCCGGCATGGCTGTCACCGCTCTGCAATGAAACCGACCTAACGTGACCGGCTTGGCGTTGTGATGCTGGCGCGTCTTGCATGCAGTTTGATGACACCGGGGCGCATGACCAACAGGGGCGGGCAGGCAAACGCATCGGCGGCCGGCGCAGGAACTCTCTGCGCCCGTGTGGCTGGCTGTTTCTCCTGCTCGCGATGACCTGGCCGCCGGCGATGGCGCTGGCCCAGGACGCCATCGATGCCGCGCACACGCAGTACACGTTCGATGTTCCGGCGCAGCCGCTGCCGGAGGCCTTGCAGTTGTATGGGGAGATCACCGGGGTGGCGGTACTGATCGATGCCCGCTTGTTGGGTGGCCTGCGTTCGACCGCGCTGTCGGGGCGGTACGCCCGGCGCGACGCGTTGCAGCGGATGCTGGGCGGTACCGGACTCGTTCCGCATTTCGTGGAGAACGGTGCGTTCACGCTGGTGCCGGTGGGATCCGTGGCCGCCGACGAGCTGCTGCCCGATGCCACACCCATGCGTGCACCGTCCCTGCCCGAGCGGACCCGCCAGCGCGGTGCCCGGGTGATCCAGCACTCGCTGGAGCAGGCGCTGTGCGGCACGGCATTGACGCGGCCGGGTGACTACCGGGCGAGCGTGCGCTTCTGGCTGACCGAACGGGATCAACGCATCCGCGCACCGGAGCTGCTGGAATCCACCGGTGACCTGGCACGCGACACGGCGATCGTCAGTCGCCTGCGCGACCTGCCGTTACCGGGCCTTCCGGCTGGCCTGCCACAACCCATCACGCTGCTGTTGCTGCCTGAAACACCGGGCGCGACGCCGCCGTGCCGGGCCCGCTGATGACCGGTCTGCGCACCCTGTTCCTGGATCACTACGAAGCCTTCCGCAAACGCCTGCGGCGCCGGCTGGGCTCGGATGACCTGGCCATGGACGCGCTGCAGGAGACCTGGCTGCGGGTGGAGCGCATGGGCAGTACGCAGCCGCAGCGCAACCCGGTGGCCTACCTGTTCCGCATGGCGGTCAATGCCGCTACCGACCAGCGCATCGCCCACGGCCGGGTGCTGACCGGTGCCGAGGTGGAGGCGCTGATGGATGAAGCCCCGGATTACCTGGACCCGTCCGATGTGGCGCACGGGCGTTCCGAGCTCGCGGCGCTGGCCGATGCCCTGCGCGAGCTGCCCGAGCGCCAGCGCGCCATCCTGATCGCCGCGCGTATCGACCAGCAGCCCATCGATACCATCGCCGACCAGCACGGGGTCTCCTCACGGATGGTCGGCAAGGACCTCAAGAAAGCCCTGCAGCATTGCGCAGGACGGCTGGACCGGCCGCTGGTGCAGCGTTTCGGTCCCGGGGCGGGAAAACCGTCATGACTGATATGAAGACCTCCGTATCCCCATCGCCCGCTGATGTGCAGGCGCAAGCGCATGACTGGCTGCTGCGCCTGCAGACCGGCCCGGTGACGGCTGCCGACGCGGACGCGTTCCGACGCTGGCGTGCGCTGGATCCCCGTCATGCCGTGGCCTTCGCCCGGGCACGCCGGCTGTGGTCGGCGCTGGCGCCGGCGCTGCAGGCCAGTACGGGTCCGGCCGAGGCCACGGTGCCGAACGCCGGCGTGCCGCTGCCCGCATCCGCAACCGTCCTCCCGGTACGGCAGCGCCCCCGTCGTTTCAATCCAGGCCGACGTGCGTTTTTGGGCGGCGCTGCCGCTGCCGCCGCGGTCGGCTGGGTAGCGGTGCAGTCGCCGCTGGGGCTGTGGCCGGCGCTGGACGCGCTGGGTGCCGACTACCGCACCGCGACCGGCGAGCGCCGCGACCTCAGCATCGGCAGCGTGGCCGTGGCCATGGCCGCGCGCACCACGATGCGCCGTCCCGCCGATGGCTCGGCCGGGATCGTGGTGAGCCAGGGCGAAGCCCAGTTCGCGGTGCCGGCCTCGGCCGCTGCCAGCTTCGTGATCGGTGTCGACGGTGCGCGACTGATGCCGGCCCCGGGTGCGCGGGTGAACGTGCGCTGCGTCGGTGGCGACATCCGCATCACCTGCCTGGCCGGGCGAGCCGAACTGGTGCGGGGCGCGCGTACCGTGGTGCTGCAGCCCTCCTGGCAGGCACGCCTGACGGCGGACCGGATCGCTTCCGTGGCGCCGGTCGCGGCCGACACCATCGACGCCTGGCGGCGCGGCTGGCTGGTCTTCGATGATCAGCCGCTGCAGGACGTGGTGGACGAAATCAACCGCTACCGCACCGGCCGCATCGTGCTGACCGGCAGCACCTTGCCGGCACAGCGCGTACAGGCGCGCATTGCGCTGGCGCGCATCGATACCTTCATCGATCTGGTGCGCGATGCCTATGGCGCCAAAGTAGTGAGCATGCCCGGTGGTGTCGTTCTGTTGAGTTGAGTCGCGCGTCGAGCGCAGATGAATTTTTTGTTGCAACGGTTCAGTCGTTGTCACCTGCTCCCGTCTTATCCCTCGTAACAAGCGCAACGCATTGCACTGCCACGCTCGCTCCTGCCAGGGACGGGGTCGCGCTGCAGGACGGCAGCACGCGCTTGCCCTTATCAGCGAACGATATTGCGACGGGTGACAGCGATGGTGAAGCAGCAGAGCGGTTCGATCGGATGCACGGCCCAGCAGGTGCCACAGGTGCGTGCGCTGTCGCAGGCCATCGCGGTGTTGCTGATGGCCGGTGGCGTCGCCGCTGGCGTCAACGCGCAGCAGGCCTTCAGCCCGGCATGGTTCGCCAACAAAGGCGCGCAGCAGCAGACCGCCGCGCAGACCGGTCGCCTGCCCAGCGGCATGCCGTCCAACCTGGTCCGTACCGATCAGCAGGCCCAGCAGGCCCGCGAGACGCTCAAGACCTCGCTGGAGAACCTCAACACCGCCGCGCAGGCGATCGCCATGCAGCAGCGTATGCAGCAGACCGCGCGCGATACGGCGCGGCTACGCGCCGGCCAGGTGCCCGATGGCCTCGGCGAGGGCGGGCTGAAGATCGATGACGATGCGCTGACGCGCGGTTGGTTCAACGCCAGCGCCCCCACCCAGAGCAGCAAGGACGGCACCACTACCGTCAGCATCGCGCAGACCGGCGACAAGGCCATCCTCAACTGGGAGACCTTCAACGTCGGCCGCAACACCGTGGTCGATTTCGACCAGCAGGCGAGCTGGTCGCTGCTCAACCGGGTCAATGATCCCAATGCGCTCCCGTCGCAGATCCTCGGCCGCATCCAGGGCCAGGGCACGGTGATGCTGGTCAACCGCAACGGCGTGGTGTTCGACGGCAGCAGCCAGGTCAACGTCAAGAACCTGGCCGCCTCGGCAGTCAACATCAGCGATGCGCAGTTCCGCAAGGGTCTGTACAGCGACGCGCAGGGCAATGCCTTCATTCCGACCTTCGGCAACGAACTCACCACCACCACCAACGGCTTCGCCCATGGTGCGGCCACCGGTGACGTGGTGGTGGAGCGCGGTGCGCAGATCACCACGGCGGTGCCCACCTCGGTCACCGAAGGCGGCGGCTACGTGCTGCTGCTCGGCCGCCAGGTGCACAACCACGGCCAGATCACCACCGCCAATGGCCAGACCACGCTGGCCGCCGGCGATGCGTTCGTGATCCGCAAGGGCATGGGCACCGACCAGAACCAGACCTCCACCACCCGTGGCAACGTCGTCACCACGCTGCGCAAGCCGGTGGCAGCCGATGCCGTCGTGGCCATCGCCAGTGGCGTGGTCAGCAACAGCGGCCTGATCCAGGCCAGCACCGGCGACATCACCCTGGCCGGCCATGACGTGCGGCAGCAGGGTGCAGTGGTGTCGACCAGCTCGGTGCATACCCGCGGCACCGTGCATCTGCAGAACGAACGTGCCGATACCACCGGCAGCGTCCTGCTGGACCAGGGCAGCACCACCGCGATCGTGCTCGATGCCAGCGCCACCACCGCGCTGGACGTCCAGCGCGAAACGCTGGTGCAGGAATCGGACAAGGTCGGCGACGGTATCGCCCATCGCCGCGACCAGTCGCTGGTGCAGATCAGTACCGGCGGCAAGGTCGCCTTCGATGACGACAGCCTGACGCTGGCGACGGGCGGGCAGATCTTCGTCGACGCCGCCGACAGCGAGGTCCGCCAGGGCGCGCGCCTGGACGTGGCCGGCTACGTCGGGGTCAAGATCGCGATGGAGGCCAACAACGTCCAGATCAACGTGCAGGGCAACGAGCAGCGTGACGCCGCGCTCAACCGTGACGACAAATCGCTCAACAGCAGGAACATCTGGCTTGACCGCCGCGACCTGGTCCTGGTTCCGGCCGGCACCAACGGCTATGAGACCGATCGCTGGTACACCGCCGGTGGCCTGCTGGAAGTCGGCGGCTACCTCGGGGTGACCGGCCACGGCATCGGTGAGTGGTCGGCGCAGGGCGGGACCGTGCAGTTCTCCGGCGGCAACGTGACCACGCAGCGTGGCTCGAACATCAACCTCTCCGGTGGCGCGCTGGACGTGCAGACCGGCTACGTCAACCTGACCCACCTCAAGGGCGCCGACGGCAAGCTCTACAACGCCTCCACCGCGCCGGGCGATCTGCTCTACAGCGGGCTGTACCGCGGGTTCGAAGATACCCATGCACGCTGGGGCAATACCGAGTTCTACTACAACCCGCTGATCGCACCGCAGCGCAGGCTGGAGAACGGCTACACCGTCGGCCGCGATGCCGGCCGGCTGATCGTCGCCACCCGTGCAGCGCAGCTGCAGGGCGACGTGGACACCACGACCTTCCAGGGCGACCGCCAGCAACGCGCCCGCGATGCCGCGCTGGATGGCTACCAGCAGGGACAGACCAGCGTTGCACGCCAGGGTCAGCTGGTGATCGGCAGCTACCTGCCGTACTACGACAAAAACAGCGGCCAGCAGCGTTTCGGCCCGGCCGCATTGGCCGAACATGTGGCCATCGGTGGCGATGCAGCCAGTGTCTCCGGCATCGGCGTCATCGGTCTGGACGCGGCCTGGCTCAACGCGCAGCGCTTCGGCGGCGTGGAGGTGTACGCGCACGCCGGCATCGATGTCGACCAGGCGCTCGAGGTTGCGCTGGGCGGCACGATCGCCCTGCATGCCAGCGATGTCCGCATCAACGCCGACCTGCGCGCCAGGGGCGGCAGCATCGCACTGGGTGACATGGTCGTGCAGCGCACCTCGAGCGGCATCGAGTGGCAGGATCTGCCGATCAGCGCGCGTCCCGGCGATACCCTGCTGCACCAAGTGCTGGTCGGCGATGGCGTGACCCTCGATGCGCGTGGCCTGTGGACCAACCAGGCGCAGGACCCGGCGGCCATCGGCGGACTGCCGTTCCTCGACGGCGGCAGCGTGGCGGTGCGCAGCACCGGCAACGTGGCCCTGGGCAAGGGCAGCGTGATCGACGTGTCCTCCGGTGCGGCCATGGGCGAGGAGGGCGATGTAACCGGTGGCAAGGGCGGCAGCGTCACCCTGGCCGCAGGGCAGAACATGGGGAGCGGCGTGCTGTCGCTGGATGGCAGCATCCGAGCCCACGGCATGAAGGGCGGCGGGGCGCTCAACATCGAGAACGGCACGATGGTCAGCATCGGCGGCGACGTGCCGGATGCGATCGAGCAGCTGGCCGCCGGCCAGGCCAGCACGCTGCCGGTACGCCTGGCCGCCGACGTCACGCTCCAGCCGGGCGACGTGATCCCGCTGAGCTTCTCCATCACCATTACCCATGTGGCCGGCGGCAAACCGATGCCGCTCACGATCCGGCCCGAGGTCAGCAGCACCAAGCCGGTGACCACCCAGGCACCGTGGCTGTTGCCGGCTGCCGTGCAGCTGGCCGACTACGGCCCGGTCCGGTCCGCCGGCGAGATCCTGCCGGCAGGCACCACCCTGTGGACCATCACCGACCTGCCGGCCGGCTATGTGGTGCCGGCCAATGTATTCCCCGGTGGTCTGCCGATTCCGGCACAGACCTCCCGTTATGTCGCCGGTACCGTGGCCACTGCCGCGGTCACGGTCCCGGCCGGCACCCGCCTGCCGGTCGGCACGGTCTGGCAGCGCGATGTGCCGGTGCAGTCGTTCCTGGCGCTGGACACCGGTCTGTTCCAGAGCGGCTTCAAGCAGTACAACGTGGTGGGCCGCGATGGCGTCAAGGTGGTCGAGGGGGCGCACCTGGACGTGGCGATGCCGATGCTGCAGGTCGACCTCGCTGCCGCGCGTGCGCTGGCCACCGGTGCCGATCCTGCCGATGCCCTGTCGGTCTGGCTGCCACCGCTGCAGCAGGACGATCCGAAAAGCGGCGAGGTCATTCTGCGCAAGGGCGCCGGGCTGTCACTGACCGCCGGCACGCCGCAGAACGCGGCCGACCTGGAGATCGGCCGCAACAGCCGGATCAACGTCGATCCCGGCCAGGCCATCACCCTGACCGGCAACGCACAGATCACCCTCGACGGTGCCCTGCAGGCCCGCGGTGGACGCATCACGGTACTTGGCGGTGACCTGGGCGAAGGCAGTCTGCTCAACCTGCCCAAGGGCACGCCCAACGCGCGCTCGATCTGGATCGGTGAGCAGGCCGTGCTCGACGTGTCCGGCATGGCCTATACGGCCCTGGATGAAGCCGGCGGTCGGCACGGCCAGGTGCTGGCGGGCGGCACGATCGAGATCGGCGCACGGCATGACCTCGCATCGCGCAACCTCCCGGCGATCGATGCATTCGTGGTGGTGCGCGAGGGCGCCCGCCTGGACGCCTCCGGTGCGCAGGCGGTGCTGGACCTGCCCGATCTCGGCACGACCCCCATTGCCAGCCACGGCGGCATCATCGCGCTGAGTGCCAGCAATGGGCTGTTCGTCGACGGCACCCTGCATGCCGCCGCCGGTGGCAGCGGCGCGCGCGGTGGCACGTTGGCGCTGAATCTTGAAACGCCGATCTACGGGCCGGTCGAGCGCTTCAGCGGCAAGGGCATCGAGGTCGCCGACGGCGTGCGCGTCCCGCGTGAGCTGGTGATCGAACAGCACTACAGCGGCAGCGGCCTGGGCACGGAGGCCGTCGTCGGCGAGCTCGATCCAACCCTGGTCTATGGCAAGGCCCGCTACGGCGTGGACGCGATCCAGGCCGGTGGCTTCGATACCGCTTCGCTGTACGTCAATGGCCTGCTGAGCTTCGATGGCGATGTAGCGCTCGACATGCGCCAGGCGTTGTACCTCACGGCCAGCGCTCTGGGGCTCTCCACGGATGCCACGCGCGACAGCCAGGTGCATTTGGCCGCACCGTACCTGCGCCTGGCCGGCTCGGCGCGCCGCCAGCCGGACAACACCATCATGCCCAACCCGGTCACCGGCTCGCGCAATATCAGCCCGGCGTCCGGTTCGCTGGGCGTGGCCGCGCTCGCCGACGCGGCGTCGATCACGCTCGCAGGCAGTCTGGTCGATGTGGTGGGCATGGTCGGCTTCGGCGCGAACGGTGAAATCGTGCAGAACGCGGTCGACCCGCTGGCGGTCAAGCGCGACGCGTTCGGCGCGGTGCGCATCGAAAGTCAGGGCGACCTGCGCCTGCGCGAGGCCGACCTGTTCTCGCCCGGCGACACCACCCTGGCGGCGGCGCAGATCTACGGCAGCGGCAATGTCACGGTGGGCCTGCGGACCCTGCTGAACGAATGGGGCACCCTCACGACGGAGTTGGATCCGGACCGCATGCTGGACATCCAGCGCATCGGCAATACCTTGCCGCCGCAGCCCTACAGCGTGTTCGGCACGATGCGTTTCAGTGCCGCCACCATCAACCAGGGCGGGGTACTGCGCGCACCGCTGGGCAACATCATTCTGGGGCGCGCCGATGGCACCGGCTACACCGGCGTGGTCAACCTGCTGCCGGGCAGCGTCACCTCGGTCAGCGCCAACGGCCTGGTGATGCCCTACGGCGGCACGGTCGACGGGCTGGTCTACAACTACAATGGCGTCGACGTGGCTTACCAGGGCGTGGGCGGTGAACCGGCGGTGGAGTTCCGCTCGCACGCGGTGAACGCCCAGGCCGGCGCGGTGCTGGATCTGTCCGGCGGCGGCGAGCTGACCGGCGCGGCGTTCCTCTCCGGTCGCGGTGGCTCCACCGATGCGCGCCTCAACCCGCTGGTGCAGATGGACCGCGATGGGTTCACGCTGCCGGGCCTGTCCACCAACCCGGTATACGCCATCCTGCCCGGGGTACAGGCCGGGCAGGCCCCGATCGGTGCCGAGCGCGGTGCCGGTGATCCGGCCATCGGCCAGCAGATCACCCTCGGCGCCGGCATCCCCGGGCTGCCGGCAGGCACCTATACGCTGCTGCCGTCCAGCTATGCACTGCTGCCGGGTGCCTTCCGCGTGGAACGCAACGGCCTTGCCGGCAGTGCCACCGCGTTCGGCACGACCCAGGCCATGCGCAACGGCTCGTGGAGCACCTCGGCGCGGCAGAGCATCGCCAACACCGGCAGCAGCGACACGCTCCCCACGCAGTGGGTGGTGACCGCCGCCGACACCCTGCGCACCTATTCGCAGTACAACGAAACCAGCTACGCCACCTTCGCGCTGCAGCAGGCCATGCGCGAGGGGGCGCCGCGCCCGCTGCTCGAACGCGACGCCAAGGCGGTCAATTTCATGGTGACCAGCCCGGATGTGGCCGGCTCGCTGGACCTGCCTTCGCTGCGGTTCAATGCCACGGTACTGGATGCTCCTGCCACGGCGGGCACCGGTTCGGTCGCGCGTCTGTTCAATGCAACGAACTACGAAATTCTCGCCGACGGCACGGAAGCGACCGAGGACTTCGCGGGTATTTCCATGCATGCCAGCGAGCTGAACCGGGTCGGCGCAGCGCGCCTGGAAATCGGCGGCCGCCTGCGCAGCACCTACGCCAATCCGGCCAACGGCTCGCTGCAGTCGGCCAACGTGATCAACATCGATGGCGGCGGGTCCAGCAACAGCATCGTGATGCGTGCCGGTGCGCAGCTGGAGGCGGCGGAGGTCTTCCTGATGACTGGCCGCCAGGCGGGTGGCATCACCCTGGAACAGGGCGCGGGCATCAACACGCTGGGCCAGGGCGCCGCCGCCTATGACGCCGCGCAGGGTTACATCTATACGCCGGGCCGCTCTGCACTGCTGGCCGTCTCCAACGGCCAGATCAACCTGCTGGCGCCGGAAGCCGTCGACGGCCAGGGCAACGGCGCCGGCGCGATCGAGATCGGCGCCTGCGCCGTGCTCAGCGGATGCGCGGGCACGACCCGTCTGTACTCCGAAGGCACCATCGCCACCGCGACCGACAACCGCTTCGTGCTGGGCGATGCGGTGCGCTATGGCACCCGCAACCTGGCACTGGCGGTCGGTGGCATCAACGTCGGCAGTGCCGAGGCGATCGCCGACGCCACCGCGCGCGGCACGCTGCCGGCCGGCATGACGCTCAACCAGGACGTGCTCAGTCGGCTGTTGCTGGGCGACACCAGCGTCGGCGCGCCGGCACTGGAAGCGCTGTCGCTGACCGCACGCGAGTCGGTCAACTTTTACGGCGATGTATCGCTGTCCACCTACGATGCAGTCACCGGCAAATCGGCGTTGCAGCAGCTGGTGCTGGGGACGCCGGCCATCTACGGGTATGGCGATGCCGATGCCGTGGCCCGCATCCACACCGATACCCTGATCTGGAGCGGTGCACTTGCGCCGGCCGGCAGCATCGTCGCCGACGGCCCGGGCACCGGCCACGGCCAGCTGGTGGTGGATGCCCGCGACATCGTGTTCGGCTACGGCCCGCGTACCCAGCCGGATACCGTACGCACGCAGGACCGCCTTGCGCTGGGCTTCGCCGGCGTGCACCTCAACGCCAGCGGCCGCGTGACCGCCAACCAGAAGGGCAGCCTGAGCATCTTCGAATCCCAGGGTGACTGGAATGCGGATACCCGCTCCTATGCCCGCAGTGGCGGCGAGCTGTTCATCAACACGCCGCTGCTGACCGGCGCAGCCGGGTCGGTCAACACCATCACCACCGGGGGCAACCTGCATGTCACCGGCAACGGCGCGCCCGTCGCGCCCGACAACGCGACCCTGGCCGCCGCGCTGGGCGCGGAGATCGCGCTGGACAGCCGCGACGGCAGTCTGCTGCTGGACACCGCCGTGCTGCTGCCCAGCGGCAAACTGCGCCTCGCGGCGCAGGGCGACGTGCGCCTCGCCGATGGCGCGCAGCTGGACCTCGCCGGCCGCCGCATCGCTTTCTTCGACACCGCCAAGTACAGCTGGGGCGGTGACGTGCTGATCGACAGCCGGCAGGGCGACGTGCAGCAGGACAGCGGCGCGAAGATCAGCCTGGCCGCGCAGAACAACCGCGCCGGCACGTTCACTGCACACGCCGCCGCAGGCACCCTCGATCTGGCCGGCCAGCTGCTGGGCAGCAGCAGTGGGCATTACGACGCCGGTGGCACCGAGGTGCCGTACAGCGCCGGGCGCATCGACCTGCACGGGCAGGGGATCAACGATTTCAGTGGGCTCAATTCGCGCTTGACCCGCGATGGCGTCACCGGCGGGCGCAGCTTCCGCATCGGCCAGGGTGATCTGGCGCTGGGCGACGAAGTGGTGGCGCGCGAGGTGAACATCGCGCTGGACAACGGTCAGCTGTGGGTCAACGGCACCGTCGATGCCAGTGGCGAACAGGCCGGCAGCATCCGTCTGGCCGCGCGCAATGGCGTCACCCTCGGCAGCGCGGCCGTGCTGGATGCCAGTGCGAGCGTACTGCGCCGCGACAGCTACGGGGCGGCGATCGATGCGCCCAACCGCGCCACCATCGAGATCGATTCGGGGCGTGGCACGTTGGCCATCGCCAGTGGCGCACGCATGGACCTGCGCGTGGCCGGCAGCAGCAGGAATGTCGGCACGGTGGCGCTGAACGCGCCGCGCGTGGGCGGCAGCGACGTGGCGATCGCGGCCGGCGGCCCGATCAGCATCGACGGTGCGAAGACGATCCAGCTCAATGCCTTCCTCACCGACAACAGCGCAGCGGCAGGCACGGAGGCCAGCACCCGGGGCGAGAGCTACCAGGTCATCGACCAGGCGTACCTGGACCGCCTGCATGCGCAGAGCACCACCTTCATCGACGCCGCACTCGCCAACAGCGCACTGGTCGACCAGCGCCTGGCGGGCCTGCGCGCGTACGGCGATGCGTTCCACCTGCGCCCGGGCGTGGAGGTCGTGGCCGACCTGGCGGTGAATGCAGACGGCAATCTGCACGTGGATGGCGATCTGGATCTGTCCGCGCACCGTTACGCCAGCCTCAACCCCGGCAGCCAGCGCACCGGCGTGCGCGGCTCCGGTGAGGCCGGTGCGCTGGTGCTGCGCGCGCAGGGCGACCTGGAGGTGTTCGGCAGCATCAGCGATGGTTTCGATGGCAGTCGCCTGGGCACCACGTTCGACGACAACGGCTGGTACCTCACCGCCGGCCGCCAGCTGTTCGGCAGCGACGTGGTGGTTCCGCATGGCGGCCTGGTCACGCTCGCTGCCGGCACCGTGTTCAATTCGGGCAAGGTGCTCAACTACGACCTGCCCATCGGCGACATGCAGATGGCCGCCGGCACCCTGTTGCCCGCCGACGCCCGCCTCGCGCTGCCGCTGGCGCTGGCCAAGGGCACCGTACTGGGCGCGGCCGTCCACGATGCCTCCGGTGCGCTGCTGTATGCGGCAGGCACGGTCCTGGCCGATGCGGTCACGCTGCCGCAGGGCGCGCGTCTGTCGGCCGGCCTGCGCCTGCCGCTGGCCGCCCGCATCGCGGCGATGACCTGGCCGGCCGGGGTGGCCCTGCCGGCGTCGCCACTCGGCAATCTGGTCACCCTGGCCGCTGACCTGGGCCTGGCCAAGGGCGCCTTCATTCCCAGCGACACCGAGGTCAAGCTGCCTGGCGACGCCACCACGGTGAACCTGCGACCGGTGGACGCCGATGGCAACCAGGGTCGCATCTGGGCACTGGCGCCGATGCTGGCGGCCGGGTCGCAATCGTGGGACATCAGCCTGGTGGCGGGCGCCGATATGGCCGCCGCGGATCGCCTGACGGTGGATCCTGCCGGCACCGGCAGCCTGCGCCTGTCCGATCCGCATTACGGCCAGGGTGGCGCCGTGGTGGAGATTCCCGGGACCGGCTCGCCGGCGACGTACATGTGGGGAGATGTGGCCACGTTTGAACAGATGGTGATGGGATTCTTCGGCGAGTACATCCTCAGCTTCGTGCCGGTCGCGGGTGCGACATTCACCGCCGATGAAATCTCCGAGCTGATGATGTGGGGCTTGATCTGGAGTGGCCCGGAGAACCTCAACGATCTCGGTTTCGAAGGTCTGGCCGCCATCGACTCCCCAGAGGTTCCGCCGGACACCGAGTTCAGGACACTGCCCGGGCGCGAACAGTTGCCCAGCGTGGTGCGCACCGGTACCGGCGACCTGCGTCTGGTCTCCGGCAGGGACATCGCCACCACCTCGCTGTATGGCGTCTACACCGCCGGTACTCCGTCGGCTGCCTTGGCCGGCAACGGGGGCGATCCGTACAACCAGGCGCGCGCGCGCGTCGCCCCCGGCAATGCCAATCCGCTCGGAAACAGCGTGCTGGGAGATGCCGGCGAGGTGTTCGAGCACCTTGTCGATGGCGGCAGCCAGAGCCTGTACCAGGCGTGGTATCCCGAAGCAGGTGGCAACCTGCTGCTGCGCGCCGGTGGCAACATCTCGGGCGACAGCATCGGGCGTCAGGGAGCGCTGAGGCGTACGGAAACGCTGGGAATCGCCACGCCGCGATTGAGCACCAGCGCATCGGTGGGCAACTGGCTGTGGCGACAGGGTACCGGCAGCGTGCAGACCGGTGCGGAAGGCCTGCCGACCGCATGGTGGATCAACTTCGGCACGTACGTTGCCGCACCCGACAACGCGAACTACGACAACAATTTCGTCAACATGCCGCAGCTGGTCGGGTTCACCGGCTTCGGCACGCTCGGCGGTGGCAACCTGCTGCTGGAGGCGGGCGGCGATGCGGGCATGCTGCAAAGCCGCGGCGACCATGGCGCGGCGTACATCACCCGCAGCGCGGGCCTGAACCTGACCGTTGCCAGCACCGGCAGGGTCAGCGCCGATGGCGCGCTGGTACAGACCGGCGGCGGCGATCTGGACATCCGCATCGGCGGTGGCCTCAACGCCGACCCCGCGCTGCGCTCCTTCACGGGCAGCAACAGCGCCCCGGTGGCCAACGAGATCACCGTCAACGACGCGCAGCGACTGGACGTCAACGGCAGCTTCACCAACCTGCGCGGGGCACTGCGGTTGGAAGCCGGTTCTGTGGGTGGTGTGGAACTGCGCTACGGAAAGCGCCAGGACGCCAAGGAGTCGCGTCCTTACGACGTATACACCGCAACGGCCGCTACCGCAGCCGGTGGTCCGGTGCTGGTGCTCGGCGATGCCGGCGCCCGTCTGGACGCGCGTGGCGACCTGGTGCTGGGCACCGTCTCCGATCCGGGGCGGGTCGCCCAGTTCAACAATGGCACCCCCTTCAGCGCGGGCGGCAACGCTTACCAGGACGGCGGCTGGAGCTGGTTCTCGCTGTGGACCCCCTCCACCGCGGTGGACCTGATGGCCGCCGGCGGCAACCTGACGCCGTCGCTGGCGATGCAGGACCGCAACGCTGGCACCGACGCCCGGGCGACCGACGGCAATCACGTGTATCCCTCGGTCCTGCGCGCGGTGGCTGCCAGCGGCAGCATCTACTACGGTCGCGCCCGCACGGCCCCGACCGCCGGCACCAACAACGAGGACTTCGTGGCGGGCGTGGTACTGGCGCCGTCGCCGGTGAACGGGCAGTTCGACGCACAGGGCACCGGTCAACTGGAACTGCTCGCGGCCGGCTCGATCTATGCCAACGGCACCGGCTTCGGCACCTCCGGCGCAGACCCGACCGCGTTGCCCAATCCGTGGAATCCTGGCTTCGTCGGGCTGGGGCAGGAGATGTGGTACGGGCGTCAATTCCTGCACAACGTCAGTACCGGCGCCCTGGCGCCCAGCGTGCTGATCTCAGGCGACCGCCCCAACGGCTCCCTGCAGCTCTATCCGCTGTTCTCCTTCACTTCGCCGACCGCGTCCGGTTACGTGCACGTGGGCCAGACGCCTTCGCGCTACTACGCGCTCCACGGCGACCTGGTCGGGCTGCGCAGCGGCAGCGTGGTCGATACCCAGTACGGCGTCTTCAACAACGGGGTCACCACCAATATCACCAGCACCTGGTACGACGGTGGTGGTGCCGTCGCCATCCGTGCCGGCCGGGACATCGTCAACTCGGGCACCCCGCTGGGTGCCTTCGACAACGTCGGCACGGTGTTTGGCAATGCCGATGGTGCGCTGGGCTGGATGGGCACCATCAACCGCGGCGATCCTGCCGCCGAGCCCCGGCCCACGGCGATCGCCAGCGGTACCGCACGCGGCAACGTGATCGTGCATACCAGTGCCGACGACGTGTCGGTCGTGCAGGCCGGGCGCGACATCCGCTTCAGCACGTTCTACGTCGCCGGCCCCGGGTTGCTCGACATCAGCGCCGGGCGCGACGTGTACATGGCTGACAAGGGCGAACTGCGCAGCCTGGGACCGGTCACCGGCGCCACGCCCGGCGACCGCAGCAGCGGCGCCAGCATCGCGGTGGCGGCCGGTCTTGGCGAGCGCGGCGCGGATTGGAACGCCTTTGCCGCGCGCTATCTGGATGCGGCCAACCTCGCCGATCCCGGCCGCGCACTGGGCGATCAGGATGGCAAGGTCGTCCGTGTCTATGGCGGCGCGGTGTCGCTGGCGCAGTGGCTGCAGGCGCAGTTCGGCTACGGCGGCGATGAGGCCGGTGCCGCCGCGTTCCTGGCACAACAGCAGCAGGCCCTGGACCAGGCGCACGCAACGGCGGTGGCCAGCGGCGGCACGGCCGCCAGCCGCGATCTCGCCCGGGAGTTCAAGCTGGAGAGCCAACTGCACCTGGTCAATTGGCTGACCGGCCGCTTCGGGGGCGCCAACGGACGCGGCCTGCACTTCGACGCCGCCAGCATGGACGCGCAGGCGTTCTTCGCCGCGCTGCCCGCCGAACAGCAGAGCGCGTTCCTGCGCAACGTGTACTACGCGGAGCTGAAGGCTGCGGGGCGTGAGTACACCGCGGTCGATGGCCCACGCGAGGGCAGCTACCTGCGCGGCCGCGAGGCGATCGCCACGCTGCTGCCGACCAAGGATGCCAAGGGGGGCGAGATCGCCTACCAGGGCGACCTGACCATGTTCAGCAGTGCGCTGTATTACGAGGGCGTGCTCGAATCGGCGGCGGGCCGCCGCCCGAAGCCGGGTCAGACCTACCTGAGCGAAGCGGACTGGATTGCCGCCGGTCGCCCCACCACCGGGGTGCGCTACTACCGTGTCAACGACGCCGGTATCCACACCGATTTCGGCGGCGACATCCATCTGCTGGTGCCCGGCGGTCGCACCCTGGTGGGCGTGGATGGTGGCTTCCTGCCGGGGGCCGGTTCCGGTGTGCTCACCCAGGGCGAGGGTGACATCAACATCTACTCACGCGGCAGCCTGCTGCTCGGGCAGAGCCGCATCTTCACCACCTTCGGCGGCAACATCCTGGCGTGGTCGGCCGAGGGCGACATCAATGCCGGCCGCGGCAGCAAGACCACGGTGGTCTACACCCCGCAGCGCCGCGTCTACGACACCGTCGGCAACGTCGCGCTGTCGCCGAACACCCCCAATACCGGTGCGGGCATCGCCACCCTCAACCCGATCGCGGAGATTCCGCCGGGTGACATCGACCTGATCGCGCCGCTGGGCACCATCGATGCAGGCGAGGCCGGCATCCGCGTCTCCGGCAACGTCAACCTGGCCGCGCTGCAGGTGCTCAATGCCGACAACATCCAGGTACAGGGCAAGGCAGTGGGCATTCCGGTGGTCGCGGCGGTCAACGTCAGTGCGCTGACCTCGGCCAGCGCGGCGGCGAACACCGCAGTGCAGGCGGCGCAGGAGATGGTCAAGCGCCAGACCCAGCAGACCCGCCCCTCCACGATCAGCGTGCAGGTGCTGGGCTTCGGCAGCGAAACCAGCAGCGTGGCACCGCCGAAGCACGAGGACCGCTACGACCCGGACAGCGTGGTGCAGGTGGTCGGCATGGGCGAGTTGAGCATCGAGCAGCGCGCCCGCCTCGATGCTGCGACGACGAAGCGACAGTGATGACGACGTCTTTCCTGCCTCTGGCCAGCGCGCGTGGCCAACGCCATGCGCGCGCACGCAACTGCCTTGCCGGTGCAACGGCGCTGTTACCGCCGTTGCGCACGCTCACCTCCTGCGCATCTGAATCCCTTTCCGCATTGAGAAGCCACTGATGTCTTCAATCTCCCCGGCGCTGGCACGGGCATCCCTGCCACTGGGCCTGCTCTGCGCGATCTCGCTGGCCAACGCGCAGACCGCGCCTGCCGATGCCGACGCCGTCGCTGCCCCGATGGCGGCCGCGGCGGCCCCGGCTGCCCGCGTCAACATCAACGAGTACCTGGTGCGCGGCAACACCGTGCTCGGCGCGCGCGACATCGAGCAGGCGGTCTCCCCGCATCTCGGCCCGGACCGCACCCTGCAGGATGTCGAAGCGGCGCGCGTGGCGCTGCAGTCGGCCTACCAGGGCAAGGGCTACCAGTCTGTCTATGTGGATCTGCCCGAGCAGCAGGTCAGCGGTGGCGTGGTGATCCTGCAGGTCACCGAGACCCGCATCGGCCAGGTCAAGGTGGTCGGCGCCGAGCACAACGATCCTGCACGCCTTGCCGAGCGCGTGCCGGCGCTGCAGGCAGGCGCCGTGCCGGACTTCGAACGCGCGCAGGCGCAGCTGACCGAACTCAACCGCGGCGGCAAGCGTCAGGTGGTGCCGCTGGTCAAGCCCGGCGCCGCTGAGGGCACGATGGATGTGGAGCTCAAGGTCGATGACACGTCGCCCTGGCGCTACAGCGCCACGCTCAACAACGACCACAGCGTGGACACCGAGCCACTGCGCAGCATCCTCACGGTCGGCCACGACAACCTCTGGCAGCGCGAGCACACCGCCTCGCTGACGTTCTTCGCCGCGCCGCAGGACCTGGACCAGGCCAACGTGTGGTCCGGTGCCTACGGTCTGCCGCTGGGCAGCCCGGACTGGATGCTGGATTTCTCCGGCTACCGCTCCGACAGCAACGTGGTGTCCACTGGGCAGACCAATGTCACCGGCAAGGGCCACGCGGTCGGCGTCAAGCTCAGCCACACCTTCCCGATGACGGGCGCCTGGTGGCACCAGCTCTCGGCCGGTGTCGACTTCAAGGACCTGGACGAATCGGTCGCGATGGTCGGCCAGGCCTCGGATTTCGCCCCGCTCAAGTACGCGCCCGTGACCGTGGCTTACAGCGGCTTCCGCCAGGGCACCAGGCACCAGCTCAATGTCGGCGTGCAGGCGGTGTTCGGTGCGCGCAGCCTGTTCGGCTACGGCAGTACCGATGATGAGTTCGACTGGAAGCGCGCCTACGCCGATCCCAGCTTCTTCGCGCTCAAGCTGGAACTGAGCGACACCTACACGCTGGAGAGTGGTGCGCAGTGGTTCGCGCGGCTGTCGGCGCAGATGACCGACCAGCCGCTGGTCTCCGGCGAGCAGTTCGCCGCCGGCGGCATGTTCACCACCCGTGGCTACCGCTCGGCCGAAGGCATCGGCGATTACGGCGCGCTGGCCACGCTGGAATGGCGCACGCGCCCGCTCGGCCTGTGGGGCCTGCAGGACTGGCGCTTCTACGGCTTCCTCGACGGTGCCTGGCTGGGCCTGCGCCGGCCGCTGCCCGAGCAGGCCGACAGCGCCGCGATGAGTGCCATCGGCGTGGGCAGCAGCCTGCGCATCGGCGAGCACTACAACCTCCGCTTCGACTACGGCCGGACGCTGCGCGACGGCCCGACCACGACCAAAGATGCCAACCGCCTGCACCTGAGCGTCGGCGCCAGCTACTGAGCCTGACTTTCCCAAGCATTTTCCGGAGATACCGTCCATGCAACGCCTTCTTGCCCTGTTGTTGTTCTGCCTGAGCATGTCCACGCTCAGCGTCGCCCACGCCGAGACCGCGTGGTGGCAGGCCGACTGGAAGTACCGCAAGCCGATCACGCTCGATGCCAGCCCCAACGGGGCCGCGCTGGGCGGCAGTCTCGGCCGTACGCCCGTGCTGATCCGCCTGCACACCGGCAACTTCGCGTTCGATGGTGTTGCCGAGGGCGGCAACGACCTGCGCTTCATCGGTGCCGATGGCCACACCGTGCTCAACCACCAGGTGGAGCAGTACGACGCGGCGCTGGGCATGGCCCTGATCTGGGTGGATGTGCCCACGCTCAGTGGCACTGCAGCGCAGACGATCTGGATGTACTACGGCAACGCCGGTGCGCCGGCGGCGGCCAATGGTCAGCGCGTGTTCGATCCAGACTACAGCGCGGTCTACCACTTCGCCGACAGCGGCACCGAGGCACGTGACACCACGGCGTACGTCAACACGCTCACCGGTGAGTTCAAGCCCGCAGACGGCGCGATCATCGGCCGCGGTGCCCAGCTGGCCGGTGCGCCGCTGCATCTGCCCGGTGCGCCGTCACTCGCCGTTGCCGCCAACGGTGCGATGACCGTCTCTGCCTGGATCAAACCGGACCAGCTCGGCCCGGACCAGGCGATCTACGCCCGCCGCGAGGGCGGCAACGTCTTCCTCGTAGGCCTCGACAACGGCGTGCCTTACGTGCGCGTCAACGACCAGCGCAGCCAGCCGATTCCGGCGCTGGTGGCGGGCCAGTGGGCACACGTGGCGGTGACCAGCACCGAGAATGCGGTGATCCTGTACGTCGCCGGCCGCGAAGCAGTGCGTCTGGCCACCGGCCTGCCGGCCTTCACCGGTGAGGCCTTGCTCGGTGGCGATGCACCCGCCGCGGGTGCGGCGGGCGATGCGGCTGCCATTCCGGCCGCGCAGCCGTTCCTCGGTGTAATCGATGAAGTGCGTGTGTCCAAGGTGGCACGCCCGGCCACTGCACTGCTGGCCGATGCCACCGCGCAGGGTGCCGAATCGCGCCTGATCGCCTTCGGCGAAGACGAGCAGTCGGCGGGTGTGAGCCACTTCGGTTTCATCCTCAAGGCGATGCCGGTCGATGCCTGGGTGGTGGTGATCGTGCTGGGCCTGATGCTGCTGCTGTCGTGGGCGATCATGATCGCCAAGAGCCGCTATTTTGGCACCGTGGCCAAGGCCAACGAGGCCTTCACCGCCCAGTACAAGAAGGTCACCGGTGCACCGGTCGCCTCGCTGCAGGCGCTGGAACGTACCGGCAGCCTGGCCCCGCAGATCCGCGACAACTCCACGCTGTGGCGGCTGTACCGCATCGCCATGGACGAAATGGACGGGCGCGGCTCGCACCACCATGGCCTTACCGCCGCGGCGATCACCTCGATCCGCGCCTCGATGGACGCCGAAGTCACGCGCGAGACCGAGCGCATGTCCAAGCGCATGAACTGGCTCTCCACCACGATCGAAGGCGCCCCGTACATCGGCCTGTTCGGCACCGTGATCGGCATCATGCTGGTGTTTGCGGTGGCGGCGATGGCCGGCGCGGTGGACATCAACTCGGTGGCCCCGGGCATGGCGGCGGCCCTGCTGTGTACGGCGGCCGGTCTGGGCGTCGCGATCCCGGCGCTGTTTGGCTACAACTGGCTGGCCTCGCGCGCTGAAGCGATCGCGGCGGACATGTCGGTGTTCGTCGACGAGTTCACCGCGCGCCTGGCCGAAGAGTTCGACCGCACCGCACCGGCCGCCGCAGCGCGCCCGGCACTGGCCTGAGGAGATCACCATGGCCAGGGCAAAGCGGTTCGGCATCAAGAAACGCGAGAAAGGCATCAACGTCACCCCGTTCGTGGACGTGCTGCTGGTGGTGCTGGTGATCTTCATCCTCACCAGCAACGCCACCATTCCCGGGATCGAGGTCAACCTGCCGAAGGCCAGTTCCAGCATGGCGCTGGAGAAGCCCAAGACCAAGGCGATCACGGTCGACAACGCCGGCCAGATCTTCCTGGACGCCTACCCGGTCAGCCTGGCCGAGCTGGAGGATCGCCTGCGCACGGAGAAGGCACTGAACCCGGATATCCCGGTGATCGTGCGCGGCGATGCGCAGGTGCAGTACGCGCGTGTGGTCGAAGTGCTCGACCTGCTGCGCAAGATCGAGCTGACCCAGGTCGGCCTGGTCACCGGCAAAGTGCAGGGGTGAGGGCGTGACTTCCCTCCACTCCCGCAGCGGTGACAGCGTGCCCGCGTGGCGCCGCTGGTGGCCCGTGGCGGCGTTGCTCGTCGGCCTGGCGGCCGTGGCGTTGCTCCTCTGGTACCTGCTGTTCAAGGACACCGCCAGTACGCGCCGGCCCGTGGCCGAGATCCCAATGGTGATGTTGCCGCCGCCACCGCCGCCGCCCCCACCGGAGCCCGAGCCCGAGCCGAAGGTGACCCCTGAAGAGGTCATGCCCGAGCCCGAGCCGCTGGACGAGGTGCCCAAGCCCACCGAAGAAGCGCCGACGCCCGACACCGCCGACCCGGTGACGATGGATGCCGACGCGCAGGCCGGCGGCGACAGCTTCGGTATCCAGTCCGGTTCCGGCGGCGGGCGCAGTGGCGTCGGTGCCGGTGGCGCCGGCAACGCGAGTTACGGGCGTTACCTGGGCTACGTGCTGCAACAGGCCGTGGCGCGCGACCCGAAGGTGCAGCGCCTGGCCTTCCAGCTGACCGTCAACGTCTGGCTGGACGAGGCCGGGCAGGTGACCCGCGTCGAGCTCGCGCGCGGCAGCGGCAACACCGAAGCCGATGAAGCGGTGCTGCAGGCGATCCGCGCGATCGGCCGCATCGACGAGCGGCCACCGGCGTCGTTGAGCTTCCCCGCGCGCGTGCTGGTACAGGGCCGTCGCCCGGCCGGATGAGCTGCGCTGTCTTTCTTCTTCCCTGATCTTTCCTTTCTGCGAGCAAGCCGATGACCCGTTCAACCCTCCACTCCGCGCTGCTGGGACTGCGCAGCACCGCCATCGCCACCGGTGTCGCCCTGGTCCTGGTCAGCGGCGGTGCCCACGCCCAGGCCACGGGCGGCGAGAGCACCATGATCAAGCTGATCCGCGGCCTGATGGACAGCGGTGCGCTCAAGCCCGAGGCAGGCCAGGCGCTGTTGCTGGAGGCGCAGCGCGAATCGGCCGCAGCTCCCGCAGCGCCGGCGTCCACCGCGATCGCCGCGCAGCCCGGTGACGTGCGCGTGCCCTACATCCCGCAGACCGTGCGCGATGAGATCCGCGAAGAGGTCAAGGCCAGCGTCATGGCCGAGGCCAAGGCCGAGCGTTGGGCGGCGCCGGACCAGGTGCCCGAGTGGACCCAGCGCCTGCGCGTGCAGGGTGACGTGCGCGTGCGCAACGAGAGCCGCCTGTATTCCGAGCGCAACAGCGACATCGAAGTGGACTGGGCGCGGATCAACGCCGGCAACGGCTACGACGTCAACGGCAACACCAACCTGGATCTGCCGCCGCTGCGCAATACCCGCCAGGACCGCAACAATTCCTGGCGGATCCGCGCACGCCTGGGCGTGATCGCCGAACTGGGTGAGCACACCCGTGCCGGCGTGCGCCTGGCCACCGGCAACGACAACGGCCCGGTGTCCTCCACCCAGACGCTGGGCGGTGGCCTGGCCAAAAAAGACGCCTGGCTCGACCAGGCATGGCTGTCGTGGTCGCCGGTGGCGGGCCTGGACATCCTCGGTGGCCGCTTCGGCAATCCGTACTGGTCCACCGACACGCTGTTCTCCAACGACCTCAACTTCGATGGCCTGGCGTTCAAGTACGCGCAGCCGATCGGCGATGACGGCCTGTCCCTGTTCGCCACGCTGGGCCTGACGCCGTTGGAGTACTCCTCGGACAGCTTCCCGAACACCAGCCAGGACAAGATGAAGAGCGAGAACAAGTGGCTCAACGGCGTGCAGGTCGGCGCCGAGTGGCAGTTCGGCGATGCGCAGAAACTGCGCGCTGCGGTCGGCTACTACGATTTCCGCAACACCGCCGGCGAGTACTCGCAGCCGTGCGCGCTGTATGCCGGTGCGGATTTCTGCAGCAGCGACTGGTCGCGCCCTGCGTTCATGCAGAAGGGCAACACGCTGATGCTGCTGCGGAACATCGCGCTCAATCCGCTCGACCCGGCCAACACCCCGATGCCGCAGTACGTCGGCCTGGCCTCGGAGTTCGAACTGCTCGACCTCAACCTGGCCTGGGAAACGCCGCTGTTCGCGGGCAATGCCCTGCGCCTGGAAGGGCACGCGATCAAGAACCTGGCCTACGATCCCAACCGCATGTGGGAACGTGCGCAGGGCGGCATCGTCACCAACCTGGGCACTGCCGCCAACGGCGTGGCCGGGCCGCAGGACATCCAGAGCGGTGACATGGCGTACATGGCGCAGGCGACCTTCGGCCAGCTGGCGATGAAGCAGACCGGCGACTGGAACCTGGCGCTCGGCTACAAGCGCCTGGAAGGCGATGCGCTGCCCGACGCCTACAACGATTCCAACTTCCACCTCGGTGGCACCAATGCCAAGGGCTACTACCTGAGCAGCTCCTACATGTTCGACCGGAACGTGTGGCTGACCGGGCGCTGGATGGCCGCCAAGGAGGTCACCGGCGCCCCGTTGTCGATCGACGTCTTCCAGCTGGAAGTCAACGCAGGCTTCTGACCGACGCAACGCCTGTCTCCGGGAGGCGGCGTGCCGCCTCCCTTGCTGCCCCACATTGGATTTTCACCATGAACACCGACACTTCCCTCGCGCCGGATGCCGGCGACGACGTCGATGCCGTCTCGGCAGCGGCCGACAGCATCACGCCGCCGGCCAGCTGGCCCATGCTCTACCGCCGCCCGGTCGTGCTGTCGTCGCAGCTTCATGCCCACTGGCGCGTGCGCCAGACCGGCGCCGCGTTCGCCGCCGGCAGTCACTCGATTCCAGTGATGATCGGGGAATTCGCCGCGGCCTCGCGCGCGTATCCGCTGGTCTTCGCCGGTCCCGATCATCTGCCGATCGCCGTGCTCGGCCTGGAGGCGGAGCAGAACCGCTTCGTCATCGCCGACCAATGGCAGGCCGGCGCCTACATTCCCGCCTACGTGCGGCGCTACCCGTTCGTGTTCGCGCGCACCAGCGAGCCGGACGGCTACGTGCTGGCCATCGATGCCGATGCGGACATGATCGTGCAGGAGGGCGAGGAAGGGCTGCCGCTGTTCGAGGGCGACCAGCCTTCGGCGATGACGCGTCATGCCCTGCAGTTCTGCGAAGCCTTCACCCGCGAAGACACCGCCACCCGCGCCTTCAGTGCCGCCCTGGCCGAGGCCGGCGTGCTGATCGAGCGCCAGGCTGACGTGGTCCTCGCCGATGGCCGCCGCCACAGCCTGCAGGGCTTCCATGTCGTCGATCCCGCGCGTCTGGATGCGCTGCCGGAGGCAACACTCGTGCACTGGCATCGCCAGGGCTGGCTGGCGCCAGTGTATTTCCACCTGGCTTCGCTGGGTCGCTTCGCCGACCTCGCCACAGGCTGACCTGTTCTACCGGGGCGCCGTGCAGGTGCCGTCACTCCAGGCCGGTGGGAAGACCAGCCCTTCGAGTGGCGTCATCTGTGCGGCACCCGATCCGGTGCGTTCGCGCGCGGCAGCCGGCACGGCACTCCGTCCGAGCGCACAAAAGCGCGCCGCAGCGGAAATACCTGCAAGGGAAGATGGCGAGGATGGTGCGCCCGGAGGGATTCGAACCCCCGACCAATGGCTTCGGAAGCCACTACTCTATCCGGCTGAGCTACGAGCGCGTTGTGTCCTGCGTCCCGCCGGGCCGCCTGATGGGGCCACGGACCGCCAAAGCGGCGCGGGAGGAGCATTCTATCCGTAAACGCCGCGCAGGTCTGCCCCCTGCATTGATGCGCCGGGCGACGGCGCGCCCGGCCAGCCCAGGCGGTATCCTTTACCGATGGCTTACGAACGTTTTGAGGCGCCCGAGGCGGCGCCCCCGTCGCGCTGGCGGCACTACTGGAAGTTGATGCGCGCCGACCGTCCGATCGGCACCCTGCTGCTGCTCTGGCCCACTTGGTGGGCGCTGTGGCTGGCCTCGGGCGGGCTGCCGCCGCTGTGGACGCTGTTCGTGTTCACCGCCGGCGTCTGGCTGACCCGCTCGGCCGGCTGCGTGATCAACGATTACGCCGACCGCTGGCTGGACCCGCACGTCAAGCGCACCAAGGACCGCCCGCTGGCCAGCGGCGCTGTCTCCGGGCGCGAGGCGCTGGCCCTGTTCGCCGGGCTGATGATCGTCGCCTTCGCCCTGGTGCTGACCCTGAACTGGCTCACCATCGGCATGAGCTTCATCGGCGTGTTCCTGGCCGCCAGCTACCCCTACCTCAAGCGCTACACCCACCTGCCGCAGGTCTATCTCGGCATGGCCTTCGGCTGGGGCATCCCGATGGCCTTCGCCGCGGTGCAGGGCGAGGTGCCGGTGATCGGCTGGCTGCTGTACGGCGCCAACATCCTGTGGTCGACCGCGTATGACACCTGGTACGCCATGGTTGACCGCGATGACGACCTGAAGATGGGCTCGCACTCCACCGCGATCCTGTTCGGGGATCTGGACCTGGTCATCCAGGGCATTCTCTACGCGCTGTTCCTGGGCACGATGGCGCTGGTCGGCCTGCGCGCCGGGCTGGGGGTCTATTACGGCCTCGGCGTCGGCGTGGCCGCAGGGTTGATCGCCTACGAGTTCTGGATCGCCCGCAAGCGCGAGCGCGATCCGTGCTTCAAGGCCTTCCTGCACAACAACTGGGTCGGCGCCGCGCTGTTCGCCGGCATCGCGGTGTCGTTGGCGGTGCGCTGAGGGGGGCCACCCGACCAACGGTCGGGTGCTACCGTCGAGCGCACGGTGATGTCCGGTAACGCGCACATGGGTAGTGCCGGCCGCTGGCCGGCACCCGACCCCCTCGCAGAGCCGGGCAGCGCCCGGCACTACGACCATTAGGCGACTGACAGCGCCGCGCCCAACGCCCAGAATCCCTCCCATTGAATGATCGGGGAGGGCGGGACGATGAACACGTCGACGGTGGTACAGGACGGCTGGATGGCGCGCGCGGCACTGCGCTCGGCGGCCTGGGCGGAAAAATGGTTCCCCGACGCCTACGTGTTCGCGGTGCTCGGCGTGGTCATCGTCGCCGCCGCCGCGATGGGCTTCGGCGCGACCCCGCAGGCCACCGCCACCGCCTTCGGCGAGGGCTTCTGGAGCCTGATCCCCTTCACCATGCAGATGGCCTTCGTGGTCATCGGCGGCTATGCGGTCGCTACCGCGCCGATCGTCGCGCGCTTCATCGAACTGCTGGCCCGTGTGCCCAAGACCGGCCGTGGCGCGGTGGTCTATGTCGGCCTGATCAGCATGCTCGCCTCGCTGCTGAGCTGGGGCTTCTCGCTGGTGTTCGGCGGCCTGCTGGTGCGCGCACTGGCGCGTCGCGAAGCACTCAACATGGACTACCGCGCCGCCGGTGCCTCGGCCTACCTTGGCCTCGGCGCGGTCTGGGCGATGGGCCTGAGCTCCTCGGCCGCCCAGCTGCAGGCCAACCCGGCGAGCATGCCGCCCGGCCTGGTGGAAATCACCGGCGTGCTGCCTTTCACCGAAACCATCTTCCTGTGGCAGTCGATCGCGCTGACATCCGCACTGATCCTGGTGTCGCTGCTGATTGCCTGGCTGACCGCGCCCGGCGCCGCCACTGCGCGCACCGCCAAGGACTTCGAAGGCGCTGCCCGCGCCGAGGCCGAGCCGCTGCAGCCGCGCACCCGCCCGGGCGAGTGGCTGGAGTACAGCCCGCTGCTGACGGTGTTGCTCTCGCTGCTCGCGTTCGGCTGGTTGTTCGGCGAGTTCGCCAGCAAACCGGTGGTCACCGCCATCGCCAACCTCAACACCTACAACTTCCTGTTCATCTCGCTCGGCCTGCTGCTGCACTGGCGCCCGCGCAGCTTCCTCAACGCGGTGGCCAAGGCCGTCCCCAGCACCACCGGCGTGCTGATCCAGTTCCCGCTGTACGGCGGCATCGCGATGATCCTCACCCACGCCACCGGCAGTGGCGATGAGACCCTCGCCCATCGCCTCTCCACGCTGTTCGTGCACATCGCTACCACCGACACCTTCGCGCTGGTGATGGGCGTCTACTCGGCGGTGCTCGGCTTCTTCGTGCCCTCCGGCGGCGGCAAGTGGATCATTGAGGCGCCGTACGTGATGCAGGCGGCCAACGAACTCAAGGCCCACCAGGGCTGGGCGGTGCAGGTCTACAACGCCGCCGAGGCGCTGCCGAACCTGATCAACCCGTTCTGGATGCTGCCGCTGCTGGGCGTGCTCGGCCTGAAGGCGCGCGACATCGTCGGCTTCACCTTCATCCAGCTGCTGGTGCACATCCCGCTGGTGCTTGGCCTGCTGTGGCTGCTCGGCATGACGCTGACCTACGTGCCGCCGGTGATGCCGTGATCGTCATCTGCGCATCATCTGCACTCTCAGGCTCAACCATGCCCTGTTCAGTGGCGTGTCGAGGGGTTTGCAAGGCAGTGGAATAAGGGAATTCGAACCGTTCATATGCAGGGAAACCCCTACTGCTGCATGGGCCCTGACAGTGCGGAAGACGTCGGCGCGGATGCGTTGACGTGTTCGTATGCAAACCCGCACACGTCGTTAACCTGCCGCTGCAGAGGATGGCCCCGACCGCGACATTCCGTTTGCGGCAACCGGAGAATCGAGATGGCTCAGCAGAACCAGCAGAACCCGAATCAGCGCGGTGAACAGCAGGAACGCGGTCGCGACCAGCAGCAGCAACAGCAGCAGGAACAGCAGCAGCGCAACCAGAACCAGCAGCAGGGCGGCCAGCAGGACGAGGAAGAGTGAGCCCAGCCGGCTGTTGGGTGAACTGAAGCCCCGCTCCGGCGGGGCTTCGTTCGTCTGCGGCCTGCTCAGGCCGAGCGCAGGTACCAGCCCAGTGCGTCGTCTTCGACCACCGCGCCAGGCACCACGTCATGCAGCACGACGCGGAGGCCGCGCGCATTCGGCAGCACCATCTGCTCGGGGAACCACCGGCGCGTCGCATCGACCACGATCAACAGGCCTTCGTCATCGCCGAGGGGTGCGAAGTGCGGCGTGGGCTGTGACAACGGATTCAACCCGAAGGCCGCCTCGGCCTTCGCCTGCACTTCGCCCACGTCTTCAGCGGGCAGGCCAACCTCACTGATGCAGGTCATCTCGCTGCCATGGAACTCGCCCTGACGCACGCCGGCAGGCAAGCGCCGCCGCGCGATCAACTCCAGGATCAGGCCGTCCGGCCCGGTGAAGTAGATCGATTCGGAATCCCAGCGACCATCGAAGGTGAAATGGTCATGGCCCTTCAGATCGCGCTGCAGGATGGCGCGTGCTTTCAGCCAGTCGGTGGCCGCTTCGAAGCGATTGGCCGGTACGTTGAACGCCAGGTGCACACCGCCGACCGGGTTCGATCCTGCGGGTCGCAGCTGCAGGGTGCTCCAGCCGATACGCACGGCCGAGCCCTCAACCGGCAGCTGTAGTTCATCGCGGAAGTACGCCACGGTGGCGGCGACATCGGATACGGGAAGATCGATCTGGTGGATACGCATGATGGTGGGAGTCTCGCGTAGATACTTGGACATTCTGCCGCAGATGCGTGTGCTTCGGCGATGAACGCGATGAAACATGCACCCGCTGCGAGGGCCCATCACCGGGCATTGCCGATGCGTTTGCTACAACACGCTGTAGAAGCCGCCACGCACCACCGGCGCATCAGACACCACTATCAGAGGAGTGCTCCCGCGATGGGCATGCTGGTCGATGGAACATGGCAGGAAGGCACCGCGGGTGCCGCTGACAAGGACGGTCATTTCAAGCGCGAGGAATCCACCTTCCGCGATTGGTTGAGCGCCGACGGCAGTGCTGGCCCGAATGGCGAGCCAGGCGTCAAAGCAGCGCCTGGACGGTTCCGCCTGTATGTAAGTCTCGCCTGCCCGTGGGCGCACCGCGCGCTGATCGTGCGCGCGCTGAAAGGCCTGGAAGATATGATGCCCGTGTCAGTGGTCAACTGGCACATGGGTGATCAGGGCTGGACGTTTGAGCCCGGCCCGCAGGTGACGCCGGAGCCAGAACGCGGTGCGCGCTATCTGCATGAACTGTACGCCGCCGCCAAGCCGGGAATGACCGGCAAGGTAACCGTGCCGGTGCTCTGGGATCGCGAGCGCGGGAGGATCGTCAGCAATGAATCGGCGGACATCATCCGCATGTTCAACACCGCCTATGACGGGCTGGGTGCGAAGGCCGGTGATTTCTATCCGGTGACGCTGCGTGCTGAAATCGATGCGATCAACGAGCGGGTCTATGCGACCGTCAACAACGGTGTGTACCAAGCGGGTTTTGCATCAACGCAGCAGGCGTACGAAGAGGCTGTTGGGCCGTTGTTTGAGACGCTCACGTGGTTGGATCAGCGGCTCCAGCAAAGCGAGTGGCTGGTGGACGATGTCATGACGGAAGCGGATATCCGTCTGTTCACGACGTTGATCCGCTTTGATTCGGTGTACTACGTGCACTTCAAGTGCAACGTGCGGCGCATTGCGGACTTCGCCGGCCTGCATGCGTTCGTGGCGCGGATGATGGCGATTCCCGAGGTGGAGGATACGGTGAACTTTGAGCACATCAAGCACCACTATTACGAGAGCCATCGGCATCTCAATCCGTCGGGGATCGTGCCGGTAGGGCCGGAGTTGGGTTACTGAGCCAGCGTTCCGGGCATCACGGCGTCTTACCTAACCCGCTACCACCTCGATCCAACTGTCGATAGCCAATCGCCTCCGCCACATGCGCGGTCGCGATGTCCTGGGCATGGCCCAGGTCCGCCAACGTTCGCGCCACCCGCAGAATGCGATGCATCGAGCGCGCTGACAGCTGCAAGCGCTCCACGGCGTCCTCCAGCAGCTGCTGATCCTCCTCCGACAACCGGCAATGCGCGCTCAGCTCGAATGGCAGCAGGTGTGCATTCGCCTTCCCACTGCGCAACAGCTGCACCTCCCGCGCGGCCACCACGCGCGCCCGAACACTCGCGCTGTCCTCACCCAGCGGCGCGTCATCGCGCAGCTCCCGCGGGTCCAGCCGAGGCACTTCCACATGCAGGTCGATGCGGTCCATCAACGGCCCGGAAACCCGCCCGCGGTAACGACGGATGACCTCCTCGGCGCAGAGACAGCGCCCACTGCGATCCCCTGCCCAGCCACACGGGCAGGGATTCATGGCCGCAACGAGCTGGAACCGGGCAGGAAAGCGTTCGGTACGCGCAGCACGGCTGACCACGGCAACACCGGATTCAATCGGCTCGCGCATGACCTCCAGTGCGTGCCGGCTCCACTCGGGCAGCTCATCCAGAAACAGCACCCCGTTGTGTGCCAGCGAGATCTCGCCTGGCCTGGGATGCGAGCCGCCGCCGATCAGCGCCACCGCGCTGGCGGTATGGTGCGGCGCTCTATAGGGCCGCTGCCGCCAGCGCCCCGCATCAATGCCTTGGCCGCTGCATGACGCAATGGTCGCCGCTTCCAGAGCCTCGAGCTCGCTGGCCGCGGGCAGGATGCCGGGCAGACGCGACGCCAGCAGGGTCTTGCCGCAGCCCGGCGTGCCGAGCAGCAACAGGTGATGTCCGCCGGCGGCGGCCACTTCCAGCGCCCGCCGCGCCTGCAGCTGGCCGCGCACATCGCGCAGGTCGGGGATGCTGACCGGCAGTGGGTCAGCGGCCACGGCGGGTGGCAGCGTACCGCTCTCAAGGGCGCTGCAGACCTCCAGCAGGGTGCGGGCGATGCGTACGTCGGCATGCTGGGCCAGCGCGGCTTCTTCGCTGTTCGCGGCGGCGACGATCAGGCTGCGGCCGTCCCGGGCGGCAGCGATCGCAGCAGGCAGAACGCCGTCGACCCCGCGCAGTTCACCGGTGAGGGCCAGCTCGCCCAGGAACTCGAACCTGTCCAGCGACTGCGCATTGATCTGACCGCTGGCGGCGAGGATGCCCAACGCGATGGCCAGATCGAATCGCCCGCCCTCCTTGGGCAGATCGGCCGGGGCCAGGTTGATGGTGATCCGCCGCTGCGGAAACTCGAAGCGAGCGCAGATCAGCGCGGCGCGCACGCGGTCGCGTGATTCCCGCACGGCCGCGGCCGGCAGACCGACGATCTGGGTATGCGGCAACCCGCCGGACAGGAATACCTCGATCCGCACGGCCGGCGCTTTGACGCCGGCGCGGGCACGGCTGTGCACCAGCGCGAGGCTCATGCGGTTGTTTCCGGGGTCTGCGGCATGCCAGGAACAATGGCAGGGCACGGAGACCGCAATCCATCAGCGCTTGCCCCGCCGTGGGGTAGGCAAACGGTGCCGCAGTGTCCAGGCACTCCCGCTAGACTGGATGCCCCCACGCACCACGCCGTCGAACACCATGGATATGCACCACCGCTCCGGCCCGATCGAACTGGTCGCCATCGACATGGACGGGACCCTGCTCGATCCCGCACACACGCTCACGCCCCGGGTCATGCAGGCCATCGCGCGGGCCCGCGCGCAGGGCGTCCAGGTGGTGCTGGCCAGTGGCCGCCCGGTGTCTGGCATGGCACCGTTCCTGCAGCAGTTGGGTATCGAGGGTGAGCAGGACTACTGCATCGCCTGCAATGGCGCCGTGGTGCAGAACATCGGCAGCGGCCAGCGCGTCATCGAGTTTCCGCTGAGTTTCGAGGACTTCGTGTTCTGCGAGCGGATTTCGCGCGAGCTGGGCATCCATTTCCAGGCGCTTGATGGGCGGCGCATGTATACGCCCAACCAGGACATCAGCATGTACACGGTGGCCGATTCGCACCTGTCGAACGTGCCGCTGTCGTATCGCCGGGTGGCGGACATGGACCCGGCGATGCAGTTCATCAAACTGATGATGATCGATGAGCCGGACGTGCTGGATGCCGCCATCCAGCGACTGCCGTCCGAACTGACCGATCGCTTCGCGGTGCTCAAGAGCGCGCCGTTCTTCCTGGAGGTGTTCGACCACCGTGCCGGGAAGGGACCGAGCCTGGAAAAGCTGGCCGCGCACCTCGGCGTGGACCGGGCCAACGTGATGGCCGTGGGCGACCAGGAGAACGACCTGACCATGCTGCAGTTCGCCGGCACCAGCGTCGCCATGGGCAACGCGATTGCGGCGGTCAAGCAGACTGCGCGCTTCGAGACCGCGACCAACGCTGACGATGGCGTGGCGTTGGCGATCGAGCGGTTCGTGCTGCAGGACGCGTAAGCAACGCGCCGTCCGAGCCTGACTTATTCGCGCGGCGCAGCCGATACACCCCGCGCTTCCAGCTCGGCCACCATCTTCTCCAGCGCCTCCAGCTTCTCGCGCGTGCGCAGCAGCACGGCACGCTGCACGTCGAATTCCTCGCGGGTCACCAGGTCCAGCTTGCCCAGCCCAGCCTGCAGCGCGGTCTTGAAGGTGGCCTGCAGTTCTTCGCGCGACTGGCGCAGGCCCGGGGGGACCATGTCGCTCAGGCGGCGGGCGAGGTCATCGAGGTGGTTGAGGTCGATCATGCTGCGGCTCCGCGGGGTATGCGCCAAGGATAAGCCGCCACGCTGCCGGCGGCACGGACCGCGCGCATCGCGTTCACCGGCGGACAGGCGTTATCCTCGCAGCCTGAGAGACAGGAGTGCAGACGGATGAAGATGGTCATGGCGGTGGTCAAGCCGTTCAAGCTCGACGACGTGCGCGAAGCGCTGGCCGAGCGCGGCGTCACCGGGATCACGGTCACCGAGGTCAAAGGCTTCGGGCGGCAGAAAGGCCACACCGAGCTCTACCGCGGGGCGGAGTACGTGGTCGATTTCCTGCCGAAGGTGAAGATCGAAGTGGCCGTCGTCGACAGCCAGGTCGAGGAGGTGGTGGAAGCCATCGTCAAAGCCGCCGGCACCGGCAAGATCGGCGACGGCAAGGTGTTCGTGTACGACCTGGGCAGCGTGGTGCGCATCCGCACCGGTGAGCTGGACGCCGACGCGCTGTAACGCGCGCCGGCATTCCCAGGCCGCCCGCTGTCAGGCGTGGCCCTTGAACCAGCGGTAGAAGCGCTTCCAGGCCACGCGCACACCGGCCACCCAGCGCGGGTCGGCCACCTGGGCCGCCTCGGACGGGCTGGGACGCTCGCCGGTCAGGCGCTGGCGCATCTTCAGCAGGTTCTTCATGTCGCTGCGGCGCAGCTGGCGCGAGACCGGGTGCACCGGCAGCCAGCGCGGGCTGCGCCAGGCCGAGGTGAAATCCACCAGCACCGGCACGCCACCGCTGACCATCACGTTGGTGCCATGCAGATCGTTGTGGGTGATGCCGGCGGCATGCAGCCGGGTGAGCGCGTACTGCAGCTGCTCGAAGACCTCGATACCGACCGACTGGGCCGCGCTCAGGGTCTGGCCGGGAATGAACTCCATGCCCAGCGCGAGGCCACCGATGGTGCCGAGCAGGGCCGGGGCGTGCTTCCAGCCGCTCAGGCGCTGCAGGATGCGCGCCTCGCGGCGGACCAGCAGGCGGGCGATCGGCGACAGCGGGGTGCCGCGATACCGGGTGTAATCCTTGACCACCGCGGGCTGGCCATTGAGGCAGGTGCGGTAGACGTCAGGTTCCAGGAGGCGTTCGCCGCGCTTGAGCAGCTCGGCGGGGGCGGTGTCATCGACACACGGGGCAACAATTGTGTTCATAGGGGTCTGTGCGACCCGGCGGTCGGCGCAATGCGTCAGGCGTACCGGTGCTGCTTACTGTGGGGAACTAAAGATTTCGTTAATTTTAGTACTCGCCAGTACACGAATCCAGATGATGTCGGAGAAATGTCGTAGCGCAGCGTGGAACAGTTCGTCACGCTGAAGCGGACAATCTTGTATCGTTTGGAATAATTTCGTTTTCAATCAGTTGCTTGGGTAGCGGGCGATTGAGCAATGCGTTGAAGGAACGGCAGGAGTGCGTCGCGCAGCTGGTCCAGACCGGGCTGTTCGATCGGGAAGTGACCGCACGCCTCCAGCAGTACCCGCTGGCGCGGCGCGGCCAGCCGCTCGAAGAAGCGGTCGCTGATCTGCACCGGCGTCCACGCGTCGCACGCGGGATGGACCATCAGCACCGGGCACCGGGTGAACCGCTCAGGCTCCACGGCCGGCGGGGTGTCGAACAAGGACGCGAGCAGGCCCAGTGGTACCCGGTTGCCGCCGCCCAGCGGGTCGCGGCAGACCAGCGCTGACAGCGCGGGATCGCGCGACATCCGGTCCATGTGGGTAAACCAGCGAACGGGGAGGCGGAGGCCCCGGGTGAGGCGGCTCAAGGGCCGCAGGGTGGGCAGCAGCCGACGCATCCAGGGCTGGCGCACCAGTGCGGCCTGTACGATCGGATCGCGCGGGTCGGCCAGGGTGGTGGCCACCAGCCCGCGCACCCACGGCGATTCGGCGGCCACCAGATACGCCAGATAGCCGCCAATGCTGGCACCCAGCAGGACGAAGGGCCGCGCACGTTGGGATTGCTCGGCCTCGATCAGTGCCAGAAGGCTGCGCTTCCACGCCGCGTAGTCCACCTGTGACCAGGGCGCCGGGCTGAGCCCATAGCCCGGCAGATCAGGGGCCAATACTTCATGGCCTGCCACCGCCAGCCGCTGTGCCAAGGGCGCGAACATCCGCCCGTAACCGCCGGCGCCATGCACCAGCACCACGCTCAGCGGGGCATCGGCCGGGCCATGGCGATCCAGCTGCAGCGCGCCGAAGGGACCTTCAATGCGCTCCGCACGTGCCGCCACAGGACCGGCTACCGGGTCGAAAAACCCTTGGTAGGCTTGGCTGAGGGCGGGGTAGGGATCGAAGGCGGCCGGACCGTGCATCGGGACAGTCTAGGCGGTCTGTTCAGCCACGCTGCGCTGAACGCCGCCCACCTCGTGCTTGACCGCGACGCGGGCGCTGCCGACCATATGCTGTTGCTCGCGACATCGGCGGCCGCCCCTCCCCGGCACGTCCCCGCCTCCTGCCGCCCTATCGATGCCGGTCACTGCCGTGCATCGCCCCCACCATTTCGGGTCCGGCCATGCCGGAGGAAGACTGATGATCAAGATCGTGCTGGCAGGGCTGTTCATCGCCTGCGTGCTGTACATCCATTACCGCGGCAAAGTGCGTGCGCGCTGGTCGCGCCAGCTGCTGGACCACTCCAGCTTCATGGCCCCGATCAACGTGATCATGTACGCGTTCTCGAAGGTACCGACCACGCCGTTCCTGGATCCGGGCAAGGAATTCCCGCAGCTCGAGCCGCTGCGCCAGAACTGGCAGATGATCCGCGACGAAGCGCTGGCCCTGCGCGACGCGGACAAGATCGCCGCGTCCAGCACGTTCAACGATGCCGGCTTCAACTCGTTCTTCCGTCGCGGCTGGAAGCGCTTCTATCTGAAGTGGTACGGCCCCTCGCACCCCTCGGCCAAGGCGCTGTGCCCGAAGACCACCGCGCTGCTGGAATCACTGCCGGACGTGCGTGCGGCGATGTTCGCCCAGCTGCCCTCGGGCAGCGAACTGCGCCCGCACCGCGATCCCTTCGCCGGCTCGCTGCGTCTGCACCTGGGCCTGGCCACGCCGAACGACGATGGCTGCTACATCGTGGTGGATGGCATCAAGAAGAGCTGGCGTGATGGCGAGTGGATGATGTTCGATGAGACCTACATCCACCACGCGCACAACGAGACGCCGGACGACCGCGTGATCCTGTTCTGCGACATCGCCCGCCCGCTGCGCTTCGGCCTGCCGGGCCTGTTCAACCGCGCGGTGGCGTCCACGCTGCTGGCCGGTGGTGCCTCGCCGAACCTGCCGGGCGACCCCACCGGTGGGGTCAACAAGGCGTTTGGCGGCGTGTACAAGGTGCGGCTGAAGGCCAAGGCGCTGCGCGAGCGCAGCGTGGTGGCCTACCAGGTGATCAAGTGGGGCCTGGTGGTGGCGGTGATTGCTGGGATCTGGGCGATCTGAGGCCTTGGGGTTCAGGGGGTTGCCGGCCAGCGGCCGGCACTACCGGAAACGCAAAAAACCCGCGCTGTCGCCAGCGCGGGTTTTTTGTTGCGTGCGTGGATGTGGGCCGCGCCGACCAACGGTCGGTGCCTACCGCCATCGCGGGGTTTTCCGGTCAATGCCGAACCCGACGCCGACCGGTTAATGCCAACGCGGGCATCGACCGGGTCAACGCCGACGCCGGTACCGACCGGTAGAGCCGACCGTTGGTCGGCTGGCCGCGCGAAGCGCGGCAACGATCGACACCGACGCTTGACGCATCAGCCCTTCAGGGCCGCCGCCACGAAGGGCGGGGTGACCAGCACGCCGGTGTGCAGCGCGGCGGTGTAGTACAGCGTGTCGAACGACTTGCCAGCCGAATCGGCCTGGCGGAAGTCGAAGCTGCTCTCGCCCTTGCGGGCCAGGGTCACGCTCCACCAGCCGGTCGGGTAGCACGGCTGCGGGAACGGCAGGGTCTTGAACGAACCAAAGCCGGCCTTGCCCATCTCGGTGCGCATTTCGTTGATCAGGTCCAGCTGCATCAGCGGCGATTCGGACTGCTGCACCAGGATGCCGTCGTCCTTCAGGGCCTTGAAGCAGCTCTCGTAGAACGCCTTGTTGAACAGGCCTTCGCCCGGGCCGACCGGATCGGTCGAATCCACGATCACCACGTCCACGCTGCCGGCCGGGCAGTTGGCCATGTAGGCCACGCCGTCGTCGAACATCAGCTCGGCGCGCGGGTCGTCGTTGGAATCGCACAGCTCCGGGAAGTGCTTGCGGGCCATCACGGTGACCTGCTCATCGATGTCGCACTGGGTCACGCTCTCCACGCCTTCGTGCTTGAGCACTTCGCGCAGGGTGCCGCAGTCGCCGCCGCCGATGATCACCACGCGCTTGGGCGCGGCATGGGTAAACAGCACCGGGTGGCTGATCATCTCGTGATAGAAGAAGTTGTCCTTGCTGGTCAACATGATGGCGCCATCGATGGTCATCAGGTTGCCCCAATCGGTGGTCGCGAAGATCTCGATCTTCTGGAACGGCGACTGCACTTCATCCAGCTTGCCGGTCAGGCGGTAGCCGATGGCCGAGCCGGTGCGCTCGAAGTGTTCGATGTACCAGTTGTTGTTGTCAGTCATGGAGGAGCAGTCCTGTTCGGAAGGGTGTTGGAGCCGGGCTGGCGGCGGTGCCGCGTGGCGCAAGCCACGTCCGGACGGGTTGGCCCGTTCAGGTTTCAAGCCTGAGCACGGGCGCGGGCGCGCATGATAACGGAGCTGTCGCCACATAGGCGTTATCATGCACCCCCTTTTTTACCAACCAGGCCCACTGAAATGACCGATTGGTCCCTCGACCAAGCCCGCAAGACCTACTCGATTCCGCATTGGGCGGATGGTTACTTCGACGTGGATCAGGCAGGACACATGGTGGTGAGACCGACTGGCCAGGACGGCCCGGTGGTGTCCTTGCCCAAGATCGTGGACGCCGCCCGCGAGGCCGGCGCCAAGCTGCCGCTGCTGGTGCGCTTCCCGGATATCCTGGGCCAGCGCCTGGGCAAGCTGCAGGCCGCGTTCGCGCAGGCGCAGACCGACTGGGACTACCCGGGCGGCTACACCGCCGTGTACCCGATCAAGGTCAACCAGCACCGTGGCGTGGCCGGCACCCTGGCCAGCCACCACGGCGAGGGTTTCGGCCTGGAAGCGGGCAGCAAGCCCGAGCTGATGGCCGTGCTGGCGCTGTCGCGCCCGGGCGGGCTGATCGTCTGCAATGGCTACAAGGACCGCGAGTACATCCGCCTGGCCCTGATCGGCCGCAAGCTGGGCCTGCAGACCTTCATCGTGATCGAGAAGCCGTCCGAGCTGAAGCTGGTGCTGGAGGAATCCAAGGCGCTGGATGTGAAGCCGGGCCTGGGCGTGCGCATGCGCCTGGCGTCGCTGGGTGCGGGCAAGTGGCAGAACAGTGGCGGCGACAAGGCCAAGTTCGGCCTGTCCCCGCGCCAGCTGCTGGACCTGTGGAAGTCGCTGCGCGACACCGAATACGCCGACTGCCTGAGCCTGCTGCATTTCCACATGGGCTCGCAGATCTCCAACGTGCGCGACATCGCCAACGGCATGCGCGAAGCCACCCGCTACTTCGTGGAACTGTCGCGCCTGGGCGCGAAGATCACCCACGTGGACGTCGGTGGCGGCCTGGGCGTGGATTACGAAGGCACCCGCTCGCGCAGCTTCTGCTCGATCAACTACGGGCTGAATTCGTACGCCAGCAACATCGTGCAGCCGCTGGCCAATGCCTGCGAAGAGCACGGCCTGACCCCGCCGCGGATCGTCACCGAGTGCGGCCGCGCGATGACCGCGCACCACGCGGTGCTGATCGCCAACGTCTCCGAGGTGGAAGAGGCGCAGGAAGGCCGCGTGCCGGACCAGCACGACGACGAGCCGGCGGCGATCCGCCACCTGCGTGAGATCCACGCCGAGCTCGATGAGCGCCCGGCGGTGGAGCTGTTCCAGGAAGCGCAGCACTTCCATGCCGAAGGCCTGTCCAGCTATGCGCTGGGCCAGATCGACCTGCCGCAGCGTGCGCGCATCGATGACCTGTTCTACGCCATCGCCCATGCGGTGCGTGCGCGCCTGAGCTACGACGAGAAGAGCCATCGCCCGGCGCTGGACGAGTTGAACGAACGCCTGGTGGACAAGTATTTCGTCAACTTCAGCGTGTTCGAGTCGATTCCCGATGCGTGGGCGATCGACCAGGTGTTCCCGATCGTGCCGATCGAGCGCCTGAACGAGCAGCCCGAGCGTCGCGGCATCATCGCGGACATGACCTGCGATTCGGACGGCATGGTGAAAACCTATGTCGAGAACGAGAGCCTGGATACCTCGCTGCCGCTGCATGCGCTGAAGTCCGGTGAGAGCTACCGCATCGCGTTCTTCATGGTGGGCGCGTACCAGGAAATCCTGGGCGATATCCACAACCTGTTCGGTGATACCGACGCGGTGGAAGTGCTCGCCGATGCCGATGGCTACGCGATCACCCAGCAGCGCCGCGGGGATACCACCGATGTGATGCTGGACTACGTGGGCTACAGCCTGGCCGATCTGCGCGCCAGCTACGCCGAGCGCGTGGCGGCGGCGAAGCTCTCGCCCGAGCGCGCGCAGGAGCTGTCCGAGGCACTGGAAGCGGGTCTGACCGGCTACACCTACCTGTCCGACGAGCCCCTGGCGTAAACCGGTGGCGACGGGTGATGGCCTTCGGGCCTCACCCGGCCGTCCGTAGCGTCGGGCACTGCCTGGCGGCCCCCTCAAGGCACCTGGAAACCCCATGAGCGCCCGCGCGATCTTTCATCTGTTCCTGCATGCAGCCGTGCCGGCGGTGCTGGCGTGGATGTTCTGGCGCAAGCGTTTCATGTCCGCCTGGGTGCTGATGCTGCTGGGCTGGATCATCGATCTGGACCATCTGCTGGCCGACCCGATCTACGCCCCTAACCGCTGCAGCATCGGTTTCCATCCGCTGCACACTGCACCGGCGATCGCGGTGTATGCGGGGCTGTGTGTACCGAAGAAGACGCGCCTGTTCGGGATCGGGCTGATGATCCACATCGTGCTGGATGCCATTGATTGCTGGTGGATGCACCAGACCCGTTGAACCACCGGTCATCCCGGTAGAGCCGACCGTTGGTCGGCTGGCGCAAACCTGGGCGCGTTCGGGGGTTCGCGAAAAGCAGCCGACCAACGGTCGGCTCTACAGCGGTGCGCGATTTCTCCCGGTAGAGCCGACCGTTGGTCGGCTGACGCGCACCTGGGCGCGTTCGGGTGCTCGCGAAAAGCAGCCGACCAACGGTCGGCTCTACCAGCGGTGCGCGATTTCTCCCGGTAGAGTCGACCGTTGGTCGGCTGGCGCGCACCTGGGCGCGTTCGGGGGTTCGCGAAAAGCAGCCGACCAACGGTCGGCTCTACCCGGGTGGCTGGTCAGCCGGCCGGCAACGTCAACGTCGCCCGCAACCCCGGCGCGCCATTGGCCAGCACCAGCGTCCCGCCGTAACTCTCGGCGATGTCCGCCACGATCGACAATCCCAGCCCGCTCCCCGAAGCACGCTCATCCAGCCGCACGCCGCGTTCCAGCACACGCTCCAGCTGCTCTGGCGGGAGTCCCGGACCATCATCGGCCACGGTGATGCGCAGCTGCGTACCCTCCCGTGCCACGTCCACGCGCACTGCCTGCGCGGCCCACTTGCCCGCATTGTCGAGCAGGTTGCCCAGCATCTCTTCCAGATCCTCGCGCGCACCAGCGAACACACCCGCGGTGTCGCTGTCGCACGCAAAACGCAGCCCGCGCGCGGCATGCACGCGCTGCATCAGCCCGCACAGTGCGCTCACCACCCGTGCCACCGGCGTGCGCTGCTGGCTGTCCGCGCCCAGGCCTGCAGCGAGGTAACGATCGATGCTGGCCTGCATGCGCGCGGTCTCGCTGCGCAGGGTCTGCCGCCAGTCGCTGCCGTCGCCCTCGGCCTCGGTGGTGAGCACAGTCAGCGGCGTCTTCAGCGCATGCGCGAGGTCTTCGGCGCTGCGGCGTGCGCGCACCACCATGCGCTGGTGATGATCGAGCAGCGCGTTGAGCTGGCCGGCCAGTGGCGCGACTTCCTTCACCAGGCCCTGCTGCGGAAAGCGTACGTTCTCGCCGTTGCGGACCTGCCCGGCAATGCGGCCCAGTTCGGCCAGCGGCCGCAGGCCGTAATGCACCTGGGTGACCAGCACGCCGAACCACAGCGCGATCAGCACGGCCAAGGCAAGCGCGGTGCGCTGCCGGAAGCTGGCGACCTGGGCATCCAGCGGGCTGCGGTCGGTGGCGACCATCACGATCACCGGCGCGGCGGCGCGGGGCAGGGTGACCTGCTGGGCCAGCACACGCAGGGATTGCTGCAGCGGGCCGCGAGCATCGAAGGCCTGCGCAGGCCCCGGTTGCAGTGCGCTCGGCGCGGCCAGCGAGCCGTCCCAGAGCGAGCGCGATTGCCCCAGCGGGCGGCCCTGCGGGTCCAGCACCTGCCAGTAGTCGCCGGAGAACACACGGCGGTAGCGCTCGTCGGCCAAGGTGTCGCGCCACTGCAGCTGGCCGTTGGCATCGCTCTCGGCCAGTGCCAGTACCGCGATCAGATCGTTGCCCAGGCGCTCATCCATCGCGGTGCGCGCCGAACGCTCGAACATCGCGCCCAGCCACCACGTGGCCAGTGCCGAGACCAGCACCAGGCCCAGGCCACCGGCGACCAGCAGGCGGGTGCGCAGCGAGCCGGTGGTCATGGCGTCGCCGAGAGGCGGAAGCCCTGGCCGCGATGCGTGTGGATCAGCTCGCTGCCGAGCTTGCGGCGGATGCGGCCGATCAGTACATCGAGCGTGTTGGAATCTGGATCGAAGCCGTCTTCGTAGACGTTCTCGCCCAGCCGGGAACGGCTCAACACCGTGTCCGGGTGATGCATGAAGTAGCTGAGGATGCGGTGCTCCTGCGCGCTGAGTGCCAGGGGCGCGCCGTCCAGCTCGAAGCGGCCGGCGTTGACGTCCAGCACCAGCGGGCCGCACTGCAGGCGCGGATGCGCGTGACCGGCACTGCGGCGGATCAGGGCGCGCAGGCGCAGCAGCAGTTCTTCGGGCTGGAAGGGTTTGGTCAGGTAGTCGTCGGCACCGGCATCGAAGCCGGCCAGTTTGTCGTGCCAGCGGGCGCGGGCGGTCAGCACCAGCACCGGAAAGTCGCGCCCGGCCTGGCGCCAGCGTTCGATCACGCTCAGCCCGTCCAGGCCCGGCAGGCCCAGATCGACCACGGCCGCGGCGATGTCCTCGATCTGCCCTTGGTACTCGGCATCCCGGCCCTCCGCACTGTGGATGACCACATAGCCGGCCTCTTCCAGCAGCGTCTGCAGCCGGCTGGCGAGCAGGGCGTCATCTTCGGCGAGCAGCACGCGCATCAGTCTTTTTCCATCTTCAGCAGGCGGCCGGTGGCGGCATCGTAATCCAGCTCCATCACCACGCCCTCCGGGCCAAGGATCTCGATCTCGTACTTTCCGTCATCCAGTTCCACCTCGATCAGCTTGCCGGGGTAGCGACGCAGCGCGTCGGCGACGACCTGCTCCAGCGGCACGAACCGGCCCTGCCGCACCGCCTGGCGAACGCTGTCCTGCTGATGGCTGCCACCGTCGAGGACCCGCATCGGGTCCTGCGGGGCGAGGGTCAGCAGCAGGGGCAGGATCAGGGACAGGGCAGACATGCGGGCACGCAGGCGAAGGGCAGGGCACCGGTATACCCGGGCTGTCTAAACAGTATCTAACAGTCGCCCTCATGGTCCGGTTAGGCGCGGTGGCCAGACTGGCGGTGCCGGAATGGACCGGTGCCCCCCTCAAGGATTCCCATGAAGACGATGATTGCCGCTACCGCCCTGGCCGCTGCGCTGTTCGCCACCCCGGCCTTCGCCGCCAACCTGTCGGCTGCCCAGGTCCAGGCCAAGCTGAGCGCGGCCGGCTACACCCAGGTGCATGAGCTGGAGCACGACGATGGCGTGTGGGAAGCAGACGTGACCCGCAAGGATGGCACGGTCGATGAAGTGATCATCGATGACACCAAGGGCGAGATCTTCGATCCGCGCGATGGCCGCGCCGTGCTGGACGCCGGGCAGATCCTGGCGCTGGCCGGCAAGGCCGGGTTGACGCAGATCGACTCGCTCGAGCGCGATGGCGCCACCTGGACCCTGGATGCGCGCAATGCCCGCAACCAGCGCGTGGAAGTACGCATGAGCGGTCACGACGGCCGCGTGCTGGCCAGCAGGCGCGATGGCTGGTGGGACTGATCCGGCCGCGCCACCGCGCGCTGGATGTACGAACGGCCGGGTTTCCCCGGCCGTCCGCGCATGTGCCTGGGGGCGGCAGCGCTTACCAGCGCGCCGGGTAATCCCAGTAGCCCGGGCCGCGGCCGTAGCCGCCGTAGCCATCGAAACCGTCGTAGCCGTACGGGCCGAAGAAGCCGGGGCCCTTGCCCTCGCTCACCCGGATGTTGACGTTGACGTTGCGGGTGTTGCCCTCGTCCGTGGTGTAGTTCTTGCTCAGATTGAGCTCGGCCGCGTTGTAATGGCTGTTGCCGTAATTCTCGGAATAGCCGATGCCGGTGGTGAAGCTGCCGTTGACCCGCAGCTTGTCATCGGTCACGTGGGCGATGCCGTTGGCGGCCCGGTCGGTGGAACGCCGGCCGGTGCGGTCACCGTAGAACGTGCCCGGCGGATCGCCGCGCAGCGACTGATCGCTCAGGTACTGCAGGGGGGCGTCCGGGATGCTCAGGTCCAGCCCGGTCGAGGACTGCGGGCCGGTGGCGCCTGCGGCAGACTGGGCCAGCGCCACACCGGGCAGGGACAGGCACAGCAGCAGGGGAAGCAGGCGGATCATGAGAGGCTCCGGAGCAGACAGGCGGGACGGCCGACAGCGCTGACGCTAGCAGCCGTAGTTTGAATGATGCCTGTCATGGCGTGCGTTGCAAGGGGAACTCAGCCCAACCGGTCAAATCCGAACAGCGTGGACAGCGGATGCCGGCGGCGTTCGATCTGCGCCCGCAGCAGTCCGGCGCCGATCATCGAGTAGGTGATCCCGTTGCCGCCGTAGGCCATCGCGAACAGTACCCGTGGCCCCCATTGCGGGTGCGGGCCAAAGAACGGCAGGCCATCGTGGGTCTCGGCGAAGGTGCCGCCCCAGGAGAAGGCCGGCTGCAGCGGCAGGTGCGGGAACAGTTTGGCGGTCTTCTTGAGCAGCTTGCCGGTCTTGCTCTCCACCCGCCGGTCGCGCCGCGCCGGGAGATCGATGGCATCGTCCTCACCACCGATCAGCAGCCGGTGGTCGCCGGTACTGCGCAGGTAGAGATAGGGGCGCGCCGATTCCCAGGCCATGGTCTCGCGCAGCGGGCCGAGCAGGTCCGGGTGGATCGGATCGGTGATGAAGGCATAGCTGCTGCGGTTGCGGGCCACCGAGGGCTTCAACCAGCGCTGCCCGGCATAGCCGGTGGCCAGCACCACGTGGCGGGCACGGATGCGCGCGCCGCCCAGGGTGGTCGCGGTGACGCCGCGCGGGGTCGGGGTGAGCGTATCCAGCACGGTGCGGTCATAGACGCCGCAGCCGCGCGTGTGCAGCCGCATCAGCAGCCGGTAGGTGAGCCGGTAAGGGTCGATGCGTGCGGCGAGCGCACTGAGGATCGCGCCCGGTGCGCGGATACCGTACTCGTCTGCGACCGCCTCGCTGTCCAGCCAGCGCACATCGAAGCCGTGCCTGGCACGCAGCGCGCATTCTTCAACCAGTACGGCCTGATGCCCGCGCTTGCTCGCGTAATACAGGCTGGCCATGCGGTGGCAATCCACGTCGCGGAACGGCGCGGCCACCGCGCAGATGGCCGGGATCGCCTCGGCACAGGCCTGGTAGGCCTGCACGGCGGCGTCCTCGCCATAGCGTTGGGCAAGATCGATGAGATGGGTGTCGATCTCGTACTGCAGCAGCGCGGTGCTGGCCGCCGTGCTGCCCCAGCCGATGTCGCGTTGTTCGATCAGGGCCACATCGTGCCCGTGCGCGCACAGCTCGTCGGCGATCAGCGCGCCGCTGATGCCGCCGCCGACTACCAGCACCTCGCAGTTGAGATCTTTCTCCAGCGGTGGAAACGCATGCATCAGGCCGTTGCGCACGGCCCAGAACGGGTATCCGCTCTTCAGATCCATGGCAGCCTCAGGCGGTGGGGTGGCCGGTGTGCGGGGTCTGGATCAGCTCCGTCAGGTCAAAGCCCTGCAGCCGCGCCTGGGCCAGGTAGTGTTCCTGCGTGGTGCGATCGAGCGTGGGGGTGCGCGAAAGCAGCCAGAGGAACTTGCGGTCCGGGCTGCCAACCAGCGAGACGCTGTAATCCGGTGCGATCTGGATCACCCAGTAGTCGCCCTTGGTGAAGGGCAGCCAGCGCAGCCCCTTGGGCAGGAAGCTGACTTCCAGCCGGGCCGGGTCGTTGTCCACCGGGCAGGCTTCGCCGTCGGCTTCTTCGATCTCGTTGCCCATGCGGCAGCGGTTGAGCACGGCCACATGGCCGTTGTCCTTCAGGCTGTAATGCGCGGAGACATCCGTGCAGCCTTCCGGCTCGTGCTTCATCGGCAGGCGGGCGATCTCGTACCAGGTGCCCAGGTAACGCGGCAGCTTGAGGTCGGGAACGGTTTTCAGGTCGGGCTGTGTGGTCATGGGCAACGGCTGGTGGGAATGCGATCCCACGATGCCGGGGCTGCTGCCACGGCCGGGTGAAGCCGGGGCGAGTGCGGTGTCGAGAACGCTGCGTTGTCGATGCGTCATGCTCCGGCCGCGTGGGCGGCGCTATGCTGGGGCGGGGCGCCATGAGCGCTTCTTTCAACAGCGATGGAGATGCGGATGTACCAGCTGATTCTGCTCAAGAGCGAAAATGGCGTTGCCCGCCAACAACGGGAGACGGCCGATGATGTGGTCGACCATGAAGGCGTGACGTACACCCTGCGCGCCGGGCCGCGGCAGCCGCTGCCGACCGATCATGCCTGGGACGAGATCGCGGTCTACGCGCCCGAAGAGATCACCGAGGAAGAGTTCCAGGACTGGTATGCGCGCCTGCAGCCGCAGGTCGAAGAGCTCCGCCTGAAGTACTGAGGGGCCGCATACCTGTTCTGAACGGGGCCCGGTTTATAGTCGCGGGCAGGCGCGGTGGTCCGCGCGAACCGTTGGTGCTGGCGTGTCGCTTCGTCATTCTTCGTTTGTGGTGCGGTCGCTGGCCTGGCTGCTGTTGTTCACCTGTCTCGGCGCCGCGCCGGTCGCTCTCGGGCAGGCCACGGATCCGCCCCCGGATACGGCCAAACAACTGGTCCAGGCCGAAAAAGCGCTGCGCGCCACCAGTGATGCGCTGGAGGATGCGGGCACCACTGAAACCCTGAAGGCGCTGTCCGACCGCGCCCTGGCCGTCCAGCGCGATGCCGACGGCCTGCAGAGCGCCCTCGACCCGCAGCTTCAGCAGGTGGATGCGCGGCTTGAGCAGCTTGGCCAGGTCGCCGAGGGCACCGTCGAGCCGCCGGAAGTGAGCCGGCAGCGCAAGACGCTGAACCAGCAGAAGGCCGACATCACCGCGCAGATCGCCCGCGCCAAGCTGCTTTCAGTGGATGCCAAGCAGCTCGGCGAGCGCATCGAGAAGATGCGGGTCACCCAGTTCAGCGAACAGCTGAGCCGCAAGGTCGCCTCACCGCTGTCGCCTGCGCTGTGGCGCAGCTTCGCCAAGGATGTGCCGGACGATGTGCACCGCCTGGCCATTCTTTATCGGCTGGGCGAAGACGCGGCCCGCAAGGCCATTGCCAAGCATGGCTGGAACGCGCCCTTGATCGGGCTGGCGGTCGCACTGGTGATGTTCTTCCCGTTGCGGCTGTGGCTGCGCGCGCTGGGGCGCCGCTTTGCCGCCTCCGAGCGTGCACCCGATGGACGCCTGCGCCGCTCTGGCCTGGCGGTGTGGCTGCTGCTGGTCGGCACGCTGTTGCCGGGCCTGGCGGCGGTGGCGCTGGTGGAGTCGCTGGATGCGATCGGCGCGATCCCGCCGCGCCTGCAGCAGGTGGCCGAGACGTTCGAGATGGCCACCTTCGTGGCGGCTTTCATCGCTGCGCTCAGCGCCTGTCTGCTGGTACCCAAGCGCCCGTCGTGGCGGCTGCTGCCGCTGGATGACAGTGCGGCGTTGCGGCTGCGCAAGTACGCGTGGGGCGCGGCCGGCCTGACCTGGCTGAGCATCATGCTGGCTGCCCTCGACCATGCAGCCCGCACCAGCGAGGTGACCACGGTGGCCGCCGATGGGTTGATGGCGCTGACCTACCTGGGGCTGATCATCGCGATCCTGACCTCGCTGGCGCGCATGCACAACCGCCAGGCGGCCGAGGCCGCCGAGGCCGAAGCACGGGCCGATCCCCGCGCCGGTGGCGATGGCAAGGTGCGCGGGGCGCCTCGCCGCAGTGGCTGGATCGTGCTGGCGCGCCTGGTCGGCCACATCGCCGTGGCTGCGGCGGTGATCGCCACACTGCTGGGGTATCTCAACTTCGCGCTGTTCGTGGCCCAGCAGCTGGTCTGGGTCGCGGTGGTGTTCATGGCGGTCTCGCTGCTGCTCAAGTTTGCCGATGACCTGGCCACCTGGGTGCTCGCGCCCAGCAGCCGTGCCGGGCAGACCATCGTGTTGACCACCGGGCTCAGTGAGTCGCGGGTGGAGCAGGCCGGCGTGCTGCTCTCGGCGGTGCTGCGGGTCGGGGTGATCGTGCTGGGCGTGCTGATGCTGGCCGCGCCATTCGGCAACCTCAACGCTTTCCTGGGCGGGCTGGACTCGTTGTCCGGCGGCCTGAAGATCGGTGAGACCACGCTCCGGCCGGGCAGCGTGCTGTATGCGGTGCTGGTGTTCCTGGTGGTGTGGGCGGTGATGCAGACCTTCCAGCGCTGGCTGAGCGACACCTATCTGCCCAAGACCGAGCTGGATGCCGGTGCGCGCAACTCGATCAGCACCGTCACCCGTTATCTCGGCATCATCGCCGCGGTGCTGTGGGGCGTCACCGCGCTGGGCATCGGCCTGGAAAAGCTGGCGCTGGTGGTCAGTGCGCTGTCGGTCGGTATCGGTTTCGGTCTGCAGGCGATCACCCAGAACTTCGTCTCGGGCCTGATCCTGCTGGCCGAGCGGCCGGTCAAGATCGGCGACTGGGTCAAGCTGGGCGACCAGGAAGGCGACATCAAGCGGATCAGCGTGCGCTCGACAGAGATCCAGGTCGGCGACAAGTCCACCTTGATCGTGCCCAACTCCGAGCTGATCACCAAGACCATCCGCAACATGACGATGGGGAACGCGCAGGGCCGGATCCAGATCCAGTTCTCGGTGCCGTTGAACACGGACGTGGCCGCATTGCGGCAGATCCTGCTGGATGCCTATACCGATCACCCGGGCGTGCTGAGCGACCCGGCACCGTCGGTGTTCATCGACTCGATCGCCAATGGGCAGATCGCGATCAACAGCTTTGCCTACGTGTCAGGCCCGCGTGCGGTATACGGCGCGCGCAGCGAGCTGTACTTCACGGTGCTGCAGAAGTTTGCGGCGGCCGGGATCGCGTTGTCTTCGCCGACCGATATCCATCTGGTGCGGGATCCAGCGGCGACGCCGGACCCGGACGCATAACAAGGCCGGCAGGTACCGGCCGCTGACCGGTACCGTCGCGATCCAGGTAGTGCCGGCCGCTGGCCGACAGCGCCCTGATCCAGGTAGTGCCGGCCGCTGGCCGGCAGCGCCCTGATCCAGGTAGTGCCGGCCGCTGGCCGGCAGCTGCACGATGCAGAGAGAACCGGGAGCCGGCCAGCGGCCGGCACTACCGACACGAACGGCGGACCCGATACGAACGGCGGACCGCCCCCGATGTCGGTCGCTAGGGCCGGATCAGCCGCGGTTGCCGCGGCGCGACGGCACCAGCGCGAAGGTATCCACGGCGAGCTTCTCGGCGTGGTTCAACCACGCCCGTACTTCCAGATCATCGACCTCGTGGTCCAGGCCGAAGCTCAGGTTGATGCGACCCTCGGCATCCGGCTGTACCCACTGCTGGGCGACCACCACCTTGCGCTGCGAGGAGACCGCTTCGATCCAGAAGCCGCGGTCGGGTGACTGCTTGGTCACCAGCTGCACCATGTACTGGCCGGCGCGGGTGCGGCGACCCTTCTGCGTGATCATGTGCGCCTGGCGGATGCTCGGGCGCGGGCCGTTGAACGGATCCAGCGGGCCATCCACCGCCACGCCCCCGCGCAGCTGGTCATCGCGGAACAGCTTGATGCCCTTGTCCTGGTTGACCAGCATCGCGCACCAGTCGCCATCGGCCGAGCCGTCCTCGAACGCGGTGCAGCGATCCACGTAGGCCAACGTATTGGACGGATCGGCAAGATCGAACTGCTTGGAAGTGTTCTCCAGGTAGACCGATTTCAGATCCCAATGCTTGTCGTACTCCAGCAGCACCGGCGGTTGCACATGCTGCAGGCCGATCACCACCTGGTTGTCGTCATCGATGCGCAGCTGGCGGGTCTTGTCGCCCAGCCACAGCGAGCGCGAGAACGCCAGGTAACGCGGGTAGTCCTTGCCGTTATCGCGGAACACCGCGGCGCTGGCACTGTCCGAACGTTCCGGGTGCAGCAGCGAGCGACCGAAGCCGATCGAATCGATGGCCGGGTCGATCAGGCTCAGCAGGGTCGCGCCCGAATCCAGCGTCGAACCGGCCGGCGCGGTCAGCTGGCGCGGGGCGATGTCCTTGCCCAGGAACAGCAGCAGGTTCTCGCGGTCCTGCTTGGCGAGGATGTGGCTGAGATCATTCGGCATGGCCAGGTGATCGGAAGCGATCACGATCAGGGTGTCTTCGCCGTACGGGCTGGCCTGGATGCGGTCGACCAGCTTGGCGATCAGCCCGTCGGTGCACTTGAGCGCATTGAGCATGCCGATGTTGCCGTGCTCGCTCTGGTAGCGGGTGCCTTTGCAGGCCACCGGCAGGTGCCCGGCGGGGTGATGGGTGTCCATCGTCAGCGTGGTCAGCATGAACGGCTCGCCCTTGCGCGAGAGCTGCACGAAGCGGTCGTATGCCTTGTCCAGCAGCACATCGTCATGCACGCCCCACGGCGAGAAGTGCGCGCGGGTGATCTTCTGCTGCTTGAACCAGGCCAGGTCATCCACGGTATCGAAGCCATGCGTGGCCAGGAACTGGCCTTTGCCGGCGAACTGGCCGTTGGCCCCGCCCAGGTAGTGATTGGTGTAGCCCTGCTGCTTGAGGTAATCGCCCAGGCAGACCGCTTCGGGCAGGAAGCTGCCCATGCGCCCCATGCTGTTTTCGTCTTCCTTGGCGGTGGTCAGCGGCACACCACACATCGAGGAGACCAGGCCGGCGATGGTCCAGCCACCGCCTTCGGCCGAGACCAGCCCGCGCACGTCCAGCGACTGCGCGGCCAGACGGTTGATGTTGGGCATCAGGTCCGGGAACGTTTCTTCATTGAGATAGGTGCGCTCCAGGCTTTCGCCGTAGATCCACACGATGTTGCGCGGCTTGGTCAGCGGTTGCGTGGGCACGCGGTACTCGGCCTTGACCATGCTGTAGTCGACCGGGCGCATCTGCTGGTACAGACGCTGGCCATCGCTGTACAGCGGGCTCACCACGATGGCGACGAACCACATCGCCATGAAGCCGGCAAACACCGCCTTGCCATGCGCGGGGCGGTGCCGACGACGCAGGCGCGCCAGCAGCAAGGGGGTGAGCGAGACCAGGGCCAGCGCGATGAAGCCGGCGATGTAGTGCTTGAAGTCGGCGACACCGGCGCCTTCCATGTCCGCGCCGAGGTGGTACAGCGTGGCGGCATTGAGACCGTCACCGGACAACTTGTTGATCAACCACCACGCACTGAGGGTCAGCAGCAGCAATGACATGAGGCTTGCCTTCCACCACACCCACTTGTCAGATGCGAGGAACAGCCAGGCGAGCAGCAACAGTGACAGCAGCAGGATCCAGAGCATAAGCACTTTTGGCAGTGGAGACAGGTGGTGATGGACGCCATGACGACGTATGTCCCATCCGACCGGCTGTCCCAACCACACATGCATGACAAGCCGATGACTCGATCATGCCTGCACGAACCTGACTGAAATGTTTGTTGAAAACGACAATGAACATCCCGCTTCGCACTGCGATATGCGACGTAAAACGCGCGTGAAGAAGCGCGCGCGATGCTGCACTGCATCGCGCGTGTTCAGGGTCGGCTGAAGGCGTGACGTGCGTGCGAACGTGTCACCGGTGCCCGCGTTCTTCCTTGGAGCGTGCGCGACGATCAAAGATCAGCGCACTGAGGATGATGCCCAATCCGAGGACCACGCCGATCAACATCAAGGTGAATGCGATCGCCGGATAGCCGAACAGATGCCAGCCGGTATCGACCTTCATCATCATCGCCGCAGCGAGTATCAGTGCGGCGGTGACGATGCCGGCAGAGACGCGGTTGGCGATCTTCTGCAGGTTCTCCATCAGGCGGGATTCTTCCAGCCCGGTGACTTTCATCTGCAGGCGGTTCTCGGCGAGCAGCGCGAGGATGTCGGTCATCTTGCGCGGCCCATCGCGCAGCAGCTGCTGCATCTCCATCGCCTCGCTGGCGAGATTGGCGGCGGACAGGGATTTCTTCAGTCGCGCCCGCATCACGTGCTGCAGCTGTTTCTCCACGATGCGCCGGGTATCCAGGTCCGGCGACAGCAGCCGACACACGGTTTCCAGATTCAACAGCGCCTTGCCGAGCAGGCTCAGCTCCGGCGGGGTGCGCAGGCCGCTGGCGGTGGCGATGCGGACCAGATCAAGAACGACCCGGCCTTCGGAGAAGCTGCTGTTGGCGGCATAGCGCGCGATGATCTGCCCAGTCTCGCGCAGGTAACGTTCTTCATCGAAGAACTCCAGCCGCGTGCTGATGCCGATGATCTCATCGGCGACTTCTTCGCCGCGCCCATCCACTGCCGCGAACAGCAGTTTCAACAGGCGCTCGCGCAGGCGTGGCGGCATGTGCGCGACCATGCCCAGATCGAAGATCGCCAGGCGACCGGCCGGCGTGACGCGAAGATTGCCGGGATGCGGATCGGCGTGGATCTCGCCATGCACGAAGATCTGGTCCACATAGCCACGGATCAATGCCGCGGCGAGCGGCGCCATCGGCTGCTCGGTGCGCCGCACGTCGGGGATCATGTCCACGCGCACGCCCTGGGCCAGCTCCATGGTCAACACGCGGTGGCTGCAGTAGTCCCAGATCGGCTGCGGCACCCACAGTGGTTTGAACGGCTTGAGGTGCTGGCCGAAGCGCTGCAGGTTCTCCGCTTCAGCCTGGTAGTCGAGCTCCTGCATCAGGGTCTTGGCGAATTCATTGAGCCAGTCGCGCAGGCGCACGCGGCGTCCGACCTGGGTGAGATGGTCGGCGGCCAGCGCAAAGCTGCGCAGCACGTCCAGATCCGAGCGCAGCTGGGCGGCGACCTCCGGCTTCTGCACCTTGACCGCGACCTGGCGGCCATCGTGAAGCTCGGCGCGGTGCACCTGGGCGATCGAGGCGCAGCCCAGCGGGACGGGGTCGAAGCTGGCAAACAGCTTGGACACCGACGCGCCCAGTTCCTTTTCGATGATCGCCGCGACGCGCTCGACCGGGATCGGCGCGACGTTCTCCTGCATGCGCTCCAGGGCCGTGGCGAATTCCACCGGCACCATGTCCGGCCGGGTGGAGAGCATCTGGCCCAGCTTGACGAAGGTCGGCCCCAGCGATTCCAGGTCGGTGACGAACTGTTCCGGGTTGCCCTCCGGTGGCACATCGTGGACCGCACCTGCGTCCAGGTTCATGCCGGAAAACACGCCGGAATTACGGTAGCGCAACAGCAGGCGCAGGATCTGGCTGCGGCGGTTCATGCCCTTGACCAGCGACGGCGAACCGGGAAGGACGGGCGTGGTGTTCAAGCAGGACTCCGGGGCGACGATCACCGGCAGTGTGGCCGGGCGGCAGTGGTGGACTGGTGAATCCGCTCCGGCTACCGCGACAGGGGTCGGATCGGTCAGAATCGGCGCTCCCGCTTCCTCCTTTGGATCCACCATGGCCGGTGCCAGTCTGTTCGCGTTGCTCGATGACATTGCGTCCCTGCTGGACGATGTGTCGGTGCTGACCAAGGTCGCGGCCAAGAAAACCGCCGGCGTGCTCGGCGACGACCTCGCGCTGAACGCCCAGCAGGTGACCGGCGTCAGCGCCAACCGTGAGCTGCCGGTGGTGTGGGCAGTGGCCAAGGGCTCGCTGGTCAACAAGGCGATCCTGGTGCCGGCCGCGTTGGCGATCAGCGCCTGGCTGCCGTGGGCGATCACCCCCCTGATGATGATCGGTGGCGCCTTCCTCTGCTACGAGGGCGTGGAGAAGCTGGCGCACCGCTTCCTGCATTCGCGCGATGAGGATGAGCAGCGCAAGGCCGAGCGGGCCAAGGCCCTGGCCGACGAGAAGGTGGACATGGTCGCGTGGGAGAAGGACAAGGTGAAGGGCGCGATCCGCACCGACTTCATTCTGTCGGCGGAGATCATCGTGCTGTCGCTGGGCGTGGTCTCCAGCGCGCCGTTCCTCAACCAGGTCAGCGCGCTGGTGGTGATCGCGCTGGCGATGACGGTGTTTGTCTACGGCCTGGTCGCCGGCATCGTCAAACTCGACGATCTGGGCCTGTACCTGTCGCGCAAGGGCGCGGCGCTGGCTGCGGTGGGCCGGGGCCTGCTGGTGGCGGCGCCGTGGCTGATGAAGTTCCTCTCGGTGGCCGGTACCGCAGCGATGTTCCTGGTCGGGGGCGGCATCCTGGTGCACAGCATCGCGCCGCTGCATCACGCCATCCTGGCGATGGGCGGCGATGGCAGCTGGGGCTGGTTGATCAACGCGCTGGGCAACGTGATCGTCGGCGTGGTGATCGGCGCGGTGGTCCTGGCAGCGGTGACCGGGTTCCAGAAGTTGCGCGGGGCCAAGCCCGCGCACTGAGGGGCGACCCCATCAGGCCGGCTCCCAGCCGCGCAGGGCCTCCAGCTCGGCGCGGGCGCGGGCCAGCCGGCGGCCGGACAGCGCGTCGATCGCGCGCTGCACCCACGGCGAGGCCGGTGCGCGCTGGGCCCAGCGGCGGGCAACGACCCACGCGGCCAGCATGGCCAGCGTCCCCGCGCCCAACGAGGCCAGCAGCCACGGTGCGGCAAAGGCGCCCAGATCCACGCCCCACGCCTGCCAGGCCAACAGCACCGGCACGGCCAACCATAGCCAGCACCACGGCAGGCCGAGCAGCAGCTCGGTCAGTGCGGTATGGCGGCGCAGCGCCGCCAGCTGCTGCGATTGCGCCAGCACCGTCTGCGTCGGCTGCAACTGCCGGCGGCGATGCAGGCGGGTGATGCTGGCGATGATCACCGCGATGCAATAGGCATGCAGCGCCAACGCACTGAGCATCACCGCCAGCGGAGGGTGCTGCCACCACTGGCTGCCGCAGCACACCGCCACGGCCAGCCAGACCACCAGCTGCAGCCCCTGCCACAGGCTGAACAGGCCCAGCTGGCGTTGGACACTGCGGTGCCGATGGCTGCGCCACGCCTCCAGCGCGAAGCCCTCCTGCGCATCGGTGGGCTTGCCGACGCTGTTCCACAGCTGCTTGAGTTCATCCGGTTGCATGGCGCGGGCCTCGGTCGGTGGGGTTCAGGCGCGTGCGCAGTTGCTGGCGCAGGCGGTGCAGGCGGGTGGAGACGTTGGCGACGCTGATGCCCAGTACCTCGGCGATCTGCCGGTGGTCGTGATCGTCCAGGTGCAGCAGCATCAGGGCACGGTCCAGTGGCGGCAGCGCATGGATGGCGACCTCCAGCTGGTGCAGGGCATGGCGTTGCTCGGGCGGTGCACGGTCGTCGGCGGCAGGCAGCGCGTCGTCCAGCGGCGTGTGGTGGCGCTGGCGATGCTGCTGGCGACGCCATTGCGAGATCGCCACGTTGAGCGCAAGCCGGTATAGCCAGGTGGAGAAGCGCGCCCGCGCCGGGTCGAAATCCTCGAATGCCGCCCACGCCTGCACGCTGATCTCCTGGACCAGATCGAGCCGATCCTCCGGGTGGCGGCAATAGCCGCGCGCCACCTTCAGCACGATGCCGCGGTGCTGTTCCAACAGCGCGGCGAAGCGCGGGCGCAGATCGATGTCGCTAGCGGGCAGTGTCATGTCCATACCCGGATGATTCGCGCCGGTGCGCGGAATATCACAGGCGCGGGCTCAGCGCGGTGGCTCGGCCGCCAGTACGCGGTTCTTGCCGACCCGCTTGGCCGCATACAGCGACGCATCGGCGCGCCGCAGCAGCGCCTCGGCCGGCTCGCCGGGCTGCCATTGCGCCAGCCCGGCGCTGAAATGCACCGGCACGCGCTGTTCGTCCAGCGGCAGCGGCCGCTGTGCCAACGAGCGCTGCAGCCGCAGCAGGGTGGACATGCTGTCCGCCGCAGGTGTTTCCGGCAGCAGCAGCACGAACTCATCGCCGCCGAGCCGGGCGATGGCATCGCTGCTGCGCAGGTGCAGCTGGCAGACGGTTACCAGGTGGCGAAGCACCGCATCGCCACCGGCATGGCCATGCAGGGTATTGGTCTGATGGAAATCGTCCAGATCCAGCAGGGCCAGCGCCAGCGGATGGCCGTGGCGGGCGGCACGCGCCAGTTCGCGCTCCAGCAGCTCGTCCAGACCGCGGCGGTTGAGCGCACCGGTCAGCGGATCGGTGCGGATCAACCCGGCGACCTCGCGCAGCTCCTGTTCCAGCTCGGCGATACGCTGTTCGGCCTGTTCCACTTCACGGCGCGCATTGCCCAGGTGATCGCGCGCCTGCAGGGCCTGATCCTGCACGCGGCCGGTGTCCTGCAGCACGTCCTGCAGCAGCTGGTTGAGGTCGGCGATGCTGCGCGCTTCCTTCAGGGCCAGCGCGTAGCTGCTGATCCGGTCATGGTATTCGCCCGTGCTCACCGCCATGCCGTCCAGGCGCTCGATGAAGCCCCCCATGACGTTCTTCATCGCCGCCTTGGATTCGACGATGCCCTGCTTGAGCAGCCCCTGCTTGTAGATCACCTCGCGCAGGTTGGCGCGCGCCTGTTCGACCGAATCGCGATCCAGCGGGCCGCCGATCAGCGAACGCACCGCGTGGACCTGGCCATGCAGCCAGCTGCTGTCATCCAGCAGCTCGCTGATGTTGTCCAACAGCAGATCGAACAGACTCAGCAGCAGCTCCTGCTGTTCCTGCCAGCCATCGCTGCGCACGCCGATCTGGTGCGAGAGCTCGCGCAGCCGTTGTTCGATCGGCTGCAGCGGCTGGCCGGGATGCCAGTGGCGCAGTTCACCGGCCAGCTGCACCGGCTCCTCGCGCAGTTCCGGCATGTTCTGCAGCAGGCTGGCCACGGTCACCCCGACGGTATGCCGCAGCAGCTCGCGCAGGCGCAGGCTGTCGGGCTGGCCATCCGGGGTTTCCTGTTCGATGGTGCGGATGTACTTGTCGATCAGCTGGCGCATCGCGCGGCCATAGCTGACCCAATCCGCGCTGCGCTGCGCCGACTGCAGGCGCAGGCCCATGTCGCCCAGCTCGCCGGGCAGGGTGGACATGCCATTGGCGAACGCAGCCAGCAGCGGCTCGGGCGCATCGATGCCGGCGAACAACCGTTGCAGCATCGCGCTGCTGCCCCCCTTGGGGCCGGGCGCCGGCTCGCTGGCGGCCTCCACCCCCGTGCCCACGCTCTGCCGCCGCGACAACAGCCGCCCGACGGCGGTGCCGGGGCTGGGGGGAGCGTCGTGCGGGTCCGTCATGCGGCAGATCCTTGCAGGGCACGGCCGGAGGCCGGAGCGGTGGAGAGGTGGGAACAGTATCGGCGCAGTGCGGCCGGCCTTGAACCGGTCATGCATGGCAGGATGGTAAGCACGGCGACGGCAGGAGAGTGCGATGAAGGTGATGCTGGTGGGGGCGACCGGGCTGGTCGGTGGTCATGTGCTGCGGCAACTGCTGGACGACCCGCGCTGCGATGCGGTGGTCGCTCCGACCCGCCGCCCGCTGGACACCACGGATGCGGCGCTGCTCAATCCGGTGGTGGACTTCGCGCAGCTGCCGGCCGAGGCCGACTGGTGGGCGGTGGATGCCGTGATCTGCGCGCTCGGTACCACGATCAAACAGGCCGGCAGCAAGGAGGCGTTCGCGCGGGTCGACCATGATTTTCCGCTGGCCGTGGCACAGCGGGCACGCGCCCGCGGCGCGCATGCCTTCGCGTTGAACTCGGCGATGGGCGCCGACCCCGGCGCGCGGATTTTCTACAACCAGGTCAAAGGCCGGCTGGAGCAGGACCTGCGGGGATTGGGCTACCCCTCCCTGACCCTGGTCCGCCCCGGGCTGATCGGGGGCGAGCGTGCCGAGCGGCGCACCGGCGAGCATCTGGCCAGCGTGGTGCTGGGTGTGCTCGGTCCGGTCCTGCCGCGCGCCTGGCGGATCAATCCGGCCGAGACCATCGCCGCCGCGCTGGTCGAGGCGGCGTTGGTGCCGACGCCTGGCGTCAGGATCGTGGGCTCGGCCGATCTGGTGGCGCGCTGAGCCGCGGACGGCCGGATGCGCGGCCCCCCGGCCACTGCGCTACCCTTTCTGCCCCTCAAGCGGTCCCTGCCATGTCCGTCGACAAGAACCAACGCGATCTCGAAGCTGGTATCCACACCGATCTGGAGGGGCGGCTGACCTACGGCGGCTACCTGCGCCTGGATCAGCTGCTGTCGGCCCAACAGCCGCTGTCCAACCCGCCGCACCATGACGAAATGCTGTTCATCATCCAGCACCAGACTTCGGAGCTGTGGCTGAAGCTGCTGGCGCACGAGCTGCGCGCGGCGATCGGGTTCCTGCAGCGCGACGAGGTCTGGCAGTGCCGCAAGGTGCTGGCGCGCAGCAAGCAGGTGCTGCGCCAGCTCACCGAGCAGTGGTCGGTGCTGGAGACGCTGACCCCCTCCGAATACATGGGCTTCCGCGATGTGCTGGGCCCGTCCTCGGGCTTCCAGTCGCTGCAGTACCGCTACATCGAGTTCCTGCTGGGCAACAAGAACGCGCAGATGCTGCAGGTGTTCTCGCACGACCCGGCCGGCCAGGCCCAGCTGCAGGAAGTGCTTGATGCCCCCAGCCTGTACGAGGAGTTCCTGCGCTACCTGGCCCGCTTCGGCCATCCGGTCCCGGCCGGCTATCAGGGGCGCGATTGGCAGCAGCCGCACGTGGCCGACGATGCCCTGCACCCGGTGTTCGAGCGGATCTACCAGAACACCGACCGCTTCTGGCGCGAATACGCGCTGTGCGAGGACCTGGTCGATCTGGAGACGGCCTTCCAGCTGTGGCGGTTCCGCCACATGCGCACCGTGATGCGGGTGATCGGCTTCAAGCGCGGTACCGGCGGCTCCAGCGGGGTCGGCTTCCTGCGCCAGGCGCTGGAACTGACCTTCTTCCCGGAGCTGTTCCAGGTGCGCACCACGATCCGCAACGACGACCCGATGCCGCCGGACGCCTGATCCGGCATCGACCGCAATAAGCCTATTCATATTTACCTGCCCCATCCGCCGTACGGTGCGGCAGGCCCCGCCGTTGCTGCGCTGCCGGGTTTTGCCCGGAAGTTGCAGATGCAAGTTCAGCGACCATGCTGCCAGCGGTCCACATCAGCGTGTATTTGACGTGAACGTGGTTGGTCTGGGATTCTCCCGCGCTGCTTTCGCACATCGGACGTGCATGTCTTCCACCGAACCCAGGAATCCCGCATGAGCGTAGACGCCGCCGCGAAATCCGTTCCCGATCCGGCGCTGCCGGAGTTCAAGACCACGCTGGGCCATCCGCGCCCGTTGTGGATGCTGTTCATGACCGAATTCTGGGAACGCTTTGCGTTCTACGGCATCCGTTGGGCCCTGGTGCTGTACATCGTCGCGCAGTTCTTCGACGGTGATTCGGCCGGCCAGGCTGCCGCCAGCCGGACCTACGGTGCCTATCTGGCGCTGGTGTACGCCGCCGCCATCTTCGGTGGCTACGTCGCCGATCGGGTGCTGGGCTACCAGCGTTCCATCCTGACCGGCGCGGTGATCATGGCCGCCGGCCTGTTCATGGTCGCCATGCCCAACAAGGAAATCTTCGAACTGGGCCTGGCCACGATCATCATCGGCAACGGCCTGTTCAAGCCCAACATCTCCACCATGGTCGGCAAGCTGTACGGCCTGAAGGATGAGCGCCGCGATTCGGGCTTCACCATCTTCTACATGGGCATCAACATCGGCGCGATGATCGCCCCGGTGCTGACCCAGTACCTGGCCGAGCGCGTGTTCGGCACCCAGGCGATGCCGTCCTACAAGATGGTCTTCATCGCCTCGGGCATCGGCATGCTGATCAGCCTGGCCTGGTTCTACGTTGGCCGTGCCGGCCTCAAGGGCATCGGCGCCCCGCCGGCCGGTGCAGAGGGCTATGGCCGCATCGTGATGGTGTTCATCGGTGCGATCGTGGCGATCCCGATCGCGTTCTTCCTGCTCTCCACCGGCGCCACCGCGCTGGCCTGGATCCTGGGCGCGATGTTCATCGCGCTGGCGATCCTGCTGCTGGTCGAAGGCATCCGCGAAGGCAAGGTCCAGCGCGACCGCGTGATCGCGATGCTGATCATCTTCACCTTCAACGTGATGTTCTGGATGTTCTTCGAACAGGCCGGCAGCTCGTTCACCTTCCTGGCCGACAACATCGTCAACCGCAACCTGGGCGGCTGGGAATTCCCGACCGCCTGGTTCCAGTCGGTCAACTCGGTGGCGATCATCACGCTGGCCCCGATCATTGCCTGGATCTGGATCAAGCTGGGCCGCGCCAACCCGTCGATCCCGCGCAAGTTCGGCCTGGGCCTGCTGTTCAACGGTGCGGCCTTCGCGCTGCTGATGGTGGCCCTGTCGAGCATGGTCGTGGACGGCAAGATTCCGTTCTGGACGCTGTTCATGGTCTACGTGATCCAGTCCGTCGGTGAGCTGTGCCTGTCGCCGATCGGCCTGTCGATGGTGACCAAGCTGGCCCCGGTGCGCCTGGTCGGCTTCGGCATGGGCGGCTGGTTCCTGTCCACCGGCATCGGCAACAACATGTCGGGCATCTTCGCCGGCGTGGTCAGCGGCGAAGGCGGCATGACCGTGGAATCGGCGCTGAAGGGCTACACGTTCGGCTTCTGGGCGTTGATCATCTCCGGCGTGGTCCTGTTCCTGGTCGCACCGCTGATCAACAAGCTGATGCACGGCGTCAAGTGAGGAAGGCGATGCGCATGAAAGCCGTGGCAATGTCGATGATCGTGACCGGCCTGCTGGCCGCCTGTTCGCCGTCGTCGGCGCCCACCGCGGCGCCTGCGCAGCCGCTGGATACCTCCGAGCAGAAGACCCCGGTCGCCGATCCCGGCGAACCGGTGGCCTCGGGCAACACCCCGGCCGCGGCGGACATCGCCGCGATCGCGGCGCTCAATGCCCAGTTCGATCCGGCCCGCGATCCGGTCGCCGATCTGGCCACGGCCAAGGTCGAGGCCCAGCGCGGCGGCAAGCGGATCATCGTGGATGTGGGCGGCGAGTGGTGCCCGTGGTGCCATCTGATGGACGGTTTCATCGAAGGGGATGCGGAGATCCGCCGCTTCCGCGATGCGAACTACGTCTGGATGAAGGTCAACTACAGCGAAGAAAACGAGAACGCGGCGTTCCTGTCGCAGTTCCCGGCAGTGAAGGGCTACCCGCACCTGTTCGTGCTCGATGCCGACGGCACGCTGCTGCATTCGCAGTTCACCGGTGAGCTGGAAGCGGACAAGGGGCAGAAGAAGGGCTACGACCGCGGCCGCTTCTTCGCCTTCATGAAGCAATGGGCGCCACCCAAGGCGTCGTGATCGAAAAAGCCGCGGATTCCGCGGCTTTTTTTTGCGCTCAATTTCCGCGCCACCCGGCCGCTACCCCCAAGGACCTCATGCCGCGCTGTTCGTGGCGGACAACCGACGGAATCGACGCATGCAGCCGGGCACCAGCGACAGCACCACCGATGTTTCCCTTGATGCGCCGGCCGGCGTGAGCCTGCCGCCGGTCGACGTGCTGCTGGATGACCACACCGCGCCGGATGCGCTCGATGGCGACGGCCAGGCCCCGGCGCCCGGTGCGATCCGCTACCGCCTGCCGATGGTCTCCGTGCCCGACAACGTACTGCTCAAGGCGGCCGTGCAGAAACTGGTGGAGCAGAAGGCGCAGCTGGACACGCTGGCACGCCAGGGCAGCCTGCCCGGCCTGATCCCGGCCGAGTGGCAGGGCAGCGGCCTGCGCGGCGTGGACCTGCAGGGCTTCGTGCTGAGCGTGGTGCCGTTCCTGCAGAACGCGAGCAAGGACGAAACCGCCCCGGCGCGCCTGCCGCTCAAGCATGTGCTGGGCGACGCCGGGCGCTGGGACCAGCACGACGTCGCCGAACCCAAATCGCTGGCGTTCTTCCTGGCCAGCGATGACCGCGCCACCGCCGGCACGAAGGATCCGGCCGAGGTGTATCTGGTCGGCGCGCTCGGCCTGGCCTGGGCGCACGAGGGCCGTACCCGCCCGGGCTTCCTGCGTGAGATGGGCTACGACAGCATGGCCGCGCGCGTGCACCTGCTGCCGTATCCGGCGGCGGCGCAGCTGGCGCTGTACAGCGTGACCGCGCATGGCGTGACGCAGATCTGGTGTGTGCTGGACCGTCGCAAGGTGCGTCCGTTGCTGGCGCCCTGGATCAGCCTGCCGCTGCTGACTGCCTACGGAGTCAACGCCCCGCAGACCTGGCCGACCAGCTTCCCGGCGGTTGAAGAGGTGGCCGCGATGCTGGCTGCCGCGCGTGGCGGCAAGGGGCCGGTCGAAGCGGACCTGGGCAAGGTGGCCGCGAAGGTTGCCCAGGACGCCTCCGGCGAAACCTGGATGCCGGTCAGTCTGCTCCAGGTCGGCACGTGGTCACCGCGCTGGCGCTACTTCATGGCGACCTTCATCGGCCTGCCATCGCTGCTGCTGGTGGTCGCCGCGCTGGCCCTGCCGGGTGCGATCGAAGCGGCCGCCGTGGCCGCCTCGCTGGGATTTGCCGGCGGTGCCATCGGCGCGCTGGCCGCACCGTGGGTACATGCGCGGCGCAAGCACCTGAGCTGAGCGGCAACGACCAACGGTCGTTGCCTACTCGTCCATCCGCTGCAGGCCTTCCCCGGCCAGGCGCAGGATCAGCGTCTCCAGCATCTGTTCTTCGTCCTCGCTGAGCACGGACATCAGCTTGCGGGTGATGTCGATCACCAGCGGCGCGATGGTCTCGTACACCTCGAATCCGGCGGCCGACAGCGCCAGCACCGAGCGGCGGCGGTCATCGCCATGGGTTTCACGCTTGATGAAGCCCCGTTCGAGCAGTCTGGCCACGGCGCGGCTGACCGCGACCTTGTCCATCGCGGTGCGATCGGACACCTCGCTGGCCGACGAGCCCGGGTACAGCGCCAGGACCGTGATCACCCGCCACTCGGGGATCGCCAGGCCATAACGGTCCCCGTACAGCTTGGCGATGTTGCCGCTGACGCGGTTGGACAGAACGCTCAGCCGGTAGGGCAGGAACTGCTCCAGATCGAGCAGGGCGTGCGATGCGCGGATGCTGTGACTGCTGGGATCGGGCGGGCTCATGCTGCGGTGCACCTTGATGGTGGTTTCATGTGAAACTATAACCTACGTTCCGGACTCCGCATTCTCGCGGGTCTGCCTTCCTACCGCACCTGGTTTTTTCCGATGCGGATTGCTTTGGAGCCACAGCATGACCAGCCAAACGAGCACCGCGTCCTTCGCACCCGATCCGGGCATGCAGGTCACCACCTTCGAAAACCCGATGGGCATCGATGGTTTCGAGTTCGTCGAGTTCGCCGCCCCGGCCGGCCGTGGCGCGGAACTGCACGACTATTTCCGCAAGATGGGCTTCACCGCGGTGCTGCGCCACAAGCAGCGTGCGATCACGGTCTATCGCCAGGGCGACGTGAACTTCCTGGTCAATGAAGAGCCGGACTCGTTCGCCTCGGACTTCGCCGAGAAGCACGGTCCGTGCGCCTGCGGTTTCGCCATCCGCTTCAAGAAGCCGGGCGATGAGGTCTACCAGATGGCCCTGGGCAACGGTGCCGAACCGATCGACTTCAAGCCTGACACCCGCGCCGTCGCCGCCCCGATCATCAAGGGCATCGGCGACTGCATGCTGTACCTGGTGGACCGCTACGGCGCCAACGGCAGCATGTTCGATACCGATTACGCGCCGATCGACGGCGTGGACCCGCGCCCGAAGGGCTTCGGGCTGACCTTCATCGATCACCTGACCCACAATCTGTATTTCGGCAACATGCAGCAGTGGTCGGATTACTACGAGCGCCTGTTCAACTTCCGCGAGATCCGCTACTTCGACATCAAGGGCCTCAAGACCGGCCTGGTGTCCAAGGCGATGACCGCCCCGGACGGCATCGTGCGCATCCCGCTCAACGAATCCTCCGATCCGAAGAGCCAGATCAACGAATACCTCGACGCCTACAAGGGCGAGGGCATCCAGCACATCGCCTGCTTCACCGAGAACATCTACGACACCGTGGAAGCGATGCGCGCCCAGGGCGTGGAGTTCCTGGACACGCCGGACACGTATTTCGATGTGATCGACATGCGCGTGCCCAACCACGGTGAAGACGTGGCCCGGCTGGCGAAGAACAAGATCCTGATCGATGCCGACCCGGAGACCAAACAGCGCAAACTGCTGCAGATCTTCACCACCAACTGCATCGGCCCGATCTTCTTCGAGATCATCCAGCGCAAGGGCAACGAAGGCTTCGGCGAAGGCAACTTCACCGCGCTGTTCGAAAGCATCGAGCGCGACCAGATGAAGCGCGGCGTGCTGTAAGGCACTCGGCCGCCACCCGCGTTACGCTTCAACGGTGGCATCCGCGCCCGCGCGGGTGCCACCGGCTGTATTCCCTTGCCATCCACGCCTCCGGCGGAGCAGGACCATGAACAACCCGATGTCATCGCGCGGCTACCAGAGCGGTTTCGGCAATGAGTTCGCCACCGAGGCGGTGCCGGGTGCACTGCCGGTGGGGCAGAACTCCCCGCAGCGTGTCGCGCATGGTCTGTATGCCGAACAGCTGTCCGGCACCGCGTTCACCGCGCCGCGCGGCAGCAATCGCCGCAGCTGGGTGTACCGCATCCGCCCCGCGGTGACCCACGGCGAATTCACCCCCTTTATCCAGCCGCACCTGCACGGCGACGTCGCGCAGGGCCCGGTCTCGCCCAACCAGTTGCGCTGGGATCCGTTGCCGCTGCCCAGCACGCCCACCGATTTCATCGAGGGGCTGTACACCATGGGCGGCAACGGCTCGCCCGACGCCCACGCTGGCGTGGGCATCCACCTGTACGCCGCCAACCGCGACATGCAGGGCCGCTATTTCTACAACGCTGATGGCGAGCTGCTGATCGTCCCGCAGCTGGGCCGCCTGCGCCTGCTCACCGAAATGGGCGTGATCGAGATCGAGCCGCAGCAGATCGCGGTGATCCCGCGCGGTGTGCGCTTCCGTGTCGAACTGCCTGACGGCGATGCACGTGGCTACGTCTGCGAGAACTTCGGCGCGCTGCTGAAGCTGCCCGACCTGGGCCCGATCGGGTCCAATGGCCTGGCCAATCCGCGCGACTTCGAAACGCCCCATGCAGCGTTCGAGAATATCGACGGCGCGTTCGAACTGATTGCCAAATTCGAGGGCCAGCTGTGGCGTGCGGATATCGATCATTCGCCGCTGGACGTGGTCGCCTGGCACGGCAACTACGCGCCTTACCGCTACGATCTGCGCCGCTTCAACACGATCGGCTCGATCAGCCACGATCATCCCGATCCCTCGATCTTCCTCGTGCTGCATTCGCCCAGCGACACGCCGGGGACCAGCAACATGGACTTCGCGATCTTTCCGCCGCGCTGGCTGGTCGCGCAGAACACGTTCCGCCCGCCATGGTTCCACCGCAACATCGCCAGCGAATTCATGGGCCTGATCCACGGCGCCTACGATGCGAAGGCCGAAGGTTTCGTGCCCGGCGGTGCCTCGCTGCACAACTGCATGAGCGGCCACGGCCCGGATGCGGCGACCTTCGAGAAGGCCTCCGCCGCCGACCTGAGCAGGCCGGACGTGATCAAGGACACCATGGCCTTCATGTTCGAAACCCGCGGCGTGATCCGCCCCACCGCCCAGGCGATGGACGCGACGCACCGCCAGCGCGGGTACCAGCACTGCTGGCAGGGATTGAAGGCGAATTTCTCGGGCTGACGCAGGCTCAAACCAGCGCGATCTGGAAGCGCTCGGCATGCTCCTTCGGCAGCACCTCCAGCAACCGCTGCCGTACCCGCTCGGCGTATCCGGTGGAGGTCAGGCCCGGCAGCGCGTCCAATGCGGCCTGCAGCGCGGCCATGACCGTCTCGTCGCTGCGCGATTGCTGCAGGGTGTGGAACAGCGCTGCCGCCTGCGGATGACGCTGCAGTTCCAGGATGTCCAGCAGATAGATGCGGGCGGCGACCAGCGAGCGGCGGCGTTCGGTCACCGGCGCCGCTGTCTGCATCACGCCCGGCACGGGTGCGGCGGGCGCGACAATGGCCGCCTCCGCGACCGCACTGGACACCAGATACCCGCTCTGGATCAGCTGGATCACCATCGCCGGGGTTTCCGGGCCCACCAGCTGGCCGAGCTGGACCAGGTCGCGCTGGCCGTCGCACAGGATCAACAGCCGGCGCTGGCGCATGTCCAGGGGCGCGCGGTGGGCCTGCAAAGCGGTGCGGGCGAGGTCGGTCTTCTGCGGTTGCATGGGGGCGGGGTCGATGCGGTGCAGGCCGAGCCTGAACGCGGCAGGTGAAACGCGGATGACAGCGACACTGTGCATGCCGCCCACACGGCGCTCGCGCTAGGCTGCGCCCATTCACCGGGAGGATGCAGGCATGAGACAGCTGGGAAGCGTGATGGCAGTGGGGATGGTGCTGGCCTTGGCCGCGTGCGAGCGCACGCCGGAGACGCCGTCGGCCGATGCCGAGGCGGCCGTGCCTGCACCGGCGGCGGACACCGCGCCGGCAGCGCCTGCCACGGCGGGCCCGGGCACGGTGACGCAGGGTCCTGCACGTCTGGATGGCTACGGCCCGGTGGCGCTGGGCAGCACCCTGGACGAGGTCCGGGCGGCCTGGAAGACACCCCTGCAGGGCGACGTCGCTGACGACTACTGCCATGCGCTGCGGCCGGAAGGCGCGCAGGCCGAGGACGTGATCTTCATGATCGAAGGCAAGCGTCTGGTCCGGTACGACGTGCGCAACGACCGCATCGTCGCCCCCGGTGGCGGCAAGGTCGGCATGTCGCTCGGCCAGCTGCAGACGCTGTACCCGGATCGCGGCGACCTGACCCCACACAAGTACGACGAGCAGGGCCACAACCTGCGCGTGCGCCCGGCGACCGAGGGCGGCGCGCTGGTCAACTTCGAGATCAACGGCGATGGCAATGTGACCGCATGGCGGGTCGGCAAGACCCCGCAGGTCGATTACGTGGAAGGCTGCTCCTGAGCCATCGGCACCGCGTCGGCCACAGGGCCGGGGCGGGCCTTCACTGTTTGGCGTGGGCTGGCCCTAGAATCGGCCCACATCTGTCACCGGGGAGCACCAGATGATTGCTGCCACTGTTTGGTTCGTGCTGGGCCTGGTGCTGTTGGCACTGGGCGGCGACGCCATCGTCCGGGCCGCCTCGGGTCTGGCCCAGCGCTTCGGCGCGTCGCCGTTCGTGGCCGGGCTGCTGCTGGTGGCCTTCGGCACCTCGCTGCCGGAGCTGGTGGTCAACGCCCGTGCCTTCGTGGTCGGCGCGGAAGAACTCGCGCTCGGCAATGCGGTCGGCAGCAACATCGTCAACGTCGGCCTGACCCTGGGCCTGGCGGCGCTCGCTGCGCCGCTGCTGGTCCGTGCGCGCCTGCTGTCACCGCTGCTGGTCTGCCTGGCCGCCGCCAGTGCGCTGCTGATCCTGTTCGGCCTGGATGGCGTGATCGCACGCTGGGAAGGGGCCGTGCTGCTGCTCGCCTTTGTCGGCCTGCTGGTGTTCCTGCTGCGCCGCGCGCGGCTGGAAGTCGAGCCGGTGCGTGAGGGCATCGCCGGCTACGCCATGACCCGCACGGGACTGTTCCTCAACCTCCTGCGGCTGCTGTTCGCGGCGGTGTGCCTGTATTTCGGCGCGCGCTGGATCGTGCAGGCCGCGCCGGTGTTTGGCGCCGGGCTGGGCTGGTCACCGTTGCTGGTCGGCCTGCTGCCGGTGGCGATCGGCACCGCGTTGCCCGAAGTGGCGGCGGCCATTGCCGCCGCCCGGCGTGGCCAGGGCGACATGGTGCTGGGCCATGTGATCGGCTCGAGCCTGTTCAACCTGCTGGTGGTGGTCGGCGGCATGGCCGCATTGCGTCCGCTGGCGCTGCCCGAATCGTTCGTGAAACTGGAGCTGCCGGCGGCGATCGCCTTCGTGCTGGTGCTCTACCCGATGCTGCGCGGTGATCTGACGATCAGCCGGCGTGAGGGCGCGGTGCTGGTGGTGGCCTTCGTCGGCTGGATCGCGCTGGAGCTGGCGCTGGTCTGGGGCGGCTGACCGTCGAAATGCGTAGAGCCGACCGTTGGTCGGCTGCCGTCTGCCACGATGCATGCAGCCGACCAACGGTCGGCTCTACTGGCTGTCCCGGGAAACCGGTGCCTCGGCACCCTCGGTGTCGCCCGGATGGCGCGGCTCCGGCGGCGGCAGCTGTTCTTCCTTGGCGGTCTTGTGGCCCGGCAGGTCCGGCCGGGTTTCCATCAGCAGCGACAACGCGGCCTTGGCCATCATGTGCGCACTGATCGGTGCGGTGATGAACAGGAACACGGTGATCAGCAGTTCGCGCGGCTGCGGGTCTTCGCCGAGGAAGATGTGGTAACAGACCGAGCCGACCAGCACGCAGCCCACGCCCAGCGTGCTGGCCTTGGTCGGTGCGTGCAGGCGCTTGAAGAAGGTGGAGAGCTTCACCAGGCCGAGCGCGCCGACCAGGATGAAGAAGCAGCCGAACAGCAGCAGGATCGACAGCACGATCTGGATGAAGGTGATCATTCGACGATGTCCCGGCGCAGCACGAACTTGCTCAGCACCACCGTGCTGCCGAAGCCGAGCATGGCGATGATCAGCGCCGCTTCGAAGTACACCGCCGAGTTGAGGTACATGCCGAACAACATGAGTTCAGCGATGGCCGTCACCGACAAGGTGTCCAGCGCAAGGATGCGATCGGGCACGGTGGGGCCTCGCAGCAGGCGCCAGGTGGCCAGCAGCATGGCCAGGCCGACCACGTGCATGCACACCACCATCGTGGTCTGGATGAACATGTATCCGGTCATGGGAAGATCTCCATCAGCGGGGCTTCGTAGCGGGATTTGATCTGCCGGATCAGCGCATCCGGATCATCCAGATGCAGCACGTGCACCAGCAGATACCTGCGGTCATCGGACAAGGCCGCCGACACCGTGCCCGGGGTCAACGTGATCATGCTGGTCAACGCGGCGATGCCGTGGATGTTGGCGATATCCAGCGGCAGCCAGATGAAGCCGGGGTGGATGCGGCGCTCCGGCCCCAGCACCTGGATCGCGACCCGGATGTTGGAGATCAGGATGTCCCACAGGGTCACGAACAACAGCTTGGGCAGGGGCTTGAGCGAGCCGATCCGCGCGAACTCGCGGTCCAGCCGGGCGGCGAACAGCGGCACCACCACGCCCAGGATCATGCCGAGCACGAACTGGCCCAGGGTGAAGCTGTCGGACATCAACAGCCAGAACGCCACCACCATCACGCTCAGCGAGGGCGAGGGCAGGATGCGCTTGTACAGGGAAGGCTTGCCGGTCATGGCTGGCGGATCTCCGGCGTTGTGGCGCGCAGTTCACCCACGTAGTCCTGGGGCTGCAGCAGCTGGGTGGCCATCGCATCGGTGTGCTGCATCAGCGGGCCGGCGAACACGCTCATCGCGATGCCATAGCTGAGCAGCAGCGCGGCGGCGAACAATTCCACGGTGCGCGTCGGTGCCTTGCGCGGCTTGGGTGCGCCTTCTTCGACCACCGGCACGCGCCAGAACAGGCGGATGCCGCCGCGGGTCAGGCCGACGATGACCATCAGGCTGCTGCCCAGCACGGCGGCCCACACCGCCCAGGTGTACTGCGCCGGCATCCCGGCCAGCAGCGCAGCCTTGGCCAGGAAGCCGGACAGCGGCGGCAGGCCCGCGACCGACACCGCACCGATCAGGAACAGCACCGCAGGCGTTTCCTTGCCCGGCATCGGCGCGATGACTTCCTTGCGATCGCTGGCACCGCCGCGGCGGCGGCGGATCAGATCGGCAATGAGGAACAGTGCGGCGGCCACGAAGGTGCTGTGCGGCAGGTAGTAGAGGCCGGCCGAGAGCACTTCGGGCGTACGCACCGAGAAGGCGATGAACAGCGTCGCCGCCGAGACCACCACCAGGTAGGAGATCAGCACGCGCAGGCGTGCCGCAGCGAGCACGCCCAGGCCGCCCAGCACGAGGGTGGCCACACCGGCCCAGAGCAGCCACTGGCTGCCGTAGCCGGCCATCGGTCCGGCACCCTCGCCGAACCACAGCGTGCTGACCCGCAACACCGCGTACAGGCCGACCTTGGTCATGATCGCGAACAGCGCCGCCACCGCCGCCGGCGCACGCGCATACGCTTCGGGCAGCCACAGATACAGCGGCATCAGCGCGGCCTTGCTGCAGAACACCAGCAGCAACAGCCCCATGGTCGCCTTGACCAGGGTCAGGTGCGAGGCCGGCACTTCAGCGATGCGCTGGGACAGTTCGGCCATGTTGAGCGAGCCCAGCGAGGCGTACAGCAGGCCGAGTGCGATCAGGAACAGGGTCGAGGCGGTGACGTTGAACACCACGTAGTGCAGGCCGATGCGCATGCGCAGGCCGCGCCCGCCGCTGAGCAGCAGGCCATAGGAGGCGATCAGCATCACCTCGAAGAACACGAACAGGTTGAAGATATCGCCGGTCAGGAACGCGCCGTTGAGGCCGACCAGCTGGAACTGGAACAACGCATGGAAGTGCGGCGCGCGGCGGTCCCAGCCCGAGCAGGCGTGCAGCAGGCAGGGGATGGCCAGCAGCAGCGTGGTCACCAGCATCCATGCCGAGAGGCGGTCGGCCACCAGCGCGATGCCCAGGCGCGAGGGCCAGTCACCCAGCAGGTACACCGCGATGCTGCCGTCAGCGGTCTGCGCGAACAGCAGCGCGACGGCCGCGGCGAGCGCGGTCAGCGTGGTCCACGCCACCGTGCGCTGCACCTTCGGCCCGTAGCGGCGATGCTCGACGAACAGCGAGCAGGCCGCGCCGAACAGTGGAATCAGGATGGGCAGGATCACCGCATGATTCATGCGCCGCCCTCCCGGCCCGGCGCGGTATCGGCAGGCAGCTCTTCTTCTTCGTGCGCGTCCACGTGGTCGCTGTGGTTGTCGCTGCGGCTGCGCATCGCCAGCACGATGCTGACTGCCGTCATCGCGAAGGCGATCACGATGGCGGTCAACACCAGCGCCTGCGGCAGCGGATCGGTGTAGTTGCCCAGGTCGCTGTCGATGCCCTCACGCAGCACCGGTGCCTTGCCCTGCACCAGCCGGCCGCCGGCAAAGATCAGCAGGTTGGTCGCATACGACAGGAAGGTCATGCCGAGGATCACATCGAAGCTGCGCGCGCGCAGCAACAGGTAGATGCCGATCGCGCTCAGTACGCCGATGGCGCTTGCCAGAGCCAGTTCCATCAGTGCATCTCCCCGGTTTTTGCCGAACGGCGGTTGGGATCGATTTCGCCTTTGCGGGCATTGCGGGTGCGCGAGGGCTTGATCGTGCCCATCATCGAGAGCATCAGCATCACGCCGCCGAACACCACCAGGTACACGCCGGTATCGAAGCCGATCGCACTGGCCAGCGGTACCTCGCCGATCAGCGGAATGTGCAGGTCCAGATGGCCGCTGGTCAGGAACGGCACGCCGAACAGCATCGACGCGCAGCCACTGAGGATGGCGATCAGCAGACCGGCACCGATGCAGCGGATGTAATCGAAGCCGAAGCGCGATTCCACCGAGGTGGTGCCCTGGATGACGTACTGGATCAGCAGCGGCACGGCCAGCACCAGGCCGGCGATGAAGCCGCCGCCGGGCGCGTTGTGGCCGCGCAGGAACAGGAAGATCGAGACGGTCAGGGTGAGCGGGAACATGATCTGGGCCAGATCGGCCGGCACCGGCAGCTTGATCGGCGGGCCGGGCATGATCTGTTCCGGCGCCATCCGCGAGCGGCGCAGCATGGCGTGCACCACCAGCGCGGCGATGCCGAACACGGTGATCTCACCGAAGGTATCAAAGCCACGGAAGTCGACCAGGATCACGTTGACCACGTTCTGCCCATACGCCTCCGGCAGCGCACGCGCCAGCAGCTCGCCGGCCATGGTGTTCGGCGGCAACGTCATGGCGGTGTAGGCCATCGCGGCCAGGCCGCCGCCGGCGACGATCGCGATCACCGCATCGCGCCGCTTGCGCCAGACCGACTTCTCCGGGGGCGACTGGATCGGCAGGTAGTTCATGCCCAGCAGCATCAGCACCAGGGTGACCATCTCCACCAGCAGCTGGGTCAGGGCCAGATCGGGCGCGGAGAGGAACACGAAGGTCAGCGAGACCATCAGGCCGACACCGCCGACCACCAGCACCGCCAGCAGGCGCTGCCGGTAGACGAACAGTGCGCCCAGCGCGCAGGCCATCATCACCAGCCACAGCGCCCAGCCCAGCAGTGGGATCGGCTGTGGCGAGGGCCAGTTGGGCGACGCCGGATTGGCCACGAACGGTGCGGCGGCGACGATGATCGCCACCACCACCAGCGCCATCAGCATGCGCTGCAGGCTGCCGTTGGCCAGGCCCTGGGTGAGCCGGTGGGCGAAGCCGAACACCAGGTCCAGCTGCTTGTGGAACAGGTTGCGGCCGATGCTGCGGCTGACCACCGCATGCAGGTTGATCAGGCGGCGCAGCCCGAAGTACAGCGCGATACCGCCAATGACGCCGGCGATGCTCATCATCAACGGGGTGTTGAAGCCGTGCCAGACCGAGAGGCTGTAGGCCGGCATCGCCGCGCCGAGGATCGAGGAGGCGGCCGCGTGCAGCACCGGGGCGATGGTGATCGCCGGGGCGACGCCGACGGCCACGCAGACCACGACCAGGATCTCGACGGGCACCTTCATGAAGCGCGGCGGCTCATGCGGGACGCGGTCCAGATCATGCGGGCCTTTGCCGAAGAAGGTGTCGTGCACGAAGCGCAGGCTGTAGGCCACGCCGAACACGCCGGCCAGCAGTGCGGCGATCGACATCACCAAGCGCATGGTTTCCGGACCGCCCGCGGTCAGCGCTTCGGCGAACAGCATTTCCTTGGACAGGAAGCCGTTGAGCAGCGGAATACCGGCCATCGCCAGCGAGGCGATGATCGCCAGCGCGCTGGTGATCGGCATCAACCGCCGCAGGCCGCCCAGCTTGCGCATGTCACGGGTGCCGGTCTCGTGGTCGATGATGCCCGCAGCCATGAACAGCGACGCCTTGAAGGTGGCGTGGTTGAGGATGTGGAACACGCCGGCCACCACCGCCATCGGTGTGGACAGGCCGAACAGCATGGTGATCAGGCCCAGATGGGAGATCGTCGAATAGGCCAGCAGGCCTTTGAGGTCATGCTGGAAGATCGCGTTCCAGGCGCCGATCAGCAGCGTGATCGCCCCGATGCCGCTGACCGTATAGAAGAACAGATCGGTGCCGGCCAGCGCCGGGTGCAACCGGGCCAGCAGGAACACGCCGGCTTTGACCATCGTCGCCGAATGCAGGTAGGCCGAGACCGGGGTCGGCGCGGCCATCGCGTGCGGCAGCCAGAAGTGGAACGGGAACTGGGCGCTCTTGGTGAAGATGCCGGCCAGGACCAGGAACAGGGCATACGGGTACAGCGAACTGGCGCGGATCAGATCGCCCGCGGCGAGTACGGCATCCAGTTCGAAGCTGCCCACGATGCGACCGATCAGCAGCACGCCGCCGAGCAGGGCCAGGCCGCCGCCGCCGGTGACCACCAGGGCCATCCGGGCCCCCTCGCGGGCATCCTGGCGATGCGACCAGAAGCCGATCAGCAGGAACGAGCTGATGCTGGTCATTTCCCAGAACACCATCAGCAGCAACAGGTTGCCCGAGAGCACCATGCCCAGCATGGCGCCCATGAACAGCAGCAGGTAGCAGTAGAAGCGGTGGGCGCTGTCGCGGGCACTGAGGTAGTAGTGGGCGTACATCACCACCAGTGCACCGATCGCCAGCACCATGCCGGCGAACATCCAGGCCAGGCCATCCAGGCGCAGTGAGAAGGCCAGGCCGATCTGCGGTATCCACTCCCCATAACTGCGGACGATCCCGCCGTCCATGATCGCCGGGGTCATCGTCGCCAACAGCGCCAGTCCTCCCAGCGGAGCGGCCGCGGCTACCCAGGCGGCCGTGGAGCGGGAGGTGCGGCGGAATGAAGCGACGGCCACTGCCATCAGGAAGGGCAGGGCGAGCAGCAGGAGCAGACTAGGATTCATGCAGGGAATGCGGGATTCACGAGCAGGTCGTTCAGTCTAACAGGCAGGCAATTGCTGCCGATACACCCGAATACGCCCTCAATTGCATGTAACGTGCGCTGATTCATTTTTTCAGGGCGGCGCGTGGCCCCATTCGGGCGCGTCGGCCGCCGTATGGAGACCCGCTGGCGACTTTGCCGAGTGTGGCCTCCCGGCGCCCGTCGAATCGGGTCGGGAACCAGTCGTCACAGGGGCTGCGGGACCGCGTGGGCGTGCACGAAGATGAACGGTGACCGTCGCTCGAAAGGCCACTGCGGACGATGCTGGACGGTCCGGCGTGGAGTGCCGGTGAGCGTCCTCGCTCGTTCAGGAAAAACCGGTCAGTAGCGCCAGTCCATCCGGCGGTAGAGCTTGGCCAGGACCCATAGCGGGCCGATCAGCAGGTAGACCAGATCGGTCAGGAAACTCGGCTTGCGGCCTTCATGCTTGTGGCCGATGAACTGCGCGACCCAGGCCACGGCGAAGACCCCCAGGGCCAGCCAGAACAGGTTGACCAGGCCGATCTCGGCTTCCAGCAGCCGGCAGACGCAGCCGCTGACGAAGAAGAACGCCAGCATGCCGTAGCCCAGCGTGCGCGAAAGGCGGTTATAGAAGCACCAGGCGGCGAACATCGCCAGGCCGGCCCAGATCCCGTTCTGGAACCAGGTGATCAGCGGCGGCAGGCACCACAGCAGGGCAATCACCGACCACGCGATCGCCGGGACGGCCACGACGTGGATGCGCTGGTTCAGCGCATTGCGGTGATCGTCGGAATAACTGGCGAAATAGCGGTCGATCGGGCGTGCGACGGTGGTGGTGGCCATGTTCCCTCCCAGGATCTGCAGAGCATACCGCCCGTAGAGCCGACCGTTGGTCGGCTTGCTCTCACCCAGACGATACCCCTCGTGCTGCACGCGATAGGCCACCAACGTCCGCGGCAGTCGACCAGCGGTCGACTCTACGGCCGGGACCCCCGGCCATCACGGCCGGGGGCGCAGGCGAATCAGTCGACCGAGATACCGGCCAGGCGCTGCAGCGCCTCGGCGTACTTGGCCCGGGTGCGCTCGATGATCTCGGCCGGGATGCTCGGGCCCGGGGCGGTCTTGCCCCAGTCCAGCGTTTCCAGGTAATCGCGGACGAACTGCTTGTCGTAGCTCGGCGGGCTGGTGCCCACCTCGTACTCGTCAGCCGGCCAGTAGCGCGAGGAATCCGGGGTCAGCATCTCGTCCATGATGTACAGACGGCCATCGGCATCGGTACCGAACTCGAACTTGGTGTCGGCCAGAATGATGCCGCGCTCGCGGGCGTAATCGGCGGCGAAGGCATAGATGCGCAGGGTGGCGTCGCGCACGCGCTCGGCCAGGTCCGCACCGACCGCCTTCACCATCGCATCGAAATCGATGTTCTCGTCATGGTCGCCGACGGCGGCCTTGGTCGAGGGGGTGAAGATCGGTTCGGGCAGCTGTTCGGCCTGGCGCAGGCCGTCGGGCAGCTCGATGCCGCTGATCTTGCCGGTGCGCTGGTAGTCCTTCCAGCCGCTGCCGATCAGGTAGCCGCGGGCGATCGCCTCGACCGGAACCGGCTTGAGCTTGCGGGTGACCACGGCGCGCTTGGCGTACAGGGCCGGATCGACACCCTCGGGCAGCACGCTGGCGACATCGATGCCGGTCAGGTGGTTGGGCATCAGGTGCGCGGTCTTGGCGAACCAGAAGTTGGAAACCTGGCAGAGCATCTCGCCCTTGCCGGGGATCGGATCGGGGAGCACCACGTCGAAGGCTGACAGACGGTCGGTTGCGACCATCAGCAGGTAGTCCCCCGGCGGAGTGCCGGCGGGGAGCCGGTCGCGCGGAATGTCGAAAACATCACGCACCTTGCCGCGATGGCGCAAGGGCAGGCCGGGGAGATCGGATTGCAACAACGTGGTCGGCACGGGCACTCCTGAGGCTTCGTCATGACAGCTGTCCAGGGGACCCGGAGGGCCCGCACAGACAGCGGGCGGCCTAGTGTAAAGCGGGTTGGGCCCGCTGTGACGTAAAATGAGGATCCTTTGTCGCCTTGGCTGCCCAGACCACCATGCGCTGGTACGGAAAACTGCTCGGATTCATCGCCGGCGCCTTGTTGTTCAGGCCCAATCCGCTGTTCGGTGCCGTGGTCGGGCTATTGCTGGGGCATGCCTTCGATGCCGACTGGTTCCGGCTGAACAGGGAAAACCCCTACCGCGAGCTGGGGCTGACCTCCGAGGCGACCGATGCCGAGATCGACCTGGCCTACCGCCGGCTGATGTCCCAGTACCACCCGGACAAGGTGGTCGGCGCGGCGCCGGAGCTGCGCCAGCAGGCCGAGCGCAAGTCGCGCCAGCTCAATGCCGCCTACGACCGCATCAAGACCCTGCGCAAGCGCTGAGTCCGCGCGGCGCCCCCTTTCCACCTCCCGAAGGCCCCGGCCATGTCCAACTGCATCATTGCCCCCTCCATCCTGTCCGCCGATTTCGCCCGCCTGGGTGAGGAAGTGGACAACGTGCTCGCGGCCGGCGCCGACTGGGTGCATTTCGATGTGATGGACAACCATTACGTGCCGAATCTGACCATCGGCCCGCTGGTCTGCCAGGCGCTGCGCAAGCACGGTGTGACCGCGCCGATCGACGTGCATCTGATGGTGGAGCCGGTGGACCGGATCATTCCGGATTTCGCCGAGGCCGGCGCGACCTACATCAGCTTCCATCCGGAGGCGAGCCGCCACGTGCACCGCACGATCCAGCTGATCCGTTCGCTGGGCTGCAAGCCGGGCGTGGTGCTCAATCCGGCCACGCCGGTGGACATCCTGGACTGGGTGCTCGATGACCTGGACCTGGTGCTGGTGATGTCGGTCAATCCGGGTTTCGGCGGCCAGGCGTTCATTCCGTCGGCGCTGGACAAGGTGCGCGCGATCCGCAAGAAGATCGATGCCAGTGGCAAGGACATCCGCCTGGAGATCGACGGTGGGGTGAAGGCCGACAACATCGGGGCGATCGCCGCCGCCGGTGCCGATGCCTTCGTGGCCGGCTCGGCGATCTTCAATGCGAAGACCAGCTACCAGGACATCATCGCGCAGATGCGCGGCAACGTCGCCGCGGCGCGGGGCTGAGCCATGGAACCGGTGGCTGCCGTGACCATCCGCGTGGCCACCGCCGAGGATGCGGCGCTGATCCTGCGTTTCATCCGCGAGTTGGCGATCTACGAGAAGGCCGAGTCGTCGGTGCAGACCGACGAAGCGGGCATCCGCGCGAGCCTGTTCGGACCGGCGGCGAAGGCGCATGCGCTGATCTGCGAAGCCGATGGCGTGGCGATCGGGTATGCGGTGTATTTCTACAACTACTCGACGTGGCTGGGCCGCAACGGGATCTACCTGGAAGATCTGTACGTCAGCCCGGAGCGCCGCGGCAGCGGTGCCGGCAAGGCGCTGCTGCAGCACATCGCACGGATCGCGGTGGCCGAAGGCTGCGGCCGGTTCGAGTGGTCGGTGCTGGACTGGAATGCACCGGCGATCCAGTTCTACCAAGCCGCGGGAGCGAAGCCGCAAAGCGAGTGGACGGTGTACCGGATGGAAGGCGAGGCGTTGCGGACCTTCGCCGAAGGCTGAGCACCCGTAGAGCCGACCGTTGGTCGGCTGCCGCAGCCAACCCAGCCCGGTAGAGCCGACCGTTGGTCGGCTGCGCTTCTGGCGGGTCAAAAAAAAGACCGCACCATTGCTGATGCGGCCCTGGGAATAGCGGGAGGCTGATCCTGCCTCCATCCATCTTCCTTGCTATGGCCTTCCATTCTCCGGGGGATCGGTGACGCTTTGATGACGTTCACCGGCGGCCACGCCGTCCGCTGCTAGCCTTCGCTTCCCCACTCCCTGGAAGTACCGCATGAGCCGTCCCCATTGGCGTTTGATCCTCAACGGCAAGGCCACCGGCAATGAGGATGTGCGCGAGGCGGTCGCGGCGCTGCGTGAGCGCGGCGTGCAGCTGGAGGTACGGGTGACCTGGGAATCGGGCGACGCCGAGCGCTATGTGGCCGAGGCGATCGCGCATGGGGTCGATACAATCATTGCGGCCGGCGGTGATGGCACCCTCAGTGAGGTGGCCGAGACACTGGCGCACCGGGAAGAGGCCGCCGATGCATTGCCGTCGCTGGGGCTGCTGCCGCTGGGCACGGCCAACGATTTCGCCACCGCGGCGGAGATTCCCGATGAACCGCTGGCGGCGCTGGAGCTGATCGCGCAGGCGTCCACACGCCCGGTCGATCTGCTGCGCATCGATGCCGATGGCGAGGTGTGGTGGTGCGCGAACGTGGCCAGTGGCGGCTTCGGCACCGAGGTCACGGTGGAGACCGATGAGGGCTTGAAGAAAGTGCTCGGCGGCCTGGCCTACCTGGTCACCGGGGTATCGCGGCTGGGCCGGATCGATCCGATCCAGGCGCGGGTCCGGGCGCCGGGGTTCGAGTGGGCCGGTGGTTTCATCGCGCTGGGCATCGGCAACGGCCGCCAGGCCGGCGGCGGGCAGGTACTGTGCCCGGAGGCTCTGATTGATGACGGTCTGCTCGATATCACGGTGATCCCCGAGCTGAGCGGGGAGGTCGCCTCGACCTTTGCCGCGTTGGTCAAGGGCGGCAAGCGCGGCGCGCTGGAGCAGGTGGCCGAACGTGTCCAGGCACCGTGGGTGGAGATCGAGGCCGAGGAGCCGCTGACGCTCAATCTGGATGGCGAGCCGGTCCAGGCCCGGCACTTCCGCATCGACTGCGTGCCGGGGCGGGTCAACCTGCATGTGGCGCTGGACAGCCCACTGCTGTCCAGAGCCTGAGTCGCAGCGCCGGGGCGGCACCCTGCATACGGCGGGTGCGGGGTGGCACCTGCCGTGTGAGGTTCACTTCAACAGACGGTCCAACAGCCTGCCGGCGGCGTTCTCAACCGTCTGATCGGTGCGCCCGCCGAGACCCGTCGCGATGCCGCCCGACGTGACTGAGCGATCCTTGAAGGAAACGGGGAATGTCTGCATCCGTCGCAGTCGTCCCTGGCCCAGGTCCTGGTACTGGCCGAAGGAGGAGCTGATGTCAAAGCGGTTACCCACCGTCTGCCCTTCGCTCATGACTCTCTGCGCGATGAACGTCACCGGGCTTGATCGACCCGGCAACAAGGTGAAGCTTGGGTCGACCTGGTTGCCGGAGGCGATAGGGATGCCTTTTACGTTGTGCTTGCCCTGGCCGCCAAAAAGGCGGTAGCCATAGCCATTGCTGTCGGTCGCGTTGAAGCTGCCGTGTTCGTAGTTCAATACCATTGGTTGCGATGACACGTTGCGCAGCGTCATGGTTACCGTGACCTGCATGGTGCCGCGTCCCCGCTCACCCGCCCGGATCGAATCCAGACGCGCTTCGATATCGCCAAATCGCTCCAGTGCGCCGGTGTCGTCGGGCGCCGGCACGCCGCAGCGTTGGTTCAACGCTTCCAGCTGGGCACGCAGCTGTGCGTTCTCACGACGGAGCGCGTCGGCGGATTGTGCGTGGGCAGGCACGGCCTGACCGGCCAGCAATGCTGCCGCGGCAGCGGCCGACAGCAGCGACTGCTTCAAGGTGATTCCGTTCATGTGCAGATCCTCAATGCATGGACATGGCTGCGCCAAACAGGCCGAGCACGGTGAGATTGACCAGCACCCAGACGATGCCCGCAGCGAACAGGCTGGCCAAGGTGATCAACAACTGCTTGATGCCATCGGGGTTCCCCTTGCTTTGCGCATAGGCGAAACACAGGATCGTGCTGAGCAGGAACAGCACCACCCCGACGATGCCGATGATCGGCACCAGAGCGCAGACCCAGCCGATCCATCGCAGCGTCCTGGCCGTGCGCATCAGGCCTTCGGTTGCGCGACGCCCGGCTTCCTCGCGCACGAGGCGCTGCTGCAGCGCGTTCTGGACGTCGCTTTCATTGAGTTGATTCATGGATGATTCCCCTGTGGATTCCGAAACGATCAGCTGCCCAAAGCACGCCGTGCGCAGTCCTCCGGCGAAACGCACGGATCCTCTTCCGCTGGCTGCGCTGCCACCGCCGGATCGGGCGAGTAGGACGCCAGGACGCGTCCGCTGCGGTCCAGAAGCTGGACGTGCGTGACGTACGCATTGAGGCGTCGCTGGTTCAGATCCGCAGACTGGACGAAGAAGTAGGTCCGCAGCCGGGGTTTGCTGTTCCATCGGCTACGAAGCCCTTCAAGCTCGCGGGCAACCGCTTCGTCAGCGACCGGGGCGAGCTGAACCTGCGCAGGGTTGGCCCAGGTGTAGGTGTACTCCGGAATGTCCATGAAGTAGCGATACTTGCCGCCGTTGAATTCGCCGACCGGGAAGCCCTTCCGCTCGAAGTCATAGGCCTGCAGGTCGGCATCCTCCAGTTCGCTCCAGAAATACGGCGAGCGGCCCGCGTCTGCGATGCCCTGTTCGAGCTGCGGGCGAAGCGCCACCATCAGGTCCTTGCGGCGGAAGGTATCGGCCGTGCCGCGGTATTCCTGCGAGGCGAGGCTGGCCATCGTGTCGAAATCCGTCGGCAGCTTGGACGTGGCGGCATAAAGAAACATCACCTGTTGGCCGCTATCCAACTTGCGATACTCAGTCAGCGGCTTGGCCAGGTCGGCTTGGGGAAGCGGGGTGCGTGCCGTTTTATCTGCGCTTGCCTCACCCTCGGCCGCAGGGGTGTTGCTGTCGTTATCGGCGCTCGGGGGTGCTGCATCGTCTTTGCCGTTGCAGGCGACAAGCAGCAGGGACAGGGTGAGTGCGGTGGAAAGTGATTGCAGTGCGGAGAGGGCCATGGCGTCCTTGACGTGGTGATGGGATGGCGGCAAATCTGCGTCCAGAGGCGCAGCGACGCAGGTCGTGAACATGACTTGACGAACAACACAGGAGGTGGTTGTGAAAGCGGAGCTTATGGAGGAGCTGTACGCCGGGGTCACCGATCCCGAGCGGATGCAGTCATTCGTTGAACGGCTCGGGCGCGCGGTTGGTTGCCACTCGGGCAGCGTGACCCTGCGGGACGTGCAGGGTGGGCGTCACGTGGCGCTGGTTGCGGCCGGTGCGATGGCGGACCCGCGTACGGTGGAGCGCTTCAACGAAGACACGCTGTATTCGGTGGACAACCTCTGGTTCAACCGGGCCGCGCCTACGATGCGGGCTGGCAGTGTCATCGTCAGCGACCGGGTGGCCACGCTGGAGGAGATGCGCGGAACGCGGTATTACCTGGATTTCCTGCGCCAGATCGACACGCTGCGCTCGGTGGCGCTATGTGCCTCGCGCAAGCCGGATCAGGTCACCATGTTGACCTTCGTGGGAACCGAGCGGCGGGGCGATTTCGATGCACGTGAGGTGGCACTCTGCGAAGCGTTGGCACCGCACTTCGTCAACGCCTTCGAGTTGCGCCAGTCACTGCAGGACGCGTGGCGCCAGGCAGGGACGTTGGCCCTGTTGCTTCTCGATGAGAACCTGCGGCCGGTGTCGGTGAATGCCGGGGGGGAGGAGATGCTGCTGGGTCGTGTCCTGCGTGTGCGCCGCAAGGCGGCATTGGAGCCGGTACATCCGGCCTCGCGTGCAGGCTGGAATGCCCTGGTCCGGCGCCTGGCGCTGCGGGGCGGTCCGGCGCAGGACCCCGGGGAGGATATCGTCGCCCTGCATGATGTCGATGGGCTACTGGCAGGCTTCGCGTCGCTCAGGCCTTACGGAAAGTACATCCCCGGCACCGGTACCGCCCGCTTTGTCATGACGGTCAACACGCTCGTGCGCCGTTCGTCTGCCGGGCTGTCCACCACCCTGCGCGAGCTTTTCGGCCTGACCCCGGCCGAAGCCACACTGGCCGTGGCGCTGCATCACCAAGGCGAGCTGTCGGCCGCCGCCACGATCTGCGGCATCGGTGTCGGAAGCGCGCGGACCCGCCTGCAGAGCATTTTCGAGAAGACCCGTCTGCATCGGCAGGTGGACCTCGTCAGGATGCTGGATACCCTGAACGGTATGTTGGCCGCCGAACGGCCGATGCCCCTGTACTGACGCTGGAGGCGCCAGTGCGGGCGCCGCGTCGGGGGCTGGCGTGCCTGCCTGCGGCGCGGGACGGGGTTCCCCCCCGCGCCGGGCTGCGGTACAGTCGCCGGGTGTCCATTCTGACGACCCCGCATACCCTTTCTTCCGCTCGCCGTTGGTGGCGATGGTGGCCTGTTGCCGTCGTCCGTCCCGCCACCGCCGTTTCCCGGAAGGAAAGTCGTCTTGATTACGCTCGAGCAGTTCCAGCAGCAGGCCGCTGAAGGCCACACCCGCATCCCCGTCGTCCGTGAAGTGCTGTCCGACCTGGACACGCCGCTGTCGGTCTATCTGAAGCTCGCCGACGGCCCGCATACCTATCTGTTTGAATCGGTCGAGGGCGGCGAACGCTTCGGGCGCTATTCCATCATCGGCCTGCCGGCACGCCGGGTATATGCCTTCCACGGCCATACCCTGACCATCAGCGAGTCCGGCACCGTGGTGGAAACCCGCGAGGTCGCCGACCCGTTCACCGAGGTCGAGGCGCTGCGCAGCGCCCACTCGGTGCCGAAACTGGCCGGTCTGCCGGGTTTCACCGGCGGCCTGGTCGGCTGGTTTGGCTTTGAGTGCATCGGTTATATCGAACCGCGCCTGGCCCCGCCGCGTGGCCGCGATGAGTTGGGCACGCCGGACATTCTGCTGCTGCACTCCGAAGAACTGGCGGTATTCGACAATCTCAAGGGCCGCCTGTACCTGATCGTGCACGCCGACCCGGGTCAGCCCGGGGCGTGGGACCACGCCCAGGCCAAGCTGGATGCGCTGGTCGCCACATTGCGCGCCCCCGGCGCCGGCTACCCCGCGCCGATCACGCGCGACGTGCTGGACGAGAACGATTTCGTCTCCGGCTTCACCCGCGAAGGCTTCATTGCCGCGGTCGACAAGTCCAAGGAATACATCCGCGCCGGCGACATCTTCCAGGTGGTGCTGAGCCAGCGCCTGAGCGTGCCGTTCAAGGCGCGCCCGGTGGATGTGTACCGCGCGCTGCGTGCGCTCAATCCCTCGCCGTACATGTATTTCCTCGATACCGGCGACGTGCAGGTGGTCGGCTCCTCGCCGGAAATCCTGGTGCGGCTGCAGGACGGGGAAGTCACCGTGCGTCCGATCGCCGGCACCCGCCCGCGCGGCGCGACGGTGGAAGAAGACAACGCACTGGAAGTGGAACTGCTGGCCGATCCCAAGGAACGTGCCGAGCATCTGATGCTGATCGATCTCGGCCGCAATGATGCCGGCCGCGTATCCAAGGCCGGCACGGTGGAAGTGGGCGAGCAGTTCGTGATCGAGCGCTACAGCCACGTCATGCACATCGTCAGCGAGGTCACCGGGCAGCTGCAGCCGGGCCTGAGCTATGCCGACGTGCTGCGTGCGACGTTCCCGGCCGGCACCGTCAGCGGCGCGCCGAAGATCCGCGCGCTGGAAGTGATCCGCGAGCTGGAACCGATCAAGCGCAACGTCTACGCCGGCAGCATCGGCTACATCGGCTGGCACGGCGATGCCGACACCGCGATCGCGATCCGCACCGCGGTGATCAAGGACGGCCGCCTGCACGTGCAGGCCGGCGCCGGCATCGTCTACGACTCCGACCCCGGCAAGGAATGGGACGAGACGATGAACAAGGGCCGCGCGCTGTTCCGTGCGGTCGCGCAGGCGGCCAAGGGCCTGTAACGCACTGCTGCCGAACGGCCTGACACGTGCACGGTTGCGTGCACGCCACTTCCCCATTCAAGACGGACCCTGACCATGTTGTTGATGCTCGACAACTACGACAGCTTCACCTACAACCTCGTGCAGTACCTGCAGACGCTGGGCGCCGAGGTCAAGGTGGTGCGCAACGACGCGTTGAGCGTCGATGAAATCGCCGCGCTCGCGCCCGAGCGCATCGTGATTTCGCCCGGCCCGTGCACGCCGAACGAAGCGGGCGTGTCGCTGGAGCTGATCCGCCGGCTCGGCCCGACCACGCCGATCCTCGGCGTGTGCCTGGGCCACCAGAGCATCGGCCAGGTGTATGGCGGCGATGTGATCCGCGCCACCAACATCATGCACGGCAAGACCTCGCCGATCCGGCATGAAGGCAAGGGCGTGTTCGCCGGCCTGCCGGACCGCTACCAGGCCACGCGCTACCACTCGCTGGTGGTCGACAAGACCACGCTGCCGGCCTGCCTGGAAATGACCGCCTGGACCGAGAACGAGGACGGCTCGATCGAAGAGATCATGGGCCTGCGCCATCGCGAACATCCGGTCGAGGGCGTGCAGTTCCACCCCGAGTCGATCCTCACCGAGCATGGCCACGCCCTGCTGAAGAATTTCCTGCAGCGCTGAGCGCGCCGCACCTGCACCACAAAGGACCCCGCATGACCTTCTCCCCCCAGGAAGCCCTGCAGCGCACCATCGAGCACCGCGAGATCTTCTTCGACGAAATGGTCGACCTGATGCGGCAGATCATGCGCGGTGACGTGTCGCCGGTGATGACCGCCGCGATCCTGACCGGCCTACGGGTCAAGAAGGAAACCATCGGCGAAATCGCCGGTGCCGCCACCGTGATGCGCGAGCTCGCCCTCGCGGTACCGGTGGAGGACAAGACGCATCTGGTGGATATCGTCGGCACCGGTGGGGATGGTTCGCACACCTTCAACATTTCCACCTGCGCGATGTTCGTGGTGTCTGCGGCCGGGGCCAAGGTGGCCAAGCATGGCAACCGCAGTGTTTCCTCCAAGTCCGGCAGTGCCGATGCAGTCGAGGCGCTGGGCGCGATCATCGATCTGCAGCCGGAGGAGGTCGCGCGCGCGATCACCCAGACCGGCATCGGCTTCATGTTCGCGCCGATGCACCACCCGGCGATGAAGGTCGTCGCACCGGTGCGCCGCGAGATGGGCGTGCGGACGATCTTCAACATCCTCGGCCCGCTGACCAATCCGGTCGGTGCGACCAACGTATTGATGGGCGTGTTCCATTCGGATCTGGTCGGCATCCAGGCGCGCGTGCTGCGCGAACTCGGGGCCGAGCGCGCGCTGGTGGTGTGGGGCCGCGACAACATGGATGAGATCTCGCTCGGCGCCGGGACACTGGTGGGCGAACTGCGCGACGGCAAGGTGCGCGAGTACGAGATCCATCCGGAAGATTTCGGTATCGCGATGTCGGCCAGCCGCAACCTCAAGGTCGGCGGTCCGGAAGAATCCATCGCGATGCTGCGTGGCGTGCTCGACAACCAGCCCGGCCCGGCGCTCGACATCGTGGCGCTCAATGCCGGCGCCGCGCTGTACGTGGCCGGTGTCGCCGACAGCATCGCCGATGGTCTGGCCCGTGCCCGTGCGGTGCTGGCCGATGGCAGTGCGCGCTCGCGGATGGAGCAGTACGTCGCCGCCACCCGCCGCATCCGCGGGGCCGTCTGAGCCCGCGTTTTCCGATTTCAGCGGGGCTGGTCGATAATGGCCGGCCTCCAGGACCCCAATGACATGAGCGACATCCTCGATACCATCCTGGCCCGCAAGGCCGAAGAAGTCGCCGCACGCCGGGCCCAGGTGCCGCTTGAAGCACTGATCGCGCGCGTGGAGCAGGCTCCGCCCGTGCGTGGCTTCGCGGATGCGCTGCGCGCCTCGATCACCGCGGGCAACCCGGCCGTGATCGCCGAAATCAAGAAGGCCAGCCCCTCCAAGGGCGTTATCCGCCCGGACTTCCATCCGGCTGATATCGCGGTGAGCTACGAATTCGGCGGGGCCAGCTGCCTGTCGGTGCTGACCGACGTGGATTTCTTCCAGGGCAGTGATGCCTACCTGCAACAGGCCCGCGACGCCTGCACGCTGCCGGTGCTGCGCAAGGACTTCGTGATCGATGCCTACCAGGTGTATGAAGCGCGTGTGCTCGGCGCGGACTGCATCCTGCTGATCGTGGCCGCCCTGGACGACCGCCAGCTGGCCGAGCTGTCCGACCTGGCCATGCAGCTGGGCATGGACGTGCTGGTGGAAGTGCACGACATCGACGAGCTCGAGCGCGCCATCCAGGTGCCGGTGCCGCTGATCGGCATCAACAACCGCAACCTGCGTACCTTCGAGGTGTCGCTGCAGACCACGCTGGACATGCGCCAGGCCGTGCCGCGCGACCGCCTGCTGGTCACCGAAAGCGGCATCCTCGGCACGGCCGATGTCACCGTGATGCGCCAGGCCGGGGTCAACGTGTTCCTGGTCGGTGAGGCCTTCATGCGCGTGGAAGAGCCCGGCGAGGGCCTGCGTCAGCTATTCTTCAGCGCATGACAGCGATCTACCCAACGCCGCGCGACGACGCCCCGCTGGTGGTCTTCGATTTCGATCACACCCTGTATGACGGCGATTCCGGCAGCCATCTGTTCGCCTGGCTGATCAAGCGCAACCCGCTGCGGCTGCTGGCGGCCCTGGTTGCCACACCGCTGCTCGGCCCGTTGGTGGCATTCCTGCCCACCCGCCGCCGCGGCATCTCCGGCTATGTCTGGATCGCCACGTTTGGCCTGCACCGGGCGCGCGAGTTCAACAAGGTGATCGACCGCTACGTCCTCAAGCACGAAGCCGATATCCGCCGCCGCCTGCTGCCCGTGGCGCTGGAGGTGTTCGCGCGTCACCGCGCCGCTGGCGACCGCGTCGTGGTCGCTACCGGTGCACCGCCGGAACTGGCCCGCGCGATCCTGGCCTTCGTGGCGCACCAGGGCGTGCCGGTGATCGGCAGTGAGGTCGGGCCGTTCCTGGGCGCGGTCATCGCCACCCGCCACTGCCACAACGAAGAAAAGATGCGGATGCTGCGCGAGCGCGGCTACGGCGAGATCGACGTCGCCTACTCCGACAGCAGCGCCGACCTGCCGCTGCTGCTGGCCGCGGCGGCGCCGGTGGTGGTCAATCCGAAGGCGTCCCGGGTGGACTATTTCCGCCAGGTGCTGCCGCCGGGCACCCCCGTGCTCAACTGGGGCTGCGTGGATCGGGCCGGCGATCCGGTCTGATTCACCGCTGAAAATCCCATAAACGGTGCCGCGTCCGGCTCAGCCTGCGCGCCACTGCACGATGGCATGGCCGATCTGGAACAGGCTGATGCCCAGCACCAGCACGCCGACGGCCACCAGCACCCAGCGTTCCTTGACCTTTTTGACCAGAATCGCGGCAACCGGGGCGGCCATCATGCCGCCGATCAACAGGCCGGCCACGATGTTCAGGTACTGAACGCCCATGGTCAGCAGGAAGGTGATCGACACCGCCAGGGTCACCACGAACTCGGCGGCATTGACCGTGCCGATGGTGGTGCGGGCCTTGCCACCGCGTGCGAGCAGGGTGGACGTCGCCACCGGGCCCCAGCCGCCACCGCCACTGGCATCCAGCAGGCCGGCCACGAAGCCCAGCAGCGGGACGCGCTTCACTTCCTGGGCCGGCAGCATCCGGCCGGCCGCGCGCAGCAGGATGAAGATCGCCAGCACCAGCAGATACATATAGATGAAGGGGCGGATCACGTCGCCGGGCAGCTGGGTCAGCACGTAGGCGCCGACCACCCCACCGACGGCGCCAGGCAGGGCCAGGCGCAGGAACAGCCGACGGTCCACATTGCCCGCGACCAGGTGCGAGACCCCGGACGCCCCGGTGGTGAACACCTCCGCGGTATGGATGCTGGCGCTGATCGCGGCGGGCGGCAGGCCCATGCTGAGCAGGACCGAGGAAGACACCAGCCCGAACGCCATGCCCAGCGCGCCGTCGACCAGCTGTGCGCCGAGGCCGATCAGGATGAACCAATAGAATTCACTGCCAAGTTCCATGCGAACAGCCTAGCGGCAAATGGGCAGGTAGTGCCGACCGCTGGCCGGCGACCCGGGGTAGTCAGGGCCCGGGGGAGGCCGGGTGGCGTGTCCAATCGCGTGCCGGGTAGCCGAACGGATAGCTGACCGGATAGCTGACCGGATAGCTGACCGGATAGCTGACCGGATAGCCGGCCGGATAGCCGACCAACGGTCGGCTCTACCGCGCGGGGTCAGCGGGTGCCGTACAGGACCACGGTCTTGCCGCGGGCATGCAGTTGCCCGTCGGTCTGCAGCTTCTTCAGCACGCGGCCGGCCATTTCACGCGAGCAGCCGACCAGACGGGCCAGTTCCTGGCGCGAGACGCGCAGCTGGGTGCCCTGCGGGTGGCTCATCGCCTCCGGCTCGCGGGACAGATCGTGCAGGGTCCGCACGATGCGGTCGGTCACATCCAGGAACGCCAGGCGGCTGGCCTTCCTGCTGGTATCGAGCAGGCGCTTGGAGAGCTGCTGGCCGATCGAGTAGAGCAGGCGCGGCGCATCGGCCGAGAGCGGGCCCAGGAACAGCTGATGGAGGCGCTCGTAGCTGATCTCGGCCAGTTCGCACGGGGTGCGGGTGCGCAGGATCACCTCGCGCCGGTCCGATTCGACGAACAGCCCCATCTCACCGACGAACTCTCCCGAGCCGAAGTAGCCCAGCACCAGCTCACGATCGTCATCTTCCTCAGCCATTATTGAGACTGATCCACTGATCACGTAGTAGAGCGTGCCGGCCGGATCGCCAGGTCGGAACACGTCGGTACGGGCGGGGTAACGGCGGCGGTGGCTGTGGGCCAGGAAGCGATCGATTGTTGCGATATCCAGGGCCAATGGACTTGTGGCAAGGCGCACAGTTGACACGTTGAGGCGCTCCGATTGCTCATGAAGAATTCACGGCTATGTGCCGGGAGCTTAACGATCCGAATTGTTAAGGGCAAACCGAGCACAGGTACTCGTTTCAATGCAAGTTTCGCCCCCGATCACTTTGCCCCATAATTACTTCTTTCCCACCACACACAGGATCGACCGCCGTGGTCAAGCCGTTGCCTCGCCTGAGGTTGCAGGGTTTCAACAACCTCACCAAGGCGTTGAGCTTCAACATCTATGACGTCTGTTACGCCCGCACCGAAGAGGAGCGTCAGCGTTACATCGAATATATTGATGAAGAGTACAACGCCGATAGGCTGACTCAGATCCTGACCGACGTTGCCGAGATCATCGGCGCGAACATCCTGAACGTGGCCCGCCAGGACTACGACCCCCAGGGTGCCTCGGTGACGATCCTGATCTCGGAAGAGCCGGTGATCGACAAGAAGCAGGCCGGCAAGGAGCTGATCTCCGACGCTGTGGTCGCGCACATGGACAAGAGCCACATCACCGTCCATACCTACCCGGAAACCCATCCGCAGGAGGGCATCGCCACGTTCCGCGCGGACATCGATGTGGCCACCTGTGGCGTGATTTCCCCGTTGAAAGCGCTGAACTACCTGATCGAGAGTCTGGAATCGGACATCGTGATCATGGATTACCGCGTGCGTGGCTTCACTCGTGACGTGAAGGGCAAGAAGCACTACATCGATCACAAGATCAACTCGATCCAGAACTTCCTGGCCAAGAACATCAAGTCGCGTTACGAGATGTTCGACGTCAATGTCTATCAGGAAAATATCTTCCACACGAAGATGCACCTGAAGGATTTCGATCTGGACCAGTACCTGTTCGAAGAGAAGGCCAAGAACCTCTCGTTCAAGGAACGCATGAAGATCGAGGCGCTGCTGCGTCGTGAGATCGAAGAGCTGTTCCATGGGCGCAATCTGGCCGAGTAAGGCACTTCGCGATGGTGTCCGGGCCTGGCCCGGGCAACCTCGTTCAGGCGGGACGGCCCGCCCTGTGGAACCGGTGTTTGCGCAAAACCCGGTTCCACGGTAGCTACCGACGACGGTCCGGTGTGAAAACACCGGGCCGTTTTGCTTTTGTTAACCCAAGGAATCCCCCATGCCCTGGATCTATCTTCTCGTCGCCGGTCTGTTCGAAATCGGCTTCGCCATCGGAATGAAGTACTCCGAAGGCTTCAGCAAGCCCCTTCCGACGCTGGCCACCGTCGCGGCCGCCCTGGTCAGCCTGTACCTGATGAGCCAGGCGATGAAATCCATTCCGGTCGGCACGGCGTACGCGATCTGGACCGGGATCGGCGCATTGGGCGTGGCGATGCTGGGCATCTTCCTGTTCGGCGACAGCGCCTCGCCGTCGCGGCTGGCCTGCATCGCGTTGATCGTGGCCGGGGTGATCGGCCTGAAGCTGGTCTCGGGGTAATGCCCTCGCATTCGCGCTGGCGCTCCCACGGTTCGCTGTGCGAACCGTGGGCCCCCGGCTCACTGAACACCCATACCCCCGCCGCTTCGCGGCGCCCCCCTGACTCAGGGGGGCTTTTCACCCGATGCACGCGGCGCGGTGGAGGCTTAAAGGCGGTACGCGATGGTCTTCATGACCTTGGAGGCCAGCGCCATCACCGACGGGATCGGGGCGGGCAGCCTGCGCGCGCCGGCATGCTCGGCATGGTCGGCGTGGCGGGCTTCGTCGATCTTCATCACCTTGATCACCTCGCGGCTGCGCAGGTCGGCCGGGGGCAGGGTATCCAGGTGTTCGTCCAGATGCGCTTCCACCTGACGTTCGGTTTCGACCACGAAGCCCAGGTTCCAGCCATCCCCGCGCAGGCCCGCCAGGGTGCCGATGGTGTAGCTGCCGGCATACCAGATCGGGTTGAACAGGCTGGGACGGCTGTCCAGTTCGCGCAGGCGCTGGGCGCACCACGCCAGATGATCGGTCTCTTCCTGGGCCGCATCGAGCAGGTGGGCGCGGGTTTCCGGCTCACGGGCGACCGCGGCCTGGCCGAAGTACAGGCCCTGGGCGCAGACCTCACCGACATGGTTGATGCGCATGAGGCCGGCGGCGTGGCGGCGCTCGGGCGCGGCCATCTGCACGTCCGGGGTGTCCTCGGCGGGGTAGGGGCGGCTGGCCGGCGGATTGCCGAACACGGTATCCAGCGCCCGCTGGGCTTCGGTCAGCAGGTGGTCGAGCGGCGTGATCTGGCGGAGCGCGGTCATGGCAGGAAGTGTCGCGGCGGGGGACTGTCGATTCTCGCCCCCCGGGGCCGGTGTGCCAAGCCGGGATCGGGGTCAACTTGCATGTGGCGGAGATGGCCAGTACACTCCCGCCTCTTCACAACGCGTGGCAGAGTTCCGGCCGTACTGCGCCGCAATGAGCCCGACCTACTAGAGTTCTTTCATGAGCACTTTCACTGCAAAGTCCGAGACCGTCCAGCGCGACTGGTATCTCGTCGACGCATCCGGCAAGACGCTGGGCCGTCTGTCCACCGAGCTGGCCCGCCGTCTGCGCGGCAAGCACAAGCCGGTTTACACCCCTCACGTTGATACCGGTGATTACCTGGTTGTCATCAATGCAGAAAAGATTGCCGTCACCGGCAACAAGCTGCAGGACAAGCTGTATCACCGTTTCACTGGCTACATCGGCAACCTGAAGACCGAAACTCTGGCCCAGGCGCTTGAGCGCCACCCGGAGCGTGTCATCGAGACCGCCGTCAAGGGCATGCTGCCGAAGGGCCCGCTGGGCCGCGCCATGTACCGCAAGCTCAAGGTGTACTCGGGTTCCGAGCACCCGCACGCCGCTCAGCAGCCTCAGGTTCTGGATATCTAATCATGGCTATCACGCAAAACTACGGCACCGGCCGCCGCAAGTCCTCCACCGCCCGCGTGTTCCTGCGCAAGGGCGCCGGCAACATCACCGTCAATGGCCGTCCGCTGGACGAGTTCTTTGGCCGTGAGACTGCACGCATGATCGTGCGTCAGCCGCTGGAACTGACCAAGAACACCGAAAGCTTCGACATCATGGTCACCGCCGCTGGCGGTGGTACCACCGGTCAGGCCGGTGCGATCCGTCTGGGCATCGCCCGTGCGCTGGTCGAGTACGACGAAACCCTGAAGTCCGAGCTGCGCAAGGCTGGCTTCATGACCCGTGACGCCCGTGAAGTCGAGCGTAAGAAGGTCGGCCTGCACAAGGCACGTCGCGCCACCCAGTTCTCCAAGCGCTGATCCATCGCGCCTGGCGTGGGATCCTTCGGGATCCCGCTGGGGGGTACGCAAAAGCCCGGCTTCGGCCGGGCTTTTGTCGTTTCCGGGGGTGGGTTTCGTCCCCGCAGATCGCTTGGTCGTCAGGTGGATGCAGCGAGGGATGGCGACGCTTCCGGCGGCACTGCTGCGCTCGCCGCTGTTTCATAGGTGCGGCGGTGGCGGTAGTGCCGACCGCTGGTCGGCTGCTTTCGTGGCCCGGCATGGGCAGGGTGTCGGCCGTCCACCCTCTTTCTGGTGAAACAGCCCCCTTGGAGTGCAAGGGGGCGCGCCGTCAGGCGCGGGGATGTGGAGGCAAAGAAGGCTGGCCCCAACCTTGCTCCGCAAGGTTGGGGCACTGGGCGCCATGCGCCCAGTCAGCCGCCCAAACAAAACAAAAGGCCTGATCTTTCGATCAGGCCTTTTGTTTTGTTTGGCTGCCCCGGATGGATTCGAACCACCGAATGCCTGAGTCAGAGTCAGGTGCCTTACCGCTTGGCGACGGGGCAAAATGTGCGTGCAATTATTGCACTTTTTCCCTGAAAAACCAAGCGAACTTGGTGGCTATGGGTGGATTTGGCAGATAGCCACCACACACAGCCTAAACCTAGCAATTTTGCTGGCTTACGAAGTGCTTCAGAAGGGAAGCTGTAGCACCTGATGTAGCAAATTGTACGGATGTGAGGCCGAAAGGTCTAGCAAAAATTTCCGTGAAGACATCTTAGATAGCGACGGTTTGGCTTCACCCCCCCCCGGGGGGGCTACCTCTCAGGGCCTGTGTTCTCGGCTGCGGTACTCACGAACCGCGTGTTCGCGTAGCACCTGCATGATGTGGCAGCCGTTCTCTCCGGCATCTCGTTGTAGGTGCAAGTCAATGCCTCTCTCTACACCCCAACCATCACCTCGCCCCCTGTAGGGACCTCGTGCGTGGCTGACGCACAGGGGGCAAGCTACGCGGTCCTCGTCGCCGGGGAACCTGGGCGGCAGCAGTTCCGCCTCTTGTTTGACCAGCCTACGTAGGTCGTAGAGGAACTGATTCAGTTCATCTTGCGAGTTCAGGTTGTCTAGGCCGAGGTAATGAGCTCGTGCTTCAAAGGGCAACGCGTCAATGGCCGCTCGTACGGTCTGCTGATAGTGCCGCTTCAGCCAGGCTACCTCTTGGCGAAGCTGAGCTACTTCCCGGCGTAGCCCGGCCCCGTTCGAGTGGGGGCGTCTGGACGTGATTTGGTGTTCCACGAGTTCTTGTCTGATGATGATGAATGATGGTACAAAATTGCCTAACGTTGGTTAGGGGATTTTGTACCTTGCGCGTCGTAGTCTACATGCGAGTCTCCACCGCCCGTCAAGGGCGCAGCGGGCTCGGCCTGGAAGCTCAGCAGGCCACCATTGCCGACTTTGTCCGGCAGCGGGGGGCCGAGGTCATCCAAGCGTTCACCGAGGTGGAGAGTGGCAAGAGGGCGGATCGCCCGGAGCTAGCCGGTGCCTTGCACTTGGCGAAGGTGACCGGCGCAACGCTGCTGATTGCCAAGCTGGACCGGTTGTCCCGGAACGCGGCCTTCCTGCTCACGCTGCGGGACAGCGGAGTTCGATTCATCGCGGCGGACATGCCCGACGCCAACGAGCTGACCGTCGGCATCATGGCCTTGGTCGCCCAGCAGGAACGCGAGGCGATTTCCAAGCGCACCAAGGAAGCCCTGCAGGCCGCAAAGGCGCGCGGCAGGAAGCTGGGGAATCCCAACGGGGCGGTTGCCCTACAGCGTGCCCAGAGGGGCAATGGCGACGCCGTGGCGGCCCTCCGCGGCAAGGCGGATCACCATGCAAACCAGCTGCGCCCGGTGGTGGACGCGCTGGCAGCAGAGGGGGTTTCCTCGCTGGGAGGCATAGCAAAAGCCCTGAACGAGAGAGGCATGCTCACGCCACGTGGTGGCACGTGGCACAAGTCATCGGTCCGCAACCTGCTGGACCGCCTCTCCGTCCAGTAACTCAGTCAACCATGGGCTGCCAGGATGTCCTGGATCTGGTGGGGCTCGAAGGCCACGTCCCACGCCCAGGTGCCAAAGCCGCCCTTCTGGTTCACGCCCTTTGCCCATGCGTCCAGTGCCGAGCGCTTGGCGCGGTTCTGGTCGTCGTCCACGCCCTTGATCTCCAACACCAGCGTCTTGCCATTGGCGAGGCGGATCAGGAAGTCGGGGATATAGCGGCGCTTGGCTCCGTTCCACATGTAGTAGACCTGGAAGCCCAAGTGGTCGTTCTTTGCGTAGGCCTGCACCAACGGGCTGGTTTCCAGCAGGTTGGCCGCATGGGCTTCCCAGGCGCCGTCAGCCACCACGTGGCTGATTTGCGACTTCTGCGCTGGCTGGCATGTCTTGGTGGTGTACCAGGTGCGCATGTATCGCGTTGAACCGACCGGGAACTCCTCGTCGAATACCGGCTCGATGCGCTCTTGGTTCTGCTGCAACAGGTATCGCAGCAGGTGCTGGACCACCGAGTTGATGTTCAGGGATACCAGGATGCGCTTGCGCAGCGGCTCCTGGTGGAACAGCGAGGGCACCACCAGCTTGTCGGATGCGAGGAACTCATCGATCAGGCGGATCAACTGGAACGCCAGGTACTCCGGCGTGCCGGTGTATTGGTCCTGCATCTGCCCATACGCTTGGCGCGCGGCCTGGAACACCAGCCGTTGCAGGCGGAACTCGTCGGGCAGCAGCTCCAGGTCGATGGCCTGTATCTGGTCCCACGCATTGGCGCCACCCAGTGCCGGTGCCATCTCTGCCGCCAGCGGCGTGGCTGCAGGGTCTAGCTGCAAAGGTTCCATTGCTTGCCAGTCGAGAGTCAGGCCCGGCCGCACGATGGCGTCCACGCGCACCACGTTTGGCCAGCGGATCTCCAAGCTATTCCGTTCCGGCAGGGATTCGATCTGGGTGCTCTGCTTGGGCGGCGGTGGCGGATCTCCTTCGCCACTGAGGTCTTGGAACACCGACAGCGGTACGCCGAAGACGTTGACGAACTCTGGGACGAACAACTGCCGCTCGACACCGTCGGGGCAGACCACAGGTTCCGTGTCATAGCCGACACGGCGCAGTCCGCGGCCGATTACCTGCTCACACAGCAGCTGGCTGGTGAAGGCACGCAGGCCCATGATGTGAGTGATGTTCTTGGCGTCCCAGCCCTCGGAGAGCATCGCAACGGAAATGACGTTTTGCAGGTCCTGGCCGGCTGCACCGCGCTTGCCGACGTTGTCGACGATCTCGCGCAGCAGTTCTTCCTTCCGCAGTTGCAGCAGCTCGCTCTTTCGGTCGGCTGGGATGGCAGCATCCTCGACAATCGCCCGCAGCCGTTCCTCGTAGTCCTTGTCGGCGCTCGCCTTCTCCCCGATCTCGGCTTTCTCCAACACGCGGGAGTCCACTCGGAGCGTGCGGTTGGCGTCGCGCATCTCAGGCCAATGCACGTCACCGCCGGTGAAGAATCGCTCCACGCGCGCGGCGGTAGAGGTCAGATTGCATACCGTCAGCATCACCGGAGGGGAGGTGTGGCCTGCTTCTGCCCAAGCCTCGGCAGTCTTGCGCCAATCGGCTCCGAGCAGGGTGTAGGCCTGCTGCACCAATGGGGGCAGCGGCTCATGGACTTGTGCCCCGCGGCGGCCAAGGTCTTCTTGGACAGCCGGGTCGCGGTACAGGTGATAGAGCTTGGGTTTGAGTGTCTGCGTATCCGGCACCACGCCGTCGCGCACGACCACCCGCGGGGTCTTCACCAGGCCCGCCTCAATGGCATCGTTCAAGCCGAAATCGGAGATGATCCACTCGAACAGGCCGCCTTCTGTGTTGCTACGCCCGGTCGGGGCGAACGGGGTGGCGGACAGGTCGAAGCAACGCTGTATGCGCAGTTCCTTGTGGATGCGGTCCAGGCCTTCAATCCAGCGGGTGGCCTCTTCCTGGTCCAGGCCCATTTCCTCAGCCCGGCGCTTCACGTCGCGGCTGCGCTTGTCATCGGGGGACTGCCGATAAGCGTGGTGGGCTTCGTCGTTGATTACAACTATGTCCTTATGCTGCGCCAGCTTCCCGAGCACTCGGCGGACGAATGCCTTGTCACTCTCCGGTCCCTTCCTGACCACCGACCGATCCGGCTGCTTGAGCGGCATCAGCGTGTGCCAGTTTTCTACCAGCACCTCGGCCTGATTCAGCCTGCTGCGCATTGCCTCATTCGGGCACAGGCCGAACAGGTCGTAGTAGTTGTCCGGGTGCCCCGGATAGAGCACCTGCAAGCGCTCGCGCACCGTCAGGCCGGGGGCAACCAGGAAGATGGCGCGTGAGAAATCCTTGTTGCGCTTGGGGTAGGCCAGTGCGTTCAACACCTGCCAAGTGATGAGCATGGCCATCACCGTCGTCTTGCCGGTACCCGTTGCCATCTTGTTGCACAGCCGCTGCCATGGTCCGCCATCGCTAGGCACATAGATGCCCTGCTTGAAATCGGCCGGCGCCTCGATCCACCAGATCAGTGTCTCGATGGCTTCCAGCTGGCAAAAGTAGAACGGATGCTGGCGAGCGCTGGCGTCGTGCCAGTGTTCCAGCAGGCTGCGGGTAACGGTGGTTACGCCGGGGTAATCCGAGGCACGCCATTCGCCGACGCGTTCACGGATGCGCTCCACCAGGTCGAGGCGCTCGGTGCGGCGTGTGTTCTGGCGGGTGTCGAAGATCTCGTAGCCAGCCGGACGGCGTCCCTCGGTCAGCTTCAGCCCACCTTGGTGGTCTATCCAATGCCAGCGCGGTGCCTCAAAAGGCGTGTTGATGATCAGGGATTTGGGAGTCGTCATGCCGTGCTCAACTCAGCGCCATGACTTTCAGCGATTCGATACCGCGGTCGTCGACGATCTTCACCGCAATCTTGCGGTTGTCCCCGGCCTCGAACGGCAAGCTGACGGTGCCATGCAGCTTATCCAGCTTGCTCTCGTCCAGCTCGGCCTTGATGTCCTTTTTCAGCTTGTGCCAGCCATCTTTCTTGCCGGCCATGGGGAAGAACACCTGGCGGGGGAACAGACTGCGTTCGTCGTAATCGGTGTCCAAGCTCCAGGCCGCGATGTTCTTCTTGCCGCCGGACTTCAGCTCGCCGGTAGCGGTATCGAAGTAGTCGAAGCCATGGACTTCCACCACGTAGCGGCCGTCCTTCTGCTGGCGGACCTCCACTTCCGGCTGACCCATCAGCCAGAAGCTCTGGTTGTGGCGGGCGTTCTTCTTCAGGTCTTCGGTGAGCAGGTCAATGTTCATCTGCGCCTTGAGGGCGGTGATGCCCTTGGTGGCGTCGATGTCCTTGGCGGCTTCCGGATCGAAGGCGAAGGCGCAGAACACGATCATCTTCGGCCGCGGGAACAGATCGCCGGCCTCGCGCATGGCCAACTCCACCGTGCGCTGCTCCAGTGCGGCGTGCTCCGGGCCGAAGCACACCACCACGCGCTCTCCGGTGTCCAGGTGGCCGGTGCAGTGCAGGTGCGGAGTGTCGGGCAGGCTCTCCAGCTCGGCGAAGCGAAGCATCTGCCCGCCCTTGCCTCGGATGCCGGCCTTCAACAACTCGTCGCGCCAGCGGTGCTGACGGGCGGATTCGCCGCTGCGGGCGATGCTGGCGTCCGCAGCGGCGGCGGGCTGCGCCTCGTCCAGCACCATCACGCTGGGGAACGGCACCGCCTCCACAGTGAACGGGCCAGTGATGCGCAGCTTCTCCTTGGCCACCTGCGGCTGGTCGTACAGCACTTCTTGGTCGGCGTGGGCGGCGATGGAGTCGTCCATCTTGCGCTGCATCGCTTGGCGCGCGGCGTGGAAGGCGTCGAAAGCAGTGCGGGCAGCGGCGGGCCAGTCGGCCGGAAAGTCGAACGGCACCTCCCATTCCAGCAGCGCTTCGGCAGGCACCTGCTCGCCAGTGGGCAGCGTGTGGATACCCTTGGCGTCGAAGGCGATGTCTTCGCCCTTGCGTCCGCCTTCGGTGACCTTGAACGGGATTCGGGTGCCGGCCAGTGCAGCGTTGAGCTGGCCCAACGCCTGCTCGATGGCCGGGTGCATGCGCTCCCAGAGGTCGTCGATCTCAGGGTTGTTGGCGATGGATTTCAGGGTGACGTGCGGGACGGTCTTGTAGATGAAGCCGGCCTTCAGTCCCTCGTGGGGGTACTTGAGGTCGTAGTAGTCATAACTGGCGGTCATCAGCCGCTGCTTGGCCAGGGTGACCGCCACCCGCGAGGTGTCGCAGGTGATCCATCGGCGGCCCCATTTCTCCGCGACGAAAGCGGTGGTGCCAGAGCCGCACGTGGGATCTAGAACAAGGTCGCTGGGGTCGGTCGTCATCAGCATGCAGCGTTGCACGATGACTTCATTGGTTTGTACTACATACACAGGGTTGGCTGCGCCACCGAATCCAGACCACAAATTCGAGTACGAAGTGTAGGGAAATTCCTGAAATCTAGAAGCAAGGCGAATGGCGCCGTCAGAAACGACCGCGCGAAGCGACTTTAGGACACGCTGTATGCCCTCTGGCGTAGTTCCCCACCAACGATTACCTGAATCGAAGATCTTGCCGTTTGCTTCAACGTCAAACTTGGAACCAGGTCCAGGCTTAGTCAGCAGCACCGACATGCAGTTCGTAGTCCCGGGATCAACCTCACCCCCGGTCAGCTTCCGATTCTCACTAACAGTCCTGTAGTAGCCGCCCGGCAACCCAAGCAACGTGTACCCATCCGCAGCGGGATCGCTCTTTTCCGAGTACAGCGGATTGTACTTAACGCGCGTGGCGTCCTTTGCATACCAGACGATGTAATCAAGAATCGCGCCGATCCGGTTCGAGGCCTGCAGTCCGCCGGCTGCTTTCGTGAAAGAAATGATGGACAGAAAGTTTTCAGCGCCGAAGACTTCATCCATCAGTTCGCGAACATGATGCAGATTCTCATCCGAGATCTGTACAAACACGCTGCCCGATTCATGCAGCAACTCTTTCGACATCAGCAGGCGGTCGCGTAGGTAGGTTAGGTAGGAGTGGATGTTCAGCTCCCACGTATCCCGGAACGCCTTGATCATTTCCGGTTCCTGGGTCAGGTCGTTGTCGCTCCGGTCCTTCACGTCTCGCTTGTTGACGAACGGCTGGAAGTTGCTGCCGTACTTGATCCCGTAAGGCGGGTCGATGTAGATCATCTGCACCTGCCCAGCCATGCCCTCCTTCTGCAGCAGGCTGTTCATCACTAGCAGGCTGTCGCCAGCCGCCAGACGGTTGCTCCAGCCGCGATCGTGCTTATAGAAGTCCACCGCCTCGCGCAGCGGCAGCGGCTCCTCGAACCAAGCGCGGAACATGTCGCCAGTGGCGGTCTTACCCGCATCGGTCTTCATGCGCTTCTGGATGACGGCCAGGATGCTGGCCGGATCGATGCGCTCGTGGACGTGCAGGCTGACGGTATCCACCTCGAAACTTGTGCGCTCGGCCTTGCCGGTCCAGTTGAGGTAGGGCGCGGCCTGGCGCTTGAGCTGCTCCAGCGCGGCGCGCATGGTTGCCTCGTTGCCGCTGGCCAGGGCGTCGTCGATCAGGGTTTCGACCTGGGCGCGGCCCACGTCGAACTGCAGGACCGGGTCGATATGCGGGTCGTAGGCCCATTGCGTCTTGGGCTGCTCAGGATCGTTGTCCGGGGTGACCACGCCGACGTCGGGGTTATTGCGGCGCTTCTGGTCGTGCCGATAGGCGATGACCTGGTTGTCTTCGTCGGTGCGCTTTGGCTTGACCTTGGCCTTTGCACGCTTGGCCTGGGCCAGCGTCAGTCCTGGCTGCTTCGGTTTCGGAGCATCTGCACCAGCGGGCTTCTCCTGCACCTGCAAGGTCAGCGGCGCCGCGTGGTCCACTATCTTCCGCACCGAGCCGCCACGGCCTTGGCCTTTGGCTAGCAGCCCCTCGGCCACCAAGGCATCCCGTGCGGCCGAGTAGTCGTCTTCAGGCACCTCGGCGCCGAGCATGGCAGCAATCTGGGTACGCAGCTTCAGGTTTCCCAGGCTGGTCCCGTCCTCCGGCAGCAACTCCAAAACTGCATTACGAATATCGGCAGCGGCTGCCTTGTCCATGGTTGTGGATTCCTTTGATATCCCCGATATAATACGACGGCAGCCACACGATTGGCCCGGCGCGCCTCCGGGGCGGGGCAGCGTGTGTCCTCTCGTTCCTTTTGTTTTTTGTTCGTGCGTATGAGGGTGGTCGACTTTTGCGTGGATGTGGCTGCTGAGGCGGTCTCGCCCGAAAGCCGCGCTGAGAAGCCCAGGCTTTTTGACCCGGCCAAGAATGCTGCAACGTCCAAGAGCAAGCAGCTCGTTGCCGAAGTGCTTGAGCGAGTAGAAAAGGCGGAGAGGCGGCAGCGCCGGCGTCGAAAAGCCGATCAGGAGCGCCATGAGTCAGCCGCTGAGGCGCTTGTCTGTGACCTGGTGCACCGGGCATTGGGTGATCCCGATGCCTGGCTCACGGTCGAGATGAGCAAGGGTGCCTTGTCCGCCCAAGCACGCCGTGCGCCCTTCCTCACGGAGGCCTTCCCGAACCTGGTGAAATTGCTATGCCACCCGGAAGTGGCCGCGGCCGAGCTGCAGCCCGGCTACTACGCATCCTGGTTCGGTGGAGAACGCACGATGATCCGGGTCAGTCCTTGGCTGGACGCCAGGATCGATGATCTCGAAATCCACTACGAGGACATCGGGCGCAACCAAGCGCTCCTGGGTGATCCCCTTGTGCTCCGCGGCGGCAAGGTGAGGGGTGTGGCGGAGACCCTGCCGTTGCCTGACACGCAGGAGGTTTGTGCTCTCCGTGCCCAGATGCAGCAGATCAACTCTTGGCTCGCCCAGGCGGACATCTCGTATGTCGGGCCGGAGGAGGTGGACTTGGGCCGGCGGTATCTCAGGCGCATCTTCAACAACGGCTCATTGCAGGAAGGAGGACGCCTCTACCACGGCTTCTGGCAGGAAATGACCAAGGAAGAGCGCGCGGAATACTTGCAGATCGAAGGCTCACCTGTGGTCAGCCTGGATTTTGCCCAGATGTCTGTTAGGACGGCCTATGCCCTTGTGCGCATTGAGCCTCCCGATGGAGACCTTTACGAGCTACCGGGGGTGAGCGGCGACCGCGAGGGTGTGAAGCTGGTTTTCAACGCCCTACTGGCCAGCACCAAGATGCTGTCGCGCATGCCCCAGGGGGCCAGGCCGCACTTTGCCAAGCACGAGACGGTGCATTCGGTTGTGGCGGGAATCAGTCGGCGGCACCCAGCCTTGGTGCCCTTCTTCGGAAAGGGGCAGGCCCATGCGTTGATGAACCTCGAAAGCCAGATCATCGTCGAGGCGCTGCTCCGGCTCAAAGACCGTGGTGTGGTGGCACTACCGGTCCATGACTGCATCCTCGTCGCCGACCACCGGATGGAGGTGGCCAAGCGTGCGCTTGAAGAGGCTTCTAAGGATGTACTGGGTCAACAACTCAGGGTGGAGGTGGAGGGATCTCCACCGTCGGGGCTCCATCGTCCCTCTATAGGGAATCCTCAGTCCTCCCCATTAGTGGGGGGCATAAGCGTATGAGCACCGTTCGCCAGAAACGCCGGGAAGGCATCTACCGGCGCATGAGAGAAGCCAATCCAACCTTTGCAACCTGCGTAGTGCTGGATTGCGGCCATCCCACCATGGCGCAGCAAGGCAGCGGGTTGAGCAAGGCTTACTGCCGCCGCCATGTCGAGCATTTCCGCCGCCACGGCAGCTATTCAAAACCCAGCTACACCGCTGCGGAGCTGCGGCCGTACCGTGTTGCTGCCCTGCGTTGGCTAGAGGAACAACGGGATCTTCCGGCTGTCAGGGAGGCTGGGGAGGCGGTGGTGACTCTTTATATGCGCGGCGGTGCACCAGAGGAGGCCTTCCGGTTGGTCGGGAAGCCGCCGGCGGAGCGGGCGAGCAAGATCTGGGCGCGCCTGCGGGAGCGCCAGGTAGACCCCAGCGTCCCTCTGTCCATCTGGATTGCTGTGCAGCTGCGCTACCAGGATGACCCGCAGCCGGACCGCAAGGCCCGCTATCGACTGGTGCAGGTCGCCAAATGGGTACACCGGCTGGCTGGTGGTACGCACAAACAATGGGAACAGCACGACCATGCCGGCCAGCTGAAGGTGGTTCAGTTGCACAAGTATCCGGCCAGCAGGGGGCTGGTGCTGTGGCACCTGGGTACAGGTCTGGCGCGGGCAGCGAGGCCGCTGCAGGCGCACTTGGAAGCAGTACGCCTGCACGTTGCAGCTTGTTAGACCGGCAGGTGGACCTTGGCCAAAGCCTCGTGCAGTGTGCTCAGCTTGGTGTGCTTGCCATAGCGGCCAGTGGAAATGTTGCTGTTCTCGTGTCCCAGGATTTCCGCGATCTGGTACTCCGGCGTTCCCAGGTCCTTGAGCTTGGTGGCCATGGTTTCCCGGAAGCTCTGCACCTGCTTCTTCTTGTCCTCCACACCGGCCTTTCGCAGCCAGCGGCTGAGTTGCTTGGACAGGAGGTCCACCGGGCTGCGCTTGGGGTCATCGGTGTACCGGATGCGGCGGGGGAACAGGAAGCCTTCGGCGGAGCTGCTGACAAAATCCAATAGCCCCAGCTCGATGAGCCTTGGATGCACAGGGATCAGGCGCAGGCTGTTCTCGGTTTTGACTCGCTTCTCCGGGTGGTCGGAATTGATGTCGAACACCCATAGTCCGTCCACTTGGCGGACGTCACGCTTTTCCAGTCTGGCTGCCTCGCCCATGCGGCAGCCGGTATAGGCCATGATGCGAGGTATCCACAGCTCGTAAGACTCCTTGGCGTGCTGCTTGGTGTATCTGATAAACTTCGCCACGTCGTCGTCGTCGAGTGCCTTGCGTGCATCCTGAGCGCGTCCCTCGTTGACATCACGCAAAATCGTGGCTGGATTCTGGGTCAGATGGTCGTGCTCTGTTGCCCAGATGAATAGCGAACGGACGTATTGATAGTTCTTGTTGATGCTGCGAGGTTGCAGGCGCGGCAGCTCGGGCTGCGATGCTGATGCTTCAAGAATCTGCCGAGGGGTGAGGCCAGGGAAGATCTTGGTCATGTTCTTGGGCAGCTGAAGCATCTGCGTACCCAAGGTGCGAATTTCGGCCTTGGTAACTTGGTGAATGGGGCGGTCCCCAAGCAAATCCACGATCAGCTCGAATATCTTGCGGCTCTGCTCGGCGGTGCGTTCCGACCACTTCTTCAGGCCGATGTGTTCCTCGCAATAGCGTTGAACCACCTGCGAGAGCAGGGGTGAGCTTTGCGTCCGATCCTTGGCCCCGCCAGTGGTGGAAAGGATTTCCTGGGGAAGCTCCAAGGGTTCCCCTTCAAGTGCCTTTAGCTCGGCCACGGTCGCCTTAAGGTCCGCTTCCAAGAGGCGCCTTGCGAGTCTGCGGTGTGTATCCCCGGTTGCATTGGGTGCCAGCTGGGCGGCTTCCGGCAAGCGCTCGTCCACCTGCCCAAAGGCCAGTGCCGCCGAGATGCGGTGGGCTTCGTCATTCAGGTAGAAGGATGTGCCGTCTTTCTGGTCTTCATCGAGAGGCTGGGAAAGCCTTGCCTCGATCTCATCAAACTTCGTTGCCAGGTACTGGCGGTAGATGGTGTCAATTTCTTCGCGGGTCATCGACTGAAGGTTCCGGTCGATCTGGTGCAGGAAGACGCCCATTTGGGCTTCCCACAACATCAAGCGCCTGCGAGCCTCTCGGAGGTCGCCGGTTCGCAGGCTTCGGTTGAGTTCTGTGCGTCCCCAGACGGCCCGGATACGGGAGGGGACGACGATACGCGAAGTATAAATCTGACCGCGTCGCTGTAGCACTTTGTGGGCACTCGCTGTAGCAGTAGGGCTAAAGAGAGCGAAAGTGCTAGATTCTCCCGAGGCATCAATGACTTGCGATGCATTGGTGGCTATGGGTGGACTCGAACCACCGACCCCAGCATTATGAGTGCTGTGCTCTAACCGGCTGAGCTACATAGCCTCAGGGAGCCGGTAATTCTGGAGATGTATTCGGAATCTGTCAACACTTTTTCACCGCGCTTGTGAGTGGGCAGCGGGCGTGGCACAGTCCCGATCAGTAGATTTTTCTAGGAGTCCGCATCGTGATCGATCCGGACGGCTATCGACCGAACGTCGGTATTGTGCTGATGCGGCAGGATGGGCAGGTTTTCTGGGCACGACGTGTGCGCCGGGATGGCTGGCAGTTCCCGCAGGGCGGCATGAACACCGACGAGACGCCTGTCGAAGCCATGTATCGCGAGTTGCAGGAAGAAACCGGGTTGTTGCCGGAGCACGTTGAAGTGCTCGGGGCGACGCCGGGTTGGCTTCGCTATCGGCTGCCGGCACGGGCCATCCGCCGCAATGAACGGCAGGTCTGTATCGGCCAGAAGCAGGTGTGGTTCCTGCTCCGGCTGGCCGGGGACGAATCCCACGTCACCCTGGACCATACCGACAGCCCCGAGTTCGACCAGTGGCGTTGGGTCGATTTCTGGTACCCGGTCGAACATGTGGTGATGTTCAAGCGGGGCGTCTATGCGCGTGCGCTGCGCCATCTGGCGCCGCTGGCACGGGGGGTGGCCGGGCCGGGGGTGGAAACCATGCCCAAGTCCGCGCAGGAAGCCTGGATGCCTGGCAATGCCGCCGGTCACGACCGGCCGCGCAAGCGCACCACGCCCAAGCGGGGTGGTGGCTACTGGCCGCGCAGCAAGGCCAAGGGCGAGCCGGGCGCCGTCTGAGCGCTGCTGGCGGCTCTGAACCGTATCGAGAATGATTCAGGTTCGAAATTGACAACCATTCGCATTTCGATTGGAATAGCAGCAGGCCGATCCGGGCCTGCCTGCCGAGTCCGCACGTGTACGTCTGCATCTGCAACGGGGTTACCGACCATCAGATCCGCGAAGCCGCGCAGAGCGGTGTCGTGAGCGTGTCCGAGCTGACGATGCGCACCGGCTGCGGCGCGACCTGCGGCTCCTGCCTGGACATGGCGGCGGACCTGTTGGCCAAGTTCAGCGCTACCCACGACCTGCCGCTGCCGGTATTGGGCCTGCAAGCCGCCTGAGATCGGCCGGCCCGGTTGCGGGCCGCAACTGAGCACGATTCGCGTTCCTTCATGCCTGCGCGCGACGCGCTACAGTGCCCGCGATTCCACGCAGCAGGAGCACGCTCATGAAGGGCGACGCCAAAGTCATCGAATTCCTCAACAAGGTCCTCTACAACGAGCTGACCGCGATCAACCAGTACTTCCTGCACGCCAAGATGCTGAAGAACTGGGGCCTGAAGGAGCTCGCCGATCACGAGTACAAGGAATCGATCGAAGAGATGAAGCACGCGGACATCCTGTCCGACCGCATCCTCTTCCTCGAAGGCCTGCCGAACTTCCAGGCACTGGGCAAGCTGCGCATCGGCGAGAACCCGGCCGAGATCCTGCAGTGCGACCTCAGCCTGGAACGCGACGGCGTGGTGACCCTGCGCGAAGCGGTGGCCTATGCCGATTCGATCGGTGACTACGTCAGCCGCCAGCTGTTCGTGAAGATCCTCGAGTCCGAGGAAGAGCATATCGACTGGCTGGAAACCCAGCTGGATCTGATCGAGCGCATCGGCGAACCGAACTACCTGCTGACCAAGATCGAAGACTGAGTCAGCCCTGCAATGGGGCGCGCAGGCGGGCGTGATAGCCGCCCAGCGCGATTCGTGCACGCGCGAACTCGGCGATCAACAGCGCCACCGCCACGGCGGGGCGCTCCAGCGTGCCGGCGCGGGCATCGTGCTCGATCCGCCAGGCCGCTGCCGACAGGGCCATCGCGCCCACATTCGCACTGGCGGATTTGAGGCTGTGGGCCAACGCGCGCAGCTGGTCCAGGTCCGCTGCGACCGAGGCGTCCTGCAGCTGGCGGATCAGCGGTGGCGTGTCATCCAGGAACACGCCGATGACCCGCGCGGTGTCCGCGCCGATCACTTCGAGCAGTTCATCGAGCACGTCCTGGTCGAGCACCGCGGCGGGTGTCTGGTCGCGTGCGGGCACCGCTGCGGTGGCTGCAAAGGGCCGGGTCGGCAGCAACGCCGGGTCGTCGGCCAGCACGCTTCCCCAGCGTGCCAGCACGGCCTGGAGTGTTTCGCGGTGGATCGGTTTGGACAGGTAATCGTCCATGCCGGCCTGCAGGCAGCGCTCGCGGTCGCCGGCCATCGCATTGGCGGTCATCGCCACGATCGGCAGCCGCGCCGCGCCTCGTGTGGCCTCGTGCGCGCGCCAGCGGCGGGTCGCGTCGTAGCCATCCAGCACCGGCATCTGGCAATCCATCAGCACCACATCGAACGGCCGGGCCTGCAGTGCCTCCAGTGCCTGCTCGCCCTGGGTGGCGGTCTCCACCTCGCAGCCCAGCACCTGCAGCAGCCGCTGCGCGACCAGCAGGTTGACGCTGTTGTCTTCCACCAGCAGCACGCGCAGCGGGAACTGCGGCAGTGCCGTGGGCGAGCCTGCGTATTCCACCTCGGCCAGCAGCGCAGCCGGGCGCGCACTGGGCACCACCGGGCGCAGCAGCGCGTGCAGTTCACTGTCAGCGCCCTGCCGCGACAGGGCGGGTCCCGGGCCAAGCGACTCGGGCGCGGGCGCCTCATCGCCGTACAGCCACAGCAGCTGCGCAGTGGGTTGCCGTTCGTTCCCGGCCACCGCCTTCTGCAGTGCCTGGGTGCCATGGCGCAGGCCGTCGGTGTCGGCGATCACCCAGGTCAGGGCCGGGTCGATACCGGGGCGCTGTGGCGCGCGCAGGGCGTCGATCGCTTCGGCGCTGGTCTCCACCGTGTGCAGGCGCAGATCATGGTGCTGGGTCACCCGCTCGATACGCTGGGCGAGCACCGCATCGCGGGTGATCAGCAAGGCACGCCGCGTGTTGCCGACCGCTGGCAGATCGCCGATCACCTTGAGCAGGGGAATCTCGAACCAGAACGTAGCGCCGCGCCCCACGGTGGAGTGCACGCCGATCCGGCCCTGCATCAGGTCGATGATGCGCTTGCAGATGGCCAGGCCCAGCCCGGTGCCGCCGTACAGGCGCGTGGTGGACGCATCGGCCTGGCTGAAGGACTGGAACAGGCGCGCCTGCAGGGCGTCGTCGATGCCGATCCCGCTGTCGGCGATCTCGAACCGCAGCTGGTGCTGCGCGTTGGTCTCGCCCTGGCGCTGCACGCGCAGCCGGATCTGGCCACGCTCGGTGAACTTGATCGCATTGACCAGCAGGTTGCTCAGCACCTGGCGCAGGCGCACCGGGTCGCCACGGACGGACAGGCGTACCGCCGGGTCGAGTTCGAGCGAGAGCTGCAGGCCTTTCGGATCGGCGGCGCGCTGCATCAACTGCACCAGCCCTTCGAGCAGCTCGCGCAGGTTGAACGTGGTGATCTCCAGGTTCAGGCCCTTGGCCTCGAGCCGGGAGTAATCGAGGATGTCGTCGACGATCCTCAGCAGCTGCTGTGAGCTGGTCGCCGCGGTCTGCAGCATCTGGCGCTGGTCACTGCCGAGCTGGCCGCGCGCGATCAGATCGAGCATCGGCAGGATGCCGTTGAGCGGCGTTCGGATCTCGTGGCTCATGGTGGCCAGGAACTCACCCTTGGCCAGCGCCGCGGCTTCGGCGGCCTGCTTGGCGCTGAGCAGTTCCTGTTCAAGCTGGTTCTGCTGCTGCCGGCGCTGCTGCAGCTGATCGCGCTCGAGCACCAGCGCCTCACTACGCCGCTGCAGCCGCTCCAGCTGGTCCTGCGCGTCACGCCAGCGGCGTACCGCCTGGATGCCGGCGATCAGTGCCACCACGCCGGTGCCGGCGGCAATGTCGATCCACGGCCCATTGGCCCCGATGCGCGCCATCAGCGCGGCAGTGGCACACAGGGCGGCCGCCGCAGCGCTGATCCACAGCGGGGCCGGGGTGGAGGAGGGAGCTGGCCGTCCGTGGCGTCCCATGCTCAGAGCACCGAGTTCTGGAAGTCGAAGTTCAGTTCGCTGCCGGCGGACTGGACCATGTTGCCCTGGATGAAATCCACTCCGCCGATCCACATCGCGGCCGCTGCCTGCGGGTCTTCAATCTGCTGGCCGATGATGCGCAGCCCGGCGCGGTGCGCCCGGTCGATCGCCGCGCGCAGTTCGTCGCGCGTCTGCTGGTTGGTGTGGCTGTTGGAGAAGCGCGCGGCCATGCGCACATAGGCCAACGGCAGCTGCGCCATCAAGGCATTGGCTTCATCGCCCGGCTCGAACTGGCTCAGGCAGAAACGCACGCCGGCTGCATGCATGCGCGTGCAGAACTGCTGCAGGGTGACGGTGTGGATCAAGGCATCGGGCAGGCGTACGTCGATGACCAATGCGCTGCCGTCGATCTGCCGGCTCGCCAGCGATTCCAGCAGCCAGTCACCGAAGGCATCGCGGGCCAGCGTGCGCAGCGACTGCGAGACGAACAGGTGCAGCGGCCGCGCGGCGTGGCGATACAGATCCAGCAGCCCAAGCGCATGGTCGAGCACCTGCTGGTCCAGATCGGCAATGCGCCCGGCTGCTTCGGCGGCCGGAATCACCTGGCCGGCGGCCAGCACGCTGCCATCGGCCTGGCGCAGCCGCAGCAGCATCTGGTATTGCGCGGTGTTGCCACCGGCCACGGCGACGATCGGCTGGTAGGCCAGTTCCAGCTGCCCGTCAAGCAACGCCAGGTGTTCCTGCGCGGCCACATCTTCGCGGCGCACGTACGCGGCCACGCCCGCGGTCAGCAGGCGGGCCTGCAAGGTGGTGCGTTCGACCGCTTCCAGTGCGCTGCCCGCATCGGAGAAGCCCGGCGAGAGCTGCGCATGACCGACCACGCCGCGCAGGTGCACGGATTCGTCATCGCGGATCACGAACGCGCGCGTGGACAACTGCTCGCGCAGGGTATGCGCCATTGCATCCAGCGTGGCCTCGTCGGCCCCGCGGGCCAGCACCAGGAAACTGTTGTCGTTCAGACGTGCCAGCAGGTAGGGCTGGGCGGCATCGGCCAGCCGTTGGCCCGCCTGGGTCATCAGCCGTTCGAACGCGGCATAGCCGTAGCGCTCGCGCAGCCCCAGCGCGCTGGCGATCTCGATGAAGAACAGGCCGCCGTGGTCGCGGTGCGCCAGCGAGGCGCCGAGCTGTTGCATCACATGATGGCGGGTCGGCAGGCCGGTCTCGGGGTTGTTCATCGCCGGTGCGCTGCCGTTGCCCGCCTGTGAGGCGGCCTGCGCACGGGCGCGGCGGATCCGGTTGGAGACGGCGGCGATCAGGTGGCGCGGGCGGATCGGCTTGCTGAGGAAATCATCGGCGCCGCTGTCGAGCACTTCGAACTGGCGCTCCGGATCCGGGTCGCCACTGAGGAACACGATGGGCAGCAGCTGCTGGCCGGGTTGCTGGCGGATCAGGGCGGTCAGCCGCATCCCATCCAGCCCCGGCAGATGCAGGTCCATCAGGATCAGGTCGGGGCGATGCTCGGCGATGGCCTGCTGCACCCCCTCGGCATCGCTGTGCACCAGCGCCTCCATGCCGGCGCCGTGCAGCACGCTCTGCGCGAACAGGGCCTGCGAGCGGTCGTCTTCGACGATCAGCACGCGGTACGGCGAGTCGATGCCGGGCGGCGGCAGGCTGCCGGTCTCGGTGTGCATCGGGGGGAGCAGGGGCGGCGGGCTGGCCGGCGCCGGCGTCAGCGCGACGACATTGCTGTGCACCACGGGCGCGGGTGAGGCCTGGCTTTGCCAGCGCTGCCAGTGGTCGGCCGGCGGCGTTTCAGCGCGCACGGCGCGGGCGGGTGCAACAACGTTGTCGTGAACGGCCATCAGTACTCCCAGTCTGCGCCGCAATTATGCGATGAACACCCGAAGGCAGGGCACGCCTCACCGTGGCAGGGTTCCCGGTTTGACCTGCGTCTGGCCACTGTCGGCCTGCCGCATCAACCAACGCATGCCCTTCCACAGCGTCCGCCAGATCATCCACACGATCAACGCGCCGATCAGGCTGCACGCCACCACCAGGATCAGCGCCAGCCAGGGGTGCGCCAGCGCGAGCGCGAGCCCGCCGACCACCACGGTGTCTTCGGCGGCGGAGGCGATCCAGTTGCTGGCCGGTTCGGGTGAGGTGTTGAGCAGGGCGCGGGTACCGGATTTGAGCCCGTGGCTGGCCAGCGCGACGCCGGCACCGGCCACCAGTGCGGTGCCGCTGAGCTCACCGCTGGGCGAGAGCGTGGCGGCGGCCAGGAACGCACCGGCCGGGACCCGGGCCAGGGTCTGGACCAGATCCCAGACCGAGTCGACCCCGGGGATCTTGTCGGCGAAGAATTCGGCGATGGCCAGCGCGGCCGAGGTGCCCAGCACCCACCAGGACTCCGTGGCCTGCAGCGCGGGCGGCAGGTCGACCCAGCCGAGCAGGCCGGCCAGGCCGACGCCGAACACGGTCAGGTACACGCGGATGCCGGCCAGCCAGGCCAGCAGGATGCCGATCACGAACAGGTGGGCTTCGGTCATGGCACGCGCTCCGGCTGCAGAATGTGCACAGGCGCACACTATCGGGGATGACGTCCATGAACGCCACTGCCCCGATCCCGGCCCTGCGCGGACAAGGTCTTTCCCCTGACTTACACTAGCCCGTCGTTCCAGACAGGGGCCGTTGCGACAGCGCCGGCAGGCGCGGTCGCCCAAGACTGCCATGAATAAACCCACACCTTCCCGCATCCAGATCCGCCGGCCGGGCGCGCCGCCCGTGCAGGACCGCAAGCGCCTGCTGGTGCTGGGCGGGGCCTGGCTGCTGTCGCTGATCCTCGCCGTGCTGCTTGGCGCCTGGCTGGGCTCGCCCGGCGGTGACGTCGGCACCCAGCTCAAGGCCGCCGAGACCCGCAATGAGCGCCTCCAGCAGCAGCTCATCGAACTGCAGCAGCGCCAGGCGACCCTGCAGGCGTCCGACCGCATCAGCCGCGCCGCCAACAACGAAGTCCAGACCTCGCTGGGCGAGCGCGACGAAGAAATCGCCGGCCTGCGCGCCGACGTGGCCTTCTATGAGCGCCTGGTCGGAGCGACCAGCCAGCGCAAGGGCCTGAACACCCATTCGGTGGAGTTCTCGCCGGAGACGGGCGGCACCTGGCAGTACGCCGTGGTGCTGACCCAGAACCTGAACCGCGGGGCGATCAGCCAGGGGCAGATGCGCTTCACGGTGGAAGGCGTCAAGGACGGCAAGCTGACCTCGGTCAGCTGGGACGAGCTGCACCAGCGCACCAAGGTGCCGGGCCAGGACTATTCCTTCCGGTACTTCCAGCAGCTCACCGGCAGCGTGATGCTGCCACCAGGCTTCACCCCGCAACGTGTGCGGGTCACGCTGGGATCGGGCGCGGGGGGCGCCACCCAGGTATTCGATTGGAAGCAGGCCGGAGCACCGGCGGCATCGGCAAAAGAAGGGGAGTAAGCCCATGTTTGGCAGCAACAAATCCAACCGCGACGGACATCTGGTCGTGGACGCGCTGATCGGCGCGCAGGTGGTGATCCGCGGGGACGTGGAATTCAGCGGTGGCCTGTACGTGGAAGGCACCATCCTGGGCAAGGTGATCGCCCAGGACGGCGCCAGCAACGCCACCCTGACGGTGGCCGAGCATGGCGCCATCGAGGGCGAGATCCGTGCCCAGGTGGTGGTCATCAGCGGCCGCCTGGACGGGGATGTGCACGCCACCGAGCGGGTCGAACTGACCCCCAGCGCCCGGGTGACGGGCAACATCCATTACCAGGTGGTGGAAATGCACGCCGGCGCCCAGCTGACCGGCCGCCTGATCCATAGCTCGGCGCAGATGGCCCTGCCGCCGCCGTCCGGGGATGCGGACCAGGGCAAGGGCAAGGACACCGCGGCCCGCAAGAAGCTGGCCGAGGCGATGGCCTGAATCGCGCCCGCGTGACAACTTGAAACCGTGCTCATGCACCCCCATGCTGGGGGCATGAGCACGCTTGTTTCCCTGCCCGGCGCTCCCGCCGCCGCGCCGAACTACCAGTCCCTGGACCGTCCGCTGAACTTCACCGAGGCCGCTGCGGCCAAGGTCAAGGAGCTGATCCAGGATGAGGGCAACGCTGCCCTCGCCCTGCGCGTCTACATCGAAGGCGGCGGTTGTTCCGGCTTCCAGTACGGCTTCGAGTTCGACGAGAACCGCGCCGAGGACGACCTGGCGGTGGATACCGCCGGCGTCACGCTGCTGGTCGATCCGCTGAGCTTGCAGTACCTGATGGGCGCCGAGGTGGATTACACCGAAAGCCTGACCGGCGCGCAGTTCGTGATCCGAAATCCGAACGCCAAGACCACCTGCGGCTGCGGCAGCAGTTTCAGCATGTGATGTGCGCGCAACCGGCCTGACGGTCGGTTGCCGCTTGCCAGTCCCGCCGAATGTGGGCAGGCTCTTGCGATGTCCAAATTCTCTTCGCAGCTTTCCGGTTTCGCCTTCGTCAGCGAGCCGCTGGAGCGCGCCGATACCCTGCGCGATGACGCCGATGCGTTGTTGCGCCTGTGGCCGGACGCGCGTGTATTGGTGCTCGACCAGGACGGCACGGCGCTGGCCGGCCACGATGGTCAGCCGCTGCCGCTGACCGGCGCGGATCTGGGCGGTGGCCCGGGCACCGCGATCTTCCTCGGCCTGCGCGGCGAGCAGGCGTGGTTCTCGATGGAGGCCGCCGGGCTGTCGGTGACGGCGCCGCAGCGGGTCGACCTGCGCCAGTCCGCCGCGACCTGGTCCATCGCCGATTCCACCGCCTTCTGTTACGCCCGGGGCATGTCCTACTGGCAGTCGCGCACCCGCTTCTGCGGGGTGTGCGGCGGCGCGGTGACCTTCAGCCGCGGTGGCTTCGTGGGCCGGTGTGGCCAGTGCGCCACCGAACACTACCCCCGGGTCGATCCGGCGGTGATCGTGGCCGTGGAGAACCAGGGCCGGCTGCTGCTCGGCCGCCAGGCGAACTGGGCCCCGCGCCGTTATTCGGTGTTGGCCGGCTTCGTCGAGCCGGGTGAGTCCCTGGAGCAGACCGTGGTCCGTGAGGTCTTCGAGGAGAGCCGGGTGCGCGTGCGCGAGTGCCGCTACCTGGGCACCCAGCCATGGCCGTTCCCCGGCGCACTGATGCTGGGCTTCGCCGCCACGGCCGAAGACGACGTGCCTACCGTGAACGGCGAGCTGGAAGATGCGCGCTGGTTTACCGCCGAGGAAGTGGGCGCAGCCCTGGCCCGGGATGTCGAGGATGACGGCGAAGGCATCCGCCTGTCGCCGCCGATCTCGATCTCGCGCAGCCTGATCGAGCACTGGTACCGCCAGCAGATCGCCTGACCGTCGCCTGCCGTTGCCGCAGGCTGAACACGCGGCGCGGTACATTACCAACGGCCCGGGGAATTGCCGGGCCGCAAGGCATAGTAGCGGCGCGTTCCACGTCCCGAGCCGGAGGCTTACATGTTCACCACCCTGGTCGCCGTGCTGGTTGCCTTGGCCCTGGGCCATGTCGCGCCGGGCGTGGCCGTCGCGCTGCGGCGTTTCGGCCTGTACCGGCGCTGGCTGCAGTGGCTGGACCGGCACGCCGCCGAAGACGGGGTCTGGCGCGGCCGCAAGGGCGCCTGGCTGGCGGTGCTGCCGTTCGTGGCAGTGCTGGGCCTGCTCCAGTGGCTGTTCGATGACCGCGTCTACGGCCTGCCGTCGCTGCTGCTGGGCGTGCTGGTGCTGGTGATGTGCTGGGGCCCGCGCGATCTGGACCGCGATGTCGAGGCGGTGATCGACGCCGATGACGCCCACGCCCGCCACCTGGCGATCGCGCAGCTGCAGTCCGCCGGTGGCAGTCTGCAGGAAGACGTCCCCTCGCTGGTCGAAGCCACCGTGCTCAACGCGCTGCGGCGCTGGTTCGCGGTGCTGTTCTGGTTCCTGCTGCTGGGCCCGGTCGGCGCGCTGCTGTATCGCCTGCTCGCCTTGCTGGGGGTTGGCCCGATGCGCTCGCTGGCCAGCGTGGAAGCGGTCGCCGGGGCGCGCGTGGTGCTGTCCTGGCTGGAGTGGCCGGTGGCGCAGCTGATGTCGCTGTCGATGGCGCTGGTCGGCAACTTCGATACCGCGTTCAAGGCCTGGCGCGAAGCGCACGGGAATCAGTGGTCGGCCTCGACACACTTTCTCGGTGCGGTCGCGCGGGCAAGCGTGAGCGCCGAGCTGCGTGAGGACGCGCACGATTACAGTGATGCGGGGATGGTGCCGGTGTGGCGTCGCCTGCCGGAGCTGCGCGATGCGATGAGCCTGGTGTGGCGCATGCTGCTGCTGTGGATGGCGGTGCTGGCGCTGCTGGTGATCGCCGGCTGGGTCACCTAGCCGTCCGGGTCAGCCCGGTGCCAACCAGGTAAACGGCACCCACGGCAGGTTGCGTGCGATCCAGTACGCGGGCAGCAGGATCAGCCAGAAAGCGGGCTTCATCAGCAGCGTGATCAACGGCTGCAGCGCGCGTGGCCGCCAGCCCAATGCCCAGCCGAGCACCAGCGGGGCGATGGCCAGCATCAGCATGGCTAGGGGATTCATCGAAAACGCGGTGGCCACATCGCCGTGGGCCAGCGCGTGCAGTGCACGCGTCAGCCCGCAGCCGATGCAGTAATACCCGGTGACCGCCAGAAAGCTGCACGGCGGGAACGGACTGCTGGCGCTGTTGGGGTCGTAGTGCCGCAGCACCCAGACCCCCGCACCGGCCGCCAGTGCGGCCGGTGGCAACAACGCCAGCAACCAGCGCTTGCCGTGCAGCGCGATCATCAGCTGTTGCTTTCGATCTGCTGCTGGAACTGCTGCATCTGCTCCATGTAACCGTCCACGCCCATGAAGGCCAGCGAGATCACGAACAGCACCACGCCGGCGATCAGGAAGCCGGTGGTGACCCATGCCCAGATCTTGGCGTTCTTGGAAGCACGACGCGCGCCTTCCAGGTCGCCCTGGTTGAGCAGGCCGTTGACCTTGCTGGCGAACACGATCGCGACCACACCGGTGACGATGCCCGGGAAGCTCAGGCACGACAGGCAGCACACGAAGAACGCCAGGATGGTGACGACGATCGACCAGATCAGGTGGTTCGGAATGCTGCCCGGGGCGGGCGGCAGGGGGGCGGTGGCATTCATCAGCGAAACTCCATTTGCTTGGGTGGGTGGGTGCGTACGAGGTGTCCCGGGCGGTAATCTAACCGATGTCCCTGTCTCTATGTATACGGTTACATGCAGGCACGGCGGGGCTCACGCCTGATCGCCCCGCAGCTGTCGCACCTGGCTTTCCAGCATCGGTGCGGTGGCAGCATCCCCCGCGATCGGCGCAGAGGCGACCACCTCCACATGCGCGCGGAAGCGGCGAGGCACACGCATGCGGCCCAGGCGCGTGTCGCGGCGGCTCCACATGCTCGACCACATCCCACGCAGCGCCATCGGCACCACCGGTACCGGGCGACGCTCCAGGATCTTCTCCGCGCCCGATTTGAACGCGCCCATCTGCCCATCGCGGGTCAACGCGCCCTCGGGGAAGATGCAGACCAGCTCGCCCTCGGCCAGCGCCTTGTCCACCTCATCGAAGGCGGCCTGCATCAGCGCGGGATCTTCGCGTGCGCCGGCGATCGGGATCGCCTTGGCGGTGCGGAAGATCCAGCGCATCACCGGGATGTTGAAGATCTTGTAGTACATGACGAAGCGCACCGGCCGCGGGATCGTCGCCGATAGGATCAGCGCGTCCATGTAGCTGACGTGGTTGCACACGATCAGCGCCGCGCCCTCGTCCGGCACGTGGGTTTCGATCCCGTGCGGGCGCAGCCGGTACAGCGCACGCACCATCACCCAGCTGAGGAAGCGCATCAGGAATTCAGGCACGATCGTGAAGATGTAGATCGACACCACGGCGTTGGCGATCGCCAGCGCCAGGAACAGCTGCGGGATGGTCCAGTCCAGCACGCGCTGGGTCAGCAGGCCAAGACCCGCAGCGAGCACGATGAAGCCGGAGTTCTGGATGTTGAGCGCAGCGAACACGCGTGACATTTCCGACTTGGCCGTGCGGCTCTGGATCAGCGCGAACAACGGCACCACGAAGAAGCCGGTGAACAGGCCGATGCCGATCAGATCGATGATGATGCGCGCGCTGCCCGGCGCCTGCACGAACTGCCAGATCGACAGCCCGGCCACGGCAGCTTCGCCGACGCGGGCGAAGTACAGGTCGAGCATGAAGGCGGTCATGCCGAACGCCCCCAGCGGCACCAGCCCGATTTCCACGGTGCGCCCGGACAGCTTCTCGCACAGCAGCGAACCGGTGCCGGTGCCAAGTGAGAACAGGGCCAGCGCGAAGATGTAGAGCAGGGAGCCACCACCGAGGTTGACCTCGGCATAGGTCGGCAGCTGCGAGGTGAGCATGGTGCCGACGAACCAGAACCAGGACACGCCCAGGATCGCGTTGCGCACTGCTTTCTGCTTCTTGGCCATGCGCAGCACCGCGAGTGACTCGGGCAGCGGGTTCCAGTTGATCTTCAGGTCCGGCGCGCCCGCATCGACCTTGGGGATCATCCGTGCGGTCAGATTGCCCGCGACGGCGAGCACGATCACCGCGGTGGCCGCCACGATCGGCCCATGGCTCCCGGACAGGGCGAAGATCAGGCCGCCGGCGATCATGCCGGTCAGGATCGACAGCGAGGTGCCCATCTCGACCAGGCCGTTGCCGCCGGTCAGTTCCTCGGGCTTGAGGATCGAGGGCAGCACCGAGTACTTCACCGGCCCGAACAGCGTGGACTGCATGCCGGTGCAGAACAGTGCCACCAGCAGCACGGGCATGCTCTCGGTCAGGAAACCGAGTGCGGCCAGCGACATGATCGCGATTTCCATGGTCGTGGTGATCACGATCAGCCGGGATTTCTCCAGCTTCTCCGCGATCTGGCCGGCCAGTGCCGAGAACAGGAAGTACGGCAGGATGAAGATCGCCGGCGCCAGGTTGGTATACAGCGAGCGCTCTTCGATCGGCGTGCCGAGGAAGAACAGCAGCGCGATGATCGCCTGGCGGTAGACGTTGTCGTTGAACGCGCCCAGCGACTGGACGATGAAAAACGGCAGGAAACGGCGTTGCCTGAGCAGAGCGAACTGACTATGGCCGGACATGGAGACTCCTTGCGAACCGGCGCAGCCTAGCATTCTCCCTGTTGGCGCAGCATGGCAGCGCCGCGGAACGGTGCAGGCAGCCCCGTCTTGGGTAGCTCACGACCTTTGGTCGTGAGAACGTTCAATAGGTCGTGAGCCCTTCAACATCCGTATCGACCAACGGTCGATACCTACCGCAGCGTGCGCGCGGCCTCATTGGCGGCGCCCCGCAGCTTGGGCAGCAGGCGCAGCATCAGCCCCATCTGGGTGCGGATCAGCTGCAGCTTGGGGGGCATGTCGTCCGGGATCTGCTCCAGCTGCTCGGCCAGGGCCCGATCGCCCTCGTTGGCGTCTTCAGCCACCGGCTCGCGCCGCTGCAGCGCAGTGGCGATCTGCTGCATCGCCTGTTCGACGCGTTCCCCACCGGACAGCGCCAGTGGATCCTGGCCGTAGCTGTCCAGCTGGGTGCGGTGGGCGCCCAGTGCGGAGAGATGGCCGAGCAGGGTGTTGGACAGCGCCAGGAAGCGGAAGCCGGCATCCAGGTTGCGGCGCACGTGGCCGGGCTCGCGCAGCATGTTCGACAGTGCCGTGGACAGCGCCGCATCGGCGTTGTGCATGTCCCGGCGTGCGATGCGATAGGCCAGATCGTCCTGCATCCCGCTGCCGTACTGGCCCAGTACGGCGTGCAGGTACTTGGCGCAGTTGTCGAGCACACGGGCCATCACCAGGTTCAGGCGCCGGCCCTGCCAGTCGGGCAGGATCAGGAAGGCGGCCGCCGCGGCGATCGCGCAGCCCAGCAGGGTATCCACCAGGCGCGGCCAGATCAGCAGGAAGCCATCGCCGATCAGGTTGAAGCAGGTCAGTGCCATCACCGTGATCGCCGCCGAGGCCACCAGGTAGCGATCGCTGCGGGTGAAGAAGAACAGCAGCGCCGAAAGCAGCGCGATCAGCAGTTCGATGCGCAGGTCCTGGAACAGCTGCATCAGCGCCCAGGTCAGCACCAGGCCGATCAGCGTGCCGGCGATCCGTTGTGCCAGCCGCTGGCGGGTCGCACCGAAGTGCGGGCGGCACACGAACACGATGGTGAGCAGCACCCACGAGCCGTTCTGTGCGTTGAACAGCCGGATCGCGGCGAACCCGGCGATCAGCGCCAGCGCCATGCGCAGGCCGTGCCGGAACAGCACCGAGCCGGGGGTGAGCTGCTGGCGGATGCGCACACCCATCTCGCGCAGGGTATGCGGGTTGGTATCGCGCAGGCGGGTATCGACGTTGTCCAGGGTGGACTCGGACTTCTCGGCCTCGGACAGGCGCCGCTCGATGCTCTGCAGGTTGTGGCCGAGCAGTTCCAGCGAGGCCAGCAGGCGCTGCCACTGCGGGTTGTGCTGGGCACGCAGCCAGGTGATCGAATCGGTCAGGTCGGCCGTGGCCTGCTTGGTGCGCTCGCCGTACTGGAACGGTTGGCGCAGGCGGATCGCCTGGCCGAGGTTGGCGCAGGCCTCACCCTGCAGCGCGAGCAGGCGCTGGCAGCGGTACAGCACGTCGCTGTGGAAGAACGCCTCGGTGAGTGCGCCGTAGGGGTAGTGCGAGGAGCTGGCACGCTCATGGAAGTCCTGCGCCATGTAGTACAGGCGCAGGTACAGGCCGGACTGCACGCCGGGGCGACCGGAGCGGCCAAACCGGGCCAGGATCGCGGTCTTGGCGATGTTCAGCGCTTCGACCACGCGCCGGTTCTGCTCGGCCAGGGCCAGCTGGCGCTTCTGCACGTCGGCATCGCGCACCGGTTCGAACAGATCGGCCTTGAGCTGCAGGTAGCGGCCCAGTTCCAGGTACAGGCGCGCGACCCGCTCGCGCACGGGCCGGTTGGCGAACAGGGCGGTCCACAGGATCGAGAGCAGCGCGTACCAGACCGCACCGGCCAGCAGATGGCTGACCGCGTTGATCGCCTGGGACAGATCGGCCGCGCCGTGCTGCTCCAGCCCGATCATGGTGTAGATGGCCAGCGTCACCGTGGCCTGCGCGATGGAGGCATAGCGCTCGCCGAGCGCGCCGAGCAGGGTCAGCCCGAACGTCGCTGCGGCCAGCGCGGTGATGAACCACCACGGATGCGGGAACAGCACCACGACCGCGGCGGCGGCAGCCACGAAGCACAGCAGTGACAGGGCGACCGATTTGATCCGGCCCCACCAGTTGTCGTCGGTTTCGGCGATCGCGCTGGCGATGATGCCCAGGAATACGCCCGGCAGCGCAGGCAGCTGGTCGAGATACCAGCACAGCCCCATCGCCGCGGACAACGCGATGAACACCCGCAGGCCATAGCTGGCCTTTTCATGCGCCCACAGGCGGCTGACGCGGGTTTCGAACGAAGGCATGGCGACTCGGCGGAAGGCAGGCGGCCATTATTGCCGGAGCGGGGTGAAGGGGACACCTTTACGTGGGTTGGAATGGCGCTGGTAGTGCCGGCCGCTGGCCGGCTCCCGACAATGCCGAGGAGCCGGCCACCGGCCGGCACGACCAGCATGCATCCGGCTTACATATCGAACCGCACGCTTACCGCGAAGGTGCGCGGCAGGCCGACGCCTGCGTTGGACCAGTACTTCTTGTTGGCCAGGTTCTCCACGCCGGCGCGCCAGGTGACGGGGTGGCCGGCAGCCTGCATGCGGTAGCCGACACCCGCGTTGACCAGGGTGTAGTCGGGCAGCTTGAGCGTGTTGTCGGCGTCGTAGTAGACGTCACCGTAGTAGCGGGCCAGTGCGTACACGCTCAGGCCCTCGATCTGCGGGATGCTGTAGTCGGCGTGCAGCACGCCCTGCCAGCGGGCGGCGCCGGCGGTGCGGTTGCCTTCCTGGCTGGCGCTGCCCGGGGAGAGTTTGTCGTAGGTCGGGTCCAGCCAGGTCACGCCGCCACCGAGGGTGAAGGCATCGGTCAGGCGCACATCGCCACTGACTTCCACGCCTTCGTAAAGGGTGATGCCGTCCTGCACCAGCAGCTTGCCGGCGGACGTAATCAGGTCGATGTTCGCGCCACGCTCCAAGCGGAAGGCGGCCGCATTGGCGCTCCAGCGCGGGTACTCGATCTTGGCGCCGATCTCGACCTGCGTGCTGATGGTGGGGTCGAGCACGTCGCCGGCATTGATGTAATCGCTGCCCACGCGGCTGCCGGCTTCCAGCGATTCGACGTAGCTGGCATACAGCGTCACGGCATCGGCCGGCTTGTACATCAGGGCGTAGGTCGGGGTGACCGGATAGGTGTGGTACGCGCCCTTGTTTTCGAAGTCGTTGTAGCGCGCGCCGGCCAGCAGCGACCAGCCATCGGCGAAGCTGACGGTGTCGCTCACGAATACCGCCTGCTGCACGGTCTCGCTGCCGCGGCTGAGCACGCGCGAGCCGACCGCATCATGGCGCAGCGTCGGACGCTGATAGATGTTGCCGCGGCCGAGGGTGTTCCATTCGTACGGACGGTCCCAGCCCAGGCCGGTCTGGTGGGAGACGCCGGCAACGACCTGGTGCGACAGCGGGCCGGTCTGGAAGCGACCCTGCACAATGGCCTGGGCCAGCTTCCACTCGCTCTTGCCGCCGAGCTCGTAGGTGTTGATGTCGTAGTCGCCGTTGACGTCATCGATGTAGGCGAAGATCTTGTTGACGTCGTTCCAGGAGGTGGTCACGCCATAGCTCAAGCTGGCTTTCCAGTCGCTGTTGATCTGCCAGTTCAACGCGGTGGAGAGCAGGCTGGAGCGGGTGTCGTAGTAGCTGCCGTCGATGCTGTTGTCGATGTCGCCGGCCAGCGGGCGCGGCAGCTCGGTCAGGCCGATGAAGTAGTACTGCGGGGATTCGTTGCTGAGATCGCGTGACTGGAACACGCCGTCGAAGGTCCAGGTGAGGAGATCGCTCAGGCGTGCATCCAGCGACAGCGCGCCGACCTTGCGGTTCACCTCGCCGCCGTTGAAGGTCTCGCCCTTCTCCTGGTACGCATTGAAGCGGTAGCCGAACATGTCTTCGTTGCCGAAGCGCCCGCCCACATCGACCTGGCCGCTGACGATGCCCGCCTCGCGCCAGCCGAGCTGCGCCGACAGCGTGGTGACCTCGGTCGGCTTCCTGGTCACGTAGTTGACGATGCCGCCGGGCTGGCCGAAGCCATACATGAAGCCACCGGGACCCTTCAGCAGTTCCACCTGCTCCATCACTTCCAGCGGCCACTCGGTGCCCCACGAAGAAACCTGCAGGCCGTTGACGCGGTAGCTGTCGTAGCTGAGGTCGATACCGCGGTTGCGGATCGGCGAGCTCCAGCCGCTGGCGTAGGCGCTGACCTGGGTGACCACGGACGGATCGGTGAGGAAGGCCTCGCCAAGCGAGACCACCTGGCGCTTCTCGATGTCCTCGCGGCCCACCACCGAGATCGCGAAGGGGGTATCGCGCACGGCACGGTCGCCCAGCGCGCCGGTGTCGGTATGGGTGCGTTCGGCGATGACCTTGATCGCATCCAGGTCGGTGGCCGAGCGCGCCCGGACGCCGCCATCCGGGGCGGACTGGGCGTGGGCGGTGCAGGCCGCGGCCAGGGAAAGGGCGAGCAGGGCCGGGCGCAGGGCACGGCGGCCCGGCACCACGGCCGGGAGCGAAGACACAGACTGGTGCATGTTGTGGGGGTCCTCCGCGGGCGGCAGCACACCGTCCGCGATCAGAAGAAGGCGGAAAAGAGGGGGGTGGCTGAGTCGTCAGGCGTGCCGCGTCAGCGGCAGCGGGGCATCGCGGGGGGCAGTGCAGGACCGTGGCTGATGCGAATTGTTCTCTTTTGGGCCGGAAGCGTCAATCCGGCGGCGTGCCGACCCACGGTCGGCACCTGGCTGCATGAACCACGTTCAGTGCAGCCGTGCCGCCGTCACCGTGCGGCCGCGGCGCGCTTCAACGCACGCTTTTCACGACGGCGGGCCCGCCGGGCCGCCCAGCGCTCGCGCAGGCACGAGAAGATCACGTACAGCGCCGGGGTGCTGAGCAGGGTCAGGCTCTGCGAGAACAGCAGGCCGCCGATCATCGCGATGCCCAGCGGGCGGCGCAGTTCGGAACCTTCGCCCAGCCCGATCGCCAGGGGCACCGCGGCCAGGATCGCCACCATGCTGGTCATCATGATCGGACGGAAACGCACGATGCTGGCTTCGCGTGCGGCTTCCAGCGGTGTCTTCCCATGCTCGCGCTGCGCTACCACCGCGAAGTCGATCATCATGATCGCGTTCTTCTTGACGATGCCGATCAGCAGCACCAGCGCGATCATCGAGATCACCGACAGCTCGGTGTTGGTGCCATACAGCGCCAGCAGCGCGCCCACGCCCGCCGCCGGCAGCGTGGACAGGATGGTGACCGGGTGGATCAGGCTTTCATACAGCATGCCCAGCACCAGGTAGACGGTGATGATCGCCGCCATCACCAGGATCAGCATCGCCATCGGGTCCGAATCGAACCCGAACCCGGCGTCCTCGGCCAGGCGGATGTCGCCGGGCATGCGCATGCCATTGACCGTGCTGTCGATGATGGCCTTGGCCTCGCCCATGCTGGTGCCGGGGGCGAGGTTGTAGCTCAGGTCCATCGTCGTGTACTGGTTTTCGTGGGTGATCTGCGAGGGCGCCAACCCCGGCACCTGCTCGGCGACCGCCGTGATCGGCACCATCTCGCCATTGCCGGCCCGCACGTAGATCTGGTCCAGCGCACCCGGTGTCGCGGTCTGCTCGGGCAGGGCGTTGACCACCACGCTGTACTGGTTGATGTCCGAGTAGATCGTGGAGATCTGGCGCTGGCCGAAGGCGCCGTACAGCGCGCCGTCGATGGCACCGACCGACACCCCCAGGCGCGCGGCCTTGGCGCGGTCGATCACGATGTTCTGGCGCAGGCCGGCGCTGTCCACGTCGGTGCCGACGTCGGCCAGCTTCGGGTTCTTCTTCAGCGCGGCCTGCAGTTTGGGCAGCCACTCCTGCAGCTGGGCCAGGTCGTTGCCCTGCAGCGAGACGCGGTACTGCGCGCCCTGGCTGGCCCCCCCGCCGTCATTGCTGGGCAAATCCTGGATCGCGCGCAGGCGCAGCTGCAGGTCGGGATAGCGGTCGGCCTTGGCGCTCAGGCGCGCCAGGGCCTGCGCGGTGGTTTCGCGGCGGCCGTCCTTGCGTGATTTCAGTTCAACGTTGAACTGCGCGCTGGAGCCCTGCCGGCCACTGCCCAGGCGCACGCCCACGGTCTTCACCGCCGGGTCGGCCATCAGCATGTCGGTGATGCGCCGCTGGCGGTTGACCATGTCGTCGAAGGAGACCGTGGCGCTGGAGTTCGCGCGGCCCCAGATCAGGCCGGTGTCCTGGGGCGGGAACGCGCCCTTCTTCACCGCACCGAACAGGAACACCGTCGCGCCGATCAGCAGCAGCGGGGTCAGCGACAGCAGCAGTGCATGACGCAGCGAGAAGTCGAGCAGCGTCACGTAGATCCGCAGCATGCGGTCGTGGCCGGCGTCGAGCAGGCGGCCGAAGCGGCTGGGTGCACCGGCGTCGGCATGCGCGCTCAGGAAGCGGCTGCACAGCGCCGGGGTGAGGGTCAGCGAGATGATCATCGACACCACGATCGCCGCCACCAGGGTGACGGTGAACTCGCGGAAGAACGCGCCCATCATGCCCTTGGCGAACAGCAGCGGGATGAACACCGCCACCAGCGAGGCGGTGATCGAGACGATGGTGAAGCCGATCTCGCGCGCACCGGTGAGGGCCGCCTGCATGCGCGTCATGCCCTCGTCGAGGTGGCGCATGATGTTCTCGATCACCACGATCGCATCGTCGACCACGAAGCCGATCGCGATCACCAGCGCCAGCAGGCTCAGGTTGTTCAAGGTGAAGCCCAGCACGTACATCACCAGCGCCGCACCGGCCAGCGACAGCGGCACGGTCACCGCCGCGATCAGGGTCGGGGCGAGCCGGCGCAGGAACAGCGCCATGGTCAGCACCACCATCGCCAGCGCGATCAGCAGGGTGATCTGCACTTCATGCAGCGAGGAGCGGATGGTCGGGGTGCGGTCGAAATAGGGGGTGAGCGTGGTGCCCGGTTCCAGGTAGTCGCGCAGGGTGGGAATCTGCGCCTTTACCCGGTCCACGGTTTCCACGATGTTGGCGCCGGCGCGGGTGAACACGTACATCACCACCGCCGGTTTGTGGTTGAACCACGCGGCCTGGTAGGCATCCTGCTGCCCGTCGTAGACGTTGGCGATGTCCTGCAGGCGGATCACGCGGCCGTTGTCGGCGGTCTTGATGACGAGCTGGGCGAAGTCGGCCGCGCGCGCCACCGAGTCGTTGGCGATGATCGCGGTGGTGGTGTTGCCATCGGTGAGGAAGCCGGTCGGCGAGGTCACGTTGGCGGCGCGCACGGCATTGCGCAGGTCATCGGCGGTCAGACCGAGGGCGTTCATCAGGCGCAGGTTGACGTCCACGCGCACGGCCGGCGTCGAAGCACCGGCAATATCCACCGAGGACACGCCGGTGATCTGGCGCAGGCGCTGGGCCAGCAGCGAGTCGGCGACGTTGTAGAGGTCGTCGGCCGACTGCGTTTCCGAGGTCAGCGCGATCGCGATGACCGGGTCATCGTTCGGGTTCGCCTTCTGGAACATCGGCGTGCCCAGCCCGGCGGGCAGGTCGGCCTGGGCCGAGTTGATCGCGGTCTGCACGTCCAGTGCGGCCGAATCGATGTCGCGGTCGCTCTGGAAGATCATGAAGACCAGCGAACTTCCCTCGGAGCTGGACGAACGCATGCGGTCGATGCCCGGCAGCTGGCCGAGGTGGCGTTCCAGCGGCGCGGTCACCGTGGAGGCCATGGTCGTGGCATCCGCGCCGGCCTGGTTGGCGTGCACGAAGATCACCGGGATCTGGATGTTCGGCAGTGCCGACACGCCCAGCTGCAGGTAGCAGATCACGCCGACCACGAACAGGCCAATGGCCAGCAGGGCAGTGCCGATCGGGCGGCGGATGAACGGACCGGAGATGTTCATCGAACGCCTCCGCAACGGCCTGCGGTGCTCATCATCACGCCTGCGGCTCCTGCACCGGGCCATGGCCATGACGCAGCGCACGCTCTTCGCGGCGCTGGCGCAGGCGCTCGGAGAAGCGCTCCATGTACAGGTAGATCACCGGCGTGGTGTACAGCGTCACCAGCTGGGAAAGCAGCAGGCCGCCGACGATGGCGATACCCAGCGGGCGGCGCAGTTCCGAGCCGATGCCGGTGCCCAGCGCCAGCGGCAATGCACCCAGCATCGCGGCAGCGGTGGTCATCATGATCGGGCGGAAGCGCAGCAGGCAGGCACGACGGATCGCCTCGTGCGCGTTGGCGCCGGTGCGCCGGGCTTCGATCGCGAAGTCGACCATCATGATGCCGTTCTTCTTGACGATGCCGATCAGCAGCACGATGCCGACGATGCCGTCCACCGACAACGGCAGCCCGCACACCATCAGCGCCAGCAGGGCGCCGACGCCGGCCGGGGGCAGGGTGGAGATGATGGTGAAGGGATGGATGTAACTCTCATACAGCACGCCCAGCACGATGTAGATCAGCACCAGCGAGGCCAGCAGCAGCCACACCACATCGGTCTGGCTGCCGGTGAACTCGGCGGCCTTGCCGATGAACTGCGCATGCACCTGCGAGGGCATGTCCAGGCCGGCCTTGGTCTCTTCAATCGCCTTGACCGCATCGGACAAGGAATAGCCCGGCGCGATGTTGAACGACACCGTGACCGCCGGCAGCTGCTGCTGGTGGCTGACCACCAGCGGGGTGCTGGTGACCTTGCCCTCGGCCAGCGCCGCCAGCGGAATGATGTTGCCGGCGCCGACCGGAATGCCGGTGTTCTGCGCGCCGATACCGGTGGCGGTGGACGAGTTGGACGAGGTGACCTGGCCGAAGTTGGTGGCATTGCTGCCGGTCAGCGCGCCCGCGCCATTGGAGGCTACCGCCAGCTGGTTCATCAGCGCGGTGCTGGTGCGGAACTCCGGGGCCACTTCCAGCACTACGCGGTACTGGTTGAGCTCGGTGAAGATGGTCGAGATCTGGCGCTGGCCAAAGGCGTCGTACAGGGTGTCGTCGATGGTCTGCATCGGCACGCCGAGCACGCTGGCCTTGTCGCGGTCGATGGTCAGCTCGAGCGCGCGGCCCTGGTTGGACAGGTTGTTGTCCACGTCGGCCAGCTCCGGGCGCTGGCGCAGCGCCTCGGTCAGGCGCGTGGCCTGCAGCGCGACCTGCGCGCTGTCCACGTCCGATAGCGAGTACTGGTACTCGGTCGCGGCCACGCGGGTGTCCAGGGTGACGTCCTGCACCGGCTTGAGGTACAGCGCCACGCCGGGAATGCCGGCCACGGCCTTCTGCAGGCGCGGCAGGATCTTGTCGAGCCCATCGCGGTCGCCGCGCTCCTTGAGCACGATCGACAGCTGGCCCTGGTTGAGCGTCGGGTTCATGGTCCCGGCGCCGATGAAGGCCGAGACACCGGTCACTGCCGGATCGCTGCGCAGCGCTTCGGCCACGGCCTTGGTGCGCTGCTCCATCTGCGGGAAGGCGATGTTCTGGTCGGCCTGCACCACACCGGTGATCAGGCCGGTGTCCTGCTCGGGCAGCAGTCCCTTGGGGATCACGATGTACAGCACCACGGTCAGCACCAGTGCGCCGGCGGCGACGGCCAGGGTCAGCGGCTGGTGATCCAGCACCCAGTCCAGGCTGCGCTCATACAGGCCCACGGTGCGCGACCACACGGTGGTCTTGCCCGCTGCGGCGGCGCGCTCGTGCGCGTCTTCGCCCTCGGGCAGCGCATCGGGCTTGAGCAGGTAGGCGCACATCATCGGGGTGAGCGTCAGCGAGATCAGCATCGACAGCGTCACCGCGATGCTCAGCACCCAGGCGAATTCGTGGAACAGGCGGCCGGTGACGCCGGGCATCAGCAGCAGCGGCAGGAACACCGCCACCAGCGAAATCGTCAGCGAGAGCACGGTGAAGCCGATCTGCTGCGCGCCGATCTCGGCCGCTTCGGGTCCGCTCTTGCCCTGTTCGATGTAACGCACGATGTTCTCGATCATCACGATCGCATCGTCGACCACGAAGCCGGTGGCCACCACCAGCGCCATCAGCGAGAGGTTGTCCAGCGACATGCCGGCAAACGCCATCACGCCGAAGGTGCCGGCCAGTGACAGCGGCACCGCCACCGAGGGGATGATGGTGGCCCACAAGCGGCGCAGGAACACGAAGATCACCGCGACCACCAGGCCGATGGTCAGGATCAGGGTGAACTGCACTTCATGCACCGAGGCGCGGATGGTCTCGGTGCGATCGTTGAAGATGTCCAGGTGTACATCGGCCGGCAACACGTTCTGCAGCTGCGGCAGCAACGCGCGGATGCGCTCGACGGTCTGCACGATGTTCGCGCCCGGCTGGCGCCGCACTTCCAGCAGCACCGCCGGCTTGCCATCGGCCCACGCGGCCAGCTGGTCGTTCTCCACGCCGTCGATCACGTTGGCCACATCGGACAGGCGCACCGGGCGGCCGTTCTTGTAGCTGATGATGGTGTCGCGATACTCGGCGGCACTGGTCAGCTGGTCGTTGGTGCCGATCGAGTAGGACTGGGTCTTGCCGTTGAGCGAGCCCTTGGGCGCGTTGACGTTGGCCTGGGTGAGCGAACTGCGCAGCTCTTCCAGGGTCAAACCCATGTTGGACAGCTGCGCCGGGTTGACCTGGATGCGCACGGCCGGGCGCACGTTGCCGGCGATGGAGACCAGGCCCACGCCCTGCACCTGCGACAGGCGCTGGGCGAGGATGGAGTCGGCGTAATTGTTGACGTCGCGCAGCGGGCGCGTGTCGGAGGTGAGCTTGAGGGTGACGATCGCCGCGTCGGCCGGGTTCACCCGGTTGTAGACCGGCTGGTAGGGCAGCGAGGAGGGCAGGGTGGCCTGGCGGATCGCGGCCTGCACATCCTGCGCGGCGATGTCGATGTCGCGGTCCATCGAGAACTGCAGGATGATCGTGGACA